>MDTE01038614.1_pt1 | contig 197221 bp, 214 predicted proteins | sample 811231 | NCBI WGS metagenome assembly MDTE01 (sample SAMN05326651, study PRJNA326480) | marine metagenome | isolation source: seawater | place: Indian Ocean: Red Sea | collected 2010 | reverse complement strand
GGTGTAGGTTCGGGTGTAGGCTCGGGTGTAGATTCTGCAGTAATTGGTGGAACAGAATTCTCAGTATTAGCATTTGCTGTTGATGTAGCAAGACCTTCACTATCTGTGCCAGAGGGCACTGATGTCATTCCAACGTTATCCGTAACTGTAGGGATAGGCGTACTGATAACGTCCGGAACTGGAGTCATGACCCTTGACTCCAGCTGAGCAATCTGCATTTCATTTATTGACTGAGGTGGCGAATCTATATCAGTTTCAGTAGGAGGAATAATTAAGAGCCATATCGCAAAGACCGATCCAAGTAAAAGGGCAACTATCGATCCTCGATACACACGAGGACTCGGTACGACCACGACCGGATCTAGTTCGTCATTAGAAAAATCTTCATCGCCCGTATTTTTACTGTCAAACACCACACCATTAACTTAATTCTACTGTTGCACCGGCTTCTTCTAGTTTTGCCTTAGCCGCTTCAGCTTCTTCTTTATCTACACCTTCACGTACTGGTTTGGGGGCAGATTCAACAAGATCTTTAGCATCTTTCAAGCCCAATGAAGTTAATTCTCTTACGGCCTTAATTACGTTGATTTTATTATCACCGAAATCTTTTAGCAGTACATCAAATTCTTCTTTTTCGTCGGCAGCAGCAGGAGCCCCTGCATCACCAGACGCAACGGCTGCGACAGCAACCGGTGCGGCGGCCGTAACGCCAAATTCTTCTTCAATAGCATTATTAAGATCACGCAATTCTAATATGGTCATTTCTTTGATCATTTCCAATGCGTCTTCTACTTTACCCATTTTATCCTCCTTGCAAGATTAATCTTGCTCATTCTTAATTTTCTTTGTTTTCAGCCTCTAGCTGAGCGGCACGCGCTTCAATCAAACCTGAAAAGTCTCGAGTTGTTGCGTCTAACAAAAGCATCAATTCTCTGACCTTACCAATCAAACCTCCAGCAATCCTTGCCACCAGCTCTTCTTTAGGTGGAACAGTTGCCAAATCACTAATGTAGCTGCTATCAACTAATTGTCCGGATACTACCGCCTGTTTAACATGAACAAATTCATTCTCGGCCTCTGCAATATAATTTTGCAATGCCTTGGCTGGAGCAACAGGATCGGCATATCCAAAGACCAAGGCTGTCGGACCATCTACTAATTGTGCAAATTCTTCTCGTCCCGCATCAACCGCTGCCCGCTTAAAAAGGGTATTCTTTACCACACGAACTTCGGCGTCAGCTTGGCGTAATTGATCACGTAATTCAACTTGCTCAGCAACGGTAGTACCTTGATACGTCATTGCAATTGCAATTTCTGCACGATCAATCAGATCCTTAAGCAACTCAACTTGTTCGATTTTCTTAGCAGTAGTCATCTGCTTCCCCTTAATAAAAAAACCTCACTTTAGTGAGGTTAAATAAACAGCAACAGCTGTCACTTATCCACACCTATACGGGCAATTTACTATTATCCCTCAGGACCCGTAGTCTTTGGCAAGATACAATCATGCAAAGGTATGAAAGAATTCTACCCCACTTATTATTTATACTCTAGTCACCTTATCCAGGTTCATTAGCCATCTCTAACATTTGATTAACATCTAAGGGAACCCCTGGTCCCATCGTAGATGTTAAAGTAGCTCCGCGAATAACTTGACCTTTAGCGCCTGTAGGCCTTGACCTCATAATCTCACCTATCATCGCACGCAAATTATCACCTAATTGATCCACCTGAAAAGATGCCTTACCTATAATGCAATGCACCAAATTCGTTCTGTCCAGTCGAAAATCAACACGACCTGACTTAGCCTCTTCTACTCCTCTGGCCAAATTATCTTCGGTCAAAACAGTATTTGTACGTGGATTTGGCATTAACCCTCTCGGACCTAATACTCGACCTAAACCTCCAACTTTACCCATCAGTTCTCTTTGGGCAAGAACAACATCAAAACCAAGGTAACCATCAGCAACTCTTTGGATTAAGTCATCAGAGCCAACTTCATCCGCTCCTGCAGTTGATGCTATGGTAGCTGCCTCACCCTCTGCGAATACAAGCACTCTAACTTCTTTTCCGATTCCATGTGGCAACACAACTGAACCGCGAATTTGCTGATCTGCATGTCTTCCGTCCAAGCCTGTTTTTATGTGCAATTCAACCGTTTCGTCAAATTGAGCCGTAGCATTTTCTTTTACCAGAGCAACTGCTTCCATCGGACTATAAAGTGTATCTTTATCAACTTTTTCTCTTGCAGCTGTTGTTCTCTTTCCTGTTTTTGGCATGACTACTTAACCTCTATTCCCATAGACCTAGCCGTCCCTTCAACAATTTTCATAGCTTGCTCTACATCTGTTGTATTTAGATCTGGCATCTTGATTTCTGCTATTTCACGAACTTGATCTTTTGTAACAGAACCTACGTTAATCTGAAGTTGACTAGAAGAACCCTTGCTAACACCTGCAGCCCTCCTCAGTAAATCAGAAGCTGGTGGCGTTTTAAGTATAAAGCTAAAAGAACGATCTTCATAAATCGTAATCTGTGCAGGAACAACTTGGCCGCCTTGATCTTTTGTTTGCTCATTATAAGCCTTGCAAAAATCCATGATATTAATTCCATGCGGACCTAATGCTGTTCCAACAGGAGGTGCAGGATTAGCTGACCCCGCTGCAATTTGTAAGGTAAGAACTGTTCTTATTTTTTTTGCCATGGTTAAACCTTGCTACTAACGCTATCCAGAACCAATTTTAATAAATTAAAGTTTACTGTTTTTCTACCTGTAAAAAATCCAATTCAACAGGAGTATCTCGACCGAACATTGACACCATAACTCGAACACGCCCTCGATCTAGATCAATGGTATCAACAGAACCCATCATATCGCTGAAGGGTCCGTCTGTGACTAACACTGAATCACCTACAACAAAGCCAATGTTGATCTTCGGTTGTGCCGTTTGCATCTGTTTCAAAATCTGATCAACTTCGGTGTCTGGCAGAGGGGTAGGTTTTGCTCTTTCATCTATAGTCGTGCCAGCAAAACCTGTAACCCCAGGGGTATTACGGACTACATACCAGGTATCATCATCCATGATCATCTGCACAAAAACATACCCAGGAAATAACTTTTTAGAAACTGTCTTTCTTTGCCCGTCTCTAATTTCTATTTCATCTTCTGTTGGCACCACAACATTAAATATTCGCTCCATCATATCCATAGATCGAATACGTTGCTCCAGATCAACTTTAACTCTATTTTCATATCCTGAATAAGTTTGAATAATATACCAAAGGCCATTTTCATTAACATTTATTATGTTAATGCCTTCCTGTGAATCAGCCCCCGATTCGTCAACAACCTGTTCTTGCGCCATAAACGGCTCCTACCGAAGTATCGTATTCTCTATAAACCAGCCAAAGCCTAAATCGGCTATCCCTAAAATAGTCCCAATGATTAAAGATACTACTATAACTACAAACGACAGATACCCAACTTCTTGTCTATTGGGCCATGTAACTTTCTTCAATTCATTAATAATATCCATCACCCAAGCTGGTTTAAGGAGTGATCCTTTTGACCTTGCTTGTTCGTTAGGGCTCCTTGATGTCGTAACTTTATTAGCCGCACGATTAGGTCTTGCGGCACTACGACTAGCTCTACGTTCAGAACGTTCTTGTGCCCGGCGAGCTTCTCGACCCATCTTTACGGCACTCCATCCTGCATTTCAAACAGAACGGTACAGGTTTTCTTAACGAGTTTCTCTAAAAACCTGTACCGACCTTGTCTGGGGACAATATTTTTTCAGTTCAATTCGATCAGGATCATTTCTTTTGTTTTTTTTAGTATGGTATACCGTCCCAGGACAGTCTTTACTTACAAGCTTGATATGATCTCGATCTCCTTTTTTAGCCATGTTAAACTACTCGACTATCTTTGTTACAACACCAGCTCCAACAGTTCGTCCACCCTCTCGGATAGCAAAACGAAGGCCGTCTTCAATTGCAATTGGTGAAACCAATTCAATATCCAACTCCACATCATCGCCAGGCATAACCATTTCGGTACCAGAAGGCAACTGAGCCTCTCCGGTTACATCAGTAGTTCTCACATAAAATTGTGGCCTGTAACCATTGAAAAACGGAGTGTGTCTTCCGCCTTCTTCTTTTGAAAGCACATAGACTTGACCTTTAAATTTCGTATGAGGAGTAATAGAACCTTCTGCAGCCAAAACTTGACCACGCTCAATGTCTTCTCGCTCAATACCTCGCAAAAGACACCCTACGTTGTCCCCTGCTTCGCCCTGATCAAGCGTTTTATTAAACATCTCTACACCTGTAACAGTGGTAGTATGCGTATCTTTTAGACCCACGATTTCAATCGATTCACCAACATTTACTACACCACGTTCAATTCGCCCAGTTACAACAGTACCTCGACCCTTAATACCAAAAACATCTTCAATGGCCATCAAAAATGGCTGATCTTTTGGTCTTTCTGGCTGAGGAATGTTTTCATCAACTGCATTCATTAACTCTAAAATAGGTGCATACTCTGGTGAAGATACATCTTCAGAAGAACTTTCTAACGCTTGCAAACCTGATCCTCTAATAATAGGGACGTTATCGCCATCAAATCCAAATTCGGATAACAACTCTCTTAACTCAAGTTCTACAAGCTCAAGCAATTCTTCATCGTCCATCATGTCGCATTTATTGAGAAATACAACAATATTAGGCACTTCAACTTGACGGGCTAATAGCAAGTGCTCTCGAGTTTGAGGCATTGGCCCGTCTGGGGCAGCTACAACTAAAATCGCCCCATCCATTTGTGCCGCACCGGTAATCATATTTTTGATATAGTCAGCATGACCAGGACAGTCCACATGCGCATAATGGCGATTCTCTGTTTCATACTCTACATGTGAAATCGCAATTGTTATCCCACGAGCCTTTTCTTCTGGAGCATTATCAATCTGATCAAATGCCCTGAAATCAGCACCGCCTTGCAACGCTAGTGTCTTTGTAATCGCCGCCGTAAGGGTAGTCTTACCATGATCCACATGGCCGATCGTACCAATATTGGCGTGCGGCTTATTTCTTTCAAAAGTTCCTTTTGCCATACAAATCCCCAATCCTTTTCAGCATTCTATAACTGTTCAATTATCACTACTGTCCAACTGCACGGGACTTCCTAATATGGAGCCCGCAATGAGAGTTGAACTCATGACCTCGTTCTTACCAAGAACGCGCTCTACCACTGAGCTATGCGGGCTTCGTCAAGCACGCGCGCCGACATATCAGTGTCCATCTTCATGGCCTTGAAAGCCAGTAAAAAAACATAATATTTTTTACTTTTCCTCCAATAGTTCGTTTTCTCCCGTCAAACACTGGTGCAGGGAGCAGGATTCGAACCTGCGTAGCCGTAAGGCGGCTGATTTACAGTCAGCTGGAATTAACCACTCTCCCATCCCTGCAGATTTAAAGTCCTATAGACGGAAAAGCACCTCGTTACCGAGGCGCAATACATTTAAATTATATCGAGAGGGTTCTGCTGGTCAATCAGATTTTTAGATTACAGACCATTTTGTTTCTTGAAGTGCATCCTCTAACTCAATATTTCGCAATTGAAGTTGAGATCTTATCTCGTCAGCTAGATTATAATTGAGATCTTTCCTAGCTTCAGATCTCAACTCTATTAGGGCTACTATAATATCTTCACTCGAACAACCTTCTACCTTTAATCGGTACACTTGCGCCAATTCGACTAAACTAACGTGATCAATATCTTCAGTTGATACCCTTGACGCCAACACTTCCAATCCCAAGACAGCCAATAACTCCCTCAAAACCTCTTGTGCTTCAGTAATATCATAGCCTTCATTACTTCCTCTATTTATATCTCTTGCTAAATCAAACAATATGGCCAGTGCTTTCGCAGTGGACAGGTCATCTTCCATTACTTCAATGAATTGCTCTCTCACAGTCTCTACTTCGACCTTTTTTCCAGAAAAAGAAGGTGTCTCAAGCGCCCTCCTTAAACGATCCAAAGCCTTGACCGAACCAGCCATTGCATCATCAGTTAAATTATTTGGCCCACGATAATAGCTATTCAACACAAATAATCTCAATGCATCGCTTCCCCATCGATCTATTGCTTCAGCAACAGAAACAACATTACCTAAAGACTTTGACATTTTCTCACCTTGGTACAAAACCATGCCATTGTGCATCCAAATATTTGCAAAACTCTTGCCCGATACTGCCTCTGCTTGTGCAATCTCATTTTCATGATGTGGAAAAATGAGGTCAACGCCTCCACCGTGAATATCAAAGGTGTCTCCTAAATATTTTTGTGCCATCGTAGAGCATTCAATGTGCCATCCAGGTCGTCCTTGACCCCACCTAGAATCCCAGCTAGGTTCGCCTTGCTTTTTTGCTTTCCATAAAGCGAAATCTAAAGGAGATTCTTTTTCTACTTCATCTTCAGATGTTGTATCTGTTTGTAAATCATCTATAGAGCGTCTTGAAAGTTTTCCGTAATTTGGTTGAGAACGAACTCGAAAATACACATTCCCTGTCGATGTTATATATCCAAATCCATTATCCAAAATTTTTTGAATAGTCTGACATATAGCCTCAATTTCTTCTGTGACTCGAGGACGTCGAGTAAGTGAATCAATCTTAAGGATTTTTTGCTCATCTTCCCATTTAATAATTTGATCTTCAGCCAACTGGATTGGATCTTTGTTTAGAGAAAGGCCTTTTTCAATCAACTTGTCATCTATGTCTGTATAATTTGAAACAAAGTTAACTTTGTATCCTCCAGCTTTATTCCCTGTCCAACGTAAATAACGTACAAGAATATCATAAACCATTAATGACATCGCATGTCCCACATGCGCATCGGCATATGGTGTCACTCCACACACATAAATATTCACCACCCCCTTCTGGGATGGTTTCAATTCTTCAATTTGCCCTGTAAGCGTATTTGTAATTTTCATATTACGTAAATCTTGTACCTAACTTCAAAAAACTCTCATTAATCTTCAATTAAAGCCACTGCCATAGCAGCAATTGCTTCACCGTTACCTATCAAGCCCATGCCTTCATTCGTTGTAGCCTTTATATTTACTGCTGTAGTCGACAGGTTCATTACACCTGCAATTGACTCACGCATACTTTTTATATAACCAGACAATCGAGGTTTTTCAGCAATAATTGTCATGTCCAAGTTTATTACCTCTAAATTTCGAGATTGTAATAAGCGCTCAACTCGTAACAACAACTCGCGACTATCAATTCCTTTTAGTGAAGGATCGTTCGGTGAAAAGATTTCACCTATATCCCCTGCCCCTGCAGCACCTAGCAAAGCGTCAATAACAGCATGGATTAAAGAGTCACCGTCTGAGTGGCCTTCAAGTTGTGGCGCTTCTATTATTTCAACTCCCCCAAGCCTTAAATAGCCTTCATTATTAGATCGAAATTTATGAATATCGTAACCGAAACCCACGCGCATTTTAATAGTGCCTATCTTCGCTACTATCCTGATCTAGTAAATTAACTGCTATTCTAAAATCTATAGGGGTTGTTAATTTTATATTCTTCGCGTCACCTTTCACAACTTTTACACTCCCTCCTATCAATTCAACCATCATCGCATCATCAGTGACATCGCTTCCTATTTCGTTATGTGCACTTCTAATTAAATCTCCTTTGAAAATTTGAGGTGTTTGAATCATTCGCAACATCGACCTATCCAATGTTTCAATCACTTTACCCGTGTCATCGATCTTCTTAATTGTGTCATTCAACTGTAAACCCGGTACTGCTGCACCATGCAGCTTTGCCACCTCCATAACACGCAAAATATTTTCAACTGAAATAAAAGGACGTGCACCGTCATGTATTATATACCAACCCGCATCCGGAACAGCCGCCAAACCTGCAGCGACAGAATCCTGCCTTCTCTCTCCGCCTTCAACAAATATTGTTTCTTTAGTGTTTATAAGTAATTTTTTAATTTGTGATTGCCGCTCTTTAGGGGAAACAATCACCAATACATCCACCATATCTAAACCAGTAAGCACATCAAGCGAATATTCAATTACAGGTTTGCCTTTAAGCTCCAATAATAACTTGTCTTCGTTTCCCATACGCAATGAACTACCCGCCGCCAGCAAAATACCGGCAACTTTGGAATGTTTAGGATTTTCTTCACACATTTTAACTTCCAAACGTTGGCTTATAGCTTAAACTATTTTATCCTCTACCCTTACAACTTACCGTAAGCACTGTCTACATACTTATATTTGGAGAGCATCTTGGCAAAAACTTATGACCAACTTATTTCTCAAGCCATCAAACCTGCTCGCTATCTGGGCGGTGAGCATAATTCCATTGTCAAAGATTGGAATTCTGCAGACATCAAAGTTGCCCTTGCCTATCCCGATCTCTACGACCTTGGTATGTCTAACCTTGGATTAGCCTTGCTGTACGATATTATAAACAAGCGTACCGATGCTCTTGCTGAACGTGTTTTTAGTCCTTGGACAGATCTTGAACAACTCCTTCGTGAGCATAACGAACCTCTCCGATCTCTTGAAACAAAACATCCGCTACGCAATTTTGATATGCTCGGAATCACCCTTCAGTATGAGGCATGCTATACAAATGTCTTAAATCTTTTAAATCTCGGTCAAATCCCTCTGCGTAGCAAACATCGTACATCCCAAGATCCTCTCATCATCGCCGGTGGATCAGGTGCTCTTCAACCTGAACCTTTAGCACCTTTCATTGACGCTTTCGTCTTAGGTGAAGGTGAAGAGGTCATACGTGAAATATGTGATGTGCTTGCACTTTCGAAAAGAGAACCTCATCAAACTCGTGAAAACCTGTTAGTCCAACTAGCACAGATCGAAGGCATTTATATACCCGCCTTTTATAATGTTTCTTATGATGTCGATGGCAAGGTAACTTCTATTCTTCCTAATGTCCCTCAAGCACCTGGACGTATCACTCGTCGTGTACTTCAAACACTAGAGCCCTCCCTTACGAAGCCCATTGTACCCAATATTGAAGTTGTTCATGACCGAGCAACTTTAGAAATTCAACGTGGGTGTACTCAAGGATGCCGTTTTTGCCAAGCAGGAATGATCTACCGTCCTACACGTGAACGTAGTGTAGAAGAAGTAGTTAAAGCGGCTGGTGAACTCTTACGCAACACAGGCTACAAAGAACTTTCGCTCATGTCATTGTCTACAACTGATCACAAAGACATCTCGCGAATGGTCAATGCACTTATGGACGCGTATGGGGATTCTGGCTTGAAAATTAGTATCCCTTCTACAAGAGTCGACTCTTTTAGCGTTGATATAGCAGAAGCCGTAGCACGCGGGAAAAAACATACCCTTACCCTCGCTCCTGAAGCAGGATCACAGCGCCTTCGAAATACCATAAGTAAATTAGTTTCAGAAGAAGACATTTTAACTGCAGCTACTAATGCCTTTAAGAGTGGATGGACTTCCATCAAAATGTATTTCATGGTGGGACAGCCTACAGAAACTGACCATGATGTCCTCGAAATTGTAAGGCTCGCACATGAAATCAAGAAGATCGGACAAAACTATATAGGTAATCGTGCTAGGGTCCGTGTATCTACAAGTAATTTTATTCCCAAGGCACATACTCCTTACCAGTGGGTTTCTCAATGTGACGCGAACACATTACGTCGAAGACATAAATTGCTTCGCAAGGGTTGTCGTGAAGCTGGAGTTCAATTTACATGGGAAGATCCTGAAAAATCCCTCCTCGAAGCCGTGTTATCCCGAGGGGATCGAAAAATAGCAAATGTTATCGAATATGCATGGGAGAACGGCGCGAAATTTGATGGCTGGTCTGAACATCACGATTGGAGTATTTGGCATCAAGCATTTTTACACTACGGACTGGACCCTCAATTTTATGCCCACCGAAACAGAGATTTATGGGAAACCTTGCCTTGGTCTCACATTCATGGCGGGACTGAACCTAGCTATCTAAGAGGAGAATGGCTCAATACTTTAGAGCAGGAAATTACGTTAGATTGCAAAAGTGACCCTTGCAATGTCTGTGGAATGCAAAACCTACAACAAGACTGTCTCATAAAAATTAACGACCTTGTTCAAATGAAAATTACTGGAGACACGACCAAGAAAGAACGCCTTCTTCAAGAAAAAGAACGTCTCCTCATTAACCTTAATCCAATCAGCACATAAGACTGGTTAGTCTGGTTCGGCAACATATGAGGTGACTCCTGCCAGCTCCGCCGTAATTTCTTCCCCTGCCTCAAAAGCAGTTGGAGTTTCACCTATAACCACTTCTTGTCTCTCGAAATCAAAAATAAACGGAAGTATCATAGAGTCAGGAATGGCTATCTCTGCTATTGGCTCTGGCCTTTCCACAACTATATTTGCTCGAGCAGGTATTAATTTCCCAATAATGACATTTTCTTTCAATCCTCGCAGGTAGTCTGTGGCACCTGCAATAGCTGCATCTGTCAAAACACGCGTAGTTTCTTGGAAGGAGGCTGCGGCCAAGAATGAATCTGTACTTAAAGAGGCTTTTGTCACACCTAATAAAACAGGCTCTGCTGTAGCTGGAGTACCGCCCTCCGTGACCAACTTTTCATTCAATTCATCGAATTGCCATCTATCTACTAATTCTGTTGGTAGTAGCTCAGAATCCCCAGGATCGTCAACTCTTACCTTTCTCATCATTTGACTTACAATAACTTCAATATGTCTATCATTAATATTCACACCTTGTGAACGATATACTTTTTGAACCTCGTCTACCAAGTACAGTTGACAGGCTTCTGGGCCCATAATTCTTAAGACCTCCTGTGGATCTAATGGCCCTTCAGTAATTGGTTCACCTGCCGAAATAACGGCACCAGGTTCAACCTTCAAGCGTGCACTTGCTGGAATTGGATATTCTCTGACATCTTTTATTTCTAAAGTCATCCGAAGGCTCGTTGGCCTTCTGCGCCTACCCGTTCTTACAAACTCCACCACGCCTTCAGCAGATGCCATTAACGGCAACATCGGAACATCTTGTCCGTCTGTAGTATCTGGTGGTAATGCCAGTACTTGTTCCGATTCAACCCTCTCGCCATTTTCAACTAGTAACTCAAAATCATCTGGGAGTTCAAATTCATCGACAAATGTCTCCGTGGATTCAACTGCAATTGTCCGTAAGCCATCTCCCTGATGAAGAAGCACAACACCATCAATTTCGGAAATAATTCCTTGCCCTTTCGGAACACGAGCTTCAAATATTTCCTCAACTCTTGGTAACCCTGAAGTAATATCAAGTCCTGCAACACCACCAGTATGGAACGTTCTCATTGTCAACTGAGTTCCAGGCTCTCCAATAGATTGTGCGGCGATGATTCCAATCGCCGTTCCAGGCTCTACCAATTGACCCGTGGCCAATGATCGCCCATAACTATGCTGTGCAATACCTCGTGGAGATGTGTCCGTTAATGCAGATTGAACATGAACTTTCGTAACTCCCGCTTTAACTATTTCCATTGCCAGCTCCGATGTAATTTCTTCATCAACATCAACCAAAATTTCACCAGTTTCTGGGTGAGCCACGGGAGAGGCGGTAAAGCGCCCATCAATTCGTTCTTCGAGCGAGGCAAGTAAAGCCTCTCCAGGCCTATCCACTAACCAGATACCCGGAATTGGCATCCCTTCATCTACACAGCTTCCTGGCTGTACAACAACATCTTGGGCTACATCAATCATCCTTCGCGTCAAATAACCTGAATCGGCCGTACGTAATGCCGTATCAGCAAGCCCTTTTCGGGCTCCGTGAGTCGAAATAAAGTATTCAAGAACAGACAGTCCCTCCCGAAAGCTTGAGCGGATAGGGAGGTCAATAATCCTCCCTGATGGATCAGACATTAACCCTCTCATCGCACCCATTTGCCTAATTTGGGCGATATTTCCCTTAGCACCACTATTTGACATCATCGCTAAAGAACTAGTTGGTGGAAGTGCATCATACAAGGCGGTCTGCATTCGATTAGTAGTGTCTGTCCAAATATTAATAGCTGATTGATATTTTTCATCTGCAGTAATTAATCCTAATTGGAACTGCTCTTCCATTTCATCAATATGAGAGTCAGCCTCAGCCATTAATACCGGCTTAGTTGTCGGCACCGAAATATCAGAAACAGCTATGGTCATTCCTGACTGGGTCGCATATCGAAATCCAATGTCTTTAATTTGGTCAACCAATTCTACGGTTGGTCCATTCCCCATATCACGATGGATGTTCGAAACGAGCTCTTTTAATTTACTTTTATCCATCAATTCATTACGAAAAGGGACTCCCTCTGGCAAAATTTGATTGAACAGAACTCGCCCTACTGTCGTGTCAACAAATTCATCTTCAACCTTAAATTTGATGGGCTCTTGTAAAGCTATGTCTCCTAGCTGATAGGCCATTTGCAGTCGATCTGAACTTGCGAACACCCTTGGTTGCTCTTGGTCTTCAGGCAAAGAACCTGGATACGTCAAATAATAGCAACCTAGAACCATATCCAACGTCGGCGCAACTACAGGTTCTCCGTCTGAAGGTGAAAGCAAATTTTCAGAACTAAGCATTACCTGTCTAGCTTCAGCCACGGCCTCATATGAAAGCGGAACGTGTACAGCCATCTGATCTCCATCAAAGTCAGCGTTATAGGCAAAGCAAACTAATGGATGCAATTGAATGGCAGAACCTTCAACAAGTACAGCTTCAAAAGCTTGAATCCCTAATCTATGTAATGTTGGTGCCCTATTTAAAAGTACTGGCCGTTCGGTAATTACAGCTTCTAGGACATCCCAAACTTCCGGTTGTGCTCGCTCAACAATTCTTTTTGCACCTTTTATATTGTGGGCTACTCCCCCCCTAACAAGTGCATGCATCACAAATGGTTTATAAAGTTCCAATGCCATTTTTTTGGGCAAACCACATTGATTTAGGCGCAACTGTGGGCCGACTATAATCACAGATCTTCCGGAATAGTCGACTCTTTTACCTAACAGATTCTGCCTGAATCTACCTTGCTTACCTTTTAGTAAATCCGACAATGATTTTAATTTATGGTTCCCTGAACCAGCAACAGGCCTACCCCTTCGACCATTATCTATCAATGAGTCAACGGATTCTTGCAACATCCTTTTCTCATTACGAATAATAATTTCTGGAGCACCTAAATTAAGTAATCTCTTCAATCTATTGTTGCGGTTTATTACCCTTCGATATAAGTCATTAAGGTCTGAGGTCGCAAATCTACCACCCTCCAGTTGCACCATTGGCCGTAAGTAAGGTGGTAAAACTGGTAATTCAGAAACGATCATCCAATCTGGACGATTCCCTGATTTTCGCAAAGACTCTACTATTCTCATCCTTTTAGTAGCCTTTTTCCGTCTTTGTCCACTAGTTGATTGCAATTCTTCTTGTAATTTTTCTCTTAATACATCTAAATCCAAACGTTCCAATATTGATTGAATCGACTCCGCACCCATACCAGCTCGAAAAACAAGACCAAATCGCTCTTCATACTCTCTATATTCAATCTCTGCCATTACGGTAAGTGCATCTGCTTGAACAGGATCTCTTAACTTTTCCAACCATTTAACTAAATGTTCGTGCTCTTTTACGGTGGATTCTCGAATGGCTTGCTGTTCCAGCCTCAATTCTTCAGTTTTCTCGAAGTCTTGATCTCTCTTCTGTTGGATCGCCGCATCTGTTAATAAATCTATATCCGCCTTTTTTGCCTCAGAAAGTTTTTCTGCATCTTTCGTCGCACTATCTAAGGCTTCCTTTATCCCGCTGATTAGCTCATCTGTTATTTCAGCACTACGAGGGCCTATTTCATAACCATGAAAGGTCAGCTTTCCTCGTAATTTTGACCCCACTCTCTCTCTTAGATCTTCTTCAACTTCTTGTGCTTCTTTAACTAAAGTATCGACCTGATCTTTGAGTTCTTTTTCTAAACCTAAGAACTTCGTAGCCTTGTCATCCTCCAGTGCCAAAATAGCCTCACTCAGCGCATGTTCTTCTTGCTCTATACGTTGAGTTACTTCTGTTTCACGTGACAAGCTAATTTCTTCAATTTCTTGATTTAATAGTTCAAGGGCGTGTTGACGAGCTTCTTCATTTACTTCGGTTACTACATATTGAGCAAAATATAGGACACGTTCCAATGTTCTTGGAGCAATATCTAATAAAAGGCCTAGTCTGCTGGGCACGCCTTTCGCAAACCAAATATGAGTAACAGGTGCTGCTAGGCTAATATGGGCCATACGTTCTCGGCGAACCTTGGATCGGGTAACTTCTGTTCCACATCTATCGCATACAATGCCTTTATACCTAATTCTTTTATATTTTCCACAAGCACACTCAAAGTCTTTAACCGGTCCGAAAATTCGTTGACAAAAAAGACCATCCATTTCAGGTTTCAATGTCCTGTAGTTTATAGTCTCTGGTTTAGTGACTTCTCCATACGACCATGACAAAATTTGCGAAGATGAAGCCAATCCCAATCTAATAGCGTTAAAATCATTTACTTCAAGCATTTGGCGCATCCTCCAGTTCTCTTCCGGACAAGTTAATTCCTAATGAAGGAATTTGTTCCATATAATCTTCTGCAAAACCTACATCTTCAGCATTACTGTTGAGAATATCTACACTCAATCCGAGTGCTTGTAATTCTTTCACAAGCACCTTAAAGGATTCAGGCACTCCAGGGTCCATGGCGTTTTCACCTTTAACTATTGACTCGTACGTTTTTACCCGTCCGACCACATCGTCCGATTTAACAGTAAGCATTTCCTGTAAAATATGAGCTGCGCCATAGGCCTCCAGTGCCCATACTTCCATTTCACCGAAACGCTGTCCTCCAAACTGCGCCTTTCCTCCCAGGGGTTGCTGAGTAATCAACGAATAGGGGCCTGTAGAGCGTGCGTGGATTTTATCATCGACTAAATGTATAAGCTTCAACATATACATGTATCCTACCGTTACGGGTTGATCAAAAGGTTCGCCCGTGCGCCCGTCATACAAAGTTTGCTTCCCCCAAATCGGAGGTGCTGCATTACGGCGATCGGCCACCTCTGCCACCCGAACATCCAACTCTTCTTCGCTCAGGCCTCGAACATCAGATTCACCTAAGCCTTCCAACCACAAAGACAAACACGCCCTTCTTGCTACACCTGGTTGCCCAGTACGAAGAATTTCTTCAGCATCGAATCCTGCCTCTTCTAAATATTCCTCCATTGCATCAACATCAACTCGTTGCCCTACTTCAGAATCTTCAGCCTCCAAGGCCTTCTCTGTCTCAACGGCACCTGCTTGTATTGCAACCCAAGCTCGTGAAAGTGCATCTTCTATTTCCAGTTCACTGGCTCCATCAAATACTGGGGTCACCGCCCTCCAACCAAGGGTGGAAGCGGCCCAGCCTAGATGCGTTTCCAAAACTTGACCGATATTCATTCTCGAAGGCACCCCAATGGGGTTTAAAACAACCTCAACCGCACGACCATCCGCTAAATAAGGCATGTCTTCAATAGGCAATAATTTAGATACAACCCCTTTATTCCCATGGCGCCCTGCCATCTTGTCTCCAGAAGTTATTTTTCGCTTCTGTGCAACTGAAATACGGACTAATTTGTTTACATCTGCAGGGAGATCATCCCCATTCTCTCTGCTGAAGACACGAACATCTATGACTTTTCCTCTCTCTCCGTGAGGAACTCGTAAGCTCGTATCTTTTACTTCTCTTGCTTTTTCTCCGAAAATGGCTCTCAGCAATTTTTCCTCCGGTGTCAGCTCTGTCTCACCTTTTGGAGTAATCTTACCAACTAAAACATCTCCTTCACTGACCTCTGCACCTACTCTAATAATGCCATCTTCAGCTAAATCACGAAGAGCTTCCTCACCTACGTTTGGAATATCTCTTGTTATCTCTTCAGGGCCTAACTTTGTATCGCGTGCTTCAACTTCATATTTTTCCATGTGTATAGAGGTAAATTTATCCTCTCTTACGACAGATTCAGAAAGAACAATTGCGTCTTCATAATTGAGGCCTTCCCATGACATGAAAGCTACTAATAAAGATTGTCCTAGAGCTAATTGGCCATCTTGAGTGCATGAGGAATCCACTAACGCCTGACCTCTTGTCACCCTATCTCCAGATTGAACTATCGGCCTTTGGTTAATGCACGTTCCTTGGTTTGATCTCACGAACTTTAATAAAGGGTATCTTGTTTCGACACCCGTATCATACTTCACGTGTATAAAGTTGGCTGTCGCACTCGTTATGACACCTTCCTCTTCAGCATGTATGACCTGTCCAGAGTCAGCGGCGACGGGAAGCTCCATTCCTGTTCCTACTAGCGGAATTTCTGGTTTTATGAGGGGTACTGCTTGACGTTGCATATTCGCACCCATCAATGCTCGGTTAGCATCATCATGCTCCAAAAATGGAATCATCGCTGCAGCAACAGAAACTATCTGCTTAGGTGAAACGTCCACGTAATCTATTTCCACAGATGGAACTATCTCAAACCTATCGCCGTGGCGCACCTCTAATCTACTGTCCAGAATGTTTCCTTTTTGATCTGACACACTGTCAGCCTGAGCTATCCTAAACTTTTCCTCTTCATGTGCATCTAAATAAACTGGCTTGTCTGTCGCGAATGGAACCACTGGGATTAACTCTTCTTGCGCATCAGCAAGATCATTCGCGATCTCCTTGTCAATTAATGTGTCCGCTTGAGCAATTAATCTTCCGCGCACTGTTTTAACATCGTCTGCTAAGTAGTGCCCTTCCAACTCTCTCGCCTTTTTCTTCGAAATTTCATGAACAACTTCTCTATACGGAGTTTCGATAAAACCAAAATCATTTACTACCCCATACGAAGCCAAACTGCCTATCAATCCAATGTTGGGACCTTCCGGAGTCTCTATTGGACATATCCTTCCGTAGTGACTAGAGTGAACATCTCGAACATCAAATCCCGCCCGATCTCTGGACAGTCCTCCTGGCCCTAGCGCGGATAACTTTCTTTTATGTGCAATTTCGGACAACGGATTAACCTGATCCATAAATTGTGAAAGTTGCGAACCTCCAAAAAATTCTTTCATGGAGGCTACTACCGGTCTAATGTTAACCAAAGCCGACGGGGTTGCCTCCTCAGGATCGGTAATCGTCATTCTTTCTCGAACAACCCTTTCCATTCGCAAAAGACCTACTCGGAATTGATTTTGCATCAATTCGCCAACTGAACGTACCCTTCTATTTCCTAAATGATCAATGTCGTCAATTACACCTTTGCCGTTATTGATATTCCAAATCTCATAAACGATTGACATCAAATCGCCACGACTCAGGGCGAACGATTTAGTATTCTCCTCTAGACCTAGCCTTTTACTTAGCTTATATCTCCCCACTTTGCCTAAGTCATATCTACGATCAGTAAAAAATAGCTGTTCTACCAACTCTCTCGCGTTTTCTGCAGTCGGAGGATCGCCAGGGCGAAGCCTTCTGTAAAATTCTTCTAATGCCTCTGCTTGATTGGTCGTAGGATCTTTGTCTAATGTTGCTTCTAGATATGAAATATCTCCCTCAGAATCCACCGCCGCAAGCATCTCTCTCACTCGTTCATCAGTTCCAAGTTCTTGCATTGACAGACCCTCCTGTTGGTCTATCGCACGCAATAAAACAGTAACCGGTAATCTACGCTTTCGATCTACCTTCACTGAAATTAAGTTTTTAACAGATGTTTCAAATTCAAGCCAAGCACCACGGTTTGGAATAAGTTTTGCTGCTACTAGCTGACGCCCCGAAGCGGGGTCTGTATTCGCCGTAAAATAAACCCCCGGTGAACGCACTAATTGAGAAACAACCACACGCTCCGCTCCGTTAATTATGAACGTTCCCTGGTTAGTCATGAGAGGGATGTCACCCATGAACAATTCTTGCTCTTTTACTTCTCCTGTTTCTTTAACAAGCAATTCTACGCGCACACGCATAGGAGCAGCATAAGTACGTTCCCTATCCCTCGCATCAGATTCTGTCATCTCTGGATCGCTTAACCAGTAATCAGCGAATCTGATTTCCATTCTACTGCCGGTAAAATCCTCGATAGGAGTAATCTCATCAAAAAGTTCACGCAAACCATGACTTAAGAATCGATCATATGAACTTTTGGGCATACCCAGCAAATTAGGCATGGGCATGATGTTTGGGGCATGTCCGAAAGTTCTTGTCTGGGTTGGTACCCTACGGTTCGAGCGAACAATCCTACGAGGTGTTGATACCACTATAAATTCCTCCACAAACTAAAACACGTACTCCAAAAACCACAGTGACTTGAAACTCTGTGGGTTCTCGAAGTACGTCCTATCTTCTGATCACGCAGACACACATTCCAGATAAAGTGACAGCAAAATATTCGGGTTAACCCGAATATTTTTTCAATTAGAAAATATTAATTTAGAACCAAAAAGATGCGCCACCTGACTGAGAATTGTAACGCTTCTATCTGCTATCTTTCAACTTAAATTATTGCCTTTTTATAAAGTTTTTATTCTTGCTTATATAACCCTAGCTCTTCAATTACTGTCTGTACTTGATTCTGCAACAAAAATTCCGTTGACTTTCCCGCTCTAATTCTATTTCGTACGTCCCGCGATGATATATCCACCTCCGGCATTTCAACATAATCGATGCGTTGCGACACACCTGGTAGCCTGCTTTCAAGACGAGCTACCCCTTCTTTTGGTTCGACTCCTGGTCTCGTGCCTACGGCGAGCCTAACCAAATCTATTATTCTTTCAGGTTCCTTCCAAAATTCCATGTCGACTAATGCGTCACTTCCTAAGATAAACCACCACAAGATTCCAGTGTTAGGTAGTTTCAGTACCGTATCAATTGTATAAGTGGGTCCAGCTCTTTCAAGTTCATAGGTTTTAACCTGGGCCCATTCAATCCCGTCAACCGCCTTCTCCAGCATCGCCAATCTGTCATCGGCTGAAGAAACTCCTTCACCTTCTTTTCTATACGGGTTTCCTGCGGGTATAAACCACACCTCATCTAAATCTAAGTTCTGCTTAGCGTTACTAGCCAATATCAGGTGCCCGATATGCGGAGGATCGAAGGTACCTCCCATAAAACCTATACGTTGTCCCATCATTCCTCATCCCATCGGATCTGAAGTTCCCCTATACGAACAAGATCTCCCTGCTTCACTCCTCTACGCCTCAGCGCTCTCGTTACTCCTAAACGTGACAATCGATCAAAAAACTCAGCTCGTGCTTCATTCTCCGTCAAATCTAAGGTTTCTGCCAGCCATTCAGGTGTTGATCCTTTTATCGTGAAAACCCCATCTGCCCCTGTTCTTATTTCAAATCGTTTCTGTCGAGGTGAAGGTTTGAGTTCTGGGGTATTTACTCCTTTACGTTCTTTGTCCGTGCGAAGTTGATCTAAAGTTAGGTGTGCTTTTTTTGCCAGTTCCGCGATTCCTGCCCCTGAGACGGCTGATATCGCAACACCTTCTACAGAAAGCGACCCGCTCTCCTCTAATAGCTCTACACGTGCTGCCGCATCGGGTATGTCAATTTTATTAAACGCGAAGATCTGTGGTTTCTCCGCTAGTTCATATCCGAAAGAGTCTAGTTCTTCATTTATTTTTTTAATGTTTTCTAGAGGGTTTTCTTCCGACATATCTACCACGTGAACCAGCACTTCTGTTCTTTCTATATGCCTAAGAAAGTCATGTCCTAAGCCAACACCTCGACTAGCACCTTCTATTAAGCCGGGCATATCTGCAGCAACAAAAGAGTCATATCCCAATTCCACTACACCCAGCTCAGGTTCGAGCGTTGTAAAAGGATACGCCGCAACCTTTGGATTTGCCCTCGACCATTGTGTTAAGAGTGAAGACTTTCCCGCATTTGGAAGTCCGATTATTCCTACATCCGCTATCAGTTTCAGTTCGATCATTATGGTCTTGTTTTCACCTATTTGACCAGACTGAGCGAACATTGGTGCTTGCCTCGTGGCCGTGGTGAAGTACTTATTCCCGTGCCCCCCTCGCCCGCCTTTTGCTATTTGGACTTCATCTTCTATGCCTACGATATCTGCCAAAACAACTTTTTCGTTCGTGCCGGGGCTAATTTCATAAACCATGCTCCCCACTGGTACTTCTAATACTATCGATTCTCCAGCGGCTCCATGACGCTGATTAGGTCCACCCGGTTGACCATTTGGTGCTCGGCGCAACTGTTGATCTCTGTAATCCCTCAAGGAGGATAATCTTCTGTTCCCACGAACATAGACATTTCCCCCTCGCCCACCATCGCCACCATCGGGGCCCCCGTGGGGTACGAATTTTTCACGATGGAACGAAACAAGGCCGTTCCCTCCGTTACCTGCATAAATTTTAAATTCCACACTATCGATCATGACTTCTATGTAAACATCTTTGATAACTCGAATCAAAAAAATGTTGAGATTTTGGAGTTAGGAAGAAAATATTAGTAGTAGTAGTCGTAGCGTGGATTTGTGGATAAATAAGAATAAGAACGAGCGGTGTACAGGAAAAAAAAGAAATTTTAAGGGGATAATATGAAGATAAATTGTCTATCTGAAATAGTAAAAGGGGATAAAAATAGAGAAGATCGAAATTAAAAGGGGTGACTGAAAACACACACGGAAGGAAAGTGCAAAATATCCACATTAAATCAAGTAAAAGAACAAGATATAAACAGGGAATATACAAAAATAGGTTAATGCGAATACACGATAGAGTTGAAAAATATAAACATATGATTAGGCAACGGAACGGGCTTGGTCAATCATTTCACGGAGATTTCCGACATCTGTTTTAGTTTCAGGATCGATGGAGAGTGAACGATCCATTTTTTGCCAGCCGTGATGTACGGTTGAATGATCACGACCTCCTAATTCATCGCCGATTTCAATTAGCGAGCGATGGGCGACTTCGCGCATCAGGTACATTGCTAACTGTCGCGGGTAAGCTACGCGCTTTTCACGGCTTTTCGAAAGCAAGGCCTCTCTACTGATATCAAAATAGGTGCAAATAGTGTCTATTATTAATGCTGGTGAAGGAGGTAGCTTAGGCTCATTAGTTTCTAGAGAGGAGAGAGCTGCTTGGATTAAAGAAGCATTAAGGGGTTCGCGAGTTAACCTACTGTAAGCAAGAACACGAGTAAGGGAGCCTTCAAGTTCGCGGATATTTTTCTTATAGCGAGCAGCGATTAGGTGTAAGACATCATTGGGAACACTAAGCCCTTGCTCGAGTGCCTTTGCTCGAAGAATAGCTACACGTGTTTCAACATCAGGAGCCTGAAGGTCTGCAATGAGACCCCATTCAAAGCGTGTACGAAGGCGCTCTTCTAAATGTTGAATAAGAGAAGGGCTTTTGTCAGAAGTAATTATAATTTGGTTTCCTGCTTCATAAAGCTCATTAAATGTATGAAAGAATTCTTCTTGGGTTTGTTCTTTTCCAGCTATAAATTGAATGTCATCAATCAAGAGTGCATCGGGTTGGCGGTATTGTTGACGAAACTCTTCCATTTTACGATTTTGGATTGCGGAAATGAGTTGGTTAGTAAACGCTTCTGCACTTACGTATAAAACGTGCAGGTTCGCATTCACAAATTCATGACCAACTGCTTGAAGGAGGTGGGTTTTACCTAAGCCCGCAGCTCCGTAGAGGAAGAGGGGATTGTAACGGTTCCCTGGTGAGTCGACTGTACCTTTTGCCGCCGCCGCCGCCAGCTCATTTCCTTTCCCTACAATAAATCGGTCAAAGGAGTAACGTTCACGTAGTCGAGGTCGAGGGGTATTGACAGAGGTTGAAGAAGTAAAATCAAGTTTCTGAGCCGAAGATTGAAGGGGTTGTAAAGGCTGAAACAAAACATCAAAAGATTGACCACTAATTTCAGAAAGTGATCGCAGAATAGAAGGCTTTAATCGTTGCTGTAACCATTCTGTGACGAATTCAGAACGTGTGCCAACAACGAGGGAGCCACCTTCGAATCTTAGCCCTTCTGTACCATCAAGCCATGTATCGTAATTTGCGCGTGAGACCTGGGAAGAAAGATCTCGGAGAGTAGCTTGCCAAAGAGCGGAAGGGTCAGAAGACAAGTTTTCAGTCATGATACTCCTTGATAGGAGAGCAACATAGTTTTCCACAACTGTGGAAAAAGTGTGGATAAAATGTGCCCCGCCGTAGGGAAAGGTAGTTCCCCAAAATTAGATTCTTCGTCAGTGTTCGAAAAACTAAGAAACCCTTCCCTTCTTAATTTTTCTTGCGCTGGTGGGAAAATGTAGCATTGACAGAATCGAGGATGCAAGCAAGTTATGTAGGATTTTTTAAAATAAAGTAATTTGTTTTAGTATGAAGCTTGGACAGACGTAGAATTTAGACGGTAAGGTTGTGTTAAGAGGTAAAATACAAATTACATATTTTAGGTAAAGCTATGCTTTTAACTATCGATATAGGCAATACAAGTATTGCTGTCGGAATCTTCAATCAGAAAGATCTTAATGCAACATTCAGAATTGCAACAGATCGAGATAATTTTCCTGATGAGTACGGGAGCTTACTATTGAACTTATTGAGGTCAGCGAATATTGCGGTAGATGAAATCACCGCTGCGGTGATTTCATCTACGGTTCCTGGATTGACTACTACCTTTCAAGAAGTATGCGAAAAATATTTTCAGGTGAAGCCGGTTATTGTAGGTGCAGGCATTAAAACGGGAATCAACATTTTATATGAAAATCCAAAAGAAGTCGGTCCTGATCGAATATTACATGTTGTTGCAGGGCTGTCAAAATATGAACCACCGTTAGTTATAGTTGATTTAGGGACGGCGTGTGTTTTTGATGCTGTATCTGCTGATGGAAGTTATTTGGGAGGGGCGATTGCTCCCGGGATAGGCTTAGCTTCAAATGCATTGGTAGATCACGCAGCAATGCTACATACAGTTGAATTTGCTAAACCTTCAGGTGTAATAGGGAGAAATACAGTTCATTCCATGCAGGCAGGTATATATTTTGGATATGTGGAGATGGTGGAGGGGATGATCAATAGATTTAAATCAGAATTGACCACGACAAGTTCAGCGGTGACCGTACTTGCAACAGGGGGGTATTCCTCAATTGTAGCGGCAGATGTTAGTAATATTGATCACATCGAGGCAGATCTTAATTTAGAGGGCCTAAGATTAGTGTACGAGGCAAATAAATGAGCTCAATCATAGAAAATCGACAAATTACAGTTGGTGTAACTGGCTCAATTGCGGCATACAAAATTGTAGATGTTGTTAGTAAATTAGTTCAGCAAGGTGCAGTCGTGGATGTAGCGATGACCTCAGCTGCAGTAAATTTTATTTCACCTTTGACATTTCAATCCCTTACGGGTAGAGAGCCATATGTAGATATGTGGGGCGTTCATGGCGTTAAAGGGGAGGCTCATATTGAACTTGCGCGAAGAACAGAGTTAATGCTTATCGCGCCCGCAACGGCATCTACAATGGCAAGTTTGGCGCACGGATTTGCTGATGATTTTGTTACGTTAACGGCCTTAGCGACTAAGGCCCCTTTATTAATTTCACCTGCGATGGATTCTCAAATGTGGGATCATGATGCAACACAGGCAAATCTAAAGTTACTGAGAGAACGAGGGGCGCATTTCATAGGCCCCGAACAAGGGAGATTGGCGTCAGGGCAAATAGGTACAGGTAGGCTTTCTGAGTCGCAAAAAATTATAGCTACCATGAAGGCTTGTTTGGGGAAGCTCGAAGGTGATTTTTCAGGTAAGACAGTAATAGTCACTGCTGGTGGCACACGAGAAGCTATAGATCCGGTCAGGTATATAGGTAATAGATCGAGTGGAAAAATGGGGAATGCGCTTGCTGAAGCTGCACGAGATCGTGGGGCTGACGTGGTTCTTATTACAACTGTTCCTGAGACAGCACCGGAAGCAATTCAAGTTATTCCAGTTGAGTCAGCCAATGAGATGGAATCTTCGATATCTGACTATGTGACAAAAGCAGAAGTTCTAGTTATGGCTGCAGCAGTAGCAGATTATCGTGTGAATCTGGAATCAGAACAAAAAATAAAACGGGAACATATGAAAAGTCTTAGCCTGGATTTGATTGCTAATAAAGATATTATTGCAAGTATCGATGCTAATCTTATTAAGGTAGCATTTGCTGCCGAAACAGAGGATTTAATAACAAATGCTAAGAAAAAACTAAGAGATAAAAACGTCGATTTGGTCATTGCTAATAGTGTGACTGGTGAAGCGTCAGCTTTCGGATCTGATACAAACAAAATTACGATAGTAGATAATCAAGGGAACGCTGAGGAACTGCCTGTTTTGTCGAAGTATATTTGTGCAATGGAAATTTTAGATAGAATCTCTAATCTCGTAGGGGCGGATTCTTATAAGGAGGAAGGCTCCTCGAGTAATTGAAGGATATTCCCGTCGGGATCAGTGAATGTTGCGACCCATCCACCCCAACTTTCAATTTCAGGTTCTCTTAGAAAGCTTACTCCTTTGTCAGAAAGGTTTTTGTAGGTTTCCTGAATTCGACTAGTTCCTAAGTTGATCATTATACGTAGAGGGTCTCTTGCAGAATTTTTGACGTCAGAATGGACTGTAATAGTTAACCGAAAAGAATTAATTTCAAAGTTAATAAATTCCTTTCGATCTGATCGGACAGGTAATTTTAATATGTCAGAATAAAAAGAGCGCATCGATTCAAAGTGAGATGCCTCAGTCCAGAGGATTAAGCCTGAGATATTAAGATCGGGCACGATTGAGAGCCAATTGAACTAGTGTTCGCAATGGAATTCCTGCCATTCCCTTGACCCATTCACCATTTGTTGAGTTGACATTCATAACGCCAGCAATATCTAAATGGATCCAGGGCGTATCTCCTGCAAAAGCCTCCAAAAACTTCGCAGCCGTAATGGAACCGGCTCCTCTGCCTCCAGTGTTTTTTATATCTGCCACATCAGATTTGATTTGGTCATGATATTCCTTGTCTAAAGGAAGTCTCCAATATTTTTCGCCAGTTGCGCTTGAAGCATTTTCGAATTCATTCCAAAGGCGCGTGTTGTTTGAAAACCCTCCGACTCGTACATTGCCTAAAGCAATCCCCATAGCACCGGTAAGTGTGGCGACGTCAATAATACGAGTTGCACCATTTTTTCGTGCATAGGCAATTCCATCAGCTAAGACGAGGCGCCCTTCTGCATCTGTATTTGCCACTTCAATAGATTGACCGTCCATTGCATAAAACACATCTCCTGGCTTGGTAGCAGAGCCGCTGGGCATATTCTCGGTGCAGGGTGCGATAGCCATTACATTAATCTTGGGCTTTAGCTGTGCGATTGCCGCTATTGCATTGATCACTACTGCAGCACCGCTCATATCCCATTTCATTGCTTCCATACCTGCCGCAGGCTTTAACGAAATTCCACCGGTATCAAATGTGATTCCTTTGCCGATGAGTGTTAGATAATTACCATGTCTTGGCAATCCGTGATATTTCAATATGATAAATTTTGGTGGCTCGACCGATCCGTGTGCAACAGAGAGGTATGATCCCATTCCAAGTTGCTCAGCTTCATCCTGTTCGATTACTTGACATTCTAAATTATATTTATTGGCCAAGGATTCAGCATTTTGTGCCATAAGGGTGGGGGTCATAAAATTTGCGGGTTGATTGCCCAATGTACGTGCACTATTAGTGGACTCTGCAAGAATTTTTCCCTTAGTAACGCCATCTGAGATTGCTGCTAGCTGTGATCGGGATTTTGCCAAGAGGGTTACATCAAATTTTGAGGCGGTATCCTTTTTAGTATGATGCTCATTAAATTTATAAAGACCCAGTATTAGGCCTTCAGCTACAGCCAAACCGTAATCTGAATCGGACAAACTTTTCCATGCACCTGCAGGAGGTGCCATTACAACATGATCTGTTTTTGTCGCGCGAACTTGTCGGGAGAAGGTACCCATAAATGTTCGAAGAAGGTTTATGTTGATTTCATCAGGTTTATCTTCAATTTCTAAAACGATTATTCGCTTAGCCTTCGATCTTGTTGGCGTGGGGAATTCTAAAAAATGCCCAGATTTGCCATGGAACAGTTTGTTAACACGAGCTTGAGAGATAGCCCCTCGCAATTGTTGATCGGCGATGGCAGTTTCTCCAGAGAGTGGCCGATTGTTGGTTGGTAGATAAACAATGTAGGTATCAGCTTTGTGATCAAATAAATTTTCTGTTGAAGTTTGAATATCCATAATTTTCCTAAATCCTCTATGTGTAAAAAGCTTATCCAGAGAATAATTGGGAAGCGCGCAATGAAGCAATAGGAAAAGTTAAGAAGTTAAATTTCGGCAGCGTCGTACCAGACCATACCTAACATTCGAGGTCCAAATTTTGCAGTTGCTTGTCGAGTCAGTGATGAAATGTAGGTTTCCGCATGCGGTAGTTTTTGTTTTAGCCATTTCTCTAATGCCCTTGCTGCAGGGTAGGCCGCTGCATGATGAATAACTATTCGAGGTGCCTCTAATGAAGATAGTTGATCGGTGCAATAGTCACGAAAATAAGCTAAGGCTTCATTTCGTGCAGGTATTCGACGTAAAAGTTCGTTTTCAGGTCCAAGAATTTTCGTAATAATACGATTTTTTTCCAAACCTAGTTCTGCGTTTCCTGAAGCGCTAAGTAATTCCGGATGTTCTACGAAAGTAACTACTTGTACAAGTTGTTGTAATAATGCTATTTGATCCAGTGCTTCTATAATTGTGCCAGATTTTTGGAGTACTTCCGAGGCATGGATGGCTTGCCACCCGCACCCCATAAGTGCATGGTTTGTTGGAACTATTTGTAGATCGTACTTTGAGGAAAGTCTCTTTAATTCTGTATTATTACTGGAGTTATTATGTGTAAAACCGTCATCTATGCGGAAATAAATAATTTTGTTTTTCTGCTGTTTGATCTGTTCTTCTAACGTTTCTTCAATTGTTTTTACTGTCTCAGAATTGGTATTAGTTAGCAATGATGGTATTGATTCATGGGCGCTGTACAATGCTGGTTTTTGTGGAATTTGGACTAAGTTGACTAGTGAAAGAAAAGTTTCAGGTATACAAGCTGCTGCATCAACGACTAAAGTATGATTCATAATTCTTAAAACTCTATCATTACTGATTGCTCGGGCATAAGTGCTATGCTAGCGTGATAGGGTCAATATATTACAAAATATGGTTACTAATAAGATGTTGAGATGAGGCAGAGGTAGGAAATTTAAAGTTCGATGCAAAATACTGAAAAAAACAATGAAGATATTGACCAGTTTAAACAACATGAAGGTGATACAGGGTCGCCAGAAGTTCAGGTTGCAATTTTAACCAAGCGAATAAATCGGTTAACTGATCATTTACGAGAACATAAGCATGATTATTCTACAAGAAGAGGTTTGTTGAAGTTAGTTGGACAGCGTCGTCGGCAACTTCGATACCTGAGTAATAAAAGTGTGGATAGGTATCATAATTTAATTGAAGCCTTGGGTTTGCGTCGTTAATCCCTTGCATCGTGATTATGCGGATCAATCAATAATACTCTCGTCAACATTTTCAGAATCAATGGTTAATAATGGAAATGAACCAACGGTGTTCGTATTTCATTGAATATAGGAAGTTAGGTAAATGATAGAGACAGAAATGAATTTTACTCACCCCAAAGGCACAAAAGTGTTTACAACTGAAATTGAGGGTGAAATCTTTGAAATAGCGAGCGGCCGTTTAGCTCCAAATGCAGCTGCAGCATGTACGGTTCGTTATGGCGATACGATGATGTTAATTACGGTATGTCATGGGCCTGCTCGTGAAGGTGTAGATTTTTTCCCTTTAACAGTCGATTTTGAAGAGCGAATGTATGCGATAGGACGGATTCCAGGTTCTTTTTTCCGGCGCGAAGGACGACCTGGAACGGATGCGACGTTAGCATCACGAATGACGGACAGGCCAATACGCCCCCTTTTCCCAAAAGGCTTTAAAGAAGAAGTGCAAATTGTATGTACATTACTCTCTTCGGACAGAGAGCAACCTGCAGATGTATTAGGAACTATTGGGGCCTCGGTTGCAGTTAACCTAACCTCTATGCCGTTTGAAGGTCCGGTCTCTTCAGTCAGAATAGCGAAAGTTGACGGGCAACTTAAGGCATTGCCGACATATGCCGAGATTGAAGAGTCAGATCTTGATCTAGTTGTAGCTGGGACAGAAGAATCTGTAGTAATGCTAGAGGCAGGAGCTAACCAAATACCTGAAGAAGAAATTGTTCAAGCAATCGGATATGCAGAAGAAATAATTGCAAAAATAAATAAATTACAGTTAGAAGTTATCGAGGCACTTGGTCAGCAAAAAAGCGAATTCATTCCTCCCGAACCTGTCGATTCCGCATTAATAGATAGGATTACTACTCAGTTGCATGGACGAGATCAAGAAATGTTAGATTCAATTAGTGGTGAAGGTTTTCGAGGGGTTGATGAGTTAGGGGCAAAAGTTTTTGGAGAGTTAACTGAGCAAGTACCAGAAGGCGAAGAATTTGAATTTGAGGAGAGAATAGTTCGAAATGAAGTAGAAGCGCAATTGAAAAAATTTGTTCGTTCTAGAGTGCTAGAGCATGACCTACGCGCTGATGGAAGATCATCTGGTCAATTGCGTGAGATTTCTTCAGAGGTAGGTGTTCTGCCACGCGTTCATGGAACAGGCCTCTTTCAGAGAGGAGAGACACAGGTACTAAGTGTGGCAACGCTTGGTGCACGTCGAGATAGAGCGAAACTTGATCGCATTGCCCCGGGCGAGTGGAAGTATTACATGCATCATTATAACTTCCCTCCCTTTTCGGTAGGTGAGGCAAGATCAGCACGTAGCACCAGCAGACGAGAAATTGGCCATGGAACATTAGCAGAACGTGCAATTGAACCTGTCTTGCCTTCGGTAGAGGAATTTCCATATACGATTAGAGTTGTTTCAGATGTGATGGCATCGAATGGATCAACTTCTCAGGCTTCAGTATGTGGTTCAACTTTGGCTTTAATGGATGCAGGTGTACCAATCAAAGCTCCAGTAGCAGGTATTGCCATGGGTTTAATGTCTAACGCTGACGTTACAGACTACCGAATTCTTACAGATATCGCAGGTATTGAAGATGCCTTTGGTGATATGGACTTCAAAGTTGCTGGAACGGCAGAGGGTGTGACTGCTGTTCAACTTGATATCAAGCTGAGCGCTTTGCCTGAAGATTTTATGCGTACTGTATTTGATCAAGCCAAAGATGCTCGATTAAAAATTTTGCAAGTTATGGAAGATGCAATTCCAAGCCCACGAGAGGACGTCAATACATTTGCTCCAAAGATACATACATTAAAAATAGACCCTTCAAAGATAGGTGCTGTTATTGGTCCGGGTGGAAAAGTGATCAATGCAATTATTGAACGCACTGGAGCCGCTATTGATATTGAGGAGGACGGTTCTGTTTTTGTAGGTTCAGCAGAATCTGAAGGTGTAAGACAGGCAATTGCAGAGATTGAAGGATTAACTAAAGAAGTTGAAGTAGGGGAAATTTATACTGGCAAGGTAGTTCGCCTAATGGCCTTTGGGGCTTTTGTCGAATTATTGCCAGGAAAAGACGGACTTGTTCATATTTCAGAGTTAGCTGAAGGGCGTGTAGATAAGGTAGAAGATGTGGTTAAGGTTGATGACGAAGTGACAGTTAGAGTTATCGACATAGACAATCTAGGTAGAATCAACCTGACAATGCGTGATCCTGAAGCTGTATCAGGGTCAGTGGGCATCTCAGATGAAAACGGTCAAGGAAGCTCTGGTCAATCTCAAAAAAATTCTAATCAAAAGCCAAGAAAATCTAGAGGCGGAGATCGTAATAATGATAGGCGCGGTGGTGCACCAAGGACCAATCGAAAAGGAAATAGTAGAAGCTGGTAAGTTTGGGTAGTTCATTGCTTTTTGAAAAAGTACATGCAATTATTTTTGATCTGGATGATACATTAGTCAATTCTCAAACTGCTTGGCATAAAGGGTTTGATGAGGTGATTGTTGATCTTTGGGAGCAAAATGCAAAGATTAGTGATTTTAAATCTGCTGAAGCTATCTATGAAGGGCCTATTAGAAAAGGCATTGAAAACGCACAAAAGCTTAGCTCAAATAGTGAATGGAATGACGAGTATATAGATAGCGCTTTTAAAGATTTTTTTGGGAACTATCTTGGGTTGACTGAAACATCATGTATAAATTTAGTAACTCGATATAAAAAGGCATGGCCAAAACATTTAGCACTTTTTGCAGATGTCCGAAGTGTGATTGAATACTGTTCGGACAAGATTCCTTTAGGGTTAATTACAAATGGATTAACGCAAGATCAAAACTTGAAACTTAATATTGAAGTCGGTGGAAAAAAATTACGTGATTATTTTGACGTTTGTTTGATTTCAGAAGAAGTGGGTATTACTAAGCCTAATGAAGAAATTTTTAAAATTGCTTGTTCAGCTTTAAAAATAGAGCCTAATAAGATAATGTTTGTTGGTGATAATCCGTATGATGATGTGGAAGGTGCGAATAACGCCGGGATGATTTCTGTATGGCTAAATCGCCCAGCCAATCGATTTTCTGGGCCAGCTGAGGCAAAGTATGAAATTCAATCTTTGGAAGAATTATTGAGTGTCAACTAGGTCATTTTACGGGACAAAACTTGATGACTTGCAGAAATGACTTTCTCAGAAGTCAGTCCAGTTAGCTCAAGCGCTTCTTCCCAAGTTGCAGATTCTCCATAACGATCTAAGCCAACAAATTCGATTGGAACAGGAACATTACTGGCTAATGCATGTGCACACATTGCACCTAAGCCAGTATGACTCAGGTGTTCCTCTGCGATAACAAGAGCACCGGTGTCAGTAGCTGCTGCGAATAAAGAGTTCGTATCTAAAGGCCTCAAAGTAGACATATTCAGTACTCGAGCATTGATATTATTATTTTTTAGTTCATCTGCGGCAATAAGTGCCCTTTCTACCATTAACCCACAAGCAATAATGGTAAGATCATTCCCTTCTCTAAGCTGATTGGCTTTACCTAGTTCAAATTGTGGTCCATTTGTATAAATTATGGAAGTTTTTGGCCTGGCGGTACGAATATAAAAGGGCCCCGGCGTTAATGCTGCAGCTTTTGTTATAGCTGCAGCTTCGATTACATCTGCAGGAACACAAACGTTAAAATTTAGTAATGATGAAAAAAGTGCAAAATCCTCTATAGATTGTGCAGAAGCACCATCTTCTCCGGGAGAAACTCCACCATGACTTGCAACAATCTTAACGTTTAAGTTCGGTTGTGCGACCATCATACGCAATTGATCAAAAGCATGTTCTGCAAAGACTGCAAAAGTAGTAGCGAAAACAGTATGTCCCATTACAGAAAATCCTGCGGCAGCCGAGATCATATTTTGTTCGGCTATTCCAAATGTAAAGAACCTTCCAGGGTATGTATCCTGGAAGGTTCTTGCAGAAGTTGATTTTCCTAAATCGGCATCAACTACAATAAGGTCAAACTCACCAGAATTTTGCAATTCAATCAATGTTGGGCCAAGGGCCTCTCGGGTTGCGGCAGATTTTACTGTGGTCATTACTGGAGCTCCTGCATTGCAATTTTAAATTGTTCATCATCAGGCGGTGCTCCATGAAATCCTGGATTATTTTCCATAAAGGACACACCTTTTCCTTTGACGGTGTCAAATATTAGGCATGTTGGAGCATCATCTTGTGTGATTGCCCATTCAAAAGCATGAGCTATTTCAGGAATTGAATGACCGTCAATATTGCTTAAGACGTTCCATCCAAAAGCTTCATATTTCTTGTCTAAAGGTTCGGAACGCATGGTTTTCTGAGTGAAATCATCGTTTTGGATTCCATTGCGATCGATGAGAGCAATAAGACCCGCTGCTTGATGGTGTGCAGCGGACATCGCAGCCTCCCAAACCTGACCCTCATTTTGCTCTCCGTCACCCATAAGAACCCATACTTTAGAATTTTGCATGCCTTTGAGTTTTTGAGAGAGCCTGATGCCTAAACCAAACGATAAACCCATACCAAGCGCACCTGCGCTGTTGTCAACTCCTGGAGGTTTCCCAAGAACAGAGTGTCCTTGAAGTCGAGTTCCTTTTTGACGAAATGTATTTAGCTCATCGATAGGAAAGTAGCCACATTCCGCTAAAATGGCATATTGGACGGGTGTGCAATGGCCCTTAGACATAATAAAACGATCACGATCGTTCCAGTTGGGATTTTCAGGATCATGTTTCAGGTATTTTGAATAAAGTACTGCCATTAAATCTGTAGAAGAGAGAGAGCCTCCGATATGTCCTGACTTGGCAGAATAAACCATTTTTACTATGTGTCGTCGAACATTCGCAGCCAAAATTGTTGCAGATTGCTCAAAATCTAAATCGGCACTCATGTTTGCCTCTATTCATTTCTCATGGCGAGTATACGTAGCATCGCTATACTGGTCTATGATATTTCAAATTGATTAAACACTAGTGCCGATTATTATGAGGATGCAAACTTAATTGGCAAGCATTTTTGAAAGATATAAATATGTCAATTGCACGAATAATTTTGTTAGCCTCGCTAGTACTTGTTGCATACTTTGTATTGTTTGCTCCATCTAAATATAAATTGATAGGAAAGCATGCAAAAAGAGTTGCGTATGCTTATGTTGCAGCAATTTTAATTAGTGCGGTGTTGCGATACTTTGGGTGGGGTATTTAATTGGGGAATGTTACGCGTGTTCTAATTTGTCCACAGGAATTTAAGGGATCTCTTTCTGCAGCAGATGTAGCAAAAGAAATTGTCGCTGGGCTTGACAAAACACAAATCCCCTTCGAAGAAATGGTCATGCCGTTTAGTGACGGTGGTCCAGGAACTGTGGATTCATTCTTGGCCGTGAAAAATGGCAAGTCAATAACGGTGAATGTTTGCGGTCCACAAGGTGAAGATGTTACTGCGACGTACGCATTGTTTGAAGCAGAGGGCAAGAAAGTGGCTGTAATAGAAGCAGCGGCGGCCTGTGGATTGGTTTTAACTCATCATGACAAACGTAATCCTCTAGAAGCATCCAGTTATGGAGTAGGTGAGCTGATAGCTCATGCGATCGATATTGGTGTTAGTGAAGTATTGATTGGCGTTGGTGGGACAGGTACTAATGACGGTGGTACAGGACTTGTAAAAGCCTTGGGGATGAAGTTATTAGATGAGAACGAAGATGAGCTAAATTCGAGCATACTTGAACTCACTAGATTGAAAACGGTAACAAAAGATGACGAGGGTTTTGTTCCAGAAGACTTGAATATATTTGTGGCGGTTGATGTGAGAAACAAATTGTTGGGTGTCGAAGGTGCAACGAAAATTTTCGGTCCACAAAAGGGAGTACAAGATTGGCAGATTCCTGCAATTGATGCTGCGTTAGCTGAATGGGCAAAAGTAGTAAAGCAAGATTTTGGAGTAGATGTGCAATCGATAGAGGGATCGGGTGCAGGAGGTGGGCTAGTTTCTGGCTTACTAGCGTATGCTTACGCCAATCATATTGACATAAAAATTGATTCTGGGTCAAAGCTAGTTGCCGACTTAATAGGTCTCCATGACGCCATATCACGAGCTGATTTGATCATTACTGGAGAAGGAACACTAGATAACCAGACTCAATATGGGAAGTGTGTTGGTTATATTTCTCGACTGGCTAAAGAAATGAAGAAACCGTGTATTGCAATAGTAGGTAAAGAAGAAGAGCATGGATTAGATTTTTTTAATGTTGAGGTTATTCGAAATAAAAATATGTCTCTCGAAGAGTCAATGGCACGAGGCAAGGATTTGGTTCAAATAGCAGCAAAGCGAGCATTTTTACGCTGGAGCAATGATATTAGAAGTAGGGACTAAGCTACAGGATTCCAAACCTTAGAGTTTGTTATTAGCTGAACGTATTGTGTTGGCTCTCCGTTGACCAATTGCGGTCTTAAGTAGGAGTCAATTTTGATCATGTCATCCCGGTCTAGTTCTTCACCTGAACTAATATCCACAATATGCTGTAAAGCAGAATTATTTCGGATATCTCCTGCAGTTTGATCTCCTTTGAGGCTCTCAAGACCATCTAAATGTATAAAAATTCCATCGTTACCTCCTGCACGTAAACCTACGGCAGCTAAGGCCCCTATCTGTCCATTTCTATTTCCTCCGATTCCTCGCAGAAGTACATTTGACTCACTGGCATACTGTTCAGAATCAGAAATTTTTAGCAATTCATTTTTACAGCGTCTCCCGAAAGCTAAGACATGTAATGAGTCGCTGTGACGAGAAAGGATTGCAACTGCCGGATTTGCTTTGGCGCTAGAATTCATACGAGTAAATTCAACGATCTGATCTTCTATTTCGAAAATCGACAGCGAGGATTTAAAGGTTAATGCGAGAGCTCTGTTCTTATAGGATGATGAAATTTTCTCACTTTCAAAAAGTTGATGTCTTGTAATTCCCTCTGAGCAAATTAAGGATGCGTCTTTCATGGAAAGTAACCAGTTCCGTATTAACTTACTAGTTAATGATTGATCTAAATGACCGGTATCATCGACTCCAAGAGTGAATTTTTCGGCAACCATAAATATTCTCCGTTGCTAGAATGATTTGCTGAAAAGTATATAGGGTTTTTGTATTGTAGAGTCGTAAAATGAAAAAAAATCACATGGTAATAATCTCAAAAGTACTGGCACTACTATTCGTAATTATTTGCGTAATTGCATGTAAGTCAGATCCCATGGAAATGCCTTCAGCTGTTTTGGAAAAAGGACCTGCCATAGGTGAGCCTAGAAATTTTTCGATGGGTTTTTCTGCAGTGCCTAAAAATAGTTCAGATTATGCATACTTGAGGAGTTTTGATTTCGCTGCCAATTATGGTGAAACATTGTTACTTAGAGGTGTTCCCTCTTGGCACGAATTTTTAGAAGGCCAATCTCCCTCTGGAAAGTATACTCAGCAAATTCTTGCACAGAAATATGCACTACAATCTCGGAATCTTAATTTAGCTTATGTACTTGATGTATTTGATCCAAATGACAGGAGTGTATTGTTTAATTTACCGCCTGAACATTATGGGCAATCTTTAAAATCAAAAAAATTAAAAGATGCTTTGACTCAAGAAGCTATTTTTATCATTCATAATTTGCAACCTGAAATATTTGTACTTGGTAATGAAATAAATATGACCTTCGAACAAGATGCAGATAGTTACTTTCAATTTGTAGAGGTTTATGTAGAAATATACGATCGCATTAAGGAGATCTCGCCGTATACAAAAGTTCTAACAAGCTTTCAGTATGAAGAATTACTGGGCAATATTTCATGGAAAACAAGACATATTCCTAGATGGGAATTACTAAATGATTTTGCGGGGCGTAATGATTTGTTAGGGATAACCACATATCCTTCATTTTTTGTCGATTTTGTTAGGCAATTAGATAATGATTATTATTTACAAATGCGTGAATATTCAGATCTACCGATAGCCTTTCTATCAGCTGGATATAGTTCTGGACAATCACGTGAGAGCTTTAAAATATCTACACCTATGGAGCAAAGGAGGTATTTAAATAAATTGCTAGCTGATGCAGATATTTTAAATACCAGACTAATAATTTGGCCAATTGTTGAAGATGGAAGTCTTTACAATTACCCGAATAGCGATTTAATTAAAACCATGGGGTTACTTGATGAACAAGGCTTGCCAAAAGAGGCGTGGTCAGTTTGGATTGAAGGGATTGCACGTCCTAGGTTGAACTTGGATCCTAACCATTGACTGTGTCGAAGGACATGCGAATTAAACACTCTTGTTGAATCGCCCAGGTACACATTTTTTTCAGATCTTGCAATCTTGGGAGTAGGGATTCGTAATCTTTAATTAAGAGTTTAGACAAGTTGGGATCAGGATTTTGAAAGGCATTGATAATTTGGTCGAGACAGAGTATTAGTTCATTTGGGGGTTGCCAAGACTGTTCAAGTTCACGTGCATCAAATGCATTCTCAACGTTACGATCTGCAAATTTCAATAAAGGAGAAAGGTTGATTTGGAGGGATAGTTTTAGATACGAAGCAATTTTTGCTAGATCGTGTTGCCCTCCGAATTGCATGCTAAATGCCCAGGATTGGAAAAATAATAGGATGGAAGGATCTTCTCTAAAATCATAGGGACAAGGTTTTTCTGTATCGAACTCTACAAAGTAATGATAAGCAGAAACTGGCATTGCGCTCATAGCTTAGGCATCAATATTTGCTTCGAGGGCGTGAGACATTATGAATGATCTACGAGGTGCTACTTCATCCCCCATTAATTTTGTGAATAGGTCATCAGCTATAGCTCCATCATGAACCTGAACTTGAAGTAAAGATCTATTTTCTGGATCCATAGTTGTTTCCCATAGCTGTTCAGGGTTCATTTCACCTAGACCTTTGTAGCGCTGTAAATTAAATGGATTTTTATTATCGGATAAGAATTGTTCACGATCTGATTCTGTAAAAAGCCAAGTCACTTTTTTATTGCGAGTGGCACTATATAAAGGGGGCTGGGCAATAAACAGATAGCCATTTTCGATCAACTCGGGCATAAAACGATAAAAAAATGTTAGTAAAAGCGTACGAATATGTGCGCCATCGACATCAGCATCAGTCATAATGATAATTTTGTGATATCTAAGCTTTGCACCATTATAATCTTCACCAAAACCAGTTCCTAATGCAGTGATAATGGTTCTAATTTCTTCGTGCGCAAGCATTTTATCTAAACGAGCTTTTTCTACGTTAATAATTTTGCCACGAAGAGGTAGTATTGCTTGAGTTCTACGATCGCGTGCACTTTTTGCAGATCCCCCTGCAGAGTCACCCTCAACTAAATATACCTCTGACAATTCTGGATCTTGTTCTGAGCAATCTGCGAGCTTTCCAGGAAGGGTACTTCCTTCTAAAACACCTTTTCGTTGAACGAGGTCACGTGCTTTTCTTGCAGCTTCACGAGCGCGGGCAGCGGTGAGAGCTTTTTCAAGTATTTTACGAGCGATTTGAGGGTTTTCTTCTAGTGCTTGTCCAAGTTTTCCACTAAAAGCAGATTGTACAATACCTTTGACTTCAGGATTTCCTAGGCGAGTTTTTGTTTGTCCTTCGAATTGTGGCTCACCAATTTTTACGCTAATTACCGCAGCCAATCCTTCACGTACATCATCTCCAGAAAGATTTGGATCGCTATCTTTTAAGATTTTATTTTTCCGCGCATGGTCATTTAATACACTAGTCAACGCGGTTCTAAATCCTGTTAAATGGGAGCCTCCATCAATTGTTTTTATGCAGTTAGCGAATGAGTGGACAGTTTCGTTGAAGGCAGAACTATATTGCAAAGCAATTTCGACCATTACGCCATCACGATCTTCATTTACATAAATTGGATTGGGGTGTATAGCTCCCTTATCTCTATTTATATGACGGACAAATGCTTCGACTCCAGAGTCAAAAAAATAGGTCATTTCTGTAGGAAAAGGGGTTGTGCGTTCGTCAACAAATACTATTCGAACTCCTTTAGTTAGGTAGGCCATTTCACGAAATCTATTCGCCAGAGTGTCATATTCATAATCAAGGGTTTCAAATATTTCAGAATTTGGTAGGAAACGGATAATTGTGCCAGTTTCTGTAGGATCAATTTTCCCTTTACGACTCAGCTTTGTGACGGGAACACCATTTGAGTATGATTGTTTCCACTTAGCGCCTTTTTGGCGAACTTCCACTTCAAGTTCAGAGGATAATGCATTGACGACGGACGCGCCGACACCATGTAGTCCACCTGAAACTTTATACCCACCACCGCCAAATTTGCCTCCGGCATGAAGAACGGTTAGCACCGTTTCTACTGCAGAGAGTCCGGTTTTTTTATGCTTATCTACAGGAATTCCTCGACCATTGTCTGTGACTGACACGTAACCGCTCGATTCGATAGTTACGATTATAGAATCACAGTACCCTGCCATCGCTTCATCTATTGCATTATCAACAATCTCATATATGAGGTGATGTAGGCCTCTTGAGTCTGTAGATCCTATATACATACCAGGTCTTCTGCGAACAGCTTCTAAACCTTCTAATACTTGAATATCTGCTGCAGTATAGGAAGAGGACTCATTAACAGTCACAGTGTTTTTTTTGGAGGTTTTGGTGGCTTTTGTTTTGCGAGTGCTCGCTGTAGTCATATATTCTCACTTTAGGTGGGGGAGTGCTACATTTCGAGAGTGAAGGCAACTATTAGAGGATACCTCTATCAATTGATAATGTCGATTCTAACATAGAATTCACAGGGTATTGATAGTTTTAAAATGGATAAAGTTTGGTTAGGATTTGCCATGGATGACATTCGTGTAGAGGCAATTGGTCTGGTTCACAATGAGATATGTGAAATTAATTTAGTTGACTGGAGTGATGTAATTAGCACTATAGAATTTGAAATTAAGTTCAAAGATTTTTTATTACATTTGGATGAGTACTCTCATGTAATTGTCATAGGGTGGCTTCACTTAATTCCTTCTGAATTAAGAAGCAGATCTCAGGCTTATCCTAATGGAGATGATGAATTACCTCTACAAGGATCACTTGCCTTAAGAGGAGGTGCTCGCCCCAATCCAATTTCAATGACTGTTTGTCAATTAATCGATTTGCAAGAAAATATTTTGATTTTGAAAGGGTTGGATTTAGTTGATGGGACACCGGTATTAGATATAAAACCGTATATACCATTTTATGATTCAGAACTAAATGCATATTTGCCTTCATGGACCGGAGGGTAGGATGAAGATTGGTATTATTGGGATTCCTAGATGCGGTAAAACATCGCTTTTTAACGCTGTCACAAGAGGTTCTGCCGTTATAGGTTCTTATTCTACGGCTAATGAACCAAACATTGGGACAGTACAAGTTCCAGATGCACGCTTAGACGCTTTAGCAGAAATATATAGTCCAAAAAAGACTACTTATGCTGAGATTCAATGGGTTGATTATCCATATGCAGGGATTAGCTCGAGCGGGATTGATCAACAATTAATGCAATCCTTGGGAGAGCTGGACGTCTTAGTGCATGTTGTTAGATCTTTTACAGAAGAGTCAGTTCCACATGAGTATGGAAGTATTGATGTGGATAGAGATATTGGAATTTTAGAATTAGAATTACAATTTTCTGATTTAGAGCTTATTGAGAAGAGGATCGGGCGAATAGAAAGTGAGATGAGATCTGTCAAGTCTGTTGAGAGATCTGAATTAGAGCGTCATCAAAATTTGCTAGAGAAGATGAAATTGCATTTAGAGAAAGGCTTTAATTTACGTACTTTCGAATTGTCAGAAATAGAATCACAAGAGATAAAACATTATAACTTCGTAACACTTATTCCAGAGCTCTTGGTTATTAACATTGGTGAAGGGCAATTAGGTGACATTGAAGAAATAATTAATAACATTGAGACTAAACATGCATCTCAGGATAGGGCAATTGTTTTGATTTGCGCTAAAGTGGAAGCTGAACTTTCAACAATGAGTTTGGGTGAGGCACTCGAGTTCAGATCAGAGCTGGGTTTAATTGGAGATCCCCCCTTAAATAATGCAATTGCGATTACCTATGACATGTTAGGATTACATTCTTTTCTTACAGCTGGTGAAGATGAATGTCGTGCGTGGCCTATTCAAAAAGGTCTTACTGCCCCTCAAGCAGCTGGTAAGATACATAGTGATTTAGAGCGAGGGTTTATACGTGTTGAGGTTGCAAGCTATGAAGAATTGCTTCTCGCTGGTTCGATGGCTGAGCTCAAGAAACGTGGGCAACTACGTACTGAAGGTAAACAGTACATTGTTAAAGATGGAGATGTCATGAACGTACTGTTTAACGTGTAGTGGATATAAAATGAATTTTTCAAAAAAGACAATTGTTTTAGATGCTATTGAAAATGCCATTGCTGGTGGTGAATCTATTGTGATTGCAACTCTTATTAGCTCAGGTCAATTGAATCACTTGACGCTAGGTGCAAAGATACTCGTTCCAAAGTCTTCTGAAGTTAATGGTTCTTTTGGAGATCAAAAGGTTGATGAATTGGTAATTAATGCTGCACGTGAGTTACATGATTCCCAACCTCGTATAAATGTGGGAACTGCATACTTGAATGCTGAGAAACAGTTACATTTTCGTATTGGTAAGAGTACAAATAGTGATGCTGAAATTATGTTTCAATTGTGGGAGCAACCTTTAAGATTGATAGTTGTTGGCGGAGGACATGTAGGCTTAGCTGTAGCAACTCTAGGAGATTTTTTAGGTTTTTCTGTTACAGTAATTGACGATCGAGATGATTTTGCTAATCGTGACCGTTTCCCTATGGCTGATGAAGTGCGTTGTGGGAATGTTGGTGTTGAAATTGATGCGCTACAAATAGATAATACGTCGCATTTTGTATTAGTTTCACGTGGGCATTTACAAGATGAACTTGCCTTAAGAACTGCTTTAGGTAAAGGTGCAGGTTATATAGGTATGATTGGAAGCAAGAGAAGAACTAAAACTGTAATCGACCACCTATCAGAAGAAGGATATAGTAGCGATGAGCTAGCGGGTGTAAGTACGCCTATTGGGTTAAGTATTGGAGCTGAAACTCCTGAAGAAATTGCTTTGTCAGTGATGGCTGAGATTATAATGCTACGCCGAGGTGCTTTTGGGGAAAGACTTAGCTCATAATTTAAGATCTAAAGATAGCTTTGGTGTATCCTGATACACTATCGTTTTGAAAAGAGGTTATTGTGACCGCTGAAATATTTGCTGAGATAAGAGAAGCTATTTCTCAAGGCGAACCAAGAGTGCTGGCAACCGTAGCTAATACTCGTGGTTCCACTCCACGTAAATCGGGAGCAGTGATGTTGCTACGTCCGGATGGTACATTTATGGGGACTATTGGTGGCGGATGTGGCGAATCAGAGGTTTGGCAAGACGCCATGGATACTATGGCAGATGGTATCCCTAGGCTGACAGTTGTTGATCTAACTGAACCAATTGATGGAGATGACAAAATTTGCGGTGGAGTAATGGAAATATTTGTTGAACGAGTTGTAGACTGAACTACGATTTGGGAGTTAGATGTTTCTTAAGGTATAAGAATTTTAAAAGCACTAACTCGCGTTTTGGCGTAAGAGTAACAGCACTGGAGGTAGATGATGATCGGAAGTCTAGGTTGGCAAGAATTACTGATTATCCTTGTGATATTGGCTTTGCTTTTTGGAGCATCTCGTGTTGCTTCATTGGGAGGTGCACTGGGTAAAGGAATTAGAGAATTTCGATCTGAGGCTCGTGGTGAAGATGAATCTGAGGATGATGAAAGTTCGGATAGTGAAAGCCAATCTGATTCAGAAGATGAATCAAAGAAAACATAAAAATTCTGAATATTTTATAGAAAAGATAACGATCGTAAGGTCGTTATCTTTTTTGTGTGTCATTAATCATTAAATAGTAATTAGGAGTACAAAAATTTCAGTTGAAATTGCACCTGGATTACATCAATTGCAAACGCCTATGAATACGCCAGGGCTTTCTTTTGTGATGCCATATTTGTTTGAGTATTCGGAAGGGCTAGTTTTGTTCGATGCTGGCTATGGTACGAAAAATGCTACATCAGCACTTGAGAATGAATTGAAAACATTAGGCTACCGAATTTCAGACATCAATACTTTTTTAGTATCACATGCTCATCCAGATCACTTAGGAATGGTGGGCTGGCTTAAAAAAAAGGTTCCTCAAGTAAATTTGGTTATGCATAAACGAGAAGAAGAATGGTTAAAAGATAGATGGTTTAAGGATAATCATTGGGAAGAAAGATCTAACGAGTGGCTTTTGAAACATGGAATCACACAAGAAGAAATCCATGTTGATTATCCCGTTAGTGGCAACGGAAAAAATGGAGGATTGGGGTTAGATTTTAAGCTAACTTACAATAAGGTTAAGAACTTTTTTACTCGTGAAAATTCTGATGGCAATTGGCGGCGAAGTTTTGAGATGGACATACTGCCTGATCGTACCTTGGAAGATGGAGAAGTAATTGAATTTGGGGAGTGGCGACTAAAAGCTGTATGGACCCCAGGGCATACACCCGGACATTTATGTATATACGATGCCAAAAATAATGTAATGCTGACGGGAGATCATGTTCTTCCAAGGATTACCCCAAATGTTTCGTTGCATGTTGAGGATGAATCTACACAAAGATCGCCTTTAGCTGAATATACATCTTCGCTAAAAAAAGTTTCTGCATTTGGGGGTATCTTAGGTTTGCCTGCCCATGAATATAACATAGAAAATTTGGCTAATAGATGTGATTTCCTAATCCATCACCATCAAGAAAGACTAGAGGAAATTTTAGTAAGTATCGGGGAAGGTGCTGTTACTGCTGCTGAAATTTCAGCTAGAGTAAAATGGAATACACGGTCGTTCAAAGAATTTTCAATTTGGCAAAAAAGAAGCGCGCTTGGAGAAACTTTAGCGCACCTTACAGTTTTGGAGCATGAAGAGCGTGTTAGTAAATTTGAGGATGAGTTTATTCGCTGGGAAAAAAACTGAAGGCAGAGTATCTTGACCTGATTGGATGAGCGGGTGGTCTATGAACGCGCTTAAAGATCGAATTGCGCTAGTTTTGGGAAGACTTACAGGTCAGATATTACATTTGCGTCGAAAAGATGGCGCAACGGCCTTGCCAGGTTTGGTGAGCGGGTTAATTTCAAAAAATTTATTATCCTCTCTTTCTAAAAATATGACTGACGGTGTTGTGACCATTTCAGGAACAAACGGCAAAACGACAACTACCAATTTTCTCAATTTTATTTTAAACAATGCAGGGTTCATGTTTGTCACAAATACTGCAGGTTCTAATTTAGAAAGAGGTCTCATTTCTGCTTATGCTAATTCAGTAAATTTTTTGGGAGGCTATCCAAAAAACAAACAGCGTTTAGGTTTATTTGAAGTTGATGAAGCTGAATTAGCTCGTACCTTTGATCAACTTAGACCACGTGTAGCAACTTTTTTAAATTTATTTCGTGATCAGTTAGATCGCTATGGTGAAGTTGACAGTTTGGTTTCACGATGGCAAGAAATGGTAAAAGGTCGAAGTGAACCGGGCTGTATTGTCATCAATGTAGACGACCCTAATGTCTGCAAACTTCAAAAATGTATGTCGGGCGATGTTATCACCTTTGGTATTGAAGACGAAAATCTAAAAATTACAGAACTTTACAATGTAAAAGATGCACGATTTTGCGAAATGGGAAGTCAATTACAATATGATGTGTTGTATATGAGCCACTTAGGCAAGTGGCGATGTAATTGCTGTACTACAGCTCGTCCTGATCCCATGGTAAGTGCGCAAAATATCATTTTGAAAAATGATAGTTGTATTTTTGATTTGGTAGTTAAAGAGTTTCGCTACAAGATATCAATTGATATGCCTGGTTTGTATGTAATATATGATGCCATTGCTGCTGCAGCGACTGCTTATGCTTTAGGAGTGAAAACTGACTTAATTGCTGAATCGCTAAACCAAGTTAAAGCGCCTCATGGAAGGCAGGAAATATTTGTAGCTGACCAAAAAGAAATTAGGATTTTATTAACTAAGAACCCTACAGGCTTCAATGAAACGATAAAGATAATTATGCCAGATTCTAAATCGGTAGGAATTAATTTACTGGCAATCTTGAATGATGGAATCCAAGATGGTGAAGATGTTTCCTGGATTTATGATGCCGATCTTGAGATGTTAAAAAAATATAATGTTGATTTGGTATGTTCTGGAACTAGAGCAAGTGACTTCGCTCTGAGATGGCATTTAGCTGGATTAGATCCACGTTTAGTGTGTTCGGACATCGAGGTATCCCTATATAAGGCTTTGGATAATATTTCGCCAGGGGGGCGCTTAGAAGTTATTGCTACTTACACGGCGATGTTACAAGTACGTTCAATTTTGACTAGCAGTTCAGGTGAGGTTGAGAATGAGATCTTATGATTCGCCGATTAGAGTGGTATCAATGTATCCAGATATCATGAATACTTACTCAGACAGGGGAAATTTGTTAGCAATACAATATCGTGCATTGCAACTGGGTATTAAAATTGCGCTGGAAGAGGTGAGTTTGGGGGATCCTTTTCCAGCACAATGTGATCTTGTTCTGATTGGTGGAGGTCAAGACCAAGAGCAAAAACGTATCGCTACTGATCTAAAAATTAAAACTAGTCAATTACAAGCTTGGGCAGAAGATGACGTGAGTATTCTCGCAGTATGTGGGGGGTTTCAGCTTTTTGGAAACTGGTACCGGGATATTCAAGGAAACTATCTAGAAGGTGTTAAGATTTTTGACATGACTACCATTGCCCCTCGAATAAAAAATTTTCGTGCAGTGGGTGATATATGGGTGACGTCGAGGATTGAAGATGTGGGCGAAGTCGTTGGTTTTGAAAATCATGCAGGGCAATCATATTTAGGAGCGAAAGCAAGTTCATTTGCTAGTGTTCGTTATGGCAAGGGTAATAACGGGATAGATAAAACAGAAGGTGCTATTTATCGTAATGCAATTGGAACTTATTTACATGGTTCTGTGCTTCCAAAAAATCCTAGGCTATTGGATTACTTGTTGGCTAACGCTTTGAGTCATCGATACAATGAAGATCTGAAGCCTTACTTTTCTTCGCATTCTCCCTTTGTTTTGCAAGCACAAAACGCTGCAATGGATGTAACTCGAAAGAAGTCAGAAAAAAAATGATGTTTAATACAGTTTTGGGCATTGAAATTGCTCTAGATCCAAATATTGTAAAGATTGGCGATGTACTTATTACATGGCACGGTCTTTTTACAGCTATGGGTATATTTGTGGGACTCAATGTTATTTTACGTCTTGCTCGATTAAGAAGCCTAGATGAAGATAATATTTACACTTTAGCACTTGTAGCGATTCCCTCAGGTATTGTTGGTGCACGTGGATTATTTGTTATTGAACATTGGTCTTATTTTTCAGGATCACCTCTGGATATCATCCGTGTCAATGAAGGAGGTATTTCAGTATGGGGCGCTCTTCTGACTGGTGTGATAGTGACAGTATGTTTTGCAAAATGGCGGAATTATCCACTTAGAGTTCTTTTGGATATTTGTGGGCTAGGGATGATTCTCGGCCTTGCAATTGGAAGAGTAGGTGACTTAATCAACGGAGAACATCTTGCAAAGGCAACTGATCTACCGTGGGGTGTTTTATATACCGACCCAGACTCTCCTGCTTTTGCTCATTCGCTGGCTTTTGGATCTCATCACCCGGCAACTACGTATGAGATGTTATCTTTATTATCGATGTTTTTCGTGTTGTTACCCTTATTTCTGCGATTTTTAAATCGTTGGTCAGGGGTAACCTTTTCTTTTGTAGCTATAGGCTATGCGGTAACCAGATTTTTCCTTACAGAAATTAGATTAGATTCACCAGAAGTTTTTAACGGTTTTGTTGCACCTCAGATTATATCGGGAGTCATAATTATCATAGTTGTTCCGCTGATGCTTTTGTGGGTGAAGGATACAGATAGTAGTCGTGGGATTACGCAAAGCTGATGCAAGTACTACTTTACTCCCGTTCGGGATGCCATCTTTGTGATCAAGTGGAGTCTGTACTACTAGATTTAAAAAAGCAATATTGTTTTACCATAAAAATTATAGACATTGACCAATTTAGTGAACTTTATGAATTGTATAATGAGACTATTCCGGTGGTATGTATTGATGAAAAAATTGTAGCCAAAGCCCCCGTTAATTTAGTTGATTTGCAAAAAACTTTTGATTCCATAGCTAGACACTCTAAGTTTTAGTTAATACTGAGAATTTTTAATTGACTACATTGAGGTATTTATTTAGCCTCTTTGTACGTAGATTTGTATAAAATAGATATAAACAGATCTGGTTCATCAAGAGCGATTAAGGGCTCGGCCCTTTGATGTCGCGGCAACCGGTCGCTATCGCCCAAGTCTATACGGTGCCAAGTCCGACCCGTGATTTCATACGGGGAAGATGAACAGGAGGCGATTTCATGGATTATTGTTTTTACTCTTTTGCTATTGTTGTGCATGGCGCATTTGTAAGTATTTTTAAGACAGAGGAGTCATAAATGTCATTTGCATATGCTTTGGCGTGCCGTGAATGTGGTCGTGAGTATGGTTTAGAACCTATTTTTTCATGTGATTTTTGTTTTGGCCCACTGGAAGTTTCGTATGATTATGACCTTATAAAAGACACTATGAACGTAGCTTCTATTGAAGCAGGTCCACCTACTATATGGAGATATTCACCACTTCTTCCTGTAGATCCTCAATATAAAGTTGATATCGGTACAGGTTATACTCCATTAATTCGTGCAGATCGATTAGCTAGAGCAATAGGAATAGATACATTATGGATTAAGAATGACACGGTAAACCCCACCTGGTCATTTAAGGACCGGGTTGTCAGTATGGCCATTGGTAAAGCTCGAGAATTTGGGTTTGAAGCGATGGCGTGTGCTAGTACAGGCAACCTCGCGAATTCTATAGCTGCACATTCCGCAGCTGCAGGAATGGATTGTTTTGTTTTTATTCCTGATGATCTAGAAACAGGAAAAGTAGTTGGAAGTGGAGTCTATCATCCTACTCTTGTAACTATTGACGGTTCGTATGACGATGTGAATAGAGTTTGTACAGAACTTTCTTATCAACGACCATGGGCTTTTGTAAATATTAATGTCAGGCCATATTATGCAGAGGGGTCAAAAACTTTGGCTTTTGAGACTGCAGAACAGCTGGAGTGGCGTGCTCCAGATCGAGTAGTTGCTCCGATGGCTTCTGGGTCATTGTTTACAAAAATTTGGAAAGGTTTTCAAGAGCTTGAAAAAATAGGCTTGATACAAAATCCAACTACGAAGATGAGTGGTGCGCAAGCCCAGGGATGTTCTCCGATTGCTACAGCTTATGAAGCAGGGTCAATGAATTTTGTACCTCAAAAACCAGATACTATTGCTCGATCTCTAGCAATAGGCAACCCCGCTGACGGATATTATGCTCTTAAAACTATGGAACAAACTGGTGGAGGAGCTGCTATGGCAAGTGATGTGGAAATTCTGGAGGCAATTCAATTGCTCGCAGAAACAGAGGGTATTTTTGCGGAGACCGCTGGAGGTGTCACAGTTGCTTGTCTAAAGAAATTGGTCGAACAAGGAGCTATATCTAAAAATGAAGAAACGGTTGCTTATATTACAGGTGCTGGTCTTAAGACCATTGAGGCTGTCAGTTCTGAAATTAGACAACCAATACATATTCAACCGAAAGTTGAAGAATTTGACGCTGCACTAGAGGCTTATAATTAGTTTATAATTTGGATTGTAGGAGAGTGTGAAATGGCATCTAAGCAGGTTCGATTAACTTTTGATGGAGACGAAGTGACCCGTCCGTTGATTTATGAGATGGGTCATGAATTTGACATTGTCACTAATATTCGTATGGCCGATGTGGATAAAGATACTGGGTGGGTGGTTTTGGAGATCGTAGGTCAAGAAGAAGAAATAGAAAAATGTCTAATTTGGGTTCAAAGTCACGGTGTACGAGTTGATGATGCTACGTTAGGTGATGTAATAGAAGGATAGTAATGAAAGGCTAATTAGATGGCTCTTGTTGTAAAAGTTCCCGGTCCTTTGCGTAATTTAGTTGGAGGTCTTTTTGAAGTTGAAAGTTCAGGAGATTCTGTTGCGAGAGTTATAGAAAACCTGGAACAAAACTACCCGGGGTTCAATGAAAGATTATTAGAGGAAGATGGCTCTCTTCGGCGATTCGTGAATGTTTTTGTCAATGGAGAAGACATTAGATTTCTAAATGGGCTAGAAACTTCTGTTGGCGAAGATGATGAGATATCGATAGTTCCAGCTGTTGCAGGTGGTTAGATTTTTTTCAGATTTAGTATTAAGTTTTTTTAAATATTTTCCAGGATGTAATCCATCGTTAAGCGTATGTGATAGTATCTTGATCAAAATAGTCATGTATTTTGGTGGGAATAATGTTACTAAGTACTAAAGGCGATTACGGTGTACGTGCTCTGATTGACTTGGCTAGACATGCCAAAGAAGGGCCAGTACAACGTTCTGAAATTGCCAGAAGGCGAAAAATCCCAGAGTCATACCTTGACCATCTTTTAGCGCAGTTACGGCGCGGTGGTTATGTGAAAAGTGTCCGTGGCCCAGGTGGAGGGCATACGTTGACATTCGATTCTAAAGAAATGAATTTACTTGAAGTTTTAGAGACGCTTGAAGGTTCGCTAGCCCCCCTAGGATGCGTAACAGATCTTTCTGAAGGAGATGGAACAGCAGTATGTGGACAGCAGTGGATTTGGCAAGAAATTTATCGATTTATGTGTGAAAGACTGGCAGATACTACCATTGACGATCTTGTTCAACATGAGAAAGATCATGAACGAGAAAATTCCGCTCGTTATAGCATCTGAAATAATTTAGTGGAAAATGTTTATGGCAAATTCTAAAACAACAAATGATCGCCTTGTTCGTAACAATTCAGACTCTATAGCTCAGGGAGTTTTGGATTTAATTGGAAATACTCCACTGGTACGTCTACAAAGGATTAGCCCTCCAGATGGTGCAGAAATTTTTGGTAAATATGAAGTATTTAATCCTACAGCATCTGTGAAGGACAGAATTGCCAAGTCAATGATTGATGCTGCTGAGAAAGCAGGCTCCATTAAACCTGGGGATACATTAGTTGAGCCTACATCAGGAAACACTGGAATTGGGTTGGCTATGGTTTGTGCTGCGAAAGGTTATGAATTAGTTCTAACTATGCCGAGTGATATGTCCTTGGAACGACAGAGATTGCTAGAAAGGTTCGGTGTTCGCTTAGTTCTTACGGATGCAATTGAAGGGATGACGGGTGCAATTTTCGCTGCAAATCAATTAGCTGAAAAGTATGGATACTTTATGTTACAGCAGTTCAACAACCCAGCCAATCCAGAAGTACATTACAGAACAACAGGTCCAGAAATTGTTCATGATATAGGTATTGCAGTAGATGCTTTTGTTGCTGGTGTAGGTACAGGTGGAACTATTTCAGGGGTATCTCGATATCTTAAGGATAACGGTAGTGAAGCAAAGATTGTAGCAGTAGAGCCCGCGAGAGCACCAGTGTTACAAGGTGGCCGTGGTGGCATGCACGGAATTCAAGGGATAGGGGCATCATTTATTCCTGGAGTTTTGGATATGGATCTTGTAGATCAAGTAATTGGAATCTCTGATGAATTGGCTTATGAAACGGTTAGTGAGTTAGCTTCAAAAGAAGGGTTGCTTGTAGGTATTTCCGCCGGTGCAAATGTCGCCGCTGCGATACAAATTGCAAATGATCTTAACGTGGATGACGTAGTTGTGACGATGTTGTGTGATACGGGAGAGCGTTATTTAAGCCTAGATTTTTAGAGATGGATAGTAAATTATCAAAAGATTGGTTTAGTATGGCTACAATTTATATTCCTACCTTTTTCCGTCAAATAACTGAGGGAAATGAATATATTAGTGTGGAGGGTAGTAATGTTCTGGAGTCGTTGGAATTTTTGAGCTACCTCTATCCAGAGATTCATGGTTTAATTTTTGATTCAAATAAACAGATTTTGCGACATGTCAATGTATATATTAACAATCAAGAAATTCATGAATTAGAGGGATTGGGTACATTTGTTAGCTCAGAAGATCAAATTGCAATAATACCTGCATTAGCTGGAGGATCTATGACTTTATTAGAGAAGAATAATGGGAATCAGTCGGCATTAAAGCCTGAAGAAGTGATGAGATATTCACGCCATATAATTATGCCTCAAGTAGGTCCGCAAGGCCAACGTAAACTCAGAGACGCTAAAGTTTTAGTCGTTGGAGCGGGAGGTTTGGGTGGTCCAGTTGCACTTTATCTTGCACTAGCTGGAGTAGGAACAATTGGAATTACTGAGTTCGATGTAGTTGATCTTTCTAATTTGCAGCGACAGATTTTGCATCAAACTGCAGATATTGATAAGCCGAAATTAAAATCGGCGAAAGAAACGTTAGGCCTATATAATCCGCATGTTGAGGTAATTGAACATCCTATGCCGCTTACTTCTGATAATGCGATGGAGATCATTCCTAATTACGATATTGTCGTTAATGGCGCTGATAATTTTGCGACTAGATATTTAGTCAATGATGCCTGTTATTTGACAGGAAAAACTTTAGTTGATGGTGCAATATTGTTATTTGATGGTCAGTTGACAGTATATAAGCCTGGCTATTGCTGTTATAGATGTCTTTATCCAGATCCTCCGCCCCCAGGTATGGTTCCGTCTTGTGCTGAGGCGGGTGTTTTAGGTGCTATCACAGGAATTATAGGTTCTATGCAAGCTACAGAAGTATTTAAGCAAATACTCGATATCGGTGAACCAATGGTAAATAGATTATTGTTGGTGGATGCGTTAACCATGCAATTTCGAGAAATGAAACTTCGGAGAGATCCTAGTTGTCCGCTTTGCGGTGACAACCCTACAGTTACGGAATTAATTGATTATGATGCTTTTTGTGGGTCCCCACCCATCGAAGTTTCTATACCGAATTAAATATTGGAATCAAGGGCATGGCAATATTATAAGGATTTGTTTTAGAGAGGATATTTGCACTAAATGACTATAAAGGTTCAGGTGACTTCAGTAATTCAAAAAGTTGTTAATGGTCAGAGCGAGTTTGAAGCTGAAGGTTCTGTGGTTAGTGAGTTAATTGAAGATATTGAAAATAAATATCCTGGATTTTTGCAACAAATTGCTAACGAATCCGGAGAATTACACCGCTTTGTAAATGTATACGTTAACGATGAAGACATTCGATTTATCAATGGAAAAGATACTCCTTTAAATTCAGGAGATGTTGTTGCATTTTTGCCTGCTTTGTCAGGTGGTTTATAGTTTTTAGCGAAAGTTCGGGCAATGCGTTATAACAATGTTTTGGACTTGATTGGTAATACTCCTGTAGTTGAGATATCTCAATTGTCTCCAAACATTGACGTTAAAATTTTTGCAAAATTAGAAGGGCAAAACCCTACAGGCTCTGTAAAAGATCGAGTTGCGAAGTTCATGATAGATGATGCTGAGGACAAAGGATTATTATCTCCAGGTCAAGTTATTATTGAACCTACGTCAGGTAATACTGGCATTGGTTTGGCTTTAATATCAAGTATTAGAGGATATCCTTTAAAAGTAGTACTACCTGATGCAGTGAGTAGGGAAAGAATTGAATTGCTAGAGTCTTTTGGTGCAGAAATCATCTTCTCCCCTGGTGACTTAGGTACAAATGGTTCGGTGGCTATGGCAAAGCAAATCAGCAAGGAAAATCCTGAGTGGTTTATGCCTTTGCAATATGAAAATGAAAATAATCCACGGGCACATTATGAAGGAACTGGACAAGAGATAATTGAAGATATTCCTGACTTAGATGTTTTTGTTTCTGGATTAGGTACAGGTGGGACTCTTACAGGTGTAGGAAGACGATTAAAAGAGCATAATCCTGCTATCAAAATTGTAGCAGCTGCTCCACATCCTGGAGATCAAGTTCAAGGTTTAAGAAGTCTTGAAGAAGGTTATATTCCACCTGTTCTAGATGAATCTATACTTGATGCAAGGATTGTTGTAGATTCTGAAACTTCATTCAAAACTACTAGAGAAATGACTCGGAAGACGGGGGTTTTTGCTGGGGTATCTTGTGGTGCTGCTGTACGCGCTGCCCAGCGTGTGGCAGAGCGCATGGACAGCGGAAAAATAGTCGTATTGTTAGCTGATGGTGGTTGGAAGTATCTTTCAACAGGGCTTTGGACTCGTGAATATTCTGATATTGTTGAAAATGTTGGAGAAAAATTATGGTGGTAAAAAATGGCTAATTCGGGCGTTGAAATAATTGAAGTGTCTGATGGAGTTTTCGCTAGATTGCATGAAGGATTAACGAATGCGGGTATTATCGTAGGTGATGAAGGTGTGATGATCATCGACTCGCTTCGGGTACCTTCTTTTGCGAGGGCATTAATTGAAGATGTTCGAAAAATTACATCTAAACCGATTAAATATGTCATCGACACACATTCTCACTGGGATCACAGTTGGGGCAATGAAGAATTTCCTGAAGCAACAATTATCGGGCACCAAAATTGTCGCTCAGAAATGCTTGATATAGAGGCTCAAAATTTATGGATGAATAAAATAGTTACGTCTAATGAATCTTGGTCAGAAGAAGCAAAAACAGTAACCATTACTCCTCCTGAGATGACATTCAATTCGAAGTTATCAATGTATTTTGGTGGAAGAGTTATTGAATTACGTTATCTTGGGCGTGCACATACGAGTGGAGATATTTTTATTTTTCTACCAGAGGATAAATTGGTTTTTACAGGTGATGTCGCTCAGGATTCCGGTGTGCCATTTATGATGGATGGTTATATGGAAGATTGGGTTGAGACTGGACGATTGCTAAGTGAATTACCTATCGATCGGTTTGTTTCAGGACATGGTCCTGTAGGAGAGCATCGGGCGTTAGTTGAGGCAAAGGATTTTATTACCGAATTAGTTACTGGCACTCAAGAATGTATAAATAATGAGCAGAGTGAACAGGAATCTGTTGAGCTGGTTTTGAAAAAATTAGATGATCATTTTGGGTACTGGCGAGGATTTGATCGAGTAGCAGATAGTATAGCGTTTACATTTCAACAGATTCTGCAAAAGAGCACATAGCTCTAAGGAGATCATGCCACACATTCCTAAAAAACTAATTGACGAGATGATTGAACATGCTATAGATGATTTACCGAATGAAGCATGCGGGCAGGTTAATGGAAAAAACGGTAGGCCATTAACTGTTAACCGTGTTAAGAATAGTGCCGCAAGCCCATTTAGATATTCGATGGATCCATTGGCAATGTTAAAACTTGAGCAAGCCAGAGAAGAAACAGGCGAATATCTTTTTGCTATATATCACTCACATGTTGCATCAGAGGCCTATCCCTCTCAGACAGACATACGACAAGCTTTTTTTCCTCCAGGAGAGCTTGATCGCCAACCAATGTTTCCAGATTGTTATTATATTTTAGTTTCACTAGCTCACGATCCTCCTGAAGTTAGAGCATTTAGGATTAGGCAGGGTGGTTTAGTAGAAGAAGAATTAATCAAATCTGAAGATTAGCAGTAATATCTTAGGGTACAGATGTGAGGGTATATTTTGGTTTAGGATCCAACTTAGGTGATCGTCTGGATAACTTACAGATAGCCATACACCATTTAATTGATAATGGTGTAGTTGTTGATGAATTTAGTCATTTGTATGAAACTCCTCCGTGGGGAGTCCTTAATCAACCTCCGTTTCTCAACTCTGCTATATCTGGTATAAGCGATCTATCGGCTAAGGAATTGCTCGTATTAGTGAAAGAAATTGAAAAAATAATGGGTAGAGATATGTCTGCAGAAAGGTGGACTGCTCGCATTATAGATATCGATATTTTGTTTATTGACGATCAAACCATTGCATCCGAAGAATTAATTGTACCGCATCCACGTATTGAAGAGAGGGCTTTTGTGTTGGTGCCTCTTTGTGATGTAGCAAGTCAGTTGGTGAATCCAGTTACTCACAAATCACAATTGGATGCCTTGGCAGTATTGGATGTACAGTCAAAAAAAGAAGTAAAAAAAATTGCAGAATGGCCTTGGGCTAAGATTTAGCTCTGAGAGTGAGGTAATAAGTTTGGGATACCTTCCTCGATTTTGTAAACACGACCTTCGGGAGAGGTTAGTGTACCTGTGATGATATCGCCATCTATTTCATCGACAATATTTAGGGTTAATGGCCCTTTCGTGATAGGGCATACTAAAATGTGGATTAGTTCTCGGTTCATGAAATTCTCTGAGTTAAGATATGCTGAATTTAATATACGTAGTTTCGTTAGGCTTAGCAATTAGTTAGAGTCAGAAAGACTTGAGGTTCAAATGAGTGATCGATGTCAGATATCACTTCATAGATCTGTAGCGATAATTACGGACCAGTCGATTTCAATCAAACATGGAAAAAGTGGCCTTGTATTTCCCATTATTGAGTTGTTTATGTTTGTAGTAGCTGTGGCGTTGCTAGTCATATTTATTAATGCCTGGCCCCTAAATGCTCTAGTATTTCTACTTATTTTTTCAAGTATAGTGGGCCCACTTTCATTAATTGGCCTCATTAATAATATTGTTGGAACGAGCTTTGTGTTAGAAAAATCAAAATATTCAGCACGATGGCAACAAGGGCTTTTAGGCTTAGGGATCGGGACATATGAGTTAGTCTCTTTTGATAGAATTGACCATTTTTTCATCCGAAATGACTTTGATGATTTTTTAGCAGGAGGTAGTAAGCAAGATTTAGTTGAGTTTGAAATATTAATGGTCAAGGATAATGATAAAAAATTGAGTGTGGCAAGGGTTATTGAACCACGTGAATTTGTAGATAATGCGCGTAATAGAATTAATAAACTAGGCTTGCTGTTAGGTGAGATGGCCTCTGTTGAAGTTAAGGTGAAAAAAAATAGTTCTGATGAAAGTAATAATTGCGAATCGGTAACATCGAGAAGTCGCAAGCGCTATCGACAAATTTAACATAAGGACAACATAGATGAACTTTAATTTTTTGAATGAATTTGAATCTATTGCTGTTGTTGGGGCTTCTAATAAATTGGATCGTCCTTCTAATCAAGTAGCACAATTCTTAATTGACAATGGATTTAATGTTTTTATGGTAAATCCACTTGAAGAAAATGTGTTAGGTCAAACTTGTTATCCTAGGATACAAGACCTTCCTCAATCAGTGGATATTGTGGATATTTTTCGGAGGAATGAGAATGTTTTCGAAGTAGCTGAAGATGCTATAAAATCTAACGCTAAGGTAATTTGGATGCAGTTAGGGATAGTGCATGAAGCCTCTGCTGAGAAAGCTACAGATCATGGATTGACGGTTGTTATGGATAAATGCATCAAGATTGAATATCAAAAATTAATAGATCAAAAATAAGAAATAACAATACTCATTGTTATTTCGTGCTACACTTCGCCTTTGAGCATTCTTCGAAAGTGTTGTATTCGTTGGATAACCTAAGAGAAAAATGTGGAGTTTTTGGAGTTTTCGCCCCAGGCGAAGATGTAGCTCGACTTACATTTTTCGGGTTGCATTCTTTGCAACATCGCGGACAAGAGTCCGCAGGCATTGCGTCTGCAGGATCTTCGAAAAAAATTCATTTATACGCTGAAATGGGTTTAGTAACCCAAGTATTTGATGAGACAATTCTTGCCGGTTTGGCTGGCACACATGCGATAGGCCATACACGTTATTCAACTACAGGTTCAAGTAAATTAGAGAACGCGCAGCCTCTATTGGTAAAAGGACGTCATGGAACTATGGCGATTGCGCACAATGGGAATATAGTGAATGCCGACGTACTTAGAGAAGGATTAGAAGCAGAAGGTATTCACTTTGAAACTTCTAGTGACACCGAAGTAATTGCAAAATGTCTAAGTAATGCGCACGGTAATAATTGGAAAGAACGCTTTGGCCAACTTATGCGTCGTGCTAATGGTGCATATTCGTTGACAATTTTAGTCCCTGAGGGAGTTTTCGCATTACGAGATCCATTAGGGATCAGGCCGTTATGTATAGGCGAATTAGATAATGGGTATGTCTTTGCCTCCGAAACATGTGCTTTGGATCATCTAGGGGCAAAATTTGTTCGGGAAGTATTACCGGGCGAAGTAGTCAAGGCAGATGCGGAAGGTCTGACATCATGGTTTCCATTAAAATCTTCTGATAATCAAAAAGAAGAAAACCCTGAAAGAATATGTCTTCTGGAATTTATTTATTTTGCCCGTCCGGATTCACATCTTTCGGGGCAACTTTTACATCCTGTACGTATGCGGATGGGTGCTGCCGTCGCTAGAGAGCATCCAATTGAAGCGGATTTAGTTATAGGTATTCCTGATTCAGCGACAGCTGCAGCAATTGGTTATGCGCGCGAGGCTGGTATTCCTTACGCAGAAGGGCTCATAAAAAATAGGTATGTGGGTAGAACATTTATTCAACCAGATCAAAGATTACGTGAACAGGGTGTCCATCTAAAATTCAATCCCCTAAAAGAAGCCATTGAAGGAAAAAAATTAATTGTTGTAGATGACTCGATAGTTCGAGGAACGACTACTCCACGTGTAGTTAAAATGTTACGAGATGTTGGGGCTACTGAGGTGCATATGCGTGTAACATCACCACCGATTACACATCCGTGTTTTTACGGAGTTGATATGGCTACACGTTCAGAGCTAATTGCAGCTCAGAGTAGTATTGAGGAAATTCGTGAGCATATTGGTGCTGATACTTTAGGGTATTTATCTCTTGAAGGAACAGTTGCTGCTACTAATATCAGTGCTGGTTCTCATTGCGACGCTTGTTTTACTGGAAATTATCCTAGTGAAGTACCTTTACAGCTAGATAAATTGGCTTTTGAACCAGATGTTGGTGACGTACACGATCGTCATGCCTTCCCAATACTTAAGGCTAGATAATGGCCTGTGTAATTTTGATAGTGTAGTTTGATTTAAATAATATTCCCCGTGTGAAAGTTAAGATGTCTAAATCAGAATTTGAATCCTTAAGTTATGTTGATGCAGGTGTTGATGTAGGTGCTGCAGAACTTACTGTTAAGGCCTATTCAGAAATTGCTATGAAAACAATGAGGCCCGAAGTGTTGTCGGGTGTTGGTCCTTTTGCTGGTTTGTTTAACCTTCCAACTGGCTTTCAAGAGCCTGTGTTAGTTGCAAGCGCTGATGGTGTTGGTACAAAGATTTTAATTGCTACTGCTTTAGATCGCTTTGATTCTGTAGGTGCTGACTTAGTTAATCATTGTGTTAACGATATCCTTACAGTTGGCGCAAGGCCTTTGTTTTTTATGGACTATCTTGCAACAGCTGATCTTTCACAAGAACAAAGAATAAAAATTGTTTCAGGTATTGGGAATGCTTGTGCTGAACAAAATGTGGCATTACTAGGTGGAGAAACAGCAGATATGCCAGATATGTATCGTTCAGGTGATTTTGATTTAGCCGGTTTTATTGTTGGTATAGTCGACAGGGCAAAAATAATAGATGGAAAAAAGATAGGTATAGGAGATGTGCTTGTTGCCTTACCCTCAGGTGGATTGCAGACAAATGGGTATTCTCTCGTGAGAAAAATTTGGTCGCTAGGAAAAGATTTGGGTTTTGATCATGATCAAGAGATACTCCAAAAAGAAATTCCCTCCCTCAATGGATCTTTGGGTGATGCGCTTTTAGCAACGCACCGTTCTTTTCTATCGGATTTTGAACCATACCTAGAACAAATTCATGGAATTGCACACATTACTGGTGGAGGTATCGGAGGGAACCTTTCTAGATTATTTGAACATGATGGATCGAGTTACATGTCAGCATGGATTGATAGGGAGTCATGGGAAATTCCGAATATATTTAAAGTTATTCAAGATACGGGTGCAATAGAAGATTCTGAGATGTTCGGAGCCTTCAATATGGGTATAGGAATTATTGTTGTCGTCAATGAAGCTGTTGCCAGAAAAATAGTTAGTGAGGTAGAGGGTTCGTGGGTAGTTGGAGAAATAAAAAAAGCTGAAAGTGGGCATAAAACAGTAGAAGGTCTACCTAAGTAGTACATCAAGGATTAAGAATGCGTGCAATTTTAGCTGTATACGATAAAGAAGGTATTGAAGAATTTGCACAGAATTTGTTTTCTATGGGGTGTGAAATAATTGCTACTGGTGGGACAGCAAAGTCAATAAGTGATGCAGGAATTCCTGTTACTGAAATAGCTGATCTTACGGGAAGTCCTGAAATGTTCGGTGGCAGAGTAAAAACATTACATCCTGTGGTTCATGGTGGAATATTGTTTCGACGTGGACATGAACAAGATGAAGGAGAGGCTAAAAAATATTCAATCCCTCCTATTGACTTAGTTGTATGTAATCTTTATCCATTTGTTGAAGCTACCATGGACGAGGGAAACTCCTTTGTGGAGATACTTGAGCAAATAGATATTGGTGGCCCTACACTAATACGTGCATCTGCAAAAAATCACGGTGCAGTTTTACCAATTGTTGATCCAGATGACTATGGAGAAGTTATAGAGATTTTACAAGATAGCCAAGGTGACATAGAAAAAATTGACTTGGAGTACAAGCGCAATTTGGCAGCAAAGGCATTTCAACATGTCGCTCACTATGATAGTTTGATAGCAGAATTTCTTAGAGCAGATGATTCTTTTCCCGAGGCACTTACTTTTGCTGCGACAAAGGTCGAAAAATTTCGATACGCAGAAAATCCTCATCAAGATGGTGCATTTTATAGGCATGACTCAATTCATACTGAAAGTGAGGGAATCGGAGCGTTTCGCCAATTGCACGGTAAGCAAATGTCGTACGTAAATTTTTTAGATGCTGATGCGGCGTATAATCTAGTTTGTGACTTTGAAGAACCTGCTGTTTCAATTATCAAGCATACAAATCCAGCCTGTTTCGCTTGCTCAGTAGAGATCGAAAGTCTGAGTGAACTTTATGAACAGGCATTAAGGAATGGAGATTCTCTTTCTGCATATGGAGGAATTCTGGCTACTAATCGCAATGTCGATATAGATTTTGCTAAAGCTTTGCGCGAAGTAAGAAGTCCAGAAAATGGGTCGCGCATGTTCTATGAGATAGTTATTGCACCAAGTTATGAAGAAGAAGCTCTGGAACATTTACGTAAAAAATCGAAAGATTTACGTATTTTAGAAGCCCCAGTAGGTAGCCCCCTTAAAGATAGAGTTGAAATAAGATCTGTTAGGGGAGGTTTTTTGGTGCAAGAAAGTGACTTAGACCAAAAGATCGAATTTCAGACAGTCTCTGCCAGAATCCCGTCCGAGGAAGAATTAGCAGATTTGCTTGTTGCTTGGAAAGTTTGCAAGCACGTGAAATCTAATGCCGTAACTTTTGTAAAGAATCAGACTTTAATTGGTATGGGGGCAGGGCAACCAAATCGTGTAGCAAGCGCTGAATTAGCTAAACAACAAGCAGATGTAAATGCCGTAGGTGCCGTTGCGGCAACTGATGCCCTTATTCCATTTCCCGACACGATTGAAGTGTGTGCTTCTGCAGGCTGTACAGTTGTTGCCCATACAGGAGGTTCAATTCGTGATCAAGAATCGATAGAAACTGCGGATGAGTTGGACATTTCGCTCGTGGTCACTGGTATCAGGCATTTTCGACATTAGAATTAGGATAGAGTTTTGATAGATAGTTTTGATCTTGTTATTCCTTGTTATAACGAAGCACATGTTTTGGAAAATACAATTGAAGAAGTTGTTCCTTTTATGCATGAAAATTTTAGCTTCCATTGGAAAATTATTATTGCTGATAATGCTTCTACGGATGACACATTTAAAATTGCTAAAAATTTGGAAAAAAAATATCAAAATAAAGTTCTCGCGATGCATATACCCTTAAAAGGAAGAGGTTTGGCTTTAAGAAATGCCTGGTTGACCTCTGATTCTGAAGTATGTGGATATATGGACGTTGATTTATCTACAGATTTAGTTGACTTAAAAAAATTAATTGAACCTTTTAACTTAGGTATTGCAGATATTGCATATGGTAGTAGATTGAGCCCTCAGTCAAACACCTCGAGAGGTTGGAAGAGAGAAATTATTTCTCGATCTTACGTATTTCTCTTAAATTTTTTTGTAAGACTAAAAGTTACTGATGCTCAGTGTGGCTTTAAGGCAATTCGAACAGAGGTCGCTAGGGATATTTTACCTTTAGTTGAAGATAACGGTTGGTTTTTTGATTCTGAATTATTAATTATTGCTCAGCATAATTCAATGCGAATGTTTGAAGTGCCAGTTACGTGGGAAGATGATCCGGATAGTCGAGTTGATATTTTTAAGACAGCCATGGTTGATTTAAAGGGAATCTGGAGAGTTTTACGAGGTGGAATACCGAAAATGTATGAATAAAATGGTAGAATTTTACAGAGATTAATTAACAGATTCCTTGACCCTATTTGCTGGTATAGATAGTGTCGCCAGAGGCTTATAATACGAGTAGCCATAGTTCAATGTTTGTGGCAGGCTGGTGTTAGGAGAGATTGTATGCTTGGTGAAGGTGAGGGATTGGAGCTAATCGCTGTTTTTGTTACTTTTATGGTGTCTTTAGGTATCATGGTAGTATTAGGGAAATGGTGGGAAGCTTAGAGATCGCTTTTGAGATAGTAAATAGCAAAAAAATGTAAGACTGAGGTAGAGATGGCAACTGGTGAACAACCTCCTGGACAGACTTTAGGTGACCGGCTCTATGATTTTGCCTTTAAAAATAGAGTTTGGAAATCGATATTTAGATCGGGTTACCCTAATACTCCACGTAACCAAATGTTAGCAGTCGCAACTAACGTTTTTCTCCATCTTCACCCTACAAGAATACATAGAACTCACGTTAAAATTACACATACATTTTGTTTAGGTGGGCTATCCTTTTTCTTATTCTTAGGTTTGACGATTACCGGTGTACTTTTGATGTTCTATTATGTCCCTTCTATCGAGCGAGCGTACGGTGATATTCTAAGATTAGAAACTGATGTACGCTTTGGGCAATTATTACGAAATTTACATAGATGGATGGCGCACGGCATGGTGCTGACTGTATTGATGCATATGATGCGCGTTTTTTACACGGGAGCGTACAAGCCACCAAGGGAATTTAATTGGGTGGTGGGAGTTGTTTTATTAGTATTAACTCTATTACTTTCTTTCACCGGATATTTGTTGCCATGGGATCAGCTCGCTTTATGGGCTATTACAGTAGGAACTAATATGGTTGGTTCCGCACCGATATTAGGTGAGCCTAATCGATTTGTTCTTGTTGGTGGTTTTCAGGTAGGACAAGCTGCACTGATTCGATTCTATACCTTACATGTCATTGGATTACCTTTAATTGCTGCCATATTTATGGCGGTTCACTTTTGGAGAATTCGACGTGATGGTGGACTTGCAAGACCTTTGTAGTGAAATAATGTTTAGTGAGAGAGAGATTAGGTAGGGTAATTAATGGCTGTTTCTGAGCAAGCTCAACCAGTTTCAGGAGCTGTTAAAGGAAGGCAACGCCGTGCTCGTGAAGAAGAGCTTTTGGTGTGGCCAGATCTTGTTTTCATTGAATTTATTGCTGCTGTATTGTTTACAATTACTTTAGCCATATTATCAGTGATGGTTGATGCAGTTCTACTGGATAGAGCCAACCCTGCGGTCACTCCTAATCCATCAAAGGCACCATGGTATTTCTTAAATTTACAGGAATTGCTATTGCATATGCATCCTGCCTTGGCGGGAGTTATTGTGCCGACGGTCGCTTTAATTGCTTTAGGTGCAATTCCTTACTTTGATACTTCAAATGAAGGTCAAGGAGAATGGCTTAGCACTCCTCGAGCTTGGCCAAACTTGATTGTGGGATCGATTGTTGGTTTTGTCGGTACTATGCTTTTGATATTCTACGACGCATCGAGTCACGTACGTTTGTATGAATGGATTGCTAATCCTGGTACGAGTAAATTTTTATCTAATGGGGATTTAAATCCATCGTTTAATGGTTGGCCTGAATCTTTAGCATTTTTGAAGAGTTTGCGTTCTATTGAAACAGAGCTTAATTGGCCTGATGCACTTACTAGTATTCCAGTAGGTGAAAAAATATTAAGAACTGATCTATTAGGGTTACCTGCGATCCCATTAGAGATTAATGTTGCTAAAGTAATTGTTGAGCAGATAATTCCCGTATCTACGATGATCGGTTTACCGATTTTGCTTTCGATTGTTGCTTGGAAAGTAGGGCTTGCTCAAACGAAGCGTGATCACATGATTTTACAATTCAGTGGTTTTATTGCGGTTTTTGTGATTCTTACGATTGTGGGGACCTTTTTCCGAGGCGAAGGTTTGGAATTAGTCCCGTATACTATTTACTCACATGGTTAGTATGAGTAAATAGATGTCAAATTGCTATTGGAAGGGCGAATGGCATGACGAACGAAACTGAAATGACAGAAGTTGATTCTGTGGATGAACCCATAAGTCAGACTACTGTTTGGCGTGAAGCTGTAGCAGCTCGTCGTACTGAATTAACTGATCCAGAAACAGTTTCAGCTACACAGGCTGCTCCCCTTGAACAAGATGTTTCTCGGCGTAATTTTATACGTGCTTCTTTTTGGAGTGGTCTTGGTGTCACGATACTTGGTTCACTCGGACTATTTTTAGATTTCTTCTGGCCACGAAATGTAAAGGGTTTTGGTGGTCCTGTGCCTGCAGGTAATGTTGCAGATTACCCTCGAGGAGCTCCACCAGTTGCAAATCAGGAAGGACAATTTTGGATTGCCAATCTAGACCCGAATGATAGTGCTGATAATGGTACAGATGGTGCTTCTGGGCTAATTGCACTATGGAGAAAATGCCCACACTTAGGTTGTACAGTGCCATGGAGCCCTAATGCTTCTGCAGACATATCTTCAGAAGTAGGTTGGTTTAAGTGTCCATGCCATGGTTCAACATATACCCGATCAGGTATTCGTGTTTTTGGTCCAGCGCCACGTTCTATGGATACAATGAAAATCGATATTGATGATGCAGGTAATATTACTGTGCAGACTGGTGAAGTAATGCCAGGAGGCCCAGACAATCCAGATAGAGCGGTAGATCATCCGCTTTTACCATCTTAGGATTAGGATAGTTTGTCTGATGTATATAAAATTTACAGTACTTGAAATGGTGAATGAATGAACACTAGCAAGCAAGTGAACGTAATGATTGGGTTGATGTTTTTAGTGGCATTATTTTTTGCTGTTAATGTGATTAATGAACCTAATAGAGCTGATACGGCACGCCATCATCAAACAGAAACTTTTTCCAAACGTGGTGCTGAAATTTATGTTAATAATTGTCGTAATTGTCATGGTCTTGAAGGTTTGGGCCCAGAAGAAGGTGCGATTGCACCTAAGGTAAATAATCCAGCTTTCTTAATATTATCTGAAGATAATAAGTATGGCCTTCCTCCTACTTCTGAAGGAGTTGCTCTAGGAATTCGAAGCTTTCTTACTACGACCCTTGAGTGTGGTCGCAAAGGTACCGTTATGCCTACTTGGGGAGAAAAATATGGTGGTCCACTTTCAGATCAGCAGATCAGTTATCTTGTTACATTGATGACTGAAGGTAGATTTGATTTGGTTGTTAAAAAAGGTTATGAACATGACAGTCATCAAAATCCACCTGCAACAAGAGAAGATATTTTATCTGATGGTACAGGACTTGCACTAACTCAAAAGAATTGTGGACAGTATGATGCATTAACTGCACGTGAATATCGTGAAAGAGATCCATTTGCAGAGGTCGCAGTTAGTAAGGATTCCCCTGGGGTTGAAACTACTTCAAGTTCAGACGCAACCCCATCAAGTTCTCCTTCATCAGGTGGTGCCGATGATGCTCTCGTTCAAGGTATACCTGTAGGTGATTATTTTCTTTCATTGTGTGCTGCTTGTCATGGTCCTAATAGAGAGGGGCTAGTTGGCCCTGCTTTGTTGCCCAGTAATTTGGTAGAGCCAGATCAGATTTATATTGACACTTTGCACAATGGTCGCGCTGGGACACTGATGATGGCATATGGAGGTGGTCCTGTATTGACTGATGATGAAGTTAAATCCATTGTTACTTGGTTGAAAACTGTTGAACCATAGACTTAATTCAATTTATATTGGCTATTGTTCTAGTATTTGGGAGGAAAGATGGCAGCGGTAACGGGAAAACGTTATAAGTGTACTGATTGCGGTGCTGAATTTATTGTGACGCGTGGTTCAGATGATGGAGATCTTCGTTGTGGTGATGCTCCACTTGAACAGTTGTAAGTCGGGAGATAAATATGTCTGTTGCTTTAGGTAAGCGCTACAAAGATGATGAAACAGGTATTGAGGTTCTTTGTATTAAACCTGGTGAATGCCAAATAAATGTTGACGGTCGTGATATGGAAGAATTACAACCTAAGGTCCTTCCTTCTGCTGACTAATTGACTCATAAGGTCAGATACTTTACCCTCATCGTTCCGTATGTTTTGTATCGGTGATACATGGAAGGTTTATTGTGGCTGAAGTAAAACTTGGTGATTCTGAATCCTTGGATGCTGCACTCAGAAGATTTAACAAGCGTGTTCAATCTGAAGGTATTCTTACTGCTGCGCGAAGACATGAATTTTATGAAAAGCCTTCTGAACGTAGAAAGAAAAAAGAGGCAGCTCGTCGTCGTAAGCTTAGAAAAGCAGTAATAAAGGCTACTAGACGTCGAGATTATATTTAATTTTTTTTTTGAATTTTTGTCGCATTCTGAATATTTATTTCCATTAACTGTGAGAAGATCTATCAAGTTACTAAATTTAACGTGTGGCTATTATTTCGTTATGGTCATTTATAGAATGGAGTGGGTATGAGTTCATTAGAAGAAACCTTAAGAAGTGATCTATTAGATGCAACTCGTTCGAGAGATGAGGTGAGAAGGAATACTCTTCGGATGGTTATTGCATCTATTGGTAATGCAAAAATTCAATTGGGACATGAGCTTTCCGATGATGATGCTGTTAAGGTTTTACAGAAAGAGGCAAAGCAACGTCGTGAGTCAATTGAAGAATTTCAAAAAGGAGATAGACAAGATCTCGTTGAAAAAGAACAGGCAGAATTAGAGATCATTGAACTTTTCCTTCCGCAACAATTGAGTGTGGAAGAAATTAAATCTTTTGCTGAACAAGCCATAGCTAATACAAATGCAGAAAATATGAATGATCTCGGACAAGTAATGCGTGAATTAATGCCAATGCTTGAAGGTCGTGCTGATGGTAAGGTTGCTAATCAGTTAGTTCGGGAACTACTTAATAGTTAATAGAACATAGTTGTAGGAACTTTTTCAAGATGAATCAATATGTTACTCGTAACTTTATTCCACAATTACGACAATCGTATTCAGATGTTGGAGTTTTTTTCTTTTCCTTTTTTATGGCTATTGTAGTTTTTATAGCCCTTTTCCCAGTTTTTCCTGGCAGTGGATCTTTTGAAGTAGGGATGATGGTAGACAAGGATATTATTTCTACACAGACAATAAATTATCCGTCTGAAATAATTACTGAAAAACTACGCAATGAGCGCGCATCTGAAGTTTCATCTCAATTAGTTTTGGATACTGACATTCGAGGTGATCAACTTTTAAAACTCGACACAATTCTGACATCTATAGAAAAAATTTACGGTGATGAGCAACTTTCTTCTTCTGCAAAAGAAACAGCTATCCGCAATATATCCGGTGTTATTCTTTCAGATCGAGTAGCCGCATCTATTGTGAAAGCTAATAATAATCAATGGCGTGCACTTCAAGATGAAAGTAAGAATATATTAGGAAGAATTTTAGCTGAAGCAATAGGTGAAGATGAGGTCTTGGAAGCAAGAAATGGTTTATCTGGACTTTTGTCCCCTCTGTTGACTGCGGATAATGTTTTGATTGTTCGGGAAATTGTTACACCATTGATTGTGCCAACTTTAAAAATTGATGAAGAGCGGACTGAAATTCTTCGTAATGAAGTTAGGGCAAATACACAAACGGTATTTCGAAATTTAGTACGTGGTGAATTGATTGTTACATCTGGATCAATTTTGAACGAAGAAGATTTGGAAGCGATAGATCAGCTGGGGTTAAGGCAATTAGGAATAAACTATTCGAAGGTTATTGCTGTCACACTTGTTTCAATTTTTAATGGTCTAATTATTGCTGGTTATTTAACTATTTTTAGACCATCAGGAGTTCGAAGTTTACGCCAAATGTTTTTGTTTGGTGTTCTGTATATGTTGGCTATTCTAATAGCAAAATTAGCATTACCTTTCTTTGTACCTGATGTTGAGAGGCATTTTCTGGTACATATTTTGCCTTTAGCTGCAGGGCCAATTGCTATAGCCGTTTTGTTGGATTTACCAACATCTATCGTTGCTACATTACTCGTTACTGTAGTGGTGATTTTTGTACAAATTTACTTGCCTGGTTCTGAAATGTTAGGAGTCGCTAGTCCATTGCAGGTTGCGCAATTAGCTTCAGGGACCATTGTTAGTTCTTTGGCTGGGATTTTTATTGCAACGCATGCAGACAGAATACAAAGATTTCTAGCTGCAGGATTTGCCGTTTGTGGTGGTGCGCTTCTTGGGATATTGCCATTTTGGCTAATCGATGCTGATAGAGCTTATATAGATATAATTTGGATTACCGGTGCTACCTTTGTCGGCGGTTTGTTAACCGCTTTATTAGTTGTAGGAGCATTTGTCTTGTTGAGTCGTCCATTCGGCATAATTACTCGTGTAGAATTAATGGAGCTCGCCCAATTGAGCCGACCACTTCTCAGAAGATTGCAAGATGAAGCCCCTGGTACTTTCCAGCATTCCATTCTTGTTGGTAATTTGGCAGAAAGAGCTGCCGATCGAATAGGTGCTGACTCGTTGCTTGCTCGTGTTGGAGCCTATTATCATGATATTGGAAAGTTAGGCTCTCCTAGTTTTTTTATTGAAAATAATGTCAGTGAAGAAAGCCCACATGAAGGATTAGATCCTCTTCAAAGTACCCGTGTCATTTTGCAACATGTTACTGGAGGAATAGAAACAGCCAGGAGAAATAACCTTCCCGAAGTTTTAATTCAATTTATTGAACAACATCATGGGACACGCTTGGTTGCTTATTTTTATCGTAGAGCAGTAGAGTTGAATCCTGAAATTGATCAGTCGTTATTTAGATATCCTGGTCCTAAGCCACAGTCTCGTGAAGTAGTTTTGGTTATGTTAGCCGATAGTTGCGAGGCCGCCACTAGGGCCAGTAAAGATCGTAGTCCTGAAAGAATAAGAGAGATTGTTGATGAAACCTTCCGTGAGCGTATTGACGAAAATGAATTTGATGAATCGCCTATCTCTTTGGCAGATTTGAGTATTGTGCGGGAAAGCTATGTTAGTACTTTAGAAGCTGTATTTCATCCACGAGTTGAATATCCAGAGCCATCACTACAAGAGCTCGAGGCTCGAGGTAGGAATCTAAAAGATTCAGAGTTGAGTGAGTAATTTCATGAAAGCAGCAGTAGTAGTTTTCCCCGGCACGTGGAGTGATGGCGATTGTAGTTGGGCTTTGCAGAAAATTGGTATAGATGTTAGAAAAATTTGGCATCGTGAATCATCTTTTGAAAAGAATGAACTTATAGTACTTCCAGGAGGTTTTTCTTACGGGGATTACCTTAGATGTGGTTCGATTGCTCAATTTTCACCAGTTATGCAAGGCGTGAGATCTCATGCTGAAAATGGCGGTTTAGTTATTGGTATTTGTAATGGATTCCAAATACTTTGTGAATCAGGGTTGTTGCCAGGAGCTCTTATTCGAAATCAGTCATTGCAATTTCGTTGTGAAGATACATATTTAGTTCCAGGTAGTAATTCTCCGTTTACAAAAAATATCGGCACAGGTCAGGTTTTACAGATACCGATATCACATGGCGAAGGGAATTATTACGCTGATAAACAGACATTAGATTTATTGGAAGATCAAGATAGGGTTGCCTTTCGCTATTCTAGTGTTATGGGGGAAGTTAATAAAAGTTCAAACCCGAATGGTTCTTCTCGAAATATTGCTGGAATTGTAAACGAAAAAGGTAATGTTTTAGGTATGATGCCTCATCCGGAAAGGGCTTGCGAAGGCTTACTTGGCAGTGAAGATGGTAATCAAATTTGGCTGTCTATCTTAGAAGAATATTTATAGAGTAAATATTAAATTACTTCACAGGATATTAATTAAATGAATTCTGAACTACTACAAAAAGTTGCAATGACTGAAGATGAATATGATCGTCTAGTCAGTATGCTTAATCGAGAACCCAACGAATTAGAGATTGGGATTGTTGGTGCTCTTTGGTCTGAGCATTGTGGGTATAAGCATTCGCGACCTTTGTTTCATCATTTCCCTACGGAAGGTAAAGAAATATTGACAAAGGTAGGTGAAGAGAATGCAGGTGCGATAGATCTTGGTGATGGGTGGTGTGCAGTTTTTAAAATGGAGTCACATAATCACCCTTCTGCAATAGAACCATACCAAGGAGCTGCCACTGGTGTGGGTGGAATATTGCGAGATATATTTGCTATGGGCATGAGGCCTGTGGCTTTATTGGATTCGTTGCGTTTTGGTCCATTAGATGATCGCACAAATAAATATTTATTTAATGGGGTTGTTTCAGGTGTTGGTGGATATGGGAATTGTGTAGGAGTTCCAACCGTTGGAGGGGAAGTGCAATTTGATGAAAGCTATTCTGGGAATCCTTTAGTTAATGCGATGTGTGTTGGTATAGGTCGAGTAGATGATTTACTTTCTGCAAGCGCCTCAGGTCCAGGAAATCCGTTGTTATTAGTTGGTGCAGATACTGGCCGTGATGGTATTCATGGGGCAACTTTTGCTTCTGTTGAATTGGATGAAAATGCTGAAGAAATGCGACCTGCAGTTCAAGTAGGGAACCCGTTTTTGGAAAAACTCTTACTTGAAGCCTGTGTTGAGTTAGCTGAGATGCATAACAATTGGATTGTAGGACTGCAAGATTTAGGTGCTGCCGGATTGACATCAAGTGCAATTGAGGCTGCTTCACGGGCAGGAACAGGAATAGAAATAGACGTCACGTTAGTTCCAAGGCGAGAAGAGATGATGACAGCATACGAGGTGATGTTGTCTGAATCTCAAGAACGTATGTTAGTAATTCCCAAAAAAGAATATTTAGATGATGTTGTTGAGTTATTTCGTCGTTGGGAAATTCGCGCCGATGTCATTGGCTTTGTAACAGATGATGGACAAGTTACAGTTCGCGAGGGACAAGAAGTAGTTGCACGAATGCCTATTTCTATTCCTACAGATCCTCCTATGTACTCTCAACTTACTATTCGCCCTTCAGAATTGGATCAATTACATAATCAAGATTTCAATCTGATTCCAGATACCGTAAACCCAGGAGTAGAATTATTGAACCTTTTAGGTAGTTCAAATATTACAAGTAGAAAGATGATTTATAAGCAGTATGACCATCAAGTTCAAAATAATACTGTTGTTTTACCTGGTGGTGATGCTGCAGTCTTAAGAATAAAAGGCCTTGAACAGGGTATTGCTGTAACCACAGATTGTAATGCTCGCTTGGTTTCTCTCGATCCCAGAATTGGAGCCTCAATTGCAGTCGCTGAAGCGGCTCGTAACATAGTGGCGACTGGTTCTCGTCCAGTGGCTGTAACTGATTGTCTGAATTTTGGTAATCCAGAAAAACCGACTGTTGCTTATCAATTGGAGCAATCAGTAATAGGAATTTCCGATGCTTGTCGCAAGTTAGGGACACCCGTAGTTTCAGGTAATGCATCGCTATATAATGAAACACCTGTGGGTCAAATATTACCCACTCCCTCTATTGGGATGTTGGGTGTAATCGATCGTTCACTAGATTCACTTACAATTGCCCCGAAAGAAAACAATATTCTTGTATTGGTTGGTTCTGAATTCAAACAAAGCATCGATTCATTAGCTGGATCTGAATACGTTACTCAAAAATTAGGATTTATTGCTGGGAAACCTTATATTGATTTAGATTATGAACTAAAAGTTCAAAAGTTTGTTTTGGATGCACATAAAGCAAAATTACTTACTGCTGCCCATGACTGTTCTGATGGTGGAGTTGCTGTTGCGTTAGCTGAAATGGTTCTTGCTACCTCTTTGGGTTTAGATGCAGCAGGAGGGGATTGTGGATTAAGATTTGATGCTAGTCTCTTTGGTGAAGCCCAATCCAGATTTATAATTGCAACTGATTCTCAAAAATCTCTTTCAGTATTACAAAAAATGTTGTCAGATTCAGAGATTTCTTTTTCAATTATAGGACTTGTTCGCGGTGATCGATTTAAATTAGGTCCAATTGATTTATCGATTTGCGCGATGCTTGAAGAGTATGAAAATGGGTTACACAAATTATTAGATGCGTAAATTAAGATAAAATTGGTTTGATTCAATTGAATTCTTGTGTTGAACTGAATGCAGCGATAGAGATACTTGACAGATAGAACATATGTTCTATACTTGTATGACTATTATCTAGTGAGTGGTTGTTGAGTTGCTTGCGTAAGCGGGGAAAAGCATCTGCTCTAACAGAAATTTAATCAGGCATTGGTGTATCGAAGTTGTCCACGCAAAAATAGTAAAATAGTGGAAGATTTTAGTGAAATTTTCATATTTACTGATAAGCTGTGGATCGCTTTCTTGATAACTCAATAGTTGGATCGAGTCTAATCACTGATAATAGTGTTAGTCCGACTCCGACACGATGAAAGGTCATCTGACGTGAAAGTCGTGTTTTTGGAAACCGTTGAAGGTTCCGGTAGTATGGGTGAGGTGAAAACTGTTCGCCCAGGCTACGCTAGGAATTATTTGTTGCCTTTGGGCCTTGCGGCTCCGGCAACTCCTGAGATCCTTGCACGAGCTGAAAAGTTGCGTGTGATTGAGGAAGAAAGGCAGCGGATCCAAGATGAGCATGCTAAAGAGCTTGTTGGCAAGTTCGAAGGTAAACCGCTCATTATTGAAGTTCGCGTTGGAGAGCAAGGACGTTTGTATGGTTCCGTCACCAGTGCGGACATCGCCGAGAAGGCTGGGGAGATTCTTGGCGAAGAACTAGACAGGCGTCGCGTATTGCTACCTGAGGTGATTAGGAGCGTTGGTATATATAAGGTGCCTGTCCGGTTATCGCGCACTGTTTTGCCGGATTTGGAAGTAGTAGTAGTTGATTCTGAAGCTCCTCTAGGAGTTGAGGCGGCAATTACCGAACTTAGGAATCAGAATTCTGAATCTGAGTTCGATACTTTTGAAACACCTGATATATCTGAAGTGACTACTGATGAGAAATCTGATGTAGATCTAAGCGCCGATATTGCGTTGGAGTCGGACGAATCTCTAAGTGAAGGGTTACAGGTCGATACTCCAGCAGAGGAGACCCCCAACTCGTAGTCAAATTTCGTTTCTAATTTTTATACTACGTTTAGGTATTAAGACTTGTATGACCCTCTTTTCCGTGAGGGGGATATTAGATGGTCTTAGACAATGTTCCTGCTCAAATTCCTCAGAATTCTCGTGTGCAACAGTCTGGCCTTCCTCCACATGACATAAGTGCAGAAGAAGCAGTTATTGCTGCACTGCTTTTAGATAATGATGCTTATGCGCGAGTTGCCCCTATCATTCAACCTAATGATTTTTTTCGCGAGCACAATGGTTGGATTTATGAAGTATGTCTCCAGTTAGCTGATCGTAACGAAACCATTACAGTACCAACTGTGGCACATGAATTACTCCGCTTAGATAGACTTGAGTCCGTAGGTGGAGAGGCTTATTTACAAGAAATAGCTGGGAAATACTTTACTGCTATAGGAGTTGAATCGCATGCACGTATAATTGCTCGAGATGCTTTGTATCGTCGACTCATGCAAACTGCCGGACAAATTGCACAACTTGCTAATGCAGGTGGTGCAGATGTTTCTCATGTAATTAGAGAATCTGAATCTCTTTTACTTAATCTTCGTTCCGCTGAAGCTTCAGGAGATTTTCGACGACTTAGGGAATTATTAGATGATTTTTTAGAGATTCCATCTGAAGAAGAAGTCGATACAGTTGTTAGATCTGGTTTTATGGATATGGATGAGCTACTAGGAGGATTCAAAAGGGGGGATTTGCTTGTTCTTGCTGCTAGGACTGGAGTGGGGAAAACTTCACTTATGTTAAATTTTGCCAGAAATGCAGCTGTGGGTAGTCAGGGGACCGTTGCAATTTTCAGCCTAGAAATGAATGGTGAACAACTTGCAATGCGAATGTTGTCGGCTGAATCAGGGGTAAAAATGTCTCGACTTAGGCTTGGTCGCCATGGTGAAGAGGAAGAGTCTCGAGTAATGAATGCACATGGGCAATTATCGAGCGCCCCTATATTCATTGATGATTCTGCGATGCTATCTGTTTCAGAAATTAGGGCGAAATGTCGTCGGTTGCAAGCGGAGTTTGGATTAGATTTAGTAATCGTTGACTATCTTCAACTTCTTCAAAGTAGTGGTCGTGCTGATACTCGAGCCAATGAGATTAGTCATATTTCACGATCACTTAAAGAACTTGCACGTGAATTAAATGTTCCTGTGATTGCCGCAGCTCAATTGTCTCGAGCGGTTGAAAGTCGTCAACCTCATATTCCGATGCTTTCCGATCTTCGTGAATCTGGAGCAATAGAACAAGATGCTGATATTGTGATGTTTATTTATAGAGAAGATGTCTATTTGCAAGCTGAACAGTGGCAAGACAAAAATCCTACATCTCCTGGTTCTCAGCATCCTACTGGCTTAGCTCAAGTTATTATTGCTAAACATCGAAATGGTCCTACAGGAACTGTTACGATTCGCTTTGTTCCTGAAACAGCTAGTTTTCAAGATTTATTATTAAGATCAGATACGTCACACTTGGAAGCTGATTCTTTAGGACCTACCAATTGATGAATGTTAACAATCCCAAAGGTATGCAATTTGAAGGTTTCCGAACAGGATCAAGAGCAGTAACTATACCAGTAGAATTTTTTAATGAGTTGATGCCAAATTTGAATAAGGGAATTGAAATTCGAGTTATTTTACACGTACTTTATATGATTTTTCGAAAATCAGGACGTGTACGAGCTGTTAGTTTTGAAGAGCTAGTGAACGAAACAGCCTTGCGAGTAGTATTATCTGAAGATGCTTATCGTATTCAAATTAAAGAAGCACTTAACAAGGGTGTTGAAGTGGGAGCATTACTTGAATGCAAATTAAATGATCAAGATTTTTTATATTTTTTGAACAATGAGAATGGAAGAAGGCAACATCAGCAAGTGCAAACAGGTGTACTTTCTTTTTCTAAAGATCCGCAAACAACTGTATCTATCAATTTAAGTAAAACAACTCCGATTATTGTTTATGAACAGGAAATTGGAACTATAACTCCTGTAATTGCCGAAGCAATTAGAGAAGCTGAAGCTAGATATCCAACGGAGTGGATTATCGAAGCATTAAATTTAGCATCTACTAATAATGCTCGCTCATGGAGATATGTAGATGCAATTTTAAAACGTTGGGAGAAGGAAGGGAGAAATAATGAAACAGCTTGGCGAAATAATGAATCAACCGATCCGTACAGCCATCTCTATAAGAGAAAATGATTCAACAAATAAAATTGATGAAATTGAAGATCGTGTGATATGTGCAATTTGTTCTGATGCTCGTTTTGTCAGGGTTACTGAAGATTTAACAGATCCAAAGTTTGGAAAAGTAGAGCCATGTATTTGTTCGCTTTATGAAGACGAACAAACTCGCAAGACTAGACTTCAAAGATATTCACAACTAGGTCCATTAAAGAATAGATCTTTTAAAAATATAGACAGAACAGGGAGGTTGATTCAGCCAAATGATCAGAAACGATACTGTGAAGCTGTGGAATTGATTGAACATTTTGCAGAGTACCCCGTGGGCTGGCTGGTTATTACAGGAGCACATGGTGTTGGGAAATCTCATCTCGCAGCTGCAATAGTAAACAAATTGATAGATAAAGGAGAACCAGGCCTCTTTGTTAATGTTGCAGATTTTCTCGATGAATTGCGATCAACTTATGATGATGAAAATGATTATCAATATGATGATATTATAGAAAAATATAAAGAAGCCCCTCTATTGGTGATTGATGATCTTGGAGGTTACTCTGCAACTAATTGGGCTGAGGAAAAATTAATCCAAATTGTTACACACAGATTTAATTCTGAAGCTGCTACTATTTTTACTTGTCGTGATATTACCTTCGATACAGAATCTCGGATCATGACTAAACTATTAGACCCTGGAATATCCCAGGTGATTAATTTAGGAGTTGGTAGTACTTCGTTGTTAACGACAACGGGGGCTATGGAGTCAGATGAAATTGAACAATTTCAATTTGATAATTTTGATCCAAAAGCACGTGGCCTTAAGGGAGAATACAGAAAAAATTTAGAAGGTGTATTACAACTTGCAAAGCATTGGTCCCAAAATCCTGAGGGGTGGTTAGTCTTTTTAGGTGGTAATGGTTGTGGCAAAACACATCTGGCAGCTGCAATTACTGGGCACAGAATTTCTCAGGGTGAAAATGTGGCTTTCGCTAATGTTCCAGATTTATTAGATGATTTTAGATCTACTTTCAATAATTCTTCTACAAGTAACTTTGAAGTTAAATTTCGAAAAATGAAAGATGTATCTCTTTTAGTTTTGGACGATATGGGAGCTCAAAGTTCTAGTAGTTGGGCTGAAGAGAAACTTTATCAGTTGGTTAATTACCGCCATCTAAAAAAAATACCGACAATTATCACTACTAACTGTAAGTTAGGTGATATACAACCTAGAATTGCTTCACGATTGGCTGACATTCAGATTTCTACAGTTTATGAGATTACTGCTCCCGATTATAGGATAGGGGGAACTAAAATAATCTGAATTAAGTAATAGGTTTAGGTAAAATTCCGTCTTGCCACATAGATCCTTTTTCCCCATATTCTTTTTTCCAGATTGGAACAGTTTCCTTTACGCGAGTGACTGCTAGAGATGTAGCTTCAAATGCTTCAGCGCTATGCATTGCGGATACGGCAATTAAGAGAGAGGTATCACCAATTTCCAGCATACCTGTTCTATGGTGGATGGCTATTTTATGAACTTCTTTATTATGGAATTCAGATAGAATTTCATTTCCAACTAGTTCGAGTTGTTTCAAAGCCATTGTTGCATAAGCTTCGTATTCTAAACGCAATACCCTACGTCCTTCATGTAAATTTCTTACGACACCTTCGAATACAATAATTGCTCCACTTGAAGGCGTAGTTACTAATTTTTTAACAGTTGAAGGTAGTAGAATCTCTTTTGTAATGAGGAAGTTAGGCCCTCCTCCAGCAATAGGAGGAATTAAAGCAACAGAGTCACCATCATGGAGTTCAATGTTGTCATCTAAAACGTAGTCTTCATTAATGGCTATTGCTACTCCTGATAGGTAAGGGCGGAGTTTTTCATAATTTTTTTCTAGATGATTGCGTAGTTCAGCAACTGATATTGAATCTTGTTCAAAATTTTCAACAATATCTGAACCTACAATATCTTTAAGCCCTGCAAAAAGTTGGATAGTTACCTTCACGATTCCCTCTATTTCGTATATATGTTTCAAAAATTGTATAAAAGATCATGTAACATTTCTTAAAGGTCGTTGAAATAAAATTAATCCTACTGAAAATAAAATTGTAGTGACCCCTGCTGCTATGTAAATTGTTTCTATTCCCAAATTTTGTGCTAAAAAACCAGCCAATATACCAACGATCTGCATTATTCCACTTGCCAACATTAATATACCGACTGTTCGCCCCATCAAGCGATTGGGAACCTGTCTTTGAATGATATCGACACTGAGTGTTAATATTAATTGGTAAGAAAAACCTACAATTCCATTTAATACAAACGCAAGCAAGACTACTCTCGTAACAGAAAAGCCAAGTATAGATAATCCCATTAAGGTGCATGCACCCAAGTACCAAAGTCCAAGATGTTGAAAATTATTTTTCCAACTTAGCCATAAAGAGGCGCAAACACCTCCGACACCCCAAAAAATAATCATTATTCCCCAGTCAGATGCCTCCAGTAGCAGAACATCATTAATCCATGCAGCAATCAATCCTCCCATTACACTGAGACCTAGAGATGTCACTATCCAATTTGAAAATATTGTCCAACGAACAATGGGATTACTCCTTAATGATATAAGGCCTTGTTGAAGATTTTTCATAATTGAATCATTAGATGCTTCGGGATCTGCAGCTGAAATAACGGACATTTTTCTTACAGCAATTAAGACTGCGATATGTGTTATTCCGGCAACCATATAAGTAGTTGCAAAACCAAAATAATCAATAGAGAAACCAGCTAAAGGTGCAGCAATGAGCAAACCGATTGACATTGCTAATTGATGTAATGTAATGGCTTGAGGTAGGAGCTGTTCCGGTACTGTATCTCTAATCATTGCTGTTCTAGTAGGCATATCCTGTGCGTTAATTATTCCGAAGGTTGCAAAAAGGATCATCATTATAGGAAGCCATAACCCTTCTCCATTATTGATCATAGGTATTAGAAGTAAGCCTCCAATAATTAATACGCTAATCAATCCTGCAAAATGGCTAATGTATATAACTTTCGTTCTAGGAAATCGATCAGCAAAAGTTCCTCCAAACAATGCATATCCTAAAAATGCAATTCCTCTTAATGCTGAGAGGATACCCAGTGCTAAGAGTCTTTGGTTTTCTGGTACAGTGATTGCTACATACCACGATTGTGTTACGAAAATAATCGGCATTCGCATACTAGATATTATTTGCATGATAATTAACAATTGAAAGTCTTTGTAACTAAGTACAGAAAAGCGGCTAACAATTCTAGAATATTTTCGGGTTGTTATTTGATTCATAGGAATATCGTATCTTGCTTGTCTGTAGAGGGTATATGTAAATTAAGTTTTAGCGTAGAGGTCTTCGGTTTTGAACAAATTTGAATCAAAAGCAAAAAGAACTGCACTAATTGTAATGCTTGGTGGTTTCGCATTCGACAATATTGAAGGTGAATTAAGAAGATCTCTTGAAGCGTCAGCTTGTGATCTTCTTAATTTATCTTTAGAAGCAGATTGTTTTGATTATATAGCATTGGCTACCGATCGATTAATTGAGCAATCACTACCTGAAGGAATTGTGTTATCTCTTGATAGGCCGGGTAAAAAATTTCAATTTGGTGAGCGACTCTATGAATTGTTACAACAATCTGAATGTGAGCAATTTGTGTATATTGGAGCTGGTTCAGCACCATTGATTAGTGCTGATGATCTTATTATTTTGAAAGAAAAAATCAATTCTGAGCAATTGATTTGTATAACGAATAATTATTTCTCTGCAGATTTCTTTGCGCTGAATTCTAGTGATGTATTTACTCAATTATCTCAATATCCTAGTACGGATAATGAAGTTCCACGAGCCCTTAAAGAAGAATTAAATGTTTACATAGAAGAGTTGCCTAGAAATACTATTACACAATTTAATATTGATTCTCCATTAGACTTAGTTACATTAAATTGTGCCGCTGCAGGAGGCCCTCTTTTAAGAAGATCAATTGCAAAATGGGATAATGATTCTAATTTTTTGTCAGATGCAGCGAAGATGTTAAATGATTCCAGTAAACAAATCTTTGTAAGTGGAAGGGTAGGTTCGTATACATGGCAGTATCTTGAAAGACAAACTGCATGTAGAGTTCGGATGTTGTCGGAAGAGAGAGGTATGGGAGCCGCAGGTGCTGACGGTTCATTGCGTGCAAGATCTTTGCTGGGCCAAGTAATTGAAAGTGTTGGTGCAAATAAGTGTTTTACGGAATGGATTCCTGTGTTATGCGATGCAGCATTTATAGATATTAGGCCAGTTTTGGCGCATCTAAAATGGTCAACCTCAGTGGAAGATCGATTTAATGCTGATTTACTTAGACCTCATAAAATACAACATTCGGGGTTAAAGGATCTTGTGATAGCAGCAAAGAATTCATCAGTACCAGTAATAATTGGTGGACATTCTCTTGTTTCAGGTGATTTGATGCTACTAAATGATTGGGTTTGGAGTATAGAAGAGTAGGGTGATAACAATGAGCAGTGTGAATACTGGATTGCAGAATGTTGACCCGGTGGTTTCAGATATCATTTCACGTGAAAATATTCGTCAAAATAATGTTTTGGAAATGATTCCTTCTGAAAATTATGCAAGCACCGCCGTCATTGAAGCTATTGGAAGTGTATTGACTAATAAATACGCGGAAGGATACCCCGGAGCACGTTATTATCAAGGTAATGGTATTGTTGATGAAGCTGAAGATTTAGCGCGTGATCGTGCGAAAGCGCTTTTCAATTATGCTCATGCTAATGTTCAACCTCATTCTGGTACACAGGCCAATATGGCTGTTTATCTGGGATTACTTAAACCTGGTGATACCGTCATGGGAATGCAATTGGATGCTGGGGGGCACCTAACGCACGGGCATCCAGTAAATGCGAGCGGGAAGTTATATAATTTTGTTAGTTATGGGGTAGATCGTGAGTCTGAGATCATCGATTACGATGCCATGCTTGAGATAGCCAAATTACATCGCCCTAAGCTTTTAGTTGTTGGTGCTACAGCCTACCCTCGTAAAATTGATTTTGCGCGTGCAAGAGAAATTGCTGATGAAGTCGATGCAACATTAATGGCGGATATGGCCCATATCTCGGGTCTAATTGCAGGGGGTGCTCATCCCACACCGTCAGGATTTGCACATATTGTAACTTCCTCAACCCATAAAACTCTTCGAGGCCCTCGAGGCGGAATGATACTTTGTGATCAAGATTATGCTAGAAGGGTGGATAGGGGTGTTTTCCCTGGCTCTCAAGGTGGTCCGATGATGAATATTATTGCAGGCAAAGCAGTAATGCTTTCAGAGGCAAATACCGATCAATTTAAAACATATGCTCACGAAACAGTCTCTAATGCAAATATCTTAGCTACTACACTTGAGGATGGTGGATTAAGATTAGTTTCAGGCGGAACAGAAACTCACCTAGTTTTAGTTGATGTTACACCGATGGGTTTGACTGGGAAGGTAGCAGCTGAAGCCTTGGAAGTTGCTGGAATTGTTACGAATTATAATACAATTCCTTTTGATTCTAACCCTCCTACAGTAGGATCTGGTGTTCGAATGGGTACGCCAGCTATCACAAGTCGAGGCATGGGCAGTAATGAGATGAAACAAATTGGAGAGTTGATTTTACGTGTATTCGAAAATTATGATGACAGTCAAATATTAAGTTCAATACGGATTGATGTTGAAAAATTGTGTTCTGAATTTGCCGCACCTGGTGTTGAGAAATAATAGTTGACTTGAAAGTGTTGCTCAACGCAATTGAGCTGATAAAATCAATTACTCAACAGTAATTACTTTTGCAATTATGCAGTATGCTGTTGCTGATCAGAATATCTAGCAATTTTATTGAAATGATATTTTCAATGACCAAGGTCAGCGAGGAATTTATGAATGATTATGAATTGATGTATGTTTTACATCCGCGCCTTTCAGAGCAAGAACTTACTGCTTTTATTGATAATGTCTCAGATGTTATCAATAAATTTGGTGAGGTTTTAACTGTCGATCGCTGGGGTAGAAGAAGACTTGCATATCCTATTGGACAAAACCTAGAAGGATTTTATGTGCTTACCACTTTCAATGCACAGCCTGAAGTTGGATCTGAATTAGAATCACAATTAAATCTTTCTGAGGACGTGTTAAGGCATTTGTTAATTAAGGGAATTATTCCTTATGAAGGTGTTGTAAAAGATCTTCATGAGTTGCAAGATGATGAAAGTACCGAATTTGATGAATCAGATACTGAAGATGTGTCTGAGGTAATTGAGGGTAGTGAATCAGATACTGAAGATGTGTCTGAGGTAATTGAAGGCAGTGAATCAGATACTGAAGATGTGTCTGAGGTAATTGAAGGTAGTGAATCAGATACTGAAGATGTGTCTGAGGTAATTGAGGGTAGTGAATCAGACTCTGAAGATAGGTCGGGTTGATTGTCCCTTAGCTACATGAGGGTTGGTTATGTTAAATAAAGTAATGATTATTGGTCGACTTGGTGCAGACCCAGAAATGCGATATACGGCAAATGGTAATGCTGTGACCACGTTTAATGTTGCTACTTCTCGAACTTACACAAACCAAGGCGAAAGAGTTGAAGAGACTGAATGGTTTTCAATAGTTACATGGAATCGATTAGCGGAGACATGTGCTCAGTATTTACTGAAAGGTCGACAGGTTTATGTAGAAGGGCGTATGCAAACCCGTTCTTGGGATGCCCAAGACGGACAAAAACGTTATCGTACTGAACTTATTGCGAATGAAGTGAAATTTTTAGGTGGTCGAGGTGATGACTCTGAATCGGGGAGTAATGTTTCACCAGGTTTGCCCGAAAATGAAGATTCTGGTGCAGAAATTAATCCAGACGATCTACCATTTTAGATTTTAACTAGGAGACAACATGACAGAATATCGAGAAGATCGAGAAGATCGAGAAGATCGCCCTCGAAGAGGTTCGAGACGCAGGTGTGAAGTTTGTAACAAGAAACCTCTCGTTATCGATTATAAGAATGTTGATGTTTTAAAACGTTTTTTGAATGAACATGGTCAAATAGAGAGTGCTCGTAAGATAGGTTGTGGTGCGAAGTGTCAAAGGGCAATTACTACTGCTATAAAGCGAGCCAGGCATATGGCCTTGCTTCCTTATACATCGGAACACATTCGCGTTAGTGGTGTTTCTGTGGGTCGACCTATGCCACAGCGACGTTAATTCTTCAAATAGGTATATCGATCTTATAGGTAATAGAGGACTTGATTCATATGAGTAATGAATTAGGCAGTGCTTATAAGCAAAAATCTGAAGTTAGAAAAGCTGAAGCACAACGTAATTTTCGGATTATTATCGGAAGTAGCGTGGTAATAGCTATTGCATTACTGATTATCGCATATAGCGCTTTTGTTACTTATTATTTGAATCCTCGAGCTGTTGTCCTGACTGTTGCTGATCAGGACTATGAGGTCGAAGAAATAATCGCTAGAGGGGTTTACTATACACGTGATGCTCAAATAGAAATTGATACTCCTCGTGGTATTGCTACTTCAGTAATTGAACGTATAAAAGTTGATGAGGTAATTAAGCAATATCACTCACGCCTATTTCCTCAAGTAACCTTGAAAGATATTGATTTTGCTTTATTAAATCAGCACAATGTGCCGTTTACGGGTGATGATATGTATTCTGTTGAAAAACAGAATCTTTTAGATGATGCCATTACAAAATATCTAAATGAATATAAAACGGATCGTGCATTGTATGAAAAAATATTTGCTGAGCAGATTTATCGTGACCGAACATATTCCCATTTTTTGGGCCAAGTAGAAGAAAATGGTCCACAATATAACTTGATAGTTGCACGGATGGGGAATCAACAGGCTGGTGAAAGATTTGTGACAGAATTGAACAAATTAGATAGTGGAGATATTGATTCTATTACTAAGCTTTTTTTGGACACTTCTATTATTGATCCTGTAGTAGGATGGATTCCTAGTGAAGTATTGCCTAAGAATATTCAATCTGAATTATCTTCTATAGACGAAAATGGATATACGAAATTAATTGATCGCGGATTATTTTTTGAAGTGTATAAAGTTCATGAATTTAGCGATAACAAAGATATTTCTGCGGAAAACATGACATTAATTGCCAGGGTTCGGATGAGTAATTGGATTGATTCAATCCAACAAACGATACTAATAGAAGAAAATATGACTATTGATCAACAAAAGTTGATTGACGAAAAGGTAATTAATACTTTTGCATCATTTGGAAGGCCTTAGCATGGGACAAAAGATAGGTATTGGAATGCTTGGGGCTGGTAATGTTGGAGGTGGGGTAATAAATGCACTGCCTACATTAAGGGATAGATATTTAGATCTAACTGCAAATGAACTTCAACTTATTAAGGTTCTTGTTCGTGATATCAATAAAGAGCGAATCGGCTTAGATAGTTCACAACTGACCTCAGAAATTGATGAAGTGATATCAGATGAAAGAGTTCAAATTGTCATCGAAGTTTTGGGAAATGAGCAACCAGCGTGTAATTATATAAAAAGATGTTTAGAGGCTGGGAAATACGTTGTTACAGCTAATAAAGAAGTTATGGCTAAGCATGGAGCGGAGTTATTAGAAATTGCACACGAGAATAGTGTGGCAATTTTTTTTGAAGCCTCTGTTGGAGGAGGTATTCCAATAATTGGACCACTGATGCGAGATTTTGGTGCTAATAAAATAACTTCTGTGACAGCAATTATTAATGGGACTACAAATTTTATTCTAACCAAGATGTCTGAAGAAACTATTTCATTCGACAAAGCTCTTTTTGAAGCTCAAGAACTTGGCTACGCTGAGCCTGATCCTTCATCTGATATTGAAGGTGTAGACGCAGCATATAAGCTAGCTATTTTGTGTAGCTTGGCATTTGGTTTTGATGTAGACCCTTATTTGATTGATCGTCAAGGTATTGTAACTATTGCAGAGCAAGATTTTCGATATGCACATGATCTGGGCTATACAATTAAGTTACTTTCTACCGCTCGTCTAATCGATGATAAATTTTCAGTATCTGTAAAGCCTACGTTGATTGACTTAAATAAGCCACTTGCAAAGGTTGATGGTGTTCTAAATGCTATTCAAATAGAGGGGGATTTAATTGATCAAGTTATGTTTGTTGGTCCTGGAGCTGGACCTCAACCGACGGCAAGTGCTGTCTTAGCAGATGTATTAGAATTAGTTCGAAACCACTTAGATCGAGATGCGTATCCCATTGATCATAACCCTTTAAAGCCTATAGCTGTTCAATCTAAAAGTGACCTTCAGTCTTGCTATTACTTGCGTTTGATAGTCAAAGATCAACTAGGCGTCTTAGCTGAAATTGCTAAGACATTAGGAGATCATGGGGTGAGTATAGCTTCGATGATACAATCGGGTGAATTTTCTGTCGGTGATGCTGTAGAATTAGTATTGACTACTCACTTGGCATATGAAAGTGAAATTCTTTCTGCGATAGAATATGTTAAAAAAATAAATGCAGTACAAGAAGTAGGTAACATCTTCCCCATTGATGGAGTTGAGGAAATTTAGTGGTAGAAGAGGCCAATAGTGTAAATCCTATTAATGTAGTACGACTTGCAGAACTATCTCGTAATTTACAAGGTATCCAGCTTTTAGTGGAAAAGATTAGTTTTGATTTAGAAGAATTAAGAGCAGAGATTGATGAGATAAAAAATAAAAATAAACATAATGAAAAGTTACTTGAAAATGTTCAGGCTTTCTCACGTGAATTTAATTTACTTAAGCAACAAGCAGGAAAAGATTCTTTAATACAAGAAGAAATCAAAAAAGCTTGGGATGAATTTACTGTGCATAGAAATCAAATTGCTACTGATATTCAACGTTTGTTTCAAATTATGGCTGAGATTTCTGAAGAGAGTGAAAAACAGTATAAGTTGTCTTCAGATCGTTATCATTCTTATGCTGACGAGAATACTGCGCTGAAGTTAGTTAATAGCTCTATAACTAACAAAATTGATGAAATTACTAACGAGCTAGCGATATTTACGAATCGATTTAGTAAGAGTCAGGAGTTTATTGACTTATCGGAAAAAAGATTAGAATTTCTCGAAAATGAACAAAAGATGAATGTCGATAGTCAAAAGCTAATTGAAATTACTCAGCAAAAAATTGGAGAGATTGACTCACAGCTAAAGTTAGCAAAATCTGCGGAGAAAAATATCATTGAACTACTAACAAATCAAAAATCGATGCAATCTCGGCATGAAAAAAAAGTATTAGGTTTTGAAAAAACTTTGGATACGTTTCAAACAATGATTCAAGTTGTTGAGGAGGAACAAAGGAGAATAGGTAGGAGTCAATTTGTAAATTCGACTGTGTTGGAAAAATTTGAAGAGAGGTTAGATATTTTACGTAATTCAATGTTAGATGTCTTAAATAACCAAATTACTGCGGATACTATCAATGGTCGGAAGCGATTCGAAGAAAATGAACGTGAGTTACGCCATGCTAAAGAACTTGTAACAAAACTAGCTGAACAAACCGAAGAAACTATACAGGAGACTCCAATTTGAGTTTTTTACAGAGCGATCATTCGTTTATTTTAAATCGTTATAAAAATATGCTACCTGTGACTGCAGATACGCCCTTGGTTACTCTAGGTGAAGGTGCAACACCATTGATTAAATCAACACGACTTGTCGAAATGATAGGATTACGAGAACTTTATTTCAAAGCTGAATTCATGAATCCAACAGGATCATTTAAAGATCGTGGAATGGTTTTGGCAGTTGCGAAGGCAGTAGAATCGGGATCACGTGCAGTTATTTGTGCTTCAACTGGTAACACATCAGCATCAGCAGCTGCCTATGGTTCGAAGCACGGGCTTGAGGTAATTGTAGTCGTCCCTGAAGGAAGAATAGCTCAAGGTAAATTGGTGCAAGCTATTGCGTATGGTGCAAAAATTGTTTCCTTAGATGGTTCTTTTGATGATGCATTGACGACAGTAAGAGAATTGTGTCAAAAACATCCGGTCGCATTAGTGAACTCGGTTAATTCTGATCGTATCGAAGGTCAAAAAACCGCCGCATTTGAAATTATAGATGATCTCGGTAAATGCCCTGACATTTTAGCATTACCTGTAGGTAATGCAGGAAATATAACTGCATATTGGAAGGGTTTTAAAGAATATTTTAATTTAAAAAGAGTGGAATTTGTTCCAGAATTATGGGGTTTTCAAGCTACTGGTGCATCACCAATCGTACAAAACGTAGTTGTCAAAAATCCTGAAACGATAGCTACTGCAATTCGTATAGGTAATCCAGCATCTTGGTCTCAAGCCATTGAGGCACGTGATGCTTCAAATGGGAAGATTGAATCTGTGACTGATAATGAAATTATGAATGCATACAGCTTGCTAGCAAAAGAAGAGGGTATTTTTTGTGAGCCAGCATCGGCTGCTTCAGTTGCAGGGTTGCTAAAAAATAAATTGTCCGGAATCGATTTTTCAGATAAAACAGCGGTTTGTGTTTTAACTGGTCATGGTTTAAAAGATCCTGATGTAGCTTTACAACTTAAAACTACTCAGTTGGAATCTTCATCCAATATCAATTCTCTCGAAAAAGCACTTGATTGGCATTGATGAACATAAAAGTAAGGGTGAACATGGTTTTAGAATTTTATAAAGATAAGCTTTTATATAATTCTAAAAATAGTATTAAATGAAGGACTATGAATAAATTTCCTCGTATTGCACTGCTATCTTTTCACACATCTCCTTTAGCGATCTTAGGTGGATCCGTTTCGGGTGGTATGAATGTATATATACGCGAAGTGTCTAAAAGGCTGACAGATAAAGGTTTTCAAGTAGACATTTTTACTAGACGTGAAGAGCAGGAAGTTCCTTCGATTATAGAGCTTGATGAAGGATTACGTTTATTTCATATTGATGCCGGGCCTATTGCAGTAGTTAACAAGAACGATCTTTCATTATGGATTAATAGTTTTACAACAAATATAAAGAAAATTGTTGAGAATTTTGATGATGATTACGCATTAATTTTTTCACACTATTGGCTGTCTATGCTTGCAGGTGAAACGTTAGCGCATGATTGGGATATCCCACATATTGGGATGTTTCACACACTAGCGGAAGTTAAACTAGAGGCATTAGCTTCAGAAAAAGAAACGCAGGTGCGACTGGATACAGAGCGAAGATTGATTGGCAAGTTAGATCGCATTATAGCCGCCACTTCCGATGAGAAAGAAATTATGAGAATAATTTATGGTGTGTCTGAAGATAATATTAGTGTGGTCCCACTTGGAGTAGGGCCTGATTTTTTTGAAGAAAAATTGCAGAGTTATGCTAGAGAAAAGTTGAAGTTTTACAATGAAGATAAAATTGTTCTAGCTGTTGGTAGAGTGGAACCACTTAAAGGATTGGATGTTTTAATTCGTGCAATGTCTTATGTTGATCCAGAGATGCCGTACCAACTTGTTATAATAGGAGGTGACAAAGCAGCCAGTGCTGAGATTAGTCGTTTAAAAGATATTGCGATGCAAGTAGGTATTGCGCATAAAGTTAAATTTATTGGTTCTGTTGATCACTCGAAACTACCTATTTATTATCGCGCAGCTGACGTAGTTGTCATCCCGTCTTTTTCTGAATCATTTGGTCTTGTTGCAGTAGAGGCTATGGCTTCCGGAGTTCCTGTAGTAGCTTCCAATGTTGGAGGTCTTGCTTTAACAGTTGAACATGGTCGGGCAGGATTTTTAATACCACCAGGGAGTTCAGATCAATTTGGTGAAAAAATAAACTTACTGCTTAATGATCCTAAATTACGTAGTGATTTTGGTAAGATAGGTGTTGAAAACATGAGAAGTTATAGCTGGGATGCAGTTGCGATACAATTGTGCAATGTCTTCCGATTACTTATTGAAGATGAATCAATAATTTCTGTTACCTCAGAAGTTGCAGGTGCATAGAGTTTTTATAATTTTGTTAGCTAGAAAAATATGTCTAATCAAACAGAAGATTTAATCGAACGTATGACTGTCAACGGACAAAAGCGTGCTTTAGTAGTAATGGCGCACCCTGATGACAATGAATTTGTTTGTGGTGGTACTGTCGCATTATTAAGCAGTAAGGGTTGGTCGGTTCATATTGTTGTGACTACCAGTGGAAATAAAGGGACAAAAAATCCTTCTGTTACCGCTCAACAATTAGCTTTTGAGCGCGAGCAGGAGCAGAGGAAAGCTGCTGATATTCTTGGTGCTGAAGAGCCAACATTCATGGGATTCGCTGATGGATATATAGAAAATTCTAATGAGTTAAGAGGGTTATTGGTACGTCAGCTACGATTACATCGTCCAGATCTTGTAATTACCTGGGATGGTTTTCGTTCAGGTTTTAATCATAGAGATCATCGTAGAACTGGTAGGGCGACGTACGATGCTATTTACCCTGCAGCAGACGATCATTTATTTTACCCAGAACATAAATTCGAGAAGTTATTACCGCATAGGCCAAGTGCTTTATTGCTAGCTGGAACAGATAATCCAGATTATTTGGTAGATGTAACATCAGTAATGAAGATTAAGATTCGTTCAATTCTTGCTCATGAATCGCAAATGCAAGGGCGTACGGAAGAAATGCTTATGGCACGTTATCGAGAAAGAGTTATTAAGGAACGTGATAATGGTGATGTTCAGAACAGTAAAGATAGCGAAATTAGGTATCAGGAATCATTTAGAGCTATCGAATTTGTATAAATAATTGCTGTAAGGTTTGTTGACAGAGCCAAGAGTCAAGGTAAAATGATAGGTCGCGCCTCTTGTAGGTGTGAAGTCCAGTCACGGTCGGTGGCCGTTGAGTGATGGGGACCGGTGGTTTTTCATGTTTTGATACCACGTCTTGGCTCATTGCACGCCATTCGGCCGTTTGCTGTGTCTACGATAAAGTTTCATTTTAGAGTAAATGAGGTCACAATTGCCTACTATTAGTCAATTGGTTCGCAAAGGAAGAAAACCTGTTCGTAAGAAGACGAAGGCACCGGCTTTACGTTTTCGCTATAATACTTTAAGTAATCGAATGGGTCGTTCACCTAAAGGATCTCCTCAAAAAAGAGGTGTGTGTACTCAGGTACGTACAGTTACCCCCAAAAAACCAAATTCTGCACTTAGGAAAATTGCCCGTGTTCGCCTTTCAAATGGTATTGAAGTGACCGCTTATATACCTGGTGAAGGACATACTTTACAAGAGCACTCGGTAGTTTTGATTCGAGGAGGTCGTGTGAAAGACTTGCCCGGTGTTCGGTATCATATTGTTCGAGGTGCTCTAGATGCCACAGGTGTGGATGGTCGTAAGCAAGGTCGTAGTAAATACGGAACTAGGAAGAGCTGATAATGCGGCGTAACAGAGCTATTCAAAGAACTGTGGTTCCTGACCCAAGATTTAATTCTGCTGTGGTCGCTAAGTTTGTTAACAATGTCATGAAAAATGGTAAGAAAAGCGTTGCTGAAAAAATTGTTTATGGAGCCTTTGAAGAAGCTGCTCAACGTTCAGGTACTCAAGGTATTGATATATTTGAGCAGGCGGTTAGGAATGTAACGCCTGTTATTGAAGTACGTCCTCGTCGTGTAGGTGGAGCCACTTACCAAGTCCCTATAGATATTCGCGGAGAACGTCGCCAGGCGCTCGCATTACGATGGCTATTGCAGGCAGCTCGTGCAAGAAGTGGTCGTTCAATGATTGAACGTTTAGCCCTCGAGTTAATTGATGCAGCAAATAACACTGGTAATGCGGTAAGAAGAAAAGATGAAGTGCACCGAATGGCTGAAGCAAACAGAGCTTTTGTCCATTATCGATGGTGATTGATCGTTGAAAAAGAGGAATTAATGTCTCGTTCTAGAGTACTCGACCAAGTTAGAAATATTGGCATTATTGCGCATATTGATGCAGGTAAAACTACTGTAACTGAACGTGTTCTTTTTTATACAGGTCGTTCACACAAGATAGGGGAAACTCATGAAGGCACTGCAGTTATGGATTGGATGGAACAAGAGCGTGAACGCGGAATAACTATTACTTCTGCTGCTACAACATGTGAATGGGCAGACCACACAATTAATATTATTGATACACCTGGTCATGTTGATTTTACCGTTGAAGTAGAAAGATCCTTAAGGGTTTTGGATGGTGGAGTTGTTGTTTTTGATGGCGTTGCAGGTGTAGAGCCTCAATCGGAAACTGTTTGGCGTCAGGCTGATAAATATTCTGTCCCTCGAATTTGCTTTGTTAACAAGATGGATCGGATGGGTGCGAATTTTGAACGTTGTGTTGAGATGATTTCTGATAGATTGGCTGCCGTTCCAGTTCCTATACAAATCCCTATTGGTGCTGAAGATGATTTTGAGGGCATAGTGGATTTGATTAGTATGAAAGCCTCTTATTTTGTTGGTGATCATGGGCTAGAAGTAGAATATCGAAATATTCCATCTAACCTTGAAAATACAGCGGAAGAAGCACGTGCTTTAATGCTGGAACGTGTGGCTGAAAATGATGAGCAATTAATGGAATTATATCTTGAGGGATCAGACATTACGGAAGAAGATTTGAAAGGTGGTATAAGGCGAGCAACAATATCAAATGCGATTACACCAGTTTTTACTGGTTCGGCATTGAAGGATAAAGGTGTTCAACCCTTGTTAGATGCAGTTGTTGAATATTTACCATCTCCTTTGGATGTTCCCGCAATTATTGCTCAAGATACTAAAGATCCAGATAAAGAAATTCTTCGTAACGCTTCGGATGATGAACCAGTTACCGCTCTTGCATTTAAGGTTGTAGCTGATCCTTTTGTAGGACGTTTATTGTTTTTCAGAGTTTATTCGGGGGTTGTGGAATCTGGTGGTCAAGTTATGAATACCACTCGCAACAACCGTGAACGCTGGGGTCGTATTATGAAAATGCATGCTAATTCACGTGAAGAAGTGGATCGTGTGTATGCAGGAGAAATTGCTGCTGCAATAGGTTTAAAAGATACTTTTACTGGTGATACATTATGTGATCCATCGAATCAGGTAATCCTTGAATCAATTACCTTTCCTGAACCAGTAATTGCAGTTGCGGTTGAGCCAAAAACTAGAGATGACCAGAATAAACTTGGAACTGCATTACAAAAATTAGGAGAAGAAGATCCTACTTTTCGGGTTCGTTATGACGATGAAACTGGTCAAACAGTTATTTCGGGTATGGGTGAGTTGCATTTAGAAGTGATTGTAGATCGTATGCGTCGCGAATATAGTGTGGAAGCTAGTACTGGTCGTCCTCAAGTATCTTATCGTGAAACTATTCGTAAACCTGCTAATGCTGAAGGTCGTTTTGTACGTCAATCTGGTGGTCGAGGGCAATATGGACATTGCGTTTTAGAAGTCGAACCCCTTGCACCAGGAACAGGTTTTCAGTTTGAAGATAAAACTGTCGGAGGTTCAATCCCAAGAGAATATATTCCTGCAGTACGTCGTGGCGTTCAAGGGGCGCTTTCAAATGGTATTAAGGCAGGATATCCAGTGGTTGATGTTGGTGTCAGGGTTGTAGACGGATCTTATCATGACGTTGATTCTTCAGAAATGGCTTTTGAAACTGCGGGTTCTATTGGTATGAGATCTGCACTCGAAAAAGCAAATTCAGTAATTCTTGAGCCGATAATGAAATTGGAAGTTGTTTCTCCTGAAGAATATTATGGAGATGTTTTGGGTGATATCAATTCTAGGCGTGGGATGGTTCAACAAACTGAGACCAGAGGTAATACACAAGTAGTTAACGCTTTCATTCCGTTAGGAGAAACTTTCGGATATTCAACTCAGTTAAGGTCTTTATCTCAAGGAAGAGCAACTTATTCGATGGAGTTCGATCATTATGAGCAGGTTCCAGAGAGAGTTGCGGAAGAAATAGCAAAAGGAAATTCAGCATCTTAGGATGTCATAACCTTTCGAGGAAAGTGTAGGAGAGTAAGCGGTGTCACAACAACGAATCCGAATAAAACTTCGTTCTTTTGACCATAGGGTTCTTGATGCATCTGCGCGTCAAATTGTTGAATCCGCCGAACGGACAGGTGCTGTTGTAGCTGGGCCTGTACCATTGCCTACGCGTATTAGAAAGTACGCAGTTATACGATCTCCCTTTATTGATAAAGACTCAAGGGATCAGTTTGAAACACGCACCCATAAAAGATTAATCGATATCTTGCAACCAACTTCACGAACAGTCGATACATTGATGCGTTTACAATTGCCTTCAGGTGTTGACATAGAGATAAAGCTATAGGTGTTGAAGATGGTTACTACTCAGCAAACCCCAGGTCTGATCGGAAGAAAAGTAGGCATGATGACAGTATTCGATGCTTCTGGTCGTGCAAGAGGTGTAACAGTTATTGAAGTCACTGGGAATCGTATTACTCAAATAAGAACACAAGATCGAGATGGTTACCAAGCTGTTCAAGTGGGTGCACCTGGCAAGCGCCATCGAATTAACAAGCCTGAGTCGGGGCATTTACGTAAAAGTGAGGCAGAATCTTTAAGTGAGCTTCGTGAATTCCGTGTTTTGGAAAGTGATTCTTTTGAGGTTGGCCAAGCAATAGGTGCTGATCAATTTGAACCTGGAACATTTGTTAATGTCACTGGTACTACTAAAGGACGAGGTTTCGCTGGAGGAGTGCGCCGGTGGAATTTTAGAGGTGGTCCAAAAACCCATGGTCAATCAGACCGTCATAGAGCACCCGGTTCAATTGGAGCAGGTACAACACCAGGCCGTGTATGGAAAGGTCAGAAGATGGCCGGACATATGGGGAATAGGCGTCGAACCTCTTTGAATTTGCTAGTTGTTTATTCAGACCCAGCTCGTCAATTGATTTTTGTCCAAGGCGCTGTGCCTGGACCACGTAATGGTACTGTCATAATTGCTCATGGTAGACGTAATCCATTGTCTGACTATGCTCCCCCTATATTTGATCTTGATCAACTGGAAGAAGCAGATATTCAGTCAGATATTCCAATTGATGAAGGTGACACATCCGAAGAAACTGTTGTTGCAGAAAAAGTGGATGATGACACATCCGAAGAAACCTCTAATCCTTCTGATACGGAGGACGATGTATGAAATTGAAAGTTGTTGATGTCAAAGGTGCAGATCTGGAGTCTATAGAAGTTGAAGATTCTGTTTTTGGTATTACTCCTAATGAACCAGTAGTTCACCAAGTATTAGTGGCTCAGTTAGCTGCAAGAAGAAGTGGCTCTGCAAATACTAAGACTCGTGGTGAAGTAAGAGGATCAACTCGTAAACTTCGTCGCCAAAAAGGTCTGGGTATGGCTCGAGTTGGTTCTAATCGAACACCTGTCCGTCGAGGTGGCGGTGTGGCATTTGGACCAAAACCCCGTAAGTATACTCAAAGATTACCTAGAAAAATGAAGCATTTGGCGATTTGTTCTGTCTTGTCAGATAGGGTCCTAAACGAAAAAATTACTGTTGTAAATTCTATCGAATTGGAAAAGCCATCAACTAAATCAATTATTAATATTTTTGATGAACTGGGCATTAGTGGACCAAGTTTAATAGTAACTGAAGATATTGATCAGACTATTGTTAGATCAACAAGAAATATTCCACGTACCAGTGTTACTCAAGCAGATATATTAAGTGTTATCGACATGCTCTCATTCGAGCATATGTTATTGACTGTTGATGCAGTTAGGAGAATAGAAGATCTTTGGGGAAGTAGAAGTAATAGTAAAGTTGATACGCTTTCAGAGGTAGAAGGGTAAATTTCGATGACTAAATCAATTCATCCATACGAAGTTCTTCGCCGTCCTGTAATTACAGAGAAAAGTACAATGTTGAGTGCTCAAGGTAAATATGTCTTTGAGGTACATAAAAATGCTAATAAAAATCAGATTAAAACTGCTGTTGAACAGTTGTTTGACGTTACCGTAACTGCGGTTAATACCTCTAATGAACGAGGTCGGAGACCTCGTTCACGTTTTGGGAGAAGGGCTGGGAATCCGCCTACTTATAAAAAGGCGATTGTTACTTTGGATGGTGATGATCAAATTGAATTTTTTGAGGGTGTATAATGCCAATACGTAATTTTCGACCCACATCTCCTGGAAGACGTAACTCGTCAGGTTTTACCTTTGAAGAAATTACAAAGAAAAGGCCTGAAAAAAGTTTGCTTGTTTCCAAGAAGCGAAATTCAGGGCGTGCGCATGGAAAAATCTCTGTCCGACGTCGAGGTGGAGGACATAAAAGGCAAATTCGAATCGTTGATTTTAAAAGAGATAAGATAGGAGTTCCTGGTAATGTTGCTGCTATAGAATATGATCCAAACCGCAGTGCTAGATTAGCGTTGATTTTTTATGCTGATGGTGAAAAACGATATATTCTTGCTCCTGATGGTCTAAATGTTGGAGCACAAATTCTAGCTGGAGAAAATGCTCCTATTTCTGTAGGTAATGCTTTACCACTTTCACGAATTCCTATAGGTACGCCTGTACATAATGTTGAAATGCAGCCAGGTCGCGGAGGGCAATTAGGACGTTCAGCAGGTGTTGATATAAGGCTTATGGCTCGAGATCAAGGATATGCACTTTTAAGAATGCCGTCTGGTGAAATGCGACAAGTACTTGAGCAATGTTCTGCAACAATAGGTACTGTCGGTAACGCTGAACATGGTCAAATTAAATTAGGAAAAGCTGGTCGAAATCGACATAGAGGTAAAAGGCCTCAGGTTAGAGGATCTGCGATGAATCCAGTTGATCATCCGCATGGTGGTGGTGAAGGAAAGGCTCCAGTTGGAATGGCTGGACCAAAGACACCTTGGGGTAAGCCGGCATTAGGATTTAGGACAAGGCGTAACAAACAGACCAGCAAATATATAGTTCGTCGAAGAGATCAAGGACGAAGGTAGGATAAATTATGTCACGATCTACTAAAAAAGGTCCTTTTGTACATCCAAAATTAATGAAGAAAGTTCTTGCTGTTCAGGCATCTGGGAAAAAAGAAGTAATCCGGACTTGGTCACGTTCATCCACTATTTTACCTGAGATGGTTGGTTTAACGATTGCTGTGCATGATGGTAGAAGGCATATACCTGTTTTCTGCACAGAGAATATGGTAGGTCATAAATTAGGCGAATTCGCATTTACTCGAACTTTTAGAGGGCACCGTGGGCGTACTGAAAGTACCTCACGTGTACGTTAGATAGTTTGTAAGGAATTATAAAAATGGAAGTTCGCGCATTAGCTACTGATCAACCAGTCTCACCTCAAAAGGTTAGATTGGTCTTAAATCAAATCAAAGGTATGCCAGTACCTAAAGCAATGGCTTTGTTGGAATTTTTACCACAACCTTCTGCTCGAATGGTTCGGAAGCTTGTTGGTTCTGCAGCTGCTAATGCGGAAAATAATTTTGGAATTGATCCTGATGAGTTAGTCGTGAAGACTGTTGCTGCTGGCGATGGTCGTATGTTGAAAAGATATAAGGCACGTTCAAGAGGAAGGGCCGCACCTCGATTGAAAAGATATGCACATATTGAAGTTATTTTAGAGGGAGGAGAGCTTTAGTTATGGGAAGAAAAGTTCATCCTTATGGCTTTAGAGTAGGCATTTATAAAGATTGGCAATCGAAATGGTTTGCTGAAAAAAACTACACCGCTTTGGTGGCTGAAGATTTGAAGTTACGTAATTTAATTCTCGAAGAACAAACAGAGGCTGGTATTTCACAAGTTCTTGTGGACAGAAATGCCAATCAAATTACACTGACAATTCGAACAGCAAAGCCAGGTATTGTCATTGGCCGTGGAGGGCAAAATGCTGAAGTTTTAAGAGAAAAACTCCAGGCCGCTACAGATAAGAGAATTCGGCTAAACATTGAAGAAATTCGTGTCGCAGAGCTCGATGCATACTTAGTTGCTCAGTCTGTCGCTGATCAACTTGAAAAAAGAGTCGCTTTTCGTCGCGCAATGAAACAGGGTGTGCAACGAACAATGCAGCGTGGTGCCCTAGGTTGTCGTATTAAAATTAGCGGGCGTTTAGGTGGTTCTGAAATGTCCCGTGCGGAACAAGAAATGCAAGGCAGGGTACCGTTACATACTTTACGCGCTGATGTTGATTATGGTTTAGCTGAAGCTGAAACTACATTTGGGAAGATCGGAGTTAAGTGTTGGATTTACAAAGGTGATATTTCTGATGAAACTAATCCTCTAGGTCTAATTAAGGTAGAGGGATCGGAGTAAATCATGTTGATGCCAAGGCAAACTAAATATCGAAAACAATTCCGTGGAAAGCGAAGAGGTAAGTCTTCTGTAGGTAATACAGTTGCTTTTGGTGAATATGGCCTACAGGCACAAACGACAGCTTGGATCGATGCCAGACAAATTGAGTCTGCGAGGCGTGCGATTACGGGTTCTCTAAGAAGAGGTGGTAAGGTTTGGATTCGAATATTCCCAGATAAGCCAATAACGAAGAAGCCTGTGGAAGTTCGTATGGGGAAGGGTAAAGGTGCGACTGATCGTTGGGTTGCTGTTGTAAAAAGAGGCAGGGTGATGTTTGAGGTAGCAGGTGTTCCTGAAGAAGCAGCTCGAGAAGCATTTCGTCGAGCACACCATAAATTACCAGTAGATACTAAAGTAATTACTCGTGAGGATGTTTTCTAAAATGGGATCTACCGACACACAAGAGTTAAGAGAAAAAACAAATGAAGAGTTAGCTCAAGATTTAGAAGAAGCACATCAAGCTTTATTTAACTTACGCTTTCAAGCTTCAACTAGGCAGCTTGAAGATGTTTCTCAAGTGAAGAGAGCTCGAAGAAAAATTGCAAGAATTAAAACTTTAATTAGAGAGCGTAATAATCTTTCTAATTCTGAAATTCAAACTGAAGAATAATTAAAGAGGCATATATGACAAGTGAAACTTCAGTAAATCGTAAATCTAGGGTAGGGGTAGTCGTTTCAGACGTTAATGATCAAACTATTGTTGTAGTTGTGGAACGTGCAGCACGGCATCGTATTTATCGCAAGGTAATCAGGCAAACCAAAAAATATCATGTTCATGATCCTGGTAATCTCGCAACACGTGGTGATCTTGTACGGATAGAAGAATGTCGACCTATAAGTAAACTTAAAAAATTTAGATTGGTAGAGGTTTTGACTGAAAGAGACGTTGCTGAAATAGCTCCGGCGACTATTGGTCAAGGGATTGTAGAAGAAATTGAAAGTAGTGCCACTATTAAAGCTGAAGTTGACGAGGAATCGATTGAACAAGTATCAAATACCTTAGAAGAAGATGGTATTGAAGAGGTAGAAGGTAACCCATGATTCAACAAGAATCCCGCGTGGCTGTTGTGGATAATACCGGTGCTCGAGAAGTACTATGCATCCGTGTTTTAGGTGGTACTCGTCGACGATATGCTCGAGTTGGTGACCAGATTGTTGCAACCGTTAAGGAGGCACAGCCTAACGGAATGGTTAGTAAAGGTGATGTTGTTAGAGCGGTCATAGTTCGACAAAAGCAACCGATGCGTCGTTCTGATGGTTCGTCTATTCGTTTTGATGAAAACGCAGTTGTTATTACCGACAGTGAGGGGAACCCTCGTGGCACCAGAATTTTTGGTCCTGTCGCTCGTGAACTCCGTGATCGAAGATATATGCGCATAATTTCATTAGCACCGGAGGTATTATGATGGCAGCAAAAATTAAGAAAGATGACACAGTACAAATATTGAGTGGTAGAGATCGAGGTAGGCGTGGTGATGTGCGCCACATCATTAATAAAAAAGGTCGAGCTATTGTTGATGGTTTGAACATCGTTAAGCGTCATCGCAGATCAAGATCTGCACAAGAAGCTTCAGAAATTGTGGAAATGGAATCCCCTATCGATTTGTCTAATTTGAGTTTGGTTTGTCATATATGCGATAAGCCTACTCGTGTGGGGTTTCGGTTTTTGAATGATGAAAGAAAAGTAAGATTCTGTAAACGTTGTGAAGAGTCTATTGACTAGAGGAATAACAGACATGACTATTGATGATCAACCTCAAATTACTCCTCGGATGCGTGTAAAGCATCGCGATCAAGTATCGAACCAATTGATTAGTGAATTTAATTACAATAATCCTATGCAGGTCCCAACTCTTCAAAAAATTGCTGTGAATATGGGTTTGGGTGAGGCAATTGATAATGGCAATGCCATTGAATCTGCTACTAAAGATTTAATGGCTATTACTGGACAAAGACCTTTTGTCCGAAGGGCTAAGCAAGCTATATCGAATTTTAAATTACGCGAAGGAAATATTATTGGGCTTTCATTAACTTTGAGGGGAAGTCAAATGTGGGAGTTTTATGATCGATTAGTTACTGCTGCACTACCTCGTGTTAGAGATTTTAGAGGGGTTTCTCCGAATGCCTTTGACGGACATGGTAATTATTCTTTAGGTATAACAGAGCAACTAATTTTTCCCGAAGTTAATTTTGACACTAGCGATCGTATCCGAGGTTTGCAATGCAATATTGTTACTTCAGCGCGAACAGATGAAGAAGGCAAGCGACTTTTAGAGTTGTTAGGAATGCCTTTTAGCCGTTAGGCAATGGGTTTTAAAGGTAGGAAATTATGACAATGACAGATCCTCTAGCCGACATGTTTACGCGAGTTCGTAATGCTGCGATGGCTCGTCATGAAACTGTGCGGATTCCGAATTCGAAAGTTAAACATGCAGTTGCTCAGGTACTACATGATGAAGGTTTTATAAAAAAAATGGCTGAAATCGATGAAGGGCCTAGAAAATATTTGGAGCTTGAAATTACCTATGGTAATGATCGGCAGGCTGTTTTAAGTGGTATTCGAAGAGTCTCAAGACCTGGTTTGAGAGTCTATGTGAATAAACAAGAGATCCCTAGAGTCTTTGGCGGTTTAGGTATCGCAGTTATGAGTACTTCAGAGGGTGTTATGTCAGGACGTGAGGCATGGCGTAGAAAAATTGGTGGCGAGGTGCTTTGTTATGTCTGGTAGGAGTTTTTAGGATGTCACGAGTTGGTAGACAGCCAGTTAGCATACCTGATGGTGTTTCGGTGGCTTTAAATGAAGATCTTTGTGTCGTTAAAGGTCCTAAAGGTGAATTATCTTTTCAAGTACATTCTTCCATTGATGTTCAAGTTATAGATAATCGCATTGAGGTTTCGAGATCTTCGGATAATCCAGAAGAAAGATCTCTTCATGGGTTAACACGTTCTTTGGTTGCAAATATGGTTGAAGGTGTTACAGAGGGATTTCGAAAATCCTTAGAACTTCGTGGTACAGGATATAGGGCTCAATTGCAGGGTCAGAACTTGATCATGACTGTTGGTTTTTCTCATCCTGTAGAACTAATTCCACTAGAGGGAGTAATTTTTGAAGTTGAAACACCGACGTTAATTCATGTGATAGGTATAGATAAACAGGTCGTTGGGCAACAAGCGGCACTTATTAGACGTGTACGACCACCAGAACCATATCATGGCAAAGGTGTGCGTTATGTAGGTGAGTACGTCAGGCAGAAGGCTGGAAAGGCTAAGGTGTAGTTGATGGCAAGAAATAAAACATCAAACAATGCTCGTGTCCGACGCCATATACGTGTAAGAAAAAAACTTCGTGGTACTGCTGAACGTCCACGCTTGGCAGTGTTCCGTTCTAATCAACATATTTATGCTCAAGTTATTGATGATGACTCAGGCACCACACTTGCTCATGCGTCTGACCTTGATCCATCTATAAAAAGTGAGAAAGGTACAAAATCTAATCGTGCAACTCATGTAGGTCAATTGGTTGCTGAGCGTGCAAAATTGGCTGGTATTGATTCAGTAGTATTTGATCGCGGAGGCTTTTTATATGCAGGGCGTGTTGCTGCTTTGGCTACTGCGGCACGTGAAGGAGGGTTGGAATTCTGATGACCCAGGATAACGAATTAAATGAAAATAATAGTCGTAGCCGTAAAAATTCTCGGCCTAGTAGAGAAAATAGACGCCGAGATAGGCGACGTGGTGAAGAAGATGAAGACTCAGGTTTTATAGAGAAAGTTGTTCATATTAATAGAGTTGCAAAAGTTGTTAAAGGTGGGCGACGTTTTTCTTTTACTGCGATTATTGTTGTAGGTGATGGCGCAGGATCTGTAGGTGTTGGTATGGGACGTGCTAATGAAGTCCCTGAGGCAATTCGCAAAGGTGGGGTTATCGCTAAAAGAAACATGTTTAAGGTGGCGATGAATGATACAACAATTGCCCATGACTATGTAGCTCAGTTTAAGTCTTCAAAAGTAGTGATGCATCCTGCTTCGGCAGGTACAGGGTTAATAGCAGGAGGTGCCGTACGTTCTGTTATGGAAGCTGCTGGAATTTCTGATGTGCTAACTAAATCATTAGGATCTAATAATCCTGTTAATGTTGCCCAAGCTACTATTTCTGGATTGAAAGCTTTAAGAGATCCAGTAAGGGCTCGATCTATTCGTAAGCAATTATCTGAATCTTAGATATAGGATTATTATGGAAAGAATTAGAATAATTTGGAAAAAATCTTCAATAGGTTATGCCGATGATCAAAAGCGTACTATTAGGGCTTTAGGTTTAAAAAGATTAAACCATTATGTTGAGCATGAAAGCTCTCCTTCTATTCTGGGAATGGTTGAAAAAGTTAAGCATCTAGTTGATATAGAAAAGGTAAGTTGATGAACCAGCATACTCTTCATCCCTCGAGAGGTTCGAAACATTCGCGCAAACGACTTGGGCGTGGTAATGCTACAGGCCAAGGAACATATGCTGGACGCGGGTTAAAAGGTCAAAAAGCTAGAGGTTCAGTGAGGCCAGGTTTTGAAGGTGGACAGATTCCATTGGTCCGGCGTGCACCGCGATTGCGTGGTTTTAAGAATTTCAGTCGTCTAGAATTTGAAGCGGTCAATTTAAACCAGTTAGCAGAAAATTTTGCCCCTGATTCAAATGTTAATGGAGATACATTAGCGGCAATTGGTCTGGTAAGTAAGTCAGATGTATTATTCAAGGTACTAGGCCGTGGTGAAATTTCATTTGCTCTTTCGGTTGAGGCGCCTAGACTTTCTCAGTCTGCAAAGGATGCAATTACTGCAGCTGGTGGAAATTTTAAAGAACTTTCACCAGCGGTAAAGCGTGTTAGAAACCGTATACACCGAAGGAAGTTGGATACTGACGTTGGTGAAAGTTCACCTGAAAATGGAGATGATGAAAATTGAGTACTAGTGGTCAAAATTCACAGCGACCTCAATTATTGCAGGCAGCAGTCGCAGCTTTTCATCAACCTGCTGTTAGGTACAAAATACTTTTTACTCTTGGGATGTTATTGATTTTTCGTTTTGTGGCTCACGTTCCTGTCCCAGGAGTGGATCGTGATGCCTTGCAAAATACGTTCGATAATAATGCAATTTTAGGTTTTTTGAATATCTTTTCTGGTGGAGCACTTGAAAATCTGTCTGTTGCTGCTTTGGGTGTTTATCCATATATAACTGCAACAATTGTAATGCAGTTAGCAACTCCTATGGTTCCTAGGTTGCAAGCACTTCAACAAGAAGGTGAAGCTGGAAGAAATAAGATACAACAATATACACATTGGTTAACTGTGCCGTTAGCAGTTTTTCAAGGATATGCTCAGTTGGTTTTAATACAACAGCTTGGTGGAATTACTAATATTGGATTTACTGGTGGAAACGCATTAACAACTTTAGCAACAATTATTTCCTTGGTAGCTGGCACTATGTTTTTGGTATGGCTAGGCGAGCTAATTTCAGAAAATGGTGTTGGGAATGGTATCTCCTTGATTATTTTAGGTGGGATTGTTGCTGGGTTACCTGGTTTGATTGGTCGAAATATTTTTACTGGGACCAGTGCAGCGCTAAGCGGATTATTTTTACTTGCCTTTGTTGCTATTTCCGTTGTTGCTTTTATTGTTTTATTCCAAGAAGCCCAAAGAAGATTGCCTGTGCAATATGCCCGATCAACATTTAAGGGTGGTAGAATGTACAGGCAGCAAGGTCAGTCATTTATTCCTTTACGTGTTAATACTGCAGGTATGATACCCATAATTTTTGCTACATCAATTATGATTTTTCCGCCTGTTGTTGCTCAGTTCGTTGCTCAAACAGTAGATATTTCTTGGCTGGCTTCAATCGCTGGATTTTTTCAAAATGCATTTTCTCCAACAGCAATATTGTATTGGGTGGGGATTTTTTTCTTAGTTGTTATATTTGCATTTTTCTACACTATGGTAGTTTTTCAGCAGCAAAATCTCGCAGAAAACCTTCAAAGGCAAGGGGGCTTTATTCCTGGAATTAGGCCTGGTCGACCCACACAAGAATACATCACTCGTGTTCTTGTACGAATTACTTGGGGGGGTGCTATTTTCTTAGGTATTGTTTCTGTCACACCATTTTTAGTTACGTCTCTAACTGGGGTTCAAGCATTGACTATCAGTGCTGCGGGATTATTGATAGTAGTTGGAGTAGTGCTAGATACTATGCGTCAGATTGAAGCGCAAATGATGATGCGTAATTACGAAGGATTTATTTCATAATGCAGTTAATTTTGTTAGGACTACCTGGAGTAGGAAAAGGTACACAGGCAAAAGTATTGGCTAGCCATTTAGGGCTACTCCATATTTCTACTGGGGATATGTTTCGTGATGCTGCTGAGAAGAAAACATCTCTAGGTCTTAGTGCTCAAGAATTCATGTCAAAAGGTCAATTAGTCCCTGATGAAGTAACAATTAATATGTTGTTAGAGCGCATTTCAGAGAATGATGCACAAAAAGGTATTATGCTCGACGGTTTTCCTAGAACAATTCCTCAGGCAAAAGCTTTAGATGAAGCACTTAAAAATCGTAATTCTCCAATAGATGCAGTGCTTTACATAAAAGTTCCAGAAGTTGAATTACTCGCAAGATTGACTGGCCGGTGGACATGTAGTGAGTGTGGGGAAATTTACCATACTCAAACTAATCCTCCTAAAAAAGAAGAATTATGCGATTTATGTGATGGGGTACTTAGTCAGCGTGCTGACGATCAACCAGATACCGTTAGTGATCGTCTAAATGCAAATCGAGAATGGACAGAACAACTTGTCACTTATTATGAAGATTTTTCCAAACTGCATTCGATTGATGGTACAGGTGAGATGGAAGAAATAACAGAACGATTAATATCAGTAATTGAAATGGTATCCGCAGAGCGATAGAAAGCCTATACTATTATGCCGATTGAACTGAAATCAGAAAAAGAATTAGATGGTATGAGGCTAGCTGGCCACCTTAATAGTGAAGTTAGGTCAATTTTGATGAAGGCAATTGAGCCGGGTATATCTGGAAGGGAATTGGATGACTTGGCAACGTATGAAATAGAAAAACGAGGTGGGACTGTTACTTTCCGTGGATATGCTCCGGGAGGTAAACCTCCATTTCCTGGGGCTATTTGTTATTCGGTTAATGAAGAATTGGTACATGGTATACCTGGAGATCGATCTTTAGAAGCAGGAGATATTGTGAGTATAGATATGGGCGTTACTTATGATGGATGGGTCTCCGATGCAGCATTTACAATGCCTGTGGGAGAAGTATCTGATGTTGCCAATGCATTAATTAATACAACTCGTGAAGCTTTATTATGTGGTATTGAAAGTGCTCGTATTGGTAATCGACTTGGTGATATTTCGAATGCTATCGAAAATTGTTCTCAAGGCTATGGGATTGTTCGAGGTTATGGTGGACATGGAATTGGTCGTGAAATGCATGAACAACCTCATATTCCAAATCATGGTCGTAAAGGTAGTGGTATTGAATTAAGGCAAGGTATGGTTTTTGCGTTAGAGCCGATGTTAGCTATAGGTAATCCAGAAACAGTTGAATTGCAAGACCAGTGGACTGTTGTTATGCGGGATGGTTCTTTGGGAGCACACTGGGAAGAAACAGTTGCGATCACAAGTGAAGGACCGGAGGTACTTACTCAAATTATCGAGTAGGTAAATGTATGGCAAAAAAATCAAAAAAGAAAGAAACACCTAGTAATGTAGAAGGTCGCAAAGAGAAGGAAGTAATTGAAGTTGAAGGCTTAGTAAAGGAAGCATTGCCTAATGCAATGTTTGATGTAGAGCTTCCGAATGGCCATCATGTTTTGGCGGGGATTTCTGGGAGGATGAGAATGAATTATATTCGTATTCTTTTGGGTGATCGTGTTTTAGTGGAATTAAGTCCTTATGATTTAACTCGAGGGCGGATAACTTATCGTTTTCGATAATGAGGAGAAAAATATGAAAGTACGTGCATCGTTACGAAGTGCGAAAGTACGAGATAAAAATTGTCAGATTGTTAAACGTAAAGGGAAGCTTTATGTGATTAATAAAAGGAATCCACGTTTTAAAGTAAGACAGGGATAATTTAAGTTTTTTGGAGTTTATATGGCACGTATTGGCGGAATAGATATTCCTCGTGATAAGCAGATTCAGTTTTCTCTTCCTTATGTATATGGAATAGGAAGGTCTACTGCTGTTAAAATTTGTGAGCAAACAAGTATTGCTCCTGATGCATTAGTTAGTGATCTGACCGAAGATGAAGTCCTTAGAATTAGAGCTATAGTTGAAGGCGAGATGACTGTTGAGGGTGATCTTCGTCGTGAGATTCGTCAAAATTTACAAAGACTTATAGAAATTAATTCGTATAGAGGACAAAGGCATCGCCGTAGTTTGCCACTAAGAGGACAAAGAACAAAGACTAATGCTAGAACAAGAAGAGGTTCACGTAGAATAGTTTCAGGGAAAAAGAAAGTGGCTAGGAAATAGTCATTTTCAAGGAGGATTTTTATGGGTCGTGCTCAAGGTCGAGGCCGGCGTCGAGTATTAAAAAACGTTCCTAGGGGAATAGCTTTTATAAAGTCGACATTTAATAACACAATGGTGACTGTTACTGATCCAAATGGAAACGCTATTGCATGGAGTAGCGGAGGAACGGCAGGTTTCACTGGATCTCGAAAAAGTACTCCTTATGCTGCACAACTTGCCGCTGAATCTGTTGCTCAGAGTGCAATGGAGAATGGTGTTCGTGAAGTTTCTGTCCAAGTGAATGGTCCTGGTCCAGGCAGAGAGGCTGCTATTCGTGCTTTACAGGCATCAGGTATTCGTATTTCAGCAATCAGAGACGTTACACCAATTCCTCATAATGGTGTCCGTGCTCGTCGTCGACCTCGGAATTAATTGGGAGTAAATTATGGCACGATATACAGGTCCTAAGTGGAGAAAATCTCGACGTTATGGCGCTGATCTTTGGGGTAACCCAAAGTCAATGCGACGGGCATATCCACCTGGACCAAGACCTATTCGAAGAAGAAAAATTTCTGATCGTGGGCAACAGTTAATTGAAAAACAAAAAGTTCGTTTTGCTTATGGATTGATGGAAAAACAATTTCGTCGTTTATATGAGCATGCATCTAGAAGATCAGGTGTGACCGGTGATAATCTAATGCAGATGCTTGAAGAGCGTTTAGATAATGTTGTTTTCCGGATGGGATTTGCAGAGACTAGGCCTCAGGCACGTCAGTTGGTGAGCCATGGTCATATTTCGGTCAATGGTGCTAAATTGGATGTTCCCAGTGCTCGTGTAAGAATTGGTCAAGAAATAGGATTTACAGAACGTGGTGCGCGATCTGAATATCATTCTATTTTGAAAGAACAGATTCAGGCACGTGATATTCCTGGTTGGTTAGATCTGGATCGTGATTCATTGAAAGGTCGTATGATTTCACAGCCTGGAATGGGTGATTGGGATTCACATTTTGTGCCCAGTGCCGTGGTTGAGTATTATTCTCGCTGATTAAGATTTGTAATGCTGCAGTCCTCATATGGGGACTTTGGGAGAGAGGTGACTCTTGTTTGATTTACTAAGACCTGCAATACGAGTTGAATCCGAAGGATTGGATTATGTGCATATAGTTGCTGAACCTTTAGAGAAAGGCTTTGGTAATACTGTAGGTAATGCTCTCCGAAGAGTTCTATTAGCTTCATTACCAGGAGCTGCTATAACTTCTGTTCGTATTGATGGAATTGATCATGAATTTTCTACTAAGGCCGGTATGAAAGAAGATATGACAGAATTTCTTCTTAATCTAAAGGAAGTGCGATTGCGTGCATTCTCTGATAGGCCAGCTAGACTTTTTCTGGAAGTTTCTGGAGAAGGTCCTATTACTGCTGGGCAAATCGAGGTCACTGCTGATTATGAAATAGTAAACCCCGATTTTGTGTTGGCTAATTTGGAAGGCCCAGATACATCGTTAGTTGCTGATTTAAATGTCGAAACTGGGCGTGGATATGTACCTGCAACAGTTTCTGATGGTTTACCTATTGGAATGATTCCTGTTGATGCTATTTTTACACCAATTCGAAGAGTTAACTTTCGTGTTTCCAATACCAGAGTAGGTCAGGATACTAATTACGATCGCTTGGACTTGGAGATATGGACTGATGGAACAATGGATGGTCAGCAAGCAGTTACACATGCTTCAGATATATTGCGTGATCAATTCTCAACTTTCCAATTACTTGTTACTCCTGTTGAAGAAGAAGTTATTGAAATAGAAGAACCCGTTGAACCCGATAGGACTGAGATGCCTATCGAGCAATTACAATTATCAGTGCGTGCTTATAATTGTCTAAGAAGATCAGGCTTAATGACTGTAGCTATGGTTTTAGAAAAATCTGAGGAAGAATTATTGGCTCTTAGAAATTTTGGAGAGAAATCCTATTTCGAATTACGTGACAAGCTAATTAATTCTGGGTTCCCTCCTCCACGTATAGACTCTTATAGAGATCGAAATGATAGCTGGGATGATCCTGGTATTTCAACTAATGATTTTGATAGCACTCCTAATTCTGTTCCAGAAAATGTTCAAGAAGCTAATGCTGATGAAGTAGGTGCTTTAGGTGCTGCACTGGTTGAAGCACTTAAGCAAGCAGGTCGTGAATCTGACGACTAATTGTTTAATGATTAAGTTGTTGTGTTATTGAGGAGGTAGATATGAGGCATAGACGAGGTGGAAGACGTTTTGATATGCCTACATCTCAAAGACGTGCAATGTTCAGAAATTTGACTACGGATGTTTTACGTGATGGTTATGTGCAGACTACAGAGGCCCGTGCTAAGGAGTTGAGATCATTTGTTGAAAAAATGATTACATTAGGAAAACGTGGGTCATTACATGATCGTCGTCGTGCACTTGCATTTGTCTATGATCCAGATGTTGTTGCAACAGTGTTTAGTGAACTGGCTGAAAGATATTCAGACCGTCCAGGTGGATATACGCGGGTAATAAAACTTGGACGTCGAAAAGGTGATGGCTCTCGTATTGCAAGAATTGAATTGGTTTGATGGGAGCAAGAATGTGACTTTGAGACGTGTGGCTTTACAATTAGAGTATGATGGAACGTTGTTTTCAGGATCTCAATTGCAAAAAGGTCAGAGGACAATTCAAGGAGAGCTAGAAAAAGCATGGTGGAAATTCACTAATGAATATTCTAGAGCAAATTTTGCTGGTCGTACTGATTCAGGAGTTCATGCATTGGGTCAGGTTGCAACTTTTGAAACAGAGAAACAGTACGATATACATAGTTCTGTATCGGCATTAAATCATTTTTTGCCAGAAGATATGGCTGTTGTTTCTATGATTGATATCCCACTGGATATAGACGTTAGACGTCATGCGAAGTCGCGGGTTTACCAGTATAAAATTAAGGATGGAGGAGTCAGATCACCGATTAATAGGGATTATATATGGTTTCGACAGCAAGCCCTTAACATTTCCTCTATGACTGATGCTGTGATGGCTTTGCCGTTTTGTGAATATGATTGGTCAGCATTTGCCGGACCTGTACCTGAAGGATACTCTACAATTCGAGAATTATTTGATTGCGATGTCGAAAGAGTTGACCCTAATCAAGTGTTGGTTACCGTTGAAGCTAGCGGATTTCTTCCACATCAAGTACGGCGAATGGTAGGTGCTTTGGAAAAGGTGGGATGTGGTGCGATATCACCTCAAGATTATGTCGATTTTTTGGATAAAGGCCCCGGAAGTGCAGGTCCAACCGCACCGGCACATGGATTAACTTTATTAGATGTTAAGTATGAATCATCGATAATTAATTGGAATAGTAATAAAAACAGGGATGTATTATGACTTCTAAAACTTTTAGGCTTAGTGGCAAATCCATGAGTAGGAGTTGGTGTCTTATTGATGCAGAGGGTAAACCCCTTGGTCGAGTTGCCAGTGAAGCCGCAAAATTGTTGTTGGGTAAACATAAACCAAATTACGAACCTTTCTTACCCATGGGAGATTTTGTGGTAATAATCAATACTGATGAAATTATAGTTACAGGTACAAAAACACGAGATAAAACGTATTATCGTCATTCAGGTTATCCAGGTGGATTACGAGCAAGATCGTTTGCGGAACAGATGAAGAGAGATTCTACAAAAGTTGTAGAGCAAGCTATAAAAGGTATGCTTCCTCATAATGCACGTGGTAGAGAACTTTTTCGCCACTTAAATGTTTATTCTGGAAGTGATCATCCTCATCAAGCACAACTTAATGAAGGTACAGGTGAAAGGGCTAAAAAAAGAATTCGCCAGGAAGTGAATGTTGCAACAGATGTCTCTGAATCGACTGAAGTCTTAAAGTCGGATGAAAGTAATATAGTTAATGGTGATAGATTAACAGGATCACTGAATAAATATAAGCGTGCAGAATTAGATTTAGAAGCTAAAAGGGTTGGTATAGATATCTTACCTGGATGGAAAAAAGGTGATGTGGTATCAGCAATTAATGAATATTATGATCAACACCCTCAGATAAGCGAGGATTAATATGACTACCGAGCAAAGATATTTTTATGGATTAGGGCGTCGAAAATCTGCTATTGCACGAGTTCGACTTTACCCTGGTGAAGGGACAGTTGTGGTTAATGGCAAGCCGATGGATGAAATCATTCCTCGTGAATCATTACGTAATGAGATTCTGCGCCCTTTAGTTGCAACTGATAATATGACCAATTTTAATATTCAAGTGCGCGTTGAAGGTGGTGGTGTTTCTGGTTGGGCAGGTGCGATAAGTCATGGAGTTTCTCGTGCGCTTGTTGCTTACAATGATGGAAACAAAAAACTTTTACGTGCTGAAGGTTTATTGACTAGAGATGCAAGGGTCAAGGAACGTAAAAAGCCCGGACTAAAGCGTGCTCGAAAAGCTCCACAATTTACAAAAAGGTAGTGGATTGTATTATAATTTTTACTATCAAGATCATTCAATGACGAGATTTTTTCCCTCGTTTAATGCTTTTTGTAAGAGATTTTCATTAGGCATTTCGGCATAAATTCTTATCAATGGCTCAGTGCCGCTAAGGCGGATTAATAGCCACCAATCACCTGCAAATGTAAATCGGTAACCATCGATGGTATCTTTTTTAAGTACTTTTAATTCAGCTATTTCATCAAATTGCGCATCTTCTAGTCTGTTAAGTATTTCATTCCTTTTGGCATTGTTAAACGGTATATCTAGGCGATAATATGAATGAGGGCCGACTATCTTATATAGGTTACTTAATAAATTAGGAATTGTTTCTCCTGTACTAATTATTAAATCTAGGATAATCAATCCTGCTAGTAGCCCATCTCGTTCGGGAATATGGCCAGCAAAAGCAGCACCTCCAGATTCTTCTCCTGCTAATAATGCATTAGTTTCTAACATTTTTTGACTTAAGTGTTTGAAACCTACCGGTGTTTCAAACACGGTTGAGTTATATTTTTCACCTAATTTATCGATCATCCTACTCATAGTGACCGATCTTATTATGGGGCCACGGTATCCTTTAACTTCAAAATAGTAATAAACCAATAATGCAAAAGCCTCCAATTGGTTAATGAAATTTCCTTTATTGTCTATAATGCCGAATCTGTCTCCATCTCCATCCGTTGATAAACACACATCATATTGATTATTCTGCATTAATTTTGAAGATTCTGTGAGATTGCGAACTATTGGTTCTGGTGCATGTAATGAAGGAAATAGTGGGTTTATACTGCCATGGATTTCCGAAGCTGTAGTTTGTGACTTCTCTAAGAGCTTCAACAGCCATCCCTGTGCCGAACCATACATTGGATCGATTAAGATTTTTAGGTTTGAATGTTTGATTGCTTCTATATTCACAAAATTGGTTAAACTTTTTAAGTAGGAATTTTGCGGGTCATGCCACCTAATTAGACCATTTGATAGATGTTGTTCGAATAGTTCATGCTCATTAAGATTATAAATTTTTGAATCATCGATATAAGATTCTATGATCGCTGTTTCTTTCTCAGGAAGGCTAACACCTTCATTAGTTTTTAATTTTATACCATTCCAATCAAAAGGGTTGTGGCTAGAAGTGATCATTACTCCAGCATCTGCCTTTAATTCTATAATGCAGTGAGACAAGGCTGGTGTAGGTACAAAAGATGAGGTTATTGTTACGGGGATATCATTTCGCGAAATTATAGTAGCAACTGTTTTTGCAAATTCAAAAGACAGAAAGCGCGTATCATAACCTACTATAATATTCCTAGTTAGTTTTTTTTCAGATAAGTACTTTACTAGAGCTTCTGTTAAATATCTTACATTGGTAAAGGTGAAATCTTCACCAATTTTTGCTCGCCAGCCGTCTGTTCCAAAGCGTATTTTTGACAACATTACCCCTATTGCAACAAGTTTTTTAGAGTTTCTGCGACTGAAATATCTTCCCAGGGAAGATCTAAATCAGGCCTACCAAAGTGACCGTATGAAGCTGTTTGAAGATATAGCGGTCTTTGAAGTTTGAACTTGTCAATTATAGCAGCCGGCCTTAGATCAAACTGTTCACTTATTAATTTTGTTATTTGTTCACGAGGAATTTTTTCAGTACCAAATGCTTCAAAGTCTATGGAAGTAGGTTGTGACATGCCAATTGCGTATGAAATTTGTACTTCAAATCGTTCTGCAATTTTTGCTGCTACAATATTTTTTGCTAGATGACGAGCAGCATATGCTCCCGAACGGTCCACTTTGGAAGGATCCTTTCCACTGAATGCTCCTCCACCATGCCTTGCAACCCCACCATATGTATCAACAATAATTTTTCTTCCTGTTAGACCTGCATCTCCTAAAGGTCCACCGGTAACGAATCTTCCAGTAGGGTTAATAAAAATTTTTGTACTTGGATTTATTAATTCGGAAGGAAATATTGGATTTATAACATGTTCCACGAAATCTTTTCTTAGCGTTTCATCTTTGACAGAAGGTAAATGTTGGGAAGAAATTACTATTGCAGAGATATGTTTGGGCTTTCCATAGCTATACTCAATTGTTACTTGAGCCTTTCCATCTGGACATAGATAAGGCAAAATCTTTTCATGCCGTAACTCTGATAATTTTCTAGTAATTTGGTGGGATAATGAAATAGTTAATGGCATGAATTCAGCAGTCTCATTGCAGGCAAAACCAATCATCATGCCTTGGTCTCCTGCGCCGGATAAATTATAAGGATCTACTTTTGATGTTTCATTTCTTACTTCAAAAGATTGATTAACTCCAATTGCGATATCAGAAGACTGCTCTTTAAGTGCTATCGTCACATCACAAGTAGATCCGTTGATACCTATGGATTCATCAACATAACCAATATCCAATATTGTTTTACGGACAATTTTTTCTATATCAACTGAAGCATTACTTGTAATCTCACCTATGACAAATACTGAATTTTCAGTAATTGCAGTCTCACATGCAACCCTTGCGGAAGGATCATTTTTGATAAATTCGTCTAAAATTGCATCTGAAATTTGATCACATAGCTTGTCTGGATGTCCTTCAGTTACAGATTCACTAGTAAATAGTAGTGATGGTGCAGTCATAAAAGTGATGCTCAAGTTAGGATAATCCTTTCAAAATTATTTAATCTAAGTACCTAAAGTCCATGATTTCAGATAATTTTCTTGTTCTTCTGTGAGACTATCTATATTAATTCCCATAGCATTAAGTTTTAATTTTGCGATCTCATCATCTATAGATGTGGGAACTTCATAAACATTTGGTTCTAACTTTTTATGTTCACGAGCCATATATTCCAAGCTTAATGCTTGGTTTGCGAAAGACATATCCATAACTGATGCAGGATGGCCAGCTGCTGCGCCAAGATTAACCAAACGTCCCTCAGCCAGAACAATTAATTGTCTTCCATCAGCTAGAATATATTCTTCCATAAAATCACTTAGTTTATTTTTTGCTTCAGAGATGTCGTTTAAAATTGGCAGATTTATCTCTGAATCAAAGTGTCCTGAATTGGCAAGTATCGCCCCAGATTTCATTAATTGGAATGAGTCGTAATCAAGTACATTTATATCTCCTGTGACTGTTACAAAAATATCCCCATAAGGAGCTGCTTCTTTTATAGGAAGTACTTGAAACCCATCCATAACTGCTTCTAGGGCACGTAAAGGACTGACTTCAGTTACAATTACACGTGCTCCCATTCCCTTACCCCTTAATGCAAGTCCTTTACCGCACCACCCATAGCCAGAAACCACTAATGTTTTTCCAGCAAGTAATATATTAGTAGCACGAATAATCCCATCTAGCGTTGACTGACCGGTACCATACCGATTATCAAAAAAATGTTTAGTATTAGCATCATTTACTGCAATTATGGGGTAACGAAGATTCCCTTCATTAGCTAGAGCTCGTAGTCGTATAACACCGGTAGTCGTCTCTTCAGTACCTCCAACTACATTAATACTTTCGCTCGGTTTTTTTGAGTGTAGTAAAGCTACGAGATCTGCACCGTCATCCATTGTAAGTTGTGGTTTAAAATCTAACATTTTCTCGAGGTGTTGGTGATATGTGTCATTATCCTCACCTCTTATAGCGTATGTAGGTACACCGTACTCTAAACTAAGGGCTGCGGCGATGTCGTCTTGTGTAGACAATGGATTTGATGCTGCTAATTGGACGTCAGCACCAGCAGCTTTAAGTGTAATCATTAAATTGGCAGTTTCAGATGTTACATGTAGACATCCAGCGATACGAATATCTCTTAATGGTAGTTCTGATTGAAATCTAGTTCTAATTTTTTGAAGAACAGGCATTTCTCTAGCTGCCCAATTAATTCGTTGAATTCCTTCGTTAATCAAGGATGGGTCTTTGATGTCACCTTTATATGACTTGCTGTTCATCATGGCCTCCCTTATTGATACTTAAGACATATTATTATTAGCCATCACCTAGGGGAACCAATAAGGTTGATTTGGATTTTAGATTAGTATGACCTTTTCGTTTAGCTAATTGTCGACGAATATTCATTCTTAATCCAATAGAATCTTTCCTTTTTAATTTTGCCTCTGTTACATGGGACTTAAAATCAAAGCCTAATCTTTTATAAGCACTCACTGCTGGTATGTTTTCAGGGTTTACGCTTAGAACTACTTCAGCGCAACCATAATTTAGTAATTGTTGTGTAATAGCTGAAGTTACATAAGTTGCGTAACCTTTTCCACGAAAGTTAAGATCAGTAAAAATATTGCCAACAACAGCAATTTGTTGGTTGGGAGCAACCACATGAGATCCACCAGCTGCTACTAAAGATCCATTGTTAAATATTCCAAAATATACACCCTGATCTACAGTCTTAGAGCTTGAAAAGTAAGGACCACCACCTTTTCGGTACAGTAGGTTTAGTGCATTAATATGGGTGCCTGTTAATTTTTCCACCTGTCCATTTTGAGGAGTAAAATTTTTATTATTGACCGTCATTCTTTGCATATGGATTATTTGTTCAACGTGATAGTATTTTTTCAATATTGGTAAATGCGTTTCTGATGCTGTAACCAAGTATGATTGCCGATTACCTGGATAAATAGAAAGAATTGCAGAAATAGCCTTAGAATCTCCAATAGTAATTGATGTATTACCTAATCCAGTAGAATGCATGACTATACCGCTACTGTTTTTACTTTCCGATAAATAAAACTTTGATTGTCGGAATAGCTCTTTTTCTAAGTGCCCAAGTGCATAAGCTGAATATGCACGGTCATTTGATATTATTGATTCAATTTCACGTACGTTAGTCATGTTACGAATATGGTAATACGTATCTAATAATGACGGTTCATTATCGACAGAATTCATTTTTACGATGTTATCCTTCTTTTTTGTAATGGTATAAATTGTTTAGGTATACACAATGTTATTATTAATTGTTGCGTAATGTACGTCATCAAATACTTAACATGTTGAGCGACAAAGTTTTCTGATTTGTAATTACGAAAATTTAGTTTCAGGAGTTGATATTATTGTAAGTTCGTTCTCCAAAGATCCGTTTGCACAAATTGCTCAGTTTTATGACCTAGATTTACAAGGTTATGTTGATGATCTTTTCTTTTATAGAGAATATTTATTTAATACGACAGGGAATGTACTTGAGCTTGGGTGTGGGACTGGGCGTGTATTGGAGTCATTATCAGATCTTAATTTGAAGTTAGTAGGTATAGATAAGAGTTTATCTATGTTAGAAATTGCCAAAAATCGACTTATTGATTTTGATATCGATTTAAGTGTAGCTGAATTCGATAACTTTCGATTTGAGGAAAAATTTTCTGTTATTTTGATTCCTTTAGGTGGTCTTCAACATGTTACAGATGTAGAGGATGTTGTTTTAATTTTTAAAAATATTAAACAACACTTAACTAAGGATGGAATTCTTATTGTTGATATTGAAAGTATGGGTTCAGAATTTTCTGTTCCAGGCATTCAACCATTGCTGGAACATTGGACAAGAGAATATGTTAAAAATGATCAGGTATATCAAGTCACTAAATGGGTCAGTGTTGCTAATGACCCAATTCATTCATTACGAAATGTAACCTGGCATTTTGATATGCAAGAAAAGGATGGTTATCTTAGAAGAATGAGCTCACAATTTCAGTTGCGTTCGTTCATTTTGTCTGAGTTAAGTCTTGTTGCTCAGATAGCAGGTTTGAAGATTGAAAATATTTGGGGTGACTATAATTATGAAGTTTTTTCTGATGAATCAGAGAGGATGATTCTAGTCTTTTCTAATGATGCTTAGATTTTTGGAGGGTTTTCTGAATTGACCGTTATAGCGATTGATGGAATGGGAGGTGATGCTGCCCCTGAAGCAGCCGTCGCAGGTGCTTTCTCAGCTGCTAATCAAGGTATTAAAATTTTTTTAATTGGCAACCAGGATATTTTGGAAAAAGCAATAAATGAATTAGGTGATTTTCCTGATTCATTAGAGATTGTGCACGCATCTGACGTGATAGCAATGGATGAGCAAGTTGGTATGCAGATTCGTAATCGTACAGACTCTTCGATATGGGTCGGAATGGAACTAGTAAAAAGTAAGCAAGCTAGTGCATTTGTTTCTATGGGTAATACCGGTGCAATGTTAGCAGCGGCCCTGCTTCATTTAGGGAGACTACCAGGCGTACAACGCCCTGGGCTAGCAATAGTTTTACCTACACCCGGTGGTCCATCTTTATTAATTGATGGGGGAGCTAATGCAGAATCCAAGGCTTCACATCTGGTTCAATTTGCGGATATGGGTACAGTATATATGAAAGCGACTCACGGATTTGGTTCACCGAAAGTTGGTCTTTTATCTATAGGTGAGGAGGCATCAAAAGGCTCTACTCTTATTCAGGAAGCTTACGAGAAGTTGGAAAATGATTCATTCATAAACTTTATAGGTAATATCGAAGGACGAGATATAGTTACTGGAGATTGTCAGGTAATTGTTACGGATGGATTTACAGGTAATAATGCCTTAAAAATTATCGAAGGCACTATTTCAATGCTGTTTGATATTATGAGATCAACAGCTCATAAATCTTTTCGTTCTCGTTTGGGTGGTGCTTTACTTTTACCATCTCTTCGTGAAGTTAGATCCAATTTAGACTACCGGAGATATGGCGCTGCACCTTTACTTGGTGTTGAAGGATCTGTTTTCATTGGTCATGGTCGTAGTGATGCTGTGGCAGTGCATAATGCAATAATTAATGCCGCTCAAGCAGATCAGTTAGGTATACTGCAACAAGTTCGTACGATAATTGCATCTCGCTATACTTAAATTATATTTGTAAAACTGGCCAACAAGTCCTAGGTTGCGTACTATATGGTATTAGTTAAGAGAATAGAAAGCAGGTGAAAAATGGCACACCCTACTGATACGACAGACTCAACATTTGAAGTTGATGTTTTAAATTCTGAACTACCTGTTTTGGTAGACTTTTGGGCACCGTGGTGTGGACCTTGCAGGATGGTAGCTCCAGTCGTCGAAGAACTATCTGACGACTATGATGGACAAGTTAAATTTGTGAAGTTAAATACTGATGAAAATCCTCAAGTATCTGGTAAGTATGGGATTCGCTCAATTCCTACATTGTTGCTTTTTAAAGGCGGAGAAAATGTTGGTCAAGTTATAGGATTTCGTCCAAAGAGTGAACTTGCTAAGCATATCGATGCGGTACTTTAGATAATATTTTTTGGATTTTTGTTCCCAGTCTGATTGGATTCATTACTAGATCGTTGACCTTTTTTAAGCGATCTACCTTGCTTTTCCTCAAGCCTTCCTAGGGCTCTACCTTTACTTGGGTCAGGATCTTTACGGAGACCATACGCCTCTCTTCCTTCATGATCTTCTGGTAAATGCTCTGTGACGGGAAGACCTTCCTCGTCGCAAAAAAGTAGTCAGTGACAATATTTCCATCTTTGCATTTCTTCACATGGACAAATCCAGAATTTCTTTTCTATTTCTTCTTCTTTGTCCTCAAAAAACATACAAGGGCAAAGAGGTCTTCCAACCTCATCAATATTTTTTGCCAAACCTATGACTAGAAATTCTGTAATCTCAGATTGTGGGTGTAAAAAGCTACCACTTTTTTCGGCAAAGTTATTAACGAATTTACGCATCTTATTAATATTTTCTGGTGAAGCTTGTGAAAGATCTTCTTCTGAGGGTTGTTCAATTGTCAATTTTTTTCCTTGCTCTTATATAATTAGCTTTATGCATAATAATACATGATTAAGCGATACTCCAATTCCTAATATGTAAGTATGATATGTGTGGGAGTGGATAATGCCTGGTGGTGTTCGCGGTCTTCAAAACCGTTGCGGGGCTACGTCGTAGTCCTGGGTGGGTTCGACTCCCACGCATTCCCGCCAGGTAGTGATTATTTTGAACTTGAGGTGTTGGATGAGTGAAGAAAAATCGGTGGATTCGAGATCATTTCGAGATACGATGGGAATTTTTGCCACAGGAGTAACGGTTGTTACCCTTGAGTCTGAAGAATTATATGGAATGACGGCAAATGCATTTTCTTCATTATCGTTAGATCCACCATTAATATTAATTTGTGTTGCCAAAACTGCTTCAATGCATACAGCTTTGGCAGGCACTAGTTCATTTGCAGTTAATATATTAGGTGAAAATCAAGAAGATATTTCTACTCTTTTTGCTAAACATGGACGTATGGAAGAACCTCTTGGTGGAACTCCTTATCATACGGGTGTTTTAGGGACTCCGATACTTGATGGTTGTATTGCATTTGCTGAATGCAAGATAAGAGATCAATTTCCAGGTGGTGACCATACGATAATTGTGGGTGAAGTTGTTGATTTTGCTTCGAATAATTCTGATGACGATCCTCTTTTATTTTTTAAGGGTAAATATCGAAAACTTTCAAAAGAGTTTTAATAGCAGTGTTTTATTTTGTTGATTAGTTGCATAATGGGATCTCTTGCTGGCTAGATGATACGATCATTTAGTTGATAATGATTTACATGGTGGGTGTAGCTTAGTGGTTAAAGCGCCTGGTTGTGGCCCAGGAGACCGTGGGTTCAAATCCCATCATCCACCCCATATACGAGTATATATGTCGAAAAAAATATATTTTTTAATTATCCCTATTATTTGTCTTGGTTTGTCTTGCTTTGGTGATAATGAAAATCTAAAAAGTTCTTCTGATTTTTCAAATGGACCTGATAGATATTTTCGTTTATTTGAAGCTAGTGACTTCGGCAACCAAGTATTCTATTTTGAAAAAACTTTACCTCCATATTTATCATATTTGTTAAATCTTTCTAGTTTTGATGGTCGCGAAGAACCCATTGCCCTTCCTGTTCACCCTGAGGGGGAGTTGTTGGCCTCTTATCATGTTTTGAAGCAGGATGGTTCGCATGTTGTGTGGTTGATTTTTGATACTGCTACTGCTGCTTTAAGTGTCGAAGAGGATATTCAGAAGCAATTGAATATTAGCCCGTGGCAGTTAGATGGTGGACAATCAAGTAATACTTTTTCTGTTGTTTCCTTTAGGAATACTGAAAATCCAAACATAACTGGCCTGGTAACGATTCAAGCTTTCCCTCCTGATTTAAAGATTGATATGGAAATTCTCCGCGCAGGAAAGTCAATTTCTGTGGAGCTTCCTCGCGGAAGTATTGAACCATTCCCTACATTTACGTACATAGAAGAAGAAAATTCCATAGTGATAAAAGAGTCTCAGTACCATTCTTCCTTGATTGCTGGTGACATAATTACATCAATTGAAGGTAATTTAATTGGCTCTGTAGCAGATCTTGACGATGCAATGGCAAGCTTAGATGAAGTTACCGATGCAAAGTCATCCATAATGTACCGGTTAAATATCGACTCGGATAATGAATTTGATGTAAAGCTATCAGAAGAATCTATATCACGCCCTATTCCTAAAAAATTTCCTGCAAAATTTCTTTTCTTAGAAGGTGCGATAGTTACTGATATTAATTGGTCTATAGATCAAGGGACTGCAAATTTCCAGAGCTCGTTACACTCTGACGAGACAGTTTCAGCGATAACAGATCTATATCGAGATTTATTAAATACTCAAGGATGGGAATTGGTTGAGGATATGTCTAGAGGTTCTTCAAGTTTATTGGGTTTTCAAAATTCTACTCTAGGTTATAGCGGTATTCTCTCGATTGAACGCGATCTTGGCATGAAAAATCTTACAAGAGTATCAATTAGAATTGAGAGCAATAACTAGATAGAAGAGCATGCGAATTTTATGAAACGACTGCAGGATATTTGTAATTGGCGTCAAAACTTTTTCCGAAGAGTATGTAAAAATAGTTTTTTAGGTCAATGTGTTTATTGTAATTTACGATTTTGTGAAAGACATGGTGTAATTGGTTCAAATTATTTAGAAGTTTGCAACAGGAGTGAGTGTTTAGCAAAAAAAGCAGATGTAGAAATGCATCTGCAGTGGAAAATTCGAGTGAGAGTTGCAAATGAAGAACAAGTTTGTGCAATTGAGAGTTGTAATTCATTTATGGAAATACAATGTAATAGATGTCAGCTTTTTTTCTGTAAATTTCATTTAAAGGTTGCTGATATTATGGAATTTGGAACGGGTAATTCACAGAAAATCTCAGCAGTTTTATGTGATCATTGTTTTGCTAGAAGAATAATTTGGGACTAATGATTGGGTTTTTGATTAAAAATAATTATTATGCAAAGAATTTTCTTTAGCATATTCTATTGTGTTGAACGAGGTGACCATTGACCGGGAGATTAAATTTTGACTTAAAGCCACGTCATATGGATGGTTTTAGGTTGTACAATTCAAAATCACGTACCAAAGAATTATTTTCCCCCCTGAACAAAGGTAGAGCCACGATGTATGTTTGTGGGATTACTCCCTATGACGTAGGACATTTGGGCCATGCATTGGTTTATTCTGTACAAGATACTTTGCATCGTTGGTTAGAATTTTCAGGCTATGAAGTTACTCACATACAAAATATAACAGATATTGATGATGATATGATTCGAAAATCTGTTGAATTAGATATCTCCATATCAGACTTGACTGAACAAAATCATTCAATTTACTTGGATGAAATGGATGCATTAAACGTTATGCGCCCTGATCAATTCCCACTTGTTTCAGATTACATTCAAGAAATTATTGAAAGCATCATTGTTCTTGAGAAGCAAGGGTTTGCTTATTACGTTGATGGTTATGTATTTTTCAATACGTCAAATACTAGATCATTTGGGGTTCTATCTGGCTATAGCTTTGACAAACTATCTACGATGCCTCGAACAGACACAATGCCAGATGAACCAGAACATCTCAAGGTAAATAGTTCTGATTTTCTATTGTGGCAACCATCAGAACATTCTGAAGCAATGTATGAATCTCCTTGGGGGAACGGAAGGCCAGGCTGGCATATAGAATGTTCTGTCATGGCCCGTTCCAATTTAGGTGATCAATTCGATATTCATGGTGGTGGAAAAGACTTGGCTTACCCACATCATGATTCTGAGATAGTACAGACTGAATCGCTAACAGGTGTTCAACCAAGTGTTTCTTACTGGGTTCATAACGGGACAATGCAATTAAAGGGTGAAAAAATGTCTAAATCACTCGGGAATTTAGTAAAAGTACATGAGCTTCTAAATGATGGCTTTTCAGGTAATGCGATTCGATTGAGCTTGCTTATGGAGCATTATAGAGTCGACAGAAATTTTTCTGAAGATTATTTAAATCAAGCACAAAACGATATTGAATTATTTAAAAATGCTATCAAAAATAATAATAGCGGCGGCAGTAATATAACTAAATTGCAACCTCTACGTAATGTTTTTATGGATGCTATGGATGATGATTTAAATACACCTTTAGCGATCGATACATTAAGGGACTTAGCTGTGCTAATTGTAGAATATCAAATTCCATCTCAAATAGGTGTCCCTGCCCTTTTAGAGATGACCCAAGTATTGGGAATAGATCTTAATTAATCTTTGCTGTTAGATCTCTTCTTTTTGCCTAGTTCTTCTTTCATTGCATCAATAGCAGGCCTTAATACTGGAGGGGTAGCCATGCGTAATGCTTGTTGGGCAATGAACTTCCCACCCTTTTGTGCGTTTTCATTAATTTCTTCTTCATGGGTTTTTATGTAATCTTCAGTTTTTTTAGCAGCACGTTTGAGGCGAGGAGAAATTTTTTTTGTGGCATCTTTTAGTGCATCACTATATTGAGAGTATTCAGAATCTTGCTCTGTAAAATTCTTAGCGTTTTTACGCACATTTTCAGAAAGTTTTTTAATACGAGAAGAGAATAGGTTTTTTTTCGATTTTTTCATATTAAAATTTTTTCCTTAGATATTTTCCTCATCTGCTAGTGCTCTTTCTAGGGCTCTGATAATCAACCCTTTTTCAGGGATAGACTTCCAGCCAGCTGGAGTGTTGTAATAACGAACACCTGCGGTTGTTTCTTCAGGTTCTCTTTCCCGATATTCAATATCTAAACCATTAATTCTTATAGTTGGTGAACCAAGACATTTGATAGCTATAGCTTCTTCATCACTTCGGATAATTGTTTCATCAACAGTCGTTGAGCTTACTCCAGCCTCTGCGATCGCTTCCTGCAATAATTGTCGAATTGACGCATGATGATCGTTGCCTCTTTCAGTTAAGGTTAATTTTATTTCCATATTCACTCCAATTGTCTACTGTTTGTTTATCTTAATTTTGGGAGTACGTTTTTGCCCATAATTTCCATGTAAGTTTGTTTTTCTGTATATGATTTTGGTATTGGATTAGGAACAGGATGCGGTACGATAATATCGAATTCTATTCCTTGTGTGAGTACGTTCTTAAATTGCTCTGTTATTGCTTCTGCTGATCCTAGTGCAGCAAATGAGTACGCTGCACTATCAGGTAAGAAGTTAACTAAATTACCTGACTCAACAAGATCTGGATGATGGTGAAAATCAGGATGTACTTTGGTTTTAAGATTTTCAATGTCAGGTCCTTCCCATGGGATGGAAGGTTTGTCAAAGAGAAATGGAGAATATTCATAATATCCGGCTGCCATCGATTTACCCATCAAGAGTGCTTTCTCAATATTATCCTCTAGGATTGTGTGGACTACCAGTCCCAATTTAATTTCGTTAGGATCTCTACCTACTTCACGTGCACCAGAGAAAATTTGTTCAACTGAAAATTTTATATTTTCAAGATGCATTCCAACACGGATAAAAACACCATCGGCTACTCGTCCTGCTGCTCTCAAAGTACGAGGGCCTGCAGCAGCAATCCATACCGGAACTGGGCGATGGTGTGGAAGGTAGGATGGTTTTACTGCACCAAGTTCAATTTCCTTTCCTCTAAGAAGATCACGAATTGATTTTGTACTTTTTTCAAGAGTTGATACTTTCGCTGGACTTAATCCTGCTAGTCGAACAGCAGTATCTCCTATCCCAAGCCCCAATACGGCCCTTCCTTCTGAGACTTCATCGATAGTTGCAATTGATCCAGCAGTAACTGTTAAGTGCCTTGTGATTGGGTTTGCAAGTAGGGTGCCAAGATTAATTGAAGAAGTATTGACAGCTGCGGATGCTAACAATACGTAGGTATCATGTCGACGTAACTGTGAATCAGGGACAAAAGCATAATCCCATCCAAGACTTTCAGCACGCTTTACATCTTGAGCAAATAAACTTGGAGTCGAAAAATCAAATCTGTTTAATCCAAATGCTGGAGATTTCATGAATAAGTTTCCTTAATTGAAAACAATTACACCTCTACCGTTTTCACCTCGTTCAAGAGCTTCAAAACCTTCATTTATTTCTTCAAGGTTGTATCGGCGTTCAATTATCTCATCAATTAATAGATCTCCTTTTAGATAAAGGTCGATCATAGTTCGAAAAGTTTCATGAGGACTAGCTAATCCGTAATAAGCTCCTGTTAGAGTTTTCTGCATTCTAACCATATCAACAAGATCGATATTTGCTTTGTCTCCTAATGCCGCTAGACCAACGACGATAGCAACTCCGTTTTTACGTAATGAACCAATAGCTTGTTGAGTTGTTTCGATACTACCAAAAGTGTCTAATGCTAAATCAGCCCCTCCATTTGTTAGTTCAAGGATTGCCTCTTCAGGTGATGTAGTTGTTGAGTCAATAATATCTGTTGCACCAAAACGTGTTGCAAATTCAAGTTTATGTTCTGCGATATCCACTGCAATGATTTGAGAGGCGTTCATTAAACGTGCTCCTTGGATTGCATTAATTCCTACCCCTCCCGCTCCGATAACTACGACAGTCATACCGGGTTTAACTTTAGGTGCATTAATTACACTGCCAACACCTGTTGTGACAGAACATCCAATTAATGCTGCAACTTCCATAGGTACATCGTCCGGCATGGGATAACATGCTTGTGCTGGCGCAACTTGATATTCGGAAAAAACACCAAGTTTTGACATTTGAAAAACTTCTCCACCACTTTGATCAACTAATCTTGTAGTTCCATCGAACTGTTTTGCACCAGAAAGTGCATTAACATCACATAGGTGAGGGTGACCAGATCTACACATTCTACAATGTCCACAATTGGAAACGAACGAAAGAACACATCGATCTCCGGGCTTAACGTTTCTTACACCTTCTCCTATTGCCTCTACGGTTCCTGCACCTTCATGTCCTAAAACACATGGCAAGGGTAACTGTGCAGTGCCGTGAATAATATGAATATCACTCGCACAAAGCCCTGCGGCACCAGTACGAATGAGTACCTCACCGGGTCGTGGGTTTTCTTGCTTTAGATCTTCTATCTGTAATTGGCTGGCCCCACTTCTCATTACCGCTGCTTTCATATCGATCCCCCTCTAATAGTGATTTAGTTTTACATACAACATCACGATACTCGTTTTACGAATAGTTAATCTAGTAACTAGATTAACTATCAGAAAATTTCAGGAAGCCCTTTTCTACGGTTTCTCCAATTAAGGATTAAACCTAAACTTCTTGCTGCTCTGCTAACAGTTGGATATACGGCTATACCATTTCGGTATGCTTGATTAGCAAATGTGTCATTTGCAATACCAGCTAATTCTCCAAAGGAACGATTTCTTTGGATGGCTACAAATGGTACAGATGTTTGATTTTGTAGAGATGCAATAGTGTTTGCCGAATCAAGAGATTCATTTCGAACAGATTCTGTTTTATCTGAATTAGTTTCTTGCTCTTTATTCTTTCTGGGTGAATTAAATTGTGCATTAGTAAAGACCACATTAGTTACAGAAGAGTTCGCGACTATCTCTAGCATTTTAATTTGTAAATCTTTGTCAGAAAGATTTGTATCAATTGGATTATTTACGCTTGTACCAGCGACGGGTATAAATTCTCGCAGTTGTTCAACTGTTTCAGCAGGCATCTGAGGGACATCTAGACCTGCAGTGGCAATGGCATCAGACGAAAGAACAGCATATCCACCCCCACCAGAAACCAAAGCAACACCTGTATCTTTTATCGATTTTGCATTTGTAGTTAGGGTAATAATTAAGTCATGCAGATCATCCATGGTTTCTGCTCGCATTGCACCAGCTTGACGGCATGCAGCTTCAAAAATTTGGATTGAGCCTGCCAGTGATCCTGTGTGGGAGTTAGCGGCCCTTGCACCAGCTGCGTGAATTCCCCCCTTTAGAATTACTGTAGGTTTTACAGCAGCACACTTTTTTAGCGCTTGAAAAAAATCACGTCCTTCTTGCACACCCTCCATATATGCAGCGACTACCTCAGTTTCCGAATCTTGAGCGGCATAATTCAGAAGATGATGTGCCTTGATATCGGCACCATTACCAAATGAAACTGCTTTTGAAAATCGAACACCTCGTTTTGCAAGTCCATGAACAACGTCTCCTGCATTTGCACCAGATTGTGACAGTAAGAAGACATTTCCTGATTCTGGAGGAAACCCATTCATGAATCCTATCCGTTCTGAAGGGACGTATAAACCCATACAATTGGGACCAATGGCACGAATTCCCGCATCATTTAATTTAGTAATTAACTCTTTTTCTTTCTTAACCATTTCAGGATCGCCAGTTTCAGAAAAACCAGCAGTATAAAAGTGAACAGAATTTACTTTTTTTTCAACACATTCTTCGACTAATTGTGGAACTACACGTGCAGGAACCATGGAAATAACATGATCAATTTCACCGTCAATTTCGAGTAGGTTTTTATAGCATTTTAAACCTTCAACCTCGTCCATTTTTGGATTAACTGGGTACAAAGAATGAATTTCTTGAAATTTTAGTTCTAGAAGCGAATTAAGGAATCCGCTTGCCATTGTCGCCTGCCCAGATCCAGAAGGAACACCAACAATTGCTACACTTTTTGGGTGAAAAATTTTTTCTAGGTCAGTATAGTTACTTGAATTAAAATGGTCTGTCATTAACGTACCTATCTATTCTTAAAATTTTCAATGTTTTTTAATTTTGTTAGCTTGTGTAGTCTAACTATTCTTCCAGTAAAGATCTTTCCATCTCTGTAAGATCTTCTGATCATGTTTAAAAGCCAGAGAAGGTAATTTATTAACTTCAAACCAGGACGCATCTAAAGATTCTGACCCAGTTACGATATGGTTATCAAGGGCGTTTGCTGAGTATGCGATGTATATTGTGTCATTATTTTTACTAGAGTACACACCAAGTAGTTTTTCAATTTCCACGTTGATATTTGTTTCCTCTAATACTTCTCGCCTTGCAGCATCCTCAACCTTTTCACCTGCATCAACGAAACCAGATGGATATGACCACTTATTGATATGTGGAGGAAATTTTCTTTTCACCAATAACAGTTTTTCATTTTTTTTTACTAATGCTCCTACTGCAACTTTGGGATCTTGGTACCAAACGAAATGATCATTCGGGCATGAAGGGTGACCAAATGATCTATTTTTAATTGTTGTCCCACAAATGGGGCAAAATTTAATTTGTTCATTTTCTAGTTTCATAGTTATTTACTCAAAAATGACAATTCTTCGAAATGCCTCTGTAAACTTTTCATTATTTTCAGTCCATTCTTTAGCGATTTGCGAAAGTTTTTTTGATGTGAAATCGAATTGGCTTTCATGAGCCATTAATGCAAGTAATTTATCCTTTATGGTTGAAGTGATATCAATTTCATAATTAACATTGTTTGTTCCCCAAAGAATTAATTCTTTAACTTTATGAGGTAAAATACCCTCATGAAAATGTTCAGGGAAATATTTAGGATCTCTTATTGATGGATAAATAGCATTGATAGTTTCGAGTCCTGTGATCCTGTGATCAGGGTGATTGATTACCTGGTTGTTGATAATAATCGGTTCAGGATCATGTGTGTAAACTCTAAATGGTTGGAATTGACGTATTTCTTTAACCAAGGTTTTTCTTAAGTTTTTTGATGAATCTAATTCGCCGTCAGAGAATCCTAAAAATTTTATATCGGTTACACCTGTATAGGATGCAGCGTTAATTTGTTCCTGCTGTCGTGTACTAACAATTTGATCGTATGTTTTATTTATATCAGTCGTTCCTTTTGCTCCATCAGTTACGATTAGATAACGAACTTTCCATTGATCAAGGACTAATTGCGCCATTGTTCCGCCTACGCCTAGGTCAGCATCATCAGGATGAGCCGCGATTACTAATGCTCGTTTTTTTCTCTCTTGAATAGTATTAGGATTTAGTTCTTCTGCAGTTTGTTCGCCTAAAATATCTTCTAGCCCAGTTCGCATTTTTTGTTCAACCTAAGTAGTTTCGTTAATCATCTGTTTATTTAATTCTAACAAGTTGATTATATTTGTGCTGGTGGTATCTTAATTAGAACATATGTGTTTGATTTGAGATAAAAATTCAGGAGTTTCTATGGATCCTCAAATGGCAGATCTATCGTTGCGACAAAAGACAATCTTGCAATTCTTAATTGAATTTATGGAGGATAATCAATATCCACCTTCAGTAAGAGAGATTCAAAATGGGTGTGATATTTCTTCCACCTCTGTTGTTGATTACAATTTGAGGCATCTAGAAGAAAAAGGTTTCATTAATCGCGGAAAAGAAATTTCACGTTCAATTTCTCTAGAAAATAATCAAATCAAGCGAACAATATCTGTCCCTATCTTAGGTAAAATTGCTGCTGGTGTACCTTTGCCTATGCCTTCAGAAAATGATCTATGGTCTACAGATCAGGAAATGCTAGAGCTTACAGAAGATCAGACTCAAGGAAAGAAAGTTTTTGCTTTAATGGTTGAAGGCACATCAATGATTGATGCATTAATTAATGATGGTGATATTGTTGTCCTTGAGCCAACGTCGAGCTGTGATAATGGTGAAATGGTTGCTGTTTGGCTCAAAAATGAAAACGAAACCACTCTAAAGAAATTTTTTCAGGAAGGCAACAAAATTCGATTGCAACCAATGAATGCGACTATGGACCCAATTTTTGCTGATCCAGCCAATGTTGAAATCCAAGGTCGAGTAGTTACGGCAATTCGATCGATGTAAATTTGTTTTTTTAGCTATGAAGCCCTTACAGTTTTCTTAACGGCAAAATTACAAATAATTAATTCAAGGCCTAATTGTTCTGTCATTTTCCCTTGCTTGATATATGAGTCAGTAAGTTCTAAATACCTCAAATTTGAAATTATTTTTTTTAGATCACTATTTTTTGTTTGTTTGATTATTTTGTCTAGAGGGTAGTTAGCACGAACACCAATGTTATCCCCTATCATTTTTTTTTCAGTTCCTTGTTCTAATAATTCTGCCGTGCGAATCATAAGTCGAGTCTGTCTCGAAATTAATGACACGATACGACTCGGTGCGACCTTTCCTGAATTTAAGATGTTATGCATCAATTGAAATGATTTGGAAATATTACCTTCAACTATTGAATCAACGAGGTTAAATAAGTTTTCATCTTTAGACATCGGTGTTAGCAGAGTAGTATCGTTGACAGAAATATAGTTAGTGTTTCTTGCTCTAACAAAAGTTTTTAATTTATCTAATTCGTTATCTATAGAGCGTAAATTTGCCCCCATTAATTCAATGATGGATTTGATTGCATCATTTTCAATATCAATTTTCTTTTCTTGTGCTCTTAATTGAATCCAGTGCTCTAATTCAGATTGACCTTGGAATGACCAGTTTTTAAGTTCTTTTGACTCGATTATATTTACATTGTCCAATTGCGAGATCTCTTTAAATAATGGACTTCGTGAAGTGTTTTCTCGATTTTGTGTAGGTAGTTCAATAAAAACCAAATGGTTTGAGCTTGGAATAGTAGGCAAAAGCTCTAAAAGCGAGGTCCATTTCTCTAAAGTTCCTTTTCTAGATCCTAGCGCTGCGATAAGACCTTCAACAATTACCAGTCTATTACTAGAAAGAAAGGGGATAGCCATGATGTTTTGAATTAATATTTCTGCAGTTAAACCACGCCCTTGTAGTATCGTTGTGTTAGAGTCCAGCATTCCATCGTCGAGCTCTTTCTTTAAGGAAGATAATTCTTGTGATGTTTGAAATTCATCAGTACCGTAGAAAATATATATCACTCTGAGCCTACTTAATCGATATCAATTTGCCAACCTAACCAAGTGGCAACTAGGGTACAAAAAAATATGGCTGATCCTGGCCATATTAATGATTCGAAAAAACCTATTGAGCTTGTTGTAACAGCATAAAAAGTCCACCCAAGTGTAACGAATAGCGCTGGGATAGGTAGCCATATCGGGAAACGTGGATCATCATCATTTACTAGAATAGTTTTTAAGAATTCTAAATTTTTCATTCTCATAGATACCTTCAGTCATTGTTTCTGATCGATAATATTTAGGGAAAAAGATCTAATGCCGTTTCACGAACAATTTCTTTAGATGAACCATTACCTCTTGGAAATGAGTACCCTTTGATTATGGCGACTGGAATACCATCACTTTTACCCATGACTAATTCAGCCATCCCAGCTAATTCATCAGCAACACATATTGTTGTTACTGCTAACTCTCTTCCGTCCATATCTACCTCGCCAATGTAATCACGAAAAGGTAGCATTCCTGCAACACCAATAGCTACATTTGTTTGACCGTGCCTCCAAGGACGACCAAATGTATCAGTCATAATTACAGCAACATTAGATCCATTGTGTTTTAGGAAATTTTTTCGAATTAAGTTGCACGATTTGTCTGGATCGATTGGTAGGAGTGAAATCATTTCAGAGTTACCTACATTAGACGCATCTACTCCTGCATTGGCGCATTTAAATCCATGGTGTGTTTCTGTAATCAATACACCACCGACTTGCCTAATAACCCTTTTAGATTCAGTTAATACAGCTTCAACCACTCTCGGGTCCTTTTGATAGTTTTTTGCATACTGTAAAGCAAAAGGTGAAGGATTGAATTCATCTAAAGGCCGTATACGATCCTCAGCCCTTGAAACGATTCTCTGCGTAATAACGATAACATCATCTTCTACAATCTCTAAATTTTGCGTTTTCGCTGCCTCGAGAATCTGTAATGCTAAGTCATCATTTGGTTGTATAATTGGTATTCCATTAACAGGTATTACTCGAATTTCTGTTTTTTCCATTTTAATAATCTCTCTAATCAATTCCCGAAATTTTTAATCCTGTTTCTGTTTTATATCGTCCATTGATTCCTATCAACAGTACAGTTAGATTCTCTATAAATTGTGAATATCTTAATGGACCTGCATCGATAGCACGAACCCCTTTAATTTCATTTGCGAGATTGATAGCTATATTTTTAGCATCTTTACTATTACCAGTTATAAGTACATCAGAGTCTAACGATAAGTTTGGTTCTAAGAGTTTTTCAGCAGATAAATTGTGGAACGCTCCAATTACAAAGCTATTTTCAAGTAATTTTGCAGCTTCTTCAGTTGCAGAACCAGCTTCAACGGGAATAGGTCGAGGGCCACGTTCAAATTTTACTGGTACTACAGCATCTATTACTATTTTATCTGATAGATAAGGTGATAATTCGGATAGAGTTTCTAAATGGGCATCGTAGGGAACTGTAATAATAGCAATATCTGATTCTCTAGCTGTATCAAGGTTGTTTGTTCCTGATATATTCAGTTTGTCTGGAAATGATTTATTAAGAGTCTCTGAAAGCTCAGTAGCCACATCTAGTCCACGCTTTTCATTACGACTTCCGATTATTATTTTATGTCCTGCAATAGCAAATCTTGTGGCGAGACCACGCCCTTCAGGACCTGTACCTCCGATTATTCCGATACTGTGCATTAGTTAGCCCTTTCATTGACTTAATGAAATACATGGAAAATCAATTAATTACTATTGTTCCTTCGGTCAAAATTAATCCATCAACAAAAAGTTTTAAGGACCAGTTTCCTTCTTCTAAAGTTTCCTTTTGAGCATACCCTACCCAAAAATCAGAATTTAGAGTTTCAATCCAATCTAAAATTGGCGAGCGATATTTTATTTTATCATTGTGTGTAACGGTCCAATTAAATTTTTTCACCATTTCTGTATTTGATAGTTCTGATTGTAATAAAAGTTGTTTGGTGTTTTTACTTAAATCTTTTATTAGAGTCCCATTTTTTGAAACAGTACTACCTAATTGGGTATTACTGGATTTAGGTTTTTCGGATAATTCACCAATGGTTAGATCATTTGCGGAATGTAAAATACGATTAGCCCATATTTCTAATTTCCAATTACCTTCTGGCAATCCAGCAGTAGAAGGTACGCCAATCCTATCACTAATAATTGCAAATGGTTCACCATTCCAGACATAGCTGGCTGATAATGAATCTTGTAAAATACCACCAAGATACCATCGTTCCTCTACAAGAATATTTTGTTCCAAATTTTGTAAGCAGTATTCGAAATATATGTTTTCAGTTCCATCTGGAAAGTAGTTACTGTAGTTACTTAAATGTAATTCATTGTCTGTGTAACTAGCTTGATCAGAAAATTTTGGCGCACATATCCACGCATTTTTCGCAAAATTTATTTCTTTTTGTACACTTCCAGCAAATAAAGGAATAATGCCCTCTCTAATTTCCGAAGTTTGATTGGTTCTTTCGATTAATTTATTTATTACATGTAAAGGCCTTATTTGAGTAACGGGAGCAATTAAAGAGTACTGTTCAGGAATTAAGATTCCTACTAACTCTCCACCGCCATTAAAAACCGGCCCTCCTGTGGCTGAATAATCTAGTTCGGTATTGACAACCCATTTTTCTATGTTTGATTGTATATTTTCTTTCCTAATAGTTTTTATTTTGGTTCCTGTAACTGTCAAATAATGGCCATTTGTTGATGACGAATTTGTTGGATGTGCATAAGAGAATAACCTAAGCCGATCATTGAATTGAACTAATCCAGGATCTCCTATGATGGCCGCACGTAGTTCTAGATCACCTTCCAAATCTTTTCCATCATGTGTTTGCTTAATTTGCAATACAGCAAGATCAAGTTGTACTTCAGCGTCTACAAGAATGGCTTGATAGTCTGGTATTAGATTATCTGTGCCGACCAGGTCCGTTGAAATATAAATTACGTCATTAGATAGAGAACCGTCAGCTTGGTATGGATTAACTAAGGAGTAAGAAGTCAGTATTAACCCCTTTGCGCCATCAATTAATACTCCACTACCAGTTCGAGTAGTTTTAATAGAAGAATTATTACTTTCCACCTCTATTTTTATGACTGATTGTGCTAATAATTGATCTTGTTCAGTAATATCAATCTTAATTTTTGATGATTTAGGCTCCGGAGTAGGTGTTAATATTATTGGTGTAGGAGTTGCTTGAACATTTTCGTTTAGGGCGGTTGGATCAGCTCCACCTGGAATTAGTTCACTTGTCTGGGCACATGAACACAATAATATTGCGCTGATTGTTAAGGAAAATAATTTAGTAAATAACATCTATAACAAAGCTACCTGTTGTTCCTCTTTATTCCACAAAAATTCATGTCCCCATTTAAAATTATGTTGAACAAAAAAAATATAATAAAAAGTCTCTCGCAACATAATTATAGAAAGCGTAAACTTTTCTCAATCTAAATAATACTAAATTAGTGTGCTAAGGAATCATAATGGACTATGAAGCTATTCTTTTTGATGTCAATGAAGGTATTGCAGTAATTACGTTAAATCGCCCTGAACGTATGAATACATTTAGTGATGCATTATTGAGTGAGTGGGCAGATGCTATTGTACGTTGCCAAGAAGATGATTCGATAAGAGTGGTTGTAATTACTGGTGCCGGAAGAGCTTTTTGTGCAGGAGCTGACTTAAGAGCTACAGGGGATCAGGATACAGTTTTGATGCAAGAGGCAGGTCCTGCTGAAAGACGTAATTCACTTCGTTATAGTGTTTATCGAGTTCCACATGCTTTAGAACAATTAGATAAGCCTTACATTGCTGCAATTAATGGTGCAGCCGTAGGCGCTGGTATGGATATGGCTTCGATGGCAGACATTCGTATATCTTCAGATAAAGCTAGGTTTGGCATGTCTTATATAAACGTTGCCCTAGTTCCAGGTGATGGTGGTGCATGGTTATTACCTCGTATTGTTGGAAAGCAAAAAGCCTTGGATCTAATTTGGAGTGGTGAAATTTTTGGCGCTGAAGAAGCACTTGAAATGGGGTATCTATTGAAAGTAGTTCCCCATGATAATTTAATGGATGAAGTTATGGATTATGCACAGAAGCTTGCAAAAGGCCCTCCAGTGGCCATTCAATTAGGAAAGCAGTTGGTTAGAAGAGCTGATAGTCTTTCATTTGTAGAATCACTAAATGCAGCTCAACATGCGTTTACTATTTCTCAGCTTACAGAAGATGCTAAAGAAGGTCCTCTCGCTTTCCGAGAGAAGAGACCACCAAATTATACTGGTCGATAAATTATATAAATTTCTTTTCTAATTTGTTAATCTTTAGTGGGATAGAATAATCTGGGAGTTATTTCTTATGAATTTCCTTCGATTATTTACAATTATTTTCGTTACAGCTATTTTATGCTCCTTTGTTTCCATTCAATTGTTTAGCAACTCTAATGCAGATTATTCTGAAATTGAGAAATCAATGATTGATATTGCTGTACGCCAAGATAGTATTGAACAGCAACTTGCTAATTCAGATAAAATACAAAAGCAAGCTATTACATTGTTAGAAGGTATAACTCAATCATCAGTTGATTACCAAGAAAATGTGGCTGTTCTAAAATCCGAAATAGAAAAAATGCAGAATTCGGTTTCGAAAGTTAAACAAAATGACTTAAATACAAAAGAAACAATTAATGATCTTAAAAACGAATTAGGAAATATTGCTGTTCTCGAGGCAGCGATGGATAAAACACAAGGTTCGGTTTCGAAAGTTGAACAAAATTATTTAAATACAAAAGAAACAATTAATGATCTTAAAAACGAATTAGGAAGTATTGAAAGTTTAAATACAGATCTGAGTTCTGTGGTTGATAACGTAATAGCTAGTGTCGTTGTAATAAATGTATCGCAAGGTTCTTTAGGTATTAGTAATGGATCAGGATTTGTGGTTGATAGTTATGGCCACATAATCACAAACTATCATGTAATTGAAGGTAGTACTGCGATAAGAGTACGTTTTCTAAATGGTGATACAGTTTCAGCAGAACTTATTGGATCAGACCCAAGTAATGATCTTGCGGTTTTGCGTGTTTCTTCAGATCTAGTGAAGTTGACTCCGGTTGAATTTGCTGATTCTTCAAAAGTCAAAGTTGGAGAGAATGTTTTTGCTATCGGTAATCCTTTCTCAGAGGATTTTAGCGTTTCAGCCGGGATAGTTTCTGCTATAGATCGAAATACAACATCTAGTTTTACGAATCGCCAAATTTTAAGTGTCATTCAGACAGATGCTCCAATTAATCCAGGAAATTCAGGAGGTCCTCTTTTTAATCTTGCAGGAAAAGTAATAGGTGTAAATACATCCATTGCTGGACCAATTAGAGGAAATGTTGGTTTAGGTTTTGCAGTTCCTTCAGACACAGTTAAAAGATTTCTTCCTAAGATGAAAATTGGTCAGAAAATAAAACACCCGCAATTAGGTATTTCTGGCCGTCAGCTAACGCCAATACTCTCTGAAGAAAATCCTGATCCTGTTAGAGGAGTACTTGTTCTTGAATCTGTAGGTGCTGCATTGCAAGCAGGCATAATTACAGGATATATAATTCAGAGATTTAATAATGTTGAAATAAAAAATTTTACTGATCTTGCTGCCGCAATTGATAAGTATGATGTTGGAGATAAAGTGGATGTTTCCGTAATGCGTGGTACAGAGAAAATTGTAATTATTGTTACTCTAATTGAGTGGCAGTAATTACTAATTTCATGGCAGTTTTATCGGTCGTCCAGCTACAAGAAACCATGCATCCTTGGCATTTGATGCTACTGATTGATTGATTGTGCCAAGCATATCTCTATAAATTCTCGCCAACTTTGATGTCGGAACAATACCTCCACCTACTTCATTACTTACAATAATTGTTTTAGCACTGCGATTCTGGACGTGTGAATAAATGGTACTGAGTTCTGAAAATAGGCTTTCATATGTTTTTTCAATATTTTCACTAGTCAGATCATCTTCATAGATTAAAAGTTGATTTGTAACCCACATAGATAAGCAGTCAAATAAAATACAATGGTCATTTTGAATAGATTGATAAGTTTTTGCAATATTAAATTTTGTCTCGATTGTTTTCCAATGCGGTGGGCGTCTTTTTTGATGTTGATGTATACGTTCTTTCATTTCAAGGTCCAAAGGTTCTAGAGTCGCAAGATATACAGTAGGGACATCTTCTTCAGTTGCTAATTTCTCAGCAAAGGTACTTTTCCCACTACGTACTCCTCCAGTTATAAAGATCAGATCGCCCATATGTATTTATCAAGTAATCTTTCCAGCTACTTGTGCGTCAGTAAAAGTAGCCATTTCGTTTAGTAATTTGCATGCAGAAATACATAATGATAATCCCAAGGCAGCACCAGTGGCCTCTCCTAATCTTAGATCAAGGTCCAGTAACGGAATTAGATTCATACGATCAAGGATGATTTGATGTGCTGGTTCTGGCGAGAGGTGTGAAGATATTAAGTATTCACTAATTTTCGGCTCCAAGATAACTGCAATTAAAGCCGAGACTGATGAAATTACTCCGTCAATTAGTATTGGCACCTTATTTCTCGCTGCACCAATATAAATACCTGTCATTACTGCAATTTCATAGCCACCAAGAGCAGAAAGTAATCCGATTGCATCTTTTGGATCGAAAACGTTGATTTTCAGTGCTTGTTCGATAGCAGATAATTTTTTCTTGTAAGTAAAATCGTCAATGCCTGTCCCTCTACCTGTAACTATTTTTGGATTTTTTCCCGTAATTGCTGCTGTGAGTGCAGCGGCAGCTGTTGTATTGCCGATTCCCATTTCGCCACATGCAACTATATCTATTTCATTATTTTTTAATTCTGTATTAAAAAATTTAATGCCTGTCGCTACAGATTTTTCAGCATTTTTTCTTGTCATGGCAGGTCCATTAGTAAAGTCATCTGTACCATGTCCAGTGCCTAGCGAAACGACAGCAGTATCCTTAAAATGACCATTATTAATCCCAGCATCAATAAGCACTACACGTGCACCTATTGACTTTCCTAAAACGTTGATTGCACCACCTTGATTTATAAAATTTGCCATCATTTGTTTTGTTACTACTTGTGGATATGCGGATACGCCTTGCTGAGCAATACCATGATCTGCTGCTACAACAACTATAAGGTTGTTTATTAGCGTGGGATAAGCTTTTTGTTTTATACCGGCTATATGAATTGCTAAATCTTCTAGTCTACCGAGTGAACCTTCTGGTTTAGTAAGTCGTGCTTGGTTTTCTCTGACCTTGTCTTGAATTACATTGTCTATATGTGAGATTCCCGCACAATTTTCAGAAATTAAAAATTGATCTTTTGATAGCTTCGCCACTTTTTCGCCTCCCATGAAATTTACTTTGTTGTTTGTATAGAGGAAAGCTAAAGAGATTTTTAATTGAAGATTTTTGGACACACTATTGACATGTTGTCAGAGATAAGTATGATCTTGTTAAAAGAATCACAACCCAATTGGGTTGTATAGCTGCTGAATCTTTGGTTATTTATTTATAATCAAGATCGGGGGAACCAATAATTGGGGTGAACTTTTTTCGAAAAGCGGGTGTCCTGACAACCCGAACCCGACAGCTAACCTCGTAAGCAATTTTCAGGCCAATTCGGAAATACCGAAGCACTAGATAGGAGTGCAGGCATGATAGTGAGTCAACCACCTAAGAATTGTCCTAGATGTCGTGGTCTCATGTTAATTGAAGATGATTGGTACGGAAAATTCGGTACATGTATTGCGTGTGGTTATGTACATGACAGTGAGCGTTGTGATCCCAAAGATATTGAGGAAGAAGAACGTTTATTAGCTGGTAAGCAGCGTCGTCGTCAACCATCACATGGAAAACTACGTTTGTAATTTTTCTTTATAACAAAAGACAAGTAAATCCTCAGTCATTGACTGAGGATTTACTTGCTTAAAGTATAGAATTGTTACAAAATTTCCCCCTGAAATCAAAAGTTTTATTTGTATAAATATTGCATATTAGTTTTAAAATATTTTAGGAGTTAATTCATGGCTAGTTTTGATATTCTTGTGTTACCTGGTGATGGAATAGGCCCAGAAGTTACTAAAGAAGGTGTCAGGACTTTAGAGTTAATTGGACAACAATTTGAACATGTTTTTCGCCTTAAACATGATACTGTTGGTGGAGATTGCATAGACAAATTTGGTGTTGCTATTCGTGAACAAACTCTCCAAGAGGCACGAGATTTCGATGCGATTTTGTTTGGTGCTGTAGGTGGACCTAAATGGGATGATCCGACAGCACCAGTTCGTCCTGAACAAGGTTTACTGGCATTAAGATCTGAGTTGCAATTGTGGGCTAATTTACGTCCAGTGAAAGCAATCCCTGCGTTGTTAGATTCCTCATCTATAAAACCAGAAATTCTCGAAGGTACAGACATTATGGTTATAAGAGAGCTAACGAGTGGAGCTTACTTTGGCGAGCCAAAAGAAAGAAGGAATGAAAATAATCTCCGTGTTGCTGTTGATACAATTTATTACCGTGAAGATGAGGTCGAACGAGTAGCACGACTGGGTTTTAAACTTGCTCAACAAAGACGTAATAAACTAACTAATGTCGACAAGGCTAATGTATTAGAGTCCTCTCGTTTATGGCGGGAAATTGTGCATGAAGTACAAAAGGAATTTCCAGAAGTAGAATATGAAGATGTGCTAGTTGATGCTATGACAATGCACCTAATAAGACGCCCAAGTGATTTTGATGTTGTAATAGCTGGGAATATGTTTGGCGACATAATTACAGATGAAGCTTCAATGTTGATTGGATCTATGGGCATGCTTGCATCGGCATCTTTATCTACACCAGGAGAAGTTGGGACAGCCTTTGGTATGTACGAACCTATTCATGGTTCTGCACCTGATATAGCTGGAAAAAATATTGCTAATCCTCTTGCGATGATTTTATGTACCGCAATGATGTTACGTCACTCTTGTGGTTTGGAAGACGAGGCAGTGGCTATTGAAGATGCAGTTAACCAAGTAATTGAAGATGGATTGCGAACTGCTGACTTAACTTCTGATAGTAATGCATTGAATACGGTCGAAATCGCTGATCAGGTTTTATCTCGTTTAGGTAGTTAATGGTTATTGTCCGATTGATAAAGGCTTTTCTGGATAATCTCCTTTAATTATTGGGATTATGAGCTCCTTGAGTTTTAAGGGAGAAGTTTTTTCAGGTAGTTGGGAAATTTCTTCTAAACTCATCCATTTATATGACATTAGAGTGACCAATTCATCGTTTTTTGTGGGTCTAATTTCTGGAGATGCTATAGTCAGTTCTGCAACATAGAAATATTCATGTGTGTCATACCACTTTTTATATCCACTGTGGTACCAAATCCAATCACGTACCCAGACACATTTTTTTAATGAAGGAGAAAAGCCTGTTTCTTCATATAATTCTCTTAGGGCAGTCTCTGAAGGTTTTTCATTGAATTCAGAAGCACCACCCGGTGTCATCCAGATAATTTCATCATTAAAATCTGATGGATTTGTAGATGTTTCAAAAAGCAACAAATTCTTTTCACAGTCAAAAAGAAGTACACGAGCACCGGGGCGTTTTTCAGGATTTAAATTATGAATTGTGGTCATTTTTATTTATTTTCTTTTCTGAACGTTAGTAGTAAGTTTAATGGAATAAATTCTTGTTTTATATGTTTGATTAATTTATGTAAAAATAACTAAGCTTAATTTCTAATAGAGCGGATAAAATGGCAGACCATATGAACTCCCCAGATAGTGGCTCTTCTGATGCTGTGAAATCTTTTTTACCAAATGCATCTGATATCCGCTTATACGACACCACATTGCGTGATGGCCTTGGAATGGAAGGATTAAGTCTTTCCTTACAAGACAAATTATTAATTCTAAAGAAACTTGATGATTTGGGTATTCACTACATTGAAGGTGGGTATCCAGGGTCTAATCCTAAAGATGCAGATTTTTTTAACCGAGCAAAAGAAATATCGTTAGCTAGTGCTGTGCTCGTGGCATTTGGTTCTACACGAAAACCTGGCAATGAAGTAGAAAAAGATGAGGCACTTCGCGCCGTTCTTGATGCTGGTACGGCAGTAATTACTCTTGTAGGGAAAACGTCAAAGAGCCAAGTGTTAGAGGTTTTAGAAACCACAGAAGAAGAAAATTTATTAATGATTGCTGAATCAATTCAATATCTTAAAAATAAAGGTAAAGAGGTCATTTTTGATGCAGAGCATTTTTTTGATGGTTATAAAGAAGATAAAGATTATGCGATAGCTTGTATTCTCACAGCACAAAAAGCCGGTGCTTCTACTGTTACATTGTGTGATACAAATGGGGGAGCTATCCCTTCACAAATACGGCAGATTATTACAGAAATTCGTGATCTTATTGAATGTGATATTGGTATTCATTGTCATAATGATACGGATATGGCTGTTGCGAGTACCTTAGCAGCGGTTGAAGAAGGCGCTACTCAAATACAGGCTTGTCTAAATGGATGGGGTGAGCGCACAGGTAATGCAAATATGATTTCAGTGATTCCAAATCTTAAATTAAAGTTAGGTTTAGATGTAGTTGGTGAAGAGCAGCTTAAACGACTTACGGAAACTGCATTATTTGCATCAGAGCTTGCTAATTTCATTCCTAATTCTCAGCAACCATATGTAGGTGCTGGAGCATTTGCCCATAAAGCAGGGTTGCATGTTGCTGCAGTCACAAAATCACCAGGCTCGTATACACATATTGATCCTTCATTAGTGGGTAATAAAGAGCGAATTTTGATCTCTGAACTATCTGGTAGAAGAAATATTGTTGAGAAGCTTCGTGAGCAAGGTATAGAAGTTCAGTTAAACGATAATCAAATTACCCAAGTTCTTTCTGACTTAAAAAATCAAGAAGCTCGTGGCTACCAATTTGAATCAGCTGAAGCTAGTTTTGAATTACTGGTGCGTCGTTTACAAGATGATTACACATCTCCATTTAATCTTGAAGATTTTTTGATTGTAGAACATGGACGAAATACTAGTAGTGATTCGTCCATGGCAGAAATGCAAGCTGAGGCAATGGTAAAAATGCGTATAGGTGATCATTTGTCACAAGTAGCTGCTGATGGGAATGGTCCTGTATCTGCCTTAGACGCTGCTGTGCGAAAAGCTTTGTCCGAAGTACATGCGGAAATAGCTCAAGTTCGCTTAGTAGATTATAAGGTTCGAATTATTGATTCTGGTGCAGGTGCTGATGCTGCTGTTCGTGTTCTGATTGAATCCAGTGATGGTGTACGTTTATGGCGAACAGTTGGAGCTTCTACGGACGTTGTAGGTGCTTCATTGCTTGCGTTACAAGATGCTTACGAATATTGGCTCTTTCACTGGGGCCAAAGTGTTTGAAATTTAATTGTAAATTAGAATGGAGCTTAAAATGACTCAACCGCAAACAATTGTAGATAAGATTTGGGAACAACATGTTGTCCATGCAGAACAGGGCAAGCCTGACCTTTTATACATTGATCTACATTTAGTTCATGAAGTTACATCACCTCAAGCATTTGATGGATTAAGAATGACAAACAGGAGCGTACGTCGGCCTGATCTAACGTTAGCAACAGTAGATCATAATGTGCCTACGACCGATCGTACATTACCTAATCCTGATCCCTTGTCTACTCAACAAATAGAAGTTTTGAGAACGAATTGCAATGATTTTGATATTCCTTTGTGGGATATATTTGATTTGCGGCAAGGTATTGTTCATATCATTAGTCCTGAACATGGTCTAACTCAACCTGGTATGACCATTGTTTGCGGTGATAGTCATACTTCAACGCATGGTGCGTTTGGTGCTTTAGCTTTTGGTATTGGTACTTCAGAGGTTGAACATGTTTTAGCTACACAAACACTACCACAAAGTCGACCGAAAACCATGTCAGTTGAAGTTACAGGTGAACTTGGAGTCGGAGTCACAGCCAAGGATGTAATTTTAGCCATTATTCAGCGTACTGGGGTTGATGGTGGTGTTGGACATGTAATTGAATATCGTGGTGATGTAATTCGTAACCTTTCGATGGAAGAAAGAATGACAGTGTGTAATATGACTATTGAAGGTGGTGCAAGAGCAGGATTGATAGCTCCAGATGAAAAAACCTTTCAATATTTACGTGGTAAAGAATTTTCACCTTCTGGATTAGATTGGGATCGACAGGTAGAAAATTGGAAAAAACTTGTGAGTGATGATGGTGCGATTTTTGATAAATCGATCGTTTTGGATGGAAACAACATAGCACCACATGTGACTTGGGGAACTACGCCAGCGCAAAGTGTACCAGTTAGTGATGTAGTGCCTAACCCTGATGATGCTACGACTGCATCTTCGCGCGAAACTGCTCAGAGGGCATTGAAATATATGGGTTTAGAGGCAGGTACAGCAATTACGGATATAGGCATAGATCGAGTATTTATTGGATCTTGTACGAATGGGCGTATAGAAGACTTAAGAAGGGCAGCAACTATTATTGATGGTCAAAAAGTGTCTTCTTCTGTAAATGCAATGATTGTTCCTGGTTCGGGTAAAGTTAAACAACAAGCAGAAGAAGAAGGGTTAGATGTAATTTTTAAAGATGCAGGTTTTGAATGGCGTGAGCCTGGCTGTTCGATGTGTTTAGGAATGAACCCAGACATTTTATTACCTCAAGAAAGGTGTGCTTCTACAAGCAACAGAAATTTTGAAGGACGTCAAGGTGCTGGTGGAAGAACACATCTCGTTAGTCCTGAAATGGCTGCAGCAGCAGCCATTGCAGGTAATTTTGTAGATGTTAGGGAGATAATCTGATGAAAGAAGTTAAACAAGTTCGTGGGAATGCGATTCCTTTAAATCGTGCTGATGTTGATACAGATCAAATAATTCCTAAGCAATTTTTGAAACGTATAGAGCGAACAGGTTATGGTGAATTTGCCTTTTTTGACTGGCGTAAAGATGATGATTTTATAACTAATCGACCTCAATATCAGGGTGCGCCTATTATGCTTGCACAGCAAAATTTCGGATGTGGTTCTAGTAGAGAACATGCTGTATGGGCTTTAGAAGATATGGGTGTTGAAGCAATTATTGCCCCAAGTTTTGGTGATATTTTCCGTAACAATTGTTCTAAAGTTGGTCTACTGACTATTCAACTTGATCAAGATGATGTTGATTACTTAATGTCTCGTGCTGAAGAATTACCCGAGGGAGAGATTGTTATTAACTTGGAAAATCAGACTGTCATGATAGGCTCAGATTGGTCACGTCAATTCAAAATTGATGAATTTGTAAAGCATCGATTACTTAATGGTTTGGATGATATAGGAATTACATTGGCAAATGAAGAGAAGATTTCTTCTTTTGAAGAAATACGTTCGATTTTTTTACCAAGTACAGATCAAGCTGGTCAGGATAATCTAAAGATAAATTGATGACTGCTAATGTCGATAATGTTCCGTTACCGGAGAGCGTTTTTCGTTCTGTTCAGATAGTACTTCCAACTATCGAGTACAAAAGTGTGGAACAGATTGGCTTTGGTATGAATAGAAGGGTCTATCGAGTCTCTGATGGACAAACATATTGGGCTATATCTATTGCAAAGTCATGTGTCTATTCCGAAATTAATTCTTTTCGCCAAGAAGTTAAATTACTCAATTATCTACAAGATATAATTGTTTCAGGTATTACCCCCCAAGATGCTCAATTGGTCGAATCTCAAGATGGTCATTTCGCTATGATTTACCGATTCATAGAGGGAAGAAATCTAAGTTCAGTTACAATACCGGAGTCTAAAATTAATACATTGGCGATTCAGATTGCTAATTTCTTTTACCAATTACACACTATTTCACTCGATAGTTTGGATAGTATCGACATACAGACAATAAACTTATTGGATGATCATTATATTCCAATGCTTAAAACTGCGAAGGATGATATTGATGGATATTCGTATACGTATTTAAAAAACTTACAAGAGAAATTTCGTTATTATGATAATAATTTTTCGCAACCTCCAGTTCTCGTGCATGGTGATATAAGTGGCGAACATCTATTAGTTGACTCTGAATATAATTTATGTGGTGTAATTGACTTTGGTGACACTATGATCAGTGATTTTGCTATTGATTTTGCAGGTATATTAAATGATATGCCTAAAGAGTTCTTGGATAAGATCATGATTAACTACAACAATTCGTTCGATACATATTTTTTCAAACGAGTCGAAGTACTAATTAATATGGCTCCACTTTTTGATATTGCATACGAAAGCGCTGTTCATGATTCGCGTAAGAAGACTGAAGCAATTCAGAAACTTAAACAATTAGCTATAGCAAATGCATAAAGTTGCAATGGACTATTCAGCAATGTTCTTTACAGCAATAGCTCGATTTAGCGCATGCAAATAAGCTCGGGCACTCGCTACTAAAATGTCTGTATCTGCAGCCCTGCCCTGATATGCATCACCATTTGTTTCGACTCTAATGGTTACTTCGCCTTGTGCATCAATTCCTTCTGTAACTGATTTCACAGAGAATTCTGTTAATGAATTTTCGGTATTTGTGACACGATTTATTGCTCTATAAATGGCGTCAACTGGTCCTGTTCCTATCGCTGCATCTTCAGAGGTATTACCATCTGGATCCATTAATCGGACTGTTGCCGTGGGAGTACCGTGGTCACCAGTTGATACTTGGACAAGATCTAATGCCCAGGCATCTTGTACTTGAATTTGTGTTTGCTCAGAGATAATGGCCATTAGATCGCGGTCATCAACTTCATCTTTGGCATCAGCAACATCTAAAAACGCATCCCATATTCTTTGGAATTCATCTTCTGAGGGTTCAATTCCTAGAGATTCTAATCTCGATTGCAGACCATGCCGACCCGACGTTTTTGTCAGTACAATAGCTGAACCGCCTGGGATACCCAATTCAACAGGATCCATTATTTCATAAGTCTCTCTCATTTTTAGAACACCATCTTGATGGATACCTGATGAATGTCGAAAAGCATTTTTCCCTACAATTGCTTTATGTGGTTGTAATGTCATACCTGATGCACGTTCAACCAATTTACTAATTGAGTAAATTTCCTGTGGCTTTGCATCTACATGTACATTCATGAAATCGTCACGTGTACGTATCGACATGATAATTTCTTCTAAAGATGCATTACCAGCTCTTTCTCCAATTCCATTAATTGTCCCTTCAACCTGACGTGCACCACCGAGAATTCCTGCTAAAGAATTTGCAGTTGCCATTCCTAAGTCATTTTGGCAATGTACAGATATTCGTGCTTTATGCATGTTTGGTACATTTTCAGGAAGAGAACGTATGAAGGCTTCAAACTCTTCAGGAATAGCATATCCGACAGTATCCGGAATATTAATTGTCGTTGCCCCTTCTTCGATTGCTGCTTCAACAAGTTGATATACGAATTCTGGTCTAGATCGTGTAGCATCCATAGGAGAAAATTCGACATCCGAGGTATATTTTGCAGCTCTTGAAACTGCAGCTCGTGCCATTTCCATTATATCTTCACGATTTTTTCGTAGCTGTTGTGCTAGATGGATATCACTTGAAGATAGAAAAACATGTATTCGTGGAGTCTCTGCATGTTTTACAGCTTCCCAAGCTGCATCTACGTCATTAAAGGCTGCTCGAGCTAGGCCTGCTATTACTGGTCCTTTGACTTGTTTAGCAATTTCTGCAACTGATTCTAAGTCTCCTGGTGAAGATATAGGGAAACCAGCTTCGATAATATCTACATTTAATCTTGCGAGTGCTCGAGCAATCTCAAGTTTTTCATTTACTGTAAAACCTATACCTGCGGACTGTTCTCCATCACGAAGCGTCGTATCAAAAATATAAACTTTTTCGCTGTTACTCATTTTCAACTCCTATTAGTTTATATACATAAACTTATTCTGAGACGTAGGGTAATTCTCCCTCAGGGCGCCTACCTGATGCTTGATGAAATCTAGCAACTTCAACTGGTTCGGTAGTTGGTACAGAAATTGCTTGTGGCCCTCTCAGCATGGCAATTCGTCCAGTCCTTACCATTTCGATAATCGGGTATGTGGCAAGATTTTCTAGTAAACTGTCGACGGTTTCAGGATGAGCTACCAGTTGTATTACTACACTATATTCAGTGATGTCTACTGCTTGTGCTCTGAATATTTCTACTAAGTCAAGAATATCTCTGCGATTATTTTTTTCACATCGGACTTTAATTAATGCAATTTCCCTAACTATCGATTCTTCACGGCTAAGGTCAGAAACTTTAATGATATCGATTAATTTGTAAAGTTGTTTTTCTACTTGTTCACCTACGTTATCATCGCCTTCCACCACGAAAGTCATCCTCGAAATACCTTCTTGTTCAGTAGTTCCTACAGCTAGAGATTCAATATTAAAACCGCGCCTTCGAAATAATGACGCAACTCGATTCAGAACCCCTGGATGATTCTCTACCAAAGCAGCTAACGTATGTTTCATATTAATCTCCAAAGTGAATCAAACTACAAAGCCTTAACTTGCTCTGATGTTTCAACGGTTTCGTTGAGTGCAGCGCCTGCTGGAACCATTGGCCAAACATTTCCTTCGGTTTCCACTTGGAAATCGATTAAAACAGGTCCAGAGTGCTCGTTTGCTTCTTTAATTACTGCATCAACTTCTGATTTATCAGTAACACGAATTGATTTTATCCCATAAGCTTCGCCAAGTTTAACAAAGTCTGGTTGTGACATATTGACTGAAACATAGTTATTATCATAAAAAAGCTCTTGCCACTGACGAACCATTCCTAGAAACCCATTGTTCATAATCGCCATTTTTACAGGTAAATTTTCATCTATCATTGTAGCAATTTCTTGATTAGTCATTTGGAACCCTCCGTCACCACAGATCGTCCAAACCGTTCTATCCGGTTCAGCAACTTGAGCTCCTAAAGCTGCCGGAACCTCGAAACCCATTGTGCCAAGACCTCCTGAAGTAATTAGTTGACGTGGTCGTGAGATATTCATTAGCTGTGCAGCCCACATTTGGTGTTGACCAACACCTGTTACTACAACTCCATCATTTCCAATTTCTTCCGCTATTCTAGATTCAATATATTGAGGTGTTAGCTCATTAACCTCGGGTACTTTAAATGAGTCTTTATGGTCTCTACGTAATTCATCGATCCAATGTATCCAATCGATGTGTGATAAGGGTTCGAATTGAGTGATCAGTATTTTTAATACTTCACGAACATTACCTATAATAGGTGTGGTAGTAATTATATTTTTATTGTGTTCTGCTGGATCTATATCTACATGTATGACATCTGCAGTAGGATTCAGGTCAGCAAATCGACCTAATGCACGATCATCCATACGCATACCTAATCCTATGATGAGGTCAGCATTTGATGCTGCATGGTTCGCCCAGTAAGAGCCATGCATCCCCATCATTCCATATGAAAGGACGTGATCTTGTGGGATTGATCCAAGTCCTAATAAAGTATTGAGGACTGGGGTACCAGATTTTTCAGCAAACTCTATTAATTCTTCAGATGCATCTGCCTGAATAATGCCATGTCCAGCAAAAATAATTGGTCGTTCAGCTCTGCGGATTAGTTGAACGGCATTTTTAACTTCCTCTTCATTAATTGAAGGAAAAGGTTCGTATCCTCTAATAGAGATTTGCTCCGGCCATTCAAAATCAGCTTCTTCTATAAACACATCTTTAGGGATGTCAATATGTACAGGGCCAGGCCGTCCTGTAGTGGCGATATAAGCCGCCTCGGCAAATGTAGGTGCGATATCTTCAGCTCGCATTACAAGATAATTATGTTTCGTGATTGGCATTGTAATGCCAGTAATGTCTGCTTCTTGAAAACCATCTCGCCCTAAAAGGTTACGTGCTACATTCCCAGTGATGAATAGTACGGGGATACTATCCATCATAGCGTCGGTGATAGCTGTAACAAGATTTGTTGCTCCAGGTCCAGAAGTAGCTAAAGCACAGCCTAATTTCCCTGAAGCCTTTGCATATCCTTCAGCGGCATGTCCGGCACCTTGTTCATGACGAACTAAGATATGGCGCACTTCAGGGTGTGAAGGCCAGCGATCATATAATGGAAGAACGACACCGCCTGGGTAACCAAAAACGCTATCGATACCTATTTTCTTGAGTGATTCAAGTACTATGTCTGCTCCAGTTATCTTTTTCATTTTGTTCTTCCTGTGACTATCATTGATTTTTTGTTTGCAAGTCAAATCACCCTTGCGGGTTTTTTGGCGACACTGCTCGTCAGTTTGACGACAGTATCGCCTATGTAAGGACTAGTAAGACGTTAGAAAGCACCAATAAGCTAAAGATGGATAAGACCACGGAACGGTCAGCGCTTATTGATTTACCACTTAACATAGTAATAACAGTATCATCAAGATTGGCACAATAAGTCAACTAGTTAGAGGTGACTTATTAGTAAATTTAATTGACATACTTTTAATCAGGAATAATTACCTGACTGAAAAGATTCCCTGTCGTAGCATCTAATTATGGATAATGATGTTATAGTTATTGGTGCAGGGCCCGCTGGTTCCACAGCTGCTAGAGAGATTTCTTCTTTAGGGTGGAATGTTTTGCTTTTGGATAAATCTCGTTTCCCTCGTGATAAGCCTTGTGGAGGAGGAGTAACAATTCGGACAGATGAGCTTTTACCTTTTTCGCTTGATCCGGTAATAGAAGATGTTGTTTACGGGGCTCATTTACGTTTGCGTGATGGTCGAATTGTTACTCGATATACTAAGAAACCTATTACTTATATGACTCAGCGTATTCGTTTGGATGCCTTTTTGGTGGAGCAGTCTCAAAGATCAGGTGTGGAATTTCGTGATGGTATTGCAGTGACTCACGTAAGAAGGCTGGCTCCAGATCAATTCGAAGTGATTGATCGATCGGGAGAAAAATATACATCTAGAGTTTTGATTGGCGCTGACGGTGCAAATGGAATTGTGTCAAAAAATTTGGGGTATGAAAATCCTATAGAGCGAGCGATAGCTATTGAGGGTAATATGCCCTTCTTTAACGGTATTCCTGAAGAATATAAAGGAATGGTGGGGTTAAATTTCGGTTTGGTTAAAGGTGGTTATGGGTGGATCTTTCCTAAAGGAGATCATCTTAATATTGGTATTGGTGGCTGGAAAATTAATGTTGGTAATTCATTAAGATCTGATCTGGCAAATTTATGTGACATCTATGGGTTTGATTTTTCAAAACTTGAACAAATTCGCGGCCATCATCTTCCTTTGATTCGTCCTGGTACACTGGTTAGCGCAGGTGGCTCTGCTGTTATAGGTGACGCTGCTGGGCTTGTTGATCCTTTATCTGGTGAAGGGATTTATGGCGCAATTGCATCAGGAGTTTCTATTGCCCCTTCAGTGGATAATTTTTTGCGAGGACAATCTACTGCATTAGATGACTATCATTTTTTTATTGCGGATTCGATTATCCCGGATATTGAAAAATCAAGAGCGTTAATGGAGATTTTTCACGTTCTTCCAGATCCGTTCGTTTGGTTACTACAGCATTCTGATCGTTTTTGGTCTCCTGCTGGTTCTTTGATAAGAGGTGAGACAACATATTCTGAGATTGTAAATCATTTTGGGAAAGTATTGGGTTCAAGTTTGGGACCGATTTCGAAGCTCGCACAGTTAGTTAGTGGACGAAAAGCACAATTACGCTCTCCTGACTGTCAGTGAGTATAATTGTTTAATATAGGTTTGCTGCTTCAATTTCGATTGCTTTGCATTCTGACTTACTCATTGCTTGATAGCTAATGGCAGTTGAGAAATTTTCTTTTATACGAGAAGGATATCTTGCACCAGGTATAGCCACTGAAACATTTGGATTTGTAAGGACATATCGAAGCAAATTTGCAGGAGTCAGAAGTCCTTCATAGCCTTCTTCGATAGCGTTTCTTATTGCACTCATTCGACCAGATCCTCCTAAGGGTCGCATAACGATTACACCAATGTCATGTCTTGCTGCCATTTCAATAATTGCAGCTGTTGATGGATAGAAGGCTGAATATTCGACCATAATTGTGTCAAAAATATTTGATTGGATTATTTCTGTTAACAGATCAGGGTTATGACATGACACTCCAAGATAATTAATTAGTCCTCTATATTTTGCAATTTTTAGACCAGTAATTGCACCATTTTCCTCATCATTGACTTGCGACCAGGAATCAAAAGTTGATATGTCGTGTAACTGATATAAAGGTATTTCGCTTAATCCAAGAGTAGAAAGAGATCTGTCGATGTCGTGTTGGCTGCCGTTTAATGTGTGGCTGAAAGTTTTTGAAGTTATAATTAATTTACTTTTTGGGTTATTACGTAAATGTTGTCCTAAAAGGAACTCACTCCCGGAATATTCCCTTGCAGTATCTATAAAATTTATCCCTACATCTTCGGCAGTATCAATGGTTTCATGACTTTCTTTTGATGTAGGTGTATCCATTGCACCTAATCCTAATTCAGTTACGAAAAGATTAGTACGCCCCAAACGTCTTTTCTTAATTGCTCTCATATAAAGGGTCCTAATTTGATAATTATATTGACATCATAATTGCAATAGAGAAACTTAAACTTGTGATTATCGTTGTTAATAAAAACAAATAAGCTAAAAATTTTGTAGCTTTATATATGAAAAATGTCAGAGCTAAATTCAAAAGAAGAATTATTGATGCAGCTTGCGGTAGAGCAAATAATGAATATTTTGATTTAAAACTTATAATTTCATTTTGAATATATAAAGGAAAATTCATATTTATTTGACTTGGCAAATCTTCAAATTGAATCGCAAAGAGTAGCCACATTAAGAAACCACTTACGAATGAGAATGATAATAAATATTGGAGATATCTATCACTGGTAAGAGAACACCAAAAATTTGGTATTCGTTGTGCATGTGATTTAAGAGAGATCAATTGGCCTAAATTCTTTCTAAGTTGAACTTCTTGAGCAAATTTTCTAGGATTTTCAACGCTGATGCCATATATCTCTTTTTCGGTTACTAGGTAAATGACTTTATCTAAGTGCTTTTCTGTTATGTAGCATTGGATGTTGCCTATTGTTGATAATTTTCCCTTACCAATATAATTTCCCGGCCATGAAATTCCACTAATTTTTGGTAATCCTGCTGATGATGCAGGGATAATACTTTTTATCGAGTTAAGAGATATAATTTGTATAGTTTCTCCCCATCGAATCACTATACCGTTTCTGTCTAATGAATATTCCATTGTTACTAATGAGTAATTCCATCGGGCAAAAAAAATCGTAATACATCCCATACAGAAAGCGATCATTGAATAAATTATTGTAGTAACTGAAAAATTATTCGACATTGCAAAATTAATAAATAGTAGAGCAATGCTGATTGACCACATACTCATGCATGTACCAACTGTCAATCCCAGTGCACGTGGTGGATGAAAAGTCATTATTTCAGATACCTAAAATTTAAATCACAGAACAAATATGTTACATCTGATAAATCGGATCTAACCAATCTTGATATTCAGAAAGCTCACCAGTAACAATTTTAAAATAAGTATCCTGCAAATGTTTACTGATTGGCCCGGGTTTGCCTGAACCTACTGGGACGCGATCTACCTCGGTAACTGGAGTGACATGTGCTGCTGTTCCAGTCATCAATACTTCATCGGCAATATATAATTCACTACGATCTATCGATCTTCTTATTATTGGAAGTTTTAAGTCTTTTTGAGCGACAGAAAGTATAGTTGCAAGAGTAATTCCTTCGAGAATATTATCTTGAGGTGGAGGGCTAATAATTGTGTCATCTTTTATCATCACTATGTTTTCACCAGAACCCTCAGATATATGTCCGTCAACATTCAGCATAATAGCTTCATCAAAGCCATTAAGTTGAGCTTCAGTTTTTGCCATCGCATTGTTGACGTATAGGCCATTAACTTTTGCTCTTGCAGGAATCATTGTATCGTCTATGCGTCTCCATGATGATGTCATACATCGCGCACCAATTTCTGTGTCAAGATATGCACCAAAAGGAGTTACAAATAGTAAGAAATCATCTTCAAGATCATGCATACGCACTCCTACAGCTTCGGATGATTTGTAGACCATAGGGCGTATGTATATATCTTCGGTGTAGCCATTTTTCAATGCCAATTCATGGGTGATTGCCACTAGATCATCGTCTGAATAATTAAGTTGCATTCGCATAATTTTTGCACTTTGACGTAGACGTTGAATGTGTTCTCTTGGTCTAAAAAGGTAAAGTTGTTTTTGTGTGTCATTCCAATTGCCACGGATACCTTCAAAAACAGCAGTTCCATAGTTGAATGCATGAGTCATTATGCCAATTTTGGCATTTTCCATCGGGATGAATTCGCCTTGAAAAAAGGCTGTTGGTGTGGGCATAGTCTACTCCTAATACAATCTATTGTGGCACTTAATTAGTATAGAGAATGAATCATAGGATGGTGTTTGATTGAACGGCAACTGATTTTCATACATATCTCCAACTTTATAGAAAAAAAAACAGGATTATGTTAGTGGTTCAATGTCAATTGGGAAAGGATTTAAAAATGCACCGAAGTGCAAATAGTAGATATTCAATAGGATCTGTTCAGTTCAATGTAGTAAGTGATGGCGTCTACTGGTATGACGCAGGGGCCATCTTTGGAGTTGTTCCAAGGGTAATGTGGGAAAGACAACAAAAACAATTGGACCAAAGTTACAGGATGCCTCTTGGTCTTAATTGCATAGTGTTGAAATCTGAAGGGAAAACTATTCTGATTGAATCGGGAATTGGTGGTAAACCAGAAGATCGTTTAGCTGCATCACCTTTAGAACAAGGGAATTTAATAGACTCTTTAAAAGAATTAGATATTACTCCTGAAGATATCGATATTGTAATTAATACTCATTTGCATGCAGATCATTGTGGATGGAATACAAAAATTAATATTGAAAATAAGGAACTTGAACCCACTTTTCCCAATGCAAAATATATTATGAGCAGTCAAGAGTGGCAAGATGCCACTAATCCTAATGAAAGAACACGTGCAACATATTTAGCTAGAAATTTAGATCCTATTATTAATCAATTAGAATTAGTTGATCCAGGAAAAGAGCACCTCGTGACAAATGAAATCGTATTTGTTCCTACACCAGGTCATACTGAGGGTCATGGTACAGTTGTAGTTCGTTCAGGGCAGGAGTGGGGTGTTTATGTCGGCGATATGGCACAGCATAAATCACAATTAGAGAGGACAGCTTGGGCTTCTGGATTAGATATACTTCCTTTGGTTTCAATGGCAACTAAAAAGGCGCTTATGGAAAAATGTATTGAAGATGAGGCACTGATTATTTTTTGCCATGGTGAATTCCCTGGTGTAGGTCGTATGACACGCACTTCAAATGGGTATAGGAAATGGGTAGATGTTGATCCTATATAAATTTCGATTAAATAAATTACTTGAGGTTAGTTTTGAATAAAAATATCGATCAGTTAAAAAAATGGATTCCTTTGTTGAAAAAAGATGATTCTTCTGAAGAAGAAATTATTCAAACTAATCGTTTAGCGTTATCTCATGTATATATGAAACACAAATGGCATCCTGCACCAGTACATAATTTTACCGTTCCGTTATGGTTTCAAGGTGTTTATGATGAACAGCGAGCCGCAAGACAGCATGCAGCTATTTTTGATCGATCGCATTTAGGTAGATTTTATGTTGTTGGTGAAAAATCTTCAGAAATTTTAGATACTGTTTTTGCTACATCAGTCAAAGATATTCCAGAAGGACAACTAAAACGTGTTTTGGTTGCCCATCCTAACGGTGTGGTTTTAGATATTCCTACTGTTTTTCATCTTAGCTATGGTAGATGGCTGGTAATATCTGGGCCAAAAACTCAATCTCACTTACTGGGCATGGTCGGTGAAATAGTAGATGAAAATGCTTTAGAAAATGATGTCATAATTTCCGATAGAATTTCTGATAGTGTTCTATTTTCTGTTCAAGGTCCTGAGTCAGAAAAACTGTTAGAAGGGGTAGTGGGAATAACGATTCCTAAATCTGTTCCCTTTGGTGAAGTGCATGAAATTCTATTAGGTGGATATCGTGCGTTAATTGCACGTATTTCTCAGATTAATGAGAATGGATATTGGTTTCTACTTTCACCAGAGGTAGGTGAGCATTTTTTTGATAATGCAGTCACTATGGGAATTACTCCTGCTGGTTTAGCTGCACACGATGCATTACGTATCGAAGCTGGATTTCTTGAAGCTCCTTATGAGACTCCGTCACCAGTTACCCCTCTCGAAGCTAATTTACAAGAGTTAGTTGATTTCCGAGATCGTGATTTTCCAGGATTTGAGACCTTGTTGAACAATAAGGAAAATATTCCAGAAAGATTAATTCGCGGTATCAAAATTACAGGACAAGGTATAGCCAAGCGTGGCGATAGAATTTTTTCAGAGAACGTTGATATTGGCGCTCTTGTGAATGCTGCGTATTCCGCGCAACTTTCAGCAGGTATAGGTTTAGCTTATTTACCACCGAATCTTCATGAAGTATCAGTAAAAATTTCTGGCCAACAAGTTACTGCTGAAGTTATAAGTTTACCTTTTTATAAAAATAATTGATGTGTCAAATATAATTTTATTAACATAATTTAGGAGTGATAATGGACATTCAGGACTGGCTAAATGTTATTTATCCTGAAGTTACTCCAGATCTCGATCCACGTGCTCCATTTATAGCTCATATAAAAACACGAACACCTGAACATAATCCACCATTATTTTGGCTCGGATGTGCTTTAGATGAAATTTCCGAAACGAATGAAATGGATATATTTATTGAAAAAGCGCGAAAAGCAATAGGCGATCTTAGTGATTTTAGTTGGGCTAATGAACAAGCATGTTTGGATGTGTTTTCACAAGCCTGTGCATTTGCTTGGGCCTCAAAAAATCTTTCTAAACCTCAATTTATTGAAGAAAGTAATGGTGATTACTCTTGTATTTTTGTACCTGATTACGACGCTACAATTGTCCCAAAGAGGATTAGACATGTAAGGCATTTTGAAGATGTAGTCAGCGATATTAGTGATTTTGTGAATGATGTCCAACAATTATTCCCAGGTGATCAGAATAAAATTGGATATTTAGATACTTACTTAAATCTAGATTGGTATGCTCAAGATTTAGGGTACAGGCTTGAACTGACGGAACCATTAGTTTCAATCCTAAAAAATTTTACAGGTGATCAAGATTTACGTTTTGTTCTTACCCGCCCTTTTCAATGGGGTAATCCTGTTGTGAGTTGTTATTGAGGTAATTGATGATCGAACTAACTGATCTGTTACGCGCGATAATCATCGGTATTGTGCAGGCAGTAACTGAATTTTTACCTATTTCATCGTCAGGGCACCTTGTTGTGATGAAGGAATTTATTGTTTTTGAGAAACCAAACAACTCTCTCACCTTTGATGTCGCATTACATGTTGGAACATCGATTGCAGTTGTTTTGTTTTTTTGGCGAGATTGGCAAAATATTTTTCATTCTGTTTTTTACGATATTACTGATCATGGCATAGCGCTGAAAAAATGGAATTTTCATTCTCGACTACTAATTTGGATAATTGTATCTACGATTCCAGTGGTAATTGTTGGTTTTATTTTTCAAGATTTTATAGAACATAACTTACGCAATCCGTTTGTAGTGGGAAGTTCATTGATTGTCTTTGGTTTGTTAATTGGGATTATGGATCGCCTAGGGGAAAGTAGAAAGAAATTAGAAGACATACATCTAAGTAATGCTTTTTTTATAGGCTTATTTCAATCAGTAAGTTTGATTCCCGGTGTTTCTAGATCGGGCTTGACTATAGGTGCAGCTCGAATACTAGGTGTTGATCGTGTAGACGCTGCACGTTTTTCGTTTTTATTGTCTACACCTGCTGTAATTGGAGCAAGTGTATTAAGATTTTTTGAAACTCAGCAAAACAACGAATCTATAGATTTATCACTTCTACTTGCTGGTGGTTTAATTTCTTGTCTTGTTGGTATTGTTGTTATTCGTTTATTGTTGCGATATTTGCAAAGTGGAACGTTGTGGCCCTTTGTTTGGTATAGAATTGTTCTTGGCTTAATAGTTATTGCGTATACTATGAGCTGATGTACAGAAGAGTGAAAATTTAGTGGTAGGAAAACATTATGGCAGTATTAGATCAATTTCAGCTTGAAGGAAAAGTCGCTATCGTTACAGGTGCTGGGAGTAATTTGGGTCGCGAAATGGCCCTTGCTTTAGCCGATGCTGGTGCAAATTTAGTCGGTGTTGGAAGAAGGCCTGAACCTTTAGAGGAAACGGCTAAGATGGTTAGAAAAAAAGGACAAGAGTTTCTAACTTTGCCAACTGATGTTACAGATTCAAATGCTGTAGATGTAATGATTCAATCGGCAATATCACATTTTGGACAAATAGATATTTTGATTAATAATGCTGGAGGCGGGGGAGCTGGTCGTGGCAAGACATTACCTGAACTAACAGATGAAGATTGGAATGATGGAATTAACGTAAATTTATCTTCTGCATTTTTTTGTTCTCGTTCAATAATTGAACATATGGTTGACCATCGATCAGGTAGGATCATTAATGTAGCTTCTGGATGGGGCTATCGTGGTGGAAGAAATCAATTTATGTACCCCATTGCAAAGGCAGGGATAATATCACTAACTAAATGTTTAGCTATGACATATGCACGAGATGGTATCCGTGTTTCTTGCATTGCACCAGGTGCTTTTCCTCATGAATTAGGACCTGAGACTGAAGCACGTGGTCAAATGCAAGCTGCTGGAAGATTTGGATTTATGAATGAAATGGGCCCTCTTGCTGTTTTTTTAGCTTCGGAAGCTTCAGAATATTTGTCAGGTGAGACAGTATTAATTGATGGTGGTGCGATTGCTGCTGGTGTCACACCAGCAGGTATTACTCCAAGTTCATAGAACAACTAGGGTCGAAATATATAATTATGGATTTAGAGAGGACATAGTATGTTTAGTTTAGAAGGTAAGCATTGTCTTGTGACAGGTGCCATCAGCCCTTTGCAACGTGCATTTGCAGTTGGTTTAGCAGAGGCAGGAGCAAACGTATCTTTGACTACTCTTTCTGAGGGAAAAGAAGAAGAAGTAGCGGCGAATTCAATTTTAAACGAATGTTGGTCAATTGGTGTGAAGGGTGAAGTCCTTAGTATTGATTTAAGGAATACGACTCAATTAGATCAAAGTGTTTCAGAGCTCGAGTCAAACATTGGACCTATTGACGTTCTGGTTAATGCTACTCATACAGCGGTGATTAAGCCTTTTTTAGAATTTTCCACTGAAGAGGCTCATGAAATTTTTACCAACAACGTGCAGAGTACATTGATATCAACATCTGTTATAGGTAAAAAAATGCTCGCCAGAGGAAAAGGTAAAGTCATAAATGTGGTTTCTATCTTAGCAGATAGAGGTGTGCCAAATTGTGCAATTTTTTCAGCTACACAAGGATCAATTTTAGGTTTTACAAGATCCCTAGGTATTGAATGGATCAGGCAAGGCGTAACTGTTAATGCACTTGGGTTAGGTTTTTTTGCTGATTTGCCAGGCCCCCAACAGGATGATGCATTGCGGGAAATTTTAGAGAAGTATATACCTGTTCGTCGACTAGGTGATTCTACCGATTTACAAGGTGCACTAGTTTATTTGTCCTCTGATAGTAGTAATTTTGTCGATTCAGAGATGATAGTGGTTGATGGCGCAATTAGTGTCCATGCATAAATTGATCGATTGATGATTTTGGATACTAATAAGGAATTCTGGGTAATACGTGCTTTAGGTGCCCCTGGTCCTAAATGGTCTGGTGATGGTTCTTTATCTGGAGAAAGTATTCCAGACATTAACTCGTCATCATCACGTAACTACAAACCCAATTTGGAGGAATCATCTGGTCTGTATCCTCTTGCACCTTTTCGTCGCAGGCTTCTTGGTTTTCTTATTGATGAGCTTTTAGTAATGTCTTTACTTTTTGTAATCTGGATTCTATTAGCAGTAGTTTTTCGTTATGAATCTCCAATAGTTGCTACACAAATAACCGCTGCTTCATCATTATTACGTATCGGATATGGTTGTATTTTTAATCCTCGTGGATGGTCACCTGGTAAAAGATATGTTGGAGTCAGAATAGTTCGTAAAGATGGATTACCTCCTGGGTTGACTCATGGTTTAATCAGGACAGCAGGGGCATTTATTAGTCGTAATATTTTTTTAATTGGCTATTTATGGGCAAAATGGGATCGCAAATCTCAGACACTACATGACAAACTTTCAGGCACCTATGTTGTATCAATTTCTCAAGAATTGGAAATCACAAATATTGATGAGCATACCAAGGGGTATTAGTTATTCCCATGGCAAAGATCTTGGTTTTAATATTTGTCTAACTGTTCCATCTGCAACAAGTAATATGAGATCTAAGTTTCCATAAAGTTGAGGATTCATACTTTTGAGTGATGTAGTGAATAGCTCATCTTTCATATGCGTAACACTTGTTAGAAGAACTAATACTGACATATCTGTAAATTCTGCAGTAGCTTGTTTGCTAGCTCGAGCTATTTCTTGACGTAGTTCTCTTCTGATGAGCGATCCATCTATGGGATCTATCTGTGGAGGGGAACTTATTACAGAAATACCACTTGGTGCAGTGTCTTGTAACCGCGAGACTACCCAATAATCGTGTACTTCAATAATTGTTATTTCTTCCACTTCAAGTAATTTGGCTTTATCTCTTATTTGAGACAGGATTACATCAAGTTCTGCATTTTCATCAGGGGTTCTGTATATATCTCGAGAATCCAAATGGTATGATCCTTGAATGCCTTCTGAAATTGTTGTCCATTCATTAGATAATCCACCACTGACTGAAACGTATGCTCCTTCATTTTCTAATTTAGCTAGTTTAACTGAAGTTGGTACTCTGACCTCACGTCTCTCTCCTGGAGAAAGATGTTTTAGTCCCTTGAGTAGAGTTATATTAAGTTGAGGGTTTGATGATGCATGTTCTTTAATATTGATTCGTGGTGGAACCCAAATATTATAACCGCCATCCTCTTCTAATTCTTTGCTGAGTAGTTCTGCATAATCGTCACTAGTATTTGTATAAGAATCATTTCCCCAAAGCTTAGCTATAGTTACACCGACATTAAAATTTCTTTGCTTAAGAATTGCATCATAAATTTTCGATTTTTCTTCAAGGACATGGAAAGTACGAAAGTAGTGATGGCTCATCCATTCAGCAACCATATAGAGCGCAGATGTTTCAGTAGATAATGTTGTAATTGGTCAAGCCTTCTATTACTAATTGTCTTTTGTGGCCGAACGTTCATCTCTTCTGTTTAAAGCTGGTTCTAACCCGTTACGCAGTAATTGCAGAATTACCGAAACATTAAAGCCTAAGAACCCAAATACTCCGACCCATTTAATCAGTGTGTAATATGGGTTGGAAGTATACTCAATTCCCTGAAAAGTTAGTACTGTTATTACAGAAATAGCTATTAGCAATAAAAAAGTGATTATTGCATCCCATTTCTCAATAAAACGACTGAAAGCAGCTAAAATGCCTGCACCAGCAGCAATGTTTCCTGCAATCATACCTAGCAATGGAGTGCCATGGTGATCCCAAATTTCATAAGAAGCTAAAATTAAGAGTACCATTCCGGCAGGGGCAAGGATGGCAAATATTATTCCAGGTAGATCGCTTCGATGGAACTTCATATGCCCTCTTTTCTCGATTCATATTATCTGAATATCTTATTTATTCGAATAATTGAAATATAGAAATTGATAACATAATAATTTTATATTAGGTATCTTATTTTCGATAATACTAAGTATGATGTCATATAAGATAATAAAAGTATTATTGGTCAGGATATTATGTGTCTATAAATATAAGCTATGAAGATCACATTGCCATAATTTCCCTGGAATTAGTTGAAGATTGTTTTGATCTGGATTCACTAGGTGAATTAATTCAACATTCTTCAACTGTCAGTATGGATGTGGAAGATATCTATGTAGTAATAATTCACTCCTTGAATTCTTCATTTGCTATAGGTTGGTCCCCAGAAATACTCGATAAAACCTCTGATGACCAGGTCGCTATAGGGGCGGCATTCAAGGCAATTGCTGAAATAAAGCAGCCGACAATTGCAGTTATGTCAGGATCTGTTTTAAGTGCTGGTTTAGAACTTTCACTTTCATGTGATATACGAATTGCGTCTAGGAATTCACTATTTGCATTTCCAGAAACAAAGATGGGTTATGTTCCTTTAGCTGGTGCTACACAACGTTTACCTCGAGCAATTGGTAGGTCAAATGCCTTACGGATGTTACTTACTGGAGAGGAAATTGATGCCGATGAGGCATTACGTATCGGATTAGTCTCTGAGTTGGTTGACGATGAACAATTGAATTTGCGATCCAGGGAAATTGCTGAAATTATTGCCTCACGAGGTCCTATTGCTACTCGTTTTGCTAAAGAAGCAATACTTCGTGGAAGTGAAGTTGGTCTTTCAGAAGGTCTTCAAACAGAACTAGACTTGACCGTAATTCTACAATCTACCGAAGATCGTGCGGAGGGTGTGGCGGCATTCATGGAGAAAAGAGATCCTGTTTTTAAAAACAGATAATGATAGAGTTACGTTTTGATTTTGAGAGGAATAAAAAAATGAATGTGATACTAAATTCTGATGATGCACACATTTTAGTCACTTTAGTGAGTGCACAAATATTAGATCATGTTGATTTGTCTCCTGACGGTCGTAAATTAATTGAGGAATGGAGGCGTGATAGAAATTTAGGTACTAGTGCGATGGATGAGTTCACAGTTTTCCTAAATGAGCGCATTGGTAATTATATAGATGAACGTACGACCAGAATGATGCGGACAAAAGGCAAAGTAAAAGTTTCTGAAACGGAGCGTTGGTCATGAAGGTAGAATTTACGGTAGAAGAATCGACGACAATGTTTGATGCTGTTGTAGATCAGATTGTAAAAATTAAACTTAGTAAGCAAGATAAAGCTATGATTCGCCGTTGGCGAACAGAAATGTCTCCAGGTTCACACGCTATGCAACTTTTAGGAGATAAAATTAATGCAGAGCTAGAACGTGAGCATACACGCAGTGAAGTAAGTGCAATTAAGAAGCCCGATTGGGCATCTTAATTGCACTGATCTGTGGAGGTCGTTTTGCCTAATTTCATTGATGCAGAACGTTGTGAAGATGTACTGATACTAAGGCTTAATCGTCCAGATAGTTTGAATGCATTAAATACTGCGATGCGCGATGAGCTTTGGCAATATTTGATGTTACTTCGCGATGATTTTTCCATTAAATCAGCAGTATTATATGGAGGGGGTGATAAAGCTTTTTCTGCAGGCGCTGACATAACAGAATTTGGTACAGCACCTTCAATTATTGATGCACGTGCAGCGAGGGAAAATAGAGATTTATGGGATTTAATGCAATCTCTTGATACTCCTCTGATTGCTGCACTTCAAGGATATTCATTTGGTGCCGGACTTGAAATGGCTTTGTATTGTGATTTGCGAGTTGCCGAACATAATGCTCTATTTGCTTTACCTGAAGTAAAACTAGGGTATATTCCATCGGCTGGTGGTACACAAACTTTACCACGTCATATAGGTGCTTCTGATTCAAGTATGATGATTACCTCGGGTAATTCAATTAATGCAGAAAAAGCTTATCAAATTGGGTTGATACAGTACCTAACTGATCATTCGCAATATTTACAATTCGCAATTGATTTAGCGTTAGAGATTTCTCAGATGAATCCAAAGATTGTTCGTGCAATTAAGAGATCCGTACGTAGTAGTGAAATGGAAATCTCTGAAGGGCTAGCTTATGAAGCTAGAGTGAGATTGTCTTTATCAAGGTAGTAGTTGGTTAGGTTGATATAGATACTTATGCATAATGATGAGAAAAAAAAATCGCATAATTCATTTAATCTATTTTCAAATATTCCACCTTCCTTGGGTCCTATTGCACTCGTTACTTTTTCCGTTCTGACAGTTTTTATTTTCTTATGGGGTGAAATAGTTGCAGATCCTCAAATTGAGGTATATCAATTCGATGCAGGATCAATTGAGCAATTTGATATAGGGAAAATTGTAATACTCGATGATATGAATTTTTATCTTATTGGTATGGAAGATGGCCGTATCCGTGCGGTTGATGGTCGTAATGAGCAAAGTGGATGTAACGTTATTTATGACAGTGACGATATACGTGGGACTTCGAAAAATCCGTTGAGTATTACAGGGGTATTGCTAGATCTTTGTTCGGATAGTGTATGGGCATTAACAGGAGACGCTATAAGTGGAGCTAATTACCCTTTAAGGACGCCACAAGTGACTTATAAAAGAGGTGAAGAAGGTATACTACACGTATGGGTAGAAGTCATTACAGTTTTAGATAGATGATAAAGCCTTGAATTAGTAATGTGGTGTAACGTATAGAATTACATTGCTAGGAAAAGCTATGTAATTATAGGATTGATTTGTTTCGTCAAGAGACTTAATGTAGTCTTTTGTTGTTTTCATATTGAATAAAATATGAAAAGCGATAGAACTTTCCGAATTTTTTTGATTTGATTATAGCGTCCGTTCGATAGAACGGTGGGAGGATCGCTATGAATACAGCTGAATTTCTTACTATTTCTTCTGCTATAGTGCCCGATAGGACTGCTTTGGCAGATCAAGATCACCACATTGCATACATGGAATTACAGTCAAATGTCAGTAAGTTGGCTAATGCTTTTCAATCTCTTGGAGTTGGTAAAGGTGCCAATGTTGGTGTAATGGCTGTGAATAGTCCTGACTTTGTAGAGATTTATTATGCAGCTGCTACTGTAGGCGCAACACTGGTTCCATTAAATTTCCGTGCTAAAACAGAAGAAATCACTCACATGGTTAATGAGGCAGACATTGCTACTTTATTTATTGCCGAGCGTTATTGGCCAATTTATGAAGAAGTTAAAGATTCACTTGATGGTGTCAAAAATGTAATCGGTATAGATTTTAGTCCTCCGGGTTGTGAATCGTTTGCAGATATTCGTGCAGGTGGGGAAGATATTCCTGTCTTTGTTGATATTGACGATGCAGATCCCACACTTTTAATTTACACGTCTGGTACTACATCTTTACCAAAAGGTGTAGTCTTATCATATCAAGCATTGACTGCGCTCGTAGTTAATACTCAGTCTCCTGCAGATCCTGCAGTTGAACAGGAAGTGGTTTTAGTCGCAGTACCTTTTTATCATATTGCAGGAGCCACTACGATGATGAGTACAATTTTTTCAGGTCGTCGACTTGCTATTCTCCCTCAATTTACCCCTGAAGGTTGGTTGCAGATGGTTCAAGATGAGAAAGTCACGCACTCTTTTGTGGTTCCAACAATGTTAAAGCGTATTATGGAAGTGGAAAACTTCTCGTCTTATGATCTTTCTTCTTTACAACTGATTACCTATGGAGCCGCTCCGATGCCTTATGAGGTAGTGCGACAGGCAGTTGATGTATTTCCTCCTCAAGGCGTTGATCTTATGAATGCTTATGGTCAAACAGAAGCTACAGGATCAATGACTTTCCTAAGTCCTGAGGATCATCGACTAGATGGTACTGATGAACAAAACGAACTGAAATTACAACGTCTACGTTCAGTTGGTCGCCCAATGGCTGATATGGATATTGCAATAAAGGATCCAGATGGTTCTATTCTTCCTTACGATCAAGAAGGTGAAATATGTATCCGTGGTGATCGTGTTATGAAAGGTTATAACAAAAGAGAAGATGATACTGGCGCAACAATACATGATGGATGGTTGCACACTGGTGATTTGGGTAAAATTGATGAAGGTGGATACTTATTCATCACAGGTAGACTTAAAGATATGGTAATACGTGGTGGCGAAAATATTTCAACTGCTGAAATTGAGAATGTTTTAGAAGATCATGATGCCATATCTGAGGCAGCTGTAATTGGAGTAAAAGATACAGAATGGGGTGAGGTTGTTAAAGCTATAGTTGTTTTGTCTACGGATAATATACAACCTTCTGAATCTGATTTGACAGACTATGTGAAATCTCGTTTGGCTTCATATAAAGCTCCAGCTTTATATGAATGGGTTGATGAATTACCTCGCAATCACCTCGGAAAAGTTTTAAAAAATGATTTACGGGACCAGTACGGTCAACCAACTGAAGGTACGATTGTATAAATGGAAATAGGATTTAATGCATGCTTAGGTATGGTGATGATTAATGGTAGCTAATTCTTCTACCCAGAATAATCGATTGCAATCGCAACTAATTGGCAAGTGGTGGATGCCTGCTATCGCACTTAGTTTAGGTGGCCTTTATTTAGCCATGCAATTTAGTGCTACTGAAGGAGCAGGTCGAGAATCATTTTTTAATGTTGCTCACCCCTGGTCTGTTTATGTGTTTATGTCTTCTTTGGTAGGCTTGTTAGTTTATGGTCTAGTTAGACATGCTACATTGTGGCGACTTGGGAAGGATACTCCTGAAAGTGTTTTTACTAACTTACCCCACCGTTTTAAGAATGTTTTCCGTCTAGGAGTTGCACAGGATAAAGTTAGACGTGATCGATATGCTGCAGTTATGCATTGGAGTATTTCCTCGTCGATTGTAGTTTTAACGCTTGTCACTGCACAAGTCGCCATTCAAGATGATACACCTCTTAATTTTTTGCATGGTTCGTATTACCTCTTTTTTTCCTTTTATGGTGATCTATTTGGATTAATTGGATTAATTGGTGTCGGAATGGCAATGTGGCGTCGATATTTTATAGATTTTTCTCGAATACGCTGGGACGAGCGTCCGGAAGATCATCTTATTATTGTTGGACTAGGTTTAGTTTTATTATCTGGTTTTTTTGTAGAAGCTTTTCGTATTGAGGTCACAGAATTAACACAGCACCCAGATTGGGCAAAATGGTCTTTTGTATCTTACGTTTTGGCTAATTTATTTGAAATTTTTGCTATGAGCGATAATCAAATTTTGTGGAGCCATAGTGCGATGTGGTGGACACATGTCGTTTTAGCATTCTCTTGGTTAGCTTTGATAGTTTTCACAAGATTAGACCATCTTTTCTTTGCTCCAATTAATGCATTTTTATTACGCACTGATTCTCCAGGTCGTTTATCTACCATTCCTAATATCGAGGAACAGGAAATTTTTGGTGTTGGTTATGTCCAAGATTTTTCTTGGAAGCAGCTTTTCGAGTTAGACGCTTGTGTTCGATGTGGGAGATGTACGGATGTATGTCCAGCTAATTTAGCTGGACAACCACTATCTCCAATGCATCTTATCCAAGATTTGAAGGGCCATTTGGCTTCTGTAGGACCATCAATACAAAAAGTTGGAAATGAAGGTGGTGATACGCGATCGGTATCTCCAATATCTATGGTAGGTGAAGTAATTCAAGATGAGACACTTTGGGCCTGTCGTACATGTGGTGCATGTGTACAAGAATGTCCTGTGATGATTGAACATGTTCCAACAATTGTTGATATGCGTAGATTTTTGGTAATGGATGAAGCGCGGTTGCCACAAACTGCTCAAGCTGCATTGCAGAATATTGAAATGCGAGGACATCCATGGAGTGGGACTGCTTTAGAACGTACTACTTGGATGGATGGATTAGGTGATGTGCCCATTTTTGATGGAACACAAGATTACCTTTATTGGGTTGGATGTTCTGGATCTTTAGTAGAAAGAAATTTACCTGTCACTAAGGCTGTATTTAGACTTCTACAAGAATCTGGTTCTTCATTTGGAGTCCTTGGACAGGAAGAGACTTGTAATGGAGACCCTGCTAGAAGATTGGGGAATGAATACCTTTATCAAATCTTAGCAGAGCAATTGATTGGTACTTTTAAGGAAAAAAATGTTCAGAAAGTAATTACAAATTGCCCTCATTGTTTTAATACATTCAAAAATGAATATCCTCAATTTGATGGACACTTCGAAGTGCTTCATCACACTGAGTTTTTAAATTCTCAATTGCAATCGGGCGCATTAAAGGTACAACATGAGTTGCCTGATACTGTTACTTATCATGACTCGTGTTATTTAGGACGTATAAATGGTGTTTATGATGCTCCTAGACAAATTTTGAATTTTATTCCTGGTACGAATATTCAAGAGATGGAAAGAAATATGAGTAAAGGTCTTTGTTGTGGTGCCGGTGGTGGAAATATGTGGCAGGAAGAAGTTGGTGAAAGAAGGGTAAACCATGTGCGTAGTGAAGAAGCTATAGCTACTGGTGCGAATAAGGTAGTTTCTAATTGCCCCTTCTGTATTCAGATGTTCGAAGATGGTGTGCCAGCTATGCAACCTGATGAGGTTGGCAGAATTGAGCCTTTTGACGTTGCAGAAATTTTAGAACTTGCTGTTTTTGGAGAACAAGATAGTTCAAGTGAAGAAAAGACTGAAATATAGTTACATTTAGTAGATGACAATTTGAGATGAAGTTATTGTTATCTGAGTTGTTTTGTTAGTACGGAGGAATATTATGCATTTTGTAGTATGTGCCAAACAAATACCCGATCCGGAGACTCCACCTTCGGCATTCAAAATAGATGAGGCCACTAATACTGTTGTCCCAGCCCAAGGTTTTCAACCTGTTTTGAGTCAGTATGATGGTATTGCAGCTGAAGCAGCTTTGCAGATTAAAGAAGCACAAGGTGATGATGCTAAAATTACAGTTTTGTCAGTTGGAGCTGAAAGTGCTCAGGCTGCTATTAAGCAAGTTCTAGCTATGGGTGCTGATGAAGGTGTTCTGTTACAGGACGATGCTTTTGAAGATGGTGATTCTCATACAACTGCGAAAGTGCTTGCCGCTGCAATAAGTAACCTTGGTGATGTTGATGCTGTCTTTTGTGGAAGGCAAGCTGCCGACTGGGATGTGGGCCAGGTTGGTTTACTTGTTGCAGAAGCGCTAGGATGGCCAGTTGCAATACTTGCTAAAGACGTAGAAATATCTGATGGATCAATGAAAACTACTCGAGTAATGGCAGATGGATTTGAAACGGTATCTCAAGGACTTCCTGCAGTAGTAACTGTTTCCAATGAATTTGGAGAGCCTCGTTACCCTAAACTGCAGCAAATTATGCAAGCTGCTAAGAAAACTGTAACCACGATGACTCACGAAGACTTAGGTTTAGATCCTAGCGAAGTCGGTTCTTCAGGTGCACGTTTGAAATTAGAAAAACTTTATATTCCTCAATCAGATTCTCAGGTTGAAATAATTGAAGGTGAGACTCCTGAGGAACAGGCTACGAATTTAGTTGCGAAGCTTGTTGCAGATAAAGTGCTGTAAATTTTAGTTAGAGAGAGAAAAATGACCAAAAATATTTTAGTTGTTGGAGAGCATGCAGATAGTGAAATGACTGCTACTACTGCTGAATTGATTGGACAGTCTACTCGGCTAGCAGAAGGTGGTGCAGTCTCTGTTGCACTACTTGGATGTTGTGCTACTGATGTTGCTCCTCAAGCTTTTGAAGCGGGTGCTGGCAAAGTATTTGTGAACGATGATGATGGTTATACAGAATATAATTCCGATCAATGGGTCACCGCCATTGAATCTATACTTGAAGGTATCGATGTAATTTTAATTGCTCAGAGTACTGTTGGTCGTGACTTAGCTCCGCGTTTAGCAGCTCGACAGGGTACCGCTGCAGCTATGGATTGTGTGGATGTTCGTTCTGATAGTGGTGAAATAAGAGTGACTCGTCCCTGCTATGGTGGTAATGCTCTTGCAGATTATAGTTTTGCAACTAGTCCTGTAATCGCAACTGTCCGTGCTAAAGCTTTTGAAGCTTTAGCACCACAATCAGGTGCTTCTGGTGAAACTGCTGATTTGCCCGCACCTTCTGACTCTCGAACTACAATTGAAGGACGTGAAGTTGCAGAGGCTGAAGGTTTAGCAATTACTGATGCGCCTATAGTTGTTTCTGGTGGTCGTGGTCTCGGAGGCCCTGAAGGATTTGGCGATGTTGAAAATCTCGCAGCAGCTTTTGGTTCGAATCGAGCAGCAGTTGGGGCTTCTCGCGCAGCATGTGACTTGGGTTGGTATCCTGTCAGTCAGCAAGTAGGACTGACAGGGAAAGTTGTTACTCCTGATCTTTATGTAGCAATCGCAATTTCTGGAGCCAGTCAGCATATGGCAGGCTGTTCTGGTTCGAAGATGATAATTGCAATAAATAGAGATCCTGAAGCAAATATTTTTCAAAATGCTAAGTATGGGATCGTAGGTGATTACAAAGCCGTATTACCTGCATTGATTGAAGCAGTTAAGGCTCAAAGTTAGAGATAGTCATTGTGTAGCAAAAATTAGTAGTACTAAAAATCTTCTGGTGCTATTGCTTTGCTAGATCCTTACTCATACAATCACGTACTAGTATATTTTGTACGTATTTATTGGAATTGAGAGTCGTTTTTATGGCTATTATTGGTCTTACAGGTGGAATTGCTTCAGGGAAATCTACAGCTTCTAGATACCTTAAAGATCTAGGCGCTTCAGTTGTAGATGCAGATTTACTTGGGCATAAAGTCTATGAACCTAATACACCGGGGTTTGAAAAGATTGTCAATACATTTGGTCATGATCTTGTTTCTGATGACGGGACAATAGATAGAAGAATTCTTGGGGGTAAAGTTTTTGGTTCTCCTGAGCAGATGGATTTGTTGACTAGTATTGCTTGGCCAGAAATACGGAGGATGGCTGAAGAAGAATTTTTAGAAATAAATGAGAAAGATCCAAATCAATCAATCATTTTTGAGGCAGCAGTCTTAATTGAAGCAGGTTGGCAGGATATGGTTGATGAGGTTTGGGTAGTGACAACTAAGATTGACACGGCAATTGATAGATTAGAAGTAAGAAATGGTTTGTCACGCTCAGATGCCCTTAAGCGGATTGAATCTCAAATGTCTAATAAAGAACGTATAGAATATGCAGATGTAAAATTAGATAACTCTGAAGATGAAGAAAAACTACGCAGTCGTGTTGAGTATCATTGGAAACGATTTCTTAAGAGAACATCAAATTAGGAAGTAATTTCTGTTTGTAAAATTGGAGAAATTAACTTCTCCAATGGATATGTGGAGGGGTGCTTTTGACTACTATGGAACAATCTCAAGGTTTTAAACAGTTAGCAGTAGAGGATTTTCGAATTAGCGAAGAACCTTTTTATTTGCCTATTTCTGATGAAGTAGAACTTTTTGAATCAGCATACGAACAGAAAATACCAGTTTTGTTGAAAGGTCCTACAGGGGTTGGAAAAACTCGTTTTATTGAATATATGTCTTGGAAACTTCATAAAGATCTCCAAGGTGATGAAAATGGTGTTCCATTAATTACTGTTGCTTGCCATGAAGATTTGACTGCATCAGACTTAGTTGGCAGATACTTACTTGAAGGTGATGATACACGTTGGGTTGATGGTCCCATTACTCGTGCTACAAAAGTTGGCGCGATTTGTTATCTAGATGAAGTGGTTGAAGCTCGAAAAGATACAACGGTTTTGATACATCCTCTTACGGATTATCGACGATTGCTACCTGTTGAAAAACGAGGAGAATTATTGGAAGCCGCAGATGGTTTTATATTAGTGATGTCTTATAATCCTGGATATCAATCTGCGCTAAAAGATTTGAAACATTCTACACGCCAACGTTTTATAGCAATTGAGTTTGGATATCCTGACCGTGATCAAGAAACTGAGATTATTGCTCAGGAGTCAGGTGTTGACTTAACTATCGCTTCTGAGTTAGCTAAACTTGCTGAAAAGGTTCGAAATTTAAAAGAACATGGTCTTGGAGAAGGTGTTTCTACTCGTTTGTTAGTTTACGCTGGCAAGCTTATCCATCAAGGTATTTCTCCGCGCCGTGCTTGTGAAGTTGCGGTTGTATGGGCATTAACAGACGATCTTGAAGTTCAAAGATCTATTGAAGAGGTCGTGACCTCAATTTTTGAAGAATAGAAATTGGTAATGTCTTCTGTTGAAGCCCTTCATGATCAATATTCGCAAGAATTAAGAGGATTTGGCTCCTCCTTGCCTGATGATCTTTTACAAGGATTAAAGGAATTAGAAGAGATTTATGATCAATCTCAGTTAGAGCAGTGGGTTAAGATTGGAGTAGATCTGGCTCATCATTCCCTTAGATCATGGGAAGCAACATCTGAATTTTTTCGTGTTAGCCCTGCGGTAGCTAAAAAACTTACTTTTTCAGAATTGAAGCAATGGTCTGAGATAGGAACATATTTAGCTACTGACGCATCTTTGATGTCTGTTGCGTTTATTAAGGCAACACCTGACACACTAAATTCATTAAATTTTGATGATCTTGATGTATGGGCTAAACAAGGCCAGCGTCTATGTAGAGGAAATTGGAAATCTATCGCGCTTGCTGCATTATATTTTCAACAAAGTTCATCATTGTTGAGTGTATTACCTTTAGAATTGGTTGATCGTCTGGTTGATATAATTGATCAATTGACCGAGAGATCCTATGAATTGGCCAATAGTGTATTAGAAAGTTCGTATGCTATTTTTTCTAATCTTACTTTAGAAGATCGTGAACCTTTTTTACTATTCGCTAAATCTGTGACGCGAGCTTCTTGGGCAGATACACGTCTATATTTTGAACGTGGACCAAAATTAATTGAAAACATTGCATCAAGTGAACGTACAATCTTTTTGGATCTTGCTTCAAAAGTAACTATGGATGTTGGTCGTCAAGGGTTTCCATTATTTGTTGACGCTGCTCAATCTTTGGAGGAAATTCCACAAGAAGATCAAAAATCATTATTGAAATTTGCTACTGATATTGCACCTAATAGTGCAATTGCTGCGATGGAGTATCTTAAATCTGCTCCATTTGTTCGCTCGCGATTAACTACAGAGCAAATGGAGCGTTGGTCTGTAGTCGGTGTCGAACTTTTAAATATGGGTAATGCTGAAGGTGCAGAAGCATATTTTCGATTAGAGTCATCACGTGCTGAGGAAATGCTTGCTACTTTATCTGCGCGTGTTGAATTACCGAGTGTGAGTAGCATGTTGCGAATGTATGCTAAAGCGTTATCGGGTGAACAAGTTGCTGTTTTATCTTCTGAAGATCTTGTTGATCGTAATATTGGATGGATATCCGAAGCTGCTCCGACGACCGAAGGCACTACAATTTATTTGCCTCCTTTTGTGAATACTTTTGAAGAACAAAATTCAAATTTTCAAGTCTATAAAGTTTTTACCACACATCAAACAGGTCGATTAGAGTTTGGTTCATTTAATTATGAATTCAACATTAATGGAGAGCATACTGAATCTACTGCTAAGTTAAGAGAATCTAACCGGTTGACGAATACAATTTCTTCAGATCCTGAAATTTCAGATGTTGATAGTCAGTCACAGGAAGTAAGTACAGAAATACAAAGATATTTTAACTTGTTTGATGATCGACTTTTAATCTCAGGCATTTTCACTATTGTTGAAGATACTCGCGTGGGATCATATGTCAACCGTGAATATGGTGGTATTCGCAAATGGTTACAACGTCTTCAAAATTGGGAAGTAGAGAGACGTCCTGAAGTTCGTGCTATGGGCCTTCGTCAAGCATTTGTTGAAAATTTATTAAGAGCCTCTCTAGGACGCCCAGATGCTATTCGATGGCCACAAGACCGATATGTAACCATGCAAAAAGGAATCAAGGCATTGCAAATGGTGAATTTGGATGATGCAACTGTTCAAGATTCTGCTGAAGTTGCGTCGGCTCTTTATGACATCGCTGTCTTGATTCCAAATGTAACTCAAGAGTTTACTGATGTTGAATGGGAACCTCCTGATGAAGAAATGATACAAATCGCACCGGATATGCCCGGTGGAGGTGAAGGTGGTGAAGCACCTATGCCTGCTAGTAGTGATGAACTTGATTTTGAAAATCCAGATCAACCCGAGTTTAGAGGTGAATTCAAACCAGAACTTGTTCAACTTATGATGAAATTAAAAGATCAGCAACAAGGACAGACCGATGGTACAGCATCACCACTAACTAAAGAACAATTAATGGAATTACTGCAAAATTCAGTTGAAATAACCATCAATGAATGGGCAGAAGGTGATCTCGCTTCTAGTTTAGGAATGTTTCTTGATAATTTGGAAAAAGATGCTGCTACCCCTGCTGGTGAACCTAAAGAACAAAGTGGTGAGTCTGGAGATGAGCGTGGCGGAGGTGACGGTGGGGATGATGAAGAACTGCCCGTAGAAATTGATTGGTTTTACTATGATGAATGGGATTTCAGAGCTTCTGATTATCGTCCTCGGTGGTGCAGGGTTGGAGAACGGCTTGGTGATGAAGGTGAATTAGATTATTACCAAGATATTTTGCAAAAGCATCATGGTTTAGTTATGGAAACTAGAAGGCAATTTGAGTTGATGAGACCTGAAAGCTTTAGAAAGATTAAGCGCTTAGAGGATGGCCATGAGATAGACCTTGATGAAGCAATAGAATTTTATGTTGATAAAAAAGCAGGTGTAGGGCCGCTTGCAAGAATATATACGCGAAGAAATAAAATCGAACGTGACGTTGCGGTTGCCTTTTTATTGGATATGTCTGCCTCTACCGATGAAGAAATAGAAAAACAGCGTCAAAAATATCAAGAAGAAGAAGAAGATTTTCAAGATGATCCTTCAAAATATTTCCAATGGTTAGCTCAGCGAAGAGCACGTCAAGCTATTGAACCGCCCAAACGTATTATTGATTTAGAAAAAGAATCAACAGTTTTAGTGGTCGAAGCTTTAGAGGCGATTGGTGACTCTTATGGAATCTATGGATTTTCTGGATATGGCAGAGATAATGTAGAATTTCATGTAATAAAGGATTTAGAGGAAGATTTTAATGACCGTGTTAGAAAGCGTATAGATAAGATCGATCCTGTTCGATCTACACGAATGGGTCCAGCCATTCGTCATGCAATACAGAAATTAGATGATCATGACGCCAAGGTAAAAATTTTGATCATGGTTTCAGATGGGCGCCCTCAAGATCATGGCTATGGTCGTGATCGAACTGAAAAAGAATATGCAGTGCATGATACTAAACAAGCATTAAATGAAGCTAAGCGAAAAGGGATTACTCCATTTTTGATTACTGTTGATAAAGAAGGCCATGACTACTTAAAACAGATGTGTGATGATATTGGATATGAAGTGGTTGATAATATTGAATCATTACCTCGACGATTGCCTACCTTATATCGACACCTTGCTGCAGAGTAATCAAGATATTTGTTATTTAGTGAATGCGTAGAACAAGGTGTTATTTTTTTCTGAAAACTCTACTTCCCTTGAAGTTACTAAAACGTCTAAATGACCTATTATTTCAATCATAGCTTGGATAAGTCTTCTTTCAGGTATTTTTGGATATTGTCTTTTTGCTAATCCAAATGGTGTGTCAGAATGTTCAGACAATAACTTTCTTATCCGTTCAGCGCGAATCTGATGGTGAGTATTAAATCTTTTGAACAGTTTCTCAGGATCATCCACCAAAGTCCCGTGCCCTGGCAAGATACATTTGATTTTAAGTTTTTGAAGCGATTTAACTGTTTCGATGAAATCAGGTAAAGATGGCCATCTTATATATTTCTCTTGTGAATTTTTTGAAGAAATATAATGCATTCCTGGCGTAGGAATTGTCGTAGGTAATAAGGTATCCCCACTAAATAGCTCACCAGTTTGAGGGATAAAACAAACTAGATTTCCTGGTGTATGTCCTGGTGCCTCCAGTATTTCAAGACTGTTCCCACTCATCAAATGGTATGTTTTTTTGGGTGTTTTAATTTTTTCTGGTGCACAAGGATTCCAAGATAACTGTGGATGTTTTTCACTACTAAAAATATTTTCGATTAAATATTCTGGGAAGCCATAGTAGATAATATCATTATGTTGCATTTTTTTTTGCAACATAAGATGTTCATTCCCAAGTTCTACTGCTGAAATATCCTTTTTGTTAACAAGAATTGTTGCTCCAAAATGTGCCCATTTAGATGCTAATCCTGCATGATCAATATGTGCATGAGTAATCAGAACTTTTTCAATATCAGAGGGTTTGATGGTTAATTTTTCCAGCGCAGTAGTGAGTAAATGCCATGAATCTAGTGTATCTAAGTAAAAATCTGGTCCAGCATCGATTAAAAGATATTTTCCATTCTCAAGTTGTAGAGGATAAATTACATTATTGCCTAGATTTATAAATTGACGATGTTGCAACAGGATTCTTTCCTATTTTTTTTCCATTAAGTATGTTCTAAGCAGAGTTAGTGCCGTTAATACTGCGCGTCTTTTTGCAGCAGATCTCCCTTGATAATATTGACTTAATGAATATTCAATTTTCTCTCCATCTGTAAGAGCGATATGCATTGTCCCAGGCTTTTGTGCCTCTACCTCTTCATTCCCTGCAATACCAGTAATCGAAATAGCAATATCAGTATTTAGAAGTTCTTTTGCTCGTATTGCCATCGCTTCTGCCGTTTCACGGGAGATTACACCATATTTGTCAATAATTTTTTTCGAGACTCCCATGGATACCTTTGTTTCAGTTGCATAAGTGACGAGACTACCTTTGAGATAATTTGAACTTCCAGGAATGTTCGTTAGAGTATCTGCCATTAATCCGCCTGTTGCAGATTCCATTAGGCCCAGTGTTAATTTTTTCTCGATTAACATTCTTCCTATTGCACCTTCTAGTGTTTCATCATCTGTTCCCCAAATCGCATCACCTAAAATGGTTCGTATTTTTTTCTCTATTGGCTGGATAAGTGATTCAGCTTGAGATCGTGAATTAGCCTTGGCACTAATACGTGCATGAACACCGTCTCTTCGTGCATAAATTCCAATACTGGGATTAGTATTATTTAGAAGTGGAGTTAACATTTCATCGATTGTTCCTTCACCAATACCCGTTGTTTTAATAGTACGTGAAACTAGAATTTCTGAAGACCGTCTTTCGAGCTCTGGAGCAACTTCCATTTCCCACATTCTTGTCATTTCTGCGGGAGGGCCAGGCATTACGATAAAGACTTTATTATTTTTTTCTACCCACCACCCTGGGGCAGTTCCTCGCGGGTTTGATATAGCACGTGCCGAAGGGATAAGCATAGCTTGTTTTAAATTACTTTCAGGCATTTTACGCCCTCTTGACTCCATTCTCTGACGCAGATGAGCTTCTTGTTCCTGATCTAGTGACATTTTTTCATTTAGAACAGCTGCTATTGTTTCTCGGGTAAGATCGTCTTGTGTAGGACCCAAACCTCCAGTGGTAATAATAATATCGGATCGATTACAAGCTTGTTTAAATGTTTCTGACAATCTTTCTGGATTGTCTCCAGTTTGAGTAACGAAAAGTAAATCAATGCCATATGAAGGTAGATGTGAAGCGATATAAGCAGCATTTGTGTCAGTAATTTCTCCTAACATAATTTCTGTGCCTATTGAAATGATTTCTGCTTTCATAAAAGCTCCATTAATTACTTAATATATTTTCAAGGTGTGATTTTAATTCCTGAGAATCTCGCATATGTATTTTCAATACATCAACCACCATAGACTCGCTCAGATATTGCTCATTATCATTCATTAAATCAAAAACTGATTTTCCTGATGATTCTAAGTTGGTGGTTATTTCACTGAGTCTAAGAGGTTGTATTTTATGCATAGCTTCACCTCGAATGCGGCGCCAGTTTTGCTGAATACTCATTTTTCCTGAAGCTATACTTAAACGGGCATTGAGTTCTGAATCAAGAGCAAATATCCACGATAATTGATGTCTTAAAGTCCATCCATCGCGCTTGGTACGTGAAGATAATCTAGTTTCGGGGAGTTTTTCTAGCAATTGAATTAAATTAATGCGGGTATCGATAAAGTTATTGAGGTAGTTTTGAATATCATTTGGGATTGTTGCTGAGATGATATTGTCGTTGGTCATTGTTGCCTCGTAGTTTGAAAATATGAATACACATAAAAGCGTAACAGATTGGTGGTTCTAGGTTAATTAACTCAATCGATTGTTAATATTTATGACTTGATAGTAAATATTGGTGTTATTATCGTTTGAAATTACAACGATTATGGATAATACAAGGATAATTGTGGTTGATTCTAAAATTACTACGAATACCAATGTTACTGAGAACTTTATAAAAGATTTATTTCAAAAAATACTTTCCAATGTTCAGCTTGTAGTCGTTGGAGCTGACGACGTTGTTGAAATATTAGTCAATGCCATACTAAACCAAGGGCATGTTTTACTAGAAGATGTTCCTGGTACTGGGAAAACTACTATTGCTAGATCGGTGGCAAAATCTATTGGTGCAAGCTTTGGGCGTATTCAATTTACTCCAGATTTGATGCCTTCTGATGTCGTAGGTATTAACTATTATTCTCAAAAAACAGGTGAATTTGAATATAGGCCAGGGCCTCTTTTTCATAATATTTTGTTAGCAGATGAAATTAATCGAGCAACTCCTAGAACTCAATCTGCTTTACTTGAAGCTATGGAAGAAAAAACAATCACTATTGATGGCGTTAGTAAATTACTTCCTGAGCCATTTATTGTTTTGGCTACTCAAAACCCTGTTGAACTGGAAGGAACTTTTCCATTGCCTGAAGCTCAATTGGATAGATTTTTTCTTCGCACTTCAATTGGATATCCTACCGCATCTGATGAAATGGAAATCATTAAGAGATTCGAGCAAGAATCTCCACTTGAAAAGTTGCAATCAGTTGTAACCTCGCATGAATTAATGACACTACGAAAACATTTGCCTCTAATCCATTTAGACGAAAGCTTAGGACAGTATGCAGTAGATATTTGTAGAGCCACACGTGTGCATGAAGCTTTTGATTTAGGGGCAAGCCCTCGTGCTTCACTTGCTTTAGTTCGTGCTGCTCGATGTCGTGCAGCAATCAAAGGTCGGTTATATGTTCAACCAGATGATATTCAGGCTATGTTAAAATCAGTACTTACACATAGATTGATACTGAATTCAAATTCACGTGTGAGAGGTCAATTGGTAGATGATTTAATGAATGAAGTTGTGGAATCTATTCCGGTACCTATTATCGATCAAGATTAGGCTATTTTGTGAGAGCAATAATTGATGATATTTGGCAAATAGTCACAATAATCATTATTATTTCAGGTTTTATTACTAATTCTTTTTTGTTGGTGATGCTGGGAGTAATTATTCCAACTTCAGTAATATCTGCAAAATGGTGGGCAAAAATTTCTTTAAAGGAAATTATAGTTTCACAGACATTATCAAAACAAAAACTATTTGAAGGCGAAAGTACTACTTTAATTTTGAATGTTCAAAATGCCAAATGGTTTCCAGTTCCTTGGCTCGAATTGAAGAAACAGATTCCTAGAGATTTACAGATTGATGGTCCCTTTACATTTAATAGTTCTACAAATATGAATCAACTATTACTAAATGCATCATTGCGAAAAGATAGTCAAATGACTTGGGAAATTGAAATATATTGTGCCAGACGTGGGATATATCGAATTGGACAATCAGTAATTAAATCGGGGGATTTTTTTGGTTTGTATGAAAATGAAAAAAATGGCGCTGAGAAGTCTATTAATCTTGTTGTTTATCCACAGATCTATGAATTCGAAAAATTGAACTTAGAGAGTTTGAAACCATTTGGTGATTTACGTGGAAAAGAAGTTATTTTTCAAGATACTTCGCAACTCATCGGTATTCGTGATTACCACTTTGGCGATCCTATGAAACATATTGATTGGAAAGCATCTGCTCGCTCAATGAAATTACAATCACGTGTATTTGCTCCCTCTGGTTCATATGCATTAGTTATTGCTTTGGATATCAGTACATTTTCACAGTCTTGGAAGGGTAGTGACCCAATTCTAGTTGAAAGAGCAATATCAGTTGCTGCTTCGATAGCAAAATGGGGTGAAGAACGTGGATATGATTTGGGACTAATTTCTAATGATTACTATGCACGGGGTCGTGCCATCCGTGTTGCAGTAGGAAGGCACCCTGGAAGGCTTTCAAAAATTCTAGAGGCCTTAGCAGCTGTAAATGCATTTACCGGATCTAGTTTGGCAGACGAATTAAACTCTGTTCTTACAGGTGGTTTGCCGATGGGTACTACAGTTGTAGTTATTGCGGCATTAATGTCAGAAGATCTCGCAGATGCATTGTTAAAACTTGTTAATAATCGGCATCAAGTATATGTATTAAAAACATCCTCTTACAAATGGCATGAAAATTTGGGATCTATTCCTGTGATTGATATTTCTAGATCAGTCAATTCTATAAACGTAGAAAAAGATACGGTAAAAACTTTATGACTTCACGATATCTAATTTTTACAGGTTTTCTGTATATCGCCCTTGAAAGTATAGTGTGGTTTTTGGCTAGCAAAATGTATGTGACCATGGTTGGAAGATCTTCGAACGAAGATATGGTGTTTGTGTCTTACCCCATCATTTTCATAACTGGTATTGTGGCTTTTTCTCTTATAAAAGTACTTAGAAAAATAGAATTTAACTCTAGTTTTTCTGTTCTGTTAGCAATATTTTTTTCTTTGTTAGCGCTCGCATTAATTTTAGTATTTTTGATAATCGATGTGACGGGCGTTCTCTATCAAAATCATCAAGATATGGGTCGATTACTTATTAGCGAATCACCTTCACTGATAATCGGGTCCATATTAATTGTTTCTGTTTGGATTCGTCATATGATTTTGGCGAGGAAAACACTTGATTTTTCTCGTGCTTTACGACACTTCACTTTAGGTTTCGGAATAATTTTAATAATCTTATTCATTGCAAAAATCAATAGAATTACGGGATTTGAAGCTATTGTGATTTGCTACTTTTTTTCAGGATTAATAATGTTAACTATTTTTTCCGCAGAGCATGGTAATAAATTACCTGGTGGTTTTTCGTTATTGTCATTAAGAACAATTTGTATATTCATTACTCTATTAGCAATTTGTTTTATCTCAGTGATAGTCACCTTGATTACTCTGGTTGATTGGATTATCATCCTCGGCTCTTTAGCGACATTATTGATTAGTATTATTGAACAGATTTTGATACTTGTACTCACGCCACTTTTTTGGATATTGACAGCATTGGCTAAATTAGTGTCAGTAGATCCTGTTGTGATCGAAGTATCGTATATGAATTTTATAGATGGAATAACCGAGGCACGTTCAGATAGCCCTGATGATACTGGTTCGAATTTCCTACAAGATTGGGGATTTTTATTACTGAAAATATTGTTTGGCATATGTATTATTTGGGGAGTTTATTGTGGCTTAAGAGCCTTGTTGAGAAAAAATCGTGAGTTAGGCACTGAAGAATTTGAAAGTGTTTTTACAGATCTGAGTAAAAATTCACATTTCCCTGTACCTAAAATTAAGAATCCTTTCTCTCTTCATTATAAAAATCAAAAGTCGGTACATATCAATCCAATTTTTGATCTCTATTTAAGAAGCCTTTCACTGTTAGAACAAAATGGATTTGTGCGATCGATGTATGAAACTCCGCTATCTTATGCAATGAGAATAAACCAAAAATTGCAGCAAGCTGTTTTCTTCGAAATTGCAGAGATGTTTGATCAAGCTAGATATGGTGAGCAGTATCCGACAAAAAGTGAACTTCAAAAACTTGAAGATGATTTAGAGAAATGGCAGAAAATTGATAGTAGTACCTAATTTGTATTTGGAATAATACAGGGGCGATCAAAAATTTTACTCAGTACACCAAAAACTTTGTATTTGTCTATTTCTGCACACTTTTCAATGTCATTATTAAAACCAAGTTCAAAAGTTTTTTGTCCATGTTCTGTTCTACGCAATGATTCGGCAAAAAATTTTTCTGATTTTTTGTAAAGTGTTAGAGCTTTTGTTGCACTATCGGTAATTGTTCCTCCTAATGAAACTAATTTTTCGACAAACATTCCTGCTGCAAGCATGTCATCCTCTGCGAATTTTCCTCTTAAACCAGCACAAACAATAAGTACGTCGTTGCCAGAATTAACTGCATGTTTACAAGATGTACTTAAATTCAGAGGCGCTGCTGCAATTACTGATGATGCACCATAGCAGGATAATAGTGCAGGTGTACCATTTGTTGTCGCTTGAACTGCGACTAATGGCACAGAAGGATTCTCAAGTAATGCAGTTGGTGAATTACCGTGGTCAAATCCCTCAGGTGGTAGGCCGTCTCTTTCTCCAAGTAATAAAACTTTTTCATTGGACGTTTCGAGAGATTTTTTGAGAATGCGCGCTTCTTCAATAGTCGCAGTCGGATATATTTCTTTGACTCCGAGATCTAACAATACAGTAATTACAGATGTAGCTCGCAGTACATCAATTACGATACATGTTTTCCCATAAGGTATTGTGGTCGGTGGAATTTGAGCAACAGAAATTTTCATAATCTATATTCTATATTGCTTTACTGTTGTATGCAGTTCTTTGGTTGATAGGTAAATCAATTGATTTTTGATAAGATCAAGAGATTAGGTGGAAATATTCTTCCTATGAAAAGAAAACTTTGTTGATTTCAATGGAGGGATAGTTGGTTAATCAATCTTCAAAAACAATTCGACAAGGTGGTAGCTTTGGTACGCGTTATCTTGATGCGAGCCAAGCCAATCAATCTTTTTTATGTGTAGGTCTTGATCCTATTCCTGAACTTATTCCGCATGGTGTTGACGTCAGAGAATTCTTACGAACGATCATCGAAGTTACAAAAGATTTCGTTTGTTGTTATAAACCAAATATAGCTTTTTTTGAACAATTTGGTCGTGAAGGTTGGGATATCCTCTTTTCCACAATCAATTCCATTCCTGAGCAAATTCCAGTGTTATTAGATGCAAAACGTGGTGATATCGGACATACTGCCGAGGCTTATGCTAAAGCAATATTTGATGAATTAGAAGTTGATGCAGTTACTCTAAATCCATATTTGGGATTTGATGCCTTGAAGCCGTTTTTATCTAGAGAAGATAGACATTCATTTATTTTATGTAGAACTTCTAATCAATCAGCAGTTGATTTACAGGATTTACAGATAGATGAATTAAAGTTATATGAAAAAGTTGCTCAATTAGCACAATCATGGAATACGTCTAACAATGTAGGTTTGGTTGTTGGTGCAACATATCCAGAAGAAGCAAGGCGCGTTAGGGATATTTGTCCGGACCAACTTTTATTGTTGCCTGGAGTAGGCGCACAGGATGGTGATTTGAAATTGGCTGTCCAATCTGCTGTGAAAAGTGATGGTGGTGGTATTTTGGTTAACGCTTCTCGTGGCATTCTATATGCTCAGCCGTATAATAATGGTTGTGCAGTAGGTGGGTGGGCTGAAGCATCTCAATTGGCTGCATCTGAGTTACGTGATCAAATTAATGCCGCATTGTAATTTACAAAAATCGTCATAATATATGAAGAGATTACTCGATAAGGAGACGACTTTGAACGAAGTGATTATCGATAGTATACGAGTAGGTCTTCGCCATTATCGAAGAGTAGTTGTTTTAAAGCAAAAAGACGCAGAAAGATTTTTACCTATTTGGATAGGTGCTGATGTGGCTGATTCAATTGCATTCCGGTTGCAAGAGGTTAGTTCTCCACGTCCATTAACTCATGATTTGCTAATGAGTATGGTTGATTCTTTAGGTGGTGAGATTAAATCAGTAGTGATCAATGATCTACGTGAAGATACATTTTATGCGTTGATTAAAATTGAAAAAGATAATGAAATACTGGAGATAGATGCAAGATCATCTGACGCTATTGCTATGGCTGTAAGAGCTTCAGTTCCAATTTATGTAGCTGACCATGTTTTAGAAACAGCTGCTGTAGTGCTAGATGGTGAAGTTAGTGTTTCTGGAAATGTGACTGGAGTTGACAGTGCTCCTGTTAGCAATGAAGAATTAGAAAAGTTAGAAATCTTTCGAGATTTTGTAGATGAGCTTGATCTTGATAATCTTGGCAGAGAACCAAAATCAGAAATTTGAGAACATTTTTATAACTTAATTTGCTTTTAGAGGCGGACTTTTAGATAGTGATTTGAGCAACAAATGAAAATTCATTTGATCGTGGTGCTTAGGCATACTACCGTTCCGCTGATTTCGATCCTTTAGGAGAGAATCATGTGGAGAGCATCAGTAATAAATTTGGTTGGAGTTGGAGTATATCTAGCTACATCAATTGTGGTTCCCACACTAGTCGGTCATTATTTTGATGGTCGATTGAATACGGAACCTTTACTTACTTTATGCGGTATTGGATTAGGTTTATTTGTTGGATTTGTCGGTGCGTATCGTCAATTACAAGATGTAATTCGAGATACAGATAGTGAACGAGGTTAAAGCGGATGCGAGCTGCAATCATAGCAGTTTCTTTATTGCTTTTGGTTGGTGTAGGTGTAATTTTTGTTGGTGGAGCTTCTCCCGCCATCATAGTTGCACCTGAGAAAGTTTTTCACTGGCCTGTGATTGGCAGTGTCACAAATACAATGTTTACTTCTTGGTTTGTTGTTCTTTTTTTGGTTGTTATAGGTGTATCAGTTGGGCGACGTCTTTCTGTAGTCCCTAGTGGATTTAGTGGTGCTGTAGAAGCTGCAGTAGAAGCCTTTTACAATATTGTTGTTCAAGTTGCGGGTGAAAAAAACGGACGTCGTTTTTTTCCACTTGCTGCAACAATTTTCTTTTTTATTCTAACATCTAACTATTTCGGTCTTTTGCCCATAAACAACGTTATTGGTTTAACGGAAGTTAACCCTGGTTTTGCTGATAAGCATGTGGCTATGTCACAGTCTGAAATTCCAATAGTTGGTTTGAATGTAGCTTATATTCCGACTACTCCGGATGCTGTTGATTTAGCCGCTGGTGATAAAGCTTACTTAGAGTATGATGATGGTCATCGTGTAGAGAAAGTTGCTAAAGATAAACACAACGATCATTCCAATGTTACTTCTGTAAAAGATACTTCTCCGTCTAAAGAATCACATGACCATGAAGGTGCAACTATTACAGGATTTAATGGTTTGATTGCTCCATATTTCCGGTCAGTCATGACTGATGTAAATGCACCTCTTGCGATAGCTATTTTTTCATTTTTATTTGTAGAATTTTGGGGATTACAAAGCTTAGGTGTAAGTTACCTATCTAAGTTTTTTAGCTTTGGCAAATTGCTTAAAGGGGATATATTAGGTGGAATTATTGAAGTTTTTGTTGGTTTGTTAGAATTTGTTTCAGAACTATCAAGGATGGTTTCCTTTACCTTCCGTCTATTTGGGAATATTTTTGCTGGAGAAGTATTATTACTTATGATGACATTTTTGGTTCCCTTTGTTTTAGTTGACGTTTTTTATGCATTAGAGCTATTTGTTGGTCTAATTCAGGCGTTTGTTTTTGCAATGTTAACTTTAGTGTTTGCTGTCACTGCGGTTTCACACCACGGTGATGAAGCGCACTAAAGTTTTGTTAGGTATTGATGTGAAAAAAGTTGTTGCAGGATCATTACGGAAATACGTGTGATCAGAGAGGTATTGAAGATGACAGCTGGATCTATATTAAGTCGAGGGTTTGTTTTGTTGCTGATGTTAGGAGCTGCATTCCTTGCTTCGACTGGTGTGGCTGGCGCTGCTGAAGGTGCTGCCGATAATGAAAGTACTGCTAATGCTGCTAAGTTTATGGCTGCAGGGATAGCTATGGGTGTTGGTTCATTTGGTCCTGGTATTGGTATTGGATGGCTTGGTGGGAAAGCGATGGAAGCACTTGGGCGTAATCCAGAAGCTGCTGGCGTGATACAGACAAATATGATTTTGGGTATTGCGTTTGCTGAAGCTATTGGTATTTATGCACTTGTTGTTGCAATTCTAATCGGCTTTGTTTTCTAAATATCTCAGTCGGGTATCGGGGCGTGAAATTTCACGCTCCGTTTTTGAAGACTGGGAGAGGCTATTATGAAATCTGTAAAAAATAGAACAAGACCAAAAAAGCTTGGCTTTTGTCGTTATTTCGCTGTGATGGTAGCGGCTGTTATCTTTGCTTTAATGCCTGGGATGGCTATGGCTGCAGAAGAAGTTGAAGGTATATCTAAACTTGGGATTAATATACCTGGACTTATTGCGCAGTTGGTCAACTTCTTGATTCTTCTTGTGGTATTGAAGATTTTTTTGTGGGGACCAATTCTTAAGGTTCTTGATGAAAGAAAACGTCGAATTGAAGAGGGATTAAATCGCGCAGAGCAGGCTGCCTCTGATGCGCTTGCTACAGAGGAAGAGGCTCGGAAGGTGATTGAAGAAGCACGTGCTGAAGCTCGTGCTCAAACTCTTCGCTCTCAAGAGTCTGCTGCAAAATTACGAGAAGAGTTAGAAGAAAAGGCTAGACAGGAAGCAGATCAAATTATTGAACGAGCTCGTGAAGAAATACGATTGGAAAAAGAGCAAGTTGTTCAACAATTACAATCTCAATTTGCAGATTTAACTATTCGTGCTGCTGAGCGGGTGATAAGTCAATCTATTGATCAATCCGCACATCAGAGGCTAATCGATGAAGTTCTAACTGAAAGTAATTTTGGTCAGGATAGCGAGAATTAATACTGTGATTATTGCAGGATGTAGAGGGTTTAGTAATGTTTGCTCGTGAGATTGCAGGTCGTCGTTATGCTTTGGCGATTATGGGTATAGCTCATGAAGATTCAAGCTATGATGCTTGGTCATCGGCTATTGACGCCCTAGAGGCACTTACTAATAATTCTCAATATGTTGAGGCACTCCAATCTGATGGTATGACGGATGAGCATTTTCAATCTATTGTTCACGACGTTATTGCAGATATAGGAATGAAGCAAATCAATTTATTCCGTTTATTACGCAGTAAGAGGCGGCTGAATTTAGGACCATCAATTGCTTCGTATTATCGTGAACTTCTTGATGAGCATCGAGATATCATTAGAGTTACAGTACGTACAGCAATAGAGTTAGATACCGATCGGCAGGCAAAATTAAGAGAACAAATAAGTCAAGAAACTGGTAAGAAAGTGGAGTTATCTACAATCATAGATTCTTCGATATTGGGTGGAATGACTATCCGTATCGATGATTTACTTATTGATGCTTCAACTCGTACTAGATTACAAAGTTTGAGAAGAGAATTTGAGCGTGCAGGGAGATAAGTGTTCTGCATGAATAGGAGGATCTGATGGTACTTAGAGCGGAAGAAATAGCCTCTATACTTAAGCAACAGATAGAAGGATTCGACGCTGAATCAGTTGAATCAAATGTAGGAACAGTGATCGTTGCCGGTGACGGTATCGCCCAGATACATGGTCTTGGGGAATGCATGGCTTCTGAACTGTTGGAATTTAGTGCCTCTGATGATGAAGGACGTCCAATTCGCGGTTTGGCGTTAAACCTTGAGGAAGAAACTGTGGGATCTATTATCCTAGGAGACTACCAAAAAGTTAAAGAAGGTGATGAAGTTCGAACAACCGGATTAGTTGCTTCAGTACCAGTTGGTGAAGCTTTGATTGGACGAGTGGTTAATCCTTTAGGTGATCCGATCGATGAACGTGGTCCTATAGCTAGTACTGAACAATACCCTGTGGAACGTATTGCGCCAGATGTTGTAAGTCGAGTTCATGTTGATGAACCTTTGCAGACAGGTGTAAAGGCTATCGATGCCATGATTCCGATTGGTAGAGGGCAACGTGAGTTAATTATTGGTGATCGCTCTATTGGCAAGAGTGCTATTGCTGTCGATGCTGTAATTAACCAAAAAGGTAGTGGTGTTATCTGTGTATATGTTGCAGTAGGGCAAAAGGATGCAAAGATTGCTCAAACTGTTGCAACTCTTGAAGAATATGGTGCGATGGAACATACAATTGTTGTTACTTCATCTGCAGCTGACTCGGCCGCTTTACAGTATTTGGCTCCATATGCAGGTTGTGCGATGGCTGAATATTTTATGGCACAAGGCAAAGACGTTTTAATCATCTATGATGATCTTTCGAAGCATGCTTGGGCGTACAGAGAAGTGTCTTTGTTGCTGAAAAGACCTCCTGGAAGAGAAGCCTATCCTGGAGACGTATTTTATCTTCACTCAAGGCTCTTGGAGAGATCGGCTCGTGTGACAGAAAATTATGGAGGTGGTTCAATTACTGCTCTTCCTATTATCGAAACTCAAGCTGGAGATGTTTCTGCGTATATTCCCACTAACGTAATTTCAATTACTGACGGACAGATTTTTCTTGAATTAGATCTATTCAATTCTGGACAACGTCCGGCAACTAATCCAGGAATTTCTGTTTCTAGGGTGGGTGGTGATGCTCAAACTAGAGCTATGAAGAAGGTAGCTGGAACTTTACGTTTAGACTTGTCTCAATACAGGGAGTTACAAGCATTTGCTCAATTTGGCACAGATGATCTTGATGCTGCAACTAGATTACAGTTAGTTAGAGGAGAGAGATTAACTGAACTGTTGAAGCAACCACAATATCAACCTCAGACCCTTGCTCAACAGGTCTCTATTTTGTATGCAGGCGTTAATGGTTACCTTGATGATGTGCCTGTCGAGAAAATAGGTGATTTAGAAAAGGCATTCCATGAATTTATGGCAGCTAGCCATTCTGTTGTATTGGATGCAATTATGTCTTCTGGAGATATTGATGAATCAACAGAAGAAGGTTTGAAAAGCGCTATTCAAGAATTTCTTGGATCAGTTGCATATTAATTGATTAATTTAAGTTATTGCTAAGGTGGTTCTATAGATGGCTGGTGCAGGAAGTGTTCGGGCGATTCGACAGAGAATTAGCTCTGTTGAAAACACGGCAAAAGTGACTGGAGCAATGGAGTTAGTTGCTGCTTCAAAGATGCGTCGCGCCCAAGAACGTGCTCTCAATGCTCGTCCTTATGCAACTGAAATGCGTGCCATACTTTCTAAATTATCTTCTTATGCTAATCAATCTCGTAATTCAGATTCGGTTCATCCTTTACTTTCTGAACGTGAAGTAAAGAATTTTGCACTTATTCATATAACTGCTGATCGAGGTCTCGCCGGTGGCCTGAATGCTAATATGAATCGTGCTAGTGCCTCTCTAATGCTCGAACGTCAGGCTGAAGTTGATCGTGCTTCAGTTCTAGCAGTTGGTCGTAAAGGGAGAGATTTTTTCCGTCGTTCAGGTTTTCCAGAATTAGGAGAGTTTACAAACATAGGAGATTTTCCCGATTCATCTGATATTTTGCCTGTAGCACGTATGGTTATTGAGGACTATGTTTCCGGTGAAGTAGATCAGGTTTTTCTTGGTTTTCAAACTTTTGTTAATGCAGCGGTCCAACGTCCTACATTGCGTCAGATTTTGCCAATTAATCCCCCTGAAGATGATAATAATGAATCTGCTGTTGATTTTTTATTTGAACCTTCACCTGCTTCAATTCTAGAAAATCTACTTCCACGCTATATTGAGATGCAGGTTTTTGAAGCAATATTAGAAGCTCAAGCTTCAGAACAATCTGCGCGAATGGTAGCTATGAGACAAGCTACAGATGCAGCAAATGAGATGGTTTCAGATTTGACACTTACGTATAACAAGGCAAGACAAGAATTAATTACTGGTGAGCTGTTAGACATTGTTGGTGGAAAAGCAGCTTTAGAGCAAGATTAGAGATTCGATAGGAGTAAACATGGCATCTAAGGGTAGTGTTAGACGTGTTATTGGTACAGTTGTAGATATTGAATTCGCATCAGGTGAACTTCCAGAAATATTTAATGCTGTTAACGTTGATATGGATGGTCAATTATTAGTCACTGAAGTACAGCAACATTTGGGAAGTAACTGGGTTAGATGTTTGGCCCTTGATTCAACTGATGGTCTTCGCCGAGGAGCCTCGGCTGAAGACACAGGAGGTCCTATCTCAGTCCCAGTAGGTGATGAGACACTTGGGCGAATTTTTAATGTAGTTGGAACTCCCTTAGATCCAGGTGAGGAGATTAGTGACGATCAACTTCGATGGCCGATTCATAGACCACCTCCTTCTTACTCTGAACAAGAAACACAGACAGCAATTTTGGAAACAGGTGTGAAGGTTGTCGATCTAGTAGCTCCGTTACCGCGTGGAGGGAAAGTTGGGCTGTTTGGTGGTGCAGGGACAGGTAAGACAGTAACTAACACTGAACTTATTCGTAATCTCGCTGCCGAACATGGTGGGCTTTCTGTTTTTGCAGGAGTAGGTGAACGTTCCCGTGAAGGTAACGACCTCTGGCATGAAATGCAGGAATATGGTGTTTTAGACAAGACTGCGCTTGTATATGGACAAATGAATGAACCTCCTGGAGTCCGATTACGTATAGCACTAACTGGCCTTACGATGGCAGAATATTTCCGTGATGAAAAAGGGCTAGATGTACTTTTGTTCGTTGATAATATTTATCGTTATACACTGGCAGGTATGGAAGTTTCAGCTTTATTAGGTCGTATGCCTTCAGCTGTTGGTTATCAGCCAACACTTGCAACTGAAGTTGGTGAACTTGAAGAAAGAATTACTTCAACAAAAAAAGGTTCGATAACTTCATTCCAGGCTATTTATGTACCTGCTGATGATTATACTGATCCTGGTGTAGCAACTACATTTGGTCATTTGGATGCTACTATTACTCTCGACAGGGCTTTAGTCGAGCAAGGATTATTTCCGGCGATTAACCCTTTAACTTCAAATAGTAGAATTTTGGATCCTGCAGTGGTCGGTCAAGATCATTATGATGTAGCTCAAGGTGTTCTACAAACCTTACAGCGATATAAAGATCTACAAGATATCATCGCTATTCTTGGTATAGAGGAACTATCTGATGAGGATAAATTGACTGTAGGGCGTGCTAGGCGAATGCAAAGATTTCTTGCCCAACCTATGTTCGTTGCAGAGCAATTCACTGGACGTGCAGGTGAGTATGTTCCTGTATCTGAAACAGTTCGAGGATTTAAAGAAATTCTTGAAGGTAAGCATGATGATTTACCTGAACAAGCTTTTTATATGGTGGGTGCTATCGAGCAAGCAGTAGAAAAGGCTTCAGAAATGGCAGCAACATCTGCTTAGAGAGGCTATAGGTACGGATGTCACTGAAATTATCCATAGTTACTGCAGATCAAACTGTTTTGTCACGTGAAGATGTGCAACGTCTTGTGGTACCAGGTGAGGATGGTCAGTTAACATTATTACCTAACCATGCGGCATTGATGACAAGTCTTTCTGCTGGAACGATAACTGCGCATACAGAAGAAGGATTAATTCCTATATCAATTACAGGTGGTTTTCTTCAAATACTTCAAAATGATGTGAAAGTGTTGGCGGATAGTATTTTACAAACTAATACTAGTGATGCCCCTTCCACAGAATAAGAAATATCTTGTTTTGGAATTCTCGCTTATCTGATGTAACCAGCGTACTCTCGGTATATGAATGATTATCTTTTAGTTAATGGTGGACGACCTTTAAAGGGTGAGTTAATTGTTTCTGGCTCTAAAAATGGTGGGCTTTATGCTATAGCTGCCGCTCTATTAACTGCTTCTCCGGTAACAATTCACAATATTCCTGAAATTGCTGATGTTTTAGAAATGGCTGCTGTTTGTAGATCTATAGGTTCACAAGTTGAAATTGATGGTAATACGATACAAATACATACTCCTGCAATATTGTCTAACTCACCTCCAAATGATTTGGTTGCTGCCTTAAGAGCATCCTTTTTGGTGATGGGTCCTTTATTAGCACGTACTGGGGAAGCTATATGTGCATCGCCAGGTGGTGATGTAATTGGAGTGAGACCATTAGATGTTCATTTGGCTGGATTTCGGGCATTAGGGGCTGAAATTACACAAGAAGAATCAAGCTGGGTTGCTAAAGCTAAATCACTTACAGGCGATAGAATATTTCTTGACTATCCTTCTGTATTAGGAACAGTCAATGTCATGTTTGCTGCTACTTTGTCAATTGGAACAACTACAATAATCAATGCTGCAGCAGAACCAGAAGTTGCTATGGTCGCTGAAATGCTTAATCAAATGGGTGCAAATATCAACGGACATGGTACTTCACGCATTAATATTACGGGTGTTAAAGAATTGCATGGAGTTGAGTTTGAAGTTAAACCTGATCGTATAGAAACAGGTACCTACCTTTTAGCTGGTGTTGCTACAGGAGGAGACATTTCAATTATTAATGGTCAGCCTAAAGAGCTTGATTCTTTATTGTCAAAATTTAATGAAATGGGAGTTAAAGTTGAAATTTTTTCTTCGATGGAAGGTATCAGAGTTTCTGCTTTGAAAACTTTTCATGGTATTGCTCTTCAAGCTGTTCCATATCCAGGGTTTCCAACAGATTTGCATGCCCCTATGGCTGCAGCTCTCACTCAGGCAATCGGGGTTTCGACAATACATGAAAGGGTTTTTGATAATCGAACAGCTTATGTTAGCCAGTTAAGACAATTAGGAGCGAAAATCATTGATGGTGGTCAAACAGTCATTATTGATGGAGGTGTTCCATTGATTGGAACCTCTGTTCGCGCACTCGATATTCGTGCAGGGGCCGCAGTCGTGATTGGTGGATTGGCTGCCACCGGCACAACAAAGATCTTTGATATTGAGCATTTAGATAGAGGTTATGCGCATTTAACTGAACGTCTAGTTAATTTAGGAGCAGACGTCAAAAGATGTAAGGAGCATATAATTGGGGATTAGTAGTTGGATGTTTTTTATAAATAGAATTACATGTCTTAGGTTATTGATTGCTAATGCTTTGGTGGTGAAATGTTTTCAAAACGAATAGGAATTGATTTAGGAACTGCTAATGTACTTGTGTTTGAATCTGGTCGAGGGATTATTTTAGATGAACCTGCTGTTGTTGCCTTAACTGAGAGAGATGGAAATGTAGTTGCTGTTGGTGATGATGCGAAACTAATGATTGGTAGGCATCCTGGTACTATTCAAGTTGTTCGTCCTATGCGTGACGGTGTAATTGCAGACTATGTCATCACCGAGTCAATGTTACGATATTTCATCTCTCGTGTTTTGGGGCGGTTTAATATCATTAAACCTGAAGTTATGATTTGTGTACCTGTTGGAGTGACAGGCGTCGAACGGCGTGCAGTGCGTGACGCTGCTGAAGCTGCAGGTGCAAGAAAACCTGCTCATTTGATACCTGAACCACTCGCTGCGGCTATAGGTGCAGAGATTCCTGTTGGTTCTGCACGGGGACATATGATTGTTGATATTGGTGGAGGTAGAACTGAAGCAGCTGTGATCTCAATGTTTGGAATTGTTGCCAGTGAATCCGTACGTATAGCTGGCGATCGATTTGACGATGCTATCGTACAACATATTAAGAGACGTCATAATTTGATTATTGGTGAACGGACAGCTGAAGAAGTAAAAATTGCAATCGGTGGTGCTATCGCAGATCCTAATCAAGATCGTACTGCACAAGTTAGAGGGCGCGACCAAGTTACAGGACTACCTCGAACTGCACTTTTACACGGTGATGAGATAGTTCAAGCATTAAACGAACATTTGCTTGTTGTTATTGAAACTATTCGTAAGGTATTGGAAAAAACTCCTCCTGAACTTGCATCAGATGTTATAGATCGAGGCATAATCTTAACCGGTGGAGGTGCTTTACTTCATCGTTTAGATGAATTAATTCGTGAGGAAACTGGTGTGCCTGTACACGTGGCAGATTCTCCACTTACTTGTATTGCCCGTGGTGCAGGTCAAGCTTTGAATTATGTTGAAGTAATCGATCGAGCGATTCCAACAGATGGGGAAAGTTTAATAAGTTCAGTTAGTTCTGATATATAAAGATTAGTTACCTTTGTTTAAGTTTGTGAGATGATAAGTCATACTTTGTAAAAATAAAACAGGATTAATATTTTTTAGTTCTATTTCTTTTGGGACCTGAATTCTCGAAGGTGTATAGTTTAAAATAGCTGCTACGCCACCTTTAATAAGTAGATCGGCAACATTTTGCGCATATTCTGAACTAACCGTAATAATTCCAATATCGACGTGTTTTTTTGTGAGATCGTTTTGTAGATCTTCAATGCTTTGGACTACTATGCCATTTATAGTAGTTCCAATGACCTCGGAGCTTACATCATAGCAGGAAGTGATATTAAATCCTTCTTCCTTAAAACCAGGATATGATGCAACAGCACGTCCAAGTCTTCCTAAACCGATTACTATGACAGACCATTGTTTATCTAATCCCAAAATATTTTCAAGTTCATCTAATAAATCTTGAACTACATAACCCTTACCTTGTTTCCCAAAGCGTCCAAAATATGACAAGTCTTTTCTTATTTGGGCTGGAGTTACATCTAGTTCACTTCCTAACTCATGTGAAGAGATGACTGTACGCCCTTCCTCCTTAATTCGAACTAGAAATCCTCGATAAATTGGTAGTCGATCGATAACAACTTCTGGTATTTGCATAGTCACTTTAGATCCTCAAGAGGGTTATATTTGATAAGCATATCGATCGTGAACTTTGGTGCAATCTTTTCACAGAATTAATTTGGTCAAAAAGATGGTTATCCTATGAATTATCGGGCGGGCGGAATTCGATAGTTTCTTCAGCAACGATGACGGGCTCAACTTTTGTAACACCACGCATTCGAAGGTCTTTAATAATTGGATCGAGTAATGAATCTGGTACAGATGCACCTGCACTTAAACCGACGATATCTACATTTTTGTACCAGTTTGGATCGATATCGGATAGTCCGTCTACTCTATAGGAAACAGTTCCAGTACTTGCTGCAACTTCTTGTAGTCGGACACTGTTACTTGAATTTGCCGATCCTACAACTATAACCAAACCTGCACGTTCAGCAATCGCCCTCACAGCTGCTTGGCGATTAGTTGTTGCATAGCAGATATCATTTCTTATTTCGGCATCTGGAAATCGTTCGATAATGGCATCAATTGTTGATGCTGTGTCATCTACTGAAAGAGTTGTCTGAGTTACAACAAATTTTTTCTTAGTAGTTGTTTCTAAGTCAAAAACATCTTTTGGAGTATCAACTACAGTAGTCCGGTCAGGTGCCTCACCTTTAGTACCTACGACTTCATCATGACCTTCATGACCAACTAATAGTATATCGAATCCATCTTTTGCTGCTTTTCTAGATTCTAAATGCACTTTTGTTACTAAAGGACATGTTGCGTCTATTACCTGCAGATTTCTTTTTGTAGCTTCTTCAACAACTAATGGAGAGACTCCATGTGCAGAGAAAACAATACGAGATCCGAAAGGAACTTCTTTAATGTCATTAACAAATATTGCTCCACGTTCACGAAAACTTTCTACTACATGTCTGTTATGGACTATTTCATGAAATGCGTATATTGGTAGTTCTTCGGTATCTAAAAGTTCATCTAGAACATCTATCGCTCGAACTACTCCCGCACAAAATCCTCTTGGTTCTGCTAACAGTAAAGTATGTGGCATTTTTGTTCCTTACTAATAATCTATTTTATTACGTATTTAAAATATGGGAGAATATTTTTAGGGTTTCTAATGAATAATATTTTTTTTGATAGTAAAAATTTCACAGATGGTTTCCGTTCAAAATGGTTTCCTTCTCTGTTTAGTCAATTAGCGAATGATGCTCCAAACTATTTATCTTATATATGGCCGACTGTAATTAAATCTATAAATACGCAAGGTTTTTTGGGTAGTGCCTTATATATGACAGATATGGCATTAGATGCATGTGAATTAGTATATGAACCTCAAACTGGTCGTGCAGATTTGATAACACAAGGTATGACAAATTTTGAAATACAAGAGCTAGAAGCAGTTTTAGATTTATTCCACTATGTGCAACCACAGGTACTGTTAATTGGTGCAGCTTTAGCAGAAGCTTTCGAGCGAGAAAAGGTCGGTGGCCAAGGTGGCGGTCAATTAAGAAAATTAAGTGATCGAGAAAAAAAACATTTACTTACTGAAGTTAAAATGGATCATACTGATGCGCCAAATTTTTCTAATATTGTTGATATATTGCAATTGAGCGAAGCTCCAGATTTATATCGAGCACTTGGAGAATGGCAATTGGCGATAGATATTTTTTGGGGTGAATTGCAGCATTTAGCGACATATCCAGATTTTCGAAGGCGAGGGCGTGCTTTATATTATTATGCTAGAGCAGGGTCAAAGTTTCTTGCTGTTCCATTGAATGCTAATTTTTCATCCTTAAATAAATTAGGAATATCTAGTAAAGAAATAATCCGCGCTCAACAGATTGTAAATGATAACATTCCAGTTTTGGCAATGATGATAATGCACTGTACTGCAATGCGATTGGCTCTAGGTCATTCAATTCGTGAAGTGGTTCAATCTTAAATAGTTAGGGTATTTGTTGATGTCATCTCTCGAGCAAGGAAAAGATTGGATTCCATCTAATCATAATATTACCGATTTACTTTCTAACTCAGAGATAGATAATTTGCGTTTAGTGTATGATTCTTCTAATTATGTATTTTTGGCAGATTTACTGCATTCTTCTGTTGGACTAGGTTTGGGGATATATAAACCAGCACAGGGTGAAAGACCCCTACATGATTTCCCTGCTGATTCATTATATTTACGGGAAGTCGCGACTTTTGAGATTTCACGTCTGTTAGGTTGGGATCTAATTCCACCTACTGTCATTTGTGATGGTCCTCATGGAATAGGTTCTTTACAGCTATTCATCCCACATAATCCAGCCCATCACTACTTTGAATTACGTAAAAATGCTCAATATGAAAATCAATTATCTCTTATTGCCGCATTTGATTTGATAGTAAATAATGCCGATCGTAAGGGTGGACATGTGCTTTTAGGTAATGATAATCAAATATGGTGTATTGATAACGGTCTATGTTTTAATCAATATTATAAACTTCGTACTGTCATTTGGGATTATGCGGGAAAAGAATTATCTGAAAAATATTGTGAAGATCTTCGTCGCATTCTTGGATATTTGGAAAGTCACCAAGGTCAGAAAGAGTTTTTAAGATTTATTTGTATGGAAGAAGTCTCTGCTCTTGTTAACAGGATAAAAGTTTTTTTAGAAAATCCGATACTGCCAGCAATAAGCTCTAATCGTTCAGTTCCATGGCCATTAATATAAAATTTTTCTAGATTATTTAGGTAGCTATTTATTTAAGGTTTTCCTAATTGAATTGAAAAAAATAGATAATTTGTGTTGATTTTGTTTTTTTAATATCAATTGCTCTAAAGATTTTTTGTTGCCGATTAGAATATGCTCTCTCCAATCTCGTAATGAAGGACTAGGGTTATTTTTTGATAATAATGGGATAGTAAATTCTGTAAAATTTTTAAACTCTTTACCTTCTTTGACTAAAACTTCTCTCCCTGATTCTTTGACTAAAAGAATTCCTGCAGCAAGATCCCATATTCGTAAACTATAGAATTGCGCTGTTTGAAAAATTCCTGCGGCGACGAATGCTAATTCAATGGCGGCGGATCCAGTATTTCGGTTTTCAATATTTTGTACTACTGAAATTGTTCCACCAGGTGCAGCACTTAGACGACGTTTAAGATTGGGATTTTCTAATTGTTTTATAGGTTTTTTATTAAAATGTAGACCTCTACCTAATGAAGCGTGGTATATACCTTTTTTTAATAAATGACTTGTTGAACACCAAATAACACCTATGACTGGTCGATTGTTGAATAATATTCCGATCGATACGCAAAATAGGGGGTATTGATTGATAAAATTTGTTGTGCCATCGATCGGATCTATGATCCACATATACTCTGCTTCTGGATTAACTGGCTCATCAGTTTCTTCTCCCAATATACCGTGGTCAGGAAATCGTGATGTAACTAGACTGTGTATTAAGTTTTCGATTTTGTGATCTATATCTGATACAGGGTTATCTGAGGAATTTTTTTGATTGCTGGATGAATTTTTATAATTAATGATAAGTTCATCTTGTAGGCTATCTATGATTATTTTGCCTGCTTGTTCAGCGCATTCGTAGGCAAATGATTCTAGTTCTGTAAGTGAATTAATTTGATTCATACTAGTCATTTTATTTATTAACTTTCAAAGATGTATAGTGCTTTTCTAGGAACTTAAAATTTTACTTAAATATAAGATATACAGATATTAAGGCATGTAATGACCTATACAAAACCAATACCAAAAGCCACCCCAGAGACTCAAGAATTTTGGGCGGGTCTTCGTCGTCATGAGCTACGAATTCAGTATTGTAATGAATGTTTGCGTTACTATTTTTATCCTCGACCTTTTTGCCCTTTTCAAGGATGTCGCTCTGAAAATATTACATGGAAAACAGTATCTGGATTTGCAAAATTATATAGTTATGTAATTTCACATCGTGGTTTCGGAGGATTTGAAGAAGACATTCCCTACGTCATTGCTATAGTCGAACTTAATGAAGGTCCAAGGATGATGACTAACATTATTAATATAGATCCTGACCCCCAAAATTTAATCCCTGACATGCCCCTTGAAATTGTTTTCGATGATATTACTGAAGAAATTACATTGCCAAAATTTCAACCGATGAATCAATGATAGGTAGTTTTTTCAATGAAGAAGGATAGTACTCGAGTGGCCATTATTGGAGCTTCTGAAACATCTTCAGTAGGTCATCTACCTAATTATTCTATGCTTCAACTTCATGCAGAAGCAGCTCGGTTAGCGTTAGATGATGCTGGATTAACTTTTGATGATGTTGATGGTCTTGCAACTGCAGGTGCTACGCCAGCACAACTGACAGAATATTTCAATATTATGCCGCATTGGATTGACGGAACTTCTGTTGGTGGAGGATCTTTTCTGATGCATGTGAGTCATGCAGTAGCAGCTATTCAAGCAGGGCATTGTAATGTTGCTTTAATAACACATGGTGAATCTGGTCGTTCAAGGGTTGGAATAAATAATTCGCATCCAGGCCCCTCAACGATTGCTGGTCAATTTGAACTTCCATATGGAGTATGGGGGCCACCAAGTATGTTTTCAATTCCCATAGTTCGACATATGCATGAATATGGGACAACAGAAGAACAATTAGCATCAGTTGCAGTGGCGACTCGTCAATGGGCCAATCTTAATCCGAGGGCTATGATGCGAGACTTGATTTCAGTTGACGATGTATTAAAGTCTCGTTTGATTGCATGGCCATTACATTTATTAAATTGTTGTTTGGTTACTGATGGGGGTGGCGCATTAGTGCTAGTGGGTGAAGAGATCGCACATGAATTTGCTAAAGAACCAGTTTGGGTGCTTGGTAGAGGTGAAACTACTTCACATATGAACATTAGTATGATGGAAGATATGAGTAGTTGGACTGCAGCTAAACAGACTGGAAATGATGCTTTTGCTATAGCTGAAGTAACACATAATGATATCCAGCATGCAATGTTATATGATGCCTTTACTCATGTTCCTATCTATGCATTAGAAGGTTTGGGATTTGTGAATCCCGGAGAAGGTGGACCATATTTTGCTGAAGGGCATACTGCACCAGGAGGAAATTTTCCAGTAAATACCAATGGTGGTGGACTTTCGTATACACATACAGGTATGTATGGAATGTTTGCAATACAGGAATCTGTTACTCAATTGCGTGGTGAAGCAGAGCAAAGACAGGTTGATGATTTAGAAATTAGTTTGGTACATGCACCTGCGGGTATGTTTTCAGGAACTGCAACATTGATTTTAGGAAATAAATAGGAGTTATATGGGTACAAGAGAAGAATTGGATGTCCTTTTAGCGATTCATTCAACTCCAGCACGAAGATATCTCAAATCTGATCCAATTCCTGATGAAACTATTCGGGTAATTTTGGATGCTGCTATACGTGGTCCTTCAGGTGGAAATCAACAAGGATGGGGATGGATAGTAGTGAAAGATTTGGAAGTTAAGCAGGAAATTCAAAAATTCTATTTAGAAGGCTGGGAACGTGCATACGGATATCAAAAAGATGAAATACTGAACTCGACGGGTCAAGATGGTTTGGGGAAAAGGAATTTTTTATCAGCTGAACATTTGGCTAATAATTTAGCAGAGGCTCCTGTTTGGGTTATACCTGTCTTAAAAAATGTTAGCGAGTCACCACGAGCAGGATCTTCTATCTATGGTGCTATTCAAAATCTTATGCTTGCAGCTCGAAGTTTTGGAATAGGTTCCACGCTAACAACTTTGTATTCTGCTTATGAAGAAGAAGTTAAGATGATTTTGGGATTACCTTCTGAATATACGACAATGGCTCTAATACCTTTAGGATATCCATCTAAAGGTAGATGGGCTCAACCCAAGAGACAGCCAATTGAAGAGGTGACACACTGGGGAAAATGGGGCCAGTTACATCCAAAAAATACTTAACTCATTAGTGATTAATTATGAAAGGGAACAAATGCAATCTGTAGGATTTATTGGATTAGGAATTATGGGAATGCCCATGGTAAAGAACCTTCTAAATGCAGGTTTTGAAGTAAATATCTGGAATCGAACCGTTGAAAAATCTGACCAACTCTCAAATCAAGGAGCAAATAGTTGTCAATCTCCTGGTGATGTAGCCAGAAATAGTGAAGTGATAATTATTTGTGTGACAGCCACATCGGATGTTGAAGCTGTGTTGCTCGGTAGTGAATCTATTACTGATCCGATCATTAATGGTGTAGAGAAAAATAATATTGTTATTGATATGTCTACTATTTCTCCGGCAAGAACACGAGAATTTGCTATTCAATTAAATTCTATTGGTGCAAGTATGTTGGATGCTCCAATTTCTGGAGGAGAGCAAGGTGCAATAGATGGCACACTATCCATCATGGTTGGTGGAGATACTGAAATTCTTTCCAAAGTGAACAATATTTTCGAAGTTTTAGGATCTCGTATCACACATTGTGGCCCGAATGGTGCTGGACAGACCGTTAAATTATGTAATCAAATCGCAGTATGTATTAACAATTTCGCTATGGCAGAGGCATTGCTCTTTTGTGAAGCTAGTGGCGTAGATCCTGAAACGATGCTTGAAGCTATTACGGCAGGAGCTGCAGGATCCTGGCAACTTTCTAATTTAGGGATGAAAATTGTGGAAAGAGATTTTTCGCCAGGTTTTAAAGTAGGATTACAGCAAAAAGATTTGCGACTTGCACTTGAGGCGGCAGATCAACTCAATGTATCACTCACTGGAACTTCTATTGTGCATCAATTTTTTTCTTCAGTTGAACGTTCGTTGGATTCTGATGTCGGGACTCAGGCGTTAATCACTTCACTTGAAGCTATGAATAATCTTGAAGTCGGTGGGAAGAAATAATTAGTTCTGCGTTATTGCTTAGTCGGTGAATAGCTTCCATCTGGTATATGTGTTGGAAGTTTAAATCCATGATTGTTTAGTAGGTCATACGCTCTAACATCACGAATTCTTAATTCTTCTTTTGTACAAATTGACCATTCTTCATTCGGGCACCAGTTTGTGATTGCTGGATCTAATGCTCCAATATTGGCAACAGTTATCCAATAAAAGTATTCGTGAACTTGGCATCCATAGGGACAATCAAAATATCTATACCAAGCTTCCGCTGGATAAACTTTAGGTGCTTCTTCGAAGTAACCTCCACGTGCAGCATCCACTGCTTCTGT
>MDTE01016802.1_pt1 | contig 199539 bp, 198 predicted proteins | sample 811231 | NCBI WGS metagenome assembly MDTE01 (sample SAMN05326651, study PRJNA326480) | marine metagenome | isolation source: seawater | place: Indian Ocean: Red Sea | collected 2010 | reverse complement strand
GAATGATTTTCTAAAATCGATTGGATCTGAGACGGTGAAGCGCATAACATAATAATGCCATCATCATATGTCATGATCTCATCTACTGATTTTAAAGCAACATCGATTATATTATTTGAGAGAGCATACTTTATAGCTTTGCTGTCATTATCATAAGCATGTACAACAAAATCAGGTAGGACTGTTAAATCTCTTGCAATAGATCCTCCAATCAGCCCCAATCCTATAATAAATATATTCATTTTAATAATGTACTTAAAGTGTTTAAGAAAAGAGTATTCTCTTCTTCGGTTCCAATAGTAACCCTCAAATAGTTTGGCATATCATATAAATCAATAGGTCGTATAATTATCCCACGCTGCATAAGACGTTCAAAAATATTAATGCTATTGAAGTTACCAGTAAATGATAAAAAATTGCCTGATGATGGTATGACTTCTAAACCAAGATTTATAAGGTTATCAAAAGTTTTATCTTTTTGATAATTATTTAGCTCTAAGCTTCTTTTGATATGATCATTATCATTGAGGGAAGCTAAAGCTAATTTCTGAGCAACATAATTAGTATTAAAGGGCTGTCTGATTCTGTTTAGTGCTTCTATAGTTTTTGGTGAACTTAATCCATAGCCAATTCTTAAACTAGCAAGTCCTTGTATCTTTGAAAATGACTTAGTGATCATTATGTTATTAAACTCTTTTAATAGCTCAATGGGTTTTACATAATCTAATTCGGTTACATATTCAAAGTAAGCACAATCTAAAACAACTAAGATATCGTTAGATATACTCTTCATAAGCTGCTTGACTTCTCTATGTGAATTATAAGTGCCAGTGGGATTGTTTGGGTTTGCAATAAATATTACCCTGGTATCAGAGTCTATAGACTTGGTAAAACCCTCAAGATCATGAGACCAATTAACTGTAGGGACCTCAATTAATCTTGATCCAGATGCTTGCGTAACAATCTTATAAACTATGAATGCATGCTTAGATGCAACTGCAGACGTAGAATAATTTAAGAATGCTCTGGCACAAAGATCAATAATGTCATTTGAACCATTACCAAGAATTATCTCATTCTCATGAACGCCCTCTTTCTTTCCAATTGCATTTCTTAATTCTTCTCCTGATCCATCAGGGTATAGATGTAAATCATTAGCTAAATCTCCAAGCACAGTTTTGGCTTTTGGTGATGGTCCTAAAGGGTTCTCATTAGATGCCAGCTTAATTGCGTTTGTTATTCCATAATCTTCTATAACTCTTTCAATAGGTCTTCCTGGCTCATATGGATTCAGCTGACTAATACCAGGATTGAGTCTATCTAATAGATTGTCGCTCATGATTCATCTGGGTATGAACCAAGAATCCGAACAAACACACCAAGCTCTCTTAACTCTGCTATAGTTTGTTTAAGTTTACTTTCAGATTGATGACCTTCACTATCAATAAAAAAATTATGAGAATCTATGCTTTTCCTAGACGGTCTGGTTTCAATCCTATGCAAGTTAATCTTTCTTTTATGAAAGGGTTTTAACAAAGCCATTAGTGAGCCTGGCTTGTTAGGTGTTTGAAATAGAAAAGATGTCTTATCTTTACCGGTTTTATTGACATTTTGATTGCCAACTACAATAAATCTTGTTCTGTTATCAGTAAAATCTTCGATATTCCTAACTAATGTCTTTAATTTATATTTCTCAATTGCAACCTCACTTGCTATGCATAATGCATTTTTATTTTTTTTGGCAAATTCTGCAGCTTCTGCTGTGCTTAGAGTAACTTTCCTTAGCACATTAGGTAAGTTCTTCTCTAACCACCTACTACATTGACCGAATGCTTGAGGGTGAGAAGCAACTACCTTGGAGTTTTTAAGTTTCGAGTGTTTATGAGATGCTAAATTATGGTGTATATCTAAATATGTTTCACCACAAATTAAAACATTTTCATCTGTAAGACAGTTCAGTGTAGAGTTTACAACGCCTTCAGAGGAGTTTTCCAAAGGCACTACACCGAAATGAGAAATTCCATTTCTTATTTGATGAAACACATCATCGATACTCACTCTTGGATTTTTCTGAACAGAAGAGCCAAAATGATTTATAACCGCTGCCTCTGAATGTGTTCCTGTTGGGCCTAAAAAAGCAATATTTAAAATTTCCTCTAACGAAAGGCATGCTGAAATTAATTCTTTGAAGATATGTCTAACTTTTTTATTAGAAATCAGGCCTTTATTTTTGGACAGAATCTTCCTTAAAATTACTGATTCTCTATCTGGCTTATAAAAAGATCCTTTGTTAATTAAAGCTTTAGATTTAATATCACCAATTTGGTGTGCTAAATCTCCTCGCTCTTGTATTAGCTTTAGTAGATTTGCATCAATTTTATCTATTTTCTTTCTTAATACGTCTATCTTTTTAGCGGTCACAATTACCCATATCTAGCTTCAAAGCTTTTCATAAAAGCAATTAAAGCATCAATAGCCTCCTGTGGCATGGCATTATAGATGCTAGCTCTCATTCCGCCAACTGAACGATGGCCTTTTAGATTTAGTAAGCCCGCTTCATAGGCCTCATCTAAAAAAATAGTGTCTAAATTAGTATCATTCAAAATAAAAGGGATATTCATTATGGATCTGCTACCAGATTCAACAAGATTGTCGTAAAAATCAGATGAGTCAATAAACCTATACAATGTTTCTGCTTTCTTTTTGTTAGTCTCTCCAATAATTTTTAATCCTCCTTGATCATTTAACCATTTAAAAACCTTGCCTGCGATATACCAAGAAAAAGTTGGAGGCGTATTGAGCATAGAGTCTTTTTTGCTATGGGCTTCGTAGTTCATAATATTAGGAAGATTAGGAGATGATTGTGCAAGAAAATCTTTATTTACGATGATTAAGGTAAGTCCTGCTGGCCCAATATTCTTTTGTGCACCAGCATAAATCATAGAGAATTTATTGACATCTATAGGTCTTGACAGGATTACTGAGGACATATCACTAATCAAAGGATATGAAATGTCTGGTATGTGATGTATAGCATTGCCGTGAATTGTTTCATTTGCTACATAATGCAAGTAAGAAGCATTGTCATTGAGTTGCCATTTTTTAAAATCAGGTACAGAGATGAAATTCTGCTCTTGCGAACTTGCAACGATATTCACATCAGTGACTTTTTGTGCTTCACTAATTGCTTTTTGTGACCAATAACCGGTCATAAGATAATCAGGATTTTTTTTTGCAAAATTCATAGGAATAAGTGCAAATTGCATTGTGGCTCCTCCTTGAAGAAATAGAACATCATATGAATCTGGTATTTCTAATAAGTGAGTAATATCCTTCTTAGCGGTGGCTGCCAATTCAATAAATAAATCAGACCTATGACTAACCTCCATAACAGACATACCTGATCCCTGCCAATTTAATAGTTCTTCTTGAGCTTCAGTAAGCACAGATTCAGGAATAGTTGCAGGACCAGAAGAAAAATTCCACTTTCGCATAAATTAATCTTCCTCTTCAGGGGGTATACGTACACCTTCAATCAATTTTTCACCCTCCTTCGGATTAATAACTTTTACCCCTTGGGTGTTCCTACCAAGAGTTGGTATTTGATCAACTGAAGTTCTTATCATGGTTCCTTTATCGCTAATTAACATAATTCCATCTTCTTCATCTACAGAGACTGCTGAAACCATCAGACCATTTCTCTCAGACCTTTTAAGAGCTATGACCCCCTTTCCACCTCTATTATGCATTGTAAAATCTTCTAATTTGGATTTCTTTCCATATCCATTTTCTGATAAACATAAGATTGTTTTATCTGGATTACCTAATATTAAAGATATAATTTTCATATCCTCTTTTATCTTCATGCCTCTTACACCTCTAGCAGTTCTTCCCATTGCACGAACCTTAGATTCATGAAACCTGATAAGCTTTCCTGATAATGAAGCAAGGAGAATTTCTCGATTTCCATCAGTTACAACTGACCCAACTAATTTATCGCCTTCATCTAACTTAATTGCCTTAATTCCAGATTTATATTTTTTTGAAAAAAACTTTAATGATGTTTTCTTGACGACACCATTTCTTGTGGCCATAAATACATATTTATCTTCAGCAAAGTTTTCTACCGGTAATATCTCTGTAACAGTCTCATCATCATCTAGATTTAGCATATTCACTAATGGCCGACCCTTTGAGGTCCTACTGGCTACTGGAACTTCATAAACTTTTAACCAAAATACTTTGCCTTTAGTTGTAAAACATAGTAATTGAGCATGAGAGCTTAGGACATATAAATTTTGAATTAAATCTTCTTCTTTAACAGAAGCCGCTGCCTTACCCATCCCTCCTCTTCGTTGTTCTCTATATTCAGCCAATGGTTGGGTTTTAGCATATCCACTTCTTGATAAAGTTAATACTCTTGTTTCTTCAGGAATTAGATCTTCGTTAGAAATATCCTGTCGCGCATCATTAATTTCTGTTTTTCTATCATCTCCAAAGCTTTCCTTGATTTCAATCAACTCAGATTTAATAAGGTGTTGTAACACTTCTTTTTCATCTAGTATCTTACTTAGTCTTTGGATTTCTTTGACCAAATCATTAAATTCCTTAGATAAGTTTTCTTGCTCTAAGCCAGTCAATCTTCCAAGCCTTAGCTCTAAAATTGATTTTGCTTGATCCGGAGATAACTTATAGCTTTTTCCTCTCAGACCACATGCAGAAGAGAGGCCTTTGGGCTTGCATGTATCTTTTCCAACTTTCTTTAAAATCGCTTGAATTGGGCCAGCTTTCCAAGCTTTCTTACAAAGTTCAACTGCAGCTATTTTTGTATCCTTAGACTTTTTAATAATGGAGATAACAGAATCAATATTAGCTATAGCCACCATTAGACCTTCAACAATATGGCCTCTCTCTTTAGCTTTTCTTAATTCAAACTTTGTTCTTTTGGTGACTACATCTCTGCGATGTTTTATAAATTCTTGGAGTAGTTCTTTTAAATTAAGTACTTTAGGTTGACCATCGACTAATACGGTAAAATTAATTCCAAAAGATTGCTCCAGTTGTGTTTGAGCAAAAAGGTTATTCTCTAGTACATCAACCGATTCCCCTTTCTTGACCTCTATAACAACTCTCAAACCATCTTTATCAGACTCATCTCTTATCTCTTTAATGCCATCTATTTTTTTTTCTTTAACAAGCTCTGCGATTCTTTCTAGCATTCTTGCCTTATTTACCATATATGGGATTTCATTCACAATTAAAGATTGATTCCCAGACTTATCCTCTTCAACGGTGGTTTTAGCTCTTACATAGATGATGCCTCTTCCAGTCTTATAAGCTTCGAAAATTCCCATTTTGCCATCAATAGTTCCGCCAGTAGGGAAATCTGGTCCAGTAATCGATTGGATAAGTGTGTCTATGTTAGTTCTTGGATTATCTAACAATTCAAGAGAGCCATTAATAACCTCTGTTAAGTTATGGGGTGGTATATTTGTTGCCATGCCTACTGCAATTCCAGAAGACCCATTAACCAATAAGGTTGGGATGCGAGTAGGTAAAACGTCAGGAATATCTGCACTGCCATCATAATTTGGAGAATAACTTACTGTATCTTTTTCTATATCAGAGAGTATTTGATCTGTAATTTTTGCCATCCTAACCTCTGTATATCTCATAGCGGCTGGAGGATCTCCATCAATAGATCCAAAGTTTCCTTGACCCTCAACCAGCATATATCTCATAGAAAAATCTTGAGCCATTCTGACCATAGCATCATAAATAGCACTATCCCCATGAGGATGGTATTTACCCATAACATCTCCTACCACCCTAGCTGATTTCTTAAAGGGTCGATTATAGTAATTTTTAAGGTCGTGCATAGCGAAAAGAATTCGCCTATGAACAGGCTTTAATCCGTCTCTAACATCTGGAAGGGCTCTACCATGTATAACGCTCATGGCATAGCTCAAATAAGATTGTTTTAATTCATCTTCAATGCTTATTGGAAGGATTTCTTTAGCAAAATCTGACATTAATATTATTGAAAAAGATCTTTTTTATACAAGAAAAAATACTTATTTTTATGTGCTTATTTTACCATATTTTAGTGTATTAAATTACTGTTTAAATCCATAAAATTAAAGACCGAGAATTGATTTTTGAGAGTTTAAAAAAATAATTATGTTAAAAGAGTAGACATATTATTCTGAATAAAATAACCTAAAAAATATGTCTAAAAATCAGCATCCAGTAGCTATCGTGACTGGAGGAAGTAGAGGGGTTGGAGCATCAACTGCTCGAATGCTTTGTGCTAAAGGTTGGAATGTTTTAATCACGTGTACTTCAACCTTAGACCAGGCAAAAGAAATTGCTAGTTTTTCATCAAACCATGAGACCGAAATCACTCCAATAGTCTCAGATGTTTCAAATAAAGATGATTGTGTTAACTCTGTAAAAAAATGTATAGAGAGCTGGGGAAGACTAGATGCTATCATTAATAATGCGGGAACGACTAAATTTGTTTGGGATCACTCGGATTTAGATGGTTTGACTTATGAAGATTTTGTTCGCATTTACGCAGTAAATGTAATTGGGCCTTTTCAAATGGTAACTGCAGCTAAACCTTTTCTAAATGAAAGTCCAAATCCAAGCATTGTAAATATATCTTCTATAGCAGGAATCAAGGGAATTGGAAGCTCTGTTGCATATGCTGCTTCTAAAGGAGCACTAAATACAATGACTCTATCAATGGCTAGAAATCTTGGTCCAATTAGAGTCAATGCAATATGTCCCGGTTTTATCGAGGGGGAGTGGCTTAAAAAGGGTATGGGAGAGGAGGTTTATGAAGGCACAAAGCATCATATTGAAAACACTGCACCACTGAAGAAAACATGTACGCCTGAATCTATAGCTGAAGTAGTCCTTCATTTGGTTGATGGTAGCAACCTTGTGACCGGGCAACTTATAACAGTCGATGGTGGGGTTAGCTTAAATCTTTAATTAATAATTCTTTTAGCTTTGTTCGATAACGTAAACTTCACTTTTTTTGTTGAAGGAATAGGATAGCTTTTCATTGTTTTAGGATTTCTGCCAACTCTCTCTTTAGTTTCAACTAATTCAAATGTTCCAAATCCAGATAGCTTAATCTTTTTACCAGAATTAAGTTCGTCTTTAATGGTATTAAAGAATCTATTCACTAGGTCTTGAGATAATTTAGAAGAGAACCCCATCTCAGCACTTATAACCCTTATAAGATCTTTTTTTGTAATAGTCATTTTCTTAAAGTTGCTGAAAGTTTTGTTACAAGAGATTTATGAATCCTATCAATCACCAAGTTCACTTCTTCATCTGTTAAGGATTTTGAGTTACTTTGTAAAACAAATCTAAGAGTCATGCTAATTTTATTGCTCTTTAATCCTTTGCCTGAAAATAAATCTATTAGTCTTATATCTTTTAAAATCTTAATATTTAAACTAGAGATTATTTTGTATACTTCAGAAAAAGAGATTCTTGCATCTAAAACAAAATTCAGATCCCGCTCAGATAAGGGGTATTTACTTGGTATGTTAATCTGTTTTGGTTGCTTCGAATCAACATAAAGGTTGCTAGGAAGAATCTGGAAACCATATACTGGATTTTTCACTACACTTCCATATAAGGCCTGGTTAATTTCTCCAAATTTCATTAACTCATCATTTGATGAGGATAAAATAGATAAAGAATTAGCGTTAAAGATTGAATTATCAATATTAACTTTTGCAGAATAATCATTAATATTTAGGTGTTTAAGTAAATCGAGCATATCTTTTTTTAGGTCAAAGAAGTTATAGTTAGAGTGCTTCCCGGACCAGTCCTTATACTTGTCATGCACATATCCAATTCCACTAATGTGTGACTCTTCGGCAAACTTATCTTTTGTTTTATAAAAAATATTTGCTGCCTCAAATCCCAAGACTCTTTTATGTCCCTTTTTAAGATTATTTGATAAAGCATTTAGTAAGCTAACAATTAAATTATTCCTTAATAATGGCTCTTCGTTATTAATCGGATTCATAACTTTGACATCAGAGCTTGAATCATTGAGCTGTGGGTTTGAGTTGACAAATGGAACATGCATCATTTCTTGGTACCCTCGGTTTATGAGAAAAGATGAAATGCTTTTAATGGTGCTTAATTGTTCTAAATGCTTGAATGTTAATGAATTGGATGGTTTTGGAGGGCGTAGAGGCACATTGTTATATCCATAATGCCTCAAGATTTCTTCATATAAGTCCTCCGGTATTTCTATATCAAATCTATAACTCGGAGATCTTAAGAATAAAGAATTTTTATTAGATCTTTCTATATTGAAACCTAAATTCACAAACAGACTTTTTGCAAAAGAAAGTGAAAGATCTAATCCAGATAGCTTATTGAATCTTTGAATATTGAAGTTAATAGTCTTGCATGGTTTCATCTTATGAGATTTACAAAAACCATAAGATCTTTTAAAGCTAGCTATGCCATCTAATAAATATAGAAAATAGTTTAAGGCTATATCTTGGATGCATGGGTCAACTCCCCTTTCAAATCTTATAGATGCCTCTGTATTAAGACCATATGACCTGGCTTTATTTATTACTTTCTTAGACAAGAATGATGCTGACTCTACTGCTATTGAAGAAGTTGATCGTGAAACAGAAGTATTTAGGTTGCCTATGATCCCAGCTAATGCGATGCATTCCTTTTGATCTCTAATAGTTAATGTGTTCTTGTCAACTATCTTGATTTCATTGCCAATCACTTGTACTTTCTCATCTCTGTCTGGATAACCAACAGTAATAGGAAATGTGATCTTATCTTTATCAAAAACATGAAGAGGGGCACCCAATTCAAGCATCACATAATTCCCTAAATCAACTAATGGATGAACTAACGGAATCCCCGCCACTTCCAGTAAATTCTTAATCCTTTTTGGAAGAGATTTTTTTATTTTTATATCATCCACGATTAACAAATGATAATTTTGACAACCGAGGGAATGAACTGAACGAATATATTCTTTAGAATCTTTAAAGTGGATTCTTTTTCTATTTAGAGCTTTAAGTTTAAATTCTTGATTGTTATATGCATAAAACTCTCTTGCTAAACCTAACAAAGAAAAAGCATCGGCTCTATTGGGCGTGAGATCAAAGTGAATAGAGTCTTTAGAAAGCTCACACTCAAGCCCAAGATTAGTAAATATTTCAACAATTTTTAAAGGAGATAAATTTGTTCTTAAGTATGATTTAAGGAATTTATAATCTATCTTCATGATTAGACCTGATTAAGAAAATCTAAATTTGATGCATAGAATTCTCTGATATCTTTAACTCCGTAATACAACATTGCTAGCCTTTCAACCCCTAAACCAAAAGCAAATCCTGAATATAATTTTGGATTTATCTGACATGTTGATAAAACATTGGGGTGGACCATTCCACAACCCAAGACTTCCAACCAACCCGATGTACCAAACTTTATATCCACCTCTGCTGAAGGTTCTGTGAAAGGAAAATAAGAAGGTCTAAATCTAACATCCATTTTACGATCAAAGAAGTATTGAAGGAAATCAATTATGATTCCCTTTAGATCTACAAACGAAATATCTTTATCAACTGCTAAGCCCTCTATCTGAGTAAACATAGGTAAATGTGTTGTATCAGAGTCACACCTATATACTCTACCAGCTGATAACATATAAATAGGAGCAGACTGATCTAGCATAGAGTGTATTTGAGTATTTGAGGTATGTGTTCTTAAGAGATAGCCCTTTTTTGATTTAGAATCAATATAAAAAGTATCATGCATCTGTCTAGCAGGATGATCATCGGGGAAATTTAATGCTCCAAAATTATACCAATCAGTTTCTATTTCATTTCCAAAAAATGTTTGATAATTGAGATGCTCAAAATATGCCAAAATCTTGTCAATTGTTTTTGATATTGGGTGAGCACTCCCATACTCTTGAAAAGCTGGAAGAGAAATATCTATTGGTTGAAAATTGACAGTTGATCTGAGTTCATTAGCAAAATTATTAAAGATTAAAGATAGATCTGACTGAATTAAATTTAATTTTTTTGCAGTTTTTATTTTTTCTGACTGAGGCAACTTTCTAAGTGCTTGAAAAGATTTCTGGATTACTGATTTCTTACCAAGAAATTCTGATCTGATCTTAAAGAAATCAGACTCTGTCTTAACCTGCTTTAGACGAACAGACGCTTTTTTAGTTAAATCCTTTGGTATGAGCATAAGGGCATTATAGCCCGACTTTTTCTACAATCTTCTTAAAAGTATTAGGATCTGAATAAGCGATTCCTGATAATATTTTCCTATCCAATTGAACATCGGCTTTATTAAGCATATGAATGAATTGACTATAGTTAATTGGATGTTCCATAAGTGCAGCAGAAATTCTTGTTATCCATAAAGATCTGAAGCTTCTTTTCTTATTCTTTCTATCCCTAAAAGCATATTGCATAGCTTTGATATTGGACTGCTTAGCTGTCTTATACAGTCTACTTCTTGCACCATAATAGCCTTTTGCAGAAGATAAAACTTTTTTATGCTTAGCCTTTGCTGTAACTGCTTTTGTAGTTCTAGGCATTATACTCTCTTAATTTACAAGTAATTTTGTTGCAACCTTCGCGGCTTCATTATCCATCTTAATCATGCCCCTATTGTGCCTTTTTCTCTTGGTGGATTGCTTAGTTAAAATGTGATTCCTATTTGCACTTCTTCTCTTCAAACCCATACCGGTTTTCTTAAATCTCTTTTTTGCGCTTGAGTGTGTTTTTAATTTATAGCCCATGCTTATTTCTTTTTCTTCAATCTTGATAAAACCATTTGTAGTTGCTTGCCTTCAAGAGATGGCTCTTGATCAACTTGTGCAACATCTTCAAGGTCTTCTCGTATTCGATTTAACAAATCAAGACCTAAATTTGAGTTTAAAATCTCTCTCCCCCTAAATCGGACGCTAATTTTAGTCTTATCTCCATTATTAATAAAGTCTTTTATTTTTTTTAATTTTATATTGTAATCTCCAATATCTGTTGTGGGTCTGAATTTTATTTCTTTTAAAGACTGTTTTCGTTGCTTTTTGTTACCAGCAAAACTTTTCTTTTTCTCGAATTGATATTTCCCATAATCTAATAGCTTACAAACAATTGGTTTGGCTTTAGCAGGTGAAACTTGAACTAAATCAAGATTAGCTGATTTGGCTTTATCCAGAGCATCAGATAATTGAATCATACCAATCTTCTCTCCTTCAGCACCTATCAGCATAACTTTGTCTGCTGAAATGCGACTATTAATAGGCATGAAGTTTTTTTTATTAATAGCTATAAGACTAACCTTTAGAAATCATAAAATTATTTAGAAGAAAATGATCAAACTGAAGTGTTTGTTTTTGAAAAATAAAACATATATCAACGGAATTTTATAGAAAAATTCATATAAAACAACTTTAATAATAAAAAAAATTTTTAAGGTTTAAAATATACAATAAGGTAAAAGCTATTATTCCAACATGCAATCTGACAATGAATGATAATATTGATCAAAATGAAATAAATAAATTTGCTGATATTGCTGATAAGTGGTGGGATCCTTCGGGGGAATTCAAGCCATTGCATATTATAAACCCGGTCAGGGCTAAGTACATTGCTGAAAGATGTAATATCAAGGGCTTAAATATTCTGGATGTAGGATGTGGGGGGGGATTATTATCCGAAGCGCTTTACGATATGGGTGCAATAGTTACTGGGATTGATGTTTCTGAGAGGAACATTAATATCGCTAACATACATTCTAAGAAACATAATAAAAAAATTAAGTATTATAAAGTTAGCAGCGATGATTTAATCAAAGAGAAAAGAGAGTTTTTTGACGTAGTGACATGCCTAGAGGTAGTTGAACATGTTCCCGATCCTAAATATTTAGTTCAGAACTGCTCAGATTTATTAAAACCAAATGGTCACATGTTTTTATCAACTATTAACAGGAATCCGCGTTCATTTATTACTGCAATTCTCGGAGCTGAATACATCTTTAATGTGCTCCCGCAAGGAACACATGAATATCATAAATTTCTCAAGCCAAGTGAACTGGCATCTTTTATGATGCAAGCCAAGATTAGATTAGAAGAAACCAAAGGATTATTCTATAACCCCATATTTCATAAAGCTAAGATTAATGATGACCTTGGCGTTAATTACATGATCCATGGAATAAAGAATGATTAAAGGAGTGCTGTTTGATTTAGATGGGACACTATTAGATTCAGCTCCAGATTTTGTTTTTTGTTTAAACCATTTGCTGCAGAGGTTTAGCATCCCAGATGTTGATATAAAATTAATTAGGGGGAAAATCTCTGATGGAAGTAGTAGTCTCATTGAATTGGGTTTTGGAGCCGAAGTAGAAAAAGAAAAGTTGTCATCTTTAAAAGAAGACCTTCTTAAATTATACGAAGATAACCTATTAAGATTTGGAGAAGTCTTTAAGGGCGTAGGTAGCTTAATAAAATATCTTGAGGATCAAAATATATCATGGGGTATAGTTACGAATAAACCAGTAAGATATGCGAGAAGAATCATTAATGAATGCGAAGAACTACATTCATGTCAGATATTAATTTGTCCTGAAGATATTTCTATTACTAAGCCTGCTCCCGAAGGTATTCTATTAGCATGTGAAAAACTCAGCTTGGATCCCAAAGATGTTATATATGTAGGTGATCATATGAATGATATTAAAGCTGCGGAGCATGCTGGTGCAATTGCAATTGGATGCACCTATGGTTATGCATTAACTAATACAAATATTCCGAAAAGACATTTAAATGCTAGATCCATTAATGAATTAGAACAGCATATAAAAAGTCTACTAAAATGAATGATTTATTAAATAAGAATATATTAATCACTGGATCTACAAGAGGCATAGGGAAAAGAGTTGCAACATCTTTTGCAGAGAAAGGAGCTAATATAATCAGCATAGGTTCGAACCCTGAACGTCTAGATAGAATATATGATCAATTAATAAAGTTAAACCAAGATGGTGATCATCTAATTATCCAATGTGATCTGAGTCAGCTAGATGAAAGCCAGGCAAAAGATATAAGCTTATCAATAAATGAGCATTATAAATTCCTAGATGGAGTAATTTTTAATGCTGCCATTCTAGGAAAAATGACCCCGCTACATGATTATGATCTCCTGACTTGGAGAAAAGTTATTAATACAAATCTTACTTCACAGTTTTTACTCACTAAAGCATTAATACCTCATCTAAAAAGATCTAACAGTCCAAAAATTTTATTTACTTCTTCTGGAGTAGCTGAAACTGGTAAAGCTTACTGGGGGGCTTATTCTGTAAGCAAATTTGCTCTTAAGGGTATGGCAGAAATACTCCATCAAGAATTGAGTAGTACATATGGAATACATGTATTCAATTTTGATCCAGGAGCATCGCCTACCGATATGCGTGCTGAAGCCTATCCTTCCGAAGATCAAGGAAATATTAAAAGCCTAGATGACTTGATCCCATGTTATGAGTGGTTTTTTAAAGATATCACTAATGCAAATGATCAACATTACTTTAAATACTCTGATTTTCCCCTTCTAAGAAATTCCACATAAATAAGCTTAGATAGCTCCTGTAAGGTGAAAAAATTTTATAAAAAGATTCATCAAACTTTTGTGTAGGAAAAATTAATTTGTGCGCATTTTGTATTCCCAAATCACCAAAAGGTAATATATCAGTATCGCCTAAATAAAAAATTCTTGACATATCTACGGACCATGGACCTATGCCCTTTTGGATCAATAATAGTGCCCGAAATTCATCATGGTTCATATCAATTAAATCATCTCTACTCATAGAATTAATTTGATTGCTATCTAAAAGGTTCATTAGGTAGCTAGCTTTTTGTTTAGATAATCCAGCCTGTAACAAAGATTTATTTAAATTCTTAATAGTATTTTTTTGGTTTAGTAATAAACTTACCCTTGACCAAATTGCATCAGCAGACTTAGTTGAAAGTTGTTGACCCACTATTATTCTTGCAAGATGATCTACAAAATTCAATTTTGTTAATTTAATTCTTATTGGCCCATTTTTAATTAAATGTTTAGTCAGCAGACTAAATCTAAATTCCTTGGATAGCTTTAAAAGAAATTTATGCGCTTTAATCTTTTCCATATTTAAGTAATGAGTTTATATCTTTTGTTGTTAGTTCCTTGAAACAACCTTCTCTTAAATTAATGGGCAAAAATATTGTTCCAAACCTTACTCTTTTCAGGCGGCTAATCTGTAAATCATGGTATTGAAAGATTTTTCTAACTTCTCTGTTTTGGCCCGTCATTAAACAAACTGTAAACCATTGATTAACACCGCTGCTATCTCCTTCAATTAGATCAGAAAATTTGTGGTGCTTATTATTAATGCTTATACCTCTTAACATGGATGCTTTTTTCTTATCATTAAACGTACCTCTTGCTCTTACAAGATACTCTCTATCAATATTAGAGGATGGATGCATTAATCGATGCGCTAAATCTCCATCATTGGTAAATAACATAATTCCAGATGTATTGATATCTAGTCTACCTACAGAAATCCATCGAACTTCATCATCTTTTGGTAGGAAGTCAAAAACATTCTTATCAATCTCTTTACGAGAGTTTGAAGAAATAACTCCTCTTGGTTTGTTGAGTAATAATAGTCTTGTCTGAATCTCTTTAATTAGAGTTTCTTGATTATCAACGAACACTTTATCGCTTTTAGTAACTTTTTCTCCAATCTTGGCTTTATGATTATTTACGCGCACCCTACCTGATCTAATAATATCTTCACATTTTCTTCTAGATCCCAAGCCTGCAAGAGCAAGAAATTTCTGCAGCCGCAGCATAAAAATTAGCCTATTTTGATTTGATAGTCTTCTTCTTGATCGTATGAAGATTCAGGAAGAATAGGCAGGTCATTGATGGACTTCAATTGAAGGTCATCTAAAAATTTATTTGTTGTTTTGTATAGTGCTGGCCTACCTGGAACCTCTCGATAGCCATTGATTTTAATCCAATCTTTTTCAAGAAGGGACCGAATAATTTGTGAGCTAACACTTACGCCCCTAATTTCTTCTATATCACCTCGAGTAACCGGTTGTTTGTAAGCAATAATAGCTAAAGTCTCCATCAACGCCTTGGAAGTCCTAGTATTTGTTTCGCTCCACATTGGAAATAATAAATCACTATGCTTACTATTAATCTGTAGTCTATAACCGCTCGCCACTTCTAATATACATAGAGAAGTGTTGTCAAAGCGGTCTTCTAAAGCATTGATTGATTCTTTTATATCCGCAAGCTCCACATCGATGCTTTGAAGAGATAACAGTTGTCTGATTTCAGATAACTTCATTGGTCTACTGCTACTAAACAGTATTGCCTCAACAGAATTAATGAGCTCTTTCATTTGTTGAAGCCTTCTTTTTAATAGATTTTAAATAGAATTGATTTGATTCGTCACTCTGAATAATTTCTAGATTGCCATTTTTAGCAAGTTCCAAAGATGCTAATAAAGATACTATTACCCCTTGCTCCCCTTCACTAGCCTTGTATGTCTTAAAAAATTGGACAATATTCCTTCTCGACAAAATTTCTAAAATAATTTCAATACGCTCTTGGGTTGATAATTGTTCAAAGTCGATAATATGGTCATCTCCAAATCTTGGTCTTGATGCCGCGTCTATGTAAGCGTTCAGAAGATCATCTACAACAAGATGGGTCTTAGTTTCTTTATTGGTAAAGTCTGGATTACTTGCTTGTGCAGGGAAAAAATCCCTATCAATTCTAGGCATAATAGATAAGTTTTCAGCTGCAGTTCTAAACCTCTGATATTCTTGCAACCTTTTAATCAATGCTGATCTTGGATCTTCTTCATCTTCTTCTTCAGAGTCGATTGGTAATAACATTCTTGATTTAACGTGCGCTAGAGTTGCTGCCATGACCATATAGTCTGATGCAAGTTCTACCTTCAAAACATCCATGAAATCTATATACCTTATATATTGATCTGTTATTTCTGAAACATCTAACTCTAGAATATCTATATCTTTCTTATTAATTAAATATAAAAGCAGATCCATAGGTCCAGAGAAATCATCTAAAAATATCTCTAGAGCATCAGGCGGAATAAATAAATCATCTGGCAACTCAGTAATTTCATTTCCTTTAAATAGGGGTAACTCTGTTTCTTTTAATGATTTCATTTACAACATAGTGTAATCACTGCTGTTAAAATACACAATATATTGTGTTTTTAGGCATAAAGCAAAGATTCTGGATCTTATAATAAAAATATTATTTTTTATAATTTATCTCTCATTTTTTAACTCCATCATTTATGATAGAAATCTTTATGAACTACCTAACTGACAATACAAGAATCGTTGAAAGATTTGATCTAATCAAACCTGCTGAAGTGATAGATGAGTTTCCATTAACAGATGAAATAGCCAAGTTGGTTTATGGTACTCGTAATGAGATTAGCAGTATCCTGCATGGTAAAGATGATAGGTTAATTGTTATATGTGGACCATGCTCAATTCATGATCCAAAATCAGCAACTGAATATGCAAATAAGTTAAATAATGTAAACAAGGTTCTAAATAAAGACTTATTAATTATTATGAGGGTGTACTTTGACAAGCCGAGAACTACTATTGGTTGGAAAGGCCTTATAAATGATCCAGACTTGAATGGTAGTTTTAATGCAAATAAAGGTCTCAAATTAGCAAGATCAATATTATTAAATATTTCTGAGATTGGTCTTCCAATTGGAACAGAATTCTTAGACCCAATTTCTCCTCAGTATGTAGCTGATCTAATTTCATGGGTAGCAATTGGTGCTAGAACTGCTGAAAGCCAGGTTCATAGAGAGCTTGCTTCTGGTTTATCATGTCCTGTAGGCATCAAAAATGGGACAAGTGGTGATCTAAAGCCTGCTATTGATGGAATCAAAGCCTCCAATCACCCCCATGTCTTTTTCTCAACTACTAAAGAAGGTTTGGTCCAGATCTATAAAACATCTGGAAATTCAGATGCGCACATTATTCTAAGGGGGGGTAAAAGCCCTAACTATGATCATGCCTCTATTGAAAATGCTCAGAAATTACTTCATGAAGCTGAAGTAAATGAATCGATAATTATTGATGCGAGTCATGGAAATAGCCAGAAACAACATAAAAATCAGAACAATGTGATAGATGATGTATGCAAACAGATCTCTCAAGGTAATAAACTAATTAGAGGAGTGATGTTAGAAAGTCATCTTGTTGAGGGAAATCAAAAGATCACAGATAATCTTACTTACGGACAAAGTATTACTGATGCTTGTATGAGCTGGGAAGACACTGAAAAATGTCTAGAAAAGCTTTCTAAAGCTATTACTAAACGAAGGGGTTAATTTATTTTGGAAGAGATTTCTTTTTCTATTGAGGTTGCAGAAACCATTGGTTTAAGAAATGCTGTAATTCTAGCCATTTTAAGAAAAAAAGATTATTCAAATTATTCTAAGGATGAGCTATTTGAGATAATTCAGAGGAAGGCAAGCTTTCTCAATGAGCAGGAGATAAGATCATCATTAAATAGACTGATCAATCTTAACTTATTGGATATTAAGGACACATCAGATAATTTGTACACACTTAAGCTTCCTGGAAAGAACACAGTTAGAAAAGATGGGATGCTAGTAGATAAATGGATTCCGAGTAAAGATGTTTTTGATGTTTTAGCTATGGGCGGAATAAAGAAAGATTTTATTGAAAATAAGCTCAGAGAATTTAAGCTGTATTGGAAAGAAAAAAATGCTGTAAAAGATAATTGGTCTATTACATTTGTCAACTTTATTAGGCGTGAGTGGATTAGTGAAACCTCTGGAAATGGAAATAAGCCAACACTAATGGATAATACCTGGGTGCCAGCAGAGGATGCTTTAGAAATATTAGAGATGGCAAATATCTCAAACAATCAAGCCATGGGATATTTAAAGGAGTTTATTTTATATTGGCAGGAAACAGGCATTGCTTTAAAGTCTTGGAATGTAAAGTTTATAGACTTTGTAAGAAGAAAAGAGAAAATGGGGAGCTATAATCTAAAGGATGAAAAAAACCAAAGACATAATGAGCCGGGAGAATACTCAGAAGAGTTCAAAACAAGAATCAGGAATAAATCTTGGGCAGAGCAGCTTGACCTCGAATAAAGAACTGTTTATAGAGTGTATTGATAGTTTATTTCTAAAATTAGAACTAGCTTATCACTATCAATTTTATAAAGTATTTGGCACCGATGATAGGCTAAATGAAGGTAAAAAAGTCTGGGCACAAACCTTAAAAAAGTTTTCCACTGACCAAATCCTAACTGCTATTGAAGAAATCATTTCAGAACATGAATACCTTCCTACTCTCACTGACGTTGTCTTAAAATGCAAAAAAAATAATATTGCAGCAGAAGAAATCCCAGAAGATATGCTAAAAGAAAAAGGGTTTGATAAGGACTTTTTTATAAAATTAAGGAAAAAACACGATTTATAAGTGATCTTACTTTATAATTCTCTCCTGTTTAAATCTAGGTTTGTGGTTCTAGATAGAGTTTTTAGAATTGTCTTCTAACACAGAATGAACTAATTTGTGTTATTAGGCCCTAATTATTAAAAATAACAATTATTAAATGTAGGTTTACTTAACAATGTCAAAGAATGTAAGAATATCACTATATATAGTTTTAACTGTAGTTTTATGGTTTACTTCAAAAATCTTTGTAACAGAAGAGGTCAATAACAACAAAGTAGCCAAGACACTCTCCTCAGTTGTGATATCTGAAACTGTGTCATCTTTTGTATCTCCTCAAATTAAGCTTAATACATATGCAAGTACTGAAAAAAGAGTTGAAGTCAAAGCAAAAACTTCAGGAGAAGTTGTTTCTACCGGCGTCCTTCAGGGTGATTGGGTTGAAAAAGATGATATTCTGTGTAGTTTGGGGGTTGTTGAGCTAAACAGAACTGAAGTAAAGGCTCCTTTTAGGGGTTATGTAGAAAGTATTGTTAAGCCAGGGAACTTTATCCAAAGAGGCCAAATATGTGCAACTATTATTGAATTAGATCCTATAACATTTATCTCTGAGGTGCCTGAAAAAAGAATTAAAGATGTTAATGAGAATCAAACGGTCTCCATCCAACTTGCAACGGGAGAAATTATTAATACTAAACTTTCTTTCGTTTCTAAAAGTGCATCCCCAGCAACAAGAACTTTTAGAGTAGAAGCTGTTCTTGAAAACGGAAGTGGGCTAGTAAGAGATGGAATTACTGGCACTATGATAATAAACACAAATAAAGTTTTGGCCCATAAGATCAATCCCTCTAATCTATTGTTAGCTGATAATGGAGAGCTAGGTATCAGGACAGTGAATATTGATAATGTGGTTGAATTTCATGTCATAAATATTATTCAAGACACTGAAGATGGGTTATGGGTAACAGGCTTGCCTGAAGTCTCAAATGTCATAGTCATGGGTCAAGGTTTTGTTGAAGAAGGTCAGACTGTATCAGTTTCTAATTTAGCAAAATTATGAAAAAACTAGTAGATTTTGCTCTTGCTAAGAGTAAGACTACAATCACAATTGCTATTCTTGTAATAATAGCAGGCTCATATGCAAGAAATACTATTGCTGTAGCAGCTGATCCAAGCGTCCAACTTCCTTTAGTTAGTGTTTCTGTTTTCTTAGATGGAGCATCACCTGATGATGCATCAAGATTAATAGCAAAACCATTAGAGAATAGACTGCGAAGTGTTGCGGGCATTAAAGAAATATCATCTAGTAGCTCTCTAGGTTATGCAAGAATAATTGCTGAATTTGAAGTTGGTTACGATATTGATGTAGCGTTAAGAGATATAAAACAAGGCATAGAAGAAGTAAAATTTAAATTGCCATTGGAGGCAGAAGATCCTCAGATAAGAGAATATTCTTTTAATACCTTTCCTGTAATGAATCTAAGCATTATGGGTACCGGATCGCTTCGTCAGAAAATATTTTTTGCTAGAGAGTTACAGGATCGAATTGAAGGAGTAGATGAGATCCTGGATGTTGATATTAGTGGCGCACCAGACGAATTGCTAGAAGCTGTAGTTGATAAATCAAAGTTAGAAACTTATAACATAACATTACAACAACTATATACAGCAATCTCTAGAAATAATCTTATTATTCCAGGAGGGTCCCAAGATACTGGCAATGGCAGCTTTAATATTGAAGTACCTAGCATTTTTGAAACTGCTAATGATGTTTATAACATTCCAATTAAGGTCACCCAAAATGCTGTTGTAACATTGGAAGACATTGCAGAAATTAGGAGAACTTTTAAAGATTATTCTTCCTTCGCAAGAGTAAATGGTAAAGATGCTGTAACTCTTGAAGTTAAATTACGTGAAGGCGCCAATGCAATTAATGCAAAACATAATATTACAAATGTCGTAAATGACTTCGAATCTGTGCTGCCAGAAAATCTATCTATTGTAAAAACAGATGATGAGACTATTTGGGCTGAATCAATGATCTCAGAACTTCAAGGAAATATTATTACTGCAATTTTTCTGGTAATAACACTGGTGATAGCGAGTATGGGAATAAGGGTTGGTATGCTCGTTGGGCTATCAATTCCATTCTGTTTCCTCCTAACATTCATGGTGTTAAAGTTTGCGAATATAGAATTTAACTTTCTTGTTATGATGGGTTTATTGCTAGGGTTGGGAATGCTAATCGATGGAGCTATTGTTGTAACTGAATACGCTGATCGAAAAATATCTGAGGGTTTAAAGAGGTTAGAAGCGTATCGATTGGCCTCCAAAAGAATGTTATATCCAATTCTTTCTTCTACAGCGACAACTATAGCTGCTTTTACTCCTTTAATATTCTGGCCAGGTTTTACTGGTCAATTTATGAGATTTTTGCCAACAACTGTCTTTATAGTTCTGTCTGCGTCTTTAATCTATGCAATGATCCTGGTACCAGTATTAGGATCCATGTTTGGTCAAAGAAGGTCATCACTGACGCTAGGAGAGTCCGAAAAAACTGGAGAAGTTGTCTTTGATAAAATTTCAAACTTTTATAGCAAATGGGTAAGAATATTTGCTAAAAATCCAGGTGAAACAATCCTAACTATTTTCTTGTTATTAATTTCTATAGTTGGTGCATATATAAATTTTGGAAAAGGGGTCATTTATTTCCCATATGTAGATCCAGTAGCTGCACAAGTGTCTATTAGAGCAAGGGGAAATTTCTCTTCTATTGAAGCAAAAAATATTGTTGAGAAAGTAGAGCAAGAACTTCTTTCTATTAAAGAAATAAATAGTTTATATCTTCGAACAGGAACTGAGTGGTTTAATTCAGGTGGTGATGTTGTTGGTAGAGGATTCTTTGAAGTGGTAGAGCCAAATCAAAGGAATATATCCGGTCAAGCAATTATGTCTATTGCTCAAAATAAACTTGAAGAAATACCAGGGATCATTGTTGAGATTGCCGAAGATCAAGGCGGGCCAGACTTTCAAGACCCAATAGAGCTAGGTATATTTGGCAATACAGAAAATGATGTAGCCATTGTTACAAAAAAAATTGAAAATTTTTTAAAGGAAGAAGTCGATAACTTAACGAATATCAACTCCACTCTTGCTTATCCAATAATTGAATGGAAAGTAGAGGTAGATAAACAGAAGGCTGCGCAGCTTGGAGTAAATATATCAGATATCGGAGCGCTAGTGCAGATGTTAACAAATGGCTTTAAGGTAGGTGAGTATAGGCCTGATGATGCAAGAGATGAAGTGGAGATTAGAGCTAGATTTGATAGAGAACAAAGGTCTTTAACGGGCATAGAGGACTTAAAAGTGAGCTCTGCTTCAGGTCTGATACCAATTAGTTCTTTTATCACCCTTATACCCCAAGAAAATAGACAGACAGTTGTACGAAGAAATGGTAAATTTTTTCACGAAATTGGCGCTGCAACTTCTTCACCAGATATATTAGTAAATGATAAAGTGAATGAAATTAAGGCCTGGATTGATAATCAAGACTTTCCAGCTGGGACCTTTACCCAATTTAGAGGTCAACAAGAAGAAACTCAAGCAGTAAATGAATTTCTAGTTATTGCAGGAATAACTGCTATATTTCTAATGCTAATATTATTGGTTACCCAATTTAATAGCTTTTATCAATCAATATTGATTTTATCTGCAGTATTTATGTCTTCAGTAGGCGTATTACTAGGCTTACTTATTACTGGAAAGCCTTTTGGTACAACTATGACTGGAATATCAGTAGTAGCCTTAGCAGGAATAGTAGTTAACAATAATATAGTGCTGATTGATACCTATAATAGGCTTAAGCAGGAACTAAAGCACTTAGATAACTATGAAATCGTAGTTAAGGCATGCAAACAGAGATTAAGGCCTATTTTGCTAACAACAATTACGACAATCTTTGGGCTATTGCCACTTGCAATGGGTATTAGTGTTGATATTGTTGAAAGATCGGTAGAAGTTGGAAGTAGAGTTGTGAACTGGTGGCAGAATCTAGCTTCTTCAATTGTTTTCGGTCTTGGTTTTAGTTCTATTTTAACTTTAATATTTACGCCTGCTGCTTTAATGATGCCTGAAAGAATAAAGTCGCGGTTCAGAATGTCTTGGAATGCGAAAACTACATAACTTTCTTAAATATATGCATAAGTTACAATAAGATATGGCAAAAAATAATACTAATTTTGAAGAATCTCTTAAAAAGCTTGAAAAGATTGTTGCCAATCTTGAAGATGGTGAGGTAAGTCTTGAAGAGAGTGTTAAGTCTTTTGAGGAAGGCATTAAGCTTGTAAAAGAATGTCAAAAACAAATCTCAGAAGCTGAGCTAAAAGTGAAAAAGTTACTTGATGATGGCCAGATTATTAATATTGATGAATAATCAAAATGATCCAGGACTATCTCACAGAATGTAGCAAAAAAATTTACTCTAATTTTAAGAAAAAAATTTCATCGAAATCAAAAATATCTCAGGCAATGCTCTATACACTGCTTGCTCCAAGTAAGTGCATTAGGGGCTCACTAGTATTTGCTTCTGCTAGTTTATTGTCTCACCTTAAAGAACCATCGATCATTAACATAGCCTCTGCAATTGAAGCTCTACATTCATACTCGCTAATACACGATGATCTGCCATCTATGGATAATGATGATATAAGGAGAGGTATTTCTTCAAATCATATAATGCATGGAGAAGCAACAGCAATCCTTGCTGGAGATGCTCTTCATTCGTTTGCTTTTAATATTATTAGTGAAGATGAACATATATCTTCTGATCAAAAAGTTGAAATTATAAGACTGTTAACAGATGCGTGTGGTTTTGACGGAATGATTTTAGGTCAACAAATGGATTTAGACGCTGAGAAGAATGAGACAGATGATGTAACCAAGATCCATAAGTTAAAAACAGCTAAACTTATTGAAGCATCTATTGTATCTCCACACACCGTTGGCCCCCTAAGGAATACCTTAGAGCCTATAGGAGAAAGTATAGGACTAGCATTTCAGATTATGGACGACGTCTTAGAGGTTACTAAAACCTCCGAAGAGCTTGGGAAAAAAAACAACTCAGATAAAAAAAATTCAAAGCTTACATATGTAAAAAAGTTTGGTCTAGATAAATCAGTTCAAGATGCTTCTAACCTCATCAACGATGCTATTAAGAGTATTAATAAAATTGATATAGAAAACAGTAAAAAAGAAAACTTAAAAGGAATATCAACCTATATTCTTGAAAGAAATAAATGAAAATATATAAAGAAATTCCTACAAAAAAACCCATTACTCCTTTACTTGATAAAGTAAATATTCCTGATGATCTTAAATCATTTACAAAAACTGAGCTCAAAACTTTAGCAGATGAATTAAGGTTATTCTTGTTATATCAGGTTGGTCAAACAGGAGGCCATTTAGCTGGAGGATTGGGAGTAATTGAGCTCACTATAGCCTTGCATTATTTATTTGATACTCCTGAAGATAAAATTATTTGGGATGTGGGGCATCAAGCATATCCACATAAGATACTGACAGGTCGAAAGGATCTATTAAAAAATATTAGAAAGAAAGATGGTATTGCACCATTCCCATCCATTAAAGAAAGTCCATATGATGCTTTTGGTGTTGGTCACTCTAGTACTTCTATTAGTGCAGCTTTAGGCATGGCTATTAGCAAGAAGACTGATGAAAAGAAAATTGTTGCTGTGATAGGAGATGGTGCAATGACTGCTGGAATGGCATTTGAGGCGTTGAGCCATGCTGGGCATATAAAACCAAACATGTTAATTATCTTAAACGATAATGATATGTCTATTTCAGAGAATGTAGGTGGCTTATCAAATTATTTTGCGAATATTTGGGCATCAAAAACATACAAAGGGATTAGAAAAAGTGGTAAGAGTTTTTTAGAAAATCTTCCTCAAGCTCACCATATTGCAAGAAAAGTAGAAACTCAAATGAAGAGTATGGTTGCTCCTGGAACAATCTTTGAAGAGCTGGGATTAAATTATATAGGTCCGATAGATGGACATAATATAAAACGATTAATTAATGTAATTAATAATTTAAAAGATTTCGATGGGCCACAATTTCTTCACATTATTACTAAAAAAGGAGCTGGCTTAGATAAAGCTGAAGCAGATAGGATTGGATTTCACGCGATTGGAAAAATAAAACCAATAAAAAGAACTAAGCCAAAACAGCAACCTAAATATCAAGATATTTTTAGTGATTGGATAACTGATATGGGAAGAGAAGATAAAAACCTCTTAGCCATTACTCCAGCAATGAGAGAAGGATCAGGCCTAGTAAACTTTAGTAAAGAATTTCCTGATAGATATTTTGATGTTGCTATTGCTGAGCAACATGCAGTCACTTTAGCTGCTGGGATGGCATGTACTAATAAGAAACCTGTTGTTGCAATATATTCAACGTTTCTTCAGAGAGCATATGATCAACTAATTCATGACGTCGCGTTGCAAAATCTAGATGTAACATTTGCTATCGATAGAGCGGGTTTGGTTGGAGAAGATGGTCCGACACATTCTGGGAGCTTTGATCTTGTCTATCTTAGATGTATACCAAATATGGTCATTGCAACTCCTTCTAATGAGAATGAAACGAGACAACTGCTGACAACAGCATATATGTATGATGGACCTGCTGCAGTAAGATATCCAAGGGGTACTGGACCTAATACAAGGGTAAAACAATCATTAGAGTCCTTGCCCATAGGTAAAGCAGAAGTCATTCAAGACAAAAAATCAGAACTGGTCTTTCTTAATTTTGGAGCTCTACTAGGCAATGTAGCTGAGGCTGCAAACTACTTCAATGCTAGTCTTATTGATATGCGGTTCGTAAAGCCTTTAGATTATGAATTGCTTGATAAACTTAGTAAAAAAGCTAAATTGTTTATAACTGTTGAGGATGGGGCGGTGAGCGGAGGTGCAGGTAGCGCGGTTCAAGAATGGCTAAATAAAAATGATTGTAAGACTAAAATAAGATCATTTGGTATTCCAGATCAATTTATAGAGCATGCTACAAGAAATGAAATGATCGAAATGGCAGGCTTAGATACTCAATCCCTAATAGATAAAATAAAAAAAATTATCTAATCCAAGTGACCTAATTTATCTTTCTTTGTAGATAAATAAGATTGATTGCTTTTATTCTTTCCAGAGTGGAGGGGCAATCTTTTTGATACCGTAATACCTGAATCTTCTAAAGCCTTAACCTTGTCAGGATTATTAGTTAATAATTGAACTGAAGAAATTGAGAAATATGAAAGTATATCTCTACAGATTAGATAATCCCTTTGATCAGCCTCAAATCCTAGTGTCTGATTTGCTTCAACAGTATCATGCCCCTCATCTTGGAGGGCATAAGCTCTTATCTTGTTCCCTAAACCTATTCCCCTGCCTTCCTGCCTTAAATACAACAATAGACCTGACCCATTATCAGAAATTAGCTTCATCGCATCACTTAATTGAGGCCCACAATCACATCTTAAACTGAACAATGCATCTCCTGTTAGGCATTCTGAATGAACTCTACATAAAACATCTTCGATGCTATCAATGTCACCATATAGTAATACTAAATGCTCTTTCCCATCCAAGTCCTCAAAAGCATACAGATCAAAGGTACCAAAATCAGTTGGTAAAATAGATTGGGCAATGTAATTACAAGTTGACATATATTAAATTTGGGAGCTTAAAAAAATAGTAATTATAATCCCAGAAAAAATCCCTGCCAAGATATCATCTAAAACAATACCAACACCACCTTTAATATTTCTATCTAGCCAAGATATTGGCCATGGCTTAATAATGTCAAAGAACCTAAATATTACAAAAGCTGTTAAATATTCATAAAAGCCATGATTTAGAAATAATAAAACAATAGCTACTCCAGCAGCTTCATCAATGACAATTGATGGATGATCATCTTCAGGTATATCTTTAGATATCAAGATGCATACTAAAAAAGCTATTAATATAGTAAGCATAGCGGTTATACCAATATTTGAATGAAGAATTGGAGCAAAATAAATAATTATAATTGCAAATGCGCTTCCCCATGTTCCAGGGCCTGGCTTTAATAATCCAATCCAGAAGCAAGTTGCAAGCCAATGAAGAGGTCTCTTGGGATTTGGAAATGTCATGCTAAGTAAAGTGATTATATCCTTGGAAATTACTAACAAGTTTATTGTTAATTTTATATCCGCTTTTTGTTATCTCACCAATATTATAAAAGTTTAAGCCTTTCTTATTAAGTAATTTATCTATAAGCTGAATGTTCTTCTTTGGAACTGTATAAATTAATTGATAATCGTCTCCACAAGTTAATGCTTGTTTTTTAGAAAGCCCTGACGCAATCGGTAATACAGTGTCATCTAAATTAAAGCCTACCCCCGAATTCTTACATATATTCATTAGATCTTGTATGAGTCCATCTGATATATCAGTAGCACTAGAAGCATAATCACTAATCAGTAGCCCATACTCAATTTGAGCCTCTGGTTTTAAATAATGTCTTGTGGTTTTATTCAATGCCCTGCTCTTTTTATATCTTTTTAGACCCATATACCCTTGGCCTAAGGGTCCTGATAAATAAACTAAATCGCCTAATCTTGCACCAGATCTTAATAATATATTTTTTTCTGGCACACCATAAACTGTGACAGATATTTGTAATTGTCCCTTGACTAGATCTCCCCCTATTAAACCTATGCAATAATCTTGGCTAAAATCTCTTAAGCCTTTCTTAAAACCCCTAAAAAACTTTTGATTGGATTGAGGAACGGATATTGTTAGACTAAATGCAATCGGCTTTGCTCCCATAGCAGCTAAATCACTCAAGGCAGAACTGCATGATCTGTATGCTATATAGCAGGGGTTTAATGTTCTTGGAAAATGTCTGCCAACTACAGAAGTATCTGAGCTAATTAAGAGTTCTTTATTGTGATTAATGATAAAACAATCATCACCGACCCCTAACTTAATGCCGTTACTTTTGTTATAAGAGGTGCCTATATCAGATAGGTATTTTCTTATAATTTCAAATTCTGAATTTAATTTAACTGGGATATCTCTCAAATAAACCTGTTGCACCCATACCACCACCAACGCACATGGTTACAATACCAAATTGTTTGTCCTGTCTTTCTAACTCTCGAGTTATGTGACCTACCTGTCGTGATCCAGTCATTCCAAAAGGATGTCCAATTGAAATTGAGCCTCCATTAACATTTAGCTTTTCCATTGGTATGCCTAACTTATCTCTGCAATAGACCACTTGGACTGCAAATGCCTCATTAAGCTCCCACAAGTCTATATCTTCAGCTTTCATATTATAGTTCTTCAGCAACTTAGGTACAGAAAAGACTGGGCCGATACCCATCTCATCAGGCTCACATCCCATAGTTGTAAAGCCCCTAAAATAAGCCTTGGGTTTTAAACCGAGTTCTAAAGCTTTATCTTCGCTCATAACCAATGTAACAGATGCGCCATCCGACAATTGTGATGAATTACCTGCGGTAACGGATCCATTTTCAGGGTCAAAAACAGGTTTTAATGTAGACAGTCCCTCAAGCGTTGTATCTGGGCGATTGCATTCATCTTTGTCAACAACATAATCAACTTCCTTAGAATCTCCCGTATCTTTATTAACTAAAAGCATTTTCGTTTCCATTGGAATAATCTCGTCAGAGTAAAGACCGGCCTCTTGAGCGGCTGCAGTCCTTTTTTGGCTTTCTAGGGCATATTCATCTTGAAGTTCACGTGAAATCTTATAACGTTTTGCTACTGTTTCTGCAGTGATACCCATAGGGTGATAAATTCCCGGTACATCTTCTGCTAACTTATCATTTACAAAACCTTCCATATTCTGTTTTCCTGAAAGCATGGATATTTGCTCGACGCCACCAGCAATGACTACATCATAACAACCAGCCATAACCTGGCTCCCAGCCATAGATACAGTTTGAAGTCCTGATGAGCAATATCTATTTACTGTAGTGCCTCCAACAGTAATAGGCAAATTTGATAATACAGCTGCGTTTCTGCCTATATTATGTCCCATAGGACCTTCTGGATTACCGCACCCCATAATCACATCTTCAACATGGTCAGGTGATAAGCTTGGATTCCTATCTAATAAAGCATTAATAATATGAGCAAGCATGTCATCAGCTCTAGTAATATTAAATCCACCTCTATGAGATTTAGCCAATCCTGTCCTTACACTATCAACTATTACTGCTGTCTTCATTTTCTCTCCTGTTTAATTCAGTCCGTTATTCTAATCTATCATCGTCTCTACTTAAAGCCTTGTACCAATTGGGCACTAGATCTATATCAAGATCTTTAGATTTTTTAACGATATATGGAATTGTAAAGGAGCTAAATGGAAATAAAATTAAAAAACCTAGCCCTAAACTTTTAAGATTTTCTTTAAGCTGTTGATTTGCTTGTCTGATCTCAAATTCAGTAGCTAAACCTTCCGTATAGCGAATGTATGTATCTAGCATATCTTGATTAGATTTATTTTCTTTTAAAAGAGACGTTTTGAGTTTTAATAATATCTTTTCTAATCTTCTCATTTTTTTAAATCATAAAAAAGCCCGACATAAGTCGGGCTTCATTATATTAAAGATTTAAATTTCTTAGAAATTTATACCGAAATTTATACCCATAATCTTAGGATCAACAGCCACACCATTTGCAAAACCTGCAACAGTTGGATCAGTTGAATACTTAGCATATAAATGATCTTCATCGGTTGCATTTCTTGCATAAATTCCTGCATACCATGATTCATCACTGGAAGTGAATCTTAAAGATAAATCAATCAATTCCACCTCAGGAACATAGTTTCTAGCTGTATTTAATGCATCTGACCAAGTCTCATCTCTGTAAGAGTAATCAACTCTAAGCACCCAAGTGCCTCCTGGTCTTTCAAAAAACTTACTAACGCCTAATCTCCAGTTTAATTCAGCTGAAAGAGGTAGCTTATTTCCTGCAGCATTGATCTTGACACCATCAGTAGCAGGACAAGGTAATGTGGTCGAGTCCAATCCATAAAATGGCTGTGTACATAATGGACCAAAAGACTTATACACTAAGCCAGCATCAGTATTTTGATATTTAACTAGAGCTCCCAATAATGCGCTCATAGATGCAATACCACCCAGAATACATGGCCCACCAGTCGCTAGTCCAGCAGCACAAAGTGCATTGTACTGCTTGAAGTCTGCTAAGAATCCAGTAGCAGTTCCACCAATTGGTGTAAAGAGATCTTGGTTAGGTAAAGCCACTGTAGCATTATTTGGATTTAATGGATCAACTGATTCGAATCTATCAATTGTTGCATCTGTCCATGCTACAAAACCGTCAATCATTAAAGTATTTGAGGCAAAGAATTTAAATTCAGTTTCAATACCCTCAATTGTTGAATCAGCATTTTCATTAACTGAAGATCTTCTAATAATTTTAGAAAGCTGAAGTCCATCATACTCATTTGAATAAGCCGACGTATTTATTTGTAAAGCCCCATCTAGGAAGGTACTTTTAATACCTATTTCCAATGTATTCGCTATTTCTGGACCAAAAGTGGTCGGTACGCCACCAGTTCCATCAGTTGGGTTTGATCCACCTGGCTTGAATCCAGTAGCATATGTAACCCATACTAAATGATCATCATCCAGGTTATGTTCTAAGCCAATTTTATAAGTAGATTCATCAGAATCAAAAACTCTATTAATTGGAGCAGGCTGAATGCCACTATAATTACCAGCAGCATTACCTTGTAAATCAAGAAGTGCTGAATAAGCCCAGTCACTGATTTCATATTCAGTATATCTTCCACCCAATGTCAAAGTAGTTTTGTCACTTAAATCAAAGTAAAACTCTCCAAACATAGCCGAAGTGCTTCTATTTAGATTAGAATCATTATGGTAATAAGATTGCCAATCAGGAAGAACACCGTTATTAGGGAAATTGCTAGCTGCAGCAACACCTGCTTGCGCACCTGCATTTAAAACATAGCCTTGTGCTTGTGCAGGAGTGATAATGCCTGCAGCAATTAAGCTAGGTACCGTAGCATTTGCTCCAGCAACCCCTTGGAAGAATGAAGCCCAGAATGGCGCTCCACCATATCCACATGCGTAACTAAAGAATGCACAAATAGGTCCTTTTGAAGTGTCAGCCCAATACTGCATGTATGGAGCCATAATATGATAATTAGTTTCACTATCAGTATCACTTCTAATCAAGCCAATGTTGAAATTGAATGCTCCATCAAAATCAGATGTAAAAATCAATTGATGATGTGACCATTCTGATTCATTCATAGATCTATCAACTGCCTGATCAGATACATAAGCTCTAACCCCCACGCCACGATCATCAATAAGCGAATCAGGTCCAAGCGCTGTTACTACAGGGCCCATTGCATAGGGTACAACAGACACTGAATGATCATAGTCAGCTAGATCTCGATAATTACGAGTAAAATAAGATGTAGAAGCCATCATGCTTACACCATTATCAAACTGGTGATCAATTTGAATTAAACTGCTTTGGTACTCAGCTGTATGTTCTGGAGTAAAATCTAGGTCAACTGATCTAACATCACTACTTGGATTGTTTCTATAAACTGTGTAATTCAATCCAGTATTTTGGAATTGTAAATAAGGAACCCAATGCCCATAACTACCTGCTGAGAAAACAGCATCCATTCCTGTTTCAAATGGGCTACAACCATAAAAAGCATCTTGTTTACAAAATTGTCTTGCAGCTCTCATTCTGTTGTCGTCAGCTTGTACAGCTTCATACGCAAAAGTGACAGTAGTTTCTTCAGAAACATCCCATTCAACAGTTGCTCTAGCTGATTGTGTATTCCGATCATCTAGATCTTTACCATTGAAAGAGTTAGTTACAAAACCACCCCTTTGTAATGAGCTAGCTGCAAATCTTGATCTAACGGTATCTGACAGAGGTAAATTAATAGCTGCTGATATCCTTGTTGAGTCATAATCAGCAACATCAGCCTTTACGTAACCTCCAAAATTAGCTCCAGGTTTCTTTGTAACTACTTGAACAACACCACCAGTTGTTCCAGCACCATAAAGTGTTCCCTGAGGTCCTCTTAATACCTCAACCCTTTCTATGTCAAAAAGTTCTGCTTCGTATAAGGATGAAATAGATCCACCATTACCATTCCAGAAATATCCGATTGCAGCACTTGAAGAGTTACCTACGGCAAAGTTACCTATACCTCTTAAGGATATTCCAGAGCCTGAGTATGCTCCTTTCTGGAATCCAAGAGTAGGAATTGCAAACTGTAAATCCTCAAAGTTCTCAATTTGTTGAGTCTCAAGACTATCCCCAGTAATCGCAGTGATAGTTATCGCTGTATCCTGCAAAGAAGTTTCTTTTCTCAAAGCAGTAACAACAACTTCTTCAACTGTTCTAGCTTCTGCGTCTTGTGCTGTTAATGTAGGAAAAAATAAACCTGTACTAAGAAATAGTATAGAAAAAATAAAACGTCTCATATTACACCCCCCTATTTCAGTGCTATAAACTCATGAACGTAGGCATTATCATATACTGAGAGGGTTTATTGGGCAAATAATTCTACAATTTAAAAAAATGAAATTAGCAGAAAAAACTAAAATTATCGTTGATATCCTAAATCATCAATATTCTAGCCCACCAATACCTTTAAATCATAAAGATCCTTATACATTATTGATTGCGGTTGTATTGTCCGCTCAATGCAAAGATGAGCGAGTAAACCAAATAACTCCAAAACTTTTTAGGCTCGCAAATAGTCCCGAACAAATGATGGAATTAAGCATAGATCAAATATATTCAATTATTAGGCCGTGTGGATTAGGTCCTCAAAAATCAAAATCTATACATCAGCTTTCGAAAATAATTTTTAGCAAATTTCATGGTCAAGTTCCATCAAACCTAAAAGATTTAGAATCTTTACCTGGCGTAGGTCATAAAACTGCTTCAGTTGTAATAAGTCAAGGTTTTGGAATTCCAGCATTTCCAGTAGATACTCATATTCATAGACTTGCTCAGCGCTGGTCATTGACTAATGGCAAGAATGTAATACAAACTGAGCATGACCTTAAAAGAGCTTTTGACCAAAATTCTTGGAATAAATTGCATATTCAAATGATTTACTGGGGTCGTGAGTTTTGTCAAGCCCATAAATGTCATGGTTTAGAGTGCGCTATATGTAAAGCGATTAATCCAAAAAGAAAACGACCTTTTGTGCACAAACGACCCTAGATAAATTAAACTATTAGCCACTTAAAATTTTAAAAATGAATTGGAGTAAATATGTCTTCCAGAGCTGATAAAGTCTTTTCAAATCCAGGAAATATTAAAGATTATGATGCAGAGCTTTGGGACGCAATTAAACAAGAATCATATCGTCAAGAAGACCATATAGAATTAATAGCTTCAGAAAATTATGCAAGCAAGAGAGTCTTAGAAGCTCAAGGAACAATCTTAACTAATAAATATGCTGAGGGTTACCCGAACAAACGTTATTACGGTGGATGTGAAAATGTTGATATTGCAGAAGAACTAGCGATTTCTAGAGGGAAAGAGCTTTTTAATGCTGACTATGTTAATGCTCAACCTCATTCTGGTTCATCTGCAAACTCTGCTTCATTTTTAGCAATGCTTGAGCCAAATGAGACTATTTTAGGTATGTCCCTTGATCATGGTGGCCATCTAACGCATGGTGCTAAAGTTAACTTCTCTGGAAGAAACTATCATGCTGTTCAATATGGACTACATCCAGAGACTCATGATATAGATTATGATCAAGTACGGGATCTAGCTAAAAAACATCAACCTAAAATGATAATAGCCGGATTTTCTGCATTCTCAGGCATTGTAAATTGGAGTATTTTTAGAGAAATTGCTGATGAAATCGGTGCTTATTTATTAGTTGATATGGCGCACGTATCAGGATTGATAGCAGCAGATTTATACCCATCACCAATCCCATATGCTGATGTAGTTACTTCAACTACACATAAAACACTCAGAGGTCCAAGGTCAGGAATTATTTTAGCTAAAAGTAATCCAGATCTTGAGAAAAAGCTCAATTCAGCGGTATTTCCAGGATCTCAAGGAGGCCCATTAATGCATGTAATTGCTGCAAAAGCAATCTGCTTTAAAGAAGCCTTAGAACCAGAATTTATTAATTACATGCAAAATGTTTTAGAGAATGCAAAAATTATGTGTCAAACAATTATTGAAAGAGGTATTGATGTCGTTAGAGGGAGTACAGATAATCATATAGTACTTGTAGATTTGAGGAGTCATAAAATTACCGGAAAAGATTCAGAATTTGCTCTAGGACAAGCAAATATTACAGCTAATAAAAATACAATCCCTAATGATCCAGAGTCTCCGTTTGTCACATCAGGGATAAGACTAGGAACAGCTGCAGTAACGACACGAGGTTTTGGTTGTACTGAAATTAAAACTTTAAGTAATTGGATTTGCGATATTATTCTAGACCTAGAAAATAAAGATAAAATTAATAAAATCAAAACAGAGGTTGAAGAGCTATGTAGAGCTTTTCCTGTTTACAAGTAAAATGTACTGCCCTTTTTGCCAAGCAGATGACACCAAAGTGATTGATTCTCGTTTAGTTGGGGATGGTTCTCAAATAAGAAGAAGGAGAGAATGTGGTACTTGCCATGCAAGATTTACCACTTTTGAAACAGCTGATTTAGCTTTACCAAGAATTGTCAAAAGTGATGGAGAAAGAGAGCCATTTAATGGCACAAAACTAAAAGCTGGGATGTTAAGAGCTTTAGAAAAAAGACCTTTATCATCAGAGCAGGTGGATGCACTTTTTGGAAATATTCTAAATGAAATTCGTCAACTAGGAGAGCGAGAGATTCCATCGAGGAAGCTTGGAGAAATTGTTATGAGGTCTTTAAAATCTGTTGACCAGGTAGCATACGTCCGTTTTGCTTCAGTCTACAGAGATTTTCAAGATATTGATGAGTTTGCACAAGAAATCTCATCCCTATCAAAAGAAAAAAAGAAAAAGCCTAAATAGATGATTCATGCTGAGCTAATGCAAAAGGTTTTGCAGCTAGCAAGACTTGGACATGGAAAAGTATTGCCAAACCCAATGGTTGGCTGTTTGATATATAAAAATAAGGAAATAGTAGGTAAAGGATGGCATAAGAAATATGGTGATGATCATGCAGAAATAGAGGCTATTAATGACTGCAAAAAGAAATTTGGTGAAAAAAAAGCTTTAAATTTAATAAAAGGATCTACATTCATCGTGAATCTTGAGCCATGTTCAATTGAGCAAAATACTCCTCCTTGTTGCCAAACCCTTATAGATCTAAAAATTAAGAAAGTTATTTGTGGAACAAAAGATCCCAATCCCAAAATTAATGGAAATGGTATTAAAAGACTTCGTAGTGCAGGCATTGAAGTCGAGACAGACTGCCTTAAAGATGAATGCCAAAATTTAAATAAAGTTTTTTTTACAAATCAATTGCTGAACAGGCCGTTTATTACCCTAAAGTTTGCACAATCTTTAGATCAAAAAATTGGAAAAAGGCAAACAAGACAAACTATAAGCAATGATCTCTCTAGAGCTGATGTTCAAAGAATTAGGGCTGAACATCAATCCATACTTATTGGATCAAAAACCTTGATAGCAGATAATCCTAAATTGACCATTAGGAATAAAAAAGTTAGTAATAAAATGCAGCCCATTAAAATAGTTCTAGGTAATATAAGTATTGATATAGAAAAGAAGAATATCTTTAAGAACTATTCAAAAATTATATTTGGATCTTCAAAAAAAATTAATATTCCAAAAAAATATTTAATTAATAATGTTGAAAATATTATTTTAAACAAAAAAGAGTTTTTAGGCCTTCTGATGCAAGAACTTATGCAAAGGGATATTAAATCTGTCTTAGTTGAAGGAGGCAGTAAAATACTTTCATCATTCATTAAAGGAAACTATTTTGATGAATTAATAGTTTATACTGCCCCAAAATTAATTGGTTCTAGTGGAATAGAGGCATTAGATAAAAAAGCTAATAAATCATTAAATCGATTAGAGGTAAACTCAATAGAAAACTTTGATGATGATATTAAAGTGAAATACGTGAATAATTAAGAATGAAATTCAATACTACAGATGAGCTACTGAAAGATATTGCCAAGGGTAAGATTGTTATTTTGCTTGATGACGAAGATAGAGAAAATGAAGGGGATTTAGTTTGTGCTGCTGAATTAGTTACAGGGGATACTATTAACTTTATGGCTTCAAAAGGTAGGGGTTTGGTTTGCCTTGCCTTGGATCCAAAAAAATGTGATCAGCTTAATTTACCTATGATGACAAATCATAATAGGACTAAACATGGAACAGCCTTTACTGTTTCTATAGAAGCAGCAGAAGGTATCACAACAGGAATATCGGCGGCTGATAGAGCACACACGATTAAAATAGCTGCAGCTAAAAAAGCAAAGCCTGTTGATCTTGTCCAGCCAGGACATATTTTTCCTCTAAGAGCCTCAGAAGGGGGAGTTCTAAGTAGAGCAGGTCATACAGAAGCAGCTTGTGATTTAGCAAAACTAGCTGGGCTAGAAGCTGCTGGAGTGATATGTGAGATTATGAATGATGATGGCAGCATGGCTAGAAGAGATGACCTGGTGAAGTTTGCTTCTAAAAATAATTTAAAAATTGGAACCATTGCTGATCTTATTCACTATAGAACTGTGAAAGAAAAAACCGTATTTAAGGAGTCTTCAAAGAAAGTTGTGATTGATGGTATGAGTTTTACTCTAACTGCTTGGAGAGATGAAATCTTTAAAAATGTGCATTTAACTTTTGAAAGAGGTGATATCAAGAGTTCTAAATCCCCATTAGTAAGAGTGCATGTACCCAATTTACTGCATGATATGGTCGGGTTGAATAACTTTGGAGATAGGGTTAGCTTTCGAGATGCTTTAAAAAAAATATATGAATCTGATTGTGGTGTATTGTTGTTGATCGGTGGTCATCAACCAGCAGATACTATTCTAATGGATTTAGATGGAGAACAAAGAATGATCAAACCTGAAACAAAAACCGTTGGCATAGGCTCACAAATATTAAAGGAGTTAGGCTTGAAAAAAATTACGTTGCTAGCCACTCCAGTTAAATATCCATCTCTATCGGGTTTTGATCTTGAAGTGACAGGGTTTGAAAAATGAGCAAAGAAAGCTTTTCTTTTAATAAAGAGATTGATTTGCCTAAAGATTTAAAAATAGGTATTGCTAAAGCTAAATGGAATTCTAGTCTTGTTGCTAAAATTTTTAATGATGCGGTCAGTCATCTAAAGAATATGGGAGTTGATGATCTGGCAACTATTGAAGTACCTGGTAGCTGGGAACTAGTTCATGCATCTAATTCCTTAATTCAGGAGTGTGATGGAGTTTTAGCAATTGGGGTTATCATTAAAGGAGAAACTATACATTATGAATTAATCTCTAAAGCTGTAGCAGCAGGCTTAGTAGAGGTTATTGTGAATTCAAAGAAACCTATAGCATTAGGAATAATTTCTGCTGAGACTAAGGATCAGGCTATAGCTAGATCTTCATCAAAAGGTAAAGAATTTGCTCAATCATTATTAGAGTCTTTAGCTCGATAAAGGCTATGCCCAAGAACCTTTCAAAATTTAAAATATTGGTGAAAACTAGAGAATGCCTTATTCAAGCAATATACCAACTCCTTATGGAGGGCACTTCAATTGAGGATTTAATTGATCAATTTTCAAAGGAGCACCAGTCTAACAAAGTAGACCTTATCTATTTTAAAATTAGATTAGAGTCTCTAATAAAAAATCTTGATCAAATTAATAAAATGATTCAGTTAAATTCTAGTAATAATGAAGGTTCACAAATTATCGATCAGGCAATTATGTATTTTGCAATTAATGAAAATATTATGAATGAATTACCAAAAGAAATAATTATAGATGAATCGATAAGGCTCTCCAAAAAGTTTTCTAACGAAAATGCATATAAATTTATAAATGCAAAATTAGATCAGATTTATAGGGAATAATTCAAATATATTGGGCTTGACCAAGCTCTATGTTCAATAGGGCCAATGCATTCTCGATCTTTTTCAAAGCCCTCTCTACAAATCTTTGCGGTTATGCAATTACCTTCATCGTCAAACTCACAACCTAATGGATCAGCAGATAATGTAAGGGAAGGCTCCTCAATTGCTCTAACGTAATAGATGGCATCTCTTTTACCAGTAGAAAATTGATCATCACTAAATTCAACTTCACAAGTAGTATTGTTGCAATCAAATGTTCTCCAAACATCTAAAATTAGTTCTTCTACTGGCTCTTCAGAGAATAGTTGAGGTAATATTTTGACTACTTCTATCCTATCAATGATACGACGCTCATCGCTGGGGTTATAACATTCACTATTACAAATATACTCTAATCTATCTTTGGTTAGCGCTTGATCGCTATGGCTTGGACATCCAGGATTTTGTTTGAAAGATCCCGCGGCTTTAACTTTAAAGACAGGAGATGCGTTAGTGCTAAGTTCTGATCCCATATGAAACTCTTGATTTGATTGAATTGCATCAAACCAAAGCAATATCCTGGGCCCTGAAGTTGCATAAGCTTCTTTCGTTTCTAGAGCATTCCATATATCTTCTCTGGCTCTAGAATTTGCGTGTACTGCAACCAATCCACCGCTCATAAAATAAGCGCTCTGTCTTTCAGAATCAGTAACGATATTTAAGTCTGCTATGCTTGTAATCTGCCTATTGCCAACATCTAAAAGCTCAGTTTTTAGCTTTCCTTTTGGTCGCCTGAGATCAGATAAATAATCTGAAAACTCATTATTGAAACCCCGTGCTTCAGTATTGCTTGCTCTATATAGTTCTTTATACCCTGTTCCTGGTCTTGCATTATGGTTATCACTTGATCCTATAAAACCAAACTTAAATCTTTTAGGGTTGTTAGGGTCTGAGAAATCTTGGATTGCTAATACATACTGGGCTGATCCAAGCGGTCTATAGTTAAATGAGGGTAAAAAACAATCTTGGCACTGTCCAGCATTCAAAAATTCATCTGGATCAGTCTCATAAATGGCTCCAAAACCTGAGGACCCCATCTTGACTGCATTTGATTTTGCATCTGATACTAACTTGTTACAACTTTCAAAATCTAAGCCTGAGTCTTCACATCTTTGTGCCATGATATTGCCAACTTGTTGGCAAGTTGGTAAAAAATTATCTGATGGCTCAGGGCAAATGAGCTCTCCAGAGTTATTTACAATACCATCATTCCATGCACGATATTCTTCACTGTTACCATGACCTGAATAAATCTCAAATAAGTATTGTGATTCATCTTCTTGATACGATTCTAATTGCTTCCTCCAATCTGAAATTGCTGGTGTGTAATAACCCCAAGTGGTTCCATGAGGTATCACCATATATGGTGAGCCCCACTCCTTAAGCTTGGAAAAAAGAATATTTGGATCCTCAGCCTCTTCATAACAATCAATAGGTAGTTCTTTTGAAGGTATGCCCCTAGAACATATCGGGGTGTCTACAATTTCTTCAAAGAATTTATCAAAAGCAAAATATCGCTCCCTTTGACTAAAATCAGTTATTGCTGGTAAAGCTGACATCGTCCAAGGTAAGCCCAATCTCATCACCAATGGTGTCAGGCCACCTGATCCAATTGCGCGTGGAGGAACAAGCGAATCATCCGTATCTAAAAAAATTACATTTTTGTGTCCATAATGCTTATCTGGTCTGTTATCAACTTGGGTCCACTCCCACCCAAGAAAACTTACTAAATCATTTGATCCCTCACTAATATCATTGCACTGCCGAATGCTTTCTTTAGTATCCATCCATTTCCTTGGTGTTGAGGCTTCAGCATGATCATTGATTGACCAAAAATCTAATCCCGAACAAAATCTTGCAAAATCGCAAGCATCTGCAATTGGTGATGCTCCAGCACCATTAAAAAATGGTAAAGACCACATAAAAGCATCTGTTGAATATGTGGTGTGTACGTGTAAATCACCAAATAGAATTTGTTTACTATTTTCTACGCTCAAGTTACCCTTAACCTTATTAATTCTGTCTGCTTTATCCTGTATTACCTCTACCGGTAGTGCTCCTCCCTGTATTACTCCCGGACCTTCTAAAGACCCAAACAACTTATAAAATGATCCAAGAAAGAATATGATGCATGAAAATAAAAATATTAGGACTAATGAAAGCAATAATTTTTTCATAATAATAAACCCCTCTTAATTATATTCTTTACCTATATATAGTCTGATCACGATCAGGACCAACAGAAACCATGCTGATAGGTATAGATAAAAAATCCTCTATAAAAAGTATATATTCTTGAGCTAATTTTGGAAGGTCTTTAAGCGATTGGCATGAGTTAGTTGGCTCTTGCCATCCCTGGAATTGCTTATAAACTGGTTGACCATTCTTATGATCAATGCAAATAGAAATATTATTGAGGCTATCAAGCACATCAAGCTTAGTAACACATAATTCAGATACAGAATTTATAAAAATCATATCTTCAAGACTTTTTAAGTCTAGCCAACCACACCTTCTTGGTCTTCCTGTTGTTGCTCCAAATTCATGTCCAATTTTAGCAATACTCTTTGCGTTATCATCAAATAGCTCTGTTAAAAATGGTCCTTCACCTACTCTAGTGGTATATGCTTTTGTGATGCCTAAAATACGATCAATATATTTTGGTCCTATACCTAATCCAGATGAAACTCCACCAGCTGTGGTGCTTGAAGAAGTTACATACGGATAGGTTCCATGGTCAAGATCTAACATTGAACCTTGAGCGCCTTCAAAAATAATCTTTTTGTTGCTTCGAATAGCTTGTCTAAGTTTCTTTTTGATATCGCAACCAAACTTATCTTGCAAACATGCAAACTCTTCTAATTCTTTTAATATGATTTCAAAATCTATTGGAGAAGCATCATATAGCTTAACGAGTATCTTGTTATGGTATTCAACTAAGCCTAATAATTTAGCCTTAAGCTTAACAACATCTTGTAACTCTCCAAATCGAATTGCTCTTCGCCCAACTACATCTTCATAAGAAGGTCCTATGCCTCTACCAGTAGTACCAATTCCTTCATCTCTATCCCTAACTTTGTCGATAGCTATATGAGTGGGTAATATTAAAGCGCAATCATTACTAATAAAGAATCTATCTTTAAAATCTATACCAAGAGCCTCTAGTGAAGATATTTCTTCATGAAGAGCTGGTAAGGATAAAACTACTCCATTTCCTATTATGCATTGATTAGATGAATGTAATATCCCAGAGGGCACTAAATGTAGAACGTGCTGATCACCATCAACTTTGATGGTATGTCCGGCGTTATGGCCACCTTGAAATCTACATACTAGAGACTGCTCTGTACTTAGAGCATCAACAATTTTTCCTTTTCCCTCATCACCCCATTGCAGTCCTAAGACAAGGGTTGAAAGCATATTATTATGGTTTCGATGAGCCATCAGATTTATTTAAATACTTAAAAAAATCTGTTTCGGGATCAATCAATAAAACGTCTGATTTATTCTGAAAAGTATTTATATACGCTTTAAGGCTCCTAGTAAATTCATAAAACTCAGGGTCTTTTGAAAATGCATTAGCATATATAGCAGCAGCTTGTGCATCTCCTTCTCCTCGTATTTGTTCTGATGTCTTATAGGCTTCAGCAAGAATGATCACCTTTTCTTTTTCTGCCTTCGATCTAATTTCGTTTGAAATTTCTTTTCCTTCAGCTCTCAGCTCTTCCGCCAATCTATATCTTTCAGTACGCATTCTTTCATGAACTGAATTGCTTAATTCTGCAGGTAGATCAATTCTCTTAACTCTAAAATCAATGATTTCGATTCCAAGATCAGCTACGGAGTTACCAAGATTGGAGGTCATATTCTCCATTAATTCATCTCTTTCTCCAGAAACCAATTCATTGACAGTTCTTCTGCCAAATTGATTCTTTAATTCAAACTCAGTTCTTTGAGCTAAAAGATTATTTAAATTTAGAAAACTACCGCTAGTTGCTTTATAAAAAAGTAGAACATTAATTATTTTATATTTCACAAAAGAATCTACGAGAAGATATTTGCTTTCAACAGTTAATATTCGATCTGGTTCCTCATCTAATGTTTGTAATCGTGCATCAAACTTTCTAACTTTTTGAATAAGAGGTACTTTTATATGTATGCCAACTGGGACATTGTCTCTAATAACTTCTCCAAATTGTTGAACAATTGCCTTTTCTTTTTCATCAACTATAAAAATCGCATCAATAATAAGAAATAAGATCAGTCCAGCAAAAATTAATAAAGATGTAGATCTACTCATCATCATCCTCCTGTTTTTTATTTTGATCCATTATCTTGTCCAATGGTAAATAAAGTAAATTATTGCCTCCCTCAGCATCAATCATAATCTTTGTAGAGTTTTCATACACGCTTTGGACAGCATCTAGATAAAGTCGATCTCTTGTTACTTTAGGTGCTTTCTTGTATTCGGATAAGAGCTTCTCAAATCTAACAACCTCACCTTCAGCATTTGCTATAACTTCTTCCCTATAAGCTTCAGCTTCTTGGATTCTTGCAACAGCTTGACCTCTAGCCTCTGGAACGATTGCTAGCGCATGTCTATCCGCTTCATTTTGGAGTCTAACCTTGTCCTCTCTTGCAGCCACAACATCATCAAATGCCTCTTTTACTGAAGTTGGAGGGTCTGTTTTCTCTATATTAACCTGCTGAACAATAAGGCCTGTTAAGTATAGGTCCAAATAGTTTTGCAATCTCTCTTGGACATTTTGGGCTAATACCTCTCTACCAGTTGTTAAGGTTTCTTCTAGAGAATTGTCTCCCACAACATGACGGAGTGCGCTTTCGGTTGCCTGTCTAAGGCTTGACTCGGGATCATTAACATTTAAAACAAAAGCTTTCAAATCCCTTATTCTATATTGTACAGAAACCGTAACATCTACTAAGTTTTCATCTTTTGTAAGCATATTAGCTGTTTTGGAAAAACGTCTTGTAACAGCAACATTTTCTACATATCTTTCATCAATACCAGCGATCATAAAGTTTAATCCCTCACCGGTTTTCTCATAATATTTACCAAATCTAAGAACAACTGCTTCTTCAGGAGCATCGAGTTGATAAATGCACATGCTTGCATAGATGACCAATAAAGCTATAAAACCATAAGTTAATAATCGCTTTAATGGCAGAATAGGTCTGCCACCCTTACCAGAGCCACCTGATCCATTCGATGAGCCTTTCTTCTTCCTGCCAAGGATTGAAGAAAATTGCTTCATTAAATCATCAAAATTTGGGCCATCATTATTTCTTCTGCCCCATGGATCTTGATTATCTTTGTTATCCCAATTCACGCATTTATCCTTTAAATTTTAATTATATAAGTTATTTAAGGTCTTTTATTGATAATTAAACGAAATCATTAAAAATTTATAGTCTTTTTTAATAGTTCATTTGCTCCATCAAAGTCTCTATCAGAAAACATATATAAATTATTCCAACTTCTCATCCAAGTTATTTGGCGTTTAGCAAATTGTCTAGTTGCAAATAAAGTCTTATCAAAGATCTCTTGTTTGCTTATTTGACCATTTAGCATTTGAATTACTTGTCTATAATTAATGGCCTTACATACAGGGTGGTCTGCTTTAGGATTATATTTAGTTAATAGCCTTTGTACTTCTTCAATTAACTGATCTCCAATAATTTCTTTTTGTCTCTGATGAATTTTATGGTGGATATCAACCCGCTCAGGAAATATTCCTATTTCAATTAAATTAAAATCATCAGATAGGGGGTTTAGCCCTTTATCTCTTGGAGGGTCCTGACTGGATTTAATGATTTCTATAGCTCTAATAAGTCTTTGCGTGTCATTAGGTGAAATTTTTTTAGCTGCATCAGGATCGATTTGAGTTAACTCTTCAAACAGAGCTAAACTCCCATGATCCTCAACAAATTTTGTAAGTTCATTGCGAATCTTCAAATCAGTATCTGGTAAATTATTTAACCCTGATTTAAGAGCATGAAAATACATCATCGTTCCTCCGACTAATAAAGGTATCTTGTCTTGTTCTGCTGACGATCGCACAATCTTTTTAACATCATTTATAAAGCTAGCTACGTTATACACCTCCTTTATGTCTAAAATATCAATCAGATGGTGCGGATGTTTCTTTAATACCTCCTGACTTGGTTTATTAGCACCTATATTGCAATCTCTGTAGACCAATACAGAATCAACTGAAATTAATGTTAGCTTGTCTTGATACTTCTGATGTAATTTAATAGCCCAGTCGGTTTTACCTGATGCAGTCGGTCCAAGGAGAAAGATAGCTGGTAATTTATTAGAAGATTTCAAATAGCCTCTTCATTTTCTTCGCCAGTTCGTATGCGAATGACTTTTTCTAGGCTAGTAATAAAAATTTTTCCGTCACCTATTTTTCCAGAACTAGCAGATTCTGAAATTGCCTTTACTGCCTCGTCTAATTGATCATTCTTCAGCGCAACTTCAATTTTTATCTTGGGAAGAAAATCTATAACGTATTCTGCGCCTCTATATAATTCAGTATGCCCTTTTTGACGACCGTAACCTTTGACTTCAGAAATAGTCATCCCAGTAATACCTATTTTATCAAGCCTTTCTCTAACTTCTTCAAGCTTAAACGGTTTTATAATGGCAGTTAATAAGTTCATTGGTTTAATGATTTGATTATATATGAGGCTTGTTTTTCTGTAGAGCCTCTATTATCAATTAATACTTGTTTTGCATTCTTAATAAGCGAAGATGATAATTCTGGATCATTCAGAATGCGATCAATGCTATTGAATAGCTCTAAATTGCTGTTAGCAATCAAACAAGCATTACTATCAAGAAAGCTATTTACCATTCCATCAAAATTAAAATTATGTCTACCTGTCACAATTGGAGTGCCATAACATGCAGGCTCTGCTAGGTTATGTCCACCCCTAGGCACCATACTTCCGCCCATAAATGTACATAGTGCTCTTGGGTATAAAGATGTCAATAAACCTATCTCATCTATAACGCACACCTCAGGATCATCATCCGTTGTCATAGTAGAGTATTTTGAAACAATCAGTCCTTGACTTTTAACAAGTCTCGCAATGCCGTTTGATCTTTCAGGATGTCGCGGACAAATGACTAATCTTCCTTGATATATATTTTGTTGAATCAGGTTCTTAAAAATATCAATGATGATTTTTTCTTCACCTGGATGAGTGCTTGCAGCAAGTAAAAAACTTTTGAGATGCTCTTTAACATTAACGGGGGCTTCTTCTTGAAGATCAAATTTAACTGAGCTAACTACAGAAATATCTTTTTGATTTGCTCCTAACCTACAGAACCTTTCTTTATGAATTTGTGTTTGAACAAAGATATGTTTCATTGATTGAATGATGGGAGAAATTAGGTACGAAAAAAATGAATATACAGTAAATGATTTCTTGCTAAGTCTGCCATTGAGAAGAATAACCGGTATGCTTTGCTTGGTTGCTACAGAAATAAGGGCAGGCCATATTTCTGTTTCAAATAAGAGAATAATTTGGGGTCTCACAGTAGATAAGAATTTATTTATGAATAAGACAAAATCCCAAGGGGCATAAATGACTCTATGTTTTGATCCAAATAACTCATTAGCTTTTTGGAAGCCTGTTGCAGTTGATACGCTGATCACAAGATTATGATTAATTTCAAGTCTCTTTACAAAATCCTTAATTCCTAAAACCTCTCCTAGACTCACCGCATGAATCAATACTGGATTTTGATTAATATTCCCTACATTGTTATGGCCAAAGCCAAAGCGGTGATGGATATTTTTAAAATATAAATGATTCTTTATTCCTTTAATGATTAAATTTAATAATAAAAATGGAAGTAGTAACAAGAAAACAAGGTGATAAATAATTAATGCCATCAAACCGTCGATTAAATTAATGTAATAATAACTTTTTTTAAGAATAAAAATCAGATATGAGGCTATTAATTCAAATTTGGAAATTGTTTCTGTTAATACCAAGGGAATATCATTTTTCATCATTGCTATTTAAACCATTCTTAATGTTAATAGGGAAAAAGAGGATTAATGTTGCTAAGAAAAATATTGATTTGTGCTTAACATCGTTTTCACAAGAAAAAAAAGATCAAATTCTTAAAGACAACATCTCTCATGCCTGTCAAGCATTCTTTGATACTGGTATTGCTTGGTTTTGGAATGATCGAAGAATTGAAAAGAATGTGCAGTATAAGATCAATGGACTAAAAGAAATAAGCAATGCAAAAGAGGGAGTGTTGATTATCTTCAAGCATTCTCTTCATTTAGAGTTAGATGCAAGAATATTAGGCATGAATCAAAAAATTTATGGTGTTGGAAGAAAACATAATTCGAAATACATGGAGCATATTATTGCTCAAGGGAGGAAAAGGGGCCTTAAAGATATCTTATATAAGGATGAAATGCTCAGGTTTATTAGATGGTTAAAAAGTGGGAAAAAAGTTCTATATGCAATCGATCAAGACTATGGCATAAAGCATTCTAAGAAAGTAAATTTCTTTGGTATCGATACCTATACAATAAATTCTGTGGAGAGATTTCAAGAGCTTAGCAATTTTGAAATATTCTTTCTTAATTCTTTTTATCAAAAATCATGCCTTAATCTTAATCTAATAAAAATGCAAAAGAATTCTAATGGTATTGTTTCAACAGAGGATTTAAAGAAAGTTATACAGGATTCCATTCAACATAATCCACATGAGTATCTATGGCAACACAAAAGATTTAAGAGTACTCTCGGTAAGGACTTCTATTCATGACGATATCTAAAATTGACTCACTAAAAGGATACATGCCAAGACATGAAGGTGAATTGCTCATTAAATGGGCAAAAATGTTCTCTCGGGTTGGGCCATTATTAGAAATAGGAACATTTGGGGGTAAAGCCGCACTATATTTAGGGCTAGGAGCAAAAGGTCATTCGCAAATAGTATTTACTATTGATCATCATCGTGGTTCAGAAGAACACCAACCCGGTCAAGAATACTTTGATCCTGAGAATTTTGATGAGTCACTTAACAGAGTTAATACAGTCCCGTTATTACAAAAAAACCTTAATCGTATTAAAGAAATCGATAACGTTATCCCAATTATTGGAAATGCAAATGAAATTGCTGGATTCTGGACTATTAATCTTGGTTTACTTTTTATTGATGGAAGTCACACATTCAAATCAGCTAATAATGATTATATGAATTGGAAAGATAAAATCATAAACGGTGGAGCATTGGTCATCCACGATATATTCGAAGATCCCCATGAGGGAGGCCAGGCACCTTTTGAAATCTTTCAAAAAGCTCTTAAAGATGGTTTTCACTTATATGAAAAAAAAGATAGTATCGTTTGCTTAATCAAAGGCTAGTTAAAAAAACTTTTGAGGCCGAAGAAAATTTATACGTTGCATCAAGTGCAAGAATCATAGCTGCAGAAGTCCATGAAGGTTTTTCATCTGGCCAGAAAATATTTTCCTTATACTGCCATCCCATAAATGGAATATTGTCTTGATCAACATGTTGCATTGCCTCTGCTAATAATTTTTTAGCCTCTTTAGTTCTTCCAGTTTTAACTAAGCAAATTACAAATTCACATGTCTCAGCTACCGTAATCCATGGCTCTTCTTTAACACATTTAATACCTAAGTCCTTAATATAGAATTCCTTAAATGTTTTCCTTATATAAAGATCCTCTTCCTGATCAGACAAGATATTTGAAAGTATTGGATAGTAAGAATCCATTGAAAATCTACTTCTGTTTTTCTGTAAATCAAAGTTGTTTCTTGGATTCTTTAGGGCTAATGCAATTGAGTTTTTAATTTCTATAAAATTAGACACTGCAATATCATCATCCAAAAGATTGCCAATAAAAATTGCACATTCTACGCTTTTGACAATAGAGCTGTTGCCTGTTAAAAGAAAATCTTTGGCCTTGTTACCATCCTCATCTATGTTCCAAATAATTGCTCCAGACTCGCCACAAAGACTCTGCACAAAAGCTTGGCTCTGTTTTATTGTTGGCCATGTTGAATGAACATAATCAAGATCTTTATAAAGTAAATAATGAAAAGCAATAGCCGTAGAAAAATATGCAGCATGATTGGATTGCTTGTTGAACTTAATAGGCTGATCTGAGACATAAGATTCATACCAGCTCCCATCATTGTTTTGATTATTGATACACCATTCAATCGCTTTTTCAAACTCGGTCCTATACCCAGCGACTCCAAGTGCTATAGCAGACTCCAAATGATCCCAATTATCATGCGAGTTATCATCACTGGATGGTATTGAGCCATCTTTATTTTGGGTTTTAATGATATACCGTGCTAAAGAACGTATATGTTTTTTGAGAGCAGCTGAGTCCATCGTCAGAATTTTTTGAAGTATAACGACAAACTCTTCCCTAATACTGGGTTAAAAACTTGTTCAATGAAGTTAAGTACTGGGGTTCTTTTTAAGATTTGTCTTTCAAGAATCTTTTTATATAACTGTATAATCGGATTGGATTCTTGGCTTTTCCAGAATATACATCTTAACCACCAATATGGAGAATGTAGAGCGTGAAATCTTTCTGAAGAAATCAGCTGAAAGCCCTTATCTTTAATAGTTGAAATAATCTTTGATTTATAAAATATACGAAGATGCCCACCTGGCATATTCTGGTAATCCTTAGACAAAGACCAGCAAATCTTTTCTGGTAAATATGAAGGAACGCTAGCTAAAAAATATCCCTTAGGAGACAAGACTCTTTGAATCTCTTGTAATGCTAGATTGTAATCTTCTAGATGCTCTAAAACTTCTGAACATATTACCAAATCAAACTCTCCATCTTTAAAAGGAAGATCATAAACAGAGCTATGAACAAACTTAGTACCAACATGATCAAGCTCTTCAAAGAGAGTTAGGCTTCTTTTGCATTGATCTAATGCGTTTAAATCTAAATCCATACCTATTAAGTGTGGAGATTCAAAGGCTTGCATTGCTCCAAAGATATGACGTCCTTCACCACAACCTATATCAAGAATTTTACTTCCTTTATCAATGGATATCTTTTTGAAGTTGAAGGTTAGCATTTTGGATATGTTAATTCATTTGCTAGATCGATATATTCAAGAGCAATATTTTTCCAATTGAAATTCTTTAGAATATGCTCTCTTCCTAGTTTAGCTCTTTCAAAATATGTCTCATAATTGCCCAAGATTTTTTTTATCGCATCTGCAATCTGATCTGCATCTTCTGCATTCACTAACTCAGCATATCTATCAGTGATCTCTGGAATGGATGCTATATCAGTTGCTATTAAAGGGACGCTACATGCCATGGCCTCTCCTACAGGAAAACCAAAACCCTCATAGAGTGAACTGACTACTGCAATTTGACTTCTTGCATACTCTGCTGCTATTTCATCTTTTGTAAGATTCGTTTTGAATGATACTCTATCAAATATCTCTAATTTCTGGATAAGTCTCTCGGTGTGACCCCCAGATCTTGGATTACCGATAATAATTAATTTAATATCATTGAATTCATGTTTTAGCTTTGAAACAGCCTTTAATGTAAAGTCCAATCCTTTGAGAGGAACATCGGCACTTGCTGTAGTAATAATTCTTTGGCTGTATTGTCTTAAGTGAGGCTTGGGAGTGAAAGAGATGGTATCAATGCCGTTGTGAATAACATGGATTCTTTCACCACTCACTTTAAAGTCATTCATAATATCTTTCTTTGAGTTGCTAGAAGGGGTCACCACTGTATTAAGCTTAATAGCAACCTTCTTTTGCATCCTTAAAAATGAATACCAGCTTCTAATTAAGATTTTTTGAGAGAACTTCTTAGCATAAAAGATCTCATAATGTTTATCTCGAGTAATAGGGTGATGGATGACCTCAATCAGTGGAATCAAATTCTGTAGCTTTAAAATACCATAGGATATTGATTGGTTATCAAATAAAACATCATAATCAGAACTATTAATAATTTTTTGAGCTCTATTTCCAAACGTTCTCATCTCGGGAAAACCACCAAATAATGCTACAAAAAATTCATAATAATCATCAAATTTTTTTCCTTTCTTTGAAGTAAACTTTTTCCACCTATCTTTTAGACTAAAACTTTCAAACAAATTTAGTCCTGGCGTTTTAATGAGTTTAATGTTGTCTGCTAGTTTTGGGTAAGGAGGTCCGGAAATAACATCTACCTGATGCCCTAAATCCTTAATAGCTTTAGATAATTCATATACAAAAATACCTTGTCCGCCGCTAAATGGGGCACTTCTGTAACTTAGAATTGCTATTTTAAGTTTATTCAATGATCTTAGTCTTGTCTTTACTACTTAATAGGATGTAGCCAGTGAGAATAGTTATTATTTTCTCCAGTCACAATCTTCGTATAAGTCTCTTGAAGTTGCTTAGTTATGGGTCCTATTGAACCAGAACCAATAATTGAATCATCAACTTTAGTAATAGGTGTAACTTCAACAGCTGTCCCAGTAAAAAATGCTTCATCAGCACTTATTAGTTCGTCATATTCAAGCTCACACTCTTTTACACTTATATCGAATGATTCAGCTAGCTCGATAATACTTTGTCTAGTTATTCCATTTAAACAGTTTTTGGTTGTTGGTGTTAATAGGGTCTTGTCTTTAACTATAAAAATATTTTCGCCGCTTCCCTCAGAGATATGTCCTTTTGAATCTAATAATAAAGCTTCATCAGCATCTCGAGAAATTGCATCATGTAATGCCATTATAGAGTTTACATAAGAACCAATAATCTTATTGCTTGAATACAAAGAGTTCTCATATTGCTTAAAAGGAGAAGTTACTATGCTTAATCCTAGCTCTTTAGTCTTTGGGTCCATATAAGAAGGCCATTCCCAGCAAGCTATAGCAAGATTAATAGATAAATTTGTGGCCCGTAGACCCATCTCTTCTGCACCAAGAAAAACTATCGGCCTAATATACGCTTCATTCAGATTATTCTTTAATAAAACTTCTTTTTGTAGATCATTAAGCTCATCTTGACCATAGGGTATCTTTATATTTACCTTATTAGCAGCTTTATATAGCCTATCTGTATGCTCAGTTAAGCGGAAAATAGCTCCCCCATCCTTGTTAGAATAGGCTCGTACACCTTCAAAAACACCAAGACCATAATGCAAAGTATGAGTTAAAAGATGAATGTTGGCATCATTCCATTTATGGAAATCACCATTCATCCAAATGTATTTTGAGTCTGTGTTTAAGAACATATTTCTTTTGGTAGCGAGTATTATGACAAACAAGGTTAAAATAATGAATTTAAATGAGGATTTTTTGTGAATAAAAATATCTTTAGGGAATATGATATAAGGGGTATTTATCCTTCAGACCTGAATGAACAATCAATCGCTTTAATAGGTGATGCCATATCCCAAAAATGTTTTTCCGAAAATGTTGATCATCTTATGATAGGTAGAGATGGAAGATTATCTGGAGAAACCTTAATGCAAGCCCTTGCAGAATCAATTATCAATAATGGAATAAATGTTACAAATATAGGCTTGGTGACAAGTCCTTTATTGTATTTTGCTGCTAAACAAATTAATTCTAAAAGCGGCATCATGGTTACTGGGAGCCATAACCCAAAAGAATATAACGGCATAAAAATGGTAGTTAATGATAAGCCTGTTTCCGGTCAAGAAATCTATCAATTGCTTGGTAAAAGGGTCTCCACCTCATCACAGGGAAGAATGATAGATAAAGTGGGTTTGGTTGATGAATATATAAATCAGATAAAAGATCAAAATAAGGCTAATTTAAAAAAATTAAAGATAGTTATTGATTCGGGTAACGGGGCTGCGGGTGTTATAGCTCCAAAATTATTTAATGAGCTTGGTTGTGAGGTAATTGAATTATTTAGCGAGATTGATGGAAATTTCCCGAATCATCATCCCGATCCTGGAGATCCAAAAAACCTAACCATACTTGCAAAAGAAGTCTTAAAAGAAAAAGCTGATCTAGGAGTAGCTTTTGATGGAGATGGAGATAGGCTAGGTGTCATAGATGATAAAGGCAATGTGGTATTGCAAGATAAGTTATTAATGATCTTCTGTGCTGAGGTATTACAAAATAATCCCAAAGCAAAAATTATTTACGATGTTAAGTGCACAAATAAATTAGGCAAGTTAGTTGAAAGCCTTCATGGTCAACCAATAATGTCTCCTACAGGTCATTTTAATATTAAGAATTATTTAAAAAAAACAGGTGCAAAACTTGCTGGAGAGATGAGTGGTCATATCTTCTTCAATGATATTTGGTATGGTTTTGATGATGCGCATTACTCTGCATATAGACTGCTCAAGATTATTGCAGAACAAGATAAAGATCTATCAGAAATTGCATTAAAATTACCCTCAACAGTTTCTACACCAGAAATCTCTATCGATGTTAAAGATGAGGAAAAATTTAAATTAATAGATAAATTTATTGCTCAATCAAGATTTGATGATGCGTCTATTATTACTTTAGATGGAATTAGGTTTGAATACCCTTATGGATGGGGGCTAATACGAGCTTCAAATACATCACCAAAATTAGTTATGAGATTTGAAGCAGACAATAAGTCAAAGTTGGATGAAATAATAAATAAATTTAAGCTACAATTTAATTATGTTTTTCCTGAGTATCCCAAGATTGCAGATCTAATATGAAGAACGATAGAAAACAGATTATTCTTCAAACCCTTGCAAAGTTATTAGAAACAAGAAACCCATCAAAAATTACAACTGCTTTGTTAGCGAAAGAATCTAAGATTACTGAAGCAGCCTTATATAGGCACTTTCCTAGCAAAAGAACAATATTCTTAGAATTGTTTAACTTCTGTGATCAAACAATAAGATCAAAAGCTAGTGAGCTAAAAAAATCAGATTTACAACCTCTTGAGAAAGCAAAAAACTTATTTTTCTTTCTAATAATGTTTGTAGAAAAGAATAAGGGGTTTGCTAGAATCTTATCAAGAGAAGCTCTTGGGCCAGCAGAGAAGAATGTTATTGATGCTGTAAATCAGTTTTTTAAAAGTCTGGAATTAACTACTAAGCAATTATTAGGAGGAGAAAAGAAGCTAGTTGCTCCTCCAGGATTCTCTGCTCAATTTATTGTTACAAATGCTGAAGGAATAATATCTAGATTTATAAGAAGCGAATTTAAAGATGCCCCAAGTAGTTATCTAGAGAACCAATGGAATATGATGTTACGTACCATGTCTAAGGGTTGATATTCTCTTCTAAAAAGAGTTCAAAATATGACTTATCATCTAAATTATTTGATGGAAGGCCTGTCTCTCTATTTACTCTAACGAAAGATACTCCCAGAGGAATCTCTTGTTCATAAATTTTTAAATCATCAATAATATCTTCCATGTAGTTAACCCAAATTGGCAAGGCGATGGTAGAGCCAAACTCATCTTGACCTAATGATGAGAAGTCATCTGTACCAATCCAAATTGTGGTTACAAGATCATCATGAAAACCGGAGAACCAAGTGCTTATTGCATCATTTGTTGTTCCAGTTTTACCTCCTATATCTTCACGGTTCAGTGATTTTGATTTTCTACCAGTTGCTCCTCTTTGCATTGCCTCAATTAATATATCTTTGATTATAAAAGCGACTCTTTCATCTAGCTCTGAGACATCCTTAGATATTGGTGGAATTAGAGGAAAGGTATTTTGATGTGAATCATTAAGCCATGGAAAATAATGCATAGGCTTGCTGTCTTCAGATTGTGAATCACTATTATGGTCATAGATAATCTTGCCATTTCTATCAATGATCTTTTCAATGAAATATGGTTCAACCCTGCTGCCTCCATTTGATAAGATAGAATAAGCGCGTACCATTTCTGCAGGAGAAAAACTTGAGGAACCTAGTGCTAGTGATAAATCTGGTGAAAGTCTTTGTTTTTGAAAGCCAAAAGATTGGAGATGATCAATTGCTGTATTAATTCCAACCTGTCTTAGTAATTTAATTGAAACTATATTGATTGATTGAACCAAAGCCTCCCTCAGTCTAGTTAAACCATAAAACTTTTTAGTATAATTTTCAGGCCTCCAATAGTCCTCAAGATTATCATCTTCAAAAATAATTGGTGCATCATTAATTAAATGTGAGGGATTGATGCCATTTGCAATAGCTGCAGAATATATAAATGGTTTAAAGCTAGATCCTGTTTGAGGGTAAGATAACTTAACTCTATCAAAATTGCTTTCTTCAAAATTGATTCCACCAATATATGTTTTTATAGAACCATTCTTTGGATCTACAGATATAAAAGCTGATTCTATAGAGGGTAATTGAAAAACTTCATAATTATTTTCTGCATTAAGATTAAGTAAAATGAGATCGCCTTTTCTAACTAAATCAAAAAATCCTTCTGGTCTTGGTCCAAAACTATTATTAATCTTTCTCCTAGCCCATGAATATGATTTATCCCATTGGACTGTAGCTAACCTAATATCGTCAAGAACGACTATTAATCTTTCATTTTTAACATCAATAACAATAGCTTTGTTATATCTATCTGGATATATATAACCGTCAAAGATATTGCTTAGTTGAGAAATAAACGATTCTGATATTGAAGAATCATAGTCCTTCTCAATATTTGTATAAATAGCTTCTACTCCAAACTGATTAATCTGATTAAAAAAATCATCGCCCAGCTGATCTGCATGATTTGGTGGATCTACCCAACCATGTCTTTTTACATATAATTCTAAATTACGAAAGATTGCATCTTGAGCATTATCTTGTAATGTAGAATCTAAGGTAGTAATTACTTTCCAGCCCTGATTATATGCACTCAAACCATATCTTTTTATTATCGACTGTCTTGCAAGCTCTGAAAAGTGTTGAGCGTCAACCTCAAAAGCATTTCTTTTAGAAATTACTTTTACATCTCTTTGAGCATTTAGGATGTATTGCCCTTTCCCAATGTAACCAAGTTCATACATTCTACCTAATATCCAATTTCTTCTTGATTTAGCTCTTTCTGGGTTTCTGACGGGATTTATTCTGGATGGTAATTGAGCAGAAGATGCAATAAGCGCTGATTCTGCCAAAGTGAGGTCTTCAAGATTTTTACCAAAATAAACTTCTGCTGCTGATTCAATACCATAAGCTCTATTTCCTAGGAAAATAGTATTGACATATAGCTCAAAAATTTCTTCCTTACTAGCATTGCTTTCAAGCTCGAATGCTAAATAAATTTCTTTTAACTTTCGGATTAGGTTTTGATCTCTAGATAATAAATATCCTCTTACAACCTGCATGGTTATAGTTCCACCACCGCTTACAATTTCTTGGTATCTAACTGCCTGAAAAATGGCTCTTGAAAAAGATAGCAGCCTAAAGCCCTGGTGATTAAAAAAACTATCGTCTTCAGCTGCAAGAAAAGCATTCTTTACATTATCTGGAATATCATCAAATCTAATAGTTCTTCTCTTCTTTTCACCAAATTCGCCAATGAGTACTCCGTCGGCAGAATAGACCTGAAGAGGCACTTGTAATGTATCTTGATCTACTAATTCTATTTCAGGTAGTGTAGGCTTAATAAAGAAGTAGCCTAATAGGATGACAAAAATTGCTATAGTGGTGCCTATAGTTAATATATTCAAAATTGCTTTGATAGACCTATAAATTAAATAAACCATTTAAGAATTCTATATCAATGACTTTATCAATATAAGAAAATTATCAGAAATGATAGAATGCTGTCCAATTAAATCATGAGAATATTTCTAGTCGGCCCGATGGGTTCAGGTAAAAGTACTGTGGGCAGGATTCTTGCAAAAGAATTATCATTAACTTTTATTGATACAGATAATGAAATAGAAAAAAAAGCTGGTGCTTCTATTGATTGGATCTTTGAAGTAGAAGGTGAAGACAAATTTAGAAATAGAGAATCTGAGGTTTTCAAAAATATAGTGATTGAAGATTCAATAGTTGTCGCTACTGGTGGGGGCATCATATTAACAAAAGAGAACAGAGATATCTTAAAGGATATGGGTGTAACAGTACTATTAGATACGTCTATAGATTCTCAGTTGGATAGATTAAAGAATGATAAAAAGAGGCCTTTATTAAAAACAGACAGTAAGAGAGAAAAATTAAAGAAACTATGTTCTGAAAGAGATCATTTGTATGATGAAGTATCACACATTGTCATCAACACAGATAAGCAAGAATTAAGTAAAATTACTAAAGAAATAATATATAAGCTAAATAAATATGAGTGCTGAAATAAATATCAAGAGCAAAACACATAATTACAATGTAATTATTAAGCGCGGCAGTATAAATAAGAAAAATATTTCAGACATTACTAGAGATCATCATAAGATATTGATCATCACCGATAATGGCGTTCCAAAAACAATCATTTCGAAAATTAAAAAGCTGATTAGGGCTCCGAATAGGAAATCATTCCTATATACAATTAAAAATGGTGAAAGATCTAAATCACAAAAGAGTTTGTTTGAAATATTAAATTTTCTAGCATCAAAGCACTTTGATAGATCTGATCTAATTGTCGCTGTTGGTGGGGGTGTAGTAGGTGACTTGTCTGGCTTTGTAGCAAGTTGTTATTTAAGGGGAATTAAATATGCACAAATACCAACGACATTGCTATCGCAGGTTGATTCTTCAGTTGGTGGTAAAACTGCCATTAATTCTATATATGGTAAAAATATGATCGGTGCCTTTTATAGCCCAAAAATAGTTATTATTGACCCAAAAACACTATTGAGCCTAGATAAAAGGCAGTTCAGATGTGGTATGGCTGAAGTTATAAAATATGGATTGATAGAGAATAAAACACTCTTTCAATATCTAAATATTAATGATAAAAAAATCAATGGGCTGGACCTAAAATCTTTAGAATTTATAATTTCTGAATCAATTAAAACTAAGTCTAGAATTGTTTCTTTAGACGAATATGAAACTGGAATAAGATCCTTGCTCAATTATGGTCATACATTTGGTCATGCTATAGAAACTAAACATGACTATAAGAAGTACTTACATGGTGAAGCAGTGGCAATAGGAATGGTCTTAGCTGCAAGAATGTCCGTTTTAGAAGGTACTCTAGGACAACAAGAATATAATTCAATTGTATCTCTCATGAAGAAATATAATTTAAACCTAGATATATCTAAAATTAAATATGAGAACATCAAGACTTATTTGATGCATGATAAGAAAATAAGTGCCGGGCGCTTAAGATTTATTCTATTAAATAGCATTGGTAAAGCTTACCAAACTGATAACTTCAAACTTATAAATTTAAAAGAGTGCTTTAAGCAGCACTGGCAGTAGTTGCCTTAAGTAAATCTTTCACGCTAAGAGCTTTTGGTGAGATCAACCAAAAAAACTGTTCGTACTTATCAAAATCCTTAATCAGCTTTTTAGACCTTTTGCTTTTAGTAAAATGAAAGTGTTTGGTTATTTGTTTTTTTAGATATTGTCGATACGGTTCCATATCTTCTCCAACTATTCTTTCCAAGTTAATTAACGAACGATTGCATTTATCAAAAAAAGTCTTCTCTAGATCAAGAACATACGCAAAACCTCCTGTCATACCAGCACCAAAGTTACTGCCAACCTCACCAAGAACAGTTACATTTCCACCAGTCATATACTCACAGCAGTGATCTCCTGCGCCCTCAATAACTGCTGTTGCTCCAGAATTCCTAACAGCAAACCTTTCTCCAGCTGTACCAGCAATATAAAGCTCTCCACCTGTAGCACCGTACAGAGCTGTGTTACCAGCTAAAGTAATAGGCTGATTCTTAGATGCATATTCATATTTATTTTTAATAATTATTCTGCCTCCATTCATGCCTTTACCAACATAATCATTTGCATCACCATTCAGAATTATGAATAAGCCTTTTGCATTCCAAGCCCCTAGGCTCTGACCAGCGTTACCATTTAAAATAACAGTCTGTTCTGCTTTAGAACCTGCCTCTCCAAATCTTTTTGCAATATAACCTGAAATAATTGCACCAACTGATCGATCTGAATTAGATATATCATAGACTTTTTCTATAGACTCTTGATTATCAATAAAAGGCCTCAAGTCCTTAAGGATATTCTGTGAAAGTATGCCTTGATCCCATGGTATATTTGATCTGGAAGTGCAAAAACTTTTTGAGTTTGTGGCCGACACCTTATGAAGTATTGGGGATAGGTCTAGGTCAGGATGCGTAGATGATGATACATCCTCTAAAAGTTCTGTTTTCCCAATGATATCTTCTAATCTCTTATAACCTAGATTAGCAAGTATTGCTCTTATATCTTCACCAATAAATTTGAAATAATTCTTGACTCTTTCTTTTTCACCAACAAAGTGTTGATCGATAATATCTTTTCTCTGCGTTGCCACACCTGTTGCGCAATTATTCAGATGACATATCCTTAAGTATTTACAGCCCATAGCTATCATAGGACCAGTTCCAAAACCAAAAGATTCTGCTCCTAAAATAGCTGCTTTTACAACATCCAATGCCGTCTTTAATCCTCCATCTACCTGCACCCTGACAGACTCACGAAGACCTGAATGCATAAGTGCTTGGTGAGTCTCTGTTAATCCGAGCTCCCAAGGAGAGCCTGCATATCTTATAGAAGATAAAGGACTGGCACCTGTCCCTCCATCATGACCAGATATTGTAATGAGATCTGCATAAGCTTTTGTTACACCAACTGCAATAGTGCCAACACCAGGCTCGGATACAAGCTTAACTGAGACCAGTGCTTCTGGGTTTACTTGTTTTAAGTCAAAAATTAATTGAGCTAAATCTTCAATGGAATAAATATCATGATGTGGAGGAGGTGAAATAAGTGTTATTCCAGGTGTTGAATACCTCAATTCAGCTATAAGCGTATTAACTTTGCTGCCAGGCAATTGACCACCTTCACCAGGTTTCGCTCCTTGAGCTATTTTAATTTGTAAGACTTCAGCATTAACAAGATATTCTGGTGTAACACCAAAACGACCTGATGCTACTTGTTTTATTTTTGACATGGTTTTAGACCCATGTCTAATTCGAGCTTCACCACCCTCGCCAGAGTTAGATCGTGCCCCTAACTCATTCATTGCCTCAGCCAATGTTTCATGTGCTTTAGGAGATAAGGCACCTAAGCTCATACCTGCAGAATCAAATCTAGAAATAATATCTTTGAATGGTTCAACCTTATCTAAAATAATTGATTGATTTGTTTGTCTTAATTTTAAGAAATCTCTTAACATTGCTGTTGGTCTTTCGTTAACTAATTTTGAATAATTATCAAATCCTTCTTTTGAACCTGTCTTAACTGCTCCTTGTAATGACTCGACAACTGCAGGATTGTAAGTGTGGTATTCACCACCATGCACAAACTTTAATAAACCACCTGGATTAATCTCAGATATATTTGAAAAAGCGAACTCATGTAATTGCTTGTCTTGTTGCGATAAAGATTTAAACGTCTTGCCACCAATTCTGCTAATGGTATTCGTAAAACAAGCTTCGACAACGCTATTTCCTAGCCCTACAATTTCATGTAATTGAGAGCCACGATAGCTAGATATAGTTGAGATCCCAATCTTAGAAATAATTTTGAGGATGCCTTTGTTGATTCCTTTTCTATATTTAGCACAATTTTCAGTTGGACTACCTCTGATCTCTCCTTTTTTAGTTAAATGAAGGATTGATTGGAATGCTAACCATGGGAAAACAGCTGTAGCACCAAAGCTAATTAGGCATGCAATAGAATGCGTATCTCTTGCTGATCCCGTGCTAACAATAATATTCGCATCAGATCTAAGCCCTAAACTAACTAGTTGCTGATGGATATATCCTGTTGCTAATAAAGCATTAATAACTAATCTTTTCTTAGTAGGTAATCCTTCTCTTAAGTGTATTAAGGTTGTGCCCTTCTTCACTGATGCTATAACTCTATTACCAAGACTCTTAATTGCAGTTTCTAATTCTTCATTGATGTGATAGCTAAGATCAAACTCTTCGGATAAGAATAATTTATTTGCTAACAAAGAAGCTAGTTTCTTATGAGATAAAATAGGTGAGGTGGTAACAATGCGTTTAGCATGACTTTCTGATTCTTCAAATATATTTAATTCTGGTCCGAAGCATGTCTCAAGTGACATCACTGAAGACTCCCTTAATGAGTCAATAGGTGGATTAGTTACTTGTGCGAATTGCTGTCTGAAAAAATCATAAATTTGTCTTGGCATTCTACTAACTACTGCTAAAGCAGTATCATCGCCCATTGAGCCAGTGCCCTCATTAGACTCAATTGCCAAAGGCTTAATAATATTTTCTTTTTCTTCGGAATAAAACATAAAATATTTTGTTGCCTTCAATAAGTCATCTTTTGAAATCGATTTAATCCCTGGTCCTTTAAATTCAAATAAGCTTGATTCAAGATAAACTGCTGATTTTTTTAACCATTTTCTATATGGATTTGATTTCTTAAGCTTGGCATCAATAATGTTATGATCAATCAGTTCGCCAGTATGTGTATCTATTGCAAAAATACCTCCTGGTCCAATTCGACCTTTCGTTAGCACCTTAGATTCCTCGATTGGATTGATGCCAGTTTCTGAGCCAATTGTGACAAATCCATCTACATCTATTTGATATCTTGCTGGCCTTAAACCATTCCTGTCTAATAAACATATTGCCCATCTTCCATCGCTCATTACAATTCCAGCTGGTCCATCCCATGCCTCCATGTGCATAGAGTTGTACTCATGGAATGCCTTAATGTCTGGATCAATACTGTGAATATTCTGCCAGGCTGGAGGTAAAACCATCCTTAGAGCCCTAAATGGATCAGCTCCTCCTTTGATAAGGAGTTCAATCATATTATCAAGTGCTGATGAATCAGAGCCGCTTTCATTCACTAATAATTTAAAATCTCTAATTTTAGATAAAAGCGGAGTCCTAAACTTTGATTGTCTAGCCTTAACCCAATTTCTATTACCTCGAATTGCATTTATCTCGCCATTATGTGCAAGAAGCCTAAAGGGCTGTGCTAAATGCCACTTGGGCAAAGTATTAGTAGAAAATCGTTGGTGAAAAAGACAAATTTTTGCTTCGAATGATGGGCTAGCTAAGTCTAAATAAAATCTATCAATTGCTCTTGGAAGCATTAAGCCTTTATAAATAATAGTGTGGCTAGACATGCTAGAAATATAGAGTTCTTCTTCATTTACATAAATCTCTTCGATGATCTTTCTAGCTTCATAAAGAGAGGCTTCAAATTCTTGATTATTAACCTCTTTATGGTTTGCTGAAATAAATAGCTGGCTGATATTTGGTAAGCTGGACTGGGCTATCTTCCCAAGCATTTTTGAATTAATTGGAACCCTTCTAAATGTGAGGAAATCGAGTTGTTGATTCTCTAAAACTTTCTTTATTTTTGGTAAAAATTTTTCAATTTTCTTATTATGGAAAATCTGAGCTATTGCATAAAAATCAGGGATTTTAATGCCTTGCTCATTCTTTATGCACGTTTGAAAGTATTCATGATTAAGATCGAATAAAAATCCACATCCATCACCTGTCTTGCCATCAGAACCTATCGCACCCCTATGGGTCATGCTCCTTAATCCAGCTATCGATTTTTTAACTATTTCGCGAGATCTATTGCCATTTCTTTGAGCAATGAGGCCAAAACCACAGTTATCTTTCTCTAGGCGAGGGTCAAAAATCATTTTGGGTTCATTTATATTGAGTTTTTTCATTGGGATGTAGATACTAACATAAAAATGTCATACTATGTCATACCTCTATTAATGAAAAAGAACAAGCAAATAAGAATAGAAAAAGGCCTGATGTTATTTACACAGCCAAAATCTCCATATTTCTATGGGAAGATCAGATTAAATAGGAAGTATCTAACTAAATCTTTTGCGCCAATTAAAGACCTAGAGGAAGCAAAAAAGATGCTCTATGCATGGAAAGAGGATCTTTTAGCTGGTCAACAAACTAAAATTATTGCTGATAACCATGCAGATTCTCATTACAAAAATAGAGCAGAGTATGTCGAGCCTGTAGCTATAGATAATGCTTTCCAATTCCTAGATGTAAATAGGTTTGATCCAAATAAAAAGAGCATTAAAGAAAGAAAAATAAATTTTGTAGAAATCTACGGGAGCTATAACCAAGTAGAGGCTGCAAATCAGGCACACCGATGCTTAGATTGTGGTAACCCATATTGTGAGTGGAAATGTCCTGTCCACAATTACATTCCTAATTGGCTAAAGCTTGTAAATGAAGGGAACATTATGGAAGCAGCTGAGTTATGTCATCAAACTAATAGTTTGCCTGAGGTTTGTGGTCGAGTATGCCCACAAGATAGATTATGTGAAGGTGCATGCACCCTAAATGACGGTTATGGGGCTGTGAGTATTGGTAATATAGAAAAGTATATTACAGATAGAGCATTAGAATTAGGTTGGAAACCAGACTTATCTTTAAGGCAATGGACTGGTTTAAAGGTTGCAATTATAGGTTCCGGTCCTGCTGGCTTAGCTTGTGCAGATGTTTTAGTTCGTGCAGGTATAAATTGCGATGTCTATGAAAGACAGCCTGAAATAGGCGGTCTATTAACCTTTGGGATACCAGAATTTAAATTAGAAAAGAGAATCATCAAAAAGCGTAAAAAGATGTTTGAAGAAATGGGTATTAAATTTAAATTGAATTGTGAGGTTGGTAAAGATATTGCATTTAATAAGATTGAATCAAAATACGATGCTATTTTTTTGGGCACCGGAACTTATTCGTCCCTTAAGGGTGGATTTAAAGGCGAAGATCTTTCTGGCGTTCATATTGCAATTGAATACTTAATTGGAAATACAAATCATTTATTGGGAATCAAAGAAGGTAAAGAAGCATACATCAACTTAAAGAATAAGAATGTTGTTGTTTTAGGCGGAGGTGATACTGCTATGGATTGCAATAGAACGGCTATAAGACAATCAGCTAAAAGTGTTACCTGCTTATATAGACGTGATAAATTAAATATGCCTGGATCAAGAAAAGAAGTTGAAAATTCTATTGAAGAAGGTGTTAATTTCCAATTCAATGTTCAGCCTATTGAAATCTTAGGAACTGATAAAGTGCAAGGTATTAAAACTATTAATACTAAATTAGGCGCCCCTGATGTAAATGGAAGGAAAATGCCAATACCTATAAAGGATAGTGAGGTTATATATCCTGCTGATGCAGTGATAGTTGCATTTGGATTTCGTGCAAGTCCAGCTAAATGGTTTTCTAAGCATGGTATCAAAGTGAATAAAGAGGGCTTAGTAATTGCTAGAGATAAAAATGAGTATAAGTTTCAAACCTCTAACCCAAAAGTATTTGCTGGAGGTGATATGGTGAGAGGATCAGACTTAGTAGTAACGGCAATTTGGGAGGGTAGAGAAGCTGCTAAAGGTATAATAAATTATCTTAATTAAATGAATTCTTGTTTTTTAAAGGCTCTTGACCTTAAGCATACTGATAGAACGCCTATATGGCTTATGCGTCAAGCAGGAAGATATCTACCTGAATATAGAAAGATTAGAGCTAAATTTACCAACTTCCTGGATATGTGCAAAAACTCAGATATTTGTGCAGAACTAGCATTGCAACCAATTCAACGATTTGATCTTGATGCTAGCATTCTTTTCTCTGATATATTAACCATACCAGATGCATTTGATCTTGAACTAGAGTTTAAGGACGGAGAAGGCCCTTTCTTTAATAATCCTATAGATGTAGTTGATAAAATAAGAAATCTACCAGATTTTGATTTAGAGAAAGTGGATTATGTATTTGAAGCAGTAAGGAAAACTCGCTTTAATCTTCCTTCTGACATTCCACTAATAGGATTTTGTGGTAGTCCATGGACATTGGTTGCGTATTCTGTAGAAGGGGGTTCTTCCGTTCAATTCGAGAGAACTAAAAAGTTTATTAAAAATCATCCCAAAGAAATTCATGATCTTTTAAAAAGATATACTCTTGCATGTTTTGACTATCTTAAGGAACAAGCAAAGGCTGGCATAAATGCTTTTCAAATATTTGATTCTTGGGCAAATCTACTATCAGAAGATGACTTTATAGATTTTTCATTAAAATACTCAAAAGCGCTCATCGATATGCTTAAAGCAGATGAAGTAACGAAAAAGATTCCTATTATATTATTTGCAAGAGATCCACGAGCCCAATTAAAAATTTTTAAAATAAAAGGCATTGCTTGCCTGAGTCTATATTGGAACATGGATGTTCAATATGCTAGAAAAATTTTTGAAGGGAAAGTTGCTATTCAAGGAAACTTGAATCCAGCAACCTTAACTAAAAAAGATGAAGATATAGAGCTTGAGTTGAATAACTTGCTAAATCAAATCCATAATTACAATGGTTACATTTTTAATCTAGGGCACGGCATTACGCCAAATATAGACCCTAATAAAGTTAGTCTTTTAATTCAATTAATTAGAAATTTTAATCCCACAACCTGATTAGGCCTTCCTGGGCTGTAGACGCTATTAGATTACCGGATTTAGTATAAATCGCCCCTCTAGCAAAACCCCTTGCTCCAGATGAAACTGGGCTCTCAACACTATAAAGTAACCAATGATTGAAGTTAACTTTCTTATGGAACCACATAACATGGTCAAGACTTGCGCTTTGAAATTTCTTAGACATAAAACTTATACCATGAGGGTTAGACATTGTAGTAACTAAACCAATATCAGAAACATATAATAAAAATGCTTGGTGTAATTTTTGATCAGAAGGGAGCTTTCCTGTGGGTTTGATCCATGTGTTCCTATATGGAGGAGTCTTTTTAGAACGCAATAGATCTTGGGTCTCAACATGTCTTATCTCAAACTCTCTTTTTCGTAACCACATACTTAGATATTTCTTTTTTACTTTTGATCGATTCTTGTAGCGAATACTCCATTCACTCTCAAGGTCATCAGGTCCTGGAACTTTTGGCATAGTGGTTTGATGGCTTAGCCCCTTTTCATTGATTTGAAAAGAAATTGAACAATTAAAAATGGCCTCTCCATTTTGAATTGCTCTAACTCTTCTTGTGGTAAAGCTCTTACCATCTCTGATTCTATCAACATCAAAAATGATTTTGCGCTTCATATCACCTGGTCTTAAGAAATATGAATGGAAGGAATGTGCGAGTCTTGATTTGTCTACTGTTTCATATGCTGCCATTAAACTCTGAGCCATTACTTGGCCACCAAAGATTCTGCCATAACCTACACTCTCTCCAGACCAACAATAAATATCTCGATCAACCTTATCTAGACTAAATAATTTAAGTGCTTTAGTTAGCTCTCTACTCATAAACGTAAATTATCCCATAAAAAACTAGAACAAAAAGCATTCTACAGTTAGCATACACAACCCAGATAAAAATTATGAATATTGAAAGAATAGAGTTGCCTAAAAAACCTAATACCGGTATAGATGCTAAGAAAGTATTTGGTTGTGATATTGGCTTTACAGTCAAGGGGTTTGAAAAGCGAACTGAATGGGTGCCAAAAATTGATAATGATTATGTATTCGATCCAGACACTACTCGAGCAATTCTTGCAGGTTTTATGTTCAATAGAAGAGTGGTGATCCAAGGGTACCATGGTACTGGTAAATCTACTCACATTGAGCAAGTAGCTGCAAGACTTAATTGGCCATGCATTAGAATAAATTTAGATAGTCATATCAGCAGAATAGACCTGCTTGGAAAAGACGCAATTGTTATCAAAGATAATAAACAAATTACTGAGTTTAAAGAAGGAATACTACCTTGGTCCATTCAAAATCCTGTTGCTTTGGTCTTTGATGAATATGACGCTGGTAGACCGGATGTAATGTTTGTTATCCAGCGAATACTTGAAGTTGATGGCAAGCTAACTCTTCTAGATCAAAATACTGTTATTACTCCCCAAGAAAATTTTAGACTCTTTGCTACAACCAATACCATTGGTTTAGGGGATACATCAGGCCTTTATCACGGAACACAACAGATTAATCAAGGACAAATGGATAGGTGGCATATCCTTTCAACCCTCAATTATTTATCACTTGAAAAAGAAGAAAAAATTATTCAAGCAAAAGTACCGAAAATGAAATCTGAAAAAGATAAAAAGATAATTCAAGATATGATTCGTCTTGCTGATCTTACAAGACAAGGATTGATCAATGGTGATATCTCAACAGTTATGTCTCCAAGAACAGTCTTGACTTGGGCAGAAAATCTTATGATTTTTAAAGATTTAAGAGAGTCTTTTCATGTAACTTTTTTAAACAAATGTGATGACGTTGAGAAAGAAATAGTGAATGAATATTTCCAAAGATGCTTTGGAGAAGCTGAAATAAAATAAATACCTAAATAATGTCATGGCTTAAAAAAAGAGAAGCTTTACAAAATGCTGGTCCAGCTGTAGCTAGGGCACTCACAAAAGATAAGAAGTTAGATACTCCCAAAAATACTGCAAATAGACCGCCTCTTATAGGAACAATCAATATACCTGATGTTCCCAGAGGATCTTTAAAAATAAATGCTTGGCGGGGAGATATTGATCAACAAGCTTTTTGGCATAAATATCATAAAAGCATAGATAACCTTGATATTCCAATTGATACTAAGAAATACCTAAATGAATTAGAGTTAGCTAGAGTTGAGATTATTGGCTCAAATGAGTATTTAGGATCTAAAATTAATATTGTTGAGTCTGTAGATGCGCAAGCAAAGCTAATCAATTCGTCAGCACAGAATCATGATGATCAGATACCACCATTAGTTCTTAATATATGGGTTAAAAATATAGCAAATATTAGAAATGGTGATGATGCTCAAAAATTATTCAGTCAAAATAAAAAAAGGTTTATTAAGTTAAATAGCGCTGCTAAAAAACTAATTGATAATATTGATGATCAAAAATTATATCAGGATATAGCGTTAAAAATTTTAAAAGATCTTGGCTTGTACGAAACTAAAAAACCGCATAATGAGAAAGCAGATGATGCTAGCTCAGACGATCATTCCTTAAAAGAGGAATCACAAGAAGATTTAACTGAGCCTATTAGTAGAGCAGAATCAATGATAGACGAAGATTTAGAAAAGGGGCTATCAGATGAGGAAGATCAATCAGCTGATTTAAATCAGGCCGAGGTTGATGATAAAAGCATTGAAGAAGAAATCGACTTAATGCGTAACAGCAGAAATAAAGCTGAATTAATAAATAAACAAAATTATCGTGTCTACTCTAGTCAATTTGATGAAATTATTGATGCATCAAGCTTATCAACATTTGATGAGACAGCCCGATTAAGGCGACAACTAGATCAATTAATGGAACCACATTTATCCACCATAGGAAAATTAGCAAATAGATTGCAAAGATTACTTCAAGCACAACAAAATAGAAGTTGGGATTTTAATAAAGAAGAAGGTATTTTAGATACTTCCCGCCTTGCAAGGGTGGTTGCAAGGCCAGGATCTTCTTTAAGTTTCAAACAAGAAACTGAAATAAATTTTAAAGATACCATTATTTCTCTTTTAATAGATAGCTCTGGATCAATGAGAGGTAGATCGATGACAATTGCAGCAATATGCGCAGATATTATTGGGAGCACTTTGGATAGATGTAATATAAAAACTGAGCTGCTAGGTTTCACAACAAAACATTGGAAAGGAGGAGAAACAAGGAAATTATGGATAAAACAAGGCAGTCAACCAAATCCAGGGAGATTGAATGATCTTAGGCACATAATTTTTAAATCTGCTGATGATAGTTTCAGAAGATCAAGAAAAAACTTTGGAATTATGCTTCGAGAAGGTCTCCTTAAAGAAAACGTAGATGGTGAAGCATTGTTATGGGCACATGGCAGGCTGGCTCAACGATCCGAGCAAAGAAAAATTCTAATAGTTATTTCTGACGGTGCGCCTGTAGATGATAGCACTCTGTCTTCAAACCATAGCTCTATCTTGGAAGAGCATCTTAAAACAACAATTAGTGACATTGAATCTAAATCTGAAATTGAGCTGCTTGCGATCGGAATTGGTCATGATGTGGCTAAATATTATGACAAGTCGGTAACAATTCATCGGGCAGAAGAGTTAGGTAATATCCTCTTAGAACAGTTAACCGACCTTTTAAGAAATTAGAAAAAGTATTATAATTAATGTTTACACTGTAAACATTTTAAGAATCCTGCAATGAAAATAACTGAACAAAAAGGACCTCCCGAAGATCTTCTGTATTTTGAAAATGATCTTAACCTCACTAAAGAACATGTTGAGGATATTGTCGAGATATTTAAGACGCCTCTTACTGGCTCCTACAATTGGGACTATACGGTTGCTGATACTAGAATTAAAAAATTATATGAGTTGGGTAAAGAGCTAAACTGGAACGGATCGATTGATTTAAATTGGGAATATACTCACCCTGAAGATGAAAGACTAGTTGAAGCTGATGAGGAGTTACCCCATGAGAGTTTAGAAGCATATGAGGCTCTTACTGAGGAAGAAAAGATAGAATTTGATCGGCATGATACTGCTGAATTGCTTTCACAGTTTCTTCATGGGGAACAAGGCGCTTTATTAGTTGCCTCACAACTTACTAGTTGTGCTCCAACATATAACGCCAAACTGTATGCTGCTTCTCAAACCTTTGATGAAGCTAGGCATGTAGAGGTGTTTAACAAGTACTTACAAGATAAAATTGGTATTCATTACCCAATCAACCCGAACTTAAAAGCATTAATCGATAAAATCCTTACCGATGAACGCTGGGATTTAAAATTTATTGGTATGCAAATTATCATTGAGGGTTTAGCTTTAGCAGCTTTTCAAATGCTTAAAAGTCTTACAAAAGATCCTCTATTAGAGCAACTATTACATTACGTTATTAGAGATGAGGCGAGACATGTAACTTTTGGAATAAACTATCTCGAAGACTTTGTAAAAACTCTAAGTCCTAAAGAGGTTGAAGACAGGGCAGAATTTGCCTATGAGGCATGCGTGATTTCTCGTGAAAGGCTGATTAATACCAAAGCCATGAGAAAGTACCTTAAGATGACTGAAGAGGAAGCAAGAGAGTTTGCATTAGGTACATCTGCAAACAACACTTTTAGAAATTTCCTCTTTTCAAGAATTATGCCAAACCTATCAAGAATAGGATTGCTAACAGATAAAGTTAGACCAAAGTTTGAAGCTTTAGGTCTGTTAGAATATGAAAACGCACCTGATGATTTTGAATGTGATTGGAAAGAACTTGAAAAACCTCTTGAGAAGTTTAAAGAGATTCCTACGTCCGCGTAATTACAATTATTTAATATTATTTGCGGTATGCAATCTGCATGCTGCTCTCATAATAATTGAGCCAAACGATAATTCTTACGAAAGCATTCAAGAAGCTCTTCTATTGGCCAAGCCAGGTGACACTGTGAGATTGACTGGTGGTACCTTTTATCTTGAAGACTCCCTATCTCTTGATGTACCTGATGTGAAGATTGAAGGTGAAGGAATGGATGTGTCTATTCTAGAGTTTTCTAATCAGAAATCGGGTGCCCAAGGCCTGCTTGTGGCTTCTGATAATGTAACTCTTCAAGACTTCTCAGTTCTGAATGCTAAAGGAGACGCAATTAAAGCAAAGGGAGTGAAGAATATATCTTTTATTAGAGTAAAAACTGAATGGTCTGGTGGGCCAAAATCAACAAATGGTGCATATGGATTGTATCCAGTTGAATCTGAGAATGTCTTGATAGATGGCTGTGTTGCTATAGGTGCATCAGATGCTGGGATTTATGTAGGTCAATCAAAGAATATTATTGTTAAAAATAGCTGGGCTAAAGAAAATGTTGCTGGCATAGAAATAGAAAACTCATACTATGCAGATGTATTCAATAATACAGCTACAGAAAATACAGGTGGTATTTTAGTATTTGATCTTCCTGATTTACCCCAACAAGGGGGTCATGATGTAAGGGTTTTTAATAATAAAATTGTTGGAAATAATACAGATAATTTTGCGCCCGAGGGCAATATTGTTGGAGAAGTGCCTAGCGGCACAGGCATTATAATCATGGCTAATTCAAATATTGAAATCTTTAATAATGAAATTGTAGATAATGGAACAGTTGGTATAGCAGTAGTGTCATATAGTGATGAGCATGAAGATGAAAACTATTATCCTCATCCTCGAAGAGTACAGATTCATAATAATATATTTAAGAATAATGGTAGAAATCCTGATTATGAAACTAATGAAATGGGTAAGATCTTATATGATATTTCAAGTGGAAAGATGGCTGATATCTTCTGGGATGGAGTGGTGCCTTTCTCTCAAATATTATTTGGTCAACCTAGGGATGAAAGGATGATCATTAGCGGTCAAGATAATGATGCATTTATCACTATTAACCCTATAAAATTTATGCTCAATCTAGATAACGTTGTGATAAAAGATATTTCAAAATTTAAAGGAGCAATCAATTCTTTGCCTCCGGTGCAATTGAATGAAGCATCAATTTAATAAAAATATACTTTTGCTCATGTTGGTGCCCTCTCTTTTAATGGGATTAGACAATACATCTTTAGCTAATGGAAAAATATTTGATAAGTTATCCGAATATGGTTTTTTTAAGGATTTAGGACGTCAAATACCATCTGATGGAATCTACCCTTATTCACTAAAGAGCCCACTGTTTTCTGATTACACCGAAAAAAATAGATTTGTTTACGTGCCTGAAGGAGCATCTCTTGTATTTCATCCAAATAAAGTTTTTGCATTTCCAGTTGGCTCAGTATTAATTAAAACATTTAGCTATGAAAATCTATCAAGTGATCTTAATAGACAATTACTTGAAACAAGATTATTGATTCATCAAGCAAATGGTTGGCATGCAGAAACTTATATTTGGAACTCTGATAACAGCGATGCATACAGAAGCATTGTAGGAGCAACAATTGATACGCAGTTTTCTAATGATAAGGGCGATATCATTGATGTAAGATATAGAGCTCCAAATCTTAATCAATGTAAAGAATGTCATCAATTAAATAAAATGCTAATGCCTATTGGCCCAAAAGCAAGAAACCTAGATAAATTAGAAAAATATGAATCAGGGTATAAAAACCAACTTGTAATGTGGCATGAGATCGGATGGATTGAGCAACAACTAAACTTTATTGAGATGGTAAATTACGAGAATGCTAATAATAGTATTGATGCTAGAGCTCGGGCTTATTTGGATATAAATTGTGCTCATTGTCATATAAAGGGTGGTTCGGGTGATACGACTGGTTTATATTTAGATTTAGCTGAAACAGACAAACTTCATTTGGGTATCATGAAGAAGCCTGTTGCTACCGGTAGAGCTAGCTTTAACCTTAGGTATTCAATTGTTCCTGGAGAATCAAATAATTCAATATTATTAAAAAGAATGGAGTCATTAGATCCAGGGATAATGATGCCAGAATCGGGTAGAGCGTTAGCGCATACTGAGGGCATTGAGTTAATTAAAAGGTGGATTGATCAACTTTAGGCTTTACATTTGATTAAATGTCACTAAATATATAATAGTTAATTTTGGAGAAAATATGTCAAAACATGCTGCTTTAGATAGATTCGGACGATCGGGGAATCCTGTATTTGGTAATAAGTTTGATGCCTCTCAAACTGTCACCGATACAAACACCATGTCGTTAAATGGTGCAGTAAATAAAACTGGGATTTTATTAGCTCTATGTTTTTGCTCAGCAATCTTTACTTGGAATAATCCTATTCCTACACTCATGTGGACAGGGATGATTGGTGGTTTTATTGTTGCCATTTATACATCTTTTGTTCCAAAAAATGCAGGTATAACAGCTCCTATTTATGCGATCTTGAAAGGCTTTGCTCTTGGTGCAATTTCAGTATTTTTTGAGAGAGAATATCCTGGCATAGCAATTCAAGCGATCGGTCTAACCTTTGGAACATTAGCCGCCCTACTATTTTTCTATAAGAGCGGTATTATCAAGCCAACTGAAAATTTTAGATTAATGATTTTTTCTGCAACTGCTGCAGTTTGCATCCTCTATATCATTAATTTATTAATGTATGCTTTTGGTGCTAATCAAATTGGATTTATACATGATAGTGGGTTCTTTGGTATTGCTTTTTCTTTATTTGTTGTCAGTATAGCTGCATTAAATCTAGTATTAGACTTTGATTTTATTGAGCAAGGATCTGAAAATGGGCTCCCTAAATATATGGAGTGGTATGGTGCATTTGCTCTGATGGTAACGCTGGTATGGCTATACTTAGAGATATTAAGACTATTGGCTAAACTTAGAAGATAATGACTGCGTTTATCTATGGTCTGCTAGCAGTCATTGGCTTATTTATTTTCTTTAATCTTGGTAAAGTGAAGGCCTCTAAAAAACAAACCAATAGAAATGATAGAATCAATTACGCTAATCCGCCCTGGCGAAGAAAGAATGCTAAGTCAAAGTCAAGTAATCAAGATCAAGGCAGTTCTAATATAATCGAAGGAAAGGCAGAGGAAATTAAGAATGAAGATAAAGATTAATCTTTTAACTCTATTAGGAATTTTTATTTCTTTACATTCAAGCCTTGTAATTTCTCAGGTTGATCAAAGCAAAGGTACTTTTGAGGATAAATTTAGGCAACTTGATGAACAATTCCCAACACCAAATAATGTTAGACCAGCAACCGGAGAGCCTGGTCATGAGTACTGGCAACAAAGAGCTGACTATAAAATCGAAGTATTTTTAGATGAAGATAATAGATCTATTGTTGGTAATGAAGAAATTATATATACCAATAATTCGCCGATGACATTGAAATATATATGGTTGCAGCTTGATCAAAATATCTTTAAACCAGACTCTATTAAGAACCTCACTGACACCATTTCTAATCAAACTAGCATTAGTTTTGATCAATTACGCAAACAAAACTTTCTAGATGATTTTGAACCAGGCATAAGTGGCTTAAGGGTCAGGGTAAATAATAAGAACGCTAAAGTGCATCTAGTTGGCACCCTCTTAAGAATTGATTTAGATAAACCTCTCAAACCAAATAATCAGTCCAAGATAAATGTTTCATGGCAATACAATTTAGTTGAAGAAAATGCGGTGAGAGCAAGAAATGGTTACGAAACGTTTGAAGATGGGAATGACATATTCCTTTTAGCTCAATGGTATCCAAGATTGGTGGTGTTCTCAGACTATGAGGGTTGGCACAATAAAGAGTTTATAGGGAATGGAGAATTTACTTTAGAATTTGGGAATTTTGAAGTAGCAATTACTGTTCCAGCTGACCATGTAGTTGCAGCTACAGGATCTATACAAAATCCTAATCAGGTCCTTACAAAACAACAACTAAAGCGGTTTGATCAAGCTAGGAGATCTGAAAAACCTTTGTTCATAATTACTCCTGAAGAGGCTAGTGACAAAGAAGTAAGCAGATCTAAAGAAACAAAAACTTGGTTGTTTACTGCAGAAAATGTAAGAGATTTTGCTTGGGCAAGCTCAAGAAAATTTATTTGGGATGCTGCAGGTTTTAAACAAAATGACCCTAATAATCCTCTAGTCATGGCAATGTCATTTTATCCAAGAGAGGGGGAGCCATTGTGGTCAAAATATTCCACTGAAGCAGTTATGCATACCATGGAAGTTTATTCAAAATATTCAATACCATACCCTTATCCAACTGCTCAAAGCGTAAATGGTCCTGTAGGGGGGATGGAATACCCAATGATTACCTTTAATGGCCCTAGGACCGATTTAGAGGATGACGGAACGAGAACTTATTCTAGAAGCGAGAAAGAGTTTCTAATCGGAGTGGTAATTCACGAAATAGGTCATATTTATTTTCCAATGATTATTAATTCTGATGAGAGGCAGTGGACATGGATGGATGAAGGTATTAATACTTTCCTGCAGTATCTAGCAGAACAAGAGTGGGATCTAAAATTTCGATCTGACCGAGGAGAGCCAAGATGGATCACCGACTATATGAGCAGCTCATACCAAGTGCCAATTATGACTAACTCTGAGTCACTACTTCAATTTGGTAATAATGCATATGCTAAACCAGCCACTGCGTTAGTAGTACTAAGAGAAACAGTACTAGGTAGGGAGTTGTTTGATTTTGCATTCAAGGAATATGCTGAAAGATGGCAGTTTAAGCGACCTACTCCATATGATTTCTTTAGAACTATGGAAGAAGCATCAGGTGTTGATTTGGATTGGTTTTGGAGGGGTTGGTTTTTCTCAACTGATCATGTGGATATTGCTATAGACAAAGTATATAGAGCTAGCCTTGATACTTTAGATCCTGCTAAAGATTTAGAAAAAGATAGGCAAGAATTCTATGATGAACCAGTAACCTTACATGATGAAAGAAATAAAGAATCTAACATAAGACAGAGAGTTCAAGAACGACCTGAGCTGTTAGATATTTATGACCAATATGATGAATTTACTCCCGGTTCTGAAGAACTAGAAGAATACGAGGAGGTATTAGAGGATTTATATGATAGAAATAATAGCGATCCTGAATGGAAAGAGAAAGCTCTGCTGAAGGCTACTGATAAAAATGAAATTTATTATATTCTTGAGTTCAAAAATGTTGGTGGCCTGGTCATGCCTATTCCGTTAAAAATTACTTATAAAAATGGTGAAAATGAATTTATTATGATTCCAGCTGAGATATGGAGAAAAAACCCTCATCATGTTAAGTGGCTAAAAAGATCTTCGCTTGAAATAGATCAAATTATTGTGGATCCATTTTGGGAAATAGGAGATGAAGATATAGAGAATAATTATTATCCAAGTAGATTAATACCATCAAGATTAAAGCCGAGAGCTTATAACAGCAATCCAAAAAATTTAATGAGGGATTTACTAGAACGTAATAAAAAAATTGCTACTCATAATAATTAAATGAAAATTGGAATAGATTTTGGTATTACCAATACTGATATTGCAATAAACGATAGAAAAAAATTTACATATTTATCTTTTCCGTCAATTGATATCCAAGAAGATTTATCAAAGATTTTTAAGGAATTAAGCTCTGCATCAATTAATCTAGCTGAGTGTAAAAGCATCAACGTTACTGGTGGTAAGTCCAGTGAGCTACCAAACACTTATAATAAAATCAAAATAAACCATATTAATGAAATTGATGCGATAGGTACCGGTGCTGAACAAATATATGAATTGAATGATCCATCTTTAATCGTTAGTGCTGGCACTGGTACTGCCCTCGTAGCAGTAAAAGATAGTGAAATAGTTCACTTAGGCGGTATTGCTGTTGGTGGAGGTATGTTAGAGGGATTGGGTCATATTCTATTTAATAATTCTAATGGTTATGAAATTAATGAATTTGCTAACAAAGGAGACCGATCTAAGGTTGATCTATTAATAGGTGATGTCGTAAATAAAATTGGTAATCTAGGGACCGATGAAACTGCAGTAAATTTTGGTCAATCAAAAAGTAGTGATTTAAATACGATGGAGAATTTATCATCTAGTGTATGTAATATGGTCGGGGAGGTCATTGGAACCATGGCATACTTAAATGCATTTTTGATTAAAACAAATCAGGTCTTCTTTATTGGTAGAACCTCTCTACTTTCAAATGTTCAAGCTGGAATAAACACAAGACTTAGGCTAGCTGGTATTGAGGGTAAGTATGCAAAAGATCGAGAGTACTGTAATGCGGTTGGTGCTAGCTTATTTTAAGTTTGATTAGGTTCATAATATGCAAGTCTTTCAATATCTTCTTCTGAAGTCTTATCGCCATATTGGATTTCAATAATATGACAAGGTTCTGAGCTGCGATTAATTATCTGATGCCAGTCTCCTTGTTTAACATGAAAAGATGATTCTGTATTTAGGCTTACTTCTTCCGCATCCTCTGGATCACCGGAACTATATTTAACGATACAGCTTCCCCTACTTACAAACCATATTTCATTCCGATGGAAATGTCTTTGAAAGCTCATGCCCTGCTCCGGAAAAATAATAAGCTCCTTAACATTGAGTCTTTTATCTCTAAAAAGACTATGAAACTTTCCCCAGACCCTATCTTCAGATTCATATTGCCAATTCTTTAAGATAGAGCTTGATGAATTAGCTTTCTTATTGCCTCCAACATTGAATTCAAAGCTTATACCATCAACATTTCTTTCTGGAATATTAGTATCATTCCTATCGCCACCATTACAAAAAATAATAGTATCCTTAGAATAAATAGATTTAATCTTTTCAAGACCTAAGCAACAACTCCCATGTTCATCATCCTCAAAATCAATGACGTGATCTACCATATTGAGATTTTCTAATATAATTTTTCGTTCAGGAAAAGGCATGAATGCTTTGCCTTTTTTTTCTTTTAGCCAAGAATCGCTGTTCAAAGCTACAACTAACTTATCGCCAATTAAAGACGCTGCCTTTAAATAAGCTATGTGCCCAGAATGTATGGGATCAAAGCCCCCACTTACAACAGCTATTTTCATAGGTTAATTTTAACGCTAAAATTACAATCTTGCTTTTAAAGTAATTACAAATATTTTATGGATAAATCTTTTCTAATCTTTCTAGCGATTCCTTTTTTCTTTTTATTGATAGGAATAGAGCTCATTTATGGATACATTAAAGGTAAGAATAACTACAGATTAAATGATGCAATCACTAGCATTAATATTGGCCTTATAAGTAGATTCCCAACTATATTAAATCTAGGGTTGCAAGGTGCAGCATTTGCCTATGCTGCAAGTTACTGGAACCTTAAGTTATTACCAACAAACTCAGCATTTACATGGATATTTGCCTTTGTATTCTATGATTTTCTATATTACTGGATGCATAGACTATCTCATGAAATAAAATTCTTATGGGCAACTCATGTCGTCCATCATCATGGCGAAGAATTTAATCTTGCAACTGCTCTAAGACAAACAAGCTCAGGGTTCTTACTCAAATGGATATTCTTTATGCCAATGTTTATAGTTGGAATTCCTGGAGAGGTCTTTATCACTGTGGGTGGTTTGAATCTCATCTATCAGTTTTGGGTCCATACAGAACACATACCTAAGCTTGGTTGGTATGAAAAAATATTTATTACGCCATCTAACCATCGAATCCATCATGCTAAAAACCCAGAATATATTGATGCAAATTATGGTGGAGTGTTTATCTTGTTTGATAGATGGTTCGGTACATTCAAGGAAGAAAGAGATGACCTTAAGCCTACTTATGGCACAGTCAAAGCTTTAAGGAGCTGGAACCCCATCTGGGCTAATATTGAGGTCTTCTTTGGGATAATAAGAGACAGCATATTCACAAAAAACTGGAAAGACAAAATGCGGGTATGGTATGCCCCAACAAGATGGCGTCCACATGATGTCTCAAAAAGATTTCCTAGCAACCCTGAAAATATTGACTTTTATGACAAATACAATCCAATTATTCCTACGTATCTCAAATTATTTGCATGGATCCAAAGCATTAGCTTATCACCAATTACCCTAGTAATATTCTTTACGCTTCCCGATCAGGGCTATCTCCAAACAGCAATTTTTGGAGTTATTTTGATAGCTTCCTCAACTATAATATCCTTAGCCTTTGTCAACAGTAGCTACACTTTATTGTGTGAGTTATTGAGGTCTGTACTGGTTGTGACTGTTCTATTGATGAATGTAGATTTATTTGGTGGTCTATTAGCAACTAACTTCATATTAATTCATGCATACCTAAATATTATCTATGTTTGTGGTATAAAGCTTCTTCGAATTGACAAACAAAAACCTAAGTTAGTAAGTTCATAATAGCTTCTAGGCATTCCTCTTTAGAAGACTGATTTGAAACAATATAATCAGCATACTTTTTATATAATGCTTGTCTTTCATTATAGGCTTCCTCGACAGATTGATCTGGGTGTTTGGCAAACCCTCTATTTGTAAAGTCTATGGATCTTTCTGTTATCTCTGCAAAGTCTATAGAAAGAAAAATAATCTTACTGGATGCCTTGAGGTGATCCATTGCTTCAGAGCTATATACAATACTGCCTCCAGTTGCTAGGACAGTATTATTTAAATGAATGCTTAAAATAACCTCTGCTTCAATAGATCTAAGTCCTTGATAACCATGTTTTTCAAGAATGTCTTGTAAGGATAATCCTTGCGACTCTTCTAATAGCTTATCGCTATCAATAAAAGAATAATTAAGTAAGGTAGCCAGAGATGATCCAATGGTTGTTTTACCAGCGCCTGCCATACCAATCAAAGATATCGATGGAATTGAAGAAGTCATGGTCTATAAATAATCTTTAGGGTAGTTTAATAATTTTTCCTGATTTCATAACAAAATCTACATCTTCAAGAGCATCAATTTTTTTTAGGGGGTTTTGACTAACTCCTATAAGATCTGCATCAAAACCACCAACAATTTTACCCTTTCTATCTGCAACACCTATGAGATCAGCTGCATTTATAGTTGCAGCCTGTATAGCTTGTATTGGTGTCATACCCCATCGCACCATATATGAAAATTGTTTTGCATTAGTGCCATGATCAAAAATTCCTGCATCAGTTCCAAAAGTTATCTTGGCACCCAGATCAACAGCTTTCTTAAAATTCTCTCTTTGTTTTCTTCCTACTGTCCGCTCTTTCGCAAGTGACTCTTCTAAAATTCCCTTCTCTGCTCCCTCACCAAGGATATAATCTGATACATAAATATCCATAGATAAGAAAACACCTTTATCAATTGCAAGCTTTATTGTAGCTTCATCAATGAAGCTTGAATGCTCAATTGAGTCAACGCCAGCATGTATAGCTGTTCTAATACCTTCAAGACCATGTGCGTGCGCTGCAACCTTCATACCATGATTATGAGCTTCATCAACAATTGCTGCCATTTCTTCGTATGTGAACTGTTTAGCATTAACATCTGTATTTCTAGACATGACGCCTCCGGTTGCGCAAAACTTAATAAGGTCTGCTCCAAACTTTCTATTTGCTCGAACTTTCTTTCTAGCTTCCCAAGGAGAATCTGCAACACCTTCACTAGGTATGCTTGTCTCATATGGCATTAAATTATTATCACAATGACCTCCAGTAATCCCGAGCGCTGGTCCAGAAACAAACATGTCCGGACCATCAACAATACCTCTCTGAATGGCTTTTTTTAATGCAACATCTGTATATCTCCCTGCCCCTACATTTCTTACAGTTGTAAATCCAGCATTTAAGGTTTTTTTAGCGTTTATTACTCCGTATATAGTTGATAAATAAGATGAATCGCTGATGCCCTCATAGCCCTTAGCTTCAGTATTGCCGATTAAGTGCACATGGGTATCCATTAAACCGGGTAAAATGATTATATCTGGAAGGTCGATGACCTCTGCTTTAGTTTTTGAGGCTATATTCTTTCCAATCCTATCAATGATGCCATCTTTAATTAGGATTTCTCCTTTATAAAGCTCACCAGTGTTTACATCAAGAATATAGTTTGGCCTTAATAAAATGTCTGCTGACAAAAAACCTGCCAGGGATATAAAGATGATTAATAAATATCTCATAACTACATGGTGGAGCTACGCGGGATCGAACCGCGGACCTTCTGGTTGCAAACCAGACGCTCTCCCAGCTGAGCTATAGCCCCACGAGGTGATACATTGTACTAAATATAAATTGAAAAGAAATATTAATTATGCGGTTGCATAGGTTATATCTAATCGATGAGAGTCGATATATTCCATATTAAGGCCACTCTGATGTAAACTTCCTAAGCCCCTCAATGGCGAGGGAGCGTCTAATTCAAGGGGATAAAGCTAGTAACTCACAATCAAAGCAACCTTAATTGGAAAACTTATTCACTCTGAGCTACTCCACTGACCTAAACACTTAATAAAGGGATGTGTAGGAGTAGCTCTCGTGATTTAATTATTGAGTTAGAATTTCCTCCTTATTGATATTCTTGTATTCATAGGCTCGCCTACTGAAGCCTGATGAGTACTGTGTGAATGCGGGAAATATAGCTCATCGGTTAAGTTCTCAACATTGAATTGAATGCTTAAATCCTCAGAAATATCATAATATGCAGCAAAATCAACTCTTGTGTAATCCGGTAGTATAAGGCCTGGCTTATTATTGCTAATGTTTGATTCGCCTTGTTGAGTAAAGCCTATAGCCCAGCCAAACCTATCATTTACTGCATAAGTAGCAAATAATGAAAGAGTATTATCTGGAATCTCGCGAGGTTCACCACCGGAGCTAGTCTTACCATCTAGGGAGCTGTAGCCTAAAGCAACCGATAATCTATCATTTAAATTGCCTTTGAGCTCTAGCTCAATACCATCGACTTGTAATCCAACTATTTCTGAGCCCTCGCCTGTTACGCTATCACGTACTGCTTGAGTTTGTTCACTGTCAAAGTAACTCGCTGTAAAACTCAGGTCAGGTGAAATAGCCCACTTCACTCCAACCTCAGTACTTTCAAATACATCCGGGTCTAGTCTTGCAGCGCTTGCTGTGAGCTTTTTAAATTGCTCTCCTGATCTTGGTAAAAAACTTTCGCTGTAACTGAAATATAGTGAAACATTATCTTGGGGCTTGAATATAACTCCAGCACGTGGGGAGAATTCTTCATCTTCTCTAGATTCAGAACTTCCAGCCTTGATATCTCGAACGGTTATATCAAAAGTATCAAGACGTCCACCCAACATTACCTTAATGTTTTCGGTTAAATCTATTTGATCTTGTATGTACAGGGATGTAACTTCAATATCGGACTCTGTTTTGCTCTTTAGTTTAGAAGTAAAGTCAACACTGGTAGCAACCCCAGTTGAATTTACAGTGAAATTCATAGGTCTAGTTACATTAAAGATCTCGTTATCATCACTAGTTGTTATCCAGAAAGTGTCGTAACGAAGATTAGAGTTCTCTGTATCAATAACTTCTGCGCCCAATAATAGAGTATGTGTTGAAGATCCAACTTCAAACTCATTAACTAAATTACCAGAAACAATAAAGTTTTCTCTTTCAGTTGGATCGAAATAACCATCCATTGTAACTAAATTGCCATCATATCCAGATGCATACAAATTACGATACATTTTCTCAAAATCACTAGATTGAACAGATAAGATACCTTTTCTATCCTCTGAAAATTTATGAGTGAGGTTTGCCCGAAAGATTTTTGCCTTCAATGTTGTAAGGTTTATGTCTGGGTCACCAAATACAATCTTTTCAAATGCTTCAACTGGCTCTCCATTAAGTGTTGGGACACCTCTATCAATGAATCTTTCATGATCTGCATATTCATAAGAAAGGTCTAAGGTTGTTTGTGAGCTCACAGCTACCTTCAAAGTTGGATTAAAGCCTAATCGATCACCATCATAGTGGTCCCTATGGTTCTCTAAAGCATCACTATGAAAATTTATACGCATAGCCGCATCATCAGAGGTTTGAAAGTTATAGTCAGCGGCAATATCAGTGGCTCCAAAACTATCAGCACCAAGATCAAATGAGCCAAACTCTTCTCCAAGAACTGCTTTTTTAGTAACTCGATTGATAATACCACCCGTGCCACCTCTACCAAATAGCAATGCATTCGGCCCTCTCAAAACCTCTACCTGCTCAACGTTATATAAAGAACGATAATACTGCACATCGTCTCTGACGCCATCAAGATAAAAATCTGCAGTTGATCTCACGCCTCTAAAGACTACTGAATCACGATGACCTTCGCCCTGTGAAGTGTTTACTCCTGGAGTGTAACGAACAATATCTCCTAATTCTCTAAAGCCTTGTTTACGAATATCATCATCTGTAACAATGGATACAGATTGTGGTACATCTATAACTGGAACTGGTGTTTTTAATGCATTAACTTGATCAGAGTAAAGAACGTTGCCTTTAACAACAACTTCTTCTATTTCTTCATCGTCTGCTATGACAGCTGGTGAGATGAGAATACCGAGACAAAGAGTTATATAACAAATAAAACTCTTAAATCCTATGGCTTGACTGACCCAAGCATTCTTTGATTTCAAATAAATATCCATATTTTTTCTCCATGATTAAAAATCTCATAGAGGATGAATAGATATATCCTTAATGAGAATGATAATGATAATCATTCTCATTTAGTTTTACAAGTATTATTTGTTCCCTTTTATTGCAAAATAAAGACCTAGAGCAAATAAGAAGATTTGCTCACTCATAAATAATTTTTGAGTGATAAACCAATCGCCATGAGCGAGAATAAATGCGCCTGTCATGATTACAACAACTGCACCCCCGCCCAATCTTGTTATTAGGTGGCCCAAACTGCCTATAAACCCACCAGCTATTACAGCAACGCCTGCCCCAATCTCTCCTAGTGCAACGAGATAGGAAGTGAATACACTTAAATCAAGACGTGTTACCAATGCAGAATCCGCGATTGGAAACTTGTTGTAGCCATGAAGGATAAAACTAATTCCAAGACTAAATCTTAATAATAAAGGAGCTAAACTTTGAAATGGTTTAGCTAAATCATCTAACCAAGAAGACACATTCATAAAATACTCCCGATTACTAAATTTATCATAATAATCATTATAAAGATGTTAAATGATTAAAGCTCCCCATCTTCTCTCATTTTACTTCTAATCTTCGTTGCGCTGATACTGCTAATAGCATCATCAAATATCTCTTCTTCAAAAACATAACCAACATTTCTACCGAATGTAATATTAATAATATTGGGGACCAACATGATTTCATACTCTCTTCCTCGCTTGAAACCATCTGTAGCTAGATTTTGCTCAATACTTGAGCAAATGTCCTCCCAATTAAATGGGTTATCATCTTGTCCAGGTCCAGCTGAAACACCTTCAACATCTCTTACTTGAATAATAACTTGCCCAGTTTTAGCTACACACCTTTTAAATAATGCTTGGTGTCCTTCATGCCAAGGCTGCCACCTTCCTAACATCTGAACTGTAGGTTTCTTCCAATCAAACATTTTTTAGAATCTTATCTGCTATGTCTTTATGATTATGGTCGTTCCATTCTGCGATATGGAAGTCTACTTTGTTTGGGGTTTCAAACATATCATTTGTGTCCTCATATCGACCGCTCTTTATTGTATCAAGCCAAATAACAATATCTGGATCAAAAGCTTCTCTTGTTTCTTTCGTGGGGCATACAAAATCACATACCACAAAGCGATCATGTGATTTTTCAAAGTCGGCAAAGGCTCTCATCCTTTGACTCTGTCTGACTCTACCTTCCATAGAAAAATCCCAATCATTCGCCATACCTCTTACCCTATCAGCGTTATACCAAGCAGCTTCTAACAAAGGAACGAGTCGTTGAGTGAGATATGTTTTGCCGCTACCAGGAAGGCCCATTACCAAGATTTTCATGATATTTATTGTATTTGATTTTTGATCAGATTGGTTTATAAATTAAAAAGGAATTGTATTAATTATATACAATGTAGACTAATCAATAGGGAGATTGCATGAGCACAGAAAATAAATTATTGGTGGAGGATTTTTTTAAGGCACTAAGCGAGGGTGATCCAGAATATATGGATTACTATACTGACGAAACTATACTATGGACTGCAGGTGATAATGCCATTGGTGGAACAAGGACTAAAGCTGAAATTAAAGAATTTGCAGATGGTGTTTTATCAACTTTTCCAAATGGAATTAAGTTTAATATCGTTTCTATGACTGCAGAAGATGACAGGGTGGCAGTAGAAGTGAGGGGTGAAGCAATGCACGCTTCTGGGAAAGAATATAATAATCAATATCATTTTCTGATTAAAGTTAAGGATCAAAAAATTTTAGAATTGAGAGAATATATGGATACTCAGCTAGCAGCAAAAGTACTGCTTGGAGAACAATGAGACTATTCAAACAATTTCTGATCATTCTTTGCTTCATCATCGCTCCGTTTAACATAGCTGATACAAAATTAATTATTCTAGGCTCTGGGACACCTAACCCTGATCCAGATCGTGGAGGTTCTGGGTATGCAGTGATTGTTAATAGTCAGATCTTTTTAGTTGATTTCGGTGTTGGTATTATTAGAAATGCAGCAAAAATATCCACCAATTGGGGTGGGTCAATTGAAGACCTCAGTGTGGTTAATATTGAACATGCATTCTTAACGCATATTCATTCTGATCATACTATGGGTTTGGCTGACCTATTACTCACCCCGTGGGTGATGGGTAGAAGTAATCCAGTGAAGTTATTTGGGCCAGTTGGTTTAGAAGAGATGGCAAAGAATACAATTGCGGCTTATCAAGAAGATATCAACTATCGAATCAATGGAACTCAGCCTGCTAATAAAACAGGTTTCTTATTTGAATTCAATGAACTCAGAGAAGGAATAATATTCAGCAATCAAGATATAACAGTTGAAGCCTTTAAGGTAGACCATGGTGATTTCAACGATGCATATGGCTTTAAGTTTACAACCCAAGATAAAGTCATTGTGTTTTCTGGAGATACAGGAGTATCAAAAAATCTAGAAAAATATTCTCAAAATGTTGATATTCTTGTTCATGAAGTTTATTCACAGACTGGCTTTGAAAAGAAAACACCTGATTGGCAAAGATATCATCGAGCACATCACACATCTACCCTAGAGTTAGGCGAAATAGCCAATCGAACTCAACCAAAGAAGCTTGTTTTATCCCATATATTATTTTGGGGATCTTCTCCTCAAGATATATTGAATGAGGTTGCCGGTGTGTATCCCGGTCAAGTAATAATTGCCGAAGATGGAATGATTATAGAATAACCTATTGATTTAGATCTTCTAACATACATTCAGTGGTCGCTTGAGTGATCTTATAAGACGCGCTTAAAGTTACGGTCAGATCCTCTAATTCCTCAAAATCTCTCTGAAATGCTCGAAGTTCTTTTAAGGTCATTGATTCAGTCGCTCGATCATAAGAGCATGCACAGACTTTTTTAGTGGTGACTGAAGCTTCTAAGCATCCTTCAATGAATTCAGCTTTGTGGTTAGATTGATTATTTTGACTGCAACTAACAAAAACAAAGCCACTAACTAGAAGTAAGCAAAGTATGTTTTTCACAGATTAACTTATAGGTCTCCCATATCAAGCCCACATTCTCCAAGACTAGTTACAAAAGCTAATCCTTCTTCCATGCCAAATTGGTCTACAGGAGGCTCACTGCCTTCTGCTAAAGCATCTACTAACGCATTAAAACTATCTGAGTTTAAAGTGTCTTCCAATGAATTAATAAAGCATGTACATACTTCTTTGTTCATTGGTCCACCATCCATAGAACAAGCATCAATTGCTGCTTGCTTATTAGAATTAGAGCTACCACCACAACTAGCTATTAAAAAGCTAGCCCCTATCAATAATAGTAATTTTCTATTCATCTAAGTCTCCTTATATTAATCAAGATCTACACCTACACATTCCATTGTAGCTGCAGCCATTTTCATTGGTACTGAATAAGCATATTGCATATCCTCAACTTCAGAAAAATCTCTTTTAAAAGCTTTTAGTTCATCAGATGTTAGTGACTCAACTCCTTTATCATAGCTACATTCGCATAATTCTTTAAAAGATGATCCCCCAGGGGTTTCTCCTAAACAATCAGAAACATATGCAGATCTTTGAGGGTCTCCCCCACAACTTACTAGGAATAATGTAGTGAAGCAACATAATAGCAATGTCTTTTTATCCATATACAACCTCTTCTTTGTCTTAAGATTAACACTCAACACATTTAAAGTGAAATGAATTAGAATAATTGAATGGCTTTGACTTATTCTAGTATGCTTGAGCTGGGTTCAGACTTAAAAGAGTTTTCGTTAATAAATTCAATTACGAACGAGAAATTTCACTCTGCTGAATTAGAGTCAACGAAACCAACACTAATTATGTTCATATGTAATCATTGTCCATATGTCATTCATTACCACCAAGAAATACAAAAACTAGCTACAGATTATTTAACACAATTTAATTTTGTTGCCATCAGCTCAAACGATATTGAAAACTACCCTCAAGATGCTCCAGATAAAATGAAACTATTATGGAATGAGTTACAGCTTAATTTTCCTTACCTTTATGATGAAACTCAGGAGGTTGCTAAAGGGTTTAAGGCAGAATGTACGCCAGAATTCTATGTCTTTGATATAAATAAAAAGCTGGTTTATAGAGGGAGATTTGATGAGAGCTCTCCTGGTTCAGAGATAGATCCTTCAGGTATAGATGTAAGAACAGCAATGAGTGCTCTGTTGGAGGGTAAACTTATATCAGAGAATCAGCACCCATCCATGGGATGCAACATTAAGTGGAAATAGCTCTCAACTAAACATTTAATTTATTACAGCTTAATGCAGTGGTGGGTCTGGGAAGACTTGAACTTCCGACCTCACCCTTATCAGGGGTGCGCTCTAACCAAGCTGAGCTACAGACCCAAAAAAATTGGAAAATGCATTCTACCCTTCATTTTGTTAAGACACAATTTAATTCATACCTGCTTTCATAGACTTATATAAGGCATAAAAAAGATAGAATATTGGTAAAAGTAAAAAGTGCTTTATAAATACAAGCAGAACTAATGACACCATGTTAATACTACCTAGCACAAGGACTGTACTTGCAATCTGGGATACACCATAAAATATTAAAGATAAAAAAAATAGCTTTAAACCGTGTGCTTGTGTAGCACTCCAAGAAAGAGCTAATGATTCTCCAGTATTTTTATTCTCAAACATAACATATGCAGGATATAAACCAAGTCTTGCAAACAAATAGAACCCCGGAAGAATGAATAAAATAACACCTAACTGGAATGCAACAGACATGAGTATGAAACAGCCAAGCAAAGGAAGGAATTTCTTCAGGGATCTAGTAATGCATACAAAAGGATGAACCTTTGTTTTCTCTTCAATGGCTGCAAATGCTAGCATCATGGATCCATAAATAACTGTGTTTAAGACAATCAGAAATATTAGAAATACCAGAATAGGTAAAGATAAGCCACTCGACTCAATAACTTGAGTAACTTCGACTTGATTGTCCAGAAACGACCCCAAAGGAATGTCCAATTTTTGAAGAATGTAGTAAAGAATCCAATCTAACAACAACAAAGGCAAAATGAGAACGATAAGAAAACTTGAATGGGTTAAAGAATAATTAATAGCACTAAAGAACTGTTTCATACAAGGTACTATTTAATAGCGATCTTTTTAAATCTGCGCTTACCAACCTGATATAGGTTATTTGTATCCTTTGTAATAGCTAGTCTTGTATCGTCTACTTTAACATCGTTAATCTTGACTGCGCCCTGTTTAATAAGCCTAAGAGCTTCGGAAGTACTCTTTACTAAACCAACGTCTTTTAAAAGATTGGGTAGAGGTATGGATGCTTCTTCAATTACAACTTCTGCTTCCTCAATATCATCAGGGATATTTTTTTTCTGAAATTGGTTAATGAAATCTTCTTTTGCTTGATGGGCTTGGTCATCTGAATGGAATCGTGAGATTAACTCAATTGCTAACTCAATTTTTATATCTCTAGGATTTTTACCGTCTTTTTGTTCTGCTTTAAATTTATTGATATCTTCTAAAGATCTAAAGCTTAATAGCTCAAACCAACGCCACATCAATTCATCTGAAATAGACATGATCTTACCGAACATATTTTTGGGTGACTCATTTATTCCGACATAATTATCTAATGACTTAGACATTTTTTTGACTCCATCTAAACCCTCAAGGATTGGAACAGTCAGAACAATTTGAGGGTCCATATCAAAGGCCTTCTGAATTTCTCTGCCCACAAGTAGATTAAATTTTTGATCTGTACCTCCCAACTCGACATCAGCCTCTAAGAATACAGAGTCATAAGCTTGAACTAATGGGTACAGAAGTTCATGTATAGAAATGCTCTGATTGGACTTATAGCGTTTATTGAAATCATCTCTCTCTAACATCCTGGCAAGGTTATATTTTGATGCAAGCTTAATAAATCCTTCAGCTCCTAACTGGTTACACCACTCAGAGTTAAATTTTATTGCGGTTTTTTTAGGATCAAGTATTTTATATATTTGGGTCTTATAAGTTTCTGCATTTACTTGAATTTCTTTTTCAGACAATGGTGGGCGAGTTTTGTTCTTGCCTGAAGGATCGCCAATCATGCCAGTAAAATCACCGATAACAAATATGACCTTATGTCCTAGATCTTGAAAATGCTTCATTTTATTGATCAAAACAGTATGGCCAAGATGGAGGTCCGGTGCTGTTGGATCAAAGCCAACTTTTACAGTAAGTTGTGTGTTTGCAGAGAGCTTCTGCTTCAAGCTATCTTCTCCGATTAACTCGTCAATTCCGCGGTTAATCGTTTCTAAGGCCTTTTTCATATCGTTTTATTATATTATTTAAATGAAAAAAAAGATTTTCTAATTGATATCAATTACAAAAATGTTAAAACTAGCCTAATTTATGCAAAAAATTAAAGCCCAAGACCTTATCAATGAGGCTACAACACTTCAAAGCACTGGAAAACTAGATGAAGCTCTAGAAATATATACGCTTTTATTAGATAACATGCCTGACAATGCATCAATAATTTGCAATATTGGTAACATTCATCGATCAAAAGGTAATCAAGACTTGGCTTTGGAATTTCTTAATAGAGCTCATACTATTGACCAGAGTGCAGGATATAAGGTTAATTTATCAAATATTTATAAGGATATCGGTCAATTTAATGATGCTAAGAAGCTTTTAGATGATGCTTTAAAGGAAAAAAAATTAACAAAGAAATACATTGTTCTTAACAATCTTGGTGCTATTAATAGGGAACTAGGGCTTATAAAAGATGCACTAGATAACTTTAAGGAGGCTATATTAATCAATCCTGATTATGTACCTGCCATTATCAATCTTGCAAACCTATATAAAGATGAAAAGACTGAGCAATACTTTCAAGCAGAAGAATTATATTTAAAGGTTATCGAAAAAGACCCGAATCTAATCGCGGTCTATGCTCACTTAATGGATTTTTATGATAAAACAAATCGGCTAGAAGAAATGGAGCAAGTGATACAGACTGCACCTGATAATATTAGAATGAATGATGCATTTAGGATTTATGAAAGCTTATTCTTATTTAGGCGCGGAAATTATCAAGGCGCTAATGAAGTGCTTGAATCAATCAACTGTGAAAACTCCACTGACAGTCGTTTAAAACAATTAGAGGGTAAACGACTGAATCTTCTTGCAAAAACTAAAGATAAACTAAGAGATTATTCGCAAGCATTTGAATTATATAAAAAAGCAAACGTTTACTATTCACAATTACCAAAAAATAAATACATAAATAAAAAGAGATTTAAAGAAATTGTCTCGGTTCGTAAAAATTTCTTTAAAGACTTTAAGATAGAAAATTTGGATCAAAAATTGCTAACTCACAGTGATGAAAAAAAAGTTTTTATAATTGGGTTTCCTAGATCTGGAACTACGCTTATTGATAGTATTCTGACATCTCATAGCTTAATAGAATCAATTGAAGAGCGACCCATGGTTGTAAGAATGATTAGAGAGAATGCAAAAGACTTAATGCAAATTGACTACTTTAACCATTTAAATAAAGAATCTATATTGCAAGGCGTATCTGCTTATGAAAAAGAAATGAATAAACACATTAATAATCAGAATCTACATATTGATAGGCACCCTTTTAATACAGTCTATGTTGCTGAAATACTCATGCATTATCCAAATGCAAAGTTTATATTCATGATCAGGAACCCTTTGGATTGCGTACTAAGTAGTTATATGCAATATTTTAGGTTAACCTCAGCTACTGCAAACCTCATTGATATTGAAGATACAGCATCAATATACTCAGATATCATGGAGTTATGGGAAATATATCAGCAAAAATTCAAAGTTGATCATATTGTCATTAGATACGAAGATATTGTTAAAGACCTCAAAAGTACGAGCTTGGATGTATTGGGATACTTGGGGTATGAATGGGAAGAAAATATGCTCTCGTTTGATGAAAATGCAAAAACAAAAAAGATAAATACTGCAAGTTATGATCAAGTTACACAACCAATATACAATCAGTCGGTTAATAAATGGAAGTTATATTCTAAAGAGCTCGATAAAGTTTCGAACATATTAGAACCATGGATAAATAAATTAAATTATTAAGGACATTATGAATAATAAAAAACTAGGCTTTTCATTCTTGCCAAATATAAGAGGATTAAAAATTCAAAATGAAGAAAATTTATTCCCGGTTGCTAGAATTTTCTGCATTGCTAAAAACTACATCAAGCATGCAGATGAGATGCAATCTCAGGTTGAGGAGAATGAACCCTACTTTTTCTCTAAATATCCTGAGTCTATAACTCAAGTAGAAAAAATGAATTTCCCTCATAACACAGAGCTCTTGCATCATGAGGTTGAACTCGTTGTTTTTTTGAAAGATGGGGGGAAAAATATTCCAAAAGAAAAAGCTAAAGATTGTATTTTTGGTTACGCAGTTGGTGTTGATTTAACCAAGCGCGATCTGCAATTTAAAGCTATAGAAAATGGAAATTCTTGGGAGATATCTAAGTCCTTCTTTCAATCGGCTCCTATTTCTAAGATTAAACAGCTCGAGGGGGAGATTATTTCTAATAAAAAAATTATTCTTTCTATTAATGGAGAAGAAAAACAATCAGCCAATATTGATGATATGGTCTGGAAAATCGATGATTTAATTAGTTTTCTATCAAAATATAATACTTTAAAGTCTGGAGATATTATTTTTACAGGAACTCCTGAAGGGGTTGGTGCCATTGATAAGGGGGATACTCTCAATGCTTCTATTGAGGACATAGGAGAGATGCAAATAGTTATACAATAATCTAGCAAGCCAACTCTATATTTTTCTATTAAAATGGTCAGGTGCACCGTATTGAAGGAAAATTCAAAAATCAAAATGAAATTGCTAAAGACCTGATCAATCAATCAGACTTCCTTAAGCAATCTACCATCTCAGAAGATGCTGAAAGAGTTATTTCTTATTGTAGAAATAATAAAAACCAAAGAAGTATGATGGATGCTTTTATGGAAGAATATGGTCTTTCAAACCAAGAGGGAATTGCGTTGATGTGTTTGGCTGAATCGTTAATTCGCATTCCTGATGATGACACTAGAAATGAGCTGATTAATGAAAAGCTAACCTCGTCTAAATGGTCAGAACATCTTAATCAATCAGACAGTTTTTTAGTAAATTCTGCAACATGGGGTCTTTTAATTGCAAAAAAATTCCTACAATTTAGCCCCACAGGGTCGGATAACTGGTTAATTAATTTAAGTAAAAAAGTTGGAGAGGCGCCTATAAGAGAAGCAATACAAATTGCTATGAAAATCTTGGGTAAAGAATTTGTCTGTGGAAAAAGCATTAAAGATATAGATAAATCGCAGATCATCCAATCTCACATATGTTCATTCGATATGCTGGGTGAGGCAGCTAGAACAAATCAACAAAGCGAGCAATATTATAATGCTTATTTAGAAGCTATTATCACAACAGGAATCCTAAACAAGAAAAATAATACATCACATGGTATTTCAATAAAGCTGTCTGCGCTCCATCCAAAATATAATGCATTACATGAACAAGATGTAAGAAAGATACTGTTCCCTAGAATTAAAACATTAATAAATGCTGCTATGGAGCATGATGTTGAAATTACAATAGATGCCGAAGAACAAGATAGACTTTCTTTAAGTCTACAAATTTTTGAAGAATTATCGCTTCAAAAAGATATTAAATCATGGCCTAAATTAGGAATTGCACTTCAGGCTTATGGTAAGAGGGCCATTCAAGTGATTAACAGTCTTAATAAATGGCTTGGCAAGAGAGATAAAATCCATGTCAGATTAGTGAAAGGTGCCTATTGGGACTATGAAATTAAAAATGCACAACTGAATGGATATCAAGACTATTCTGTGTTTACTAATAAATCTCTTACGGACCTAAATTACCTAGTAAGCGCCAAACACTTAATCGATTCTCCAAAAATTATTCCTTATTTTGCAAGTCATAATGCTTATACAATTTCAGCCATTATGAAAATGGCAGGATCAAATCAATTTGAATTTCAAAGATTATTTGGCATGGGAGAATTATTATTTAAAGCATGCAATGAGATCTTCAAAGATTTTAATAATACTCGAGTATATTGCCCAGTTGGTGAACATAAAGACCTCTTGCCTTATTTAGTAAGGAGGTTATTAGAAAATGGTGCAAATAGCTCATTTGTGAATCAGATATTTAATGAAAAGATTGGTGTAGACCAATTATCAAAGAATCCAGTAAATATAATTAAAGAAAAAATAGAACAGAATAAATTATCAAAATTAAAGTTGCCTAATGAAATATTCCTACCTCGCATCAATTCAAGGGGTTTTGATTTAACTGAGCCAGATTCAATAAAACATTTAAGAAATGAGATCAATAGATGCGCTGAAATAAACTTCAAAGCTAGTGGCTCTCTTCAAAATTCCAAGAGCAAAGACATTCTTAAGACTGTCAATGAATTAGGAACCAAGAATAAAATTGGTGAAGTTAGATTCGATCATTCAAAAGAAATAGAGACTATTAATGTCCTGCCCTCAAAGGAGTGGTCCAATTCTTCAATAGATCATCGTAGCGGGGTTTTAAATCAAGTTGCTGATGATATTGAACAAAATCCAGAAAAGTTTTTATATCTATTGATCAATGAAGCAGGTAAAACTATACAAGATGCATGTGATGAGATCAGAGAGACTGTTGACTTAATCAGATACTACGCTTTAGAGGTAAAAAAATATGATGTTCAGCATGAAATGCCTGGGCCAACGGGAGAAAAAAACTTTCTATCCTTTCAACCTAAAGGTCTAGTGCTGTGTATTAGTCCTTGGAACTTTCCACTGGCAATAACCTTAGGTCAAATCATGGCTAGTCTCGTAACCGGGAACTCTGTCATTGCAAAACCGTCAGAACATACCTCAATTATTGCATCTGAAGCGATAAATCTTTTACATAAGAATGGAATCCCAAAAAATGCACTTACGCTAATTCTAGGGAAAGGTGATGTAGCTAAATCAATCATTAAATCGCAGAACATTGATTTGGTCGTTTTCACAGGTTCTATTAAAACTGCAAGAAATATTCAAATAACACTTGCTAAAAAAGATGGAAAAATAGTCCCGTTAATTGCAGAAACTGGTGGACTAAATGCAATGGTAATTGATTCAAGCGCATTGCTAGAACAAGCCTGTGATGACGTTATTAGATCAGCCTTTAATTCATCTGGACAAAGATGCTCTGCATTAAGGCTTTTATTGGTGGATAAGGTGATTGATGCGGAATTAACAATGATGTTGCAAGGAGCAATGGATGAGCTGAATGTAGGAAAGCCATCTGAAAACTCTACAGATATGGGTCCTATAATTAATAGACAAGCATTAATTAAACTCAATAAGTATGTTGCATCACAGAAAAGTTGTGGTTTAGAAGTATACCAATCTATGATGAGCCCCAAACTAAAATCACATTGGATGCCTCCTACAATGATCAAAATAAAGAATATAAATGATTTAAACTCAGAAGAGTTTGGTCCCATACTTCATGTGCTGTCATACAATCAAAAAAATTTGAGTGCATATTTAAGCCAACTTAAAGATAAGGGGTTTGGTTTAACTTTTGGTGTGCATTCTCGCATAGAATCCAAGGCCTTAAATACAGCTGAAATCATTGCGGCTGGCAATACTTATATAAATAGAGATATGATTGGTGCTGCAGTAGAATCTCAACCTTTTGGTGGTATTGGGCTTTCTGGTTCAGGCTTTAAAGCTGGTGGTCCCAACTATCTAATACAATTCTTAAATGAAACTGCCACATCAGTCAATACAGTTGCAATAGGTGGAAATGCAGAACTATTAAATCTAGAATCATTCGATGGCGATCCTAAGAAGAATAAATAAAAGGGTTGGTTATATACTTATTGTTGCTCTTGCATCATTAAGCATAATCATTTTCCTCGGATATGACGAGGAACAAATGCCCCCTGAGATTGTCATATCCTCATCCGAGAATGTATCAGTAGAACTCAACCAAGTTACCAATCAACAGATCCACATAGTGAAAGATGGAGAAAGCATGACCGAAATATTTGAAATGTATGAAATTCCACTTAACTTAACTTACAGAATTCTAAAAAGCCCTTATAAAAATAAACTAACAAATATAATTCCTGGTGAAGAGTTTCGTTTTATGTTTAATGGACAGAAACTCGAAAAAATTATTCTGAAGAAAAATGAATACCAATCCATTGAGATAATTAATCGTAAAAAACCTATTTATAATGAAATTAAAAAGACGCCGAATCTTATAAATAGTTTCAGAGCGGGCTTAATTACTTCTAGTTTTTATGAAGCGGGAATAGAAAGTGATATTCCCGATAGTGTGATCATGGATCTAGCCTATATTTTTGGGTGGGATATAGACTTTGTTTATGACATTAGAGACGGTGATAAATTTAGAGTATTGTATGAGACGGCTTTTATTGATGGTCAAATAGTAGAGAACGGTAGTATTCTTTATGCAGAGTTCTTTAATCAGGATAAAAAATATATAGCCATAAGATATAAGAATGCTTCGGATAAATATGAGTATTACGATGAAAATGGTAGAAGTATTAAAAAAGCATTTCTTAGAGCGCCCTTAGATTTTGCTTATATTAGCTCACACTTTAATCCAAGGAGAATGCACCCAATTCTTAATAGAATAAGAGCACATAATGGGGTTGATTATGCGGCATCACGCAATACCCCCATTAGAGCTACTGGATCGGGAATTATAATCTTTCAGGGTCGTAGGGGTGGTTACGGAAGAACGATAGAGATTCGTCATGGAGGTGAAATAACAACTCTGTATGCCCACCTAGAAAGATTTAATCCAAAGTATAAGGTTGGATCAAAAGTTGAACAAGGAGCTACTATAGGCTATGTTGGAGATTCAGGCCAAGCCACCGGTCCCCACCTGCACTATGAGTTTAAAGTTGGGAATAATAGATCTGATCCGGTTAGAGTGGAACTCCCAAATGACAAGCCTATACCAAAAGAAAGAATGCAAGAATTTATAATTGAAAAAAATAAATTTAAAGAGATTTCAGATACACTGACGATAAAAGATTTAAATGCCAAAGAGTTCTAAAAATATTTACATAGGCACTATGAGTGGAACTAGCGCTGATTCAATTGAGGCAGTGGCAGTGTGTTTTAAGAATAATCAGGTTGAATTGTTGGGTCTAAGATCTAGAAGAATTAAACCACAAATACAAACTATCATTAACCAGCTTGCTAGTAATCAGAAAATTGAAATGAGTTTGTACGGAAAGATCAATCGAATGATTGCGTCTGAATTTGGAGAATGCGTTAATGATTTAATTAAAAAAATGAATATTAAATCACCAGAGATTCGCGGCATTGGATTCTCTGGTCAAACAGTATGGCATCATCCATTAGGCAAATTCCCATTCTCAATTCAATTAGGTGAACCTAACTTCTTAGCTGAAAAAACTCAAATACCTGTGGTAAGTAATTTTAGGAATTCACATATTGCTCTGGGTGGAGAAGGGGCTCCCTTAGTCACAGATTTTCATAGCTTCCTATTCAGAAAAAAACAGCCAGCCATCATCATAAATGTTGGTGGGATATCCAATTTTTCTTTTATAAGCAAACAAAGAGTTCTTGGTTCAGACCTGGGTCCAGGCAATGCATTAATGGATGCATATTGTCAAAGATTTCTTAAAATTAATTTTGATAGGAAAGGTAAGCTTGCTGCATCTGGAAAAGTAGATAAGAGAAGCATAAATATCATGGGAAGAGATAAATTCTTCAAACTGAAACATCCTAAATCTACAGGTAAAGAATTATTCAATCTATCCTTTATCCCTAAGTCCTTAATAAAAAAAAGCCCTGAAGATATATTGGCAACCCTTAGTTATTTCACAGCATTGACTATATCAATTGGAATAAAAGATTATCAATTTGGCTTAAAACAAGCGTATATATGTGGCGGTGGTGCTTATAATGATTTTTTAGTTAAACAGATCAAAGAGCTGTCTGGATTGGATATACATTCTACTACTCATATTGGTTTTGATCCAAAATCAATAGAGGCTATGGCATTTGCATGGTTAGCTAAAATGAGGCTAGAAAAGAAAACATTGCCGGTCAGGAGTAAAAAGAATGTAACTTCAGGCTTATTGGGCTCAATAACTCAAATTAGATAGCAAAAGACTCTCCACAACCACAGGTCGTCTTCGCATTAGGGTTATTAACAAAGAATCTTGATCCCGCTAAGTCCTCTAAATAATCCAAGGTTGAACCATAAAGATAAGGATAAGATAAAGCATCTAATAATATTGAAAAATCGTTAAATCCAACAACTTCATCATCAAAAGCAACATCAGAATCAAATTTAAAGCCATACTGAAAACCAGAGCACCCTCCTCCAGTCACATAGATTCTAAACTGATTTGTATCAGATGCTGTTGATAGCTCAAGTATCCTTTTTTTAGCTTCGTCAGTTAAACTGATTGAGGTTTTACTTTCCATAACTTATTTATAAGGATAAATTTCGTGCCATCAAGGTTAATCATAACAATTATCTTTTATAACAGCTAAAATAAACCTATGCTATGGCTAAAAATACTACATATCTTCTTTATGATATCAGCCTTTGCTGGAATCTTTTATCTCCCTAGATTGTTTGTTTATCACATTGAGGCCGAAGATCTGAACACTAAAAAATATTTTTTGGTCATGGAAAGAAGGCTTCTTAAATTTACTACTATGCTACTTTCACTTGCACTCCTTTTTGGGGTCTGGTTGACATGGGTCATGCAAATAAGCTTTGATACTTCTTGGATATTAACCAAAATAATTGTGGCTATAGTATTAAGTGGTTATCTGTTTATTTGTTCAAAAATTTTGAAAGGATTAGAGTTAGGAAGGTGTTCATGGTCTAGCACTCAAATGCGACTCTTCAATGAATTACCAGTTGTTTTATTATTCATCGCAGTACTTGCAGCTGTATTTAAATATCAATAGTGGGAGATTTCATGCTTAAAGGCATCTATTTAATTATAGGCGAGGATGACTTTAATCAAGAATCGTTTAATGACAATATAAATGCTTGTTTAAATAACAATGTAAATATCTTTCAGCTGAGATTTAAAAACGAAGCATTTTTTAATGATAATGAAGTAAAGATTATTGACTTTATTAAAAAAATTCAAGCAAATAAAAAGCTATGCCTCATAAATAATTTTTTTTGGTTAGTAGATAAATTTAATGTGGATGGCTTACACGTAGGTCAAGCGGATATATCAGTAATTGCCGCAAGATACTTATTCCCAAAAAAGATTATTGGAGTTAGTTGTTATAAGTATTCATCTCTAGCTAACGATGAATACATGGGTGGAGCAGATTATGTATCTTTTGGAGCATATAATAAATCTTCTACCAAAACCTCTGCTAGCATAATCCCTAAAGATGCATATAAAAAGATCAATAGTTTTGATCTTTTACCCAAAGCTCTCATTGGCGGAATAACTGAAAATAATATCACTAATAATGAAGCTAAATTATTTGATATGATTGCTATCTCTAAAGGGCTATTACAAAGAAATAATATTCAGAAAGCTCTCAAAGGACTAAACTCAATAATGCAGCCTAATGATTAAATGAAGACCGATAAATCGAAGAAATTATTTATTGAAGCTAATAAGCTCTTGCCTGGTGGTGTTAATTCACCAGTAAGAGCATTTAAGAATGTCAACTTGGAGCCTATTTTTTTTAAGTCAGCATCTGGCCCTATTCTAGTGGACGAGGATGATAACCAATATATAGATTTTGTTGGTTCTTGGGGACCAATGATCTTAGGTCATGCTAACCCAAAAGTTATCAATGCTATTTCTGAACAAGCTCAACAAGGTACAAGCTATGGTGCACCAACTAGGCTTGAGAACGAGTTGGCAAAAGTAATTAAAGAATGCATGCCAAATATAGAAAAGCTTAGAATGGTAAATTCAGGTACCGAAGCAACCATGAGCTGTATAAGGTTAGCCAGAGGAGTTACCAACAAAAATAAAATAATTAAATTCGATGGTTGCTATCACGGTCACGTTGATTCTTTATTAGTTAAGTCAGGTTCAGGAATTTCAACATTTGGTCTTCCCGATTCTCCAGGAGTGCCAAAAGATCTTGCAAAATATACAATCTCATTGCCTTTTAATGATACAGATACCTTCCTCAAAGTCTTTGAAGAAATTAAAGATGACCTAGCAGCAGTTATTGTTGAGCCTGTCGCAGGAAATATGGGCCTTATTAGAGGCAATAAAGACTTCTTAGGCGCTATAAGAGAAAAGACAACGTTAGAGAAGGTTGTATTAATTTTTGATGAGGTGATGTCTGGGTTCAGAGTTGCCCTTGGAGGAGCTCAAGAGATATACGATATCAAACCAGATTTAACAGCCTTAGGAAAAATTATAGGTGGAGGATTACCAGTAGGCGCTTTTGGAGGCAAAGCAACCATTATGGATGATCTTGCTCCAATGGGGTCTATTTACCAAGCAGGAACTCTGTCAGGTAATCCCTTAGCAATGGCTGCAGGTATATCTACCTTAAAAGAACTGAAGAAGTCAAAGCCATACGATACTCTAGAAGAAAACATAAAAGAATTATTAACTAGTACAAAGAAACTATTCACAAAGAAAGGTTTGTCATTTTGTTTTGATTGTATTGGGGGGATGTTTGGATTCTTTATGAGCAATGAAGTACCCCTAAACTACTCAGAAGTATCTAATTCTGATAATAAATTGTTTGAGAGATTTTTTAAGGCTTGTCTCAAGCAAGGTGTATATTTTGCTCCCTCTAAATTTGAATCAGGTTTTATTTCAACGTCTCATGACAAAAAAATTATGAAAGAAGCAAACAATAAAATTGAGCTTGCAATTAAGGACTTATGAAAATGAAATATGATATTACTGCAATTGGAAATGCATTAGTAGATACTCAATTTAAAGTGTCTCATGAATTAATTGAAGAGCTAGGTCTACAAATTGATCAAATGAATCTATCAAATGCCGAAGAACAAGCTCCAATAATTAACCGATTGATTAAAGAAAAAGCAGAATCAATATCTGACTGCGGTGGGTCTGCAACTAATACTCTAGTAGCAGCATCTAACTTTGGAGCTAAATGTTTCCATACCTGTGTTGTAGCTAATGATGAGGATGGTCATCGCTATTTGAATAGCTTGAAAACTGCTGGTATTAAGCATTTAGGAAAAATGCACGATCCTAAGAATCTTCCAACCGGAAAATGCTTAATTCTTGTTACCCCTGACGCAAAAAGAACTATGACAACCGCATTAAATGTCAGCTCGGCCATGAGTGAGATGGATTTAGATCTTGAATCAATCAGCGATTCAAAAATATTTTATATAGAAGGCTATATGGTTACGGGAGATGAAAATTATCAATCATTAATAAAAGTCCTAGATCATTTAAATGACTATCCTTCGGTCAAGAAAGCATTGTCTCTTTCTGATCCAGGAATAGTTGGAACTTTTATCGACAGATTTAAGAAAATTGAATCATATGGTCTAGACTTTATCTTTTGTAATGCTGATGAAGCTAATGCTTTTACTAATACCAATTCAACTCAAGATAGCGTAGGTATCTTATTGAAGAAACCGTATACAACAATTATTACTCGCGGCATGCATGGATGCATTACCATTAGTAAAGGAAAACACTTTGAATCACAGGGAAGACAAATCGATGCGGTAGATTCTAACGGTGCCGGAGATATGTTTGCAGGATGTTTTTTATATGCTTTCTTGCAAGATTGTAATCTGCAATCATGTGCGGATTTCTCAAACTATGGTGCATCTAAAGTGGTTGAAAGTTTTGGCCCAAGACTTAATAAGGTAGGATATGAGGAAGTGTTAAAAAATATTAAAAAATACTAGCTAATTTAACATTATTCTGATATTTTCTTGCCCCTTAAAAAAACATTTTAAAGAAATCAATGCCAGTTAAAAAAAAGAAAAATCAAAAACAGATAAAAAAGGTTGCTGTGAAAAAGAAAAAACCTGTTACCAAAAAGAAAGTTATTAAAAAAACTACTGCAACTAAAAGAAAAGCTAAGGTTGTTAAGAAAAAAATAGCTACTAAAGCTTCTACAAAAAAAACAAGTACTAAAAAAACAACTCAACCTAAGGCAGCCAGAAGAAAGGTTAAAAAAACCCCTCAAATATCTGTCTACAAACCTAGAAAAAATGAGAAATATATGAGTGCGCGTATGAAAAAGCACTTTAATCAGGTCTTAATTAACTGGAGAGAACATCTTAAAGAAGAAATGCAAAAAACATTTGATCATCTAAGAAATAAAGGCGAAACTTTTGCCGACCCAGTTGATAGAGCTTCTCAAGAAGAAGAGTTTGCATTTGAGCTAAGAACTCGTGATCGAGAAAGAAAACTAATAAATAAGATAGCACATTCCATTGAGCTCATTAAACAAGATGAATATGGTTATTGTTATTCATGTGGATGTGAAATTGGTACCAAGCGCCTTGAAGCAAGACCTACAGCAACACATTGCATAGATTGTAAGCAACTTGAAGAAATTAAAGAAAAACAGCTAGGTGGTTAAATTCGTCGGTTACCAAAAAATATATTTTGATTAAAAGTTCAAGGAAAGCGTCATCACGAAATATCCCTAAGGCCCTGTTGAACGCAAAGTTTGATAGCTTTGCAATTGATATAGTAAAGAAACTAAACAAAAACTCTTTTGAAGGATGGTTTGTAGGCGGGTGTATTAGAGATGCTCTAACTAATATAGTTGCAAAAGATATTGATATCGTAACTAATGCCACACCAGAGCAAATTAGAAAGATCTTCAAGTCGTCAAGAATCATTGGAAGGAGATTTAAGCTAGTTCATATTTTTAAGGGCAACAAGATCATTGAAGTTGCAACATTTAGAGCATCAAGCTCTGAAACAAACTCTAGCAAAAGCGTTATAAAAGATGGGTTTGGAAAGATTCTTAGGGATAATATTTGGGGCAATATAAATCAAGACTGTTTAAGAAGGGACTTTACGATCAATGCGATTTATTTTGACCCATTGAGAAAAAAGATCTTCGATATTCACAATGGTATTGAAGATACAAATAGAAAAAGGATCGTATCTATTGGTAATCCATTAAAAAGATTTGAAGAAGATCCCGTAAGGAGTTTGCGAGCTATACGATTTTCTTCAAAACTAAACTTTAAAATTGCAAAAGATATTAAAACTGCTATTTATGAAAAAGGCTATTTGCTGCAAGGTGTATCTAATGCTCGCAGATTTGATGAGTTTAATAAATTGTTTATGCATGGGAAATCAAATGCAAATTATCAGAAATTAGATTCTTTTGATCTGCTTAAGTATCTTGTTGCATCAGCTGATACAAAGAATCCCTATAGTGAGACTCTCCAAAGACTTGCATTGAAGAATACTGATACAAGAATTAGATCTAGTAAATCTGTAACTCCAGGCTTCTTAATCGCTGCACTTTTATGGCCAAAGTTAATTGCTCAATCGAAAAGTATAAGTTCGATAAATACCCGGAAATTTTTTAGGAATATGGACACTCTTTTGCGAGAGCAACAAAGTCTAACTGCTATACCTAGGAGGTTTCATCCTTACATAAAGGATATATGGTCCCTGCAACTAAAATTGGAAACAAGAATTAGCAAACAACCCTACAGAACTCTGAGTAGTCCAAGATTTAGAGCGGCTTATGACTTGTTATTGTTAAGAACAAAAGCTGTAAATCGTGATAAAGAATTAAGTGATTGGTGGACTAAATTTCAGACTGTAAATAGAAAAATAAAAATGTCCATGTTAAAAGAATTAGAGACCTCGAATGCAAAGAATAAAAAATTTGGTTTATTAGGTGAGTTGAGCTAATCTTATACGGAAAACAATCAAATTATGGATCTAGCTATTCAAGAGGTACCAATACCAAAATATATTGCAGTTGAGGGCCCTATTGGTGTTGGTAAGACAACACTGGCCAATCACATAGCTGAGTCTTTTAATTATGATGTATTTCTTGAAAAGCCTGCCGAAAATCCCTTTTTAAGCAATTTTTATAAAAACCCAAGTCAATCTGCATTAGCTGCACAATTATTTTTTCTTTTTCAGAGAATACAACAAATTGAGGATTTGAAGCAAAGAGACTTGTTTGAGCCAGTAAGAGTTGCAGATTTCTTAATTGAAAAAGATAAGTTATTTGCAGAGGTAACTCTTTCTGAAGAAGAGCTTATATTATACGAAAAGGTATATGACCACCTGACTCTTGATGCTCCAGTACCTGACCTTGTTATATATCTTCAGGCACCAGTAGATGTGTTATTGGATAGAATAAATAAACGCGGAAATCCTGATGAAAAATTTCTTACTACGGAGTATTTAGAAAAGATTAATGAGGCCTATTCAAAATTCTTTCTATACTATGAGTCTGCCCCTCTTTTGATTGTGAATGCTGCTGATATTAATATTGGACAAGATAGTCAGGATTACTTAATGTTACTAGAGGCTATTTCATCCAACCCTAAAGGCAAAAATTTTATAAATCCACAGCCCACGATGCTCTAAGCAATCATGGCTTCAACTATATATCCACCTCCTAATTCTTTAAAAAATCCACATTTAAAAAATTTTAAAGAATTTGAAAAGCTTTATGAGCAATCTATCAAAGAACCTCAAAAGTTTTTTAGTCTTATGGCAAAAGACAATATTCATTGGTTCAAAAATTTCACAAAAACTCATAATGATGAATTTGCTGAAACGGAATGGTTTATAGATGGGAAATTGAATGTTGCTTACAACTGTATTGATAGACATCTTCAATCAAGAGGAGATAAAACAGCAATAATATGGGAGGGAGATGACCCACAACATGACATACACATTTCTTATCTTGAGTTGCATAGAAATGTTTGTAAATTTGCAAATATTCTTAAAAAGCTAGGAGCTAAAAAGGGCTCAAGAATATGCATATACTTACCAATGATTCCAGAAGCTGCTTATGCAATGCTTGCATGTACAAGAATAGGAGCTATACATTCAGTAGTTTTTGGAGGTTTTTCATCAGAATCTCTAAAAGATAGAATCTTGGATGCAGATTGCGAAATCGTTATTACTGCAGATGAAGCAATCAGAGGAGGTAAAAATACTCCATTAAAAAATAATGTTGATGAAGCCCTCACTTCCTGTCCCAATGTAAGACACTGTCTGGTAGTACAAAGAACTGGGGCTGATATTAATTGGGTAAAAGATAGAGATCAGAAATATGCTGCATTATTTGATGAGGTAGAAGATGAGTGTCCATGCGAAATCATGGATGCTGAAGATCCAATGTTTATATTGTATACATCTGGGTCAACAGGAAAACCAAAGGGTGTTATGCATACAACTGGAGGATATCTGCTTGGTGCACATTTAACCTTTAAATACTTGTTTGCATACTCTGAGAAAGATAAATACTGGTGTACCGCAGATGTTGGCTGGATAACGGGTCATACTTATATCATATATGGCCCCTTAAGTAATGGAGCAACAACCTTAATCTTTGAAGGTATCCCTACACACCCCTCTGCATCAAGATGTTGGGAAATATGTGATAAGCATAAAATTAATATTTTTTATACTGCCCCTACCGCTATTAGAGCATTAATGGCACAAGGCAATGACCTGGTTAAAAGGACATCACGATCATCATTAAAAGTCTTAGGGACAGTAGGAGAGCCTATTAACCCGGAAGCGTGGGAATGGTATTACAAAATTGTTGGTGAAGAAAAATGTCAGATTATAGATACTTGGTGGCAAACTGAAACTGGGTCAGTGTTAATATCTCCAATTGCAGGGATTACCTCAGTAAAGCCGGGGTCTGCAACTTTTCCATTCTTTGGTGTGTGGCCTGAACTTATGGATGATAATAGTAAAGAAATTAAAGGACCGGGAAAAGGGAATTTAGTGATCAAATCTTCTTGGCCTAGCCAAATTAGAAGCGTATATGGAGATCATCAGAGAATGATTGATACTTATTTCTCACAATATAGCGGTATATATTTCACTGGTGACGGGGCAATGAGAGATGAGGATGGGTACTACTGGATCACTGGAAGAGTTGATGATGTTCTGAATGTTTCTGGTCATCGTCTTGGCACAGCAGAAATAGAGAGTGCTCTTGTATTACATCCAAAAGTTGCAGAAGCAGCAATAGTGGGGTTTGAACACCCTATTAAAGGTCAAGGTATATATGCTTATGTAACACTTATGGTTGGGGAGAAAGAAGAGAAAGCCCTTAAAGATGAGTTAATGAAGTTTGTTGCAAAAGAGATTAGTCCAATTGCAAAACCTGATCTGATTCAATGGTCACCGAATTTACCAAAAACAAGATCTGGAAAGATTATGAGGCGAATACTTAGAAAAATTGCTGAAGAAGATTTTGATGATCTTGGTGATATGTCGACTCTTGCAGATCCAACAGTAGTAGAAAACTTAATTTCCAATAAACAATCGTTATAAATATATGGAGGTTAGCGCTAGGCATCCTGCCATGACCATAAACATTACATTAAAGCTCATGAAGGCGTTGCCTCCTATGCTTTCTATATCATTTTTTGAGGCATAAAAGGTCTTTGGGTAAAAAGCTATAAAACTTAGATTGATAAAGTGTAATAAGAAAAGCCCTATTAGAATCCAATGCGCATTCTCTAAAACAGCTAATACACAAAGACATAATGCAAGTAGCTCATACATTAAATAGAACTTCCTATTATTGGGATTAAAAATAAAACCTATCACATCAAAGTTTGTTTTAAACAACCACAAGTAAATACAAGAGCAGATTAAGTAAAAGCAACCCAAAAGAAATGCGAACATAGTATTTAAGCTTTTATAGACCAAGAATTGGTCTGATCATCGTAACTGGCTTGATCTTCATCTCTTAACTTTTCAAGATGAGCTTGCAAACTCCATAAAGCAATAGGATGCAAGTTGGAATCAACATCATCGTAAACTGCCTTAACTAACTTATCTATATTACAAGCGCCCTTGTTAGAGAGTTTTTTAATAATCTTCTTTTCCCTTTCCATTCTATGATTGATTATCCAATTAACTACTTCTATTGGATTTGATAAAAAGTCTCCATGACCGGGGCCTATGTAATCGAAATCATAATCTTTTAGCAATTTTAAAGAAGAAAGATACTGTTGCATATTGCCATCAGGTGGTGCGATAACAACTGTTGATCCATTCATAATATGATCTCCTGTTAGTAACACTGAGCATTCAGGAATTAAATAACAAAGATGATTGGATGCGTGCCCTGGAGTATGAATAACATTAATCTCGTATTCATCGGTTTTAATAATATCTCCATGCTTTAAGAGCTCATTGGGTTTGAAGGTCTTATCTTGTAATGAATCATCTTTTGCAACAAGCATGCCGTATAAAGGAATATTTAAACTATCGCCTAAAACCTTTGCAGCAGGTGAATGATCTCTATGTGTATGGGTAACTAAAATCCTTTTTGCATTATCTCCAACTTCTTTAATAATAGTCTTAACATGGTGATCAATATTTGGACCTGGATCAACAATAGTGATGTCGCTCTTGCCGATTAAGTAAGTATTTGTCCCATCGCCAGTAAAGACACTTCCATTGGAAGCAATAATCTTTTTAATTAATTCTCTATATTGAATCATTTTTTATATCGCCTGGTAAAAGTCCTATAGCTGAATCATACTCTTTATCGTCGGGCAAAAGACCTATTAATTTGCCATTCTTCTTAACAAATTTTGGAAGGATGGTTTCTATGGGCTCCTGTTGCTTGGAAAGAAAATAATTATAAGCTTCATCTGTTGAGCTAAATGAAGTGAGCATTTCTAAGGTCTTAATGGTAGGCATAATTAAGTTTATTTTACCTTTATGGTATTCCTCTAAGGCAATATTTGGAGTAATCCAAATGCTTTCTGTTAATTCTAATCCATCATGGTTTTGAATCTGATTGGTTGGAGATTTCACTAAAAAAAACCATGTATCAAATCTTCTGCTCTCAATAGTTGGTGTAATCCAATGTGCAATGGGAATAATAGAATCTGTTGCTAGCTTTATGCCTAGCTTATTACATACTTCTAAGAATGTTATAGATCCTGCATTTAATTTATTTCTTAATTGATTGATGTTAGCTTTAGATGAAAAATTATTGTTTATTTCATCAGAAATAATAATGCCAACCTCTTCAAAACACTCTCTGATGCAAGCTATCCAGAAGGCTAGCCCATTTTCTTTTAGATCTAATCGTGCAGATGCTTCCAAGTCGTCTAGGTTGTTACTGAATTTATATATCTCGCTTGATCTATCAGACTCATCCAATTTGCCCCCAGGAAAAACATAGATACTGCCCCAATAAGCTCTTGTGCTTCTTTTAGCCATCAGCACTTCAATACCTCTTGAGTTATCCCTTAGTAGAATGAGTGTTGCAGCTGGTTTTATATCTTGCATAGTTAGTGAAGTAAATTATTATCCTTTAGAATTATATGAAATGAATATTACAGAATCTCTTGTTGATGATATTAAAAATAGTCCTTCTTGGTTCAAAAGCTCTATACGGTCTAAGGCTATTGTAAAAAATACAACAACAAAAGGACAGGCAGTATCTTATCAATGCTGGAATAATGGTCATACAGAAAATATATTGTTATTGATCCATGGCACTGGTGCCCACAAGAAATGGTGGGACCCTATAGCACCTTTGATAAGTTTTAGGGGTCAGATCATTGCTTTAGATATGCCGGGTATGGGAGATTCAGATCACCGAACAGAATATAGTTTTGAAATCCTCATGCATGCTGTTAAATCAATTTTAAAAGAGGAAGGTCTTTTAAAATCAAAAATTGCTTTAGTTGGTCATTCTTTAGGGGGTCACCTTGCAGGTTTCATAGCTAGTGAGTTAAAACAATTAAATATTGTGAACTTTACTATGATCGATACACCGCTTCGACCGCCTACTTATGATTATAAGAAACACATTAGTGCGGGTCCTTTAAGAAAGATTAAGTTTTATAAATCTAAAACTGAAATCTTAAATCGCTTTAGGTTATTGCCTCCACAAGAATGCAACAATGACTGGTACCTTCGATATATTGCTGAATATTCAATAAAGCATACTTCTAAAGGTTGGAGATGGAAATTTGACGATACATTATTTCATTCATTAAAGAGGTTGCATGGTTATGAGTTTAAATTTTCATGTCCTGCATTGTTTATTGCTGGTGGTAAAAGCTTACTACTGGGGTCAAATATAATGAAATACATGAGAGAGGCCTTTCAGGATAAAATGCGTTTTATTACCGTAAAGGAAGGAGGTCATCATCTTTTATTGGATGAGCCTTTAGAGCTGGTAGATATTTTAAATACAGAATTAAAAAAATGGTTCAGATAAGGATATTGATTCCAAGACTATTTAAATTGCTTGTAATAGGTATCTTGATACTAATAGCAGTTATATGCATCTCAATAATACGTTACCTACAAATTGAACCGCTTGAGCCTCTTGAAGATTGTATTAGCAATAATGAAATGGAGGTTATCTGTGAGTTTCTAAACCCAGAAGATCTTGCAATAACTCCAGATGAAGAATACTTTATTGTCTCTGAATATGGTGGTCAATCTCCAATTCAAGAAGTAACCCCTGGAAATCTTAGCTTATTCCATATCCCGACTAGAACAAAAAAATTTCTTCCTATTGAATACAGTTTAAATACATGGGGGGATGTTAATTGCTTGAGAGACCCACAAGATGAAATAGGTCCACATGGAATAGATTTAGCTCAAAGAGATGATGGCTCTATACAGCTTGCGGTAGTTAGTCACCTGCCCAACGAACGCGTAGAAATGTTTGAGTTAGTTAAAAATAATGGTTCTTGGAGCCTAATATGGAGGGGTTGCGTTTCAACTGATGAAAAATACTATCTAAATGATGTTAGTCTTACTAAGTCTGGATCATTTTTTGCATCTCATATGTTTGATATTAACCTCTCATTAAGTGAGTGGTTGTTTAGTTATTTTTTTAAGTTTGATACTGGATTTATTATCTCATGGAACAGTGAAGACGGATTTAATGAGTTATCAAAAACGGCTGGCTCCTACCCAAATGGAATAATGCTTGATAGAGAAAAGAACAATTTGACAGTAAATTATAATCTTGGTGATGAGACGCTATTATTTGATTTAAATACAATGGAAATCATTGGCAAATTTAAAGCTAATTCTCCTGATAATGTTGTGTTGCGTGAAAATCATATATGGGTTGTTTCACATAATTACAATATCTTTGATTATCAGAAATGTGGCAATAATATAAATTGTACTCTCCCATGGTCTGTTACACAGTTAGATAGGAATGATTTATCCGTGATTAAGACTTATTCTTTTAAAAGTAAAAATATGGGTGTTGGAACTGTGGGCTTTAAAGTTAAAGATGAGTTGTGGCTAGGATCATTCAGATCTAATAGAATTGCTGTACACAAACTCCAGTAAAAGTGATTAATGCATACTTGCCTAAACAAGTTCAAGACTTTGAATTAAGTATCTTTTTGTCAAAAGGCGATGATTATAAATTAATGCAAAAAGCTGCTAAACAATCATCTGACTGGATATCAAACAACTATCGTTCTAGAGAATGTTTGATTCTAAATGGCCCTGGGAATAATGGTGGTGATGAGTATCATATTGGCCATAATCTTAGAAAGAATGGCTTTAAAGTTTATTATCTTGATGTCTTAAAAAGAAATAAATCAATTCTATGTCAACAGGCTTTTGATGAGTGTGTTAATTCGAATTTAATATCCTTAGATTTTATGGAAAAACTTAGCAAAAAGGATGTTTTAATTATTGATGCAATCTTTGGAATTGGCGGGAGAGAAAATCTATCTAAAGAAGTTGAAGGCCTGCTGATACTAGCTAACCAATTTGAAAACAAAATTGCTATTGATACTCCTACAGGCTTAAATGCAGAAAGTGGTAAATATAATTTAAATACATTCAAAGCAAACCATACCATTACATTTATAGCTAAAAAAATAGGTCAATTACGAAGAGGAATGTCGCGGTTCACTGGTAAAATAGTCTTAAAGAAATTAGACCTAAATATTGAATCCATGAACAAGCCAGCATGCAAATTTTTTCGATATAAAGATATAACAAAAAAATTACCTAAGCGTGCTCAAGAATCTCATAAAGGAATTTTTGGTAAGGTTGCTGTAGTAGGCGGAGATCTCGGTTATGGTGGTGCAGGTATTCTTGCTGCTGAAACTGCTCTTTCAGCTGGTGCAGGCTTGGTAAAGTTACTGACTAGAAAAGAATATGTTGCTCCAGCGCTTTCTAGGTCTCCTGAATTAATGGTAATTGGAACAGACAATGCTCAAGAAGCTGAAGAAGATCTTGCATGGGCTGACGTTGTAATTTGTGGTCCGGGTTTTTCAGATAAATATTGGTCACGACAGTGCCTCTTGAAGTTACTGATTAATCCAAATATTAATAATCAAACAATCATTCTAGATGCCGGTGCATTAAGACTATTGCCAGAGAAGAGTTACAAAAACAGGCTACCTAAGAATTTAATTCTTACTCCTCATCCTGGAGAAGCGTCTTCACTGTTAGATCTAAAAACGAGAGATGTCCAAAAGGATAGAATCAAGACAGCAAAAGATATTAAGAAACTGTATGGTGGTACCATTATTCTTAAAGGTCATGAAACAGTTATCCTAGATGAAGATGCATACATCTGCAGTGATGGGTCGCCTGCATTAGCTGTGCCAGGTTCAGGTGATATGTTATGTGGTCTTTTAGGTGCATTAATTGCGAATGGAATGAGCAACTTAGACTCTTCATTGGCTGCGGTAGCAGTGCATGCAAAATCTGGTGATGATTATTCTAATGATATTGGAAGTATCGGCTTAACCTCAAAGAAATTAATGGATTTGATCATAAGAAATCTCAACTAAAAGAACTTAAAAATGGAAATAAATCTCAAGAATGAGAATGCAACCACTGAATTTGGTAACTATTTAGGCAAATTAATCCAAAAGATTGAAGAGCCTAACATAGAGATTCATTTAAAGGGCAATCTAGGGTCTGGAAAGACTTATCTTGTTAAAAAGGTTATTAATTGTCTTGGATGGAAAGGAAATGTAACGAGCCCAACATACAACATTTGTAAAGAATATAATTTGGAGCGATTTCTTTGCCTGCATGTTGATTTGTATAGAATATCATCGCCTGAAGATATACATCTTTTGGACCTAGATAGAATGATAAACAAATCAAAGATAGTGTTTGTCGAATGGCCTGAAAAACTAAAAGGAACAAGGGATCCTAATATATTAATTGAAATTAATTACAAAGAAGTTGGTAGGCTGTTAAGATTAAGCTCTTCGTTTGAAGATATTAAAAAGAAAATAAAGAAAAAGTATGCTTAAGCAATTTATTGTATTAAACATTGCCCTACTAATAAGCACTGGAATTTCATCAAATACAGTCGCCTTTGAAGAGGTGCAGTCATCTAAGAATGGTTTAATAAAAATAATCTTTAGAATGGATAAGGTGGTGATGCTCGATGTGTACTCTGAAGATAATCCATCAAAAATTATAATGAATTTAAAGGATGTTAATTTAATTAGTCCTATAAATGCTGAAGGCAATAATCCTATTACAAGCATTCAATCTTCTAATAATGGTAACTTAACAACAATCAATATTAACCTCTCAAGTAAAGTCTATTGGAAGAAGCCGATACAAATTAAATCAGATGATCATGTAAAACTAATTTTAGAAATAAAAAAAGATAGAAAAATCAAAGCAAATACTAGAGATATCTTGATTGCAATCGATGCGGGTCATGGTGGCAAAGACCCGGGTGCTGTAGGAAAAAACATTGTTGAAAAAGATATAACGCTAATGATTGCAAAGGAGCTTGAAAGAACTTTAATGAATACAAACGGCTTTAGTCCCATCATGATTAGGAAGTCTGATGAATTTATACAACTAGATGACAGGTATAAAATTGCAAGAAGAATGGGGGCAGATATTCTAGTCTCACTTCATGCTGATGCATTCAAATTAACCAGGGTGAAGGGTGCCTCTGTTTATGTTTGGGCGAAAGAACCTTCATCGGTCACGGCTAAAAACTTAACCAGGAGTAAATCAAGAGTGGCTGCACTCGATGCTCAAGATTTTGATGAAGATGCGGCAAGAAATGTCTATATAGAAGAATATCAAAACAAGATAGATAATAGCACTAGGCTTGCAAAATATATTTTATCTGAACTTAAGAAAGATCCATTTACGCATATGCATAAACCTGCAATCGAATATGCAGATTTTAGAGTACTAAAGTCTATAGATATACCTTCAGTACTAATTGAATCAGGTTTCATATCTAATCCAGAAGATGCAAAAAGACTGTCCGACAAACCTGGGAGAAGAATGATTGCTAGAGGAATATTCCTTGGAATAGTAAAGTATTTATTAGAAACACCAATTAACAACACAATCATGAGTGATCGTCCAAAGCACTTGACTTATGAAATACAAAAGGGTGATGTTATCTCTGAAATTGCAATTCGGTTTGGGGTAACGGCTGATAACTTAATTGAATGGAATAATCTAAATAATAAAAAAATCTATCCTGGTCAAAAGATAAAAATCTTTATTTAAATGAATAATCTAACAAATAAAGTCATAGTAATAACAGGAGCAACAAACGGAATAGGAAAAGCAGCTATATTAAAGCTTGCTGAACAAAATCCAAAAATAATTTTTACTTATAGGAATAAAGGTTTAGGCAGTCAACTAAAAGATGAATTAATAAAAATTAATCCTAAAATTAATATAAAAAAATATTTTTGTGATTTCTCAAATCAGCGCTCTATTAGAGAATGCTCAGAGGAAATTAATAATCAATGTGCAAATATTGACATCTTAATCAATAATGCTGGCGTGGTTAATACTGAATTCAAATTGACCAAAGATGGTATAGAAAATACATTCGCAATTAATCATATAGGGTACTTCTTATTCACAAATCTAATTTTAGATAAGATAAAGAATTCAAAAGATGGAAGGATCATAAATGTTGCTTCCGCAGCTCATCATTTTGTTAAAGGCATGAATTGGGATGATTTAAACTATAAAGAGAATTTTAAAATGGGTTTTAAAGCATATGGCCAATCAAAACTTGCAAACATATTGTTTACTAAGCATTTAGCAAGAAAACTTGGTCATGATGATATAAAAGTCAATGCTATACATCCTGGTGGAGTAAATACTGCTCTAGGAAGCCAGAATAAATCTATATTTGGTAAGATACTTAAGGTACTTTTAAAACCATTTTTTAGGTCTCCTTTAAAAGGAGCAGAAAGTATTATCTACTTGGCAACTAAAGAAAGGTTGGAAGAAAGTGGAGCATATTTTTTTGACAGTAAAATTATCAAGACCTCTAAATCCTCTCAAGATGAAATAGAAGCTAAAAAACTCTGGGAAGTATCAGAGAGGCTAGTAAATCAAAACTTTATGATTTAACTAAAAATCCAGTGGGTCAACATCTAGCCTCCATTGAGTCCTTAAAGACACCTTAAGTTCGCTGATGTTGTTATTAATCTGATCTAATGTCTGATGAAGAATCTTCTTAGAGTTTGATTGAATTAAAATATGATGATGAAATTTTCCTCTTGATTTTGGTATTGCCGAAGCCATTGGTCCTAAAACAATGGTTTCCTTTCCGCTAACATTTGAGATGGCAGATTCTAAGAACTTTATATTCCTATTAATGCTAACTGAGGCTGATTTAAGAAGGGCTTGATGAATAAATGGAGGTAAATTAAGTTTTTTTCTTTCTTCTAAGATAAATTTAGAAAATGCTAAATAATCACCGTCTTTTAATAAATTAAGGTGCCTGTCTTTAGGATGTCTAGACTGGACTAAAACATTAGAGACTCCATCTAGCCTGCCAGCTCTCCCTGTAACTTGAATAAGTTGTTGAGCTAAATCTTCAATTGCATAAGGGTTTAGGCTTGTTAAGCCTCTATCTGCATTAACAACTATTACAAGTTCTATGTTGGGGAAATCATGTCCCTTGATTAACATTTGTGTGCCAACTATTACGCCAGAGCTTATAGATTTAATCCTTTGAATGATTTTCTCTAAAGATCCAGTTTTTTTAGTGGAGTCCCTATCGAATCTTAAAATATTATCTAAATCAGTATCCCTAGTTAGCCCTAATTGAATTCTTTCAGTCCCCAAACCTAGTGCGCTTAATTGTAATGAATTACATTCTGGGCATTGAGGAGGTATGCCATATGCAGCATTACAACGATGACATATAAGCCTTTTATCTATCTGATGAAACACCATATTAGTTTCACAATGATTACAAAGGGCGGTCCATCCACATTGTTCACACGAAAACTCAGGGGCATAACCTCTTCTATTGAGAAAAATCATAACTTGTTTATTTTTCTTTAAGGTTTTTTGAATTGCTAATAAAGCAATATCGGATAGACCTTCTTTTAGTTGGGATGTTGAAATATCACAAATAGTAAATTTTGGAGGTTTTGTTTTAGCAATTCTGTTCTGTAACAAAATCAATTGGTACTTTTTAAGTTGGGTATTGAGAATAGATCTTAACGAAGGTGTCGCTGATCCCAATAGAATCGGTATATTAAGTAGTTGTGCTTTCTTGATTGCTACATCTCTAGCTGAATAAGTGAGTCCCGTAGTTTGTTTATAAGATCTATCATGCTCTTCATCTACAATAATCATCCCTAAGTTCTTTAATGGATTCATTAATGACGATCTGGTACCAATAATAATATCCTTCATTCCATTCTTAGCTTCCCACCAAGTCTTTAATCGCTTTGCCGGTGAAATGCCTGAATGATATAGACCAAATCGATCTCCAAATATTTTCTTTATTTCATCACTCATTTGAGGTATCAAAGCTATCTCAGGCACCAATAGCAAAACGCTGTTGCCCCTATCAATTTGATCAGCAATAGCTCTAATATATATTTCAGTCTTACCTGAACCAGTAACACCAAAAAGTAATACTGGGTTGAAGCCCTTAAGCCTAATAATCCTATCTACTGCATGTTTTTGTTCTTGAGTAAGTTTTTTTGTTAGCTTATATGCATTATTGCTTAATCGATGTTCAACATTTGCTAGCCTTGTCATAGGACTCAATTTCTTTAGTTTCGAAGGAATAAAGGAATCTATAACTTGGCCTATGGGATAATGGTAATAATCAGAGATCCATTTAAAGATATTTAAATCATTTTTAGAGAAAATATTACTCTCATCTAAAATGTCTTCTATGGTTAAGGTATTAAATTTAGGTTGATTGGTCTTTTCTATGACAATTCCAACTCTACTCTTATTTTTAAAGTTTATTTTTACTCTAGAACCCAAGTCTATCTTTCTAGAGGAATGGTAAATAAAGAGCTGGTCGACAGAGATTGGTATACTGACATTGTAAAAAAATTTAGTCATTAAGATATTTGTAAACCTTGTTCAATTTGTTATAGTTCTCATCCTTAAATATTAATTTTATTATGAAAGAAGGCATTCATCCGAATTATCAAGAGATAAAAGCAACGTGTTCTTGTGGAAATACCTTTAATGTCATGACCACTCTCTCTGAAGATTTATCATTAGATGTTTGCTCAAAATGCCATCCCTTTTTTACGGGCACACAAAAGATAGTTGACACAGGTGGAAGAGTCCAAAGGTTTGAGAAACGCTTTGGTAAGAAAAAGTAGGTTTTAGCCTAGTCAGTTCCGCTACTCCCAAAGCCTTTGGTGCCCCTAGAAGTCGAACTAAATTCATCAACTACTTCGAAGTCAATTTGCCGAACTGGAATTACTACCATTTGTGCTATTCTTGATCCTGGTATGATTTCATAATCTTCACTAGATCTATTCCAGATTGGCACTTGAAGCTCACCTTGATAATCTGAATCTATTAATCCAACCAGATTACCCATAACAATGCCGTGCTTAAAGCCCAAGCCACTTCTTGGAATAATAATTGCAGCATAATCCTTATTCTCAATATATATTGATATACCTAAAGGTATTAATTCTGATTGATTTGGTTTTAAGTTGATAGAAGAATCTATACAGGCTCTAAGATCCATTCCAGCTGAACCCGGAGTAGAGTACTCTGGAAGTCCTATTTTATCCCTCATTAAGGGATTAAGTATCTTTAATTTTATTTTCATTGCTTATAGTTCTTTGGGCCGAATAAACTTTTCTAAAGAGTTAGATCTCTTATCAATATTACACCATTCGGTTTTAATTTTTATATGAGCAAATGCACAGGTGGGAAAGTTCCCTAAGCTTTCATCTGTGAGATATTCAACTAAATATTGCATGGTTGGATTGTGGCCAATTAAGAGTATGTTTTCATGGGTGTCTCCATTAGTACTTAATAAATTTAATACATCATTGATGTCTGCATGATATAAGTCATCAGTAATATGCATGTTATGCTTCATATGTGTGTCGCTTAATACTAAATCAGCTGTTTCTAGGGTTCTTTTGCTGGAGCTACAAAAAATTCTATCAAAACTAGTGTCTAATAAATGATCTGCTAATTTTAAAGAGTCTTGGATTCCTCTCTTTGCAAGAGGTCTATCATGGTCACTTAAGAAAGAGTTATCCCAGCTTGACTTAGCATGTCTCAATAAAAATAAATTATTCATGTTTAAATTGTATCTTGCCATCAAACCTTATGTAATTTAAAATCGCCAACCTATGAGCAAAGTATGTCAAGTAACCGGTAAAATGCCGCAGGCTGGAAACCATGTTTCCCACGCCAATAACAGGGTCAAAAGGAAGTTTCTGCCTAATCTTCATACCCATAGGTTTTGGGTAGAATCAGAAAATAGGTTTGTATCTCTAAAGATTTCTACAAAGGGCATGAGGATCATTGATAAAAAAGGCATAGATGCTGTTCTCAAAGATATTCGTGCGCGTGGCGAAAAAGTTTAATAGATAACTGCTTTATTGAATTCTTGGGGTCCACCCAAAGTATCTCTATCACTCTTAGGCTTGCTGCCGTCTTCATTAGTAATACCTAGTTCTGCACCAATCTCTGCAGCTATAAGAGTCTTACCTGAAAGCTTCATCTTATTATCCATTTCAAAGATTCCTTTGATAACCTTTCCAGCAAAGAGTTGTGACGCTGCACCTTTTAAAAACTCAGCATAATGTTCGCCATGCTGTGCGCTAACTTTTGCTGTCTTTTCATCTTTAACAATTCCAGACCATAGAGAAATAGAGCATACCTGAAACTCCTTTAGGTCATGAGCCATATCAAATGCCATCTTGTCTACCCCAGCTTTTTGAGCTCCATATATTGGTCCGTGCATGTAACAAGATGCTCCATGAGAAGATATTTGAACAATCAAAGATTCTGGGTTCTTAATCATAAGTGGAGCTAATGCGTGAGATAATAGATAGTTTGAACGCAATCCTACGTCTACTATTGACCATAAATTAACTGATTTCTCCCAAAATGGTTTTGGTTGCACTAAGTCATCATGTATCTGACAGGCGGAGTGAACTAAGATATCCAATCTACCATACTTTTTTTCTACATATTTTGCTAAACCCTCAATTTCATCTGTTTTATTTAAATCCACGACATATGCATCAGCATCAATATTGTCTTGGTTAATATTTTTAACTGTATCCTCTAAGCTGCTTGATAGTTCAAAACCAAATTGATGAACCTGAGTACCTGATGCCAGGCTTCGTGCTGCACAAATTACAACATCACCAGGACTTCCAATACCTTCTGCAATACCCTTTCCAACACCTCTGCTTGCTCCTGTAACTAAGATAATTTTTTTAGAATTTTTGCTCATTGATATTTTTCCTTAATGTAAAATTGATTCTATATGTTATATCTTGCCTCAAAATCGCCTAGAAGAGCAGATTTACTTATTCAAATGGGTATAAAATTTAAAGTGGTTGAAGTAAATACAGCTGAGGCTATCGATCTTTCTATAAGCCCCAGAGACAATGCTGAGAAAATATCTGTTGTGAAATGTAAGCATGGTGCAGAACAAATAATTAAAGATGCATTAGATGCAGTCATAATATCAGCAGACACTATTGTAGTACTTGGAAATAAAATTTTTGGTAAGCCTGAGTCCAAGGAACATGCCCTAAGTATGTTAATGGAACTATCTGGAGAAGTTCATTCTGTATTTACTGGTGTTTCAATAGGGGTTTGGGATAAAAAATCATTAGACATACATACAATTTCAGTTGAAACGCTAGTTGAATTTGCTTCAATCAGTGCTCAAGAATATAGGAAATATATTGAGACGGATGAACCTTTTGATAAAGCTGGAGCATATGGGATTCAAGGAAAAGCTCAAAGCTTTGTAAAAGGCATCAAGGGAAGTTACTCTAATGTGGTTGGTTTGCCTATTTATGAAACACTAAGCTTATTAAATAGGCTAGGTATAAATTACTAGTATTTTCAGTAAATCGTTAAATCTTATAGTTTTATTTGCCCCAAAGCATATCTAACAAATACCTTTTTTAATGGTGAGAAAGCATCAACAAATTTTAATCCATTATTTCTAATCAACCTGTAGTAAATATTATTATTTTGAAAAAGACTATTGATAGCATTAATCCCTTTGAGCATTGAGTCATTGATGATTTTTCGACGCATTTCGTATTTCTTTAAGGTTGATAGTTCTCCTATAGCAAGTTTGTTATTAATTGCTTTATACAGCTCATCTCTTAAGACTTCTACGTCTGCAATTGCTAAATTTAAACCTTGGCCGGCTAATGGATGTATAGAGTGTGCAGAATCAGCTAATAAACATACTCCTGGCTCTGCATACTCTACAAAACGATGACCAAAAATATCGAATTTAAGAATGTTGCTATCTATAACAATATCAGCACCCAGTCTATTTGATACTCTAGATAAATTGGACTCAATATAGTCTGTTTCTTCTAATTTGCTCCTAGGAATAGACCAAACTACACTCCATTCATTTTGACTTGTATTAATTGGCATAATTGCAAAAATCTCATTCTCATAGAATATCTGTGTAGCCTCAGAAGGATTAAGGTCTTCTGTAATAACAGTAAAAGTAAAAGCTGTTTGATTGTAATCATAGACATGGGACTTTTTATTAAACTGCTTAACTAAATCAGATTGAAAGCTCTCAGTCAAAATTAGTAGATCCGTGTTAATATTCTTACCATTTGATAATTCACAGTTTACTGAACCACTAAATAAAAAATTCTTTATACATAAGTCATGATGAAGGATGTCCCGTGTTTTATCTTCAAGAGATTTGTTAAGTTCATCGTAACGAACTACATATGCTAGATTCTCAATATTAAATTCATCTTTAGTAAAAGTAATTTTGCCCGACCCCTCACCATCCAGAACCTTGATAGATTCTATGGGTGAAGAGCAAAGACCTATATTAAGATCTTTTAGAACTTTATAAGACTGTGGGTTCAGGGTAACCGTTCTAATATTATTAAAGTCTTTCTTGTCAGAGCCAATGATCTCTGTCTCAACTTCAAGCTGATTTAGTCTTAAAGCTAGAACCTTGCTTGCAATTCCACTGCCGGCTACTAGACATTTATTCATAATAGAATTTATGCCATCAAAGCTTCTATCTCTTTTGGAGATGATGGAACTGCACTTGTAAGGTTATTATTCCCTTCCTTAGTTACCAAAATATCATCTTCTATTCTTATACCAATGCCTTTCCAATCATCTGCAACATCAGCATCAGAAGAAATATAAATACCAGGCTCAATAGTAGTTACCATGCCTGGCTCAAATTTTCTAAACTGATTGTTTTCCATATATGCTCCAGCATCATGAACATCTAAACCCATCCAGTGCCCAATCTTATGCATATAAAATTGTTTATAAGTCTCGTTTTCTATGTTTTCATCTAACGATCCTTTCAAAATTTTTAGATCTATTAAGCCTTGAGTAATAACTCTTTCAGAAATCTTTTGTGGTTCAATCACAGATCTGCCTGGCTTGACTGATTCTATTGCCTGTTTATGTGCTTCAAGCACAATCTCATATATAGCTAATTGATTTGAGCTAAATTTACCATTTACTGGATATGTTCTTGTTATGTCTGAAGCATAATTCTGATACTCAGCACCAGCATCTACCAAAACTAAATCTCCGTCCTGTAAAGGGTCAGAATTATCTACATAATGAAGAATGCATGCATTCTCACCTCCAGCAATTATGGGGTTATATGCAACAAATCTACCTCCATTTTTTGCAAACTGGTATACATAAAAAGCCTCTAAGTCTTGCTCATTGAGGCCAGGCTTAACAAACTTCATGGCCTCCATATGCGCATTAGCAGAGATTTCACATGCTTTTCCTATAAGGGTAATTTCTGAATCGCTTTTTATTAATCTAGCCATACCAAGAGTTTCGGTTGCATCTGAAGGGTCTATCTTATGACTATGTCTATCTTTGCTCTCTGCAACTCTTATCCAAGCATTTACCTTTTTATCAAACTCTGGAGTTTTACCAATTTCATATAGGACTTTTGATGCGCCTTGTAATATACCAGGAGCTTTCTTCTCAAGCTCATTATTATCATATGCAAAATCAAAGCCGTAATCTGATTTTGCACCACTAGGCCCAGCTATATAACCATCCCATATCTCTTTAAGCTTATCCTTGGGTTGAACAAAAATATATGTGTTGATCTTGCCATTAAGATTTTTTATAAATATTGTTGCATCTGGTTCGTTGAACCCTGATAGGTACCAAAAATTTGAATCTTGTCTAAAAGAAAAGGATGTGTCTGCATTTCTATATGAAATTGCTGCACCATTTACAATAAGCACACTATCTTTAGGTAATTTAGAGGCTATTTCAGCTCTTCTTGTGATAAACATCTTATCCATTGCTACATTTTACTCTTTTATATTAGAAACTTCCCTTAAATTAATCTTCGACTTAAACTTATATAAGATGAATAAGAAGAAAATATCTAAAATCCAAGAATTAGAAGATAAAGTGGATGTTCTAATCAAGAAGTACCTAGAACAAAAAGGTATTGTGGAGTCCTATATAGTTAAAGAAAGATCTTGGAAAGAGAAAAAGATTAATCACTCTGATGAGATTAGGTTGCTTAAAAAAACAATAAAAGAATTAAAGAATAAATAATATATGCCAAACAAAGAAATATTGTCGTTAAGAGTTATGGGTAGGGATATTTCAATTGCATGTCCTGCTGAAGAAAAAGATAATCTTAAAAAAGCTGCCAAAGTACTAAATGAAGAAATCTCTTCTGTACCAGATAAAAGTAATGCTCTAATACTTGCAGCATTAAATCTAGCCTACACTCAAATTGAGTCGAGTGGTGAATTAACACAGGCAGATGAAGAAATTTTAGAGTCCCTAATTTCGAAAATAGAAAATGCGATAGTATAATCAGCATTGACTGGTTCATTTGCCAATACATTAATTATCTTTGAACCGATATTTAAAAAATAGGCAATATTCCACTGTCGATGTTGTGCATTACCTAAGGGGAAGCCTGATTCGATAAGATTTTTGCCACCTGGACAAACGGTTCAGGACAAATGTATAGCGGTGAATCGGTTTATTAGCCTCCGTTATGGTGAAATCTGAAATAAGAAAATTAATCCTTCTGCGGAGGCTAGGCTTAACAAATCAAGCCTATAAAAATTATTCAACAATTATCCAAGAGCATTTGCTTTCTAGCGAGCTTTTTATAACAAGCAGTGTCATAGGAATATACATGCCTATCAAGAATGAAGTAGATACAAATAGTATTATTCAAAATGCACTTAGTTTAAATAAAACTATCGTAATACCAAGGATAGATGATGCAAAAATAACCTTTACTAGGTATAAAGACAATATGAGTCTAACCAAGAATCAATATGGTATTCCTGAGGTAAGCAATGGTAAAGATTTTAAAGGAAATATAGATCTTCTAGTTTGTCCTGCAATTGCAATGGATAATGCAGGGAATAGGGTCGGTTATGGCAAGGGGTTTTATGATAAAGCCCTAATTACAATGCAAAAATGTACTGCAATCGCATTGATCTTTGATTGTCAAAGGGTTGATAAAATTGATATAGAGGATCATGACATTGGACTCCCCTACTCTTGCAGTGAAGAGGGGATTTTAAAGCATTGAAATTTTAGAAGACTTTATGAATTCTATAATGTCTTGTGCTAAAAGTTTGGGATTCTCCAGTGCAGCAAAATGACCACCAGGGTGATTTTTCCAATGCGTTATATTATAGATTTTGTCTGCCCAAGCCTTTGGTGGTCGAACGATTTCATGCTCGAATATTGCACATCCGGTTGGCTGAACAACAGGATCAAAAGAAAATCCAGCTTGCCCATTTTCAAAATATAATCTAGTGGATGAGGTTATTGAATTAGTAAACCAATACAATGAAATAATAGCTAAAACCTCATCCAAAGGAATGACTAATGCATCATGGTCATCATTAGTCCAAGCATGAAACTTCTCAATTATCCATCCAGCAAGCCCAATAGGTGAGTCAGATAAAGCATAGCCAAGGGTTTGAGGCTTGGTGCTTTGGATAGCAAAATATCCAAAACCTTTTTCATTGTATTTCTCAAAATTTTTCATTGCTTTAATTTCTTCCTCCGAAACATCTTTCATAGGATTATCACCTTCTGGTGGAAAAGCTAAAACTAAATTTAGATGTAGTCCTACACAATTATCTTTAAACAAATCAGCCATCCATTTACTTACTGTTGATCCCCAGTCTCCACCTTGAGCGATATATTGGTTATAGCCCAGCTCTAACATTAGCTCATGTTCAATTTTTGCAATTTCTTTTGAATTAGTACCAAGCTTGGATGGCTTATATGAAAAACCATATCCAGGCATTGAGGGGCAAACAACATTGAATGAAATACCGTCCATGCCTTTATTTAGCAAAGGTATTATCTTAAGAAACTCTTGCACACTCCCTGGCCAACCATGAGTCATGATAATGGGTATTGCATTTGGATCTCTAGACTTGCTATGAAGAAAATGAATGTTGTTGCCATCGCTTGTCTTATACATGAAGCTACCTATCTCATTTAGTTTTGCCTCGTGATCCCTCCAATCGAAGTCTGATTTCCAATAATTAGATACCCCTTTAAGATAGTTCAAGCTCGTGCCTAAACTCCACTTTTTATCATTGATTTCATCAGGCCATCTAGTTAAAGAGATTTTATTGTGTAGTTTATCTATAGCTTCATCAGAAACAGATACTAAATAATCAGATATTTTTTTCATTGTAAGAAGTTTTTAAATCCAATATTGTCGGTCTCCTCAACAAACTGATAATCAAGTTTACTTAAATGTGAGTCCAAAGTAGATTTTTTTCCTGCATCATCTTGAATGCCTATTAGGACATTTGCAAAAGCTGATCCTAGATTACGATAGTGAAATAAAGATATGTTCCAGGTTGATCCAAATTGTTTTAAAAAGTCTAATAATGCTGCCGGTTTAACTGGAAACATGCACCTAAAGATTCTTTCATTAAATTTTGTGGATGGAGCGAGATGGCCTCCAACCATGTGGCGCAAATGATCATTTGAAATTAAGTTATTTGTAAGATCAGAAAACTTAAACTGACTTTTCTTTAACTTGGTTTTTAAAGATTTAAAATTGTCATCATTCTCAACTTTAATGCCTACTAAAACATGCGCTAATACGTTGTCTGCATATCTATAGTTAAACTCCGTAATTTGTGATTTCCCAAAAACTCTGCATAACTTTAAAAAACTACCTGGTTTTTCAGGAATATTGATGCTTAAGAATTTCTCTTTTTTTTCTCCAACCTCAGATCTTTCAACTATATAACTAAGTCTTTCAAAGTTTATATTAGCTCCACTACTAATAGCTAATAAGTTTTTACTGCTTATCTTTGAAGCATATTTTTTTAGACCAGCTAATGCTAAAGCCCCGGCTGGCTCTGATAAGACTCTAGTGTCTTCAAAAATATCTTTAACAGCCGCACATACTTCATCTATGCTAACCGTGATGACTCCATCGACACATTCTTTAATAACCTCAAAAGTATATTTTCCAATTTGGTCAACAGCTACACCATCGGCAAATAGACCAACTTCTCTGAGTTTTACTCTTTTATTAAATTTAATTGCTTCTGCAAGACATGCAGAATCATCTACCTCAACACCATATATCTTAACTTTTGGATTGTGCTGAGCAATCCAAGCTGAAACCCCAGCTAGAAGACCCCCTCCTCCTACAGGAACAAAGATTACATCATACTCATTCTTGTCATCTAGAATTTCTTTTCCAATGGTTCCCTGTCCTGCAATAGTCAAAGGATCATCATAGGCAGATATATATTCCATGCCTTTCTGTTTGCAAATTTGTTGGGCCTTCTTTGCAGCTAAATTGTAGTTATCTCCATGGAGTAAAATTTTTGATCCAAATGATAAAACTGATTTAATCTTAATCTCTGGTGTAGTAACTGGCATTACAATTAGGCATGGAATATTTAATTCCTTACATGCATTAGCAACACCCTGAGCATGATTGCCTGCAGAGGCTGTTATTACACCTCTCTTTTTCTGTAATTTAGATAAATTAGAAATCTTGTTATATGCTCCTCTATTTTTAAAAGAAAAAACTGGTTGTAAGTCTTCTCGTTTTAAAAAAACTTTATTGTTGAGCTTTATAGATAAATTTTTAGCATATGTGATGGGTGTCATAATTGCTGTTTCATAAACAGTGGAGTTTCTAATCAATCTTAAATATTGTTTGGACTTAGAAAATTTTCCAGTCTTTTTTATCTTTAATCTCATTTTCAAATTCTTAAATTTGTTTATTATACAGAGATGAAAGAAGCAAAGATGCAAGTTGCTAAAAAGGCATACATTGAAATACAGAATGACATTAGTGCTGATACCGTCCTAGGAATTGGAACTGGATCAACGGTCGACTGTTTTATAGACATTCTTGGAAAAGAAAGACCTCGTTTGAAAGGTGCTGTATCTAGCTCAGAGAGATCGACTAATCTCTTAAGATCAATAGGTATTAAGGTTTATGATCTAAATGATGTAACCGAAATTAATTACTATATAGATGGAGCAGATGAAGTAGATGGAAAAAATTTCTTAATAAAAGGTGGTGGTGGAGCAATGACTAGAGAAAAAATAGTTGCTGCTGCATCTAATATATTTATTTGTATTGTTGATTCTTCAAAAATAGTTAGCGGTTTAGGGGGTTTTGGAATACCCATCGAAGTGCTAAGTGAAAGTTTAAATTATGTTACTCAAGAGATTAAAAAACTTGGTGGTAACCCAATATTAAGAGATGGCTTTATCACTGATAGTGGCAATCAAATTATTGATATTAAAGATATAAATATAGCTGACCCTTTAGAGCTAGAAAAAACTCTTAATTCAATTCCAGGGGTTGTAGAAAACGGAATCTTTGCTCAACAAAGACCCAATCTAGTCTTAGTTGATTAAATTTGAATCTTGTTCCAAAGCTTCTTTCAAATCAGTTAAAAGTATTCCAGAGTCTGGATCAACTCCCTGTTTGTATCTTTTAACTGTTTCTCCATCTCTATAGATTAAATATTTATTAAAGTTCCATGATGGGTAGTGACCTGTGGCTTTAGCTAATTTATGATAAAAGGAGTGGGCATTTTTCCCTCTAACTTTTGTGGTAGCTAGCATTGGAAATGTCACTCCATAAGTAGTTGAGCAAAAATCTGCCACTTTTGATTCATCTCTTAGTTCTTGCCAAAAATCTCGAGACGGGAAGCCTAAAACAATTAAGCCTTCATCTTTGTAATTTTGATAAAGCTTTTGTAAGCCATCATATTGGTATGTATAGCCACATCTGCTTGCAACATTAACGACTAAAATAACTTTCCCCTGCATATCACAAAAATTTAAATATTGATCTGAATCTAAAGCTCTAACCTCCTCATCCAATAAAGATGGACAAGATATAGAATAAAAAGAAATTGATAGGATTGATAAAAAGATAAAATTACGCATTACAAAATGCTACATGATTGGGGCTATCGCGTAAATACTTGTTAAGAATAATAGAATTAATACGATTAACTCTAAATTATGCTGTATTTTTCTTATAGTTTTAATGCTCATATCCTTATTAAAATAGGAGGGCTTATAACCCTCCTAAACTTTCAGAGAATGTCAGCATTACATACATAGGGGGAAGAGGAGTGCTGACAACATTATTATATATAATTATTTATATATATCAATAATATTAATAAATAAATTTAATCTATTTATATATATAATTTATATCAATATATATTAAATAATAACGTTTTTAAGCCAAATTTTATCAGTAAAGATATATAATTTAATCAATTCCGAGGAAATATAATGAAAGGCACCGTAAATTATATAACGAGCAATGAAATTGCAATTCTAGAAGTAGATAATCCACCAGTAAACCCTTTAAGTATAGGGGTTAGGGTAGGTTTAACTGATTGCTTTAAAAAAGCGAATGAGGATAATAAAATTAAGGGGATTATTCTAAAAGGTGCTGGAAAAGCTTTTATAGCGGGCGCTGATATATCAGAATTTGGTCAAAAAGTTGAGGGGCCAGATCTGCATCAAACTCTAAAAGACATAGAATTTAGCTTAAAACCAGTCTTAGCAGCTATTAACGGTCCTGCATTAGGGGGAGGCCTAGAGACAGCTTTGTGTTGTAATTATAGGATTGCAACAAAAAACTCAATTGTAGGATTACCAGAGGTAAATCTTGGTTTATTGCCTGGAGCTGGAGGGACTCAAAGACTACCCAGAATCATTGGTCCTGGAGCAGCATTAAATGCAATGATTAGTGGTGCCCCTATTCCTGCTAAACAGGCTTTAAATCAAGGCATCATAGATGCTATTTCTGAAAATGATTTAGTTGATGATGCGTTGGATTTTTTAAGAAAGAAGATACAGGAAAATGAAACGCATCCAAAAGTAAGGGATATGACTGATAAGTTAATAGAGGCTAGAGGGAATGAGAACCTTTTGTCAGAAGCAAAGGCTTTAGCAGCAAAAACCAGAAAGGGTCAATTTGCTCCAGGACAGATAATTAAATGTGTAGAGGCTGCAATTGAATCAGATGATTTTGAAGAAGGTAGGAAAAAAGAAGCGGATTTCTTTGTTGAGTGTTTGGTTCATCCTCAACGTGAAGCCATGATTCATATTTTCTTTGGAGAAAGAACTGCAGCAAAAATAACTGATGTTCCAAAAGATACAGAAACCTTAGAAATTAAATCTGCCGGTATAGTTGGCTCTGGAACAATGGGTGGTGGTATCGCAATGAATTTTGCTAATGCTGGAATTCCAGTAACTATATTGGATCAAGATCAAGATAACCTTGATAGGGGTATTGGTGTAATTGATAAAAACTATCAAATGATGGTGGATAGAGGCAGAATCTCACAAGAAGATATGGAGAATATTTCTAAATTAATCAAACCATCTCTTAATTATGAAGATCTAAAAGATTGCGACATAGTGATTGAAGCTGTTTATGAAAACTTGCCTCTTAAACAAGAGATATTTAAGAATCTTTCTAGTCACATAAAGAAAGATGCAATACTAGCATCTAATACATCTGGTCTTGATATTGATGCTATAGCATCATTTACAGACAGGCCTGATATGGTAGTGGGCACTCACTTTTTTAGTCCTGCAAATATCATGAGACTTCTAGAAGTTGTTAGAGGCGGGGAAACATCTAAACAAACTCTAGCAACAGTAATGAAACTTAGTAAAACAATTAAAAAAGCTGCTGTAGTTTCTCTAAATGCTCCGGGGTTCATAGGAAATAGAATGTTATACGGATATACCAAGCAGGCTAATATGCTTTTACTAGAAGGAGCTCTTCCAAACCAAATAGATGGTGCACTAGAATCTTTTGGAATGAATATGGGTCCATTCAGAATGTTAGACCTGGTTGGTTTAGATTTAAGTTGGAGAGCAAGAAAATTAGCAAAAATGAAAACGCCTATGACAAGCCAGATCGCAGATGCGCTTTGTGAAAATGATAGGTTTGGACAAAAAAATGGTAAAGGATTTTATAATTACAATGATGGGTCAAGGGCACCAAATCCTGCTCCAGAAAATGAAGATATTTATCAAGAAGTATCTGAAAGAAATGGTGTTGAAAGGAGGGAGATATCAGATCAAGAAATTGTGGACAGATGCATATTAGCACTTGTTAATGAAGGGGCAAAGATCTTAGAAGAGGGTGTTGCTCAAAGATCAAGTGATATGGATATTGTTTATATAAATGGTTATGGGTTTCCTATTTGGAGAGGTGGGCCAATGTTTTATGCAAATAAATTAGGTCTTAAAGAGGTGCTTGAGAAGCTTAACGGATTTAAAGAGTTAGATAGTAACTTCTGGGAGCCAGCTGATCTTATTAAAAAATTAGCAGAAAATGATGGTGTTTTTGGTGATGCCCCTAAATTAGATGAAAGAAAAAAGAAAACAAAGTTTGATGAGCTAGTAAAATATTAAGTTAATTTATAGCCTTATATTAACTTTTGTACCTTTTTTAACTAAATTATATAACTCTATAACATCATGATTGAACATTCTTATGCAACCATGAGATGCTTTAGAGCCAATTAGTCCCTCTTCCTGGGTACCATGAATATATATGTATCTATCGTATGAGTCTACGCTGGTACCATTATTAAATCCATCTTCAACGCCTGATAACCACATTATTCTAGAGGTTATATAGTCATTTTCTGTATCTAATTTTTCATGAATTATGCTTGCAATTTGATTATTTTGGATCCTGTTAACAAAAATTGTATTTTTTTCAACATTTGTTCCAATCATTTCCTGGATTATATGTTTTCCTAGTGGTGTTTTATATGAATTCTCAACTTGACCTTCCCCAAAATAAGATGATGAAATTGGATAGCTTTTAGTAATCATTCGATCATTCAGTATGTACAGCCTCTGTTCAGAGATGTCTACTTCTATACTTAACTCGCTTAGTATAGGTAGTGATACAAAGGCTAAAAAATAAAATAAATCAATTCTCATCTTGTTTTTTTTGATAAATTAATTTCACTAAAGAGAAAATAAACATAAATAAGATTAGCGCAATAATAGATTGATATCCATATTTTGTGAAGAAATTTAAACTTCTAACTATCTCCAGATCACCTTTAATGACTCCAGAGGTATTTTTATTTAATAAATAAACTATTGTCCCATTATTATCAACAATTGTTGATATTCCATCAGATGTAGACCGAGCTATCCATCTATTTGTCTCTATAGCTCTTGCTCTAATTATTTCTACATGCTGATCCGGTCCGTAAGAGTTTCCAAACCAAGAATCATTGCTAATATTAACTATGAAGCCAGATCCTTTAATTTTATGCAGGTAATTATTAATAAAAGCTATATCAAAACATATGAGCGGAACAAAGGTATTTTCTCCAAATCTTATATTATCTTGCTCAACTTCTCCCCAGCTCATATCAGACATAGGCAGGTCAAAGAATCTTATTAGTCCCCTTAATATGCTCTCAAAAGGGACATATTCACCAAATGGCACTAAATTTACTTTTTTATATGGCTTTAAATCAGAACCTAATATTTTTAATGAGCTATATATCTTGCCTTCATCTTCGTGAAATAGCCCTGATACTACTCTTGCCCCATCTTCTTTAAGATTTCCTTCGATTTCTTTAAATTTTGGATGTTTGTCTGTAAAACCAAAAGGAGCTTCAGGCCATATTATTAAATCAGCACTATTTACTTCATTAGATAGTTTGATTAAGTGATCAGTTATGTTGGCCTTAGTATCTAAGTTAAATTTTGTAAGTGGTTCAAAATTAGGTTGCACTATGCCAACTTCAATAGAGGTATTTTTAGAGTTGGTGATATAAGTTTTATTTGGAATTAGAAGAACCAACACAAAAGCTGCCAATGCTAGCAATGAATATTTTCTATTCCTTGCAAATGCAATATATGAACAAACTAGATAGATTATAAGGCTGCTTCCTATAACGCCTATAATCGGTATAAGAAATTTAAGATATGTGTCCATGAATATGATTCCTGGTAAAAGCCAAGGAAAGCCACCTAATAAGTAAAATCTTGAAATTTCTAGTAATGCCATAGATGAAGATAGAAATAAGATAATATAAAGACGCGGTTTCTCTTTAACGTAAAATTTAGTTAAAAAGATCGGTGCAATGAATACCAAACTCAATATACTGCTCATTATAATCATAATAATAATAGCTATATAAATACTAGTATTACCATGATAGTAAATACTTACTATTAACCAACCAGTACCAATGATCCAATATGCTAAACCCCAAAAAAATATATTCCAAAATAATTTTTTATTATTAAGTTTTTTAATCAATAAGAATAGATATGAAATAGAAATAACTAATACCCATTTCATACCAAAGGGCGCATATGAGAATACTGATATGCCACCAAAAATGATGGATAAAATTACAGTAACTAAATTATTCTTTTGAATGAGATTGAACGGTGATTCCAATTTTTTTTACTTTTCTTTTGTCTGCTGCGGTAACTGTTAAGTTTAGATTACCTAACTGTATTCTGTCACCTACCTTAGGAAGGTGGCCTATTTTTTGAATAAACAGGCCGCCAAGAGTCTCAATATCTGAGTCCTTAAAATTTCTATTAAACTTCTTACTAAAAACATTAATATCTAACATTGCATCTGCTATATATTCTGAATCACTTACTTGTATTAGCTCATCAGTTTCTTCTAAGTCATGTTCGTCCTCAATTTCTCCAACTAGCTCTTCTAAGACATCTTCAATAGTAACAAGGCCAGAAATCGATCCGTATTCATCAATCACTACTGCCATATGAGATCTATCCTCCTTAAAATCTTCTAATAAAGAATCGGCTTTTTTATTCTCTGGAATTATTTTTGCATCTCTAAGCATGTCTTTGATAGATTTCTTATTATCTTCCTGCAATATGGGCAGCAGATCCTTTGCCAATAATAGCCCCAACACATCATTTTTATCTTCTCCAAGCACTGGGTATCTAGAGTGTCCGGTTTTTATAATTCTTGCCAAAATTTCATTCAAGTCTTCATTAATAGTAATTGTTACCATTTCAATTTTTGGCACCATAATCTCTTTAACAGTTGTATCACCCAAACGGATAGCTTTTTCAGCTATAAGCTGAGCTTCCTTATCAATTATATTTTCTGATAATGCATGCTCTAATACTTCAGAAACATCGTTAACTGACTTGGGTTTAAAAAATAAAAACTTTTTTAAGAATGTTTTAATTTTCGATGGAGGGATATCCTGGTCTTCTAAACTCATAGTCTAAGTATATGGGTTCTTAATCCCAAATAATTCTAAATATCTAATTTCTTTCTTTTCCATATTAATAGCGTCTGACTCTTTTGTATGGTCATAACCCAATAAATGCAATATACCATGAGACAACAAGTGCAAAAAATGAGCCTCTATGGTTTTCATTGATGCGCCTGCTTCTTTTGTCAGGTAAGAATAGTTAATAGCAATGTCCCCTAATTCGTCGCTTGCTTTCATTTCTTCTGAATCAGAGCTAAAAGCTAAAACATTTGTAGTTTTATTTTTTCCTCGGAACCTTAAATTAAGCTCTATCATTTCAGCATCATCAACAAGCTTTAAGTTAATGGCGCTGTTAACATTATGATCAGATAAGATATGTTTTGTAATCTCATATAATTGGTCTTTAATAAAAGCTAAATCAATATTTACAGAATTATAAATTCTAAGAGTCACGATTGCTTTGATTCATGTTCTGAGTATGCATCAATAACCTTTTTTACTAAAGGATGGCGTACAACATCAATAGATTTGAAATAAGTGATTCCAATTCCATCAACTTTAGACAAGATTGTTAGGGCATGATCTAAACCAGACGTAATGTGTTTTGCTAAATCAATTTGTGTTATATCTCCGTTGATAACTGCATATGAGCCAAAACCCATCCTGGTTAAAAACATTTTCATTTGTTCTATTGTTGTATTCTGACCTTCATCCATAATTACAAAGGCGCTATTTAGGGTTCTGCCTCTTAAGTATGCTAGCGGTGCAACTTCTATGATATCCTTCTCAAGTAATCTAGCCGTCTTATCGTAACCAAGCATCTCATGTAGAGCGTCATAAAGAGGCTTTAAATATGGGTCAACTTTTTGAGAAAGATCTCCTGGTAAAAATCCTAGTTTCTCACCAGCTTCTACGGCTGGTCTGATTAGTACAATCTTATCAACTTTCTTATTAATTAAATATTCAATTGCTTTAGCTACGGCTAGATAAGTTTTTCCTGTCCCAGCCGGACCAACAGCAAAATTAATTTCATGCTCTTCAATATTATGAATAAATAAGCCCTGATTCATAGTTCTTGCTTTAATAGATCGTCTTGGGGTTTTGATTACAGAGCTTATTTCATTTGGGTCATCTTCAGAAATATTATTAATTGCTAAATGAATAATCTCTTTTGACAGATCAGAGCCTGAACAGCAGGTCTTATAAAGATCAAAAATGACTTTTTTGGCGCTTAAAACCTGTTGGCTCTCTCCCTGGATGCTCAACTTATTTCCATTTTGGTAAATCTTAACAGCTAAATTCTTTTCTAATAATTTTAAATTTCCATTTAATTCTCCAACGAATGCAGCTATATATTTTGCATTGCTGGGTTCAAGAATAATTTGTTCGGCTGGGTCTTGGTTATCGAGCATCAGTTGTTAGTTTTCTATGGGCTACAAAGCGAGCCTTTAAGAGAGTGAGGAAATGCTTCATTAATTTGAATATTAATCAATTGTCCAACTAAATCAATGTTATTAGAAGGAAAATTTACGATTCTGTTACAAATAGTTCTTCCTTGTAACTGGCCGGGATCCCTTTTAGATAGTCCATGCACTAAACAATTCTGAATTGTTCCTACCTTCTTTCTACTAAATCCAAAAGATAATTGGGCTAATCTTGATTGTAAGATATCTAAACGTTCTTTTTTTTCTTCAACCCTAATATTGTCTGGCATTTCCGAAGCTGGAGTATTTGGCCTTGCGCTATATATAAAACTGAAGGACTCATCAAATTTAACCTCATTTATGATGTTCATTGTGGCCTGAAAATCATCTCTAGTTTCACCTGGGAAACCAACTATAAAATCAGAAGAAAAACTCATTTCTGGCCTTACCAATCTAATCTTATCAATAAGTTTTAAATATTCCTCAGTGTTATAACGCCTTCTCATTAATTTTAAAATTCTATCTGATCCACTTTGAATGGGCAGATGAACATGACTTACTAGTTCGGGCACCTTATCATACGCGTCCACCAAATCATCCTTAAATTCATAGGGGTGGCTTGTTGTATATCTGATTCTATCAATATTTTCGATCTTTGCTGCTAATTCAATCAAAGTCGCTAAAGATGATTCTTGGTCTTTATAAGTGCCCTTAAAGTTATTTACATTCTGGCCTAAGAAATGCACTTCTCTTGTGCCTTGATCTGCTAAAGCTGATACTTCATTGAGTATATCTTCAATACTTCTTGAAACCTCGTGGCCACGGGTTTTTGGGACAACACAAAATGAACAATATTTATTACATCCCTCAATTATTGAGACAAATGCTGAAGGTTCACTGGTCCCAGTCCCAGTTACAGGTAAGTAATCAAATTTTTCAAGCTTTGGAAAAGATATATCAATTTGGCTTGTTTTTGTTGTTGTATTATTTTTATAAAGTCTCGGGAGCTTGTGTAGGGTTTGAGGTCCAAACACTATATCAACTACTGGTGCTCTTTTTATAATTTCTTCACCCTCTTGAGATGCAACGCAGCCACCTATAGCAATCTTAAGGTCTGGTTTCTCTTCTTTGATCTTGCGCCACCTCCCAATTTGATGAAAAACTTTCTCCTGTGCTTTTTCCCTAATAGAGCATGTATTTAAAATTAAAAGGTCTGCTTGATCTTCGGTGTCTGCAACCTCAAAATCTTCTTTTTCTTGAAGAAGCTCCTTGATCTTAGCTGAATCGTATTCATTCATCTGGCAACCATGGGTTTTTATATATAGTTTTTTTGTCATTCTGAAATTAATTATTAAAAGCTTTTATTATCAAATTCTGTTCCCATATAATTAATTATGGCTAAAAATAAGATATACAAGATAATCTTTATGCAACTTGGTGAAATTTATGAAATTTTTGCTAAACAAATTTATCAAAGTGATATGTACGGATTCATTGAGGTAGAGAAGTATATATTTAATAAAAACAAACAGCTAGTGGTTGACCCATCTAATGAAAAGCTAAAGAATGAATTCAAAAGTGTTGAAAGGTCATATATACCAATTAATGCTATCGTTAGGATTGATGAAGTCGTTGAATCGGGAGAAGCAAAAATTAAAGAAAATAAAAGCCCGGTGACCCCTTTCCCGATGAATATCCAGCCTGCATCAAAAAAAGACTAACCAAATAACAGCTCCTTATAGTGCTTTAATTCATTAATTGATTCCCTGATATCATCGAGAGCCCTATGACTACTATTCTTTTCATAGGTCTGCGCATTATTTGTCCATCTAGCCACTATTTCTTTAATAGAAGATACGTCTATATGTCTATAGTGAAAATACGCCTCCAACATCGGCATATATTTAGATAAAAATCTTCTATCATGTGAAACGGTGTTACCACACATTGGAGATTTCTTATCTCCAACATACTTAGAGATAAAATCTAATGTTTGCATCTCTGCCATTTGTTCAGTAATACTGCTTATCTTGACCGCATCTAAAAGCCCTGAATGAGCATGTTGAGACTTATTCCAGTCATCCATTTCTTCAAGAATCATTTTATCTTGTGAAATAACTAGATTAGGACCTTCAGCAATGACATTTAATTCAGAGTCAGAAATTATAGTTGCAATTTCAATAATTCTCTCTTTTTCAGGATTTAGACCAGTCATTTCAAGATCTATCCATATCAGGTTTTTATTTGAAGAAAGCTGTGACATTGCTATTGTTAATTTAAACTTTAGTGTATTTTGTGGTCTAAATGAAAAAAGTTCAAACAGGTATGGTAATTGAGTTTTACTCAAACTCATGTCTTGTGAGATTTAATAACAAAAATTTTAATTGCAAAATAAAGAAAAAATTACCTGTTGTAGTTGGTGATCGGGTTGGCTTGGTTCAAGAAAACAATGAATTATTTGTTATTTCTATTAATGACAGGTTCTCTGAACTTTGTTGGTTTAAAGCTGGTGAAAAGAAGCCACTAGCATCAAATTTATCACATCTAGGAATATTAATTGCAGAATCACCAAAAACTAACAGTGAATTCATAGATAAATGGATTGTATTATCTAATTACTCAAACATTCAACCATTTATTATCTTTAATAAAATTGATTTATCTAGATCATCAGAGTCTAAAGAGATAATCAATCTATATAAGGGCTTAGGTATTAAATTATTAAAAGTATCTGCAAAACTCAATGATAGAGTAGATGAAATAAATGCTTATCTAAATAACAAAACAACTATTCTTGTGGGTCAATCAGGTGTTGGTAAATCAACCTTAACAACTGTGCTGACTGGACACACAATAAAAATTCAACCACTATCCAAGAATCATGGTCAACACACCACATCTTCATCAAAGATGTATGCTGTACAGAAGAATAATGGCATGATTATTGACTCTCCAGGCATTAGAGACATTGATATTGTTCATATACCAAAATCATTCCTTCTAGAAGTATTTTCAGAAATAGGCTTTGCATCAAAATCCTGTCAGTTTAAAAACTGTAATCATCAATATGAATCTGGTTGTGCTGTCTTAGAAAAACTTAATAATGGCACAATTAGCAAAAGTCGATACAATAATTTTCTTAAATTTAATTCGATAATTAAGAATGAATAAAAAAACAAATTTTGGCTATCAGCAAGTAAACCAACATGAAAAAGAAGCAGAGGTTGGTAATGTGTTTACTTCTGTTGCCCCAAATTATGATCTGATGAATGACATCATGTCATTTGGCATGCATAGGATATGGAAAAGAGCCTTAATTGAATTAAGTGAAGTCAGATCAGGCGCCACAATACTAGATGTAGCAAGCGGAACGGGTGATTTACCGAAACTGTTCCACAAACAATTCGATAATATATCAATGCATATTACTGATATTAATAACGATATGCTTGCTGAAGGCTTTAAAAGATCTATTGATGAGGGATTCTATAAGGGCTCATATTTTGCATTGGCATCAGGAGAGAACCTGCCCTATCCAGATCAATCGTTTGACCTCATAACTGTCGGGTTTGGTTTAAGGAACTTCACGAATAAAGATCTGGGTTTAAAGGAAATGCATAGATGTCTTAAACCTGAAGGAAATCTATTGATATTGGAGTTCTCTAAGCCAAATAACAGCCTATTTTCTAAAATATATGACTGGTATTCATTTAATGTTATTCCAAAAATGGGTTCTATTTTTGCAAATGATCATAATAGCTATAACTATCTTGCTGAGTCCATTCGTATGCACCCTGATCAAGAAAATCTTAAAAAAATGATCTTAGATTCAAATTTTGCAAAATGTGTATTCTATAATCTTTTAAATGGAATAGTTGCTATACACAAGGCTAAAAAACAATGAAGTTAGAAGCTCATACAGGAGTATAGGGATGGGTTTACTTATCGGCTCTTTCAAGCTTATCTTTTATGCTTTCTACTATTCAGTCATTAATATACCCTTCCAAAAAAAAGATAATAGATTTCTCCGATGCATTAATTTCTTAAATGTCTTCTACTGGTTCAATCATGGAACAAATCCGGGCATAAGGGTTAGAAAATATTTAGAAGCTATGGGTCCTATGTTTATCAAATTTGGGCAGCTGTTATCCACTCGCAACGATATATTGGGAAATGATTTCACAGTTCATTTACAAGAGCTAACGGATTCCTGTAAGCCCTTTTCAAGTAACAAAGCTTTAAATATTTTTAAAGAATCTTTAGATGAGAGCTTTGATAATATATTTTCTCATTTTGAATTAGAGCCTCTTGCATCAGCATCTTTAGCTCAAGTCCATAGAGCCACATTAAAAATAAACGAAACAAAGGTTGTTATTAAAATATTAAGGCCAAACATTGAAAGCAGCGTCAAATCCAATCTAAGGCTTCTAAGCCTATTTAGACTTATTATAAATATTACATTCAAAGACAGTAAAAGGCTTAAATTAAAAGAGGTTATAAAAGATTATAGGAGAACTCTATTAAATGAGCTTGACTTAAGAATTGAGGCATTAAATACAGTACAAACAAAGAAAAATTTTATTAATTCTGAGCTATTGTTCATACCCAAAGTTTTTGATGAATTCACTCGACACAATATTCTTGTTACTGAGGAAATACATGGCATCCAATGTACCGATATAAAGGAAATAGAAAATCGAGGGATTAATAGAAGGGCTCTGGCAGAGAATGGCGTTCGAATTTTTCTTGACCAAGTTTTTAGAGATAATTTTTTTCATGCTGATATGCATCCTGGAAATATCTTTGTAGATGGAAATAGGCCAGAAAAAAATAGTTACATAGCTATTGATTGTGCAATTGTTGGGAGCTTAGCTAATGATGATCTATATGGTCTTGCAAGAATGCTAAATGCAACTATTAAAAATGATTATTTAAAACTAGCTAAACTATTTATCTCATCAGGATGGGTTGATCCTTCGACTGATATAATAGATTTACAACAGACATTAAGAGTCTGCTGCGATCCGATCTTCAAAAAACCTCTGGCTGAAATTGAATTTGGTAAACTCCTAATGTCACTCTTTGATAGCACTCGAAAATTTAACTTAACAATCCAGCCATCTCTAATATTATTACAAAAAACCTTAGTGCATATAGAGGGTATGGGCAGACAAATCTATCCCAATCTAGATTTCTGGTCTATAGCGGGTCCATATTTAGATAGATGGATTCTAGAAAAGTATCATCCAAAGAAAATACTAGAATTCCTAAGTGATAATAAAGTTGAGATCCTAGAGAAGACAAAAGAGTTACCTCTTGAATTGTTAGACATCTTTGAAGAATTAAAAAAGCTTGCTTCAGAACCTGATATTAATTTAAATCATATAAATGAATTGAGGCTCCAGCTTAGAATGCAAAAATTATTTACATACGGCCTAATGATAGGCTTTGTCTCGATAATTTTATTATATTTATTCGCTCAAATAGATTGATTTCATTCTTAGGGAACCTAATTTACAGTATACTTATTTAAACGGAGATATTGATGTTTGGTAACTTTGGTCTTTTAGAAATTTCGATTGTGCTTTTAATAGTTCTATTAATTTTTGGTGGAAGTAAAATTCGATCCATTGGCTCAGATATTGGTGAGGGTGTAAAGGGTTTTAAAAAAGCAATAAATAATGATGAGGCTGAAGAAGATAACATAGATAACAAAAACTAAGCTTTCCATTGTTTCAAATAGGCTTTCTAGAACTACTGGTTATTACCACTGCATGCTTGTTGGTCTTTGGACCCGATAAGCTACCCGAAATTATTAAATCAATTATAAAGTCTATTTCAAGGCTTAAGCATAAGCTCTTTAATATGAAAGAGGATCTAAAAAGCGATATAGGCGCTGATGAAATTCAACAAGATATATTTAATGAGTTAAAAATGGATGAAATTAATAAACAAACAAAAGATGACTAAACAAAAAGAATCTATTCTTAATCACTTAGCAGAATTAAGATCTCGTTTAATTAAATATTTCGTTTCTGTTGTGATCATTTTTATAGTTTCAATTCCTTTTGCGAATAATATTTATTATTTCTTTACATGGCCTATGCCGCCAAACATACAAATGATAGCCACAGAAGTTACTTCGCCATTATTAGTGCCAATAAAACTTAATTTTTATCTGTCTTTAATCATTACCCTGCCTTATTTATTCTTCCATGCTTGGGGCTTTGCGATGCCAGGCTTGTATCAAAAGGAAAGAAAGCTAATAAAGCCAATACTGATTTCCACGATATGTATGTTTGCGTTAGGTATGGTTTTTGCTTATTTTATTGTGGCACCATTAGTGATTAACTTTTTATTTGGTATAGCACCAAATAATGTAAATATCATGACTGACATAAATCACTACTTAAGCTTTATGTTAAAACTATTATTTGCTTTTGGTTTAGCCTTTGAGGTTCCGATAGCAACATTTATTGTTGTTAGATCGGGTTTAAGAACATTTGAGCAGGTTAGAGCTTACAGACCATACTTAATTGTTGCATTCTTGGTAACAGGAATGATATTAACTCCACCTGACGTAATTTCACAATTATTTCTAGCATTACCAATGTGGGCATTATTTGAAATTGGCTTATTGCTATCTAAAGACTAATTGTTATTGATTTATATTTAGTCTGTCTATCCAGTTTTTATTATCTGGTTGTTCTTTGTTCAATAATTTCTCTAATAATATCTGGGCATCATCTTCAAAAATAACTTCATCTAAGTTTGCCTGCGTAACAAAGTCTAATTCTACTGATTTTTTCAGCCAGCTAACAAAACCATCGTAATACCCTTTAAGGTTAAGCACGCCGACAGGTTTATTAATGATGCCTAATTGATTGCTAACCATAACTTCAAGCAACTCATCCATAGAACCAACCCCACCAGGTAATACTATAAATGCATCACTTAGCTCTAGAAATTTTTCTTTTCTCTCAAATAAGTTATTAGTTACTAGCGTTTCAGTAATTTTAGGATTAGATAACTCAAATTCATGCAACGACTTTAAGGTAATTCCGGTGACTTTAGCACCATGATTTATTGCTGTATCGGAAATGGTTTTCATTAGTCCAACATTACCTCCACCATAAACTATATCTATGCCTTGCTTAGCAATTAACTTGCTAATTAAAATTGCATGCTTTTCAAAATCAGGGTCTGCCCCAAGATGTGCCCCACAAAAAATAGCTATGCTTTTTATTATCATTCTGACAAACCTAATAATTTTTTAGAAATAATATTCAATTGTACTTCTGAAGATCCTCCAGCAATAGTATATGCTTTTGAATAAAAAAAAGATTTAACAATATCGTTTCTAGTCCCCTCTTGACTGTCAACATTCATAAGCCCTCCCATACCTAAAGCTTTAATATTTAACTCCCATCTCTCTTGCACCTCCTCAGTGCTTAAGTATTTAAGGATAAGTCCTGTGGTAGATGCTTTAATCGTACTTTCATCGATAGACCTTTGGATGGTTAAATTAATTAATTCATTTCTAGCCTCATGAGATATAACTTCATCCTTAATGATGTCTCTTTCCTCTGACAAGCAGTTTGATAGTTCTATTATTTCTAAAGGTTTTACATCAATGGCTCCTTCAGATTTCATATCAGCCATCATATTTCTTTCGTATTGCAATAATCTTTTAGCTACATTCCAACCATTGTTTACTCCGCCTATACAATGTCTCTTATCAACGAAAACATCATCAAAAAAGACTTGGCAAAAAGGTGAGACGCCACTTAATAGCTTAATTCTTTTAACGTCAACTCCAGGTTGTTTCATATTGACTAGAAAGAAAGAGATCCCTTCATGCTTCTTTGATGGATCCGTTTTAGCTAAACAGTACATCCAATCTGCTTTATCAGCCTCTGATGTCCATATTTTAGAACCGTTGATAACATAACCATTCTCTTGTTGCGTTGCAGTGGTAGATAAGCTGGCTAAATCTGATCCTGCTCCAGGCTCAGAGAATCCTTGACACCACCAGATCTTACCTTGAGATATTTTTGGTAAGAATTCTCTTTTTTGTTCTTCATTGCCATATTCAAGTATCACAGGTCCAAGCATTGTAATACCAAAATTAATTTGAGGATTCCTGCAATTTTGCTTCCTCATTTCATCTCTTAAAACGTTTGCTTTTTCTTTTGATAGTCCAGCCCCACCGTACTTCTTCGGCCATTCTGGTGTGCAATAACCCTTTTCAACCATAGACTTAAACCATTTTCTAGAATCATTATTTGGAAATTTTATCTTTGAGCTAGCCCATACCTGCTCCTCGGCTGGCATAGGTGTTTTCATAGAGTCTGGACAATTATTCTGAAACCACTGACTAATCTCTTGTCGAAATTCTTCTTCCATATATTAAAAACTAAAGTTAAATGTGAGAGGTCCATCATTGATAAGCTTTATTTGCATATCAGCTCCAAAAATACCAAATTTAGACTTTGAATGCTTTTTCTTCAGATGCTCTTCAAGTGTGCTATAAAGTTTTTTTGCTTTCTCAGTAGGCGCAACCTGATGATAGCTTGGTTTTTTCCCTTTTTTTGTAGTAGCTGCTAAAGAAAACTGACTGATGATAGCAACCTCCCCATCAATATCTTGAATAGAGCTATCTAACCTATCTCCGTGGGTAGAAAAAAAATAAAAGCTTGTGATCTTATCTATAAATTTATTAAGCAAAGGCTTGTCATCATCTGTTTCAAAGCAGACAAAAACTACAATCCCTCTATTTATATTAAATAAGATTTTGTTATCTAAGGTAATTTCTGCACTAAGTACTCTTTGAGCTAAAGCTAACATTGCAATACAAATAATTAGTTAGTTATCCTTCTAAAGATTTCTCCCACCTGCCCTCAGCAGCAAGCCTATTCATTAAAGCTCTATGAGAAAATACTGCCTGAGCAGCATCGACATTTTCTGGTTTGCCTGACCAAGCTTTCAGAGCTCCTTGTTGAAGCGCTCTACCATAAGAAAAACTAAGCTTCCAATCGAACCCCCCGATTTTATTCATTTGGTCTAGATGCTCGGTGGCCTCAATCTCTGATTGCCCGCCTGATAAGAAAGTCACACCTGGTAAATTATTTGGAATATTGTTTCTTAAACATTCTATTGTCCTCTGTGCTACTTCTTCCACTCCTGCCTTCTTTTCTGCCGCTGATCCGGAAGTTACCATACTTGGCTTTAGTAAGGTGCCTGTAATATTGACGTTCTTTTTATCAAGCTCATTAAACAAACTATTTAAGCACTCTGATGAAATTTCATTACATTTCTCAATAGAGTGATCTCCGTCCATTAAAACTTCAGGCTCAACTATCGGAACCATATTATGATCTTGAGCTATTTTTGCATAGGCTGCTAAAACTTCCATATTGCTTTTGATACAAACATTAGTGGGTATTGTTTCTCCAATTCTTATAACAGCCCTCCATTTAGTAAATTTTGATCCTAGCTTGGAATACTCTTCACATCTATCGCTGAGCCCATCTAAGCCTTTAGTAATTGTTTCTTCTGGAGAGTCTTTGATTGGTTCTAGGCCTTTATCTACCTTAATACCTGGTAATGCGCCTTGAAAGTAAATAATATCAAGTATGCTGGTTCCATCATCTGAGCTCTGCCTTATGGTTTCATCAAAAAGTATAACGCCGCCTATATTGTCTTTCATCCCAGATGATCTGAACAACATTTCTCTATAATCTCTTCTGCTTTCCTCTGTTGATTCAACACCAATTGAATCGAATCTTTTGCCACAAGTAGGAGTGCTTTCATCAGCTGCTAATATTCCTTTTCCATCTGCAACAATATATTTAGCTATTTCTTCAAGGGTGTTTGGGATCATTGTCTCTCCTTTAATTTTGATAACCTAAAGCTATTAAGGATGGTAACTCTTTTCCCTCTAGAAATTCAAGAAAAGCTCCTCCAGCTGTTGAACAGTAGGATACATCACTATTGCTAATAAACTTATTGATTGCAGCGATTGTTTCGCCTCCTCCTGCCACAGAAAATGCCTTCGCATCTGCAATGAGCTTGCTTAAATGAGCAGTGCCATTCGAAAAAGAGTTATTTTCAAATACGCCTATAGGCCCATTCCAAATAATTGTTCGGGCTAATAGGATATGATCTTGAATATCTCTAGAGATACATTGGTCTAAAATCATTTCGTTTGATTGTACTTCTGATATTTCTTTTTCAATAGGCTGATCCTCAAGAGATGCAGCAACGATTACTCTTTTAGGCAACAGAATATTTCCATTATCTAAGATCATTTTTGCTTGATTAATCATTGACTCTTCTATTAAAGATTTACCGACCTCAAGCCCCTTAGCTGCTAAAAAAGTATTGGTTATTCCACCACCGGTAATGACAAAGTTTGAGATTTCACTTAAACGTTCAATCACTCCTAGCTTGGTTGATACTTTAGATCCACCGACTATTGATATAAGTGGCTCCTCAAAGCAATCTAGAGCTTGTTGAAGAGCGCTCACTTCCTGTTCGACTAAAAATCCAGCGCATGATTGCTTCGAGTTTAAAATAGCTGCGTTTGTAGATGCATGCTTCCTATGGGCTGCACCAAATGCATCAAAAATATACATATCTAAGCCTTCATTTAATGCTTTTCCTAAGTCTTCAGAGTTATCAAGCTCACCAGACATGAATCTGACGTTCTCATGTAAAAGTATCTTATTTTTTTGATGACTATCTTTTTCGCTTAATGATTGAATGAGAACAACTTCTCGGGATAAATGTTTTGACAGCTCTTCTCTAACAATTTCGAGTGAAAATCTTTTGTCATATGAGCCTTCTGTGGGTCGCCCAAAATGAGAAAAAATAATAATCCTACAATTATTTTCTAAAAGATATTGAATCGTCTTAATGGATGCACTTATTCTTGAAGCATCAATAACTTTTTTATTCTCTACTGGTACATTTAAATCTAATCTAAGACCAACACATTTAGATTTAACATCAACATTGCGAAGTAATCTCATAGAAATATTACTGAAGTAATTCCTTTGCTAAATCTGCTATATCTTTGGAAGTAAATCTAAACTCTTGCATTAATAAATTGCCTGGAGCACTTTCTCCAAATGTTCTAATTCCATGAACTTTATCATTGCTTTTAGCTATAGATCCCCATGAATCAGGGTGTAATGCTTCTACAAATAAAGTGGGTAGGTCTTGATCAATAACTAAATCTTTATAATCGCTTGATTGGTTTTTAAAAATATCTAAGCATGGAATAGAAATTACATTGGTTTGAATATCATCTTGCAAGAGCATCTCACTAGCTTCAACTGCTAAGTGAAGTTCGCTTCCTGTTGCTACTATATTAATTTTAGCTTTCTTATTGCTTAACAGTCTATAGCCCCCCTTTTGAATCATCTGCAATTGATCATTGTTTCTTTGAATTGGAGGCAGTCCTTGCCTTGAAAGAATTAGAGATGTAGGTGTTTCAGTAGAACTTATTGCAGAATGCCAAGCTATTGCAGTTTCTGTTAAATCAGCTGGTCTCCAGTTATTAAGATTAGGGGTTGCTCTAAGCGTGACTAGATGCTCTATAGGTTGGTGTGTAGGTCCATCTTCACCAAGACCTATTGAATCATGTGTATAAACATAAATGTTAGGAATCTTCATCAATGCTGAAAGTCTGACAGCATTCCTTGCATAGTCCATAAAAACTAGAAAAGTGCCACTATAGGGCCTTATGCCTCCATGCAAGAGCATGCCATTGGTTATGCCGGTCATTCCAAATTCTCTAACTCCATAATAAATGTGAGAACCTTCTGGAGAGTTATTAAGTAATTCTGTGTTTGAAGATGTAAAAGTATTATTGGATCCTGTTAAGTCTGCGGAACCACCTATCATTTCAGGGAGTTGATCACAGAAAAATTCTAAACAAATCTCTGACGCTTTCCTCGTCGCAACATTATCAGTGTTTTTAATGCATGATTTTAAAAACACCTCAAACTTATTAGAAAATTCTTTAGGAAGTATTCCCTTAATTACTCTCTTAAGCTCAGCATATTCTTTTGGAAAATCTTTTTTATAATCGCTGCAAATAGATTCCCATTCTTTCTCATATTTAGCTCCTGATCCTCTAGCATCAAAATTTTGATAGACTTTATCCGGGATTACAAAAGGTTCGTGATTCCAGCCTAAATTCTGTCTTGTTTGTAAAATCTCATCTTCGCCTAAGGGGTTGCCATGCACTTTTTCAGTTCCAGCTTTATTTGGTGAGCCAGACCCGATATCAGTCTTGCAACATATTAATGTTGGTTGAGATAAATTTGATTTTGCTTGAATGAGCGCTTTATTAATGTCTTCAAAATTATGGCCATCTATCTCGAGCACTTCCCAGTTGTAGCTTTCAAACCGAAGCCTAGTATTGTCGGTAAACCATTCTTTTATATTTCCATCTATGGAGATGTTATTTTGATCATAAAGACAAACTAGCTTTCCAAGTTGGTGAGTTCCGGCAAATGAACATGCTTCGTGAGAAATACCTTCCATAAGACATCCATCACCAAGAAATACATAAGTAAAATGATCAATAACTTTATGCTGAGATTTGTTAAATCTAGCTGATAGATGCTTTTCTGCTAAAGCCATTCCAACTGCATTAGATAGTCCTTGTCCTAAAGGTCCAGTTGTAGTTTCAATGCCCAAACTAATGTCATATTCTGGGTGTCCTGGGGTTTTTGAATGTAATTGACGAAAATTTTTAATGTCATCGATTGAAATATCATAGCCTGTGAGGTGCAGAACGCTATAAAGGAGCATGGATCCATGGCCATTTGATAAAACAAATCTATCTCTATTAAACCATCTTGGGTTTTTAGGATTATGTCGGATGTGCTGTTTCCAAATTACAGACGCTATATCTGACATTCCCATTGGCATGCCTGGGTGGCCACAGTTAGCTTTTTGAACTGCATCCATTGATAAAAACTTAATGGCTTTGCTGATTTGCTCAAGAGTTTCCATATGAAGATTTTATTCTAAATATTCATAACATAATATCTATTGATCAATATTTAAATTAAATATTGAGGAAAAAGCATTAAACGATTAGAATATGGCGATAAAAAAGCGATTTGTCCCGGCTTGCATGCTTAAAAACTGCTAAAAAGGGGCGCCTGAATTAGGTGCAGATATGAATATTTCATTAGAATTTTACCCACCCAAAGACCTTGATTTCTCAAGAACCCACGCATCGTTCTTAGACCTAGAAACATTTGAACCAAAGTTTATTTCTATAACTTATGGTGCATTAGGTGGCTCTCAAGAGAGGTCTACTGGGCTTATTAAGGAGTTTAGTGCTAAATCTAACGTTGAAATTGCTGCCCATTTAACTTTAGTGGGTAAGAGTGTCGAGAGTTTGGATGGCATTACAAGTGAATTCAAGCAGCTTGGAATAAAGAAGATTGTTGCTATTAGAGGAGACAGCCCAGATGGAATATTTAAACAGCACCCAGACGGCTTTGTTAATACTGCAGACTTTGTTAGCTACCTTATAGATAAGGATTTTGAAGTTATTGTGTCTGCTTATCCAGAGCCTCATCCTGAATCAACGGGCTTTGATTTTGATTTACAGTTATTAAAAAACAAGTCGGCTGCTGGAGCAAAAAAAGCAATCACACAGTTCTGTTTTAGTAATGGAGATTTTGAAAAGCTCATTGGTTCTATCAAAAAAGAATCTATCGATATTGAGATGATTGCTGGCATTATGCCTATTTATGATATTGAAAATGTCTGCAGAATGGCTGATCGATGCGGAACTAAAGTACCCAACAACATAATTAATAAATTTTCTAATAATCAAAGTAAAAATAGATCTGTTGCAATAGAAGTTTGTATAGATCAAATAAATTTTTTACAAAATCTTGGTATAGACTCTTTTCATTTTTATACGCTAAACAAATCAACACTATTAAAACAGATTTTATTACAAGCAGGAGGTTAAGATGAGTTATTTAGCTACAAACATTGGCATGCCAAGAATAGGCAGAAAAAGAGAGCTTAAATTTGCTATAGAAAAATACTGGCGTAATGAAATAAATAATACTGATCTTAAGGCAACTGCAGAAGAAATCGTTAAGCTAAATTATAAATTACAAATAGAATCATCTATTAGCCTTATTCCAGTAAATGATTTTACTTACTATGACAGAATGCTAGATCTATGCGCCTTAACAGGTCTTACGCCCTCAAGATTTGATGGCTTAGAATCTAAATCATATCTTGATAACTATTTTAGATATGCAAGAGGAGAAGGAAAGATACCTGCCATGGAAATGACCAAATGGTTCGATACAAACTACCACTATATTGTTCCTGAAATTGAATTAGGCTCTAAGCCTAATTTTAATAAAGACTTTTTTGATCACCAGATCTTGCCTAATGGAGATAAATCCTTACAAAATTTTACATTAATTGGTCCAATTACCTTCTTATCTTTAGCCAAAGCAAATGAGAATGTGGCTGATAAATATGCTGTTTATGGAGCTCTCAAAGAAGCATTTGGTCAAATATTATGTCATGTTAATGATCTTGGTTTTACAAAGATCCATCTAGAAGAGCCTATATTAGGCTCAGATCTAAACCCAAAACAAAAAGAGCTTTTTGCTGATTTCTATAACGATCTAAAAACTAGAACTTCTCCTGATTCACGCTTTCAATTATCAACGTACTTTGGAAACGTTGAAAACAATATCAATTTAATACTTGAATCTGATATCGATGTTGTCCATTTAGATCTGATGACAGATGAGAGTAACGAAGAAAATCTTAAAAAGATCCGTGAAAAGTTTTCTATGATCTCATTGGGTGTGATCTCTGGAAGAAATATATGGAAAATGAATCTTCATCAAACAGCTAAATCAATTATTAATGCTACAGAAGGTTTGGGGTTTAAAGAGATACATATTGGTCCCACTACATCTTTGCAACATGTCCCATATTCATTACGGGATGAAGATAATATTCCTGAAGAAGTAATAGATTGGCTGGCATTTGCTGAAGAAAAATTAAAAGAGCTTGATCTGTTAGTTTCTTATTTAAATAAAACGGCTGATGACAAAGATGAGCGTGTGCTATCTACTATAGAGTCTAATCGTTCAAGGCTTTCATCAGAACTAGTCAATAATAAAGCAGTTTTAGATCGAATGAGGGGCTTAAGTAATACAGATTTCTTTCGTGATGATAGCTTTAAGGTGCGACAAAAAATCCAGAAAGATCATTTTGGGTTTCCTTTGCTCCCAACAACTACAATTGGATCTTTTCCGCAAACTGAATCAATACGAAATGCAAGAGCAGAATTTAATGCTGGGTCAATAAGTGAATCTGAATATAAGAAATTTATAGAAAATGAAATCTCAGAATGTATTGATAAGCAAGAGGCTCTAGGTGTAGATGTGCTGGTTCATGGTGAAGCTGAAAGAAACGATATGGTTCAATATTTTGGAGAATTATTATCAGGCTTTACTTTTACTAGGTTTGGTTGGGTTCAGTCTTACGGAACAAGATGTGTAAAGCCTCCAATCATCTATGGTGATGTTGAGAGAAAAGAGCCGATGACGGTTGAGTGGGCCAAATTTGCGCAATCAAAGACTAAGAAGAAAATGAAAGGCATGCTTACTGGACCAGTCACAATACTGCAATGGTCATTTGTAAGAGATGATCAATCTAGAGATTTGACTTGTAAGCAAATTGCTCTTGCTATGAGAGATGAAGTCCAAGATTTAGAAGCTTCTGGAATTGATGTTATTCAAGTTGATGAGGCTGCTATAAGAGAGGGATTGCCAATAAGAAAATCAAAACACCAAGACTATTTAAAGTGGTCTGTAGATGCATTCAAGTTAACCACTGCTGGCGTATGTAACCAAACCCAAATACATACTCATATGTGTTATTCAGAATTTAATGATGTCATGGATAGTATTGCAGCAATGGATGCTGATGTAATCTCAATAGAATGCTCACGATCAAATATGGAATTATTAAATATCTTTAAAGAGAAAAAATATCCTAATGAAATTGGTCCAGGAGTCTGGGACATTCATTCTCCAAGGGTTCCAAGTCTTGATGAATTAGAAGCATTAATTGAAAAAGCTGCTGAAGTTATTGATGTAGAAAATTTATGGATAAACCCTGATTGTGGATTAAAAACTAGGGGCTGGCCAGAAGTTGAATCAACATTAAAGAACATGATTCAGGCCACCGAAAATGTAAGATCAAAGTTAACTACTTAATTTAGGAGATAAAATGAGCAAGATATTTACATCTGAATCAGTTTCTGAGGGGCATCCTGATAAGGTCTGTGATCAAATTTCTGATGCAATTCTAGATGCATATTTAATTGAAGATCCTAATAGTAGAGTTGCTTGTGAAACACTAATTAAGAATAACTTGGTTATAGTTGCAGGAGAAATAACTTCTGAAGGCAGCCCAAGTCTTGAGCCCATTATTCGAAAAACAATTAATGATATTGGTTATGACAATGATGAGCTGGGCTTCAATGGTAATAATTGTGAAATTAAGAATTATATATTCCAACAATCTCCTGACATTGCTCAGGGAGTGAATGAGGGTGAGGGTGAAAATTTAGAGCAGGGCGCTGGTGATCAAGGCTTAATGTTTGGTTATGCTTGTAGAGAAAATGAAGCGCTTATGCCTGCACCAATTGATTTATCTCATCAGCTTGTAAAGAAGCAATCAGAAATTAGAAAAAGCGGTGAAGTTGATTGGTTAAGGCCAGATGCTAAAAGCCAGGTAAGCGTAGTATATGACGATAGTGGTCAATCTATAAAAGGACTATCTGCAATTGTCCTATCTACACAACACAATGATGGTATTGCTCAATCAGAACTAAAAGAATGTGTTTTAGAAAAAATAATTAAGCCGGTTGTACCAAAAGAATGGTTGCTCGACGACACAAAAATATTGATTAATCCAACTGGAAAGTTTGTTATTGGTGGGCCAGTGGGTGACTGTGGCTTGACTGGAAGAAAGATTATTGTCGATACTTATGGTGGAATGGCTAGACATGGAGGAGGTGCTTTTTCTGGAAAAGACCCTTCTAAGGTTGATAGGTCTGCGGCATATGCAGCTAGATATGTTGCTAAAAATATTGTTGCATCTAATTTAGCAGATTGGTGTGAGATTCAAGTTTCTTATGCGATCGGTGTGGCTGAACCAACATCCATAGACATTAATACATTTAACAGTGAAAAGATTTCAAAGGCTGAGTTGGGGGACTTAATTAGAAGATATTTTGATTTACGTCCCAAGGGAATAATCAAAATGCTTGATTTAAAGCGCCCTATCTATCAAGATACTGCTGCTTACGGTCATTTTGGAAGGAATGAATCAAATTTTACATGGGAAAAAACAGACCAAATAAAAAATTTAAAGAACTAAATGCTGTTTGGAGTTAGTTATGAGTAATGATTACAAGGTTGCAGACATAAATCTTAAAGACTTTGGTAGACGAGAGATATCTCTTGCGGAGAATGAGATGCCTGCGTTGATGGCTCTAAGAGAAAAGTATAAAGGGGTGCAACCACTCAAAGGGGCCAAGATTATGGGATGCATCCATATGACGGTTCAAACAGCAGTATTGATGGAAACATTGTGTGAGCTAGGGGCTGATCTTAGATGGTCATCTTGTAATATTTTTTCAACACAAGATCATGCTGCTGCTGCAATGGCAGCAAAGGGTATTCCTGTTTTTGCTTGGAAAGGTGAAACAGAGGATGAGTTTATGTGGTGTATTGAGCAAACAATCCTTAAAGATGGGAAGCCTTGGGATGCAAATATGATACTTGATGATGGTGGTGATCTAACAGCTATGGTTCATGAAAAATATCCTGAGATGTTGGATCGGATTCATGGTATTTCAGAAGAAACTACTACTGGTGTTCACCGCCTAAAGGAGATGTCTAGAAATGGGGAGCTAAAGGTCCCAGCAATAAATGTAAATGATTCAGTAACCAAATCAAAAAATGATAATAAGTACGGGTGCAGGCATAGTCTGAATGATGCTATAAAGAGAGGCACAGATATCCTATTATCTGGCAAAAAAGCAATTGTGGTAGGTTATGGTGATGTTGGTAAGGGATCTGCATTGAGTCTTGCTCAAGAAGGGATGATAGTTAGAGTAATAGAATCAGACCCTATATGTGCGATGCAGGCTTGTATGGATGGCTTTGAGGTTGTATCTGCATATAAAGATGGAATAGTCACTAGGAAAGATAAAGACATTAATCAGTTATTGCTTCAAGATAGTGATCTGATAGTAACGAGCACTGGTAATATAAATGTATGTGATGCGTCCATGCTTAAAAATCTTAAGGATGGCGCTATAGTGTGTAATATCGGTCATTTTGATAATGAGATTGATACTTTGTACATGAGAGAGAATTGGTTCTGGGAAGAGATCAAACCTCAGGTTCATAGGATATTTAGAGACACCCCACCAAATAAATCACCTGATTTAAGTAGCAGAAATTATATTATTCTTCTGGCTGAGGGTAGGCTTGTAAATTTAGGAAATGCTACGGGACACCCTAGCAGAATCATGGATGGGTCTTTTGCAAACCAAGTGCTGGCTCAAATATTTTTATATGATCAAAAGTTTGCAAATATAAATGATTCAAATAAAAAGAATGATCTAATTAATGTAAAGGTTTTACCTAAAAAATTAGATGAAGAAGTAGCTGAACTGATGGTAAATGGTTTTGGTGGTACTATTACAAAGCTTACGAAAGAGCAAGCTGAATATATTCATGTGCCTGTAGATGGTCCATTCAAAGAAGAAGAGTACAAATATTAATAAAGTTAGTCTTTTAGAGCTGATTTATTCATAATACTTCCATGAAACATGCCGTATTCATAATTTTATCCTTATTAATGGTTTCATCGTGTGGTCATAGAGCGCCTATAGAGCCTGGAAACTATTTTGTTGTCGAATCATCAAGTTAATGGATCACTTTCATTACAAGGAGAATTCTCTTTATTGTGAAGATGTTAAGCTGGAAGATGTTGCAAGAAAATTTGGGACACCTATCTACGTTTACTCCAAAGCAACACTGATTAGGCATCTACAAGTCTTTCAGCGCAGTATTAATAAATTAAATGGGTTAGTTTGTTTTTCAGTAAAAGCCCTTTCAAATATTAATATCTTAAGAATACTAAATGACCATAAGTGCGGTTTTGACATTGTTTCTGGTGGTGAAATGTATAGGTGCCTCAAGGCTGGTGTCAAACCAAATAAAATAATTTTTTCTGGTGTAGGAAAAACTAAAGAAGAAATAGGGGTTGCGCTCAGGCAGAATATTCTATCGTTTAATATCGAATCAGAATCTGAGATCGAAAGAATTGCTAATCTTGCAAGCGCCATGAAGTTACAAGCAAATATATCGATAAGGGTAAATCCTGATATAGATCAAGGTGGTCATGAGTATGTTAAAACTGGAAGAGCTGGTGATAAATTTGGTATTTCTTTTAATGAAGCAAAAATGATTATAAATCGATATAAAAATCATAATTGCATTAATTTTGTCGGGATAGCATGTCATATTGGTTCACAGATACTTGATTTGGATGGTTTTGAGAAAGCTGCTATAAAAATGAGAGCCTTAGCTGATGATGTCTCTGTATTGGGAACAAATCTTAAAATGATTGATATGGGCGGGGGACTGGGTGTTCGTTATAAAGATGAAGCAACACGATCTCCAAAGGAGCTAATGGAAATTTATGAAAGGATTTTTAAAAACAGAAAAGAGAAAATCATCGTTGAGCCAGGAAGAGCGATAGCTGCTAATGCAGGAATATTCATAGCAAAAGTAGAATATATTAAGGACAAATTTATAATCTCTGATGGTGCTATGAATGATCTTTTAAGACCTTCTCTTTATAAGGCTGACCATGAAGTGTGGCCTATTCAAAAAACCAAAGAAACAGATCAAAAATTTGATTTAGTTGGGCCAATATGTGAAACCGGTGATTATTTAGCTAGAAATATTTCTATTTCAGTGAGAAAAGATAGTCTGCTTGCTGTAAGGTCAGCTGGAGCATACGGCTTTGTAATGAGTTCTAACTATAACTCTAGGACAAGAGCAGCTGAAATCCTTGTTGATGGAGATAAATATCTTCTAATTAGAAAACGAGAAACGCTAGAAGATCTAATATCGCATGAGATGATTAATGATGATTAGGTTCCATAAAATGCATAGTAATGGTAATGATTTTGTCATCATAGATTGTTTGACCGAGGAGCATAAGCTTTATAAATCCCAAATAATAAAAATGGCTGATAGAAAAAGGGGCATCGGATTTGATCAGCTTTTGTGCATACTCCCGCCTAAAAAAAACTCTAATAACTTTCATATTAAGGTTTGGAATGCAGATGGTTCTAAAGCTGATATGTGTCTAAATGGTCTAAGATGTGTTGCATCTTATATATGGGATCAAGAGCTTTCTAGAAGAAATGCTCCTCTTTGTCTTGAGATAAAAAAACAAATTATCAATGCCACAAAAAGCAATAAAGGGGTTTTGCTTGAATGCAGCCTGCCCAAAGAAATAAAATTAAATAAGATAACGGTTAAAACAATAAAAAAACATTACAACGGTCAGCACTCGGATCCAAAAGTTTATGATATAGGAAATATGCATTTACTAATTAGGGTACAGCCAAACCCTCCCATAGAAATGTTGTATTCAAGAGACTGGTCAAACTTAATAAAAGGTGTAAGAAAAATACCTGGCCTGTCCAACGTAAATATATCGCTCACTAAGGTGGTAGTTAAAGGTAAAAATAATGAAGTCTATGTTAGAACGTTTGAGAAGGGGGCAGGAGAAACGTTATCATGTGGTTCAGCTGCAGCTTGTATTGGGTTAGAGTTTAATAAAGCTAAAATCATTTCGAAGGGGGGAACCATTTTTACTAAGAAAAACGATAAAATGAGCCTAATGGGTCCTACGGAAAATTCATTTACAGGTGTATGGGAAAGAAGTTAACTAACAAAGAGGTTGAAATTTTTTTATTGAAAAATAAAGATTTTTTTATCAGCCACCCTTCTTTAGTAAGCGAATTAAATTTTAAACATGGCGCAGGATCAGCTAGTTCATTACTAGAAAGACAAGTTCAAAGCCTAAGAGACGAACAAAGTAACTTGATGTCTTTATTGACTCGGTTTATTGAAACTGCAAAATCAAATGAAGAATTATTTGAAAAAACTAAAGACCTTGTTATTAAAATCGTGGCATCAAAATCGGTAAAAGAGCTAATAAAGGAAACCAAAGAACAGTTCTTAAATAACTTTGATGTTAGTGCGTTCGAAATAGAGTTATTAAACTCAAAACAGCAACAAGACTTTATTAAAGAATCAGGGATAGCTTTAAAGCCAAATAATGTCTACATGGGAACATTTTCCTTAGAAAAGATGGAGCATTTATTTGGATCTAAGAAAATCAAATCTGCAGTGGTATGCGCATTCAAAGTAAAAAATAATTTAAACGGGATAATTAAGTTTGGTTCATCTGATGCCTCTAAGTATCTTGGCGATGAAGGCTCAGCATTTATTGAATATATTAGAGATGTTATTGCTGCAGCAATTAGATCACTAAAGTAATGTCTAGCAATCAGTCATTCATGCATAAAGACATTATTAGATACACTGATTATGTTAAAGATATAAAAGGCCTATCTGAGAATTCAAGAAAAGCATACCTTAGAGATCTAAATAAATTAGCTGACTTTGTAAATGAAAAGAACATTACATCTTATAAAGCCGTTGACTCAGATATATGTTCTCAATGGTTAAGTTATTTATATAACAAAAACATAAGCTCTAAGAGCATTCAAAGGCATTTATCTTCTGTAAAAGGTTTTTTTCTCTTCCTCAAGCGAAACTCAGTAATTAAAACTTCTCCAATGGAAGATATTATTTCACCAAAAGCTCCTAAAAAACTACCTTCAATCCTCACTCCAGAGCAAATGGATCAGCTTTTAAGCTATAAAACCAAATCTATACAAGATTTTAGAGATGTAGCTATTATTGAAGTTCTATATTCTTGTGGTTTAAGGGTCTCAGAGGTTGTAAACGCTAACATAAATGATTTTGAGGATGATAATAGGTATCTTAGGGTTATTGGTAAGGGCTCTAAGACCAGAATTGCCCCTATTGGAAGATATGCACAAGATGCTTTAAAAAAATGGCTTAAAGAAAGAGAAAAGATTCCAACCAAAAGCCTAGCCTTGTTCCTGAATCTTCGTGGAGGTAGATTGAGCTCTAGAAGTGTACAAGATAGAATCAAGAAAATTAGTGTCATCCAGGGCTTGCCTCCTGTTCATCCACATATGCTTAGGCATAGTTTTGCAACGCATTTACTGGAATCTAGCGGGGACTTGAGGAGTGTCCAAGAGCTGCTCGGACATAGCTCTCTATCAACCACTCAAATATATACTAAGTTGGATTATCAGCATCTAATTAAGGTCTATGAGAAGTCCCACCCGAGAGCATTTAAATCTAATGAAAAAGAAAATTAAAGCAATCACTTTTGATTTAGATGATACCTTTTGGGATATAGAGCCCGTAATAATTAATGCAGAAATAAATACAAGAAAGTGGATAGAAAAGCATATTAATCAAAAAATTGATTGGGGAAATTATGAAGATTTTATGGCGCTAAGACGGTCATTGGTTGAAATTAATCCTAGCATGAATTATGACCTTGGATCTTTAAGAAAAGCAACTATTGAATATCATGTCAAACCCTTCTTTGATAATAACGAAAGCTTAAACAAGTTTATTGATGATGCCTTTGATATTTTTATAGAAGCAAGACAAAACGTTGTTCTTTATGATGGTGTGATTAGTTCTCTTACAGCCCTAGCTAAAGTCTTTAATCTTGGAGTGCTAACGAATGGTAATGCTAATATTAAGAAAATTGGCATTGACCGTTTCTTTAAATGCTCTATTTCATCAATGGATGTTAAAAGCAATAAGCCAGCCCCTAAGCATTTTGAGGCTGCATCAAGCTTCTTTAATATAGATATGAGTGAAATTCTTCATATTGGTGATCATCCTATCAATGATGTTATTGGTGCTAAGGAGGCTGGGGCTAATGCCGTTTGGTTCAATAAAAATAATTTGAGCTGGGAGCATCCAGTTGAAAAGCCGATTGAAATAAAGAACTGGTTAAATGCTGTTCAAACCATTGCTAAAAATTTTGAAAGGAAGGGTGCTTAGTAAGCTATATGCTATCTAACATATAATCTACTACAGAGGCTATTTCCTCTTTCGAACAATCTTGGCATAGTCCTTTTGCAGGCATCCCGTTAATCCCATTCCAAGCATTATTTACTAGTGTGTCTCTTCCTTTTGGAACTCTGTTGCTCCATTGGGTTATATTTCCTAGTAAAGGTGATCCTGCAAGACCGGTATCATGACAGGTTGCACAGCCTGAAGCATAAATATCTTCAACACTTCTATTCTGATTAGAGTTTGTAGCAACAGAGGCTGATGTTGTTGCTACAGCAACCCCACAAGACTCTCCCTCTAAACAAATTTCAATATTTGAAGACAGTCTTGAAGAAACCAGGTCATCATATTTTTTACCATTAAATAAAAATACAAAACATAAAAAGATGATAAGAATGGGATATATGTTTTTCATAGTTATGAGTTTGGTTTTTGCATTTCAACTAAATAATCGACTGTATCAAGCATCGTGTTTTGAGATCCTTTAACTTGCACTCTATACAAACCATCGACAAACATCATAGGTACTGAACGTATGGCAAGCCTTTTTGATAGCTCATTGGCTCTTTTAACTTTTTGCTTAACAGAAAAAGAATTCATAGTTTTATTTATCTCAGACTCCTCAATGCCCAGCTTCACTAAAAATTGAACAATTGCTTTGTTGTTCGATAAAAAATTCCTTTCTCTATGGATTGACGTAAAAACCGCTGCATGAGCAGTGTCTCCTATGCCTAATGCTTCGATTGTATAATATAGCTTCGCATGCAGTTCATGCACAGGGCCCCAAACAACTGGTAGCTTTTTAAATGTAACTTCCTTACCAAGCTTGTCCGCCCATTTATTAACAACTGGATCAAACGAATAGCAATGACCACAACCATACCAAAACACCTCAATAACCTCTACTTTATTGTCCTGTTTTATAGGTAAGGGATTTGGAATTCTTTCATAATCTCTGCCCTGTTGAAATTGGGCATTTAAGTTAATTATTAAGCTAAAGGCAATACTAAAAATAATAAGTCTAGTGTGTGTCATCTTCATTTCTCATAAAGTCCATAAATGTAGTTTGCTACAGCATCTATATCTGTATCAGATAGATTAGCAGAAGCTGCGTGCATAATAGAAGCGTAATTTCCAGCCACCCTAGTCTTTGAACGATAATCTTTTAATGAAGAAACTAGGTAACCTTTTTGTTGTCCAGATACTTTTGGGAAGCCAGCCTGACTAATGCCATTGCCATTAATCGAATGACAGGCTATGCATGCAGGAATACCCCTATCAAGATCACCCGCTCTATACAGGCTTTCGCCTAAAGCAAGTAACTCTTCATCATTTGTTGCCTGGCCTATATTGCTTGCTTCAGATGAGTAAAATGATGCTATATCTAAAAGCTGTTTGTCATTTAAAGTATTTAGATATGGGGTAACTGCTGTCATTAAAGCATTCTCTCTTTCACCTGATTGAAAGTATTTAAGCTGATCATATAAGTATCTTGTATTCTGTTCAGCAAGGCTAGGCCAATCTGTATTAATGCTATTTCCATCTACTCCATGACATACAACACAATCTGCTACCAGGCCTGCTCCTTTATCAGGATCTCCTGATGGAATGAGATTAGGAATATCGAGAGGCTTACTGTCCATCAAGAATGAACAAACTAATAAACTTAATAGTAATAAACCTTTTTGCATTTTTGAATTTAATTTCAGAAGGAATATTATATGCTGTTACGCAATACCATAAAAGATTTATGTCTATGAATAATCCTTTTAAAAATACTGTTTTTGTAACTGGGGTTAGAGAGTATAAGTCCATGCCCCAGGATAAAGGTGTGGAGGTTGTGTTAGCTGGGAGATCAAACGCAGGTAAGTCTAGCGCTTTAAACGCATTGGTTGACAATCCAAAGCTTGCTAGAACCAGCAAAACTCCAGGGAGGACAACAGAGGTAAACTTCTTTAAAGTAAATGAGAAATTAAAGTTGTTGGATTTGCCGGGTTATGGGTATGCTAAAACTAGGCACAAATTAATTGAGGGTTGGGGCTCACTTATTTCAGAATATTTTTTAAAACGAGCCTCTTTAAAAGCATTAATATTATTTATGGATATTAGACGCCCTTTAAGAAAAAGCGATATAAATGTTATCGATTTGTGTAAAAAACATTCAGTGGATTGTATTCCGACTCTAACTAAGGCAGATAAACTATCGAATAATAGGGTTGCAACGGTAAAAAGAGAGGTTGTTACGGCTCTAAATATAGAAGATGTAATTGTAACCTCTACAGTTAAAAATATTGGATTTAAAAGCTTGTCTTCTGTTATTCTAAGTTATCAAAACTAATGGCCATGCAATACCAAGAGCAAAACTGTGCAATGACTTTAGCTCAAGGAGTTGAAGAATATCGTAAGTATTTAAAAATAAACGATAGGAAGATGTTGTTTGATAAGCCAGGATCAAAATTAATTTTAGAGCATGATGTAACTCACGTCATATTTGGTCTTGATACAACAATAGAAGAGGAAGCTATTCTGGATTCGTGGGTATTATGGGGCTGTAAATGGAAATTTAGTTATCTTAAGCAATATCAAAAACTGCCTGAAATAAAAGACTTGCAAAAAATGTTATTTAAAGAGTTTGGAGTTTTTGGCATGATAAAAATATTTTTTAAGATGCTGCCCTTAAAAATAAAAGCTATAAAAAGAGCAAGAGCCATGTCAAAAAAATGGAGTTTTGTTCTAGATGATGCTCTTCTCAGTAAAAAAATTAATGAGCTTAGAAAGGAATATAATATTCGTATCTTAGATAAGAAAGAAAGGACGCCAAAAAGTTACATCCAGTGGTCTGGTTCTTTCAAAGCAAAAGAAACAAGCTCAACTTAATGAGCTTCATTCCAGTTTTTACCTGAGTTAATGTCCACCAGTAAGGGCACTGATAGCTTAATTGTATTCTCCATAGTGTTCTTTATCTGTTTAGATATCTCTTCTATATGATCTTGTTCAGCTTCAAAAATGAGCTCATCATGAACCTGCATAATTATTTGTATATCGTAAGGGGCGGTTCGAGTCCACTGATAAATGTCAATCATTGCTTTTTTAATAATGTCTGCGGCTGAGCCCTGAAGGGGTCCATTAATTGCTGCTCGTTCTGAGGCTTGTCTTCTTAGGCCATTTCCAGAATTAATTTCTGGAACATGAACTTTCCTGCCTAAGATTGTTTCTACAAATTGGTTTGATTTTGCTTGCTCTCTTACTGTTTTGAGGTATGTTTCAACCCCCTGATAACGTACAAAGTAAGCATCTAAATAGTCTTGGGCATCTTTCCTGCTAATACCTAGCTGCCTGGTTAATCCAAATGCGGACATGCCATACATTAATCCAAAATTAATTGCTTTTGCTTTTCTTCTGTGGTCTGGTGATACATCTTCTATGGGGATGTTAAAAATTTCAGATGCAGTAGAAGCATGAACATCAAGATTGCTGTTGAATGCCTTAGTTAAGTTTTTATCTTTTGACAAATGAGCCATGATTCTTAGTTCAATTTGGGAATAATCTGCAGACAGTATTGATTTCCCCTCCTCGGGAATAAAAGCTTCTCTAATCTTTCTTCCTTCAGAGGTTTTTATAGGGATGTTTTGGAGGTTTGGTTCTGTAGATGAAAGCCTGCCGGTAGAAGTTACAGCCTGCTGATAAGAGGTGTGTACTCTTTTCGTTAAAGGATGGATCATTTTTACAAGGCTATCAGTATATGTTGATTTTAATTTAGCTAGTCCCCTATATTCTAAAATGATCTTTGGAAGATCATATTCTTCTGCAAGTCTCTGGAGTGTTTCTTCATTGGTAGATGGTTGTCCTTTAGGGGTTTTCTTTAAAACAGGTAGCCCTTGTTTATGATATAGGACTTCTAATAATTGTTTGGGGGAGTCTAGATTAAACTCTTCTTGAGTAATTTTAAATGCCTTTTTCCTGAGTGAGGATATTTTCTTAGATAGCTCCTTTGAGTAACCTTCTAGCATAGACTTATCAATTTTTACTCCATTATTTTCAATATTGATAAGCGTTTTTAAGGTTGGATTCTCTATATCCTCCAAGAGCTTCAATAAAGTAGGTTGAGAAGCGAGCTTTTCTGAAAAAAAATGAAATAGCCTTAATGTTAGGTCAGCATCTTCCGAAGCATATTCGGTTGCATCCTCAATTGTAACCTCTGAAAATGATATGGTTTTTTTTCCAGTTCCAACTAAATCTTTATATTTTAAAGTGTCATAATCTAAATAATTTTTTGCTAAATTATCTAATCCGTGCCTAGAGGCAGTGCTATTGAATACATAAGAAAGAATCATAGTATCAGAATGAAAGTCGGTGATTGAAAAGCCATGGTTATTTAAAATGGGGAGGTCATATTTAAGGTTTTGACCAACAATCTTATGTTGATTTTTTTCGATGGGGTTTTTCAAGGTCTCTATAACATCTTTGAGGTCTAGTTGAGCAGGCACACCTGGGTACTTATGTCCCATAGGGATATATATTCCGGTATTTGGTTTGGTGCTGATTGAGATACCAATCAACTTAGCAATTTTCTTATCAAGCGAGTCTGTCTCTGTATCAATTGAAAAAACTTCTGCTTTATTAATGTCTGTAACAACTTCTAATAGATCATCTTTTGAGAGAATGCATTTATATTGCTGAGATTTATTTATAGGCTTAAGATCGTTCTGATCTTTATCCAGCCATGCATTAAATTCAAGCTCTCTAAATATATCTTGTAGTTTTGCATGGTCTGGACGCTTCTTTAGTAATAAGTCAAGACTAGGGCCTATATCTACATCATCTTTAAGAGAGACCAAAAGCTTGTTCCTATCAAGATCTCCTAATGACTCTCTAAAAGAATTTCCAACGGCTCCAGTTAGAGACTCTGCATTCTTAATAATATTATTCATGTCTTTATATTCGCTAAGCCATTTAGCTGCGGTTTTAGGCCCAACTTTTGGCACGCCAGGGATGTTATCTGAAGAGTCGCCAACCATTGCTAAATAATCAACTATCTGGTTAGGCCTCACTCCCATCTTTTTAAAAACTCCTGCTTCATTAAAAGTATCATTGGTCATGGTGTTCTTCATGCATACTGAGTGATCTTCAACTAACTGCATTAAATCCTTATCTAAAGAAGAAATAATTACATTAAAATTCTTCTTTAATGTTTTACATAGCGTCGCAATAACATCATCAGCTTCCACTTGTTTGACTTCAACAACCGGAGCTCCCATGAGGTTGCAGATTTTCTTCAATGGATCTAATTGTTGGACAAGCTCCTCGGGCATTGGTGGTCTGTTGGCTTTATAGGTATTTAAGATGTTATGTCTAAAATTTTTACCTTTTGCATCAAATACAGTAATAATCTTCTGGTCTGGGTCATCCTTTTTGAGGTTTCTTAGCATATTGACAACACCTTTGATTGCACCAGTGGGCAGTCCGTTTGATGTTGTTAGAGGGGGCATTGCATGAAAAGCCCGATACAGGTATGAAGAACCGTCTATAAGAAATATGCTTTCCTTGTTAGCCATTAATTTATTATGTCACTAGCGCAAATGAAGTTCTATGAGTTATATAATAATACTTATGTCTTAAATGCTCTCTATGTTAAAAGTCATTAAAAATTTATATAAGTATCCCTCAAGGATTACCTTTCTATTTTGTTTTGCTTTGGTTTTAGGGGCAAATCTGTTTGAAAGGCTAGGAGGTATGTATGCTTGCCCTCTTTGTGTCCTACAAAGGTGGTTCTTTTTATTAGTGGGATGCTTGGCATTGATTCACTGCTTTTTTGAATCTAACAAGATAATCGATCGAATGCTTAGACTAGGAATTCTTTGCTTTGCCTTTATTGGAGCAATATTTGCTGGAAGACATATATATTTTTTCAGCCTTTCTTATGAGGAGTTATCAAGTCTGGGGGCAGGATGTGGGCCATCACTTAGCTCTAGTATTGAGCTGAATGGCTTCTTCGAAACAATTAAGGCAATTTGGGCTGGATGTACATCATGTGTTCAAGAAAACTGGAGGTTTATATTCAATTTTGCTGAATGGTCTTTATTGGGTTTTATTTTTATAATCATGCTGCATGGTCTAATAATCGTAAAAAAACGCAATCAAAGATAGAGTTAAAATATATCTAAGCAGTTAATATTACGGTTATAATTAACCTTCATTTATGGCAACAGAAGTAGACAGAATAGGTCAAGCACATCAGCTATCAACTCAAGAGCTTCTTGATAAAGCTCTTGAAAACCATGAGGGTGTTGTTGCTTCTAATGGTGCTTTATCAGTTACCACGGGTAAAAGAACTGGTAGAAGCCCTAATGATAGATTTATAGTTAAAGAGTCCTCTACTCAGGATTTAATTGATTGGGGGGATATCAATAAACCGTTTGAAGTTAATGAATTTGATGCCTTATGGAACAAAATTAGTGCCTATTTAGAAGAAAAAGATAAATACCTTTCTAAAGTGCATGTTGGTGCTCATAAAGACCATTATTTGCCTATTGAAATAATAACTGAAACCGCCTGGCATTCTATGTTTTCTCACCTTATTTTTGTACAGCCCAAAACTTTTAATCCCCAGGAAAAAGAGGAATGGAAAATTTTAAGTGCTTGTAATTTTGAATGTAATCCTAAAGTAGATGGTACAAATTCAGAAGCAGCTGTAATAATAAACTTTGCCTCAAGAAGAGTAATTATTGCTGGAATGAAATATGCGGGTGAAATGAAAAAGGCTATGTTCTCAGTACAAAACTTTCTTATGCCTGACAAGGACGTTTTACCTATGCACTGCTCTGCAAATATAGATGATCAAGGAAAAGTTGCATTGTTCTTTGGTCTCTCTGGAACCGGTAAAACTACATTATCAGCTGATCCAAAATGTTCACTAATTGGAGATGATGAGCATGGCTGGAGCAAAGGCTCGGTATTTAATTTTGAGGGAGGTTGTTATGCTAAGTGCATTGATCTCTCTGAAGAAAATGAGCCTGTTATTTGGAAAGCAATCAAGACTGGTAGCATTATTGAAAATGTTGTGTTAGATGAGGCTAAAGCTCCTGATTACTCCGACACTTCATTAACTCAAAACTCTAGATGTTGTTATCCTAGATCTCATGTAGAGGACTCTGTTGAATCAAATAATGGGCCTGAACCTGAGGTTGTCATATTCTTAACATGCGATCTAACAGGTGTTTTACCACCCGTATCGATATTAAATAAGGAGGCTGCTGCGTACCATTTTTTAAGTGGATATACAGCTAAGGTAGGCTCAACAGAAGTAGGCTCAACATCGGCAATCGAGTCAACTTTCTCTACATGTTTTGGGGCTCCTTTCTTTCCTAGGCCTGCTAGCGTTTATGCAGATCTGCTTATAAAAAGAGTCGAGAGCTTTGGTTCTAAAGTATATCTGGTCAATACTGGATGGACTGGCGGCCCGCATGGTGTGGGTGAGAGATTTAGCATTCCTACAACTCGCAGAATTATTAATGCTATTCAGGCTGGCGAACTACAGGGATGCGAAACAACCTTTTTGCCTGGTTTAAATCTTGAAGTACCAAATAATATTGAGGGCCTAGACTCTAAAATTCTTAACCCAAAACTTACCTGGTCAAACCCTGACGACTATGATCATGCTGCTAAAGATCTAATAAAACAGTTTGAAGATAATTTCAGAAAGTTTTCAGTTAAAACGGAAATAGTAGAAGCAGGTCCGCAGTCATAAGCCAAATATGGCTACCAATAGCTTTTATGACACTCTAAAAAGCCTTCAAGAAAAAGGTTTTTTTAAAAAGCTTATTATCAATAGGGGCATTGAAAGAGAGGCGCTAAGGGTAAGTTTTGATGGTGAAATATCTCAAAAAATTCATCCAAAAGAGCTTGGATCAAGTCTTACTAATCCATATATAACAACTGATTTTTCAGAAGCATTGATTGAGTTGGTAACTCCAACATTTGATACTCCAGAGAAGTTATATGATTTTCTGTTTAATTTACACCTGTTTGTGAATAAGCATCTCCATGATGAAATGTTATGGAATTTTTCTATGCCCTGTAGCTTTAAAGATGAGCAAGAAATAAAGCTAGCAGAATATGGCTCGAGTAACTCAGGAAAGCTTAAAAATATTTATCGCAGAGGCCTTCAGTCAAGATATGGGTCAATTATGCAATGTGTCGCAGGTATACATTACAACTTTTCTCTATCTAAAGACTCATGGTTGGCTTTTATTAACAAAAAGTCTGTCTCACAAAATGAAATTAATATAAATTATCTGAACTTAATTAGAAATCTCAAAAGGTATTATTGGTTTATAGCTTATTATTTTGGTGCGAGCCCTTTGTGTGATGAGTCTTTTGTATTAAAAAGAGACCATGATTTGGTGACTGTTGGTAAGGATGATGTTGGCTTACCACATGCTACAAGCTTAAGAATGAGCGAGATTGGATATCAGAGCCCTATTCAAAGAGATTTGAATATTACTTATAACGACTTAAGTGGGTTTATTGATTCTTTAATTGAGGGTATATCGAGACCGGCAGACAAGTTCTCAAGACTAGGCCTATTAGATCGAGATGGTTATCCTCTGCAAATCTCAGATGGAATTCTTCAAATTGAAAATGAGCTATATGACTTTATAAGGCCAAAGCGTAAAGGGGGTCCCGGGACAAGGCCTGCAACTTTATTAAAAAAAGCTGGTATTGAATATGTTGAGCTAAGAGCTATTGATATAAATCCGTATGAATATTGTGGAATTAATATAGACCAAATCAAAGTTATTGATTTAGTTTTATTATATTGTTTGATATCTCCTAGCAAACCAATAAATAATAAAGAGCTTAAACAAATAGAAAGCACTAATGATGCGGTTATCAATCACGGAAGGGACAGCTCTTGTAGAATATACGTAAATAATCAAGAACTAAATCTACAAGAAGCTGCTTCAAGCATGATAGAGGATTTGTCTGTGCTTGCTAAACATATGGACAAACATTCAACAGGCTATGAGTCATCCCTGGAGAATATAATCAAACAAAAACAAACACTATCAGAAAAAATTCTATCTGATCTAAATAAATCAGATCTGAGCTTTTCTGATTTTGCAACCCTGTCATCTAAAGAGCACTTTGAAAAACATAACGGCTTTGCAGATAACAAGAAATATAATTTCAAGGAAGCTGCTGATGCTTCATTATCTGACCAAGTAAAGATCGAAGGCAAAGATAAAATTGATATAATCCAATATGTAAAACTATATAACTCTAAAATAAAGGATATAAGATGAAAGCTTTACAATGTGTTGAGTTAGGTGACCCAGAAAAACTTGTCTTTGGTGAATTAGATGATCCTAAAGTTGGGCCTGGAGAGGTATTAATCCAATTAAAGGCTGCTAGTGTAAATTTTCCTGATGTTCTGATGGTGCAAGGCTTGTATCAATTCCAGCCGCCTATGCCATTTATTCCAGGCGCTGAAGCTGCAGGAATAATTTCAGATGTTGGGGATGATGTAAAAAATTTCCAAGCTGGAGATAATGTATTCGTAATGTCTGGTAATGGTTGCTTTGCTGAAAAGCTTGTTGTTGACCAATCTAGGGTCCAAAAGATGCCAAAGAACATGGATTTTGCAATTGCTGCATCATTAGGTATGACTTATGGAACATCGCTATACGCTCTAAAACAAAGAGCACAACTTCAGCCTGGCGAAACTTTGCTTGTCTTAGGAGCTGCTGGGGGTGTTGGTTTAGCTGCAGTAGAGATAGGTAAAGCGATGGGAGCAAACGTCATAGCAGGAGCGTCCAGCCAAGAAAAGGTTGATGTTTGTTTAGAGCATGGTGCCGATAAAGCTTTAATATATGAGAGCGGAGACATGGATCGAGACAAACAAAAAGAGTTTTCTAATCAAATTAAAGAATTAACAGGCGGGTTTGGTGCAAATGTTATTTATGATCCTGTTGGTGGATGCTTTAGTGAGCCAGCTATAAGAGCAACTGCTTGGGAAGGAAGGTATCTTGTTGTTGGTTTTGCTGCAGGTGAGATACCTAAGCCGCCTTTAAATCTTGCTTTATTAAAAGGATGTCAGATTGTTGGTGTATTTTGGGGTGCTTGGGTTGGTGTTGACCCAGAAAGTAATCAAGAGAACTTTAAAGAATTGTTTGAAATGTATTCAAATAAAAAGATAAATCCTAGAATTGTCGATAGATTTCCATTAGAAGAATCAGGTCAGGCTATATCACACCTTGCAAATAGAAAAGCTAAAGGGAAGGTTATCATTGATATCAATTAAGGGCGCTAGCATATCCTGTTGTTTAGTTTTGTTGTCATGTTCAAATAATATCGATCAAGCCATGGAAAGACCTATACATAACGAAAATAAAAAATTCCAAACTGAAGACTATCGAAAGATAAATTTAGAAGGCACTCATAACACAAGGGAGTTAGGTGGATATATAACGGAGGAAGGAAAATCTTTAAAGTGGGGTGTGTTATATCGATCAGATAAATTATCTGAATTATCTCAGGCAGATCAAGACTACTTGGTTGCTTTGGGAATAAAAAATATTGTTGACTTCAGGTCAGCTCAAGAAAAAGAAGAAGAGCCAGATAAGATCCCAAATGGCATCAACTATATAGAGCTACCAATAGAGGCTGATGGAGCAATCAGACCTAGGGTTGAAGCTATTTTAAGAGGCGAGGATGATACTGATCCTGGCGACCTTCTTGTTAATGCAAATAAAGATTTTGTTCTTAAGTATAAGGAGGAATATAAAAGGTTTCTATTAGCCTTAGCTGAAAAAAATGAGCCAACGCTATTTCATTGCACAGCAGGCAAAGATAGGGCTGGATATGCAGCTGCTATAACACTCTTAACTGTCGGTGTTCCGGTTGACGTAGTTATTGAAGACTATTTAAAGACCAATATTTATGCTGCTGATTTCATTGAAAATTCTCTAGATAAAGTGGAATTATTTGGAGTTCAAAATGATGATGTAGAAAAATTAAGGCCTTTGTTGGGTGTCGAAGAGAGGTTTATCTTGGCAGCGCTCAAAAAAATTGATGAAGAGTTTGGTTCATTTCAGGCATTTGTTTCAAGCCCAGATGGCCTGAACTTAGATACCGATACAATAAATAATTTAAAAAGCTTCTTGCTTGAATAAAGCTTATTCAGTTATTGCTTTGTAGGCTGTTATTAAATTTTCTACAGTATTAGGCAGTCTAAAAAATCCATGATAATTTCCATCTTGATCCATCAAGATCAGATTATTCATATGTCCTTCCAGGTGCTCTAGTGAGCCTGAATGGTTATGGTTCTTTCTGGGTTGGACTACTCTTATGTCTAATTGCGTGGCTAAACTAAGGAGCATGGGTCTTGTGCCAACTGCTCCAACAAAATTAGGATTGAAAGCTTTTGCATAATTATCGATGATAACTGAAGAATCATTTTCTGGATCTATGCTTATTAATAGAACCTTTTTATTGTTAGTAGCAAAGTCATCGCTTTCAAGTGCGCTGAATAAGTCTCTTATTTGGCTCATTGTAACTGGGCACTCCGATGGGCACCTGGAATAGCCAAAATAAACTAGAGTCCAGCTATCTAAAAAGAACTCATTATCAATGACCTGTTGATTGTCTGAAATAAGATTAAACGCGGAAATCTTTTTTGGCACATCATATTGATAATAACCAATGTTTCTTAACTGCTCTTTTGATAGTTTGCTAAGGGAAGTAACTTTATTAATAAACAAGAATAGAACTGTAAAAATAAAAAAAGCTATTATTAAAAGCGTTTTGGCTATTTTGTTATTCATAAAATGTAATGATCTAATAATAAAGCAATAAAAATTAGGAAAATATAATAAATCGAATATCTAAACGTAGGCATTGCTGTCTTATTGTCCTTGTCCCAATAAAGGACCAATGAATAAACTAAGAAAATTAAGCCAAGTAGCAAAGCTACTAATAAATATAGGATGCTAGACATGCCAACGATATATGGGAACAGGCTAACTAAGATCATTATAATGGTATATAAAATGATTTGGAGTTTTGTAAATTGCACTCCATGAGTAACTGGCAGCATTGGTATATCCTCTTTGGCGTATTCATCTTTTCTATCAATTGCTAGAGCCCAAAAATGTGGGGGTGTCCAAGCAAAAATTATTAATACAAGCAAAAGTCCGTTTGGATGAATTGCGCCCGTAATAGAAGTCCAGCCTAAAAGTGGCGGAGCAGCGCCCGCTAAACCACCTATCACTATATTTTGGGGAGTAGCCCTTTTCAAATAAACAGTATAAATAAAAGCATAGCCTATCAATGAGGCCACGGTTAAATAAGCTGTAATAGGGTTTACAAAATTGATCAGTATTCCAAACCCTGTTGCTCCAATTAATAAAGCAAAAATGCTGGCATGGGTTGGAGTAATTTCACCGCTGGGTAGTGGTCGCTTTTCCGTACGCAACATCCCGGCGTCTGCTTCTCTATCAATAATTTGATTGATAGTTGCTGCAGAAGCAGCACAGAGCCCTATACCCAATAAAGATATAAGTATTAATGTAAAATCAATCTGGTCTTTTTCAGAAGCCAATAATGAGCCAACCAACGCAGTTATAAGCATCATTAAAACTACATTTGGTTTACATAAGTGATAATAACTTAAGATTATGCTCATCTCTTCCAAGCTAATATATTTACGGTCAAAGTCGCCAATAATAATAGTGCAGCAACCATTGTGTGGAGAATAGCAATATATAATGGCAGGACATATACAACATTCATAATTCCAAGAGCTATTTGGGTCATCAAAATTATGCCTACGGTTGTCCCTAAAGGTGCAGCTGGACTAAACCATAGCTTGGAAACAAGAATTAAAAATACTATTGCTACTATAAGTGCTGTCACTCTGTGTGAGTAATGTATTGCTATTCTTGCAGGATTTTCTAGAACACCACCCTCATAATTTATGCCAACCTCTTGAAATAAATTAAACCCCTGCTTGAAATCCATAGCAGGAATATATGAACCATTACATGATGGGAAGTCATTTGAGCATACAAGCGAAGCATAGTTTGTGCTTGTCCAAACACCTAAAAAGATTTGAATTAATAAAACTATCAAAGCCAATGCAGAGATGATCTTAATGCCATCTACTTTTAGGTCCGAAAGTAGGTTTGAATTAATAATATATAAATAAAAGAATATAGATAATGTTATAAAAGCACCGAACAAATGTATTGTGACTATAATTGGAAGCAGTTTTAAGCTAACAGTTAAGTATCCAAACAAGCCCTGACAACATATAAAAAATAACAAAAATATGCTTGTCTTCTTATTCTTTTGATTGCTTGATTGGTAATATGTGATAAGAACTAGAAATATTGATATTAGGCCTAAAAATGCTGCGCCGAATCTATGCACTTGTTCTGGTATAGCTTTGCCAAGCTCATATATGAGGCCATAATCATTCTCAGCTGCAGAAACTTCTTCTGGGGTAACCGGCCAGAATATATGCCCATAACAAGTTGGCCAATCTGGACATCCTAGCCCAGCATCTACTAGGCGCGTCCAAACCCCTAAGGCAATAACAAAGAATGTGAATAATACCCCAAATAAAGATATGTTTCTTACGTTCATTTAATAATCCGTTTAAGGTCTTTAAGTATAAGTTTTGGATTAAGGTCAAGCCTAAAGCTCATTGCTACCCAACCATACTGATCAATCAAGAAAATCCTTGGTGACGAAAAATATGTTGAGTTGTTCTCTAAAATAAGTGATTTAAAGCTTTGATTTATATCTATGTAGGTCTTGGTTCTAGGATATTCTTCAAGGGTATTTGCATCAACACTACCAACATTAGAAAAAATAATAATTCTTTGAACTTTGTTGATGTCTCTATTTAAAGCTATGTTAATTTGGCGCATAAGATACAAAGCATTTGCTTGGTCTTCAGAACTATCAAGATTATAAAAGCCTAGCGTCCATTTGCCATCAGTAAAATCAAGTTCCTTTTCGCCGAGATAGGGCTCTATATTTACTGCCTTAAATGGAGGTTCAAAGATTTCACCATTATTTACTCTTCCACTAGGAGCAATTTCAAAATGCTCAAAGACTGTAGAAAGAACAATAACAAAAATAGGGGTTAGCAGTAAAAATGCTGCTAAAAACTTATTCTTCATGCTTGGTTTTTTTTCTTAAAGTATATAAATACATAAATAATAATACTCCGCCCATTAAAAACCATTGAAATGCATAACTAAAGTGTTTTGTTGAGCTTACTGAAAAAGGCTTCAGCGGTACATACTCAAAAACAAATGAGTATTGTGGGTCTAAATGCAACAGCAGCGGGTAGAGTTCCTCAGGATATTGTTTATTAAAGAAGTCCATGTCTCTTATTTGAGATACTTTTGGCCATAATTCACTTATCAAATTGTTTCCGTATGCGATATTTCTCTGTGGTGAGAATAAAGTTCCAGAAATTCCTAAATTCTTGCTATTAAGTGATATATCTATAATGGGCAAGTTATTCTCCATACTCTTTTCAACCCACCCTCTGTCAACCAATAATAAAGTGCCTTCGGTTGTTGTAAATGGGGTTAGTACCCTAAAGCCAGGCCTTGATCTTAAGACTTGATTGTCAAACAGGATTTGTCTTGTGGTATCAAAATTGCCCTCCAAAGATACTCTTGACCACTCGTCGGCAATTTTCAGCTCTCTATATATGGTTTGGTTTTTTATGATTAAATCAGCTTCAGACTCTTGCTTAATTTTTCCTTTATAAATCTGCCAACATCCCAAAGAAACAAAAACTGTAACGAAGAACAATGAGAATATACTTAACAACTTATTTGACTTCATCATATAAATAAATATTTACTATTATTAGGTTAAAATTATTAAATGTCTTGGTTAATACCCACTATTTATGTGCTGATTGCTTTAATTCTAGTAAGCCTTGCAACGAGCCTTTTTTTCTTATTCAAGGACGGTGGCGTTGGTAAGCGCACTGTTTACAGTTTAGGTTATAGAGTAACCCTTGCTGTGATTCTTCTTGCTTTAATAGCTTACGGTCTTCATACAGGAGAGCTTGGACGCAATCCCCCGCCTTGGTCTTCTTAATCAAAGAATATAAACAAATAAAAACAACATTACCCATACTACGTCTACAAAGTGCCAGTACCAAGATGCGGCTTCAAAACCAAAATGCTCATGAGCCCCTGGCTTAAAGTGGCCATAAAATAACGACCTAATAAGCATAACTCCAAGCATTATTCCGCCTAACATCACATGAAAACCATGGAATCCTGTTAGCATAAAAAAGGTTGTTCCATAAATTCCAGAATTTAGAGTCAGGCCGTAATGTGCGTAAGCCTCATAATATTCAACCGCTTGAAGGCCTACAAAAATTAATGCCAGAGCAACTGTTATTCCTAACCAAATATTGAAAATACGTTTCTTTCCAGCCTTTAAGCCTAAATGAGCAATATGCACTGTTACGCTAGAGCTCAATAAGACTATTGTGTTCCAAAGCGGGAGCCAAGCTAGCATATGACTAAAGCCTGGGAAACTCATATTCTTTTCAGCCAGTGCAAATGCAGCCCCTCCATCAGGGGTTTCCATTACTGGCCATGTAGACTGAAATCCTGTCCAAAAATCTACTCCGTTCTCTTGAAGATAACTAATGGGTGAGCCCTTTTCTCCTTCACCACCTAACCATGGAACCGCAAAAGACCTGACATAAAACAGGGCCCCAAAAAAGGCAGCAAAAAACATAACTTCTGAAAATATGAACCATGCCATACCATAAACAAATGATTGATTAAGTTGAGAGCTGTCAAGTCCAGCAAGATGTTCCTTTACAACCTGCCTAAACCAAAAAAATAGCGTCCCAATAAAGCATAAAAAACCAGCATAAAGAATGTATTTTGCAAGGCTGTCTGGGTTGCCAATTGCATTAATTGTGCTGGCCGCACCAATCACCAAAAGAAATAAAGAAGTTGCAGCGTATATAGGAAACCTGCTTTGCTCAGGAACATAATATTTTTCGTAATCCATTTAGCTTCCTATTATTTGACCATCTCCATGGTGCATAATTTCTTTATTAGTTTTTTTGGTTATATCAAAAATAGTATAAGACAAAACAACATTGTTAATGCTGTCTGGCAAGTCATCATCAAACATAAGCTTAACTGGCAATAATGCCTCTTCACCCGGCATTAATGTCTGTTGTTCAAAACAAAAACATTCGAGCTTCTCTAAATACTGGGCAGCATTTGAGGGTGCCACGCTTGGGACAGCCTGAGCAACCATGGGAAGACGAGTGTTATTCTTTACATAATAGGTTGCTGTATAGTACTTTCCAGTTTTGATGGTAACGCTAGATTCTGATGGGTAAAAGTCCCATGGCATTTGTTCGTTGTTATGAGAAATAAACTGAATATTAAGATCTCTTCCATCAACAAGTTGGTCTTCTTTTGCTTGAGATGGGGATAAATCAACCTTGCCATTTAAGCCAGTTACTTCACAAAAAACATCATACAAAGGAACAAGAGCCCAACCAAAACCAAACATAAGTGGAACTGCTATTAAGAGTTTTATTAGAGTTTTTTTGCTGCCTCGATTCATTAATTTACTTTTGGTGGAGTAGAAAAAGTGTGATACGGAGGGGGCGAATCTAAAGTCCATTCCAGGCCCTCTGCTCCCTCCCATACTTCAGGAGTAGCCTTTTTGCCTCCCATAATGGTCTTAATTACTATAAACATGAAAAAGATTTGTGATGCTCCAAACAAAAATGCTCCAGCAGTTGAAACCATGTTCCAATCAGCAAATTGCAGTGCATAGTCAGGAATTCTTCTTGGCATTCCGGCTAAACCAATAAAATGCTGTGGGAAGAATGTAACATTAACACCAATAAATGAGAGCCAAAAATGAAGTCGGCCAAGGCGCTCATCATACATATTTCCACACCATTTCGGTAACCAATAATACACTGCTGCCATAATTGAAAATATTGCACCTGGAACTAATACATAATGAAAATGAGCTACAACAAAATAGGTGTCATGATATTGAAAATCGGCTGGCGTGATTGCAAGCATCAGACCTGAAAATCCACCTATGGTGAACAAGACAACAAAAGCTATTGAAAAAAGCATAGGCGTTTCATAAGTAATTGATCCCTTAAACATTGTTGCAACCCAATTAAAAACTTTCACGCCTGTTGGTACTGCTATAAGCATTGTTGCCCACATAAAAAATAGCTCTGCAGCAAGCGGCATTCCTACTGTAAACATGTGATGAGCCCAAACAACAAATGATAAGATGGCAATAGATGCTAGTGCCCACACCATAGATGTGTACCCAAATAAAGGCTTTCTAGAGAATGTAGAAATAATATGAGATGTGATTCCAAAAGCAGGCAAAATCATTATATATACCTCAGGATGACCAAAGAACCAAAAGATATGCTGGAATAAAACGGGGTCACCACCTCCAGCTGCATTAAAAAAACTAGTTCCAAAATGGATGTCCATGAGCATCATTGTTACAGCTCCTGCAAGGACCGGCATGACTGCTATTAATAAATATGCAGTAATTAGCCATGACCAAACAAACAGAGGCATTTTCATTAAGGTCATTCCGGGAGCACGCATATTCATGATGGTAACAATAACGTTAATTGATCCCATAATGGATGAGGCGCCCATAATGTGCACAGAAAATATAAAGAACGTTACGCTCGGTGGAGCATAGGTAGTAGACAGTGGAGCGTAAAAAGTCCAACCAAAATTTGGTGCGCCTCCCTCCATAAACAATGAAGATAACAAAACAAAAAATGCAAAAGGCAGTATCCAGAAACTAAGATTATTCATCCTTGGTAAAGCCATATCAGGTGCTCCAACCATCATGGGCACTAACCAGTTAGCAAGACCTACAAATGCTGGCATTACTGCTCCAAAAACCATAATTAATCCATGGAGCGTAAGCATTTGGTTGTAAAATTCGGGATCAACTATCTGCATACCTGGCTGAAAAAGTTCAGCCCTTATTACCATGGCCATAGCTCCACCAATGAGGAACATGCTAAAGCTGAACCATAAATACAACGTTCCAATGTCTTTATGGTTGGTTGTGAACAACCATCTTTTTAAGCCTTTTGCTGGTCCATGATGATGGTCATGTGATTCTATTACTGAGCTCATAATATTTTGTCCTATATCTTCTCTTTATTTTGTTTATATTCCAATATTTCTTTTGGAACAACTATCTCACCATCACCCTTCTCACCGTTGCCCCATGCCTTTCTTGTATATGTGATAACTGCAGCTAAGTCTACTTCTGATAGCTGGTTAGCAAATGACTGCATTGCTGAACCCTGAACACCTTCCATGAGAATCTCTATATGGCGAGGTTTGTTATATAAAGCGATCTCACTATCAACAAGCGCTGGAAAAACTGGCGGAACCCCCTGGCCATTAGATTGATGGCAAACTACACATTGTTTTTCATAAACGCCCATCCCGATCTCCATTAATTCATCCTCTGTCCAGTCCTTTTGAGTTAGTTGTGCGAGCTTAAATGCTTCTTCTTTCTTGTTAGCAACCCAAAGATCATATTCTTCTTGTGTTACAACCTTAACAACAATAGGCATAAAACCATGATTTTTCCCACATAGTTCTGTACATTGGCCTCTATAAATACCAGGCTGATTAACAACTGTCCAAGCCGTATTTATAAAACCAGGAATAGCATCCTGTTTAATAGCAAAATCTGGCATCCACCAAGAATGAATCACATCATTAGCAGTAATAAGAAATCTAACTTTTTTGCCAACTGGAATAACAAGTGGCTGATCAACCTCTAAAAGATAATGTTCGCCTTTTGGTGTCATATTATTAATCTCATCCCAATCAGTGGAAAGAATTGAGAAAAAGTTTATGTTGTCTTCTAAATACTTATATTCCCACTTCCATTGATAACCTACTACCTGAATATTTATATCTCCCTCTTCATCTGTATAAATCTTTTTTAATGTATTGGTAGCTGGAATAGCCATGCCTACAAGAATTATGAAAGGAATAATTGTCCATAAAAATTCTAGTTTTGTGCTGTCATGAAATGAGGCAGGTTTTGGGTTCCGCTTTCTTGAATGCATAAACATGGAGTAAAACATCACTCCAAAGACCAATACACCAATTGCTACACAGATCCAAAATATGATCATATGTAGCTCGTAAACTTCTTTACTAGCATCCGTTACACCTTTGGTCATGTTTAATGCATCCCATTCTGCAGTTAAATTTAGAGCAGAAATGGCAACAAAAAATAGAAGGTATATATGGTTAATTTTTTTGAAAAATTTAAGCATTTATTGACTTAAAAAATTTTAATTATTTTTTAGCTATGTGCTATATAAAATTTATGCTTATGATAGCCTCAGATAGTTGTATTTACTAGGCTTTTATCTAAATTTTTAAAGCTAAAAAGTCTTTTCACTTACTTTAAGGATGGGGACAATTTTTTTAATTTCTAGTATTCTTTTTTTGGTCTGGTTTTTGTTCAAAATAATCACAATTTATACAGAAAATTTTTTTATCGTCTTCGGTAAGTGCTATCTTGTCTTTCGTCTTGCATTTGGGACATATTGCGCCAGCTATAAACCTCAAGTGTTTATTCATAAAATCCTTTCTTGTAGCCCATTTATTGATTGATTAATGTTTGGGTCTTTTCCAAACCAAAACTTAAATGATGCTGCCGCTTGGCAAACTAGCATCCCAATTCCTGAAAAAATATTACTTGAATAATTGGTTGCCCACTCATTAAAAGCCGCATGAGATGCTCCATAATTAAGGTCATAAAATACAGCATCATCAGTCATTTTTATTTCTTTTGTTGCATCAACACTTATGGGGTTCCCAACTGAGGTTGCATTAATCAATACATCATATTCAAGCTTTTCGTTAAAGGTATCTAGATTATCTGACTCAAAAAAACTGATTAGATTATTTGAGCGTTCTTTTGTTCTGTTTTTAATATGGAGTAAGTTTGGTTCTTGAGACAGTATTGATGGAATAATGCTTCTTGAGGCCCCACCTGAACCCAATAATAAAAGATTTCTTTTGTCTAAGCTTACGCCTTGATTCGTTAAGTCCTGTAAAAAACCCTCGCCGTCAGTTGAGTGGCCAATAAGTTTTTCGTTTTGGTGATCAAACCTGAGGGTATTAACTGCCCCTATGAGGCTTGCCTCTGGTGTTAATTCATCACATATTAGAGCGACAGGCTCTTTATGGGGTAAGGTTACGTTCAGACCAAGTGACTCCTGTTGACTAAAAAAGCTTTTTATAAAGCCGTCAAGCTCTTTGGGCAAAACATTAATTCTTTCATACTCTATAGGTATGTTAAATTGATGAGCAAAATCTTTATGGAGTTTCGGAGATAAAGAATGCTCAATAGGGTCACCTATTACCCCTAGTTTATGGGTGCTCACCTAGCCCTCCAGTTTTTTGATATAGACTCTATAAGCCTTCTATTTAGGCCATTAACCTCCTGAGGAAGGTGTGTTGGCCAGATAACATTTGGAGGGAGAGAGCTTAATATAGAGTCTGTTCTTCCTCCAGATTCAATTCCAAACTTAGTGCCTCTGTCAAATAACAAGTTAAACTCAACATATCTGCCCCTCCTGTATGACTGAAATAGTCTTTCATGGCTTGTATAGGGTTTTGTATATCTTCTGTTTAAGATTTTTGTGTAAGAATCTAAGAATGTCATAATCATGGTCTCCAAAAATTCCATTGATTTATTGATTGACCTATATTTAAAATTATCGAAAAAGATTCCCCCGATACCACGCCTTTCATTTCTGTGAGGTAAATAAAAATACTCATCGCAATTTTTAGCAAATTTGTTATAAAGTTTTTTGTTGTAAGTATCTAACATTTTTTTGGCTTGATCATGCCAGTGTTGATTATCCAATTGATATGGGATATATGGCGTCAAATCAAACCCCCCTCCAATCCACCAGTCTTTTATTTGATTTTTATTAAACAAGATGAATATTCTTGCATTCATGTGAGTGGTTGGTGCTTTTGGGTTTTTTGGGTGAGCAATAATGGAAAGGCCTGAAGCAATAAAGTTGCTACTTCTGGTATTAGAGTTTAATTTGCCTGCTAAGGATGCTTGGGGGAGTTTTTTATCAGAAATAAACGAGTGATTTATTGAGGCTTTTTCAAAAACATCATTAACCAAAGATATGCTCGTGCCTATGGCAGATTTTTTTCTCCATGTCTTCTTATCAACAAAAGAAGCTCTGTCATAATTAGCGAAGATTTCAGCTATTAGACTTTGCTTTTTTGAAAAAATCTTTTTTATAGATTTGATTGTTTCTTTATGCACGAATAATTTCCTTTGTGTTCATATCTATGATTTGAGATGGTTTGTTTTCAAGGCCTAGAGGAAAATCATAAAGAGCAACTTTAGGATGATCAAATGTGTCTTTTATGGCATAGATGTCAGTGGGCGTTGGCTGATTAGACTTGTTGGCTGATGTAGATATCATTGGCTGATTAAATTCTTCTAATAGTGTGTTTAAGTGATAGTGTGTACTTACTCTTATAGCAATTTTTCCCTTCTCAGAAACTATAAGTCTGTCCGCTCTGTCATTTGCTCTAAATAACACAGTTATATGACCAGGCCATATATTATTTAAAAAAATTATTTCTTCGTCGCTAAGGTTTAATACGTGCTTGTTTATGCTTTTAATCGATGGTAACAGAACTATAAGGTTCTTAGCGGGCTGTCTTTCCTTTAATTGGTTTAACAAATCAATTGCTTCTTTATTGACTCCACAGCCTAGCCCCCAAACCCCATCAGTGGGATGTAAAAGAATTTTATTTTCTTTTAGCCATGTTGATCCTTTTTTTGGATCAGTGATATTGATCAACTTAATTACTTTTTTTGTTATTAGAGTTAAATTCTATTACTTCTTTTGTTTGGTTTTTTCTAAACTCTACAAACCTCTCCCTTAATTTTTCATCTGAAACTGTAAGTATTTGTACTGCAAATAGTGCAGCATTAATAGCGCCTGACTTTCCAATAGCAAAAGTTGCTACAGGTATACCTTTTGGCATCTGAACAGTTGCTAATAATGAATCGAGACCGCTTAAGTCCCCTCCTCCAAGAGGCACTCCTAAAACAGGCTTTGATGTATGAGCTGCAATTACACCACCAAGATGAGCTGACATACCAGCAGATGCTATAAATAACTCAGCACCTTCTTTTTCTAGCTCTTCAACTCTTGCTACTACCTCATGAGGAGATCTATGTGCAGATAAGATATTAAGCTCATAAGAAACTGAAAAATCATCCAAAATCTTAGTGGCGGCATCAATTATTGGTAAATCAGATCCGGACCCCACAAATATCCCAATTTTAGTATTTTTAGCCATATTGAATCCTTAAAATAATTACTTGTTTAATATGTTCAGATTATAATTAAACGGCATATAATATCCACATGTCTAAGCTTAAAATACTAATATATCCTGATCCTAGACTAAGAACTGTTGCAAAACCAGTAATAAAATTCGACAAAAGTCTAAAAAAGTTAGTAGATGACATGTTAGAGACTATGTATTATGAAGACGGTATAGGTTTAGCAGCATCTCAAGTTAACGTTCACAAAAGAGTTATAGTAATGGATATTTCAGAAGAAAGAAATGATCCAATGGTCTTTATAAATCCAGAATTTAAGATTAAAGACAACAAAAGTTTGTTTTCATTTACTGAAGGTTGTCTCTCTGTGCCTGGTTTTAATGAGGAAATTACGCGCCCGGATCAGATATATCTTCACTGGCAAGATGTAGAGGGGAATAAGCATAACGCAGAACCAGAAGGGCTTGTTACAGTTTGTATACAACACGAAATAGACCATCTTGAGGGCAAATTAATGGTTGATTATGTATCTCCTTTAAAAAGAAACCTTATTAAGAAGAAGTTAACTAAAAAAGCCGTAATTTAACAGATTTTATCGTTTTTTAATGAAATTTAATATTAAATGGATCTAATATTTGCAGGCTCTCCTGGGTCCTCTGCCAACATTCTTGAGAGTTTATGCTCTAATGATGATGTAAATATTAAATTAGTTATAACACAGCCAGACAAGAAGTCAGGCAGAGGGAGGCTAATGAAAGAGTCTCCAGTGGCTTTATGCTCCAGAAAGCATGGAATTCAAACAGTTAAACCAGAAAATCTTGATCGCGGCTCTTTGAACGGTATCCTAAAAGCCTCTAAGTGTGATTTTCTAGTTGTTGTAGCTTATGGAAAAATAATTCCTAAGTGGTTACTAGATCATCCTAAGATATGTCCCATTAATGTCCATTTCTCATTATTGCCTGAGTTTAGGGGTGCTTCTCCGGTCCACGCCGCCCTTCTTGAAAATAAAAAAGTAACTGGCATATCAATGATGAAAATGACAGAGGGCTTAGATGAAGGGCCTGTATTTTCTTCCCATGAGGTTGACATAATAGAATCATATAATAAAGAAATGCTTGAATCTGCGCTCACTAAAACAACCATTCAATACTTATATCCAACATTAAAAAATATTATGAATAAAAAGCTTGTGCCAGTTTCGCAAGATGAAGCTTTAGCAACATATACAAATAAGATATCTAAAGAGTCGGGTTTGGTTATATTCGACCAGCTAACCAATCAGGAACTCATTAATAAGTTTAGAGCATTTCAAGAGTGGCCAACCGTATTTTTTCACTTTAATAATAAAATTATTAAAATTAAAGGCTTAAAAGAGCTAAGCAAAGAAGAGAGTAAAATAGCTAATAATCAAGCTCACTCTCTATGTGTATATAAGTTTGGTTTGTGCGTAAAAACAAGTGATGGAATGATAGTAATTACTCACATACAAATACAGGGCAAGAATATTATTGGGTCAAATGACATATACAATTCATATAGGAATTTTTTCAAATAGCTTTTCATTAGCATAAAACAGGTTTAATTTACGCCTATGAACATATTAATTTTGGGTGCTGGACGAGTTGGTCGAAGTATAGCTAAAAGTCTTTCGTCACAAAGCTATGATGTGTGTGTAGTGGATCTTGATAACGAAAAGCTTAAAGGTCTTCAAGAAGATTATGATCTTGCAATAACTTGTGGTCATGGGTCACATCCAAAAACATTAAAAAGGGCTGGTGTTAACGAAAGCTCAATTTTGCTAGCCGTCACCAATGATGATGAGGTTAACCTAATAGCATGTCAGCTTTCAAAGTCCTTATTTGGAGTAAAAAAGACAATCTGTAGACTCTCTGACTCTTCTTATATTAACTCGCTTAATTCCTTTGGTAAAAATGCGATTGATATTGCTATCAGCCCAGAGTTGGAGGTAACACAGCATATTATTGATTTAATAAATCATCCTGGAGCAGAACAAATAGAGTCTTTTGCTAATGGCTTAGTTAAATTAGTATCTGTAAAAGCAAAAAAGGATGGCCGTCTTGTAAACAGGGAGCTAAAAAGCATCAAAAGCGATATTCCTAATACCAATATGTTTATACCCACAATCTTCAGAAAGGGAAAAGCGCTCATCCCCGAGGGCTCTACTGTAATAAAAGAAAACGATGAAGTTTATTTCCTGTCCTCAGAGAAAAATATTGACAAAATTGTTAGTGAGATGCGTGAACAAGACAGCTCATCATCAAGAATTATGATTATTGGTGGTGGAAGAATAGGTTTGGCTCTAGCCCTGCATTTAGAAAAAAGCTATAAAGTTAAGCTAATAGAGGTGTCGCACGCTAAGTGTGAGAGCTTATCTAAAGAGCTTGATAAATCAATCGTTTTGCATGGCAATGGCTCTGATGAAGAGCTCCTTAAAAGTGAAAATATTGAAAATATTGATGTGTTTTGTGCGCTAACTAATGATGATGAAACAAATATAATGTCTGCCTTTCTTGCTAAAAAACTTGGAGCTAAAAAGACACTAATAACTCTAAATAGATATTCTTACATTAATATTCTTCCTAAGAGTTTTGTTGATCTTGCTGTGTCTCCTCAGCGCCTAACTGTTTCAATGGTTCTGCAACATCTTTCATCGGCAGACTTGCCACAAGAGGTATTGCTTAAAATGATGTCAGGTGTAGAGGCTTTGGAGGGCGTAATCCATGAAAATAAATGTACAAAAGATTTATTCGGAGAATCTTATTTAGATCTTCCTTTGCCAGAAAATACAGTTCTAGGTGCTATCGTAAGGAACAATATAATAATGACCCCTGATGACAATCTAACCGTTGAAAAAAATGATCACTTGATCCTTTTCATTAACGGAAAAACTGATAAAGAACAAATAGAAAAGCTCTTTGAGACAAAATAGACTTGAATACTAAACCTATATTAAATCTTTTTGGTCTGCTGATAACTGCTTTCAGTTTTATTTTTTTACCTCCATTTGTAATAGGTGTTCTTTTTAATGAGGGTTTTTCTTTTAAATTTCTTTACTACTTTATTGCTATAAGTCTATTGGGTTTATTTGTTTGGATTACTAATAGAAATAGTGGTTTAGAGCTTAAGGTCGTAGATGGTTTTATAATCACAGCTCTTTTTTGGGTTGTTCTGACGCTACTGGGTGCAATACCTTTTTTAGGGTTTGGGATGCATCCAATAGATGCATTCTTTGAATCAAGCTCCGGAATTACTACGACAGGTGCATCTGTTCTATCTAACCTTGAATCATTGCCTAAATCTATGTTGCTCTATAGACAACTGCTTCAATGGGTTGGAGGAATGGGGCTAATAATACTGGTGGTTGCAATTATGCCTACTCTAGGGATTGGTGGTGGGCAGCTTTTTAAAATGGAGTCCCCTGGATCAAGCTCGTCTGAAAAACTTACTCCAAGAATTAAAGAAAGTGCAAAAGCATTGTGGGTAATATATTTATCGCTGACAGTATTATGTTTTATTTCTTATTACTTGGCTGGAATGACTCTTTTTGATGCTATATCTCATGCATTGAGCACAGTATCTATTGGTGGTTTCTCTACCCATGACGAAAGCATTGGATTCTTTAACAGTTTTGGGATAGAGGCTGTATGTATATTCTTTATGTTGTTATCGGCAATTTCTTTTGCTCTTCATTACGATGTTTTCTACAGAAAAAAATATTTGAAGTATTTTTATGATCATGAGCTCAGGTTTTTTATGTCTTCTATTTTTATAGTTGTATTGTTGTGTTTGATATGCATTCTTGTCTACCCTAGCTTTGGTGCAGATAAGATTAGGCCGATTATTTTCCAGTCTGTATCTATCCTTACAACATCAGGATTTAAAACAGATTCTTTCCATGCTTGGCCAGGGTACATACCATTCCTTCTTTTAATCGGTGCCTTTATTGGTGCCTGCTCTATGTCAGTGGGTGGCGGTATTAAGTCGTGGAGGGTGTTGATTGTTCTAAATCAAGCAAAAAAGGTAATAATGAAAACAATTCATCCAAATGCGGTCGTTATTACTAAAATGGGGAACAAGGTTGTGCCTGATGAAGTCTCAAATAAAGTATGGGGGTTTTTAGCAATATATGTGATTACTTTTTTATTCTTGCTTATTCTTGTTTTATTAACTGGTTTAGATTTTGAAACAGCTTTTTCTGCTGTTGGAGCAACAATAAACAACTTGGGCCCTGGTCTTGGAGGTGTTTCTGAAAATTATGCATTATTGCCATCTTCAACAAAACTTATTCTTAGTTTTTCAATGATTTTGGGTAGGTTAGAAATCCTTACCCTTCTTGTCCTGATCACGCCTGCTTTTTGGAGACGTTAGAATTTATATAGATCCTTATTTTCTTTAATTTTTCTAAACTTCTTATATTCCCATGCATATTCTGCCGGGTGCTTAATAATCTCTTCTTCAAACATTTGATGCATGGTATCTGGTCCTGACCTAGAAGATATCATTGGGTGGGATTGCTTCATTTTTATTGTATAGCCAATGTTTTTTTCAAACGTAATATATATGAGGATAGGTTCTGTGATTACCTTTCTTGCTAAAGAAGAGACTATTGATGTTGAGTAACATTTTGTATTAAAGAATTTTGATTCAACGCCCATGCCATCTTTAGCTACCTGGTCCGATGCTATATTCACAATCTCACCCCTATTTAATGCAAGAAGCATCTTTTTAACGCCCGATATGTTAGCTATTACAGGTTTAGACCCATTGAAAGACCTAATAACTTCTACATGCTTGTTTAACAAGCCGTTCTTAAGCTTTGTATACATGCTGGTGCATGGTTCCTGGTTAATTATCCAAGTAAGAAGCATATCAATGCTCCTATTATGAAATGAAAAAAGGATTGTCCCTTTGTTGTTGGGCCTATGTTTAATCAAAAATCTATTCTTTACTTTTAAAATATTGCTTGAAACCTTTTTAGGACTTCTGCTCCATGAATATATGGTCTCATAAAAAGCAACTAGGCTTATCATCATGCTTTGTGATGAAAGCTTAACAAGATCGCTATGTTTAGTTTCAGTGAATGAGGTTTTTAAATTCTTAAGGGTTACTTTATAAGCAGATGTTAATTTAAAGATATGTTGAATAACTGGTTTCCATAATATCTCGATTATTGTTTTGGCATGTTTTAGTTTAAAGGGGGTAATAAGGTGCAATAATATTCGCATACCCAATTATAGAATGTTTATTAAAGTATATAATTTAATTTTCAGGTAATTCTTATGACAGCAAAATCAATGGATGAATTGGTCTCCCTATGCAAGAGAAGGGGTTTTATTTTTCAATCAAGTGAAATATATGGCGGTCTTCAAGGAACATATGATTATGGGCCAATAGGGGTTGAGTTAAAGAACAATATAAAGGCGTCTTGGTGGGATTCGATGATATATAAAAGAGATGATGTTGAGGGCTTAGATGCATCAATATTAACCAATCCCAAAGTATTAAAATACTCGGGACATGAAAGCACGTTTACAGACCCATTGGTTGATTGTAAGGAATGCAAAGGTCGCTTTAGAAATGATCATATAAATGATAGTAAGTGCCCACTTTGTGGATCTAAATCGCTAACTGATCCTCGACCATTTAATTTAATGTTTAAGACACAAATTGGGCCGGTTGATGATGGTAAAAACTTTGCTTATTTAAGGCCTGAGACAGCTCAACAAATTTTTGCTAATTTTAAAAATATTCTTGATTCAACCAACAAGCATTTACCTTTTGGTGTAGCACAAATTGGAAAGGCATTTAGAAATGAAATAACACCTAGGAATTTTATTTTTAGAATAAGAGAGTTTGAGCAAATGGAGTTAGAGTTTTTTGTTAAGCCAGGTGAAGATGAAAAGTGGCATAAGTATTGGTTAGAAAATAGACTTGCTTGGTGGGAAGAACAAGGAGTATCAAAAGATAGCTTAGAAATTTATGATGTTCCTGAGGAAGATCTATCTCATTACTCTAAAAGCACTCTCGACATTATGTATAGATTTCCACACGGCATTGAAGAGTTAGAGGGCATAGCCAATAGAACTGATTTTGATCTTGGATCACATAGCAAAAATCAAAATACTTTAAAAATTCAATCTAAAACACTACAAAATAAAGAATCAAACTCAAAGCTAGCTATTCAGGATATTGAGTCTAAAGAGTGGTTTGTTCCATATGTAATAGAGCCTTCTGCGGGAGTAGATAGAGCTTTCCTTGCTATTCTTAATGAGGCCTATGCTGTAGAGGATTTAGGTGATGGCAAAACAAGAACGGTTCTTAGGCTAAAAAATCACTTATCTCCAATTAAAGCTGCGGTTATTCCTTTAAAAAAGAATGATGCTCAACTGGTTGATTTAGCTGTTGAAGTTAAAAGTTTGCTACAAGAGCGCTTAAAAGGGAGGGTTGTGCTTGAGAATACAGGAAATATAGGAAAAAGTTACAGGAGACACGATGAAATAGGCACTCCTCGATGCATCACAATAGACTATGACTCTATTGAAAAGTCAACAGTAACCATTAGAGATCGAGACACTATGGAGCAAAAAGTAGTGGGTATAGATGGAATTAATGAACATTTGTTTAATTAAGTAGACATATGTTTATATACATGAGGTCATTTATATTCTACCTTGTATTTTATACTTCTTTAATTGTTGTGTCTCTGGTTGTTATTGCTCTCTATCCAATTATTAATACTAAAACCATACAAAAAATTAGCTCATTCTGGATATTGTCAATGATGCATGTCCTAAAAATGGTTTGTGGAATTAGGTGGGTGGTAGAAGGCAGAGAGAATATACCAGATAATGGCTGTATATTGGTTTCAAATCACCAAGGTATATGGGAGTCATTATTTCTTCAAACACTCAAAATACCAAGTACTAGCATCATCAAGAGAGAGCTTTTATTAATACCTTTTTTTGGCTGGGGTTTAGCAGCATTAAGGCCTATAACCCTTAATAGAAGTAGAAAATTAAAAAGTTTAAAGAGGGTTTTAAAGAAAGGGGCTGAAAAACTACAAAATAATTTCTCAGTTATTATCTTTCCTGAGGGCACTAGGGGCAATCCAGATGCTGGCATACAAAAGTTTAGCTCTAGCTTCTCTAAGCTATCTATTGAGTCAGGGGCTCCTGTTGTGCCAATATGTCATAATTCTGGTCGTTTTTGGGTAAATAAATCATTTTTAAAACTACCAGGCACTATTAAAATTAAGATTGGAAAGCAGATAAAAGGCTCAACCTCTAAAGACTTAACTTATAAAACTTATAGTTGGTTTGCAGAAACCTATAATGATATGTGATTATATATCTAAATTAGCTACAGACAGGGCATTCTTATCTATAAACTCTCTTCTGGGCTCTACATGGTCTCCCATTAAAACCTCAAATGCGTCATCTGCTTCTTTTGCATCATTTATGGTAACCTGCATCATTCTTCTGTTTTCTGGGTCCATGGTTGTTTTCCATAGCTGATCTGGGTTCATTTCACCAAGACCCTTATACCTTTGAACGTCAATGCCTTTCTTACCAGTCTTTGAAAGCTCTTTCAAGAAGTCTTCTTTTTCCTTTTCATTGGACGCATAAAGCTCTTTTTTACCCTTAGAAATTTTATATAGTGGCGGCATGGCAATGAAGACGTGCCCCCTTTTAATCACATCAAACATTTGCCTATATAAAAAGGTCAATAAAAGAGTCCTTATATGCGACCCATCTACATCAGCATCAGTCATGATAATAATGCTATGGTACCTTAGGGTATCTATATTAAAATCATCCCTACCAATCCCGCATCCAAGCGCGGTTATAATTGTTCCAATTTCTGCTGATGATAAAACTTTATCTATTCTAGCTTTTTCAACATTTAATATTTTGCCCTTTAGAGGTAGTATTGCTTGGTTTTGCCTGTTTCTGCCCTGCTTAGCAGAGCCACCTGCAGAGTCACCCTCAACCAAATAAACTTCAGATTTTTTTGGGTCTTTCTCTTGGCAATCTGCTAGCTTACCTGGAAGCCCAGCAACCTCTAAAACACCCTTTCTTCTTGTCATCTCTCTAGCTTTTCTTGCTGCTTCTCTTGCAAGAGCGGCCTCAGAAACTTTTGTTAAGATCGCCATGGATTCTTTTGGGTTTTCAAGCAAAAACTCATTGAGATACTTGCTTAAGATCGTGCTTACAATCCCTTCAACCTCAGAAGATACTAGTTTTTCCTTAGTTTGAGAAGAGAACTTTGGGTCAGGGACTTTTACAGACACAACTGCTATTAATCCTTCTCTAACATCTTCTCCCAATAGGTCTATTGGGGCTTTTTTATTAAGCTCTTCTTTTTTAATAAAAGCTTTTAAAACTCTCGTTAGGCTAGATCTGAAACCAGAAAGGTGTGTCCCACCATCTTGTTGGGGTATATTGTTTGTATAACACAAAACATTTTCTGAGTAAGAGTCATTCCATTGCATTGCAATTTCAACATTAATATCCTTTTGTGATCCATCACAGTGAAACATTTGGCATATTTGTTGTTTTCTGCCTCTTAAATAATTAACATAGCTTGAGACTCCGCCTTTGTTTTTAAATTTTCTAGATTTGCCTGTCCTATCATCAACTACCTCGATACTAACACCAGCATTTAAAAAAGATAATTCCTGAACCCGTTTGTAAATAATGTTTATGTCAAACTCTATTGAGGAGAAGACTTTTTTAGAGGGGGTAAATGTTATCTCTGTGCCAGTTTCTTTAGAGGTTTTAACTTTTGTAAGCTTGGTCTTTTTTTTGCCATCTGCATATTTTTGTTGATATAAGCCTCCGTCTCTGCATATACTTAAAATAAGCTCACTAGATAGTGCATTTACTACAGAAACACCAACACCATGAAGGCCGCCCGATACTTTATATGAGTTATCATCAAATTTGCCTCCTGAATGCAGTGTTGTCATTATCAGCTCAGCTGCAGGCATTCCCTCTTTTTTATGCTTATCTATGGGTATTCCTCTCCCATCATCTTTAACTGTAACAGACCCTTTTTTGTTAATTTTTAGTAGTATTTCTGTGCAGTGTCCTGCCATAGCCTCATCTATAGAGTTATCCAGCACCTCAAATATCATATGATGAAGTCCTGTGCCGTCATCGGTGTCGCCAATATACATTCCTGGCCTTTTCTTAACCGCCTCTAGGCCCTTCAGAACCTGGATGTTAGAAGAATCATATTTGGGGTTTTTTTGTTCTTTTTTGGGCATTATTGAAATTGTTCCACGTGGAACTTTTTTAAGTTATTTAATGATCTAATTTTACTATTAAATGGGTCAGAAATGTTCGAAAAAATAAATTGATTTTTAGTTTTGCTTATAACCTCAATTAGTGAAATTACATGCATTTTGTCCACCTCTGAAGAGATGTCATCTAAAATGGTTATTGGGTGAATATCATAGTGTTTGTTTAGGGTTTCTGATATTGCAAGGCCCCATAAAATTGATAATATCTTTTCCTCTCCTCTAGAAAAAAGGTCTTTAACTGGGGCGTCTTTTAATGTGAGGTCTACATCAGCTCTATGGGGGCCCTCGCTGGTTGTTCTTTTCAGCAAATCAGAAGCCATGGCATTGTCTAGCGACTCTAAGAGAGAGTTGCCTTTAAAGCCTGGTATATATTTAATTTTTAGGTTTTTAAGAGAAGCAAGAAACTCATCATTGGGCGATTTTTTTACAAGATCAACAAGGGTTTGTTCTGCCTCCTGAATAAAGCGGGCCCTATATTCATTTAAAACACTGCCAAAACTATTAAGAGGCTCGTTCCAGGATGCAGCTTCTGTAGGGTTGTTGTTTTTTAAGCCAGCGTTTCTTTGCCTGAGGGCTTTATAAAAATCAAACCAAGCACTTCTGTAGTTAGGTGACACCAAAAATAAAGATCTATCTAAGTTTTTTCTTCTAAAGTCTGGGGAGGATGATGTATAAAAAAACATTCTGGAGTCTAATAAATTAACTTTTAAGTGCTCAAGCAAAGACTTGGCGTGTGTTTTTTTATTGTTAATGAGAAATACAATTTTTCCATTTTTGTCCTTTTTAACCACAATTTCTGTAGGTGGAGAGCTAAGCCCAACAGATACTTCAAAAAAATCTCCATACTGGCCAATGAGTGATGTTGTTTTTGTTGTTCGAAATGACTTGCCAAAAGCGGCTAAATATATCGATTCAAGCAATGATGTTTTCCCAGAGCCGTTTCTTCCATAAAATAATAAGGGGCCATCACCAAAAATACATTCAACATACTTAAAACATCTAAAGTTTGAAAGCCTGAGACTTTTTATAGGCACGCTGATTTATATAAGCAGTGGCATTAAAACGTATTTTGGATAATCAGAGTTTGGAGGAACAATTATGCAGCTCTTCTCAGGGCCAAAGATTTGAATATAGCAGTTCTCTGAAGGTTGTTGGTTTAAAATTTCCTGTAAATAATTTACATTAAAAGCTATTTCGGCATTATCCCCATCATATTTAGCTGAAATGGACTCATTAGCTGACTCGTCATCTGGGTTATTGGCGGAGATGTATAAGCTATCTTTGTTTGCATTAATTTTAACGCCTTTATATTTTTCATTGGATAAAACGCTGGCCCTGCTTAAGGCCTCAGACAATAAGCCAACATTAACATCTATGGTTGAGTTGTCGCCAGATGGGATGACTTGGGTATAGTCCGGATAGTTTCCATCTATTAATTTGGTTTTAAAAACACTTTTTTGAGTTACAAGGGTTAGGGATGCCTCATTTGCTTTAATTAATACATCCTCGTCTATATCACCCAACAATCTAATAATTTCATTGACTGATTTTCTAGGAATAATCCCAACAAAATCATTGTCAGCATCAGCCTCTACCGCATTAATTGCTAGTCTGTGAGCATCAGTAGCCACTGTTGTAATTAAATTCTTTGAAATGCTTATGTAGAGGCCATTGAGATAATGCCTCCAGTCCTGATTGCCCATAGCAAAGGCGGTGGAAGATAAAGCTTCTCTTAAATGGGCTGCATTTATTTTGGCCTCAATCTCATCGCTAGACGATTCAAAAACTGGAAAGTCCTCGCTGGGTAATGTTGCTAGAGAGTATTTGCCTGAGTTGGTTTTAATTTTTAGTTTGTCTGTATCAAGACTAATTTCAATGTCATCGTTGTCTGGAATAAGACGACATAGCTCATGGAGTTTTTTAGCTGATGTTGTGGTTTTTCCAGAAGATTTAACTGTAGCGGGTGAGCCTAATGTTGCGAGCTCTGACTCTAAATCTGTTGCTAACAAATTAAAGCCATCATTATCAAAACTTATTAACACATTTGCAAGGATAGGAAGGGTTTGTTTTTTTTCTACAACTCCCATTGTCATTCCAAGGGCGCTGGTTATGTCCTCTTTTTTAATGATTGCGTGCATAGCTTAGTTTGTCAGCGCTCTTGTTAAGTTTCTATAATCCTCCTCTAAAGAAGGGAGTTCTTTTCTAAGCTCAGCTATTTTTGAGCAGGCATGTATGACTGTTGTGTGATCTCTTCCATTAAAAGACTCTCCTATTTCTGGAAGGCTATGATTGGTTAGTTCTTTTGTTAGGGCCATAGCCAATTGCCTGGGCCTGGTTATTGAGCGGCTTCTTCTTTTCGATAGCAGGTCTGAGAGTTTGATGTTGTAGTATTCTGCAACAGTTTTTTGTATGTTGTCTATGCTGACCATTTTTGCAGAAATAACAAAAAGGTCTTTTAGGGCGTCCTTAACAAAAGAAACATCTATTTCTGTATTAGAAAATTTTGCATTAGCAACAACCCTTTTTAATGCACCTTCTAACTCTCTAATGTTGGATCGTATGCGTTGAGCAATATAGATCGCACAATCATTTGGCAGATCAACACCCATAAGCTGGGCTTTTCTTAGCAAAACTGCGGCCCTGGTCTCAAGCTCAGGCGGCTCAACTATAACTGGCAAGCCCCACCCAAGTCTTGATTTAAGCCTTTCTTCTAAGCCGTCTATTTCTTTTGGGTACTTATCACAAGTTAAAATCATTTGGTGGTTTCTGTCTAAGAGGGCATTAAAGGTGTGAAAAAATTCCTCTTGTGATTGCTCCTTTCCGGCAAAAAACTGAATATCATCAATTAAAAGAGCATCTGCGTTTCTATAAAAAGACTTGAACTCACCCATTGCTCCTAGCTGTAATGCTTTTACCATGTCTGCAACAAATCGCTCTGAGTGAACATAAACAATTCTTTTGTTTGGGTGTAGCCGGAGAATTTCATTCCCCACCGCATGCATAAGGTGGGTTTTACCTAGCCCAACCCCGCCATAAATAAATAGAGGGTTATAGTCTCCTTTTGGATTTAAGGCAACCTGTTTGGCAGCAGCCAAAGCCATGTGGTTTGATTTTCCCTCAACAAAATTTTCAAACGTAAAGGCTTCAGCAAGCCCTGGGTTATTTGTTGTTTTTATGTTTTTGTTATCAATAAACTCTGGGGAGTCTGAGGACTTAAAAACTACCTCGTTAACATGACCAACCTCACTAAAAACCTCTTCCAGTTTGTTAGCTAAATTAGTTCTTACATAATCAAGGATAAAGTTGTTGGGTGCATTAATTTCTAGAACTCCGTCTGATAAAATGCCCTGTAGTGGTTTGACCCAAGTGTTAAATTCTTCCTCTGATAGATTCTTCTCTAGCGCCGACGAACATTGTGTCCAAAACTCCAAAATTTTTCTCCTTGGTGAGTAGCCTAGTCTAGCAAAAATTAACAAGATATCTACAGCATAAACTAATGAATTTTTTGTGGATAACTTGTGGTTAAAATTAGAGCTTTGTTTTTGGTGTTCTGGGTGATAAAAAACTTGCCTTGGTATATAATTTGTCGCCTTAACCCTAGAGGTAAAAATGAAAAGAACGTTTCAACCAAGCAACTTAAAAAGAAAAAGAAGGCATGGTTTTAGAGCAAGAATGTCTACCAAGGCAGGCAGAGCAATACTTTCAAATAGAAGAAAAAAGGGTAGGAAGGTTTTGTCAGCCTAACTAATCGCCCTCGCTTTATGTTATGGCGCCTCATATAAAATCTAAAATAAAAAAAGGGTCCTCTAGTGGGGGGAGGTTGTTTGTTGTTGTTAGAAAAAAAAGCTATCCTTTGGCTGTTACGAGAAACAAAATAAAGCGCCGAATTAGGAGCATAGTATTAAGCGAAATAAATATGGGTTCTGATGATTTGTATGTGTATGTTGGCTCTGGAGTGGGCAAGCTAGATTATGCTAATCTAAAAGCAGAAGTGTTGCGTTCAATGGGCGGTGCTCATGCGTAGGTTGTTGCTTTCTCTTGTTAGTTTATATAAAAAATTTGTAAGTCCGTTATTGGGAAATAACTGCAGGTTTCACCCCACGTGTTCTGAGTATTGTTCAAAATCTATAGAAAGGCATGGTTCGTGGCTGGGGGGTTACTATTCTTTGTTAAGGTTGCTAAGGTGTGGTCCATGGTCTAAGGGTGGTATAGATGAGGTAAGAGAATGAACTGGCGTATTTTATATATTGTGTTTGTTGTAGTTTTTGTTTATTTGTTGTTCTATGAGTGGTCAAAAGAGGAGCAGGTTAAGTCTGATTTGGTTGCTGCTAACAGGGTGAGTTTGGAAGGCGGGGTTGAGGATGAAGTCTCAGTTGTTGCTCTTGAAAGCGATGGTTTAAAGGTTTCTATTGAGCCTTTAACTGGAGCTATTGTGGGTGTTGAGTTAAAGAAGTATCCGGTGTTGCAGTCCCCAGAATCTCCAAGCGTTCGGGTTTTGGGGTCCAAAGATGGTTTTCGTTTTTATATAAAATCTGGCTTTAAAGATTTGGTTTTAGAAGACCTTAAAATTATTGCCCAAGATCAAAAAGAGTTGATTCTGGGGTCTGAAGATGGTTCTTTGAGAAAAAAATATTATTTTAAGGGCGAGTATGGTTTTGTTGTTGAAGACTCTTACGGTGGGCTTGTTGGCGGAGACCCCTATGTTTTTATGTATAGGACTGATGGGAAGCCTCTTGATTCAAGGTCGGGATTCTTTGAGGGCAGCTCGTATGTTGGGGTGGCTTTTAATACCCCAGAGTCTCCTTACGAAAATTATAGGTTGGGCTCAATAGATAACAGTATAGTTTTCAATGACCAGCTGGGTGGATGGGTTGGCTTTATTCAAAAATACTTTTTATCAGCGATAATTTTTGACCCTAGCGATCGCGTCAGGCTTTTGGCTCAGCCTCCAGAAAATAAGCAGGGCGGTTTGTACGCTTTGGGTGGCTTCATTAATGACAAAACAGCGCTGGATAAGTCTGGTGGAATACGGCATGAGTTCTTTTTTGGGCCTAAAGTAAGGTCTGACCTTATGGCTGTGTCAAAAGACCTAGAGCTGACGATCGATATGGGGTGGTTTTGGTTTTTAGCTCAACCGCTAATGATGTTGTTGGTTGTAATAAATGGTCTTGTTTCGAACTGGGGGGTTGCTATTATTTTATTAACGCTAATTGTAAAGGTTTTATTGTGGCCTCTTTCGTCTGCAAGCTTTAGGTCAATGGCAAGAATGAGGGCTGTTCAGCCTCAACTAAAAGAAATTCAAGACAGGTATAAAAACGACAGGCAAAAGCTTGGCATGGAGATGATGGCTTTATATAAGAAAGAGAAAATTAATCCGGCCGGGGGGTGCTTTCCCATGCTGCTACAGTTCCCTGTTTTTATTGCCCTGTTTTTTGCTTTAAGAGAGGCTGTGGAGTTAAGGCATGCGCCGTTTTTTTTCTGGCTAACTGACCTCTCTGCTCCAGACCCGCTTTTTATACTCCCAATATCAATGGCTGTTCTTATGTATCTAACACAAAAACTAAATCCTCAACCACCCAACATGGATCCCATGCAAGCAAACATGCTGAAGTTTATGCCTGTGGCTATTTCTGTTTTGTTTATTTTCTTGCCCTCTGGGTTGGTTTTATACTCGGTTGCGAACGCCGCCATATCGCTTGTCCAACAAAAGCTATTATATAAAAAGCATGGGGCTGATTCATCGGGCCCATAGGGCTGTTTAGGGGTTTGTGTTTTGATTTATGCGCTGTCATCCCCTGTTGGTAAGTCTGCTGTCGGGATAATTCGGGTCTCTGGTGAGGGTGTTGTGGATGTTGTGAGTCGCCTGTTAAACAAGCCTTTGCCTGAGCCCAACAAAGTGTTTTTGAGGGAGTTGGTTGGTTCGGCTGGGCTGGTTGATCGTCTTATGGTTGTTTTTTATAGGTCTCCAAACAGCTATACGGGCGAGGATATGGTTGAGTTGTTTTGTCATGGGGGCTTGCTTGTTATTAAAAAGATTAGTGATTTGTTGGAGGGTGCGGGGTTGCGTGTTGCAGAGCCTGGGGAGTTTACGCACATAGCCTGTCTTAATCAAAAGCTTACCCTAAATGAAGCAGAAATGGTTGATGAAATAATTAATGCCTCTAATGAAAGAGATTTGGGCTTGGGTTTAAGCGCTATTGGCGGGGTGTTGTCGGATAGGGTTTTTGATTTGGGTGAAAAAATTTCTTCAGCAAGAACTTATTATGAAGCTCTTATTGATTTTAGTGATGAGGATGGTGTTGAGGATGTTGGTGTGGGGTCTGAAATGCTTGATTCAGTTTTGGGTTGTTTGGGTGAAATTAAAAACAGTATTAAGGTGTCCTCTGGTATAACAAAAAAAGCCCCTGTGTTAATTATGGGTCCTCCTAATTCTGGAAAGTCGTCAATATTTAATAGGTTGCTTGGGTATAAAAGGGCGCTAACTGCTGCTTCTGAGGGGACAACCAGGGATCTTATAAACTCAGAGTTGGTTGTTGGTTCGGTGGTTTTTGATTTGTATGATTCTGCTGGGATTAGAAAAACCGATGACGGTGTTGAGGCTGAAGGCATAGACTTTGTGAAAAAAAAGCTTCCTGAGTTTTCTTTTGTTTTGGTGGTTGTTGATGTTAATAATAGAGAGGGGCTTGAGGATCTTTTGGGTCTGGTTGGTTCGATACCTTATAAGGTAATTATTAACAAGTCTGATCTTGATGGTGGTTTGGTTCCAAAAAAGGATGAGTTGTGTGTGTCTGCTAAGACCGGTTTGGGTTTTGATGAGTTAAGGGGGGTTTTGTTTGATTTGTTGGGTGATGATGGTGGTGGCGATGAGTTGTATTTGGTGAATAGTAGACAGTATGATTTGGTTTGTAGGTGTGAAGATCATATAAAAAGAGCCTTGGCTTTGTCTGCGGATGAGAGTTTTGATTTGGTGGCGGAAGAGTTAAAGAATGGAAGGGGTCAATTGGATTATTTTTTAGGTAGAAATATCCCGGATGACTTGTTGGGTGATATTTTTAGAAACTTTTGTGTTGGTAAATAATGTTATTAGCTTGTGTATTTTTGGTGGTTAAAAAAAATATCCACAAAATAGTGTGGGCTTAATAACAGGGGTTATGTTGTTTTATACATTAGATGTTAATTTGGTTTTTTTGTTTTTTTAATGCGGTTTAAAGGACTTATTAACAATAACTTAAAAACTAATAATAATAACAATATATATATTTATGTTTATTAATATTATATTTATATAAGAAAAAATGAAATTTGATGTTTTGGTTGTAGGTGGTGGACATGCTGGTGTGGAAGCCGCGCATGCTGCTTATAGGATGGGAGCTAAATGCTGCCTAGTAACCTTTGATAGCAAAACAATCGGTCAAATGTCTTGCAACCCAGCAATAGGCGGCCTAGGGAAATCACACATTGTTAAGGAAATTGATGCAATGGGCGGAATCATGCCTCTTGCTACCGACATGTCAGGAATTCAATTTAGAACGCTTAACACAAGAAAAGGGCCAGCTGTCCAAGCTCTCAGAGCACAATGTGACAGAGCAATGTACAAACTAGCAATCCAAAAATTAATTCATAAAACATCCATAGAAGTCGTTTCAGACGAGGTCATCGATTTGGTGGTTAAAAATAAATCGGTTCAAGGGGTCCTAACAAAAGCTGGCGATAAAATTTTGGCAAAAAAAACAATCCTAACAACCGGAACCTTTCTTAATGGAGTTATGTATATAGGACAAGAAAAAAACACAGGAGGCAGAGAGGGAGAAAAAAGCTCAGTACCGCTATCACAAAGACTATATAGCATGAACCTTCCTCTAGGACGCCTTAAAACAGGGACACCCGCAAGAATACAACTATCCAGCCTTGATCTTAGTGCCATGGAAGAACAACCCGGCGACAAACCGACCCCCCACATGACAAGCCTAAGAAAACCACCCAAACACCCCAAACAAATATCCTGTTATATAACAAGAACAACACCTGAAACCAAAAAAATTATAGAAGAAAATATCCACCTATCAGCCATGTATTCGGGCCAAATATCAGGCATAGGCCCAAGGTATTGCCCATCTATAGAAGACAAGATATTTAAATTTAAAAACAAAGAAACACACCAAGTTTTTATTGAGCCCGAGGGCTTAGGGGTTGACCTGGTTTATCCTAACGGAATATCTTCAAGCCTCCCAAAGGAAACACAAAAGGCCTTTATTAAGACTATAAAAGGAATGGAGGAGTCTGTTATTAAAAAATACGGCTATGCCGTTGAGTATGATTTTATAGATCCGCGATCTCTAAAACCCACACTAGAAACAAAATACCTAAATAACCTTTTTTTAGCTGGTCAAATCAACGGAACCACAGGGTATGAAGAAGCAGCAGCCCAGGGTCTAGCGGCCGGAGTTAATGCGTGTTTAGCAAACCAAAAAGAGCAACCACTTATACTCCAAAGACACGAAGCATACATTGGGGTTTTAATAGACGACCTAACCCTTCATGGCGTCACAGAGCCGTACAGAATGTTTACCAGCAGAGCAGAGCACAGGCTTTTGCTTTCACAAGATACAGCACAGCAGAGACTAACAGAAAAAGCCAACGCCTTAGGTCTGATAGACAAAACAGACCACCAAAACCACAAAAACAACGAAAACAAATACAAAAAATACAAAACCCACATCACCAAAACAAAAATAACCATTAATAAAAAAACAGACACCATAAACAACACCCTTAAAAGAACAGACATACCCGAGGAAGAAATTATAAAAACAATAAAACCACCCAAAAATGAGGCTGCGCTTCTTAAGAGGGCGCTTATAGAAAACCGATACGACGGATACATCCAAAAACAAAAAAAAGAGATAGACGCAAACAAAAAAAACAACACCACACCAATACCAGAAAAAACCAACTACAAAAAAATACCCGGCCTCTCTAACGAGATCAAAGAAAAATTAAGCACACACCAACCCAACAACCTGGGCGCCGCATCAAGGCTAGAGGGCGTTACTCCGGCCAGCATCAACATTTTGAGGATATACCTAAAAAACACAAAAAAGAGAAATGCCCAAAAAACAACAGCAGGTTGAGCTATTTATACAAGAGCTCCAAAGATACAACAAAACCCACAACATTTTAGGAAGACAAAAACGCAGCGACATCTTAAAAGAAGATGTTGCTGACACATTGTTGTTTTTAGACCAATTCAACCCCAACACAACCATACTGGACATTGGTTCGGGGGCAGGCATACCAGGCATTATTCTAGCCATCTATTTGCCCGGCTCCCACGTTTATATGGCAGACAAAAACCCCAAAAAAACCCACTTCATCAAAAAAACCACCAAAAAACTTGGGCTTACAAACACCACAACAATTCACACAAACGTAAACCACAAAAACCAACTTGGGTGCTATGATGTTATTACCGCAAGAGCTCTTGGTCCAACAAACAAAATTATTAATATGGCTGAACACCTCTTAAAAAAACAAGGAAGATTTCTTCTCTACAAAGGGAGCATTAAAACCATAAACAGCGAAATACAAAAAGTGGACAAAAATAAATACAACATAAAAGTAATAACCCCACAACAAACCACAGAAAAACAGCGCCACATTATAAGGGCCACAAAAACACCTTTATGCGCCTGATCTCAATAGCCAACCAAAAAGGGGGAGTGGGCAAAACTACTACCGCGGTAAATTTAGCAGCAGCATTATCCGCAACCAAACGAAAAACACTGCTGTTAGACTTGGACCCTCAAGGCAACGCCACAACAGCATCAGGAGTAGACAAAACCAAAACCCTATTTAGTATCTTAGACAACAACACAATAGATCAGTTGGTTCGCGAGTCAACAAACGGATATGATGTGGTGGCAGGAGGCGATGACCTAATAGCCCTTGAGGCCAAGTTTAGAGACAACCCACAAACCGCACACATAAAAAAAACTCTTGGCGGTCTAAACTATGACTTTGTAATCATAGACACCCCTCCTGCCTTAAACACACTAACCCTAGACGCCCTAACATCATCAGACGGAACAATTATTCCCCTCCAATGTGAGTATTATTCTCTTGAGGGCATATCAGCGCTCATCAACACCATCACCTCATTATCAAATCAAGGGCTTAGCAACAACAGGGTTTTTGGTATCATTAGAACCATGGTAGATACACGCAACAACCTAACCAAAGAAGTATCAGATGATCTTGAAAGACATTTCCCAGAACTGTTATTTAACACCCTGATACCACGCAACGTAAAGTTAGCAGAGGCACCAAGCCATGGTCTAGCAGGCACCACATACATGCCAGATTCTTTTGGAGCAAAAGCATATTTAGCTATGGCTGGAGAGCTTTTAAGGAGGTTGGGCGATGGTTGATAAACCCAGCCTTAACAAAGGCTTAGAGGCTTTATTGGGCAACATAGAAAAACCCAACCAAGCCATTATTAAAAACATTGAAACCAACAAAATAAAACCCAACCGATACCAACCAAGGGGCTCTTTTGATGAAAACAAACTTACAGAGCTGGCAGACTCTATCAAACGACACGGGGTGTTGTCACCCATTATTGTGAGAGAGGCCGCCGGCGACTCCTATGAAATTATTGCTGGAGAAAGAAGGTATAGAGCAGCCAAACTTAATCAACTAAAAATCATCCCATGCATTATTGAGACCGCAGAAAACCAACAATCACTAGAAATGGCCCTAATAGAAAACCTTCAAAGAGAAGACCTGAATGCTGCAGAGGAGGCCAGGGGCTATGATAGGCTAAAGAGGGAGTTTGGTCTTACACAAGAAGAAATATCACAAGTAACAGGGAAAGCCAGAAGCACCATAGCCAATACACTCAGAATCTTAAAGCTGCCAGCAGAGGTTGTCGAAATGCTTGATAGAGGAATGCTTGAAAGAGGGCACGCTAAAATTTTAGTTACATTAGATGGTGTAGAGGCAACCAGGCTGGCCAAAAAGATAGCAAAAGAAGACCTAACCATTAGAGATCTTGCAAACAATATCAAATCCAAAACCAGCAAAACCACCCACACAAAACAACAATCAGCCGATGTTGAGCGCCTATGTAATGAACTATCAGAAACCATTGGCCACAAAGTCACCATAAATGAAAAATCTAAAAAAACAGGCCAAATTATGGTTCATTATTTTTCTGCAGACGAAAGAGAAAACATCATTAAAAAAATAAACAAAATAACACCCAAATAGTCTTGTTTGGTTGAGCTATAGTTTTTATAATTCAGCCATCAATTTTATAAAACCTATCAAAACACTAAGAAACAATTTAATCCCATCGCTAACCATCATAGGGAGCGCATTTTTTTTATCATTAAACAGCACGCTTATTATTTTAGGGTCTTTTTTTTCTGTTCTTCTTGTTTTAACTATCACACAAAAAATAACCAGTAGCTTTGGTTCTTTAGCGGTGCTGGTTGTAGGTAGGTGGTTGGTTTTTCTTGGATCTTGCTACATGTTTTTTTCTTTTTCAACAGAAGAGGGCTTAATATGGTTGGCAGTTCTGGTTTTAATATTGGTTTTGGCGAGACCATCTGAAATTTATAAGGCTTATAAATAATGGCAGCTGACCCCAAAACTGAACTAACATCACAACAATACATTGAGCATCACTTAACAAATTTAATTTGTGGAAAAGCAGACAAAGGATGGACCTGTGATCCTCATTATGCTGACCAAATGGGATTTTGGAGCTTCCATATAGATTCACTGGGTTGGTCTGTATTCTTGGGCTTAGCCTTTGTTATTTTATTTAGACTGGGCATTCCAAGACTGTCAACCGAGGCACCTAGAGGACTCCAAAACTTTGTTGAGATGTGCGTAGAGCTTGTTAATGAAAACGTTCAAAGCATATTCACCTCAGCCAAAAATAGCCTTATTGGGCCAATGGCATTAACGGTCTTGATTTGGGTTTTCTTAATGAACCTTATGGATCTTGTGCCAGTTGATTATTTGCCCGAAGCAGCAAAACTTGTTGGTTTAGAGTACTTTAAAGTGGTTCCAACCACAGACCCCAACATCACGCTTGGTATGGCTTTAGCTGTTTTTATATTAATTATTTTTTATAGCATTAAAATGAAAGGGCTCAAAGGCTTTGTTTCTGAGCTTACACTACACCCATTTGGTAAGTATTTAATCCCGGTTAATTTTGTGCTCGAGTTTGTTAACTTGATTGCAAAACCCATTTCATTGGGCTTAAGGCTTTTTGGTAATTTATATGCTGGTGAAATGATATTTGTTTTGATAGCCTTAATGTTAGTTTTTAACTCTATCGCAATTGGGTTGCTTGGGGTTGGTTTGCATTTGGTGTGGGCACTATTCCACATTTTGATCATTGCACTTCAAGCTTTTATTTTTATGGTGCTAACCATTGTTTATTTAGCAATGGCGCATGAAACAGAGGATCATTAATCCTCATATATAG